>Ga0207877_10011_pt1 | contig 689366 bp, 521 predicted proteins | sample LinPmetageLP29_FD_184046 | JGI IMG/M metagenome (GOLD analysis project Ga0207877, IMG submission 184046) | Marine viral communities from the Pacific Ocean - LP-29 (SPAdes) | ecosystem: Environmental > Aquatic > Marine > Oceanic | place: Pacific Ocean | collected 2009-08-23
CGAGCTAACTGAAAAATGAATCTATCCAATGTGTTCTCAACGACTGTAAGCTCGGCCAGTCTCATCAGTGCGAACGTTCTCAGCTCCTTCTAAGGGTGCTGACCCGAAGGGAGGGGGGGGGGGGGGCGGGGGGAAAGCGAAATAGACTCTAGCATATTAGGCCTTTTCGTGTTTTCGCCCGCCTCCTCAAGGTTGGTCGTTTTTTGCGTTCAGTTGATTCCATACTTTTTGTTCAAATGTGAAAGTGCGGTGATAGCTGAGATAGGGATAGGGAGGATGGAAGCGAGAAAAGACACTATCAGCGGCAAGAAGTGGCGAGTGGGCATGTATATGCGGCTGTTCTTTCTGTTCCTGACAATTCCCTATAACCATCCAAAAATCTCCATAACCTGGGCTCGCCATAATGAGGAAATTTGCTATCAAGCCACGTCGGAAGTAGGGTCATGGTAGCAATCACCATGTGGGTTCAGGAGGCTAACGATGAATTGTAATGAGCCACATCCCCTAGCTTACATCCATTTCAATTTCCTCGTCCGAAAATGACGCATCGGTCTGCCCAGATCCTTGCTTAGAATGCCCCTGCGCGGAGGGCTCCTTTGAGTGCCCTGTGGATGACTCTGCCGAGTTCATCGGAGATAATGCCAGTGCTCGCTCCATCAGGAAGACAAGTAGTCCAAAGACCTGCTCATAATTCCCCGTGCGAGTTGCGACAATGCCCTGTGACCACTAGTCAAATGTTAGAATAAGCTAGTTTAGACAAATTATATTATGGGGTGAACTCACGGCGAGATTGTCATTGGTTTTCAGGAAATGCAAAAATCTGGTCATCGCATGGCTATGTAGACCTTGTATGCCACCTTTGGCCCTAAGTCCAACCCCAGGTTCTGGCAGTTCAATAATGTGCGTAGCAGGTCCCGAAACACGGGTGCAGAAGTGTATACTCTGGCGACGTAGCTCATGGTAAAAATGAGGGGTCCGGAGAGATATAGGAAGAAAACTAAGGGGCAGAACGAAGTGAAACTGGTAGCTTTTAAGATGTGAATATAGTTGCGGGTGGTAAACGTTTTTTTTTTTTTTTTTTTTTGGACGTGGTAAAGTAGGGACGGTCCATTAAATACTTGTGGTTGGAGGGAATACGCATCTTGGAACACTTCGACTTGGAGAAGACGAAAGCGGACGGATCTGCAGAGCACTTTGGGGACCATGAGTCAAAGTCGCAGAGGCGAGCAAGTTGGAAAGGTTGAGCGGTGTATCCCTCTCATGAGAGAAAAGCGCTCCAATGGTGGTGCATTTCACTTCCAATGTCGAGTTTCTTGCTATTGGCTTCTTCTCCCCATTTCTCAGTGTACCGACCTACATGGTTATGTAACTGTAACTGCCGGACGACTGTTCTTGGTACCAGTCCGTAGCCAACCTGGCCAGCGTCGTGGGCATATTCCTCTCCAAGCACCACGGGTCCGACCGTAAAGTATGGCTTCCGAGAGTGTTTAGGAAAAGGAAGGAAATATACGACAAAGAACAAAGTAAAGGCAAAGTGAAAATAAATAAAGATAAAGCTAGGGGAAAGTAAGAGATAGAGAAGTAGTTAAGAGGTAGAGAAGCAGTGTCGTCTATGATAGCACCCTTAATGTCCGGGGAAGCACTAGGGCTATTCATTGCGGGTCTGGGTATATCAATTGTAGTCGCTTCCTAAGTATGAATGGCCTAGACTTGGATCTCTTAGTCTAAAGACTCGATACCCTAGGTACTAACTTCCGTTGCCGACTGGAGTCTTTCACCATGGGCCTGGTTCCAATCGTTGACTTGTCTCTGAAGGAAGCGGTTAGTGACAATATGGTTCCTAGTCTAACGACGTTGGTTGACAGCTTTTGAGACGTAGACGTAGGTTTGATGTTGGGAGAGTGTTTAGGAGAGTGTTTGGGGAAAGGTAGATAGAGGGGAGTAGCGGAAGATAATTTATCAAGAAGTGGGACGTTGCCTACAACTATACAATAAGAAGTAATTAAGCATCCCATAGGATAAGCTCATCTTACTACGTTAGGGCATACTGATTACCATAGTTGCTACTTCCTATAACGAGATCGGAGACTTAAGCTTAGCTCCTAGGCCATAAACAGAAGTAACAATAAGATAATAGTGTTAGTGCTTAGATAAGATTCACTTTAGCCATGGATGCTATTCCTATCACTCTTAGTCTAGTGAGACTTAGCCTTGAATGATCCACTATGCTACTTTGGGTTTTAATGCTATCAAGATGGATACCTAGGTTTACTCCTCTTGAATTCATTTCACCTTTACTTCCATCTTCTCTTCGACCTTCTCACCACTCACCTTTACATTACTACACAAACGCCTCGAACAGACTTACACCGAGTCAAGCTTCTCACAATGCTCTCCGCCATCGACACCATCAAGAGGTGGTTTAAAGCTAGGCCCGAAAAGGAGAAATCCTTCATTGTCCACCGGGTCGAAAAAGTCATCTATAAGCAGGATGCATCATTACTAGCAGAGCATGAGGATCGGACTCGACCTCTGTTGCCCGAGAAGCACGATTTTACCTTGGAGCTTACAATAGACGAGGGAGAGTTGTTCTCGCTGGATGGTATTCTGTTTGGGAAGACTCGCTGTTCTGGTGTTGAGCCTACTGTTTTCTGCTGATTACCTACTCTGGTGTTTGCGGCTGATTTTGGTTTCTACTACTCATTTAATTATGCATGTTCGAGATGGGCGACCTTGCCCCCGATGCGCTTGTAATGTTTATTTTCTGTGTATATTTTGGTGTCCAATATGGAGGTTGACATTCGACGGAGAGCCAAGTAACATAATTATTGTTTACTATAGATGTTCTAAGAAAAGAATAAACGTCCCACTTTATACTTACTTCCTATAACTCTGAAGGTTGGAGCACAATTCAATAACTTCAGGAGCTGCTGGTGACTCCGGCCCCACTTACATCCTGTGAGTTGGGACATGAGTGGGGCCCAAGTCATAGCTTTGACCAATGACGAGCTCGCTTAGAGCAGCACGTGACACAACCGTGCATTACTTATCGTCATGTGACTGACGTCATCGTCTCTCGAACAGGGCCACCAAAGGCGAGTAACTCCTTCAACTCCCCAAATCTCCTACAATTACTCGCCTGCGTTCCATAAACCACTCAATTATCCCAAACTACCCATCAACCACAAAAATGGCCTCCGCACTACGCACCCGGGCACTCCGCCTCCGCACCCTACAACCCTTCCGCCTAAGCTCCAGCTCCAGCTTCCCAGCAGCTCGCCATCTCCACAACATCAACATAACCCGCACCTACAAAACCACGCCCATCGCCCGGGCCAACCAACACCTCACCCACCAGCTCCGCCCGTACTCGATGTCCACCGGCTCAGCCAGACCAACGGCAGACCTCCTAGTCGAAGAACTCCAAGACCTCTACGAAGTCGCAACGGACGAATTCGAAATCGCCACAGACAGCACAGATAACGGAACGATCTACGCAGCCTCGGACAGGGAGTCTGCGCGCGACGCGGCCAACCAGCTTCTGGCAGTGTACCATTTGTACACGGGCAAGGTGGGGGATCATATGGATGGGATTGGGATGGGAGGGTCGACTACGGAGGGGAGTCCGGTTGTTGAGACGGCTCATAATTCGGAGGGTGTTACGAATGAAGTTAGGGATGAGGTTAAGAGGAGGGTTGGGCAGAGGATTAGGGAGTTGAGAAATGCGGTTGTGCAGTTGGAGGAGAGGGCTAGGGAGGAGTAGGCTATACGATGGGGTTGGTGGGTGTGTGTGTATTTAGATGGTTGTTTTGATAGTGTAGGAATGGAAGTTTGTATTTGTGTTGAGCATATGGTTTAGGTTCTTTAAAAGGGACGTGTATCGAGGTGGTTTTTGTAACGGGATACATATTAATTCTATTATTGGATCAATAATAGCGGCTAAACAAAGCCGCGTCTTTTGAAATGTGCAGCAATGCCAAGAACAGGAGGAATATTGGGTTGGATTGATGATGGTCTGGATAAGGTGGAGTCCAGATCCGGACATAGCTCGTGGTTTTCCACAACGGTTATCGCAAGTGGAAAAGACCAAACTTGGCAAAGGGGTCTATAGGTTGAAAACCGTAATACGCCGGTCACAAGTAGCGCCGTTTCCTCGGGCAGTTGGTAGATCGTAAGAGCATGACAATCATACAGCAGAGAAATCAAGGAGGTCGTTAGACAATGGCGAAGTGGGCGAGTGTGAGACGGTCAGGACTAGGGGATGGAAGGGTGGACAAGGGCTCCTTGTGTGTCGTTCGTTGGTGCCGTTTCAATTGGTCTGCAACGGTGATGGATTAGCACTAGGTCATCTTGAAAAGTTGGGATAGACGTACCAGGCCGAGTAAAGCTCTTGGTGCAGCCGGGGTAGGAGCATTTATGTTTGCGCTCGCCGTGGGTCAGTCGGTGGCTGGACATGTTCGATGACTATGATGGCGTTAGCGATATATAATACAATAGAATGCATGATACTCACATCTCCCGTTTGGAAATCACATCCTGGAAAGGTGCACTTGAATGGCTTCTCGCCGGAATGAGTTCGCGAGTGAGTTTCTGAAATCGTTAGCAGGGCTCTCAAACGATAGAGGGATACATACTCAATTCGCTGCTATCCGTAAATGTCTTCGAGCAAAGCTTGCATTTGTAGGGTTTGTCACCACGATGACTGCGTTCGTGGCGATCCAAGGTTGCCTGCCGAGCAAATGACTTGCCACACACGGAGCACCTGAAGTTCTTGTCTAAGAGTATATTGTAAGCCAATCGCATGTGTAAGAGAGAAAGGGAGTCTTACAATTGCTGTGGGTAAGGAAATGGCCTTGGAGTTTTGATTTTTGGGAGAATGGCTCATCTGGACGATGGCACCCTTCCCAGCAGCAGTAGTACCCATTGCCTTTTGCTCCATCAACGGTATTCATATGGTTGGCCATCAGATGATCCTGCAAAGCACCCGCATCCGCAAAGGTTGCACCACAGACAGCCTGAACCCCATGAACCTTGGCCACCCACTTGCAAATATACAAGTCAGTATCCTCAGCAGAAAAGTCCGGGGTCGTCAAGACCGACGACACACCTCCGTCCAGCGGGGGTGGAGTCTCTCCAGGGCTTGAAAGGAGATGTGAGCTCACGCTAGATCGTGACTGACGAGAGTAAGGAGAATAGGGATGTGAATGGATGTGATGGTGCCCTCGGCATCGGTGATGGTTGCGGTGTGGCCCTCGGGGGATGTGAAGGTTCAGGTCGTTAGGGTTTTTGAAGTGGCCGTGGACATGTTGATGTTCGGGATGAATGCAATTCAAGGGGTTCATTGTAGACTCGTAATTGGTTTTCTCGGGGTGACGAGTGTCCGGTTGCTGCTCTAGAACATGCTGGTCCTGGCAAATGGAGTAGTCCGAGCACATCCCCATCATATGGAAGACCTCTGCCGGGTTGACTTCCGCCTCCGTTGGGTAGTGCTGGTTCGGAAACATCCCTTGCAGATCCCTTTGGAAGTCATGACACTCGAAATGGTTGGACACGAGCTCATCACAGTTGTTGGCATGAGCCTGGTAAGACTGTAAAAAGTCATGATGGTAGCATGGGTCAATCGGTCCCGACATGCTATGCTCTGCGAATTTGCCCGGTTCACCAACATGGTGGTTCATTGTTGTAGAAGGCAATAGACCTGAAGTGTCCAAGGAAAGGGGCGTGTTTAGACCGAAGAAGGAGTCAAAAGCACAATCCTGGTCAGCAGTGGCATCACAGCAATGGTCTTGGAAGCAGACAGGGTCTGTGCTTTCGCAGTTCTGCTCATCACAGTGGGTGTCGTCGCAGCGAGGAACGGAGCAGACGCTCGAAGCATCGCAGTCCACGAAACCATCGCATATTGACCCGCAGTCTAGCTCGCAATCGTCTATAACGCAATCATCCACATCACAGCAGGCCTCATCGACCTCGCACCCTAAAGAGGCATGATGTTCATGGTCCGAGCACAGCACTTGTGGCTGGGGTGCGCCCGAGGAATCCGTGGGGTCCTTGCCATCAATATGGAAGCCCTCCCAATGGCACTCGAGGCAGAAAGCATCTGCCTGGTTTTGAGAAGTCATGTTGCGCGCGGCCAGGTTGAAGGAGGCGGAAAAAGAAAGACGAGGGAAGATCCAGTACAGAGGTACCGCAGCAAGCAAATATTAGGGTAAAAATTTGAGAACAGAAACGGTTGAAGGATCGAGAGAAGAGTAATCGTGCCAGGCACAAAAGTCTTTCAAGCTCTGAAGACAAATCACGTAACCGAGCAGGTCCAGTCAATCCGCCACAAGCTCTTGCAGGGAAAAGAGGTCCACTCGCTAGATGCGCCTCCGCAAATAGTCCAACAATGTATCATTCGTCGGGGATATGTGCTACGTCTGGAGTTGGGAATGACGAAATCGGAGAAAAGACGAACGATCGTCGTGCAGCACAAGATTGCAGTGGCATGAGGATTGAGGACCTTGGGGGGGATGTTCTTGGGAAAATTAAATAGCCGGTTTTAGTATTCGAGGAGAGTTCAGAGACACTGCATCGGGTCATCGAATCAAGTCGACGGTGACTGGTGAGGACCTTCGGGACGGGGAAATGAGGACCTTGGGGGTGAGGGTCATGGACGAATGGAATCGCGTCGATCGTTAAGCGGTCAGGTACGCAGTACTCGGTCAGAGTATAACCAACATGACCGACATGGCGAGAGTGCTGTCATTGAGATTAGATGGTCGAAATATCTCCCCCCTTCCCATGTTGAAAATGTTGGAATGTTTCTTGCGATCTCTTCTGCGGATGACTAACCCGGTTCTGCCCCGCGCCGTCCCTCTTCCTGTGACAATCAGCCCTAGGATTCTGTAAACGTCGATTCTGGAAAGGGATATAATTATTCCATAATCTTAGTCGCATATATCAGGCGACTCCATCTATACCAGTGCATCACTAACAATGCGCTATACACAACGTTGCGCATTCCAAAATGCTGACATAACCCCACGTGCCCCGGATCGACCGTATCTTATCTCGCGATCGCAACGTTATTCCAACAGTACGATAACCAGGCACAGAGCTTTCCCACCATAATACATTCCCTCAAACACTCCTCACCATCCATCCGAGAAGTCTGCTTCTAACCCTTTCATCCCATCTCTCAATTGACCCGCACCCAACAATCCCCAGACGAACACGCGGAGTTCTATCCCGTTGCATCCCCACCTTAACCTGGCCCAAAACAATGGGCAACATCTGCTCTCGCTCCTCCAACAAGCCCGAGGGATTCTCCGGGCCCGGCCGCGTCGTCGGCGCACCCACCACCTCTCCATCTGCACCACGAGCTCCGGTCCCCGCCAAGAACTGGAAGAACACACCCGGGCGCACACTCGGCGAGAGCAGCGAGACGCAAGGGAGCGCCGATGACGCGCGGTCAAATGCTGCCATAGCGGCGCAGGTAAGTCCAGCGGGATTTATTTCTTCGGTTTTGAACCTTTCATTATGGTTCAGCTAACAAGCCCTCACATCCAGAAACGAGCTGAAGAAGCTTCAGGGAATAAGGGCAAGCTAGGCTCGAAACTTGCGGCGCAAAAGGCTAAGACGCAGACGCAGACTTTGGGGGAGGTTAGTCGGGAGGAGAGAGCTGCGCGCGATGCGGATGGTGCTGAGGAGGCTAGGCGTTGGCAATAGGTTTTTGGAAGTTGAGCGGTATTTCATACTATCACGGATATTCGGGTCGGTTCTTTTTGCTTCATACGGAACATTCATTTTTCAGCGTTTGGCGACAGCTCTTGATTTTCATGCTCTGCGTTTTACCCTCGATGCTTGGTCTAGCGTAAGTACTATTTTCACGAGTCTATAGACACTTTCAAGTGTCAGAACTGAATAAAGATAAAAGAACCAGTTGGCATTGGTCACTGCTTATCTTCTCGGCATGTCCAAGCCCGATAGAAGTCATGATATAATGTGATGGTCTAGATACAAAGTACACATGAATTGGATTCCCACCCGAGGCAAGGCTAAACAACGTTGTACCGACCACTGGCCGGTGCGCGCGCATCGCTGTCAGCAGCCGCGATGGTTCCCTCCTTCAACAAGCGCATCAACTCACGCATAGCAGTGGTGACGGAAATCTCGGTCTCGCCCTCAACCAGAATGTACAGCTTGGGTAGATCGTTGGAGCCGGGCTCCTTTCCGTGGGCGTAGAAGTTGCCCTTGGTAGTGATGGATGTGCCTGTAGCTTCGAGGATCTTGGCGACGTTGGTGCGGTTGGTGACAGCCCAACGAGCTTTCTCTGTTCAGATAATGTGAGATTAGCAGCTGCTTCAGAAGGAATGGATATGAGTAAAGACTTACGAGGAAAGTCGTTGATCTCAAGCGTGGCATGGAACGCACCAGCGTCGGGTCCACGGTTGTCGATAGGGACACCCGACCTCATCACGCCTGCCTTGCTCAAGCGGGCGTGGATATCGGCCACGGCTGAACCGACCTTGTCCAATGGGTTCTTTGATGCGGCGTTGGGATCCTTCTCCGTTCTGTGCACTGTGATCTTGCCGTCCAAGTCGATACCCTTGGGAACGCCGGCGAGGGGACCTGCCGGGGCAGCGGGAGCAGCTGCAGATTGCACCGAGGACAGAACCTTGTTGAAGCGCTCCTCGTCGGCCTGCTTGGTCTTCTCATCCTTCTCTTCTTCTTCGTCACCCTCATCTCCAGTCTTGTAGGTCCGGCGCTCGCGCATGCGAGCGCTTTCACGCTCCTGGTCAAGACGCTCTAAACCTTTACCACCGAAACCGGAAGTGCTGGCTTTCTCCTTGCCGGCCTTGACTTTCTCCAAGAAAGCGTCCACCATCTTCTGTACAGGTTCTGGGACTTCCTGTCCACTCTGTCTGAGCGCTTTGGCAATATCCACGGCATACCGTTCTTGGTCCTCGGTAAGGAAAGTGACTGCAGTACCGGTGTTTCCAGCACGCCCGGTTCGACCAGCTCGGTGGACATAGTCCTCCAAGTGGTTCGGAGCGTCGTAGTTTACGACGAGCTTCAATTGCTTCACATCCAGACCACGCGCGGCAACAGAGGTGGCGGTCAGGATAGGGAAGATACCCGCCTTGAAGTCTTCAATGGTAGAATCACGGTCAACTTGATCCTTCCCACCGTGGATAGACATGCACGGGTAGCCCTTCCGCATCAACTCCCTGAGCAGATTGTCTGCGGATTCCTGTTTTTCGACAAAGACCAAGGCCCGCGAGTCCTCATTGGCATCATCCGCATATAAATTGCCGAGGAGTTCCAATAGTCGGAAGAACTTCTGATCTTCGTTACGGACCTCCACGATCTGCGTAATCTCAGGAGCCACAACACTCCGGCCACCAACGACGATCTCAACGGGATTCTTCAGCGCCTTTCGCGCCAAAGCCTCCATGTTACGGGGGAAAGTTGCCGAGAAGAGCACCGTTTGCTTATCTGGTCGAATGTTGGCCATGATCTTCATTACCTGAGGCTCGAATCCCATGTCGAACATGCGATCTGCCTCGTCGAGGACCACATAGGTAACCCGTCGGAGGTTGGTGACTCTGCCTGCATTAGCGGCAAGCAAATCGATCATTCGGCCAGGTGTGCAAACGACGATCTCAGCACCTCGCTTGAGTTCAGCAATTTGATCTTTAATGGGCGCACCTCCGTAAGCACATACTGCCCGGAGACCCAGTGCCTTTAGGAACGGTTTGCAGTCCTTATGGATCTGTGTTGCCAATTCACGGGTGGGAGTCATGATCAGACCAATGGGGCCCTCCATGTTATCCAGCGGCCGTTGGTCTTTGATATGACGGAACATTGGGATGAGGAAAGCAATGGTCTTTCCAGAGCCAGTCTTTGCAACGCCGATCACGTCCCGACCAGACATAATGGCAGGAATTGCTTGTGCTTGAATGGACGTGAGCCCCTCGTAGCCAAGCTTGTCGACAACTTCGAGGGTCTGAACACCCAGACCACACTGGGACCACTTTTGAACGGGCTTTGGAACATCCAAACCACGAACCTTGATACCATCGAGCTCAAGACGCAGATTTGCTACCTCTTCCTCCGTCATATCGGCAAGGTGGGATGGTTCGTTATAAAACTTCCTGCGGAAAGGTTCATACTCAATCTTTTTATGGTCAATCGTGGGAATTTCCTTCTTTTTCTTCTTCTTTGCCATGGCCAGAACGTCGTCTGCGTCTTCTTCGCCGACAGCTGTGATGTCCACATCATCTTCGTCTCCAAAAATTGCTTCAGGAGGTTGTGACTCCTTTTTCTTGCCGAACTTGGCGCCAAAGCCCTTCTTAGGGGGGGCAGTATCTGCGAGCCCTGACATGAACTCATCCAGAGGGTCAACTTCCTCTTCATCGATATCCATCTTGGAAGATTCGGCTTCTTGCTTCGACGTGTCGGCCATATCAACATCCTTGTTCGTTTGAGACTCTCCGTCTGGGACATCGCCCTGAGTCTGATATGCCCGAGATTGTGTCTGAAGCCGCTCCTCTCGTCGTTCGGCAGCTGCTCGAGCGGCTGCCGCGGCCTCCTCCTCATTATCCCCATCTTGCATGTCAACGTCATCGTCCTCTCCAGCGTCATCATTCGCTACAGCATCTTTGCTATCATCGAGCGGAGGCGTGGGGAGGCGCTCGAGCTTTTTGCGAGTTGACTCCTCCTCGCCAAATCCGAGGGTACGAACGGCTGAGGGCTTCTCGACATCAGAAGCAGGCTTTGCACCTAGTCCAAATCCACTGACGTTGCCTTTAGCCTTCAACGGAGCGGGGGCGGGGGCGGAGGGGGCAGAAGGGGGGCCTGATGGCTTGCCGGTGAGATTAGTCGATTGCGGGACGGCGACATCGGTGCCGAGGACAGCTGGAGCAGCAGGGGTGTTACTCGTAGCGTTCTTCGCAATCACTTTGGGGTCAAACTTCCCGGCGTATGGAGTCGTCGCCGCAATATCGGTCGAAGTTGCCGGTGCTTCTGGCGAGCCAACTGCAGGAGATAAGCCAGATCTCCGGTCGATGGCATCCAGAATGTTTCGGGGACTAGCTGCTGCCTCTTCCCGTTGCTTTCGTTCGCGTTCGGCTGCTTGCTTCTGTTTCCATGCCTCCAACTTGGCACGTCTCTCGGCCTTCTTTTCCTCCTCGGTCTGGGTGGCAGGTGCGGGGGTCGAGGGCTTGGATGTCTGTGAAATATATATGAGTCACATGAACTTGTCTAGAATGCATAAGGGCGAAGGGAATTTACCTCGAGAGCCCGAGAGCTAGAACGCCGGCTCGCGCCACGTTCACGGCTGTTCTCCCGTCTACGCTTGTGCTTCAAGTCAGCAGAATCATCCGTGCGCCTGCGATCGCGGTCGCGTGAATCATCTCGCCTGGCTCGGTGATCTCGGTCGCGGCTCCTGCGGCGATAATCACGGTCATCATCTCGGCGGCGGTCTCGGGACCTGTCTCTCCGAGCGGGTCGATAGCTGTCTTCGTCGCGTCTGTCTAAGGAACGCTCGCGTCGTCGGTAACTGTCTCGATCGCGGCCAGCATCACGATCGCGGTATCGCCGCTGGAATGGGGCAAATTGGTTAGATCCTCGCCTCTTGATACATGGGAGAGATTCGCCACATACCTCAGGGCTGCGGGACCTTCGGTGCCCGCGACCATCGTCCCGTCTTCTCTCATAGCGGTCATCATCTCTGCGGCTGCGGCGAGACGAAGAATATGTGCTGCCTACAGGAGATGGTGAGCGAGTATCCCCGTGGCGAGCCATTGTTGCAGGCCAACGATGAGTGAGTATTACTCTGCAGAGCGCCGGGATGTTAAGCTGAGGTATGAAAGTGTCACCACGCTTCCATATAAGTTGTAATTTAGCTGTGTAGTTCGGCCGTCCGGGCCACCGTTGCAATTGTTGCGACTGTTGCGATGAAAAAGACGATGATGCATTTTGCGCCTGGGGGATCGCTGTCACGTGAGTCACCTGATACACGCTATTCCCGAAACGGAAAAGGCCAAACGAAGCTTGGACGCGAGTAACCAGCCTCCCTGTCTCGCGCCGCCGCTTGCGTCAGGACTTGCTTCTACACTCTGTCAGTTCATTCTTACTTGGAACTACACTCTCCTGGTAAACATACACTCGATCTCTCAATGTCTCTGCGGTGGGCGACTCGCGCGGGTCCCCTACGACCCCTGCGCCTCGGCGTTGCTTTCTCTCGCCCAACTAGCGTGATCGCCGTGCAGAACCAGCTCCGCCGCGTCTGTTTAGCAACAAAGCCCCGATTGGCGATCCCGCAGGCCGGTTCTTTGTCTGCCCCGACCTCGCAACGATCTCGTTCATTCACAACCGCAACCGCGACGGATGGAGAGACCCCGAAGGCTAAGCGTGGGCCCAAGCCCGGCTCTGGCAAGAAGCCGAAGAAGGCCAAGGCCAAGAAGCCGAAGAAGCGGTTGACTGAGAAGCAAAAGGCTGCGAAAGCAACTCGCGACCGCCGGGCACAAATCAAGGAACTGAAAGCGATTGCGCTTGTTCCGCCCAAGAAGCTTACAGCGAGCGCCTGGCCCCTCGCCGTTAAAGAGCAGTTTCAGGGTGTCAAGTCAGAGCCAGGCACGACTGTTGAAAAGTTTTCGGAGGCCATCGCTAGGGTCAAGGGCCTCTCTCAGGACGAGTACAAGGTACGTCTCATGCATAATCCCATCGTTCAACGTTTATTGACCGGCTGGCATAGAAAGTCGAAGCCCAAGCAGAAAAGAACCGGGCCACCAACAAGGCGAACTATAAAGCCTGGGTTAAATCATACACCCCCAATCAGATCAAGGCCGCCAACGGTGCCCGTCGCTTCCTGAGTCGCCTCCTAAAGAAGCGCGTTCCCCCAATTGAGGATGACCGGCTGGTGAAGCGGCCCAAGACTGCTTACTTTATCTTCATGTTGGAGCGCAAGGGTGGCAGTGACCTCAAACATAAGGGCGGACCCGAGCTCACCCGTATCATCGGTGAGGAGTGGGGCAAGCTGACTGAGTATGAGAAGGAGGTATGTATCACCATCTCCTTTGAAAGTGCTTCTCCCGAGTCTGACCATCTCTATAGGCATACCAGAAGAAGCAGGCCGAAGACCGCGCACGATACGAGCGGGAGCATTTGGAAGTGTACGGCGAGCCTGCCCCTTCACTGCGTAGCAAGGAAGACGTGGATTCCGACGAGTAATGGAGGTCTTGCTTCTTTTCTGGGGGGGGCCATAGTCGGTGTTTTAGATAGGTTGGGTCAGGAATGGGTTATGTTTGATTCATGCTGCGACTGTGTTTAAGCCCCAAGTCTTTCGATTCCCTATTTCCTTTGCCAATGTAATGTAGTGTGTCTGCGCCAATGCCACCTGTATCTTCAGCTTTCCAGACCATCTCCTTTCATATTATAGCTAGCGAATTGTCACTCCTTTCCCAACTATTCTGCTATGTAATTGCGATCAGATGAAGACGTGAGTCAAAAACGCAGTTCCTCCACAGCGGAGAAAACCCCCCGCACTGGTGGATTCCCCGAGGATCCTCGAGTAGCGGTGAGAAACCGTGTGTTGCGCGTGCAGCAACCTTTTGCTCTCCCTGCAGAAGGTTTTGGCAAACATGATGTTCTTGCCCAACGCGATTATTCCTAGGCATTCACTGTGTGAGAGAACACCACTATTATAGATGTATAAAGGTGGTGGATAGATATGAGCTGTACTTCATATACAGTCGGAACGAGCTTTCTCCGCTCCGGTCCCTGCATCGAGTCCTATACAACAAGTACCACTCTAATGCGCTAAATATCTAAGTAACGGGTCAACACTCCCGTGCTTTGCAGCTGCAACCTGATTGTCGATTCCGTGCAGACGGGCCTACCCGCTAATCGGGCATCCACGGTCCACGCACGGGAATCCATGGGTGAGAGGCGTAGGTTCCTTGGTACCAATGTAAAGATGTAAACAACTCAAGGTACATACACAAGGAGTACTTCATAAAGAATGTAGGAGTATGCATAGCATCTGTATAGCACCCACTGTTAGAACCCAGGATGCCATCTCCCCTGCTTCTGGGCCCCTTGGGCCGTTGGTGGAGGGGGGTTCTCGTTATCGATAGGACCGCCGCTGCTGCAACATGCACGTAGTCTGCGCGACGATGCAGACTTGGTACTTGGGGGTTGCTTCCTAGAGGTGGGAGAATCGTACGGTATAGTTGAAATTTTTTGACTTTCTTGGTAGCAAGTATGGGGTATATCGAGGTCTTGCGAGGGCGATCACTGTTTGTCCCAGCCATCTTCTTTTGTAGACTTTTTTTTCTATCTATGTTACGTATCAGGACCTCGGGTCGACCCGAACGGGTATTCACGAGTATAGGATTGTTTGAACCTTTATTCATTCGGACCTTGGAAGGGGAACTGATAGGGGGACCCCTCCCAGTTGGATATAGTTCATAGAAAGAAGGGAGCAATCGGGGAAGAGTGAACACCACTTAATGACGGATGATCAACCTCCACCGCCCCAAACTTTTCATCCCTGCCTTCAGCTGATCCAGGACTCCTTTTCTTCTGAATTATTTTCCTCCTTATATTTCCATATATTCTTTGCTCTAGCTGATATCCCTTATCGCATTCTACAGTCCAGCAATCGCCTCGATCAGCACTGCGACCCCTCTATCTCGCTCGAGCACCTGATTTCGCGCCGGTCGTACAGGGTGGCTATTGTGCTTTGGGCTTGCTACGCTTGCGGTACGAGACCATTTATCGAGCTACGACTTCTGCTCTATTATCGCCATCCGTCAATCGACTTCCTCCCAACCGCGAGCCCGTCCTGACTCATACCCGATCGACGTCTCCCGTGGCGGATCCTATTCCAATCCGCCGCCTCATGTGTTCTCTCCTCGCGATCCAGCGGACGGGTCACTAGTCGGCCAGAGGCCAAAGGTCCTCGCTATTTCGATATGGAAACAAGCGCATTAGTTACTTACGAAGGCGTGGGAAAATGCGACAAGGTCCTTGCGGAGAGAAGCCACTGGGAAGATGCGGTGAATAGGCTCGTTGATGACGTCTGGGCTGCTCTCGTGGATGGTAATTTTGGAGTTTCTGCACGAGAGGAATCTCAGCGCAAGGACGGATTGGGTTTGCGTTCTCCCGCGCTTCCGTTATACACCACTCCTCCGCCGTCCTATGATGATGCGATTGCAGATCTGCCTCCGGATTACTCTACGTCTCCGCCGCTTGCTACGCAAAATTCCGACGTCACTACCGCGCCGGTTACTCCCGCGACCAAGTCTCGAGATCAGGCATCTTCGCTGCTGAAAGATCGCTCGCTGGATATCTACATTGATTTCGAGAGCCCTGTTGGGCTCCGAGAACACAAGAAGAAGAAAGGCGGCGCGGCTCCGAAGAAGGTATCACCGCCACCTCCGCCAGCAGATAATGGTGGTGGCTCGGATAAACCCGCCGATGACCAACCTGCGGGTGATGGAGGTGGCGATGCCGGAGGTGGAGATGGAGGCGGCGGTGACGGTGACGGTGATGGTGATGGTGGTGGTGACGGTGGCGGAGACGATGACTGGAATGACTGGACCACGACCGGGGCCAAAAAGAAGAATAAGAAGAAAGAGGAAGAGGAGGAGGAGGAGAAGCGGAAGGCTGCAGAAGTCTCGGCCAGTAATAATCTGAGCTGGGCTGACGACGCGAACGAAGCTGGCGATGACTCGTGGGCCGGATTTGCGACTGTAGGGAAGAAGAAAGGAAAGGTCAGTTTTAAAATCCCGGCGTTTTGAACCTATCTGACACCCGACTGCAGTCAGAAGCTCCGCCTGGCGGGTTCCAAGATGTGAGCTTGAATGACGGGGCCCCGCAGCTTGATTTGAATTTCGACTCCGGCCCCAAAACTGGTGGCACCGGCTTCAGTTTTGGCGGATGGGGCAAAGACTGGAGCACGGGCAGTGGTGCTGGTGGTGCAAGTGCTGGTAACAAATGGGGCATTGGAGCCATTGGCGAACCGGCTGTGAAAGAGGAGCCTAAAGATTCGAATCCCTGGGCAGTAGGCTCTAAAAAGAAAACGACCAAAACAACCACTGGCTTCGATTTTGGTGATTTAGGATCTCCGCCGGCAGAGGAGCCCAAAATTGACGATGACTGGGGTGGATTTACCGCTGTTGGGAAGAAGAGCAAGAAAAAGGAGGATCCACCTCCCGAGCCAGCTGCTGAATCTAACAATGATGACTGGGGCGGCTGGGGAATCGCGACAAAGGATAAGAAGAAGAAGAAGAACTTGTTGGATATCGAGCCCGAACCCGAGCCCGCCCCTGCGCCCGAGCCACCCGCTCCTGAAGAGCCTGAAGAGCCCGAAGAGCCTTTGGTTGAGATCCCTGGGCCTATCACCGAGGAAGCCTGGTTCTTGGGCCTTTCCAAGAAGGACCAGCGAAAGGAAAAGAAGAACTGGGAGAAGAAGGTGAAGGAGGCCGAAGAACAGCGCAAGGCACAGCTAGATGCCAGGCAAGCCAAAGCAGACGAGAAGAAGGCTAAAGAAGAGGAAAAAGCCAAAGCTAACGAAGCTGCCGCCCCCGAACTGGACGACGACTGGGCTTTCAATGCCTCGTCCGGATCCAAGGACAAAAAGAAGAAGATTGACCTTCTAGCCGACCCAGAGCCTGTCCCTCCCCCGCCAGTAGAAGACGACTGGGCCGATGGCTGGGGCACCGCAGGGAAGAGGAAGAAAGGAAAGTCCAAGGAGCCCGAGCCAGTTATTGAGGAACCGCCGCCAGAACCCGCCAAATCCAAGGAGCCCGAGGACGACTGGGGTGGCTGGAATGTCACCACCACCAAGGACAAGAAGAAGAAAAAGGCCAAAGAGCCGGAACCAGAATCAGAACCCGAGCCGCCTGCGCCAGAGCCTGAACCAGAGCCGGAACCTGAACCGGAGCCGGAACCCGAGCCCGAGAAACCTGCGGTGCCAGATGATCCTTTATATGAGGGTTGGGCTACTTTAAATTCCAAGGAGCGAAAGAGGCGAGAGAAGAAGCTAACCCAAAAGGGACTCCCTATTCCCGGCAAGGACTTTGAACTTCCCTCTGATAAGCCCGCAGAGCCAGAGCCAGAGCCCGAACCCCAACCCGAACCGGCACCAGAGCCTCCTGCTGAACCTGAGCCTGAACCAGAACCCGAGCCAGAACCTGAGAAGCCGGCTGAGGACGATGCTTGGGGTGTCTGGGGCACCACCAAAGATAAGAAAAAGAAGAAAAAGAGCCAAGCTATCGAAGAGCCTCCACCACCAGCTCCGACTCCTCCTGCGCAGGGTCTTACCCCTGAACCTGAATCTATAAACGACAATGTTGACGACATCTGGGCCGAGCTTGCTCCCAAATCCAAGTCCACGAAAAAGAAGGCAATTGAGCCTGTCAAGGAAGAGAAACCGTCCACAAAGGGTTTCTGGGCATCTTGGACTAGTGGTTCCGCCGCCAAAACCAAATCGACGAAGGAGAAGGCTAAGACTAAGGAAGAGGAGCCTGAGCCTATCCCCGAGGAAGATCTTATCGATGTTGATGATCCTCCAAAGGAAGCTGAACCTGAACCTGAACCTGAACCGGAGCCTGAACCGGAGCCTGAACCAAAGCCAGAGCCAGAGCCAGAGCCTGTCCCAGAAAAGCCAAAGAGCAAGACCAAGCTGTCTGTGGCCGAGCGTATCAAGGCCCTCGAACAGAACAAGAAGGACAAGGCCAAGGAAGAAAAGCTGAAAACCAAATCCAAGGAGAAAAAGCGCGAGCCGGAACCTGAGCCGGAACCCGAACCTACACCTGAACCTGAACCTGAACCACAGCCAGAGGCAGAGCCGGAGCCGGAGCCGGAGCCGGAGCCTGAACCAGATCTTTCCAAGATGTCTAAGAAAGAACTGAAAAAATACAAGAAAGCACAGGCTGAAAAGGAGGCCGCGAAGGCTGCCGAGAAGGAGGCTGAGAAGGAGGCTGCTGAACAAGAACCCAAGCCTGAAGAGGACAACTATGTCTCCAAGGATTCCGTACCTGGAAGTTTCCCAGATGAAGAGCCTGGTGTCGAGCCGGCCCCTGAATCTGAACCTGAGCCAGAACCGGAACCAGAGCCGGAACCAGATCTTTCCAAGATGTCTAAAAAAGAGCTGAAGAAATACAAGAAGGCTCAGGCTGAGAAGGCAGCTGCCGCTCCTGTTAAGCCGCCTACTCCACCCCCGGCCCCAGAGGAGCCACCTGCCGAGGAAGATCTACCTGCCCCGGCCCCTGAAGAAGCAGCAGAGGCAGACGGTGATGCTCCTCCTACACCTCCACCAGAACCTGCTGAGCCAGAACCTGCAAAGTCATCGAAGAAAGAGCGCCCGCGCGTGGAACGAAGTGGAACCAGCTCCGGCTGGGGCTTCTGGGGAGCAGCACCGCCACCGAAGAAGTCTAGTAAGAAAGAAAGCAAAGGGCCCAAGAAAGTCGAGCCGGTCAAGGAGAAGGAGAAGGAGGAGGAGGATGAGAAAGAGGACGAGAAGGATGACGAGAAGGAGGACGAGAAGGATGAAAAGGAGGGGCAGGAGGAGGAGGAGGAGGAGGAGGAGAAGGAGAAGAAGGAGACGAAAGAGGAGAGAAGAGAAAGAAAAGAGAAGGAAGAGAGAAGAGCGAGGCGAAAGGAAAGAGAAGCGGCACATGCGCGCGCTGCCGTTCAATCGAAGTCCACGAGAACCCCACCCAAAGAGTCCGACGCCGAGATGGAGAAATCCTCGTCAGAGAAGGAGAAGCGACGGGAACGGGAAGCGCGTCTTTCAAAGCAGCAGCGCGCTACCACCTTGTCCAACTTCGTATTCGGCGCACCGCCGCCACGAAGCAAATCCACCAAGAAACCAGTAGCAGCCACGAGACCCTCGTCGAAGCCGGTGTCCAGACGCCCATCTGTTGATGCCGATGGTGAAGCTACAATCCCGGCGTCAACCCGTGATAGCAGGCCCGAAGTGGCTGATAAGGCAGCCAAGCTGATGGGTATGAGTGCGTCCAAGTCGAGACGGGACAAGGACCGTCCACGTGCTGAGAGAAAGAAGTCAGGTCAGTTTCAGTTGTCAATTGTTCACTCTGATCACCAGTTCTAATTCACCCTCTAGGCCCAAGAGATCCATACGCCATCGATGATGATGACATGGTCGTGGTCGACATGGAAGACGCTGATGGACAGTCCAAGGAGAGCTCGAAAGAGTCGAGGCGCAAGTCCAGACGAGAGGCTAGTAATCATCCAATTCATCCATTCAGATGGTTGCTAACTGTTTGTTTTAGTCGCGTGCGAAATCACACGATGACGACGCTGTCATGCTTGATGCAGAGCAGGCGCGCGGAGGACCAGACATTGTATCTGGTCCTGAACGACGTGTCAAACGGTCTAGTACAGCACCCAAGAAACAAGAGACCGGTGGACTGATGGGTCTGTTCGGCTCCTTGAGAAAGACCACACGCCCTGCACCTCCGGAAAGGCGAAAGTCTCGCTCAACTCGCGATGGCGGTATGACTGAGCCAGAGCGCGAGGAGCGACGTGGACGACGTGACGAACGCCGCCGTCGACCCGATACCGATGCTGAAGGATTTACCACCGATGCAGCTGGCGCCTTCGCAGGTGAGACGGAAGGCGAAGAACTAGAAGCCCTCAGAGCTGCTCGGCGTGCCAAGCGCTCCTCTCGTCAGGCCCCGTCTGACTACCGCGAGATGGAAGCTCGAGAGGCTGAGGAACGGCGAGCAAGGCGGAAAGAAAGAGAGCGAGCCCGTCAAGCCCGGGAACGACAAGCCCTTGAAGAGGAAGAAGCGCGACGCCTTGCGGAGAAACAAGCTCGCCGTGCGGCACGGGAAGAGCGTCGCGCTAGAGAAGAACAAGCAGCGCGCGAGGCCGAAGCAGCAGCCGAAGCCAAGGCCGAACGACGCGAGCGCCGACGTCTACGCGAGGAAGAGCGTCTACGCGAGGAAGAGATGGCCGCCAAAGCCAAACGCCGCCGCTCGCGCGTCGAAGAACCTCCTCCGGAGTTCTACCCACACGAAGTAGACGACCGGCGCCCCTCACGCACAGTAGACGAGAAATATCGACGCCGACACTCCAAAGCCGCCCCACGAGAAACCTCACGCACGCCACGGATGTCAGGCGGTATCAACCACGGTGACACAGGCGGACCCAAGAAAGACAAGATCTCCTCCTGGGTATACAGCCAATCCGATGACCCGCCAGACCCGCCACCCGTTGTGGAAACAGTCATCGATATGCCCCCAGCAGCCGAACCAGCAAACGCTCACTCCCTCTCATCAGACGAAGAGGCCCGTCGTGCCGCGCGCCGCCGAGCCCGTCGACGTGCCAAGTACGGCGCCACGCCTGAGGAAGTCGAGGAACTCCGCTCGCGGCGCCAGTCCCGCGTGAAGAGTAGCTCTGGCAGTGGTGATTACGAACGTGATCGTGGGATGCGGTCCCATGGGAGTCGCCACGGAGCGCCGCCTAGCTCGGGAGCTAAGAAGTCGAGTTGGTTTAAGAAGCTTACTACATTTTAGTGGGTGTGACATATGAGGTCTGATATCCTGGTTGATATGTGCCTCTATGATCTTTCTGTTTTTGTATTGGATGGAGCGATTTTCTTTTTTAATGTTTTTGGTTTTGATTGTTATCGAGATCTGCTGCCTTATGTATGAGCGGATCTCTTCACGACAGAAATGATTATATGACCCTGCAATCTATGCGAATGATTTGACTTTGATCTTTGTTTGTATATTATATGCAACTTGGTATATCAATATTGTCCACGGACCCGTGCGTAGAGTAAGTCCAGCGTTTCTATAAATTTTCAAATGAGGTTCTATATCGATCTCCGCAGTGAATACAATATTTACAACACACCTAGCATTGCATGCTTCTACATAACCACATCCCCATCCTCCTTAACCCTCTCAACACACTCAATATCCTTCCTGCGATTCTCCAAAAAGAACCTTCCACCCTCATAAATACTCAAATACAAACTAACCGCAATAGCCGTCCACCCAGCCCGAATAGCACCACCTTTAAACAACCCCCTCACACCTTCCTTGACAAAAATCTCCCTCCCAACAGCCAATGGCCCCTTCTTCTTCTCCTTCCCCTTCATACTTTCACCACCAGCATCAAGCATAACCCTCGTCTTAACAACATCAATCGGCGTGGTCACGAGCGACGCCACAGTCCCCGCCAAACCCGCACTTACCCCCGTAACACCCGCCCTCTCAACCAACTGCTCCCTCACTCCCGTCCCCCTAACCCCCTTCCTCCTTCTCCAGTCTAGTATTCTCGTCCTGAGATACTCAAAAAGCGGAAACTGAAGCCCCGTCATAGGCAAATTCCTTCCAACAAGCGCGGTATACCCACTCCAAAGCCGCCAGGGCCGATCTTTGAATTTCCACAGAACCTGTCGCACGGGCATGATTTTCCCACCTCCCTGTGCACGATCAACCATTTGGGCGTTTTGTTTTATTACCTCGGCTGGCGTGAGCATTAAACAGGATACCATTTCCCCGATGGATGATGCGATGCCGTGGATTATGGGGACGGGGAGGGAATGCGTGAATGGGAGGGGGAGTGCCATTCGGGATCCGTGGTCGTATTCTGAGCGAGAGTTGTGGGTAGATGAGGAGTGGAGGGTGCATTTTACTGCTTCGTAGGTTGTGAAGAATGCTCCTGCTGGAAGGGTTTAGAATTGAAAATCGTGGAGGTTGATGGGGGATAGGGCTTACATGATGGGATGGTGGAGAGTACTATGCTCCAGACACCTTGGTATAGGCCTTTGAATAGGACGTTGCGGCGAATCGAACCGCGCGCATCTTTGAAGACTTGTTCGTAGTTTGGGGATTGGATGCGGGTCTTAAGTGTGTCGAAGGGGTAGACGACGAAGTCGACTGATACTGCGGCGAAGGCGCCGGCCTGGGCTCGGGAGAGTTGTTAGCTGGTTTCAATGAAGATACGGCCGAGTGACGTTGCGATTGAACGTTCATGGAGCTTGGGGTATATATTGGACTCACAAACCAGATGTCGGTGTGGCTATTGTACATTATCGATCCATGGAGGAGAGTATGGGATCATTGAAGGAGGGGTAAGCAGGATGAGCCTTTGAGAAAGGGCATTTTGTGACTTTATAGCTGCGATCTTATCATGTCGATCACTATCTCGAATGAGGTCATACTCATATCACGTGGTTGATATGTGCCCTATGTTGATTAGGGCTGTTCGTACTCTGGGGTAAAAGGTGATAGCAGGCACAGTAGGCAAAGTGTTGGGAAGAGGTATAGGCCATAGAATATGTAAAAGGTGTTGTTTTCTATAAGCTATGCGAGTCCACATATTTCACCAAACATCACACAGGCCGGACTCGTCATACAATAATAAAAAAGAGGAAGTCGTATTAACATCCCAAGAGAACATTTTCCCTCCCTACGCCGTAAAAAGGTCATGCAATCCCAAAATCCATCATCTCCATCTTATTGCGCAGTCTCGCCGGGCAACATGTTGCCCTTGACAGCGAACATCTTGCCGGTAGCCGACGAGACGAAGCTGTCGACCTGGCGCGAGAACTGCTCCACCTGGCGGGTGTTGAGCATAGCCTCCAACCGGCTGGGCTCGGCGGGGAGCTTGAACAGACGCTGCCACTCGTCCTCGGGGAGAAGGGGCTGCTTGAGCGCGGCCCGGGTGGCGTTCTCTTGGCTGCGCTTCTGCTTCCAGTTGTTGATCTTCTGCTGCTCACGGCCGAGCACACGCTGGTAGTACTGGTAGTTGTTGGTCTCGGTGTTGTGTGCCTCGATGCTGTCCAGGAGGAGGTTGCAGTTCTTCTCGAGGAAGGGGTCGATGTTGAGCGACAGATTGTCGAAGTTGGGGGTGAAGATGGTGGACTTGGAGAAGGGGCTGGACTCGAGAGCACTGAGGGAAGGCGGGAGGTCGGTGGGCCCGGAGGTGCTGGGGCACTGCAGCTGGTGGATGTAGGAGGTGATCAGATGCGAGTTGTGGATCTCCACGGGCAGCTCTTCGAAGATATCGGTGTAGCGGAGGTTAGCTTTTTGCAGCCTGTAAAATAGGGTTAGCATGACAACTCAAGTCCTTGGATCTGGCGCAAACCACATACTCCTCCGAGTTGAACTTGTTCTCCTTGAACGCCTCCATAAACTTGGCCGAGAGGCGGAACGCCCGCAGGCTCAGGGCACCCTGGGCGCTGCGGCTAACATCGTGGACAAGAGCGACCGTCCGCTCATTCATCTCCTTCTGGTAGTAGAATTGGTTCTCGATCACGTTCATGTTGACAAAGTTGCCCATGTTGGCGCTAGTGTACCAGCCGACGTTGTTCGCATCGATGTTGACCTCACGCATCATCCGGATCACCTCAGCCTGGTAGACGGCGTTCGCCTTGGTGCGGGGCGCAGAGGCAGCCGGGTTGGGGGCGGCGTTGTCAAAGTGCGACTCGGCGGGAGTCTCGATCACGGGGAGCGGGAAAGAGTTGGTGATCTCGAGGAGGCCCTCGTTGTCCAGGCCGACGAGGGAACCTGTCGCGGTCGTTGGGAAGTTCTGGGAGCAGTGCTTGATGATTTTCATCACCACCTAGAGTGTCCGACATGAGCATTTCTCGCAGGCGAGGGTCAGGGCAGATTTTCAAGATTCGGGGAGTTCATACCAGGGCCTCGACCTTGACGGCCGCCAGGGGGCTTTGGGATCTGGAAGAGCATTAGCATATGAATTTACATATCCAATATAGATCAACACATACTCGGCCATCTTGAAGCGGGATACACTGGGAGTGGAGGGGGTTGGGTTGGGAACAAGTTGAAGCGTTTCGGAAGGTTGTGTGAAAGGATTCATTTTGGGTTTAGCGTTGTATGTAATACTGTACATTATTTTTGGTATGAATTGAGGGGCAAATACAGGCGTATTACACATCTACTCTGAATTATCCGTGCGCAACTCCGCATCTTGGTTTTCGATACTTTCTGAAAAGTTAAAATGCTCCAGACTGCTTCAATTGCTCCATAGTCTATCCTTCACTTCATCTCTCGTCATGTATGAACCTCACTAGCTAACGTACCGAATCCACTCAATCGCAGCCCAAAACTTAGTCGTGTATGGCGGAGCCTCCTCTTCATATTCCGCTCCTTACCGCAATTGACAGTTGCCTCATAGACAACTCAAGATGACCCCACCAGGAAAACGGACCGTGACTTACGGTCGGCATAGTGCGCTGCAAACCATCTCCGTCACTACCCTAGAGCCGCACAAAGATGCATACTGGGTGATGTACAACCACTTCCGCCACTACTCGCCTCGACAATAGAACTGACAATTAAAAACCAGTTACATCCACGGTGGCGCCTGGCGCGATCCAACCGTAACATCAGACGCCTTTGACAAAGCCGAGTCCATCCTTAGAGCATCAAAACTGCCTATCTCAGGCTTCGCATCCATCTCATACCGGCTGAGCCCGCACCCGCGTTACCCGCAAGATCCAGCAACCACCCCGCCACGAGAACTCCGCACTGCAAAACACCCAGACCATATCCGCGATGTCGAAGCTGCACTGGCATTCCTCCAGAATACGTATCGGTTCGGCGCGCGGTACATTTTGGTCGGCCACAGCTGCGGCGCAACACTAGCGTTCCAATCCGTCATGGGCGCTGTCGCGAACCACAGAGAACATGCGTATACTGGAGGCGCAGAGGACAGCGGTGCTGGCATCGAGCCTGTATCTACGACTCCGGAACCGTTGCCGCCGCGGCTACGGCAAAAGCCTACGGCTATCGTGGGTGTGGCGGGCATCTATGATATCCGGCTGCTGGTGGATAGGCATCGGGGGAATTTGGCTTATCGTGAGTTTGCAGAAAGTGCATTTGGTGTAGATGATATGCTCTGGGATGCGGTTTCTCCGGCGCAGATGATCGGGTCCCGTGGTGTGGAAGGTGGTTGGAAGACTGGCAGGTTGGTTGTTTTGGCTCGTTCCCCGGATGATGAGCTCGTGGATAAGGCCCAGGAGGAGGTGATGCTTGATGCATTGAAGGGGTGGGAGCAGACGCCAGCTCAGGTGCCGCCAGGGGAGCTTACTCACAAGGATCGTCGTGTGCGGACCTTGCCGATTGAGGGTGCTCATGACGATGCCTGGGTCCATGGTGATGAGATTGCTCGCTCTGTCAAGTTCGCCTTTGAACAGCTGCAGCAGATGGGACTCGCTCCTCAGGCTTGACCCGGGGATGGAGGAAGTGGGGAATGGCCATGTTCACGGGTGCACCCGTAGAGAAGCATCGAGATTAAAGTGTGGATACGTTAGACCCTAAAAGGACATATATTATGAAATGCTCGCCAGATCCACGGAATACATGTCCACGGGGGCATTATTAAAGGCTACTTCCTACTGCCAAATTAAGCTTAGACTTCTTCATTCATATTTCAAGCAGCTTAAACGCATGATGTAGGTACAATGTAGGCCTTGAAACGCCATTATTCGTAAACGCATAATCACGGAAGATCAAACCATAGGAAGTCCAGACGCCGAGTATTTGCTCATTGAAGATTCCCGCGTGGGATCATTTGCCGACATCCATTCGGGCCGATGCAGTCTCCGCCACCTCCTTGTCAACCTTTGCTCCCTCGGGCTCTTCGATATAGAAAGCGTCGTCTTCACTCTCGCTTTGTTCGATAAACTTGTGGGCTATGTCAAATTCCGCCAGGCGCCAGTGCAAATCTTCGCGCCAGCCGTCTTGCCAGCGGGCGAGTGCAGCGGCGGCGTGGACCTTGAAGCCGTAGATTCGGGGCTCGTAGCGGCGCATGCTCTTCTCGGGGTTCAGGGCGGGATATACCTGGAACAGGATGGAGTGGAAAGAGGATCCGAAGTAGGCACCGTCGATGGAGGCGTGTCGGGAAGATTTGGGATTATAGATGTCCTCGCACTTGGGACAGTATAGCTTGACGGTGCTCATGTTGGGGAGATCGCTCTGGCCCATGGGCAAAAGCGGGTGTCCCTCGCAGATTACGCGGGGGCATTTTCCAAAATCGCACTTCTTGTACTTGTCGAGCTAATGAAACGATATTAGCCATAGTGCCGGGGAATGGGTTTCAACATGGGCAAGTTGCGAACATACCATCTTAGCAAGACCACGGGTAGTGACAACGTAGCGCGCATGGACAAGACCGTAAAGATGACGGGCGGACTTTTCGATCTGCTCTCGCAGGTCATCATCGGCATCGAGGTCGAAGACGTCGGTCACAAGGTCGAGCGCATATTGATAGTACGGGACCTCGGTGTTCAGACCAGTCAGGTTGAAACGATCCGTCAAGTAGTCCTCGTCGATCTCGCAGAAATACTCATTTCCCCGGGAAGAGACAAACTAGAACGCAGATAAGGCTGTTAGCTGGATTAATGCGAAGAGACGAGAGCAGTAGACCATGGAAGCCCTAATCTGCAGTGTGGACATCTCGTAGCACAAGTTCAATATCGGCAGGCGACTCGCTCAGAGCTTTCAACTCCAGGAAGCATCGAACCAAGCCACGACTGTCGATCTGGCATGGCACCGAAGCGCGAGTCGCACATTTGGCAGGGGCGGGCGGGATATTGCAAGTCACTCAAGGCAAGAAGAACCTACCCAGTCTCTCCAGTAACTTGTATAGTCACTATCAGTCTCGCTGTTGAAGTCCTCCATCATGGCGAAGATTGTTGCTGAAAAAAGATCCGTTCAGGCTGGGTGCGCACTTCGAGCGGGTGGGTGGGTATGTGGCAACCACAGAGCTTGGGTGGATCAACCCCGGGGTGCCGAAAACCCCAACTGCGGTGCTGCAGTACAATGCAAGCACTAGATTTGTGTGTTTAGCTTAACGACACGGGTAATATTGGCGCGAGATAGCGGGGATGGATGGGCTGGAGAATTGAGGGGAAGCTGCGTGCGCCCGTCAATTCGATAAAGTGCGGGCTGGACTTCGTTCTGCCGGTTTTGGATACACCGCCTTTAGTATGATCTACGACTATTTTGAAACTTCGTTTTCTTTCAGCACATGCATTGATGTAAAATCACTATAGTAAAGAAAAAAGAAAGTCCAAAAGAGTGGAGTGGTATCACGCTGTCGTTATGTGAGCCGGCAAGCCAGGGTAAGAAAAGTCAATCAATAAATAGAGTAAGAGAGAACGAAATAGATCCAAGCCTACAGGGGTTTAACGTCGAGCGCGATCACATTCTGCCAGGAACCTGTGAATCCCCTCAGCGCCGCCGTACTCGGATGGACTCTCCGGAAGACCAGCGCTCGAGAGTTCCTGAAAATACGCGCGATCCCCCAGCTCACTGATGTTGATGCTCGAGAACGCAGATGGTGTGGATGTCCACGGGTTACTTCCGAACAGCTCCTTGTCGTCAAAGCTGATGGCGGGGCCAGAATCAAGTCCGGAGTCTTTTGAGAATGGACTTTCCGGTGAGATCATGCCCTGCCAGTCGAGGTTATCGGAATACTCGCGCTTGTGAAGCGAGGCCTTCTCGAAGAAGTACTCTGTATTGGACGATGGAGCAACGCTTGGGGCGAAGGGGAACAGTAGAGCCAAATCTGCGCCGGTGCGAAGCTCAAAGTCTTCATCCTGCACAATTCGGCCTCTTTGAACGCCAACCTCGTCACACAAGCGCTCGACAGTGTCCGCATCGCAGCCAGGGAACCGGACGCGAATGGTGGATTGACCATGAAGCATGATCGGGAGGTCACCAAGCGTCGACAGGCGTTTAAGATCGTTCATCACCATAGCGAATTCCTTCAGAGCGCGAGCAAAGTCAGCAGAAAGAAGGTCCATCAAGCCATCCGAGTTCAGGGTCTCGACGGCAGCGGAGCGGGACTCCTTGTTCAGAGCGCTGAAGGCACCGAAAGCAGTGATGGTGGGGGAAAGTTGGAAGTCAAGGCATGATCCAGGGGTGTTTTGAGGGATAGCAGTCATCTTGCGACCAGCCTGGTCCTGGAGAGCGCTGACAGACTTGTACCGCTTCTCGCCAGTGTGAGGATCAATGCCGTCAAAGCGTACTTTCTGTCCCGAGAGAAAGAAGGCCCGAACTCCTTGGGAAACATTCTGGATCACCTGGGCGGGAGCCGCAGGGCCATGGGAGAAATACCGGGCACCGCCGCAACGACCAGCTCCAATAGCATATCCTCCCGCAGTACGACCGAGGGTTCCACCGGTGAGATTGGGACGAAGGGTGGATGCAAAAGGGGTGCGGCCTGTCAGTCGGCTGATGTTGGAGGCGACGCGAGTGGTCTTGTAAGCACCAACGTCCGCCTGTACTCCACGGACAGCCGAGACGAAGGCACTGGCCGCACGGGTCGAGAAGTAGCGGCTGCGAGACTGGCGAGACTGGCGGATGGCCGCGACGCGATTGATAGGCTGGCGAGAGTTGATGCGAGCATAGGCAGGCTGGTATCGTAGTGATGCTTGCTGCGTAGGCTCTGGTAGTTTGGCTCTTATGGCCCTGGAGGCCTTCTCATAGGCGAACCTGCAGTGATGTCAGTGAATTGAGTCAAGGCCGATAAGAAGGTGAGTTAAAGAACGTACCTAGCTGCTCTCCATATCTTGGGGAGCAGCAGGTGCCCATTTGGAGGCGCCATGCTGATAGTCAATAGACGTATTTACCCAGTTGGGGAATATGGGGAGGATGATGAAAGGGCGTCGGCCTGATGACGGGGCGCCTTATCACTCGGCCTTAGGCAGAGCTGCTGTGGCGGTGCTTTGCCACGCATGTGACCCGGCCAACATTCTACTGCGTTGAATCCAGCATTGTGGGAACTTAGGTTATTATTTGTGAGATGGTATTTTGATTGTAGAGATATTCGACCTTAATCGGCGGTTGGTGTACTGGCCTCGGATGCATTACCCTAGACACCATGCAGGCAGTACGTACTTTACCTGAATGTCTAAATATAGGGATAGCTCTGTATACTGTAGCGACCCTCACCTGCCTCAAAAATAAGGGTTCTACATCTATATGTCAGTAAATCCTACACCGCTTCGGCTACCGCTTCTGACTCTTGTGCATCGTATATGTGTTGAGATGCCACGACATTATTTGTGGTTCTATCCATGCACTACAAATCTAAGACCAATTGGTACGGTCTCCAACTGTGTATCGACTGGTCTGATATGTAGTCCATCGTCAAAACCAATGGATGACGTCGTAGCATCTTAGTATATTACAATCTAGCAGAAAAGCGTGACTATATGCCCCTGACCGTCGATCTCGTGCCTGAAGAGCCATTCACCGTTCTTTGGAAGCTCCATAAAAAGAGCCTACATGGGTGTCCGACCAGCCAAAAACGCCATATTAAGCTTCTGTCGCCGGTTGCGAATAATACCTTGTCAATTGAAAAGCCTTTTAATTTCCTCTATCAATACTTGGAAACACTTTCAGATTGAAAACAGTAAATTGGTTTTGGTATCTAAAGTTTATGTACTCATAAGACATCACACATCCCGCGCTCTATTTACTCGTCATCACCGAAGAAGACCTTGACAGGCAGCCAGCCATCACCGCAGACCTTGAAACGGTCCTTGAGGTTATCAAGCTGGTTGATCTCCTCATCAGTGAGGCTCCAGCCATCAATCTCAAAGTTGCCTTCAATGCGCTCCTTGCTAACAGACTTGGGGATAACACTCCAGCCCTTCTGGATACCCCAAACCAGCAGAACCTGCTGGGGAGTCTTGCCCTTCTTCTCGGCGATCTTGAGAAGAGTGGGATCCTTGTAAAGAGGCGAGTTGGTAGAGCCAAGGCAGGAGTATCCGGTGGAGTGAATACCCTTGGAAGTGTTGTAGGCCACCAGCTTGGGGGAAGGGTTGTTGGGGTGGAGCTCGATCTGGTTGACAGCGGGGACGATCTTGGTGGAGGGGTCGTTGAGGAGCTTCTCGAGGTTCTTGATGCCGAAGTTGGAAACACCAATGTTGCGAACCTTGCCGGTGGCAGGCAGCTTTTGCATCTCCTGCCAGGTCTTGATGAAGTCCCAGTCGGGCAGGTGCTTGGACTTGTCGTTGGGGTCGGTCGAGCTGGGCCAGTGGACGAGGTACAGGTCGACATAGTCGACGTCCAGGTCCTTCAGGGAGGAGGCGATGCCGTCCTGGACACGGTGGTGCCAGGTGTTGTCCAGCTTGGTGGTAATCCAGATCTGGTCGCGAGGCACACCGGAGTCCTTGATACCCTGGCCGACTTCGTGCTCGTTGCCGTAGGCGAGAGCAGTGTCGATGTGGCGGTAGCCCTTCAGCAGGGCGTGCTTGACAGCCTCACGCACTTCATTGGGCTTGGACTGCCATGTACCCAGGCCGATGGCGGGGATCTTGTCACCGGTGTTGAGGGTGTAGGTCTTCCTGTGGAGGTATGTTAGAGACGTTGATTAGGGGTTGCTCTGCATATCTGACTTACTGAGTGTGCTGGTTAGACATTTTGGATGGTATTGAGGAATTTGGATGGACAACAGGAACGGGGAATAGGACAGGTCTTTATACGTGGCCAGAGATTACAACATGAAAGTGGGCAGGTCCAAGCAGCGATGATGTCGATACGTGGGCTGCCCCTCTTTAGTGGATCCTTTGCTTGATGCTTCTTCCTTTTGATTGTTAACACATAATGTGAATGTACCAAATATCGGTGAATGCTCGCAGTAACTTCATGCACATCTCTACCCAAGTTTCGGTAGATATGCTTCCATTGTTCTTATATTATCCCTATTATCACGCAGGGTCAGGATTAGAGGATTGAAATTCCGGCTAAATGCAGGACATCATTTTCCCGTGTTACCCCGTGTTGATTGGTCCACTTATACCTCACCAATAATGAAGCCCAATATCAATGCATATCCACCGACCTCCAATTTCATCCAATCTCACAGTGGTCAACAATTTGCATCCCCCACGTCCAACTCCAATTTCTAGAAACTTCGCGGAGTCAAGCCCCGTCTTTGCCCCGGCTTCGGTCTCAATTCCCCTCACTCGAATTCCGTGCCGTTGCTGGTCACCGCTCGGATAATTTCGCGCTCCACCCCGATCCGCTTCTCTTATACCCGAGTCCTGGGCTCGGTCCCCTCGGCAAGAAACCACGTTCTATTTTCCCGGTGTCGTCATGTCTTCGGGATTTGTTTCGGCGGGGACCAACGAGCAGCCCATTGAGCGCGACGATGAGTGGCTCCGCGCACAGCGGGAGCTGGAGGAGGAGCGGAAGAGGAAGGCGGAGATAGGCAAGCAGACCGACGGGAAGAGTCTGTTCGAGGTGCTGGAACAGAACAAGAGTGAGCTTATCTTGCGTGTCCGTGCACTGGTTGAATATGCGCGGCTGACATGTTAGGGTGATTTCCTCGCGTCTAGTGGCCAAGCAGGAAGCGTTTGAGGAGAAAACGCGCTTGAAGAACCAGTTCCGCGCCCTGGACGAAGATGAAGTCGATTTTCTTGATTCCGTTCTCGAGTCGACCCGCGCACAGGAAGCGGCCGTGAAGAAGGAGACGGCTGATCAGCTCGAGATCTTCCGCAAGCAGCGTGAAGAGGCTGAAAAGGCGATGCTCGGGCCGACATCCTCGGAGGTGACACCGGCAGAGGAGGAATGGACAATATCCGCGCGCAAGAGACGGCGTGATAAGGGTAAAGACCTGCTCCTCCCGGGCAAGAAGCGCAAGGCTTCTACCGAGGGCAGTGGGAAGGCCAATTCGTCCGAAGAAGATTCGCAGAAACCGAGTCAAGGGAGCGGACCTGCGGCCAGAAAAGACTCTGCGCCATCTACTCACAGCGCGACTACCTCATCAGGAATCACAGGCCCCAAATCGGCCGAAACGTCTCCCAGCCAGGAAAAGTCGAGTATAAACAAACCAGCACCAGCCAAGCCAGCATCTACCTCGCTTGGACTGGTGGGATACGGGTCCGACTCAGACTCGGAATAATTAATGGAGATTAAAAAGTATAATCCTTCGCCAGGTATTGCGGCGAGCCTCGCTCGACATGCTCTCACCCTGCTATATACTTCACAACAACCGAGCCTTGAAATGCAACCTGCATCCCCTGCATATCCTTACTCATAATGAATCGTACTCTGCTTAACCTCCTGCTCCTCAACCTTCCTCTCCAAATCATGCGGCAAATACTCCCCCTTTTGAGTCCCAGGCACAAGCCACGGCGCATGCGAAAACATATAATTCATCTCCTCCAACGGCACCTGCTTCGTCTCCGGCAATAACAGCCAAAAGAAGATAGCATTCGTAAAGTTACAAATCGTGAACAGGTAGTAATACCGGTACCCGATCGCCTCCATCGCAATGGGAGTGACCTGTCCAATCATAGTATTGAAAGCGAACGAAACCATCGTCGTGATCGAGACACCCTTGGACCGTGTTCGGGTGTCGAACACTTCGGCCGGGATAATCCACGAGAGAGGACCGCAGGTTGCGGAGAAGGAGAAGTTGTATAGCCAGGTCATGATGATGAAGCCCCAGTGGGCGCCGGTGTTGTGAGTTGTCGGTGGGAATTGAGCGAGCAGGGTTGTAGCGATTATGAAGGTGAGGCAGTTGCCTAGGTTGCCGCTGATCAGTGTCCAGCGGCGCCCGAAGCGGTCGATAAAGAGGATGCAGAGGAATTGGGCTACTAAAGCGATGATTGAGTTGATGGCTTGGTAACGTAGAGTGGCTTCGCCGGAGATGCCGATTTGTTGGTAGATTTTGACGGAGTAGTATCTACAGGCGTTATGAGTTCTGTATCTAGATTCTGAATGGGGATCTTACTGAATGGCTGATACACCGGTCATCTGCACGGATGCTTGGAGAGCACAGCAGAGGAACAAGCGGCGGAATGATGATTGGCTTTTGAACAGCTCGATATATGACTTGGCCTCATTCTCGTGCTCGTACGTGATGCTTTCCTGGATCTGGGCGTATTCGGCCTGAACCCAGGGGTCGTGCTCGTCACCGTGGGCATGGAGCTTGGCTAACGTGCGCAGACCCTCCTCGGAACGGCCGTGGTCGATCAACCAACGAGGAGACTAGATATAATCAGCATGGAACATATACTGAAGAGGTTGGAGCTCACCTCCGGGAAAACTACAATCAACAGGCCCAGAATGACAGCGGGGATAATCTGGATACCCAATGGTAACTGCCATTGAGCACTGTTATTTGGGCTGAAGCCAATATACGTGCCGTATCCAATCCACGAAGCACACAGAGCACCCACGCCGAGCATGAACTGCTGCAGCGCAGTGACTCGACCACGGATCCTGGGATGGCAGATCTCAGCTTGGTACAGTGGAATAACCATGGTGAGAAAGCCGACACTGGACAATATTAGTGATTAGGTTCGCTTCTTGGACTCCATAGACTAGAGAGATATACCCAAGTCCGGCAAAGAATCGTCCGCTATATAGATAGGGCAGAGTCTTTGCACCTGTCTGGAGTCCTCCACCCAAGCAGAAAAGCAGACAGCCAAGTGAGATGGTCTTTCGTCGGCCCAGGTAATCACCAGACGGTCCGGCGAACCCTGCACCGAAGAACGCGCCGGTTGTGAACATGGAGACAACTAGACCGCTGGTATTCGGTCAGCGTAAGGGTCCGATCAGGGACTATTTGACTAACCTTTGTGTATAGTTTGCCTCGAACTTGTCTACGAAAGACTGGCACACGATCACCTCGGCGATGACACCCAAGTCATCTATTGGCTGTTAGACTTGCATATCAGTCATAGAAGGGTCAGGGTTATGTATACATCCGTAGAGAAAAGAGCCAACAGAGGCGAAGACGCCGACTAGAAACTACGAAGGTAATTAGTCTCGAGATCTCACACACTGTGCGTGTACATACCTGGTACCATGACGGAGAGAGGACCATGGTGGGTAACCTTAGAAGCTGGAGATTGGATACCTAGAGACCCACGATCCACAATAACGGAAAAGAAAATCTGGGGAATCTCCACAAAATCACCGCGGGGAAGCCATTGTCTACATATACCCCAGCAACAACAACCGCACCGTTTAGGGCTCGGAGGAACTACCACGCCACTCGAACGCCAAAGCTAGACTAGAAACAGAAAAACCCCGGCAGCAAATGACCAGTGTATCCAGGTAGACAAGAGTCCAGCGTCGCCGGGAACAAAGCAGCTGTCTGCGGGGTCTGTTACTACTTGAGTGGTGGCGTTTTGCGCCGTGATTGATGGAAGATTTCTTACCTCCTCGGCAAAACCAATTGCTGCCCAGCACCATTTTGGTAAAAGTAGCGAGTGTCTGGCGTATTGGCATATCAAGCGATGGTTCAGGGGCGGTCGCTAGTCTGGCATGTTTGGAAGAGTTTCCCCATAGCACCAGCGCCTGCATCGTCCAACGTGGTAAGGTCCAGACTCGGCCCCGCAGGAGATTTTCCGCTTCTAGGCCAGTGGAGGGAATATGAGATAGATAAATGTTTATGAGGGAGGACGTCCTTTGCTTCTGAGTTAGAGGGGTTCTTGTTTTCGGCTTCCTCGTTTCTTACTTTGTTTGCGACTTTAAAAGTCTTTCTGCAATGACTACCTTTACCAAGCTGGGAGATCAGGAAACCCCTGTCATCTCCGTTCATCCTACCAGACGCATCTCTAAGATCAACCCTAACATTTATGCCGGGTTTACCGAGTGAGCAATACCTTCAATCGAGTGGTCACTATCAGAATAAGTCATTGACTCGCTGATAGGCACATGGGTCGATGCATTTACGGCGGCATCTATGACCCCGGAAACCCTCTCTCTGATGAAAATGGGTTCCGGAAAGATGTTCTCGAGGCGCTGAAGGAGCTCAACGTCCCTGTTGTCCGATATCCCGGCGGGAACTTCTGCGCGACTTATCACTGGCTCGACGGGGTCGGTCCTAAGGATCAGCGACCATCGAGGTAAGCTTACCTTGTATATCTCAAGTCAAGTTCAATATAATAATAGACACTTACAAATATTCAGACCGGAACTCGCATGGCTCGGAACAGAGACCAATCAATTCGGGACTGACGAGTTCATGAAATGGTGCAAAGTCCTCGGGACTGAACCCTATCTATGCTTTAATTTCGGGACTGGAACTCTGGATGAAGGTATCCTGAGTATTCCAACTATATGATCCCCGCTAACATTTCCCCAGCACTGGCTTGGGTCGAGTACTGCAATGGAACTGGCAACACATACTACGCCAATCTTCGTCGGAAGAATGGTCACGAAGAGCCATACAATGTACCTATTTCATCCACCACCCCCCGAGCCATACTAACTCGTCACGAAGGTCAAATACTGGGCCCTCGGCAACGAAACCTGGGGCCCATGGCAAGTCGAACAAATGACTAAAGAAGCCTACGCCCACAAAGCACTCCAATGGGCCAAAGCACTCAAACTCCTCGACCCAACCCTCATCCTAATCCTCTGTGGTCAAGACGGCACCTCCACATGGGACTACTACACCCTAAAACACTGCCTGCTTCCAGCCCACTCCGCTCTCTCAACCAGCTCAGTCCCCCTAATCGACATGCACAGCATCCACCTCTACACCAGCAGCTCCTCCCACCTTCCCAACGTCACAGCTCCGCTAGCCGCCGAGCGCGCCATCGAGATCACATCTTCCCTAATCGACCTCGCCCGCATCGAAAACAACGTCCCTCCATCCCAGCCCAGGCCCACCATCTGCTTCGATGAATGGAATGTCTGGGATCCCATCCGTGCTGAGGGTTCCAAGGGCGCCGAAGAGAGCTATACGCTCTCTGACGCATTGGCTGTGGCAGTTTGGTTGAATGTATTCGTTCGCAAGAGTCGTGATCTCGGCATGGCGTGTATTGCGCAGAGCGTTAACGTGATCTCGCCGCTTATGACGACTGAAGAGGGGGTTACCAAGCAGACGACTTGGTGGCCGCTTTATTTGTTTTCGCGCTTTATGCGTGGTTGGACTGTTGGCGTGCATGTTTGTTGTGCTGTTTATGAGGGCGAGACGGCGCCGGTTTGGTTGAGGGGTGCTATGGAGACGCCTTGGTTGGATGTCAGTGCTGCGAGTGGGGAGGATGGGTCTGTTAATCTTGTTGTGGTGAATATTCATGATGAAAAGGGGATTGAGGCGAGGGTTGAGGGTGTGAAGGGGGAGGTGTCCGTTTATACTGTTACCGGGTGTGATGTTGCGGCGACGAATATGAAGGGGTGTGAAGAGGTTTCTGTCAGAGAGTCGACTTGGGATGGTGTGGGGAATTATCTCTTTCCGAAGCACTCGCTTACTTTGTTGCGGTGGAAGTATGAGTGAGGATTGGGGTAGTTTCCACGTGGAATGCGATGGCCTGTAGAATTGAGACACTTCAGTTAGCGACGATGCGTGAAGGTCAATGTTCTATTCGGAGTCCATACATTCCAGCCGATTGATTCGGCGTGATCGAGTTCATGTCCGAGGCTCTAGGTTTAGGTCAGCGGTGTCCAGCGGGAATACCATCAGTGGCAAGGCCAGCCAGGATGGAGGTGTCGTTGACAGAGACAACGATGCTACATTACGAGGGGTGAGAATAGAACAACACTACAACTACATTACGCTGCGAGGCTACAAGGAAATTGAGGGTAAACCTCTAACATTACAGCTACGCTACGCTATACTACGAGGGGGGGGGAGAGTAAACAACTAACACTACGTCTACGCTACGCTACGAGAGGGCCATCTTCGAAGTTCTTGTTTACACGACACAATTCTCAACCCTTTGGTGCACCTCGTCAGCCCGCTCAACATCAGGGCGAACTATCAAAGGTACCTTTAGGGCCAAAGCTTAAAGTGACTAGTGAAGCATGGGCCGGGGTGGGTATATGAGAGGTCGACGGCGAGGATGAGGTGAAGTGACGGAGGGATAGGGAAATGTGGGAAAGGGAAGGGAAATTTCCTTAGGGATTTTATATCGATGGCAGTTCGCGGGGAAGAAGAAGAAGCGAAGAGAAAGACGGGGGGAGGAGGAGATATTTATACCTAGGCCTGGGGGTGGTGATCTCGCTTGTCTCTAGCTTCATGGCATGTGACGCTGATTCCTGGAAACTTCCGTTAAGATTTAGGTGAGGCATATTCCTACGGTTTTGCTTCTCGAGAGTCGACATTGTTTTGAATACGCGGGCGTGAATAGCGGCCACTTCTGACGGGCTTGTTGAGCCCGTTATACTAGGTGATCTGCGGTTGCATTTCGGCGCAGAAAATGCCGAGGTTAGAGGTGGCCTTACAGACATTACTAAGGATTATTGCGTAGTTGACTACATATTAGAAAAAGGAATTCATGCTCTGAGCTACAAGCAGTGAGCCTAGTAGAAGTGTTTTGTGACTTTGAGCGACTACCTCACTCTACGTTCTGAAGAGGACTTACGAGTTCTTACAAGTCTTTATGGGGTCTAACAAGGTCTTATAGAGATATAATAAGCCCTTTGGGAACCGCGCGTTAAGCGCGGTTCTTATCTAGTTGACTTGTTGCCCTGTTACAGGGAGAGCTCTAGCACTGCCCTTCAAATCTGCTGTAGCAATTTTTATATGAACTGATCCTGTGTCTAATCTCCTACCCAATCTCCCTACATCTACTACACCTTGGCGGAGCCCTCTTAGCCGGCTAATCTGGCTGAATCGGCAGATCGCCCTACGCTGGCGATAATAGCTGATCATGTTTAACATGCTGATTTCGCTGCTAAACTAGCTGTAGACCTTCTTCAACCGTTAGGCATCATTCATGTGTATTTGCTAATTTCAACTGCTAAGAATATGCCTGCTTACCTTGCTTGAGTCCGCCAGGTAAGCCATGGTCTTCGCAATAATGCCCGCTGCCTCCGGGTTCAATCTATGATTCCGGGACCTAGGTTTACGACAGACAGAGAGCAAAGGGACATAATTATTTTTCTCTATACTAAATATGTCACTCTATTACTTTCTGTTGTACACGTCGATCCTCGGTATAGGGTCTTTCGGGCTACGCGCCGTTTTAATGTCCCCCGCCATAGTGAAGTCCGCGGGCCAGGATTGGCCGCGGTCAACTTGGCTATAAGTCTTCGCAACTAGGTAGACTAGTTCGTCGGACAAAGCGACCATAGTAGGCGGAAAGGTTAAAAGTAAAATTAAATATTTCTTTTACTATCTCTTACTTTACCTTTACTTTGCCCTTAATTTACCTTTATTTTGCCCTTACTTTACTCTTACTCTTACTTTGCCTTACTTTGCTCTTTGTCTTATATATTCTTATATATCCTTCTACCTTCCGTAATTTACTAGTCTATTCAACGCGTAGGTAGGACTTGAAAATAATCATATCCCTTTGTTTTATCGCCTACCGTACCTAGGTTGCTAAGTCAGCGAGCTATTACCTTAGTTAGTAGTTAAGTTACGTTAGGTAGGGTACGATCTAACCCGGATCTAATAAAGGACTAGTACTTGATGGTTAGAGTCGTTGACGACAGACCAAGGCAATTATTCTGGCTTTCATCACCACGTAGATAGTTGCTATAAAAAATATTTCTTTTTCTCACAGTATACTGTTCAACAGTAGCTCTCACTAAAACTCGTGCAGGACCATTATATCGTCGTTGACTCTCGCCACTGAAAAAAATCCTAAGGCAGGTACCTTCCCCAAGGTTTTGTCCTCCGCAGAATGTCCCAAAGCGACGCGGTTGTCCCTGCTTGTCCTTCCCTGATGCAGGGTCTCCCCACTGGATACGCTATGCGGGTCTTTTCCCAACTCGAGCGACTCCAAGCCGACGCAGAGAAGATCCTACAGTCACTCCAAGAAAACCAAGATGGAAACCAGTGGCTAGTTGTCCTCGGTCTGTCGCCATCAACAATCCGAAAACTAGACGACGATCACAGTAGTTTGGGAGGCGTGGAATACCGCTTCCAGTGGGAAGGATCTGCAGGCCTCATCAAGGTGGTCCCATCCCGGGCCCACGACATAACCACAGACCAGGTCACCAGGTCCATCGACGACAGACTTTCTGCAATGGGAATCCGGTTCATTGATAGGACGTGGGCTGCAACTTCCACCTACAAACCCACCCCCGCCAAAGGTAAGCAGGGCGATCAAGCTTTTATTCCACCATCTCGGTGCCCTGCCCCCCGGCGACCCGCGGACTGGCCCACCTTTGTTATCGAGACTGGCGTGTCTGAGTCTCTCCCTCGACTCCAGGAAGACGCGAAGTGGTGGCTCGCCGCTTCGAGTGGGGATGTACGGATCGTCCTCGTTATCAGCATCAAGAGAACCAGGGTCTCCTTTGAAAAATGGCAATTAGCCCCATTGAATGCCCCGCGCCCTCTCAGCCGGGCATACATCGACACCCTGCGCCTTCAAAGCCCCCATATACCCCCTCTCCTCCAGCAGCCAGCAACGATCCAGCAACCATACTCTGTACACGAAGTTGAGGTGACCTCCACTAGGGTTGACGGGGCTCCTATGATTCTCCCGTTTTCTGCGTTGTATGACCGACCCCCGGGACCTGGGGAAGTTGATGTCGTCCTCAACGCTCAAGACTTTCGCGACATCACGAGTCGCCTATTTTAACACCTATTAGTCTTTTGCTACAATAGTTGGTTAACTTCAAATGCATAACTTCCGAAGATCCTCCTTATCTAGTAGTCTCGTGATCTTTATGCAGCTATCTAATAATGCATTTTAAACCATGTTTTGGTTCTTACAGATGGATTACCTTAATGCTATTAATGAAATAAAGCCATCAAACCTCGGTTGATTGAATCATCGGTACATTCCAAGATTGAGCAATGTCATGAATCATGAACTGGGATCCGTATAGCAACGTAGATCTAGCCTGTATGGTAAATCTCATCTCTAGTCTAGCCATAGGTCACATCCCGGACGGTGCCATCGTGGTCAACATGGACATTGAGTCTATTACATACAACGTTAGCGATCCAATCTGACAATGCATCTTCACTCTTACCTATCAGGGTTGTGGTCCATGGTCTTCATATCATCCGGCTTCAGCACACGGTGAGTTTCCGGTAGATCTTTCTTTGCAAATGACTATAGCACAGCATGTTAGCCATACACTCTGGCTCTGAGGGTATCAACGTACCACCTCATCACTCCCAGATTCGCTAATCTTCTTCCCCATCAACTTGTTGACCCACTCAGACTTGTCCCCCATCGAGTTGTTGATACCAGGTACGACCATAGGCATGATGAATGAATGGAGAGCTTTCCGTTTCGTGATTTGGTGAAGGTTGAGGAAGATGTGTGAGAAGTCTGAGCGTCACATCTATATATGCGACGTTTACCGATGACGTAGGTGCGATAAGCTTGATTAGTCACTCTCTATATCGGGATTTTGAGCTGCAGCCAGTCAAGATTCCCGGTTTAGTTTCATGTATGATTTGAAGATCATGGATTTATTCGCTTGCATTTTGCGCTTTGTGGTGACGTGCGTAGTGATGCGGGAACTTCAGGTTGGAATGACGCCTTCTATGATCTATGAGGTTATCTGCATCACTGCATGTTCTGATGACCTCGGGAAGTTGTATGATCCTTTCCTAATTATGTTTTGGCCTGACATGACCTCGAAGCACACTTCATGATCCTCGGAGATCTTCAAATAATAACAGGTTGTCATTTCGATACGGAGGGAAGTCACGCTGTTAACCGACGCTCGCCATGGAAACCGATCTGGCGACTGCCGAGTTCATGGCTGAGCTTCCTTTGCATGTTTTTATGCTCCAGCTCATCATTCTCCGATTCTGTATTGCCCAACTCGCAAGACTCTTGCAAGGCAATCATTTCTTTTCTGCATCTCCGCCGAAGAGGCCCTCTAAGAAGGGCATCGGACACTATCAGTATAGTCCGAAATGGGCACAACTCGACTGCATGCCCGCAGGCAGGGTATCATGGACAGCGATCTTTCTCAACAGCCAAAGTCTATCATCGAGCTGCATCACCCGCCTCCACCTGATACCAATGACCCACAGCATCTCCCGCCCCTACAGATGTTGAAAGTCAAAGACACACGAGCAGAGCAAACACTCTCGACCGAGAATACTGAAACAAGAGACACCGCAATCCCAATCAAATCCCAGAATGAGGCGAACGAAGTCGAGCACCGTTTCTGGAACGAAACAACCTCACAAGACACTGATTCACCAGCCTCACTCAACAACAACACCACCACCATTGCAAAAGCAAAGACAACCCTAAAAATCAGCCATGCATCCATCGCCGCAGCCACCATAATCGGCATAATCATACTCGGAGCCGTCTCCTTCCTCCTCTTCTGGTACATCCGCCGTGAACGACGATCTCGTCTGCGCCGAATCCAATCCTCAGACCAAGACCTCTTCAACCCATCCCCCCTCACCCTGGCACCAGAAACTAGCAAAACCCTCGACGATTTCCTAATGAAAGATATCCCTCCAGAACGAGCCTCCCTCATGTTCAGCCGCACCCGCTCACCCTCCGTCACATACGTCGTCGATGAAACAAACCACAGCAATCGCAACAGCTTCGATGGACCAAGCGTCCTGACAAAGCTAGACACGTTGGACACTTATAGAGCCTCGACTGATGGAACACGACCAAGTCTCACGATTCCAGGACCATCTTTATTGCAGAACTCGCACAGCACCTCTCCACGCGCATCACTGTTGGCACCAACAGTCCCATCCTCTCCACGGTCCTCCCAGCTCTGGACCACCACAACGGCAACAACAACTACAACTGCTACGACCGAGAGAAGATCCCTCCTACCCCAAGAAACCATCAGCTCGCAAAGCTCTACCTCGCCCGTCCTGCCCAGTCCCGCTGACTCGCTGATCCAGCCTCGTTCCTCAAACGCTTCGCGTGCGTCGAGCGGTAGTGTCGTGAGAAGCTCTCCGCGTGCGATCCATGATCCACGCGGCGTGCGTTCGCATGTTGCATCCAGGAGCTCGCAGAGCATTTCACCTATTACGGAGTCGAGTAGTCCTGGGCAGTTGCCCTCTATTCCGTCGACTCCGTCGCCTTTGTTTCGGTTTTCGGAGGCTTGAGTTTATGGATGGATCCTGATTTGGTGCTTCAGGATGGCGACTATTAAGAAGGCTTTGGGTTCATGCTTTGGGTTCCCAATTGTATTGTTTAGACGGGATCCCACCAGCTATAACTAGGGTTGTACGTTTATACTGCAACCAGTCTGAAATAAAAGTTAAAATGCCACCGGAATCATATAAATCGCTAAGCTAGCTAGAATGTAAACGGAAAAATGAAATGCACCCCGGTGATCATGAAAGCCAAGCAATCACATGTCCATGAAAATGTACAGAATTAGACTAGACACGAAAGGAATTATCCTCCATCTATCTATAGTCAAAATCACGACTTCGCCTCTCGCACACTGCGCAGACACCGCTCTAGGCGTTTGCCGCGCTCTTTCTCCCGCACGAGGGTATCCTTCACAAAAGCACGAATGGCATCCCGTCCAACCTTTTCGCGCCATGTAGTCCACCCAGCCAGTTCTCCCACGACGACGTCCTTGTTCCAGGTGATTTCCCTAGCAAGACGGGAAGCCTGGGTTTCGCCATCGCGGATTTTCAGGTGGAGGTCGCGGACGGATTTCTGACGCGATTCTTCAAAACCAGGGAGGTTGATGTTGAATTTGCGGGGCAGGGATGAGGAGAGGGCGGAGGAGCGGTTACGGGAGATTGTGCGGTTCGTCGAGTTTAGACTGTTGATGAGGGATAATGGGCGGGAGAGGGATGTGAGGATGGCGGCGGTGGTGTTGTCGATAGAGGTTAGAGCGGCGATGTATTGAAGGAGTGGAGAGGAGTCGGAGCTGGAGGTTGAGAGGTAGGTGCCATAGCGTGTGAAGGCGTCTATGTAGATTGGTGGGAGGGCGTTGGTTGGTTCTTGGAATGTGGATAGGACGGTTGAACAGAGGGATACTGCGTCTGCGAGGTCGGAGGTGCTGTTTTGTAGTGCGTGTCCGCGACGGATTAGGCTGCGCGTGTTGACGTGTACGCCGCGTACCATTTCCTGGGCGTGCGAGACGAATTGCTCGGTATCACGCATGCCTTCGAGGCTCACGGGTGAGAATTCGTCGGCGATTGTCTCTGTCAGAGCTGCTGCTTTGCTGCGGCATCGATCGGCCATCATTTCGGGTTGCAGTTCTGGTACAAGGAAGAACTCCCAGAGCATCTCGTGGGTGGAGAAGGTCGGATGAGCCAATAGAGTCTTGAGGAACCGGTCGAGCTTCTCTTGGAGGTCATGGAGAACGGACCGTGAAGGCTTGGAATGGACTTGGAAAGGGTTCCGAAAGTCAGAAAGAGATGGTACATAGGACGCCGGATGTTCCACTGCAAGCCACTTTGCTAGATTCTCAAAGTCGGCGAAGCTGCGTCGACACGTCGTGACAGTGTAGGTTGTTGAGCCCGGTCGTGAAGACGTTACTGACTCCGACGGTGGATACGGTGCACCGGACTTGAGGATAAAGCGAACCGTGGCATCCTCGACGAAGAATGATCGGACCACTGCAGTAACACGACCCGAAGGATCTCCACATGATGATGGTGGATGGGATAGTAGAATCAAATCGTCAATTCGATTTCGAACTTCGTCATCCTTGGCGAGTTCAACAGCCGTCAACCCACGAGCCTCCTTGACGTGAACATCAACCCGAGGGTCCATGAACAGAATCCGGACTTGGTCCACTCGTCCATATTTGCTGGCCATCATCAGAGGAGTGAACTTCTTGTCATTTGTCGCATTTGGATCACAATCACTCTCTTGTAAGATCCGAGTCGTGATTTCGGGGTCACCAACGATATGCAGCAAGGTATTGCCCTTGGCATCAACATGATCATCAAGTTGAAGGGCTTTCCCGTTGCCCTGGGCTCTCTGAGCTGCTGTCAAGGCCGCTTTGACCATGGCCTTGTATTCGGGGTGATCGTATGAGCGACAGAGAGCAAACAGCGGCGTCTGTCCGTGTTTGTCGCGCTGTCGCCATGGAAGAAGACCACCCAGTCGAGCCAGCAGAGCAGGCGCACTGAAGAGATAGTGGGCAACAGTCCGGCCATGCACATCCGATTTGGTCAGATACATAGCGACCACACTCTCATCTGTTTTGCTAAAGAGAAAGTCCAAGAGTATGTCGACAATTTCGGTGTGTGCGAGCTGCACGGCTGCATTAAGCAGCGTTGTGCCATCTGCGTTGGTATCCTCAAGAATATCCTCTATAGGATAGTATTCTTCTAGACTCAGCAGATACTTCAAAGCCTCGGTCTGGCGGCTTTCTACTGCCATCATGGGAATAGAATCTCCTGCCGGGTCCTGCGTTTTGGTCAAGGTCTCTATGGAACTGTCACCCTCGATGTTGCTCGTCATGGACCCAATTGTATTCGTTCTGGAAAGGAAGGAGACAGCCGACGACTCTGATAAGCTGCGAACATCCATCGAGACCTTCTTGACTGGGCGGGCTCCGTCTTTCGGAGGCGTGCTTTCGCCCCAGGTTTGAAAAGGAAACACATGCGATAGCGGTGGTGGTTGAGAAAGTGCGTCCTCTGTCAATGGGTCACCGTTGGTAATCACCGAGCTGCTATACATAGAGGACATCTCAAAGGGATATTCGTCTGGCTCTTCTTCAGTTTGGAATAAAACGGACTTGCGCTCTGACTCATAGGGAACGGCCTCGTCTATCGATTTATGATCTCCATTCGGCTCCAGAATGCTTTTCATGTCCGAAATCCTGCCAGATTTGGTCGCTTGCCAGAGGCGTCGGTTTCGAGCACTTGCGCGACGAAGGCCTGCCGAATCGGTCACAAGGTACATCAAAACCGCCTCCAATGTACTCAACGCGTAGCCCATTTCACCGCTTTCCACGTCATCTATGTAGATGAAATGTTGCATGTACAGTAAACGGGCTTGAAGATGTCGAACTTGCGAACGAATGACAACGACCAAGAGTAATGAGACCAGAACATCGGCATTGATCGTGACAGAAGATCTTCCTTTCTCGGACGATAGCCCATCCAGGGTGTCATAGCTGCCCGCGAAAGATATGACTTTCACTGTTTGTAGAAGGGTATTCAGCATCTCATGGGGGCCTCTTGCGTCGCCCATTTTTCGAAACTGGTCAACTCCTCGTCCGAGGCGACGGATAAGTTCTCTCTTGCTCTCACGCCCGCCCTCGACCGAGATCCCGACCTGTGTCACGTCAAGGCTTTCCATGTGTCGGATTCGAAAGTCCAGCTCTGAATCCTCTGGCTGCCGGAAAGCACAGAGACGGGGGAAGAGAAGTGGCTCATGGACCTGTTCAGCCACATAGCGTTCGATAAGTCGTTCGACCAAAGGACCGGTGAGATCGGTGGTGGCGCCTAGCAAAGACAATTGCTGCTTATCCACTAACCGGAAAAGATCAATTGCGGCGGTCACTGCGGTCTCCAGACTCCGGCGCATCAGATCTTCATCATCTTCAAAGTACTCCTCAGAGTTGAATGGCAATCGGCCTCTACTGCGAGAAGACCAACTGCGAATGGATGAGCTATCATCCGCTACAGTTTGCGCGCGAGATAGTTTGAGCTCGCTTTCGCTGCCAGATGCAGAGGGCGATTGAGATGGTGGAGGAGGGAGCGGTTTCCCAAGTTCTTTGCCGAATTCTCGAAATAGCCGCTCAAGCCCGGGCTGCATCTGGCGTGCAATCATTGGGAAATTGGCTAGCAGTTCCCCAAACGATTTAATTTCTTGCTTTGGCGGAGGAACTGATTCCGCACTCGCGCCTTTCTTATCCGAGCCTGCGGTCTGGGTCTTCTTCGTATTCGCGAGCAGCGCCGAGGTCGTGCCTGGCACTGCAGCTGGGATTATTCTGGCGGGGTCGTAAGAGCCGATCAATGGCCGCGAAATGTAGTATATGAGCCATGGCCGAGACTCGCTAGACGGGGTGTAGTAAAGCGCATCGGATAGAAGCTGGGCTTGAGTAAGGGATTTGAAGCCTAAGAAACAGTCAGTCAATTTCTTAAGACGATCATCAATTCGTTCTCGGTTATCCCCACCTTTGTTACTATAAACCGAATTCTCCTTGACGATCACCGTCCTCCCATTGAAAGTTGTCACCTGCTTCGCCTTCCCCCGATTATCACGCACGTTGGAGTCCTCCTTTCCATTTGCCGAACCCTGGTGAATAGGGATCCGCAGTACATGGCTCCCCAGAAACTCCTCTGACGCGACGAGATCCGAATAGAGCAAGTTGGATTCCCGGTCGCGCGAGCCGACTAGGCATTCCGTCGTAGGGACGAGGAGGACCTGAAAAGCGGGAAATGGGCCGGTTAGCTACTCCGGTCGATCCGAGTCGATACAGGAGGTACACTCACATGGTTCTCCACGGGAATACACTGCCCGGGAACAGTGCTTCGGAAGAAGGCACGAAGGAAAGGGTTTAGAGGGTGCATCCAAACGGTTTTGGACGGCCCAGCAGAGAAACGCCAGCAATCATCAAGCCGTCAAAATTGCAAGAACGCGGGGATCCTGTGAGTTGTGGACTGTTTCGCGGGGAAGAGCTCCGGCGCATTCAACTGCAGGCAGCAGTTTCCGGGGAAGCCTATGGTTCGTAGTCGGGGGTTAGTCCACCGGGCGTGATAGAGAGAGTGTGAAGGTCAATCAGAAGAAACAAAGGTCAAAAGACCGTAAAATAGCAGAGGTTCGAGGCAACGCGAAAGTCGAACAGGGAGATCGAGAACGTGATCGCTGTGGGAGCTGAGGGGCGCTAGCCGCGTTGGGTAACCAGCGTTCGACATCTTTTAATATCTTTCTAGATCCCAGTATATCTAGAACTTCTTGATAATTATATTGTTCAACATCTCATCAAATATGCGACATTGGAATATTCTACTACGTCCTTTTTCCTAGTGACCGCTAACAACGCCAATACTTCACTATCAAATGGCAAAAAGCGGAGCCTTGGGATAATACTATTTGAGCATATTGGATATTTTGGATAAACTGCTATTGTACAGATAACGAGTCACGACAGACATATATGCCTGTATCAAAACCCCAGGGTGTCCTCGTCATCGGATGACCTAGTGATGCGCTCTGTAGAACAAGAGCCAACAAAAAACCTGACCTTTGTACAGGGCCAGTATAAAATACAAATGACCAATTACAATCTGCGCACCTTCCGGCTACGAGTACCACCGAACTTGATGCGAGTCGAGTCGGTCACTAAACTGACAAGTCCCCGAACGTTGCGTCCCTCGTTGCCCAGAAGCACCTTGGTGAATGCATCTCGGCCCTTTCCAAACCCACGGTAGACAATCTCCAACCGCTTGATCTCCATCAGGTATCCTCGATCTTGGATCTGCGTCATAACGTAGGAAGACAATTGGTAGGCAGGGTCAAAGCCAGCTCGGCCGCCTTTGCGGAAGCCAATCGAACCAGTACTCAGGGACATCATCGGATCTCCGTTCGGTCGTGTCAAGGTGAGGATTGTGTTGTGTTTGTGGGCGAAGACGTGGAGATGGTGGGGAGGGGCGCGGTCGGCGTAAGGGTTCCGCATCATGTCGGCTTCCAGGCTCTCAGCCAATCTGGCGTAGTCGGATTTGACACGCGAGGAAGAGGAAGGGCTTTGGTCACCCTGCATCATCTTGGTAATGGCAGAGAGCGGTGATGAGTCTTCTGAATTCGCGGGTTTCCGATCCAGGATCTGGTGCTCAATCTGCTCGGCCTGATCCTTGGAGTTGCTGGGGGCATTGGGAGACGAGGAGAATGCACGGATAGATCGCATGATAGCAGGCCGAGGTTGGCATGGCCGGCACACCGACGGAAGGCTCTTTGCGAGCGCGTTCATGGAGAAAGAATTCATCGCGGCGACGGAGTGCCGATGCGTCGGCTATGGAGGCCACGCAGGTGTCAAAAGGTGGAAATGAGCTGCACAGGAGCGATCCACAGAATTTTAACTGGAAGTAAAGAGTGCAAATACACAATTGGATAGCAGAACGTCAAAGCCGGGCTCTGCGCAACAGCCGTAGTCGGACCGAGAGAGGCGGAAAGGGAAACACTGGAAGTTTTTCGAAGTCTTGGCTACGCCAGTCGACAGGACGGTTGGGCTCAAAACCGATTTCAGCGGCAGAGAGAGGGCGGTATGCCTAGCATAATATTGACGCCTCAGGCTTCCATGATTCTGCCAGGATGCAGGATTTTGATCCTCTTCCAAACCGGTCTGCTTCTAGTTATAGCCCACGCTTTTGATATTTTAATATTGAGGCCAATCAGTCGAGGCTACTAGAATCCACACTTTAGACGGACCTTGTCATTTAAGATGTTTTTCCCTCGGGATCATATATCACCTTGAAGAAAACACTAGGATTAACTAGTGCTAGGTATATAGTTACGATGGCTGAATATGATCGGCCTGAGCGGTCAGGTGGGATACACGGCGGTGGAATAAATGATTGGCTCTGAGGTATTGAGCCCAACCTCTCTGCCAACATCTCTGTCGGCTGCCGTAGTCTTGGCATCTCTCGACTTTTTCCCTTACTCACGTCCCCAGGTCCAACCTCGATTCCTCATTTTTACCCCGAACATCCGGGCTGGGCTGGACTTGATTTCGTCTCTATCTCAATTCCTCATTTCTCCTTTAGTCGCCCCTCCCAGGCATGATTTCCACAAAGATGTCTACCGCCGCGCGTGCGGCGACGCTCCGGTCCCGTGCTCCGGTCCTCAAAGCAGCTTCGCAAACACCCCGAGTCGTATCGTACTCAGCCCTGCATGCTCGGACCTTGAAGTTCTCGGCACAGACGCAGAAGGGTCGCCTTCCTGTCTCCCAGCTTCTTTCGCCATTCGCCGCTCTCCCCTTGACCAGATCTTTCCACGCCGCCACCCCTCTCTTCCAACAACAACAGCAGCAGAAACAGCAGAAGAGCGAAGAGTCGAATGAATCACAAGGCGAAGAGTCCAAGGAGGAACCCAAGGAGGAGAAGAAAGAACAGGCTCCTCCTCCGCCACCTCACGGTGACAAGTCTCCTTGGCAGGTGTTCCGGGAGACTCTCCAAAGCGAATTTAAGGCGTCCAAGGAATGGAATGAATCTACCAAAGCACTCGCTTCATCGGCGCATGAGTTCAGTGAGAATGAGAGGATCAAGCGTGCTCGTGCCGCCTACGAGGCTGCGTCGACTGCCACCTCCACCCGCACCGGTGCAGCTCTCAAGAGCACTGGTCAGGTCATTGGAAAGGGTGCCGCCTGGACCTGGAACACCCCTGTCGTGAAGGGCGTCCGCAAGGGTGTCAGCGCTACTAGTGAAGGACTTGAGAAGGCCACGCGACCCGTCCGTCAGACCGAGGCTTACAAGAGCGTGAAGAATGTCATTGATGACGGTAGCAGCTCTCGCTATGGCGGCTGGGTTGAAAAGGAGGAGCGTCGCCGACAGCGCCAGCTCCGTGAGGAGGCAGAACTCAAGTCTGGAAAACGCAAGGTGGAGCAGATCGTCGCGGACCCCAAGTGAGTTTTGATTTTAACTCCCTATTTAGTGAGTTTGCTAACCTTGAAATAGTGCCGGTACCAACGTCACCCTTCACAAGGACGCCGCCTGGAAGGAGTCATGGCGCAACTTCAAGGACTCCAACCCTATGATGCAGAAGCTTTTCGGCTTCCGGGAAGTCTACGAAGAGTCTGAGAACCCTTTGATCAGTACTGCGCGAAGCATCTCCGACCGAATTACTGGCTTCTTCGCCGAGACCGAGACCGCTACTGTTATCAAGAAGTTCCGTGAGACCGATCCTAACTTCCATATGGAGGATTTCCTCCGTGACCTCCGCGAGTACATGCTGCCGGAAGTCTTGGATGCCTATGTCAAGGGCGACATTGAGACTCTGAAGCTCTGGCTCTCCGATGCGCAGTTCTCCGTCTATGCTGCCCTCGCCAAGCAATACACTACTGCCGGTTTGGTTTCGGATGGCCGTATCCTGGACATTCGTGGTGTTGACGTTGTCAGTGCTCGTCTCCTGGACCCCGGTGACATCCCCATCTTCGTCGTTAGCTGCCGTGCCCAGGAAGTGCACGTCTACAAGAACGCGAAGACCGGCAAGCTCGCCGCTGGTATGGAGGACAAGGTCCAGCTGGTCACCTACGCTATCGGCATGACTCGTATCCCCGAGGAGGTCAGCAACCCTGAGACTCGAGGCTGGAGACTGATCGAGCTGCAGAAGGCTGCTCGCGATTATATTTAAGCGTGCAAACGGGTCTCGCCCTTTCCATATGCACTTGCTCCTTTCATACCCTTACTTCTCTCACACCTCGCACTCTTCCTCTCGACTGTACAATATGACTGTTTGATATCAAGCCAGGCGGAACTGGCGCTTGTTTACGGTTATGTCTGTCCTGGTGACCCTTTAAGCCTTGGACAGTTGATGGGTGACTATTTTATTTTCATGTATTAATGTTCGATTTCTCCTTTCTACCGTGTCTTTGCCTTTTTCCGGCCTGTTGTTTCTGTCCCTCTTGACGGTTGGCATAAAAGAAAACACTCCCTATTTCCATAGACTCGGACGGCTGCGCGTTGGATTTGAGCTGGTCTGATGGCATTTAGTCGGAGGTGTTTTGCGGCGTCCTGTGCTTTGCATTTTCACTCTCCCCTCCACACTGTGTGATCTGCATGGGTCTTTGGCCATTTGATTTTGGTGATATTCTTGCTCGTCTTTTCTGACTGATGGGTTCCAATATCGACCTTGGAGTTGCAGGGGGTGTATATATAGGAATGGAGTATCTACCTGGTGGCTTGCATACCCGCACTTGTAACTTCCGGTACTCGCAATGCCCGCTGTGAGATGGCCTCGGGAGTCACTGTGCATGCAAGTAGTTATAGATTCAGTACGAAATGGAGATAGCAGCTTGAAGACTAGAATAAAAACGGTCAATGTCTAAAGAACGCTATTGAAACCAGAGTAGCATCAGATCGTGTCTTATTTTCCAATGTCATCCGTCATTTTGATCATTTACTGGCCCTGGCCCCGTCCGGCGCCGCCCATCATGTTGCGAGCCCTGTGAGCCGGTTAGTAAATTCATATAAGACCCTGGTGTTGCTGAATGAACTTACATATCCGCAATGTTGGGATCGCTCATGAGGTTCGACATATCAGGCATGCCACCACCCTGGCCAAAGCTCTCGGCCATCTGGCGCATGCGAGGGTTGCTCATGATGTTGTTCAGCATATCGGGGTTGCTCATGAGGCTTTGGGCCATGTTAGCGAACATGGGGTTGCTCATTATAGAACTGAGATCAGGCATGCCGCCGCCACCACCGCCCATACCACCCATCAAGCCGGCCAGGGACGACAGATCCGGCATACCGCCGGCGCCACGGGATGCGCCTGGAGCAGTGTCCAATTCCTCGGTCGGCGGCTCACTGCCGCGGCTAGCCTCCTCGATCTTCCGTGTCGCGGTCTCCAGACCGCGGCGCATGGCATCACTGCCACCGTTGCCCTCGGCCTCAATACCCTTCTCGTAAGCCTCCTTGGCAGCGTGGTAGTCACCAAGCTCGAACCGGGCAAGACCCAGACGGCTCCAGGCCTTGGAGTACTTGGGATCCGCCGCGGTGGCGACCTCGGCGTCTTCGGCAGCCTTGTCAGCTTTGCCGGAGGCGGAATAGGCGGCAGCACGGTTGGAGAGGTAAATGGGGTTGGCAGGAGCGATCTCCAAAGCCTGGGTGTACTTCTCAATAGCGCCGGCGTAATCCTTCTTGGCCATGAGAGCGTTGCCCTCGGACTTCAACTTATCGGACTCCGGGTTAGGCGCACCGGCCTTGGGCTGCTGGGTTTGCGATTGCTGGGCTCCAGCATCAGTCTGCGGCGAAGACTTGCCGCGCAGCTTCTCATAGACGCTGTAGATGTTGGCCAGAGATTGCCCACCAACGGCTTCCTTCACAGCAGCCTCATCAGTAGGGTCAACCTTGAAGGTATCAGCGATACAAGACTGGGCGATTTCGATCGATTCGGCATCATCGGCGGTGAGGGTGCCATCCTTCAGGCTGCTGCCGAGGAAATCAATGATGGCCAAAGCCAGACGCTTGTTGCTTTCGTTCGGAGCCTGCGAAACGCGCAGTTAGTACCATGCAGCTGCCACCTTAACTGAAACAAAATTTACCATGATCGCAACTCAAAAAAATACTTGATGAGATGAACTAGAGTCACATTCAGGAGAGAAAAAAAGAGAAAGAGAATGCGGGGGGAAGCTTGCCGCACGTGATACGGCTTATCGCGTTCGTTGGCTGTGTTTAGCTACACTTGTTCTCCTTGCGCTCACAGCTCGCGGACTCGAGCTTCCTTTGTGTCTTTTCATTGGAGCGAAATGACTTTGATTGAGCTCCACCGTGAACATTAAGTCCCATTTCGCCAGCTGAGCCATGTACTGGCCCAATGGGGTCCCCCGGGTCTACGCGGTCAATGGCCCGGACATCACCCATGTCTCCTCCGATGGGTATACCGAGAACACGAGCCCGAATACAGAACGGGGAAGCTCAGTAGGCAACAACGATGAATCTGAAGATGCGCAATCTTCAAACAACCCGAGCAATGAACCCAACCCCAAGCTGTCGTCCGAATCGACCCTCCCAAAATGGGAGCACGAACCGATCAATGGTCTCTGCGTTTCCCGCTCAGGGCATATGTTTGCGACAATAACCGAGTCTTCTATTTCGCTATGGCAAACGAGGGTACGTCTAGGGGTTTATTCGTGCGCTTGCAATTCCAACTGCGGCCTTGGGACTAACTATTGACATAGCCCACGGCCGTTGTGGCTGCGATAGTTCGGTCTTTCTACTCATTGAAGACTTATGGCTCGAATGCATCACTTTTAATACACCCAGACTCGACAATTCTGGTCGTACAAACATCCGGAGGTTATCTCCTGACCTATTCAGTAGCGTCGGACCCAGCAACGCACGTCTACCAGCAACGGTTCGATCACTCTACACACCCGCGCCGCCAGCAATTGGCGCATTTTGCGGCCGTCGAAGAGTCAAATGTGGTGGGAGACATCAGCATCAGGTTCCGAATGGCAATCAAGATCGAGTCCGGGATCGTCAAGGCGCTGGCGCTAGATCAGGAGCTTGTTGTTGCCACTGTGAAGCCGCCCGCTATTCAGTGCATCCGCTGGGCTCCGGATACAAGTGGGACGCAGACCTCTTCCGAGCTTTTGAGCCGTATTTTGGATATACCGAAGAAGGTTGCGGTAGTGGATATGGTCTATGACCGTGCCATGAACCTTTTAATTTGGCTCACGAGCAATGGCCAAGCGTATGCTGTGCAACGAGCGTATGGTGTACAGCAGCAGGATCCGGATGCACCTAAGAAGCTTTTCAAGGGGCATTGCTTCCATGAACCCAAAGACGATGGTGAGAAGGCCGTCAAGGTTGCTGTCAATGCTCGATTTTCCTTGTTGACTGTCTTTTGTGCAAATGGCGAGATTTTGGTTTATACTGCCAAAGACTATACGGGCAATGTGCCGCTATCTCAGAAGCTGCAACTCCCAGCATCGTCCACTACTACCGGGTCCTTGACATTCATGAGCTATTCGCCGGACGGATATTGTCTCTTCGCTGGTTACGAGAATGGCTGGACAACATGGAGTGTCTTTGGAAAGCCCGGCGGGAACAGCTTCACAGTTGATCGTACCTTGGCCGTTTCAAATGGTGAAGACTGGCTGACAGGTGTCTCAAGCGGCTGCTGGATCGGCGGTGGATCCGACATCATCCTATCGGGACAATGTGATCGACGCCTCTGGATTCTGGAAACAGCCCGTAGTGCGCTTACTGGCTGCTTCTCCGCAGCCAACCTCGCCCGAGGATTGCTTCAGACGGGCACCGAGTTTATCCTCTATCGTGGTCATGATCTTCCCGAGCTAATGACCATATCCGGCAAGGATTCACTGTGGCATCACGCCCAGTATCCTCCAGCATATCTTCACTCGCAATGGCCCATTCGATCATGCGTCGTGTCCCAGGATGGACGGTATGTCGCGATCGCAGGCCGGCGCGGACTGGCTCATTACAGCGTGAATAGTGGTCGATGGAAGGTCTTTGAAGATTCCAAGGTCGAGAACTCGTTTGCTGTCCGAGGAGGGATGTGCTGGTATGGACATATCCTGATTGCTGCCGTTGAAAGTGATGGGTCATACGAGGTATACTACTTTTGCAGGCTATCTGGGATAACGAAACTAACTGTCTATTAGATCCGTCTTTACTCGCGTGAGGCTGCATTGAACAACAATTCGATCATGTTCATCGAATATCTTCCAGCCCCTGTGGTGTTCATTGGCCCCTCTGGCGAAGATTCTCTCTTGGTCTATACATACGAGAACATTCTCTACCACTACGTTATAAACTCCACACAGCCGCAAATCACTCTCATACCTGTTGGGCAAATTGCCTTCAACGGTATCGTTCGAGCACCGACTCGCGTGAGGGCGATTAGTTGGGTTTTACCCGAGGAACAAATGCGTAGGTTACCCTCTTCTTCCCATACGGCTCAAACAGACATCTAATCATTGAACAGGAAACGGTGATCCCTCTCAGGATGTCAAGGTCGCATCCGTGCTTCTTCTTGTTGATGGCAATCTCGTTCTGCTGCAGCCGACAGTCTCGGATGCGGGTGGTCTCAAATATGACATGCGTGTTATTTCGCAAGACGTGGAGTACTATATCCTGATGCGTGACCAAGGATCCTTCAACTTTTCCCCTTCAGTGGACGAATCCCTCCCAGCAAGTCCTTCCGCTGAAATGACGCTTGGCCCGTCTTACAGTAGGCTATCTCTGAGGGACTCTCTGTGGTTATTCCGGGGCAGCGACCTACTGGCATGGAACGACGTCCAGGATGTTTTGCAGCAAGAAACGGTGCCGGCACCGGTCAACATCCCTCTGGACTTCTATCCCTTCTCCGTGCTGCTGAACAAGGGCATCGTCTTGGGCGTGGAATCCGAAATGACGCAACGTCGAGATGTTACCTTTACCAGCCTCAAATTTGCCATCCGTGTACGATCTCCATCTCTACTGCTGTTTTCCCCCTGCTAATATTTCCCAGACACACCTCTTCCTCCCTTATTTCCTCCAATACAGTCTCACAAACCTCGGCATACCCCCCGCTCTCTCTCTCTGCCGCCACTTCTCCCACCTCTCATACTTCGCCCACGGGCTCGAAATCCTCCTCCACCATGTCCTCGACGAAGAAGTCGAAAACGAAAGCCGCGCCAACAAATCCTCCGATCTAAGCACACGCGAAAGTCCCCTCCTTCCCACAGTCATCGCCTTGCTCCAAGCAACTCTCCCAACACGCGAATACCTCGACATCGTAGTCCAATGCACCCGCAAAACCGAGCTACGTTTCTGGCGCACTCTATTCACGTACCTCCCTCCACCAAAAGATCTCTTCGAGCAAGCCCTCCGTCTCGACGCCCTCAAAACAGCCGTCGGCTACCTCCTCGTCCTGCAAGCCTTTGAAGACGAAGAACAGGGCCATGACGGCCGGATCGAGGAGTACGTCGTCCGACTAATCGGCCTCGCTTCACGGAAAAGTGACTGGGAACTCTGCGCTGAGCTGGCTAGGTTCCTGATTGCGCTTGATGCCTCGGGTGAAATGCTTCAGCGTGCTATTGGTCGTGTTGGATTGCGTCAGCGCCCTTCTATGAATGGTGCGAACTCGGGGTTGCCGTCTAGGACTGGCTCCGCGGCTAGTGTCAAGGGCTTGGGGTTGAGTTTGCCGGTGCGTACTCCATCCTGGTCATCGATGTCGCCGACTGGATCTGTCTCGCAAAGTGGACGGGATGGCGAGGTCTCAGATGAGTATCCCCATTCGGCGGATAGTCGAGATGGATGATGTTGGTTTTGTGTTTATGTGTTAGCTATGGACATTCCAACCTACCTTGTATATACTCTGATCTGGCGAATGCTTGTTTAGTTGTTTAATTATTGGATGCAGTCCCAGGTCATGAACCTGAACAGAACCCTACTATGCATCTCCTATCCAACCTTGGATCTTGTAGATCCTCCCATTCAACCACTTCCTCACCCAACCTAGTATCTGATCATCTCATCCAATCCGGGTAAATTTTCATTCTCTCATAAAGAACCCTTAAACTCTATCCCCAACCCGGGATCCATATCAATCTAAAACCATCCTCCAAAGCCCATCACCCAGAAAATGCCCCTCATCCATAACAACCCCCTTCCCTTTAGCCTTCATCTCCTCCGTCCCCTGCTTAAGCACCCCAACAAGACAAACCTCCTTCTTCCCCTCCGCCTTTACAGCAACAACATTCCCCGCCTCAATAGCATGTTCCTTCTCCGGCAACCTACCACCCGGCGACGTCAACCCCGGAGCCATGAGCGCAGCCCCAGAAAGCACGAAGCGAATAGCGCCGCGATCGATTTGTATAGTTGGGATAGCGGTGGGATAGGCGTGAATGAGCTTTAGATGTGGGATTGGGGGGCCGTCGAATGGTTGGAAGAATAGAGGTGTTGAGTCTATTGTGTACAGGGTTGTGCGTTCGGGACTTGGAATTGTTAGTTGTGTAGATGGAGGGTGAGGGAGGGAAAAGTACAGTTTCACGGCTTCTAGGGATGCCTTTTTAGGCATAATGTCTTCGATGTAGGGCTCGAAGCCGGGGTAGGTCTCTAGCAGCTTTTGGCGCAGGCCGCGCTGGACGGAGGATTTGACCTTTGAGCGATTGCTCGGTGGGATCCTGGGGTCTTTGTTAGCTTGTGACGCGTTGTAGGTATAGAAAGCGACTCAGCAGGGACGAGACTTACTCTTTTTTGAACATGGTGTTGGTTGTTGGAAGTTATTGAGTGCTTTGCATGCGTGAAGTGGGATGCGCGGGGATATCACGTGATATTATCTACATTTTGCAGAGCTCGAACTTGTAAGAGCTGGAGTTGCCTTGGGACTCGCTCGAGGGAACATATACCTCTTCTCTTTAAATTGATATTCTTTGGGTTGACGTTTACAACATTAGGTTTAGGTATGTCACGCTGAATAGATATTTTCATTTATAGAACTATCTAACCGAGTGCTTCAAGGCATCGGCTTGATGAAATGGTATCCTCAACAAGTCGTTTAGCCCTTGGCAGCACCGGCCTTGATGAGCAGGATATCACCGTCCTCAACAACGTAGTCCTTGCCCTTGGTCATAACCTTACCAGCAGCCTTGACAGCACCTTCATCGCCAAGCTCTTTCAGGAGAGAAAAGTTATACACAATGGCCTGAATGAAAGTCTTCTCAAAGTCAGTGTGGATGACACCAGCGGCAGCAGGGGCCTTGATGCCCTTGCGGATCGTCCACTGGCGGACCTCGTCGGTACCGGTAGTGAAGAAGCTGGCCAGGTTCAGGGCCTGACGCATAGTGGTGATAACCTTGGGCAGACCGGACTTGGTGCCCAGCTTCTTGCACTCCTCGGCGGCCGCCGCATCGTCGCCCATCAGGGTCAGACGCTCCTCGAAGCAGGCAGAGATGGGAAGGATGGGGCAGTTGGGCGAGTTGGTCTTAATCCACTCGAACAGAGGGGGCAGGTACTTGTTCTTCTGGCGGATGTAGTCCTTCTCGCTCAGGTTGACCAGGTACACAACGGGCTTGGCAGTGAGCAGGAACAGGGGGTTGATAACCTCGACCTAAAACCATTGTTGTCAGCGGTGATGTTGATAACGGTTTTGAGTGTGTTCCAAAAAGAAAGAACTCCAAAGAATTCAGTATAGGACGTTTTCTCAATGTGCCCTCGAACGTGATTATAAAATGAGGGCACTCGACGAGCTGGGTTAATTTCGCGCTTATAGCGCTTATTCATCATTGTAAAGGAGTAGATGGGTAGTGGGAAAGAAAAGAAGGAGAAAATTCTTACCTCCTTGGGGCTCCAGTCACCGTCGCGAATGTTCTTGCCCTCCTTAAGCCACTCGAGAATCTTGGCAGTAGTAGCCTCGTCCTCCTTCATCTTCTTCATCTCAAGAGACTGGCCACCACGGCGAGTCTGCTTGGACAGGCCATCGAGAGCCTTCTCGACGAACTCGATATCCTTGATGCGAAGCTCCTCGCTGATGATAGTCAAATCACGAACGGGGTCGACATCACCCTCGACGTGGATAATCTCGGCATCATCGAAGCAACGAACCACCTGGAAGATGGCGTCGACGGCACGGATGTGTGACAAGAAGGAGTTACCCAGACCGGCACCAGTCGAGGCTCCACGGGTCAGACCGGCAATATCGTACACGGTCAAGTTGGCAGGAACCTGCGACTTGGGCTTGTAGTGGTCGACGAGCCAGTCGAACCGCTCATCGGGAACGATGACACGGGCCTCTTCGGGGTCAATTGTGGCATAGGGGAAGTTGGCCGGGTTACCCAGAGAGGACTTGGTGATGGACTGGAATAGAGTGGATTTGCCAACGTTGGCAAGACCAACCTAGAATCATCGTGAGTCCATGTTCAGACGAGAGAAACCAGAATTGTGGTTTGTAGTTCGTGGTTGAGGGGGGAGAAAAAAATGAAAGGGGAACAGGGGGACAGCTCGGCTTAAATAGTTTGTGTGGAATTAAAAAGTGGACTGTGCTGTGCGAAAAAATAACACAAAAAGGGTGGGGACACTGCTCACATACGATACCGCTCTTCAAGTTGTTTCCAGGACGGCCCAGAAGGACCTTTTCTTGAACTTGAGCCTTCTTGGGAGGCATTTTATTGGACTTTTTTTTCCTGCTCGAGTAGAAGCGACAGGAAAGAGGTGGGAGGTGGGGTGAGGTGGAAAGGCGGAAGCGGGCGCAGGGATGGCGCGCGGTAAAAGCAGTACCAGCTGCGGATCGATCAACGATACGAAGGAAGAAAATGGAGGGGGTTGAGAGAGACGTGATGACGGGTGCCCACGAGGATAGTGGGCAAGCTCAATTGACTTTTGAATAAGGAATGAAATCAAAGGAGCGGTTTGATATGATCGCAAAGATGACGAGGTTCAACCTGTCAGCGAAGTTTTCTGCCTGACTTCTGTCACCGCCCACGTGAAGTGCAAGCCCTGCCCTTGACGTCAGTGTTTTCATACATTCAGTAGTTGTAGTTAAGGCCCTGACGATGAACCTGCAAAAGAAACTACTTCAACTGTTACCTGAGCTTATGGACGTTTCATGAGAGGTTAAACTAGAACTCCACAGCGTCGTATACTCTCTTTCAGTAAACCCGAGTAAAATGGATATTGAATGCCTTTTGCAAACAGGGCATTCGCCCAGCTTATGATAAAAATACAAATAAGAAAGAGGAAAAGCCATCGTCCCTCTACATTGAACGAAAATCAATGCAAAGAGCCACCCTCAGCCCAGCCCAAAAAGCACACACGTCAACGCCAAGGCAGGAAGAACCACGAGAGCAAACGTCATCATAGATCCATCGCATCGCCATCCACGCGATCGACCAGGTCAAGAAGTTTGGCATAAGGGACAGTTACGCGCTGAAGCTCGCGGTATTTACCTGGAAGTTGTTAGCAAAAGCAAAGAAATAGAAACAAGAATAACATACCGAGAGCCAGGATCACCTCCTTCAGTAAGGTTTCCCGTGGCCAACCACATAGATCTTGTGAACCCTCACGCCAGTTTCGGCCTTCACGCTCGTTGTCTTGGAGTTTTGAAATGGCTTCGGCACCTTCCTCGTCTTCGAAAAGGCCGCCAATTAACCCCTTCAGTAGTTCCTCGACCTTCATCTTCAGTCCCTCTGCGCCGATTCGCTTGGCGTACATGTTAAGATATAAGCGGAACTCTTCCTTGGCGCCTAGAGACAATGCAGCGGCTAGTCGGTTCTCGAGATGGGCGATGGACACACTCGACTCGAAGGTTTCGTAGCCTTCACGGGATAGTAGGGCCTTGACGAGTCGCTGCAAGAAGTATGCGCGACCACGGAGTAGGGTTTCGTTGGTGGTGTTGCGCTCGAGGAAGGGGATGATGCCGGCAGATACGGCTGCCTTGGCATCCTTGGTATCTTGTTGGCCATCTCTTGCCTGAAGGTTACTAATAGGGGCGTCTGTTGAGTTCCAATACTGGCTGCCGACAGCCCACCAGGCTTCTGAGATGCGTTGCCATGTGTACATGGATGGGGAGTAGGAGTATCCTTCGCCATTGGTCAGAGTGACTACCACACGGCCTTCGGAGTTGATACGCGCGGCTGTCACTGCTGGCGCAACGGTGGGGATCGGGCCTAGTGTGTGCATGGCAGCGTCGAGGACAGGTTGGAGAGAGACGGGTGGGTGGGGAGAAGACAGGTGCTTCACGTTCCAGACGTAGCACATGCCCACGGAGGAGATGCACAGGATCCAGGGGCCATTGCACTCCAGGATCACGGGTTGAGCTTCCAGGACCAAGGCGCTCACAAGTCGGCGGCCTGCTGGAGTCCAGAGATAGACTGAGCCGTCTTCACAGGCAGCGGCCCACATGGTTTGGTTTCCAGTTACGAGAAGAACAGACCGAGGGAGGAAGTCTTGCCATAATGGCTGCTCTCCACGGAAGAGAGTGAGACGTACTGGTTCCCGGTCCACGGTTCGGCCGGTCAAGCTGCCCAGCGAAGGATTGCGAGCCTCGAATACCACATCCACTCGTGACTTCGCACTAGAGTCTCCCCCACCAGAAGCTGGAGGCTCAGTAGGCTTCCCACTATAGTCAAGCGCGCGTAGGATGTGGGTGCGGATTTTGGGAACGGCCAGCCGGAGCTGGCTGACCGACATGCAAGGGTTGGTGACAGCAGGACGGATGAACTCTGGAGTTTTTTGCTGGCCGTTGACTTCGGGCTGGACCTGAGTGGGGAGGAGTCCCTCGGGAGTATTGGCCATAATCGGTGTCGCACCGTTTTGGCTTGCTACAGCCACGCGTTTCTCAGCCTGGCCGTCTTCGTCGCCTTCGAGTTGGGCCAGTTTGCGCTTGTTGCCGAGAAGAAGAGCGGTCAGACCACCCTTAGGCAAGCCGTCAAAGGGCTTCGAGAGGTCAACGAGAGATGTGGGGGCATCAGCTTTGACTTGGCTGCTGACCGAAGCCATCAGGCGAGCTTGAGGGAGAGAAGACTCGCCAGCTCCAGCTCCAGACACAAGTAGAGGTGCAATTCGCTTCTTACCCTCCTTTGTGTATGTCGGACGCTGCTTGAGTTTCTCCAACTTGGCTTGGTACGCGTCAGGTTTGTCCTTCTCGGACGCGGAGGCACTCGGCGTTGAACCCGCCCCGTTTGTCTGGGTTTTGTTTGTATCCGCAGCAGGAGAAGGTGCTTGAGCAGGAGTTGTGCCGTTCGATGGCTGAGGCGCTGATCCGCCATTGACTGCAGGTTCCGCAGTCGCATGGCCATCACCCATCAGTGCACCCATACGGCCCTCAACTCCCTTGATCTCGCCAGCTTTGCTTTTCTCTTCCAGTAGCAACCCGTCCGTGGTTTCTGTGATACCGGCGCCCTTACGGTTAGTTCCGAACTTGGTTAGAGATTTTTCATTCTCTTCCATTTCCACGGCATAGCCCAGCTCGCCATCCTCGAACCTGGCCGCGACGATGGTGCCATCCAGGGCAGTAGCAAATAGACACTTGCCGTCGGGGCTCCAGGCCAAATCTGACATCGACTTGGCAGCCATCTCCTGGGCGACCACGATCGGGCGAGCATTGCTCGTGATCCAAACACTAAGAGACTTGTCCGCGCCCGCGCACGCAATAACAGTGACATGGTGTGCTGCGTGGTTGTCAGGCTGGTTTTTATTGATCGGCTCCCTCGAATATAGACGCGGAGAAAACGAGCAGACCTCGACCGGAGCTTCATGGCCGATAAGGTTAATATCACCGTCCCAAGATCCACGGTTGATGATTGCAACCGAGCTGACGGGGCCATTGACCGCATTTGCAGCAGCAATGTGCATTCCATCGGGTGACCAGGAACAGCGTCGGAAGTATGCAGTCAGCGGAGAGTTTGCGAATGGAGTGGAGATGGTATGTTCCAGGACAAAGTTGTTCATTTGATCGTGAGAAGAGGAGTTCGGGGACGGAGACGTGAATCGGAATATGCGAACAGTGCGATCATCGCTGGCAGTAGCAAAGTACTTGTTGGCCGGGTCGAAAGTGATACCTTTGACATGACTCTGGTGCACGGATATCGTCTTCAGCTTTTCGAATGTGTGTCCAGACCACACAACCACCTTTGAGTCGAGGCCGACAGAAACTAGAATTGAGGAGTCGTGCGACCAGCCCAGGTCCTGGACATCGTTGTCATGGCCGATCAATCGCCGAATAGTGCGCCAGTTCTCGACAGGGGGTGCCTCGTCCGAGCCTGCGCAGCGTTACCAGAACCGTTAGTTAGTGTCTGCTTTTCTCCGTTCCAGCGGTTGCAAGTCCTACCAAATGTCGAATGTGTTGGCGGGTTGGCATCAAGCGTGTAAACGCAAACGATCTTGTCATCCGCCCCAGAGGCAAGATATTTCCCATTTGGCGAAAAGCGAACTGTGTGAATTGTGCCGGAGTGGTTGCTCATTGATGCGAGCTGTTTCGGCTTGTCGGCAAACTCGGGATTATCGGTGTTGTAGATGGCCTCTGTAGACCAGATCCGAACGTATCCATCTAGCGTGCAAAAAGTGCACATGTTAGCGGTAAATTCTTCAAGTCATTTGCGTGCAGCCCAAGGTCGCCCTCAGTTCCACGCCGGTACCTAATAAAGCTCACCTCCAGCGGCAGTCACCAGTCTCTTTCCATCGGGTGATACATCGCAACTATAAACCTCGAAGTCTTTCCGTTCGCCTGTTCCATCCAGAAGGGTTAGCCTATCATCTGAAGATATGCTTCGCCAGAATCAAGCAAGATAGGCTCCTGATCCCACGCCTCGCTGCAATGGAGACAAGGGCCTTTGCAAGAGCGTACCTCCGTGCGTGAGCCAGACCGGCTTGATGATATGCATTGCGCAGTGCGCGCGAAGTGCGCTCCCTCTTTACTCCAGTCCAAAGATAGCACTGGTTCGGATAAATGGGTATAATCGAGCGTTGCAGCTTAGCTCCGGGGAGCGAGATTCAAGGCGGGCGGAGGCGTCGGGTGATCAGGTGGTTATATTTGGAGCATCGCACTCGCAGAGTACGGATTCCAGGCAGAAACTGCTATAGACATACACAGGTATATAGTGTGGGACAGTCGACGGATCGTAGGGAGTGGAGGTGGAAGTGGGATGAAAGGTGGTGGGCGAAGGACAGGGCGCGATCAAAAAGTCGCGATCTCCATTTGGCGCGTGGCCCGAGCTCCCTTTCGCGTTTTGACTTCTTTGCATCTCCTTAACTATAGCTAACTACACGATCTGCAATGAAGGCATCTTGGTAAAGATTACACTATCATACACGCTTTTCCTTTCTTCGTCCTTGGTCAATGCCCATGATTTCCTATATACACACCACAGCCCAGTAGGCCGTCAAGCAATGCCGACGTCGACATGACTCCCGAAACAATGCTGCGAAGGAAACGGAAATATGAGCGAGGAAAGTGGTACAGACATATCCGGCTGCCATGGCGAGGCTGGAGTGGAACAGGATGCAAAAGGACATAGGGAAATGGAAGGTATCATACTTGTAGCTCACTCGAAGAGTTCAAATTCACCTCTTCTGCTGGCTGGCTTCATCGAAGCTATCCAGAACGCTCTGTGCAACACCGCCCTGGGCCTGCTCCTCGACGGGCTCAACCTCGCTCTCCACATGCTCCTCTGGCTGAGCTCCGCGGCTAGGCTCCGAAGACTGCGGTAGCTCCTGTGCACCAATAGCCTTGGCTGCAATGCTCTTGGCCTGGGACTCGCTAACCTTGCCGTAGACAGACAAGGCACTGGCAATCATGCCACCAATGTCTCCAACGTTGCCAGGAACGACAACTGCGGTACCTTCGCGAGCCAGGTTCCCGAAAGCGTCGACGTACTTCTCAGCGACACTCAGGCTAACAGCGCTGTGGGCGTTCGCATCACCCTCCTGAATGGCCCGGGCAACGGCCTCGATTCCGCGCGCGGTAGCCTGCGCCTTGAGCTGGATTGCCTGGGCCTCACCAGTAGCCCGGTTGATCTGCTCTTCGCGCAGCGCCTCAGAGGCCAAGATGACGGACTGCTTGCGACCCTCGGCAATGTTGATGGCGCTCTGGCGCTGACCCTCAGACTCGAGAATCTCAGCCCGCTTCGACCGCTCAGCTGTGACCTGGCGGTGCATGGCGGCAACAACACCGTCTGGCGCGTGAATATCGCGAATTTCATATCGAAGGCAGACAACACCCCAGTCTTGCGCAGCCTCGTTGATAGCTTGGGTAATATTCGTATTGAGGGTAGCCCGCTCCTTCAGGACGTGGTCCAGAGTCAACTGACCGATCTCGGATCGCATGGTCGTCTGCGCCAGCTGCGAAATGGCGTATTCCGCATCCTCGACACCATAACTGGAACCGTCTACCATTAGTGATTTTTCAACACACAAGCCTCAAGAATGTTCAGTGACTCACCTTGCTTTATATGCGTCGAATACCCGCGTGTACAAGACACCATCGAGCTCCAGGGTGACGTTATCCGCCGTAATGGCATTCTGGCTCGGAATCTCAATCGCAGACTCCTTCAGACTCTTCACATAGGCAATACGATCCAGGAAAGGCACCAGGATAGCGAGACCTGGCTCCAGGATCCGGTGGAACTTGCCCATCCGCTCGACAATCCATGCTGTTTGCTGGGGCACGAAGCGTACAATGGTGTTCGCAGGAAGAGTTTGACGATCGTTGAAGTAGTTAACAGCGCCACCACCTTGCTGCGGCTGTCCAGATGCGAAGCTGCTGAAGAGAGACTCGGGGGCGAGGCTGCGAGGGGAACTTGACAGAGCTCGTTGCTGTGCTGGAGTCACGATCGTCGCGGCGGTTCGGGGAAGGCGGCGGCCCTGGTGAAGCAGGGTGGAGCAGCGAGACTGTAATAGTCTCGAGCTTTGACGGTATGCACCCTCCATATTGGGAGACTTTGGTCGAGGGGGATTGAGATGTGGTGGGGAGATGGAAGGTCAACTAGTCTTGGACGAGCTGGCGGAACAAGGTTCGACTGTGGAGGCGTTGCTGCCTGAGGCCACACAGTCCACTCCGCACTTGCAGAACGCTTAACTTTCCAACGCGACTTGATATGCTGGAGAGTTCAGAGACCCCGTAATCGATATATTACAATAGGAACTTTTCCAATCATTTCAAGGGAAGATAAATAGCTTCTTGTCTGCCTTTTTCAGCAATCTGTCGCAATAGTATGCCGCGGCAATTGCCTTCTAGGTTGATAGGGAGAAAGATTTCGGTCCTCTCCCGACACATGAAATAAAGCTCGCAGCACACCCTCATGTACGTTGAGGGGGTGAGTGCTGAAGCACTTTTATACGGAGAGAAAATCCTACCTAGGTATTGGCTAGAGTCATCTGCAATGCTATCTGGAGGATTCAACAACCTTGAAATGTTTAATGAACCTTGGAAGCATAATCCAGCCTTAAACGCAGAACCTAAAGAGTACACATGCAGTCATTTTACCATAAATTATGAAGAAACAAGATGGACCACGATATGCATGTCATTACCCCGGCAAAAAAAAAAAAAAAAAAAAAAAAAGACTGAACAACCTGGTTTATGCACAAACAAAGGTACACCCAGACAAATAATGAATCCCTTGAAGAAAAAAGAAGAAAAGACGTTTTGGGAGCAAAAAGGAGCAACAAAAAGGGGAAATGAAGAAAAAGTAAAGGAGTTCATCTCGACAGACGAGATTCCTTCCAACGCCTTTTATCACGGCCAAACTCGCTATTGAAGAAATAGCCAGCCTTTTTCCGATTTTCACTTTCCATCGTCTCGCCCCACATGGCCGAACAGAGAAGGTCGTAAATGACATTATGGTAATCCTTGAACGGAGCCCAAGACTTGAACGGAGCATGAGATAGGTTCACCATGTCCTGTATAACCTGGTCGGGGAGGGGAAGAGGGCTGGAAAGGCAGGTCTGGTAGAAACTAGTCAACGCGTTGACTCCATAGTTATTGTGTCGTGTGAAAAGATCATCAATGGCTAGACGCCGAAATTCATTGTACAGTTGCAAATTGAAATTGCGCGCAAGGTGCTGAGCCCAGGAACGATAAGGAGGGCCTTGGTCAAGGCCATGCGAAACAGGGGCGACCCGTGGGTCTTGAACCCCAAAAGCGTAATTGCGAAAAAACTCGGTTGGTTTGCGGGCATGAACGGACTTTTTGTGTTGACGAAAATCGGTCCTTCTGGACTCAAACGGCGGAAGAGTATGGATGGTGAGAGGGGAGTTGTCGGTTGGGCCAACATCGCTCGATGATTGACGTTGCTTGTTTCGGACATTGAAGCTAACACGCAAGAAGACATAAATCAGCCGTCATTCACAGGCGCCAATCATCCCAAGAGTCTCCATACTCAGTAGGTTGTTCCGCCGACCAAGAGCCGAAGGGACGCAGTCTCGGTCGATGCGATTCTAGTCGGCGCGCTGAAGAAGAATCGTTAATATCCAGGTTGCGATAAGACATAAAAGAAGAATCCGTCAGGGTTGGGTTCCCTTCAACAGGGTTATCAAAGAAATCCATGGGGTGTCCTACATTGGCAATTTCATTATGAGCCGGTGGCATTGATGGCATGAACTCGGGCGCTGTGGAGGACAGCGGCGTTTGAGATCCACGGGGTCCATGGCCATTGGGGATGAATTCCCGCGGCCCATTGAAGCCGTTGGGAGCGCCGTCAACGTGAGAACTGAAAGGAACATTCTCGTGGGTCTTTCCGGAGTGCTTGGCGGGGGGAACACCTTCGTGCTGCGCAGAGGGATCGCGCTGCTCAACAGGGAAAACCCACTGAGCCCACTTCTCGCGGGGACGAAGGCGGTCGACACCATCCTCGCCAGTCTGGTACTCGACGACTCGGAGGGTGCGGGCGACGTGGCGGAGAAGCTCAAAGTCCTCAGTTAGGGACTTGACGCGCTTGAAGTTAGCGATCACGCCCAAGGGAACGAAGCCCTGGCCGTCCATGTGCCGACGAAGGAACATGTCCTTGCACAGGTTGTCGACCGAGAAGTAGTACTCCAGCTGCATGGAAAGCATAGGCATGAGCGAGAATGGGTCCATAAACTGCTGCTGGAAGGGAACTGCGCTCATCGGACCAGGGGCCACATTCTGGTAGCCGTAGACGTTCATGTCGTTGGGGAAGTAGGGCAGACTGCCGCCATACATGCCTGCAGGGGCGGGCAATGAAGGTGACCTCAAGGACATGCGGTTACCGTGCTGAGAGCCATTGGGAACACCGTTATGTGACCGCTGGCGGTCGTTGAAGCCAAACTTGGGGCTGCCGTAGTTGTTGGGCATGTTGCCAAACTGGCCGTTCTGGCCACTGAAGGAGGAATAGGGTCCACGGCCACGGTTTGAGCGGCCTCCGCGCTGGGAGTCACCACGCTCTCGATTGAACTCGTGGAAACCAGCAGGGTCGGCAGACTTGGAGCCAGACTCTGCGCGGCGGTCATTGGCACGAGCGGCCGCCTGGGGGTCGACAGCCAGGTTGGTAGCACGCGAGTTGCGGCTGTCCTGGTTCTTGGCGAAAGGCTTGCCATCGCGTTGGGGACGAGAGATGTTGTCGCCGCCGTTGGCTTGCTTTCCGTTTGAGGCAGCGGCGTCCTCAGCTGCGCGGGCTCCACGGCCTCGCTCAGCAGCCTGAGCCTTGCGCCCCTCGGTGGGAGCCTCAAGACTGTCGGCCCGTCTAGCCTGCGCGGGCAAAGAGGCGGCACGTCCAGTGTTAGCCTCGGTCCGTCCTCGTTCGCCAGCAGGCTGCTTGGCGGCAGCTCCTTGCGAAGCAGCCTTCTCGCCGGCACCAGCGCCGGCACCATGAGCACCTCCACGGCCACCATCGCGTCCACCGCGAGTGGCTCTCCGGCCACCACGGCCACCAGACGAAGGGAGAGGGGTGTTGAAAACAGCAGTAGGAACGTAATTGACAGGCATCCACTTCTCCTTGCCGTGAGGACGAATGACGGGGCTCTTTTCCGTCTTCTCCTGAGCCTTCTTCTTCTCTTCGCCTAGCGCAACTTCGGGAGTGGGCCATGCAGTAGCATCTCCAACGGCGGGAAGGGCATCGTCTCTGGCCTTTCCACCCTCGGTCTTCTTGCCACCCTTGGTGGTCTCAGTCGTACCATCGGTGCCCTTCTTCTTGGGGCTGGCTTTGGACGAATCGTGCTGCGTCTCAGTCTTGCCGAAGGTGGCTGGCGTTACTGGAACAGTCTTGGCCTTGAGGTCCTGTGCCTCTTTCCGCTGTTGCCAGATGTTTACAGAGGGGAGAGGGGCGGCCTTCAGCTCCTTTGGCGGGGCGCTCTTCTCAGACTTGTCCCCCTTGTCGCCCTTCTCAGACTTCTCAGACTTTTCGGACTTTACCGATTTGGCCTTGGCACCTTCCGAGTCTGCCTCAGACTTCTCGGCCTTTCCATCAGCTTGAGCTTGCTTCTCTGAAGAGACCTCTGCGGTGCCGTTGGGCGTATTCGAGGAATCACTCTCTTTCGACTGGGCGTTCGAGCGGTTGCCGAGACTTGGTGAAGAGGTCCTGGAGTGGACTGCCTTCGATCTCGCCTTGCTGGTGACGGTCGTAAATTCAGCCTCCGACGGATCCGCAACAGGCTTCTCGGTGTCTTGCGGTGTCTCGGACTCGGGAGCGGCGGTCACAGGTGCTGCAGTAGCATTGCTGCTTTGCTCCTCCACCTTGGGCTCAGACTTCTCTGTCTCTGTGGATGCTACCTGGTTGGGAGCTGGGGCTCCCTGCAAGCCCTTTGCAGCTTGCGCGTAAGAAAATGTAGAACTGGAGCTCATTGTGGCTCGAGATACGACGAGACGGTTGAAACTCGTGAGAGGCGACAAAAGATGCGGTTCCGTTCAAAGGTGCAGGTGAGTCTGCTGTGAAGCGGGTGTTATTCCCTTTGGCGAGCCTGGAGATCTCGACAAACGTTCACGCGCAAAAGACTCCGGCACCGGTGTGATTCAGAAGAAAGCTTCTAGCTTCTTGCAACCCCACCAAAACAGCAGCTTTCCGCTTTATCAAATCACTCCCACTCAGCGCGGTGTCGTGAAAACAACGGAGAAAGTGCGGAGGTGTCGGAAACACGTATTATTCACGGACGAGACGTAGATATCGGTTTGATGGTCTAGACCACGGTTTGCATCGATAAAGTCGTTAGGTCTCGATGGGAATGAAGGGTCCGAACAGCTGCAAGTTGCGGAACACACAGATCGTGGACGGAAAACGTCGGGAATTCAAAAAATTCTTCACGGACAGAGACAAGGCACAGCCTAAGTCAATGGCAAAAACCACGTCACGAAAAGAACGAGCTGTTGGCCCGCACGTCTCAATTCACTCGGAATGCCACAAAAAACTTCTTCCTTGTGTTGATCCACCCACGTTCAGTTCTCGGGGAGGATCACAACGGCTAGACGACGTCCGGTCTTCGACAAGTGGTATCACGTAGCGAAATAGGGATGCGAAGCACGAAGGTGAAGTCGGAGCAGATTCCTAGTGGGATGGTACGGCCCCTTGTAACCTTGTAAGTGAGAAGAACAAGTTGATCAAGCACGAGCAGCGCGTGAATCGCACAAGGTGACAGAGGTCCCAAGTGAGAGAAGAGTCGATCAGAGATCTCGGTTCTCTGGATCCGGTAGGAAGGAGAGGTACCGAATGTGTAGAAGGAATCTCGCACGTGTGGGAACAACAAGGAGGAATGGTGGGAACACCACCAAGGAACAAAAGCGTAGGCCTGAAATGCCTCAGCGCAAGGAAACAAGTGAGGAAGGAAGGTAAAGAACAAACGCCCGGAGGGGTTGGAGGGGAGGGGAGTGGGTGAAGGATAAAAGAGGAGGAACGCAAAATTATTATTTTGGGTAATGTAGGGCCTAGCGGGGGGCTTGTGCTGGTACTTACAGGTAATCAATTTTCTACAGCAATGGGGGAAACACCCACAGTTTGCACGTTTGGATCTGTTTCAAATGATGTCCTTTTCCCGGGGGGATTTGGTTGTGGAATTTTCGCATAAAAAAAATTCTCTTATGGAGACCGTGTGGAAATTCCTCGGGGCCGTACGCCCGCACGGAAGGATTGCACAGTCACACAGTGAGTATTTAGTACTGCCTACTCAGTACTGCGGTGATTGAAAATAAGAATTATCCTTCTCTCTCCGTGATGTTCTCACCTATAACATCTTACCCAAAGTTACTATAGTCTCACTTCGAGAACAGAATTAAGTAAGCTTTTATCCGCGGCCTCGGCTACGAACCCTAGGTATACTATATACTAATATAGTTATGGATCACAACCTATGACGATATTCAACAAGCCTCATAGCCAGTATGATCCAATGGCAGTGGTTGATGGTTTCATTAGGTTGTTGGGCCTTCTAGGAAGCCCAAGGAAGTATCAGACTCGACCAATAGGCAGAGATAAGCGCCAGATTCAAGACTTGACACGCCGTTGACAGCTGTTGAGCACCCATGTACATACCAATTCAGTCACAAATGCGATTAGACCAAAGTAGTATATGTGTGTCAGACTTTTCCATACCCTTTACACTCCTTAGAAGATTCAACGGCACATTTCCTTTCTTTTTGAAAACGTTAGCATCCATCCTTCGCGGGATCCACCGGAGCCGCTCCGTCCATTGGCCCCTAGGGCGCACATCCATCTATTGTCTGCCGTGCAACGGATTTATGTTGAGTTTGTGAAATTGTAGTAAACCAGACATCTGCCTAAGTATTAACTATCTCAGTACCTCATTCCTCGCAAACTTCAATCCTATGATATACCTATCTTCAGTCGTGGTGAATCTCGGATATATGAGGGCGAACCCTCGGGTACCTGGCGGATGTAAGGCGGCATACGTAATACAGCCCCGAATCGTAAGATTGTATGAAAGGCTAGAGAAGATGCTCGAGCGTGAGCTAGAGCAGTAGCATAATACCAAGGACTTTATTAGCACTAGCTACAAGCCAAGCCATCTATCCTCCGCCGTGGCTGTTTGTGTGACCGAATGTGATTCTAAAGAATACCCATGGCTCACTCATACATACACGAAGTATGTTGATTTGCAAAATCTGGCTTCGTGGAACCGAGATGTAGTCTACCTGGGTAAGTTGCTCATACAGTAGCAGAGAATAATTACATGTCATAAAATTCGATTCGGTAGAGAGATTAGGGCTGAGGGCAAACGGAATCCGCCGGAATGGAGTGGATATTGTAATCAAAATACAGCAGGGGGACCTTGGAACGTGGGATGCGTTGTATCTGTATTACCCGCTCATCCGTGATGTTTAGAATCTAAGAACAGGCATCAAGCTTCATTTAAGTATAGAAATTAAGAATGGATATTCCGTAAATGCCAGGCTTTTGTAAGCATTACCAATGCCGAACACTGACCAGCACCTGCTCCCTTGCATCCAACTCGACTGAGCCGAGCGGCCCAGTCACGAACCCAAGGCGCGTAAGCACCTCCCACACCAGTTTCCGCTTGAGGTTCTCACGGACAGGGATTTTCTCGAGAGCGTCGACGCCGTTAAAGTACTTGAGGAATACAGGCCAGTACTTCTGCAGTATAGTCTGAATGTCCCTCGGCACGATGTCCGGGCTGACTCCCGGAGCTTGTTCGGGGCCTGGCTTGTCGGGGAACCGTGCGATGATCTCGTCAAGCCAGCGGGACTCGAGGGGAGATGCGCGATGTGGTGAGAGGATGAGAGATGAGAGCCGCAGCGCTGTGGATCGGTCGAGGAGCTTGTGGGAGGTGCGCAGCTGTGCATGAGGATCGTTTCGATCCGGCATAGGCGTCTCATCGCCGCTGCCATGGCTGGCTAGTGAAGAAGAAGATGACGAGCTTGCATCATCTTCATCATCGCTCGAGTCGTCATCAATGCCAGCGTTGGAGTTTCCTTTGGCGAGATACCGATCCACTTCTTCCTTTCGGATGGCCGTTTCTACAGCCAGTTTGATTTCGGGTGTCACCTTGATGCGAGCAAATGTTCGCAGCTGCGTTACCCAGCCGCCGCGGAGGAGCCATGCCAAGATGGTAAAGTATGCCTCCTTGTGATCCTTACTTGGGATAAAGCTGCCGTAGGGACGCGGTGTGCCGCTCAGAGCGGAGAGCATCTTCGGCAAGCTAGGTAGGGTCGGGAAAGCTGTCTGATAGGCGATGGTCGCAACTTCCAGCTTGCTCAGGTCACAATTGGGAGACACGATGTACGTGTCCCGTTGGTGGATCGGGGGGATGGCACGGGCACGACGCCAGTAGACCAGGTGACTGGCCAGCATTTGGATTGTAGGGAGCGGGACTCCTGATGACACTGATATCTGTGCAAATGACTTTGTGGGCTTTGAGCATCGAATATAATGGGACAGTGCAGGGGCAAGAGCGCCTCCAGAGGCTTCGACATCCTTAATGATGGCTGCCTCACTATCCAACAGGAGCAAGGCGAAGTGTTTGGCAAGGACCTGGTGCGGTGTATTGCCCTCGTCGGTACCCGGCTCATCCATTGGGGTTGCATTGTCGGCAGTAGTCAACCAGAGACCTGGATATGCTTTGTCCGTCGGTCCAGGAAGGTAGGATGTAGAGGTGAGTGGAGGGATCTGCAATGAGATGGAAACGTCGGGACTGAGCGATACGGACGCGATCTTTGATGACGAGATGCTGGTGTAGACGGTGTATATTGCCCGTGCCAGAGAGGACTGCTGTATCAACTCCGAGTAGAGATTATGGACCGACGTTTCTGAACCGGTGTTAGCAGACTTGTCATGAAACATAAAACTCGAAAACATACTTGTTTCTCGTGCTTTTCGTCGCACTTGCAAGATGTGCTGTGACTCCCTCCACACATAATCCGTGCGAGCCTGCTCCCACTTGAGAGCCTTCGCAAACTTCTTGATGATATTCTCATAGATCTCCTTGACACGCATCGAATACTCCAGCAAAGGAGGATCCATGACAAAGACCACATTAAACATCGTCATATGGTCCTTATCCTCCGCATCATCCGAACCATTAGGATGTTTCCCGTACTTCGCACCGAGATAGGACGCACGCTTCGTAGTATCCGTAGATGAAACCGCCGAGTCCGCCAAAGAAGCAACGCTGGCCATCATCTCAGGCGAGAGAATCACACCCTCATCACCCTGACCATCTTCAGTCTCGTTATGACCCAGCTCCCCGCCCTCCCACTCAGCGCGATGCTTCTTCTTCTTCTTCCGCCGCTGCTTGCGCCAGTTCCCATCTTCGCGCACGAAAACAGGCCACCCAATCAGGGCTAGATCATTGATCCCAACCTCAAACCGCCGCTTATTCCACGACTTCGACGGACTCAATAGCTTCTCCCAGACGCTCCCAGGGACACCCAAAAGCGACTCCCACGGCGCTCGAAACGAGCCCTCCTGTTCATCATCCTCAAAATCCGACCCTGCTCCACGCTGCTTCCGTAATGACGAGACCCGGCCAGAACCTAGAGACCCAGGTCGGTGCGGTTCTGTATTAGGCGATGCGGACACGGACACATGGTCCTCGGTGCCAAAATTGCTCGTGCGACGACTTATCGCAGGACCCGACGCGTGGATTTCTCTTTCCTCCTCTTCTTCGTCAGAGCTGAGCCCGATCTCGGAGCTGGAGCTCGAGTCGGTATTCTTGGCGCCTTGTCTGCTGCGCGTGCGGGAGACACGCCGCCCGCCCTTGGTGGTAGTTTTTAGACGGTTCTCGCTGAGCGGGTTCGGAGGGTAGTGGAAAACTAGTCGTGGGCCTGTTCGTGAGCGCACGATCAGGATAATTGCCACCAGGCATGGGTCTGGTGGTCGTGCGATCGAAGACATTGGGTTGTTGGATCACGTTGGAGATGTCGGGAAGCTGTGGCGGGACGGAGCGGGTTCCCCGCATGGGAAGCTTGAGCCAATCGATGCGATGTTATGGGATTATACTCGTTACGCTGCAAGAACAAGAGAAAGCTTGAGGCCTAATAAGCATCCGATTGTGTAAGAGCTAAAGCTAAACTCGGCGAGGAAGCACAGATGCCCTCCTCTCCGAAAGTAAGAATGGTAACATCCGCGCCGTAACAATACTCGCGGCAATTGTTGATGAATGATGATAGGTGAGTTTGAGAAGAAAGATGTTAAAAGGAAAGAAGTCGGAGCGAATCGGAACTTTCATGCGGCTAAGTAACGGCCCATTCCGCTGTCCCAAGTTGCTGCATATCGGCAGCTGTAAGAACGAAGTCTGTCTCCGTATGTGATTTTTGCCGTAAGAATGCGTCTTGGTACGCGAAGCTGATCCCGCCAGTGACACTTGGGCAGTTCGGCTCTGGGTGGCGGACGATCTCCATCTTTTGTGTTGGTGTCGCCCGTTGTCCCTGTAGGCTCCATTTCTCCACGGTAATCTTTAGCCCTCGGCGCTCGATGGTAATCGTAAGGGCCACGTTCACATCTCCATTCGAGTCATTTAGCCAGAACTTCATATCCTCTTCCAGTTTTCGTCTCGGCTCCGAGTATGCTATCTCGACGGCAATCGTTGGCCATTTGTGGCTTCTGCCACTGGGTGGTTCAGCTGGGAGCCATGCGATATCAGCCTTCTTGCCCCTCGTTGCCCCTCGAACGTGCATCGTGGCCATGGACATAAGATTTGTTTTTTGTTTGAGTACCCAAAAATCAATAATCCTGGTAAAGGCACCAATTGCTGCGTTGTGGGCAGGGGATTCCATCTTGAGTAGAACGGTGGATGAAGTGAAGTTGAAAGTATCCCAAGACAGTAAGAGGAGGCTTTCGGTTTTCCAATCGAGGAAGGAACGCTCGTCTACACCGAAAACAAGTATATACGGGTTGCCTCCTTCCCTTTCGTAACGATCATACTCCTCTGTCATCATGTCAAGGCATTGCTCCATTCCTTGATACCGGTATCTTGGAGTTGTAGTAGGAACCAACTCTTCAGACATAATGGATTGTTTCAAGAATTGACGTAAGCTAGTGAGATAAAAAGAAGTTCTCTAGGAAATCGAAGGGTATATAAGGATGAGGAGCATATGAGATAACTATGACGGCAAAAAGACGAAGAAAAGAGACTATATATATGTAACGCCATACTGATGCCTCATGTTTGGGGCATCCCTTGGGTCGTCATCTCGCGTATTCCAGTGTCTCTCCATTCAGGACTAGCCTAGATCAATGCGGATATACGTATCCGACTCAAGTCGCGCGTGTACCTGCGAAGGACCGCCGGATTTTGGGCCGAGTTTCGGCCAAGTTTGGTTTAGTAATACGTTATATAGAAAATAACTCTTAAGGAGACTAGGATAAATATCCCCTCTAAGTAGCTAGAAAGTATTATCCGAATTTTACTTAGGTTAAGCTATGTATAGTTTTTCTACCTATTTTCAATCCTACTTCTTTATTTCACCGCAATTGTTCCTTCTTTAGGCCTGTTTTCTCAACACAGGGAGCTAGACAAAGGAACCCAAATAAAATTCTTGATTGAGGCAACCCCGAGGTTATCTGCATACCTCCTTCAAAAATTGCGCGTAGAACAATTCGACAACCTTATGGTTTGATCGTGGGAGTATATTACATTTGTATGTACAGTGCTGTCAATCAACGCCAATGTGCCCGGTCTTATCGTAGAGTAACCGGTTCTGATATCGTACAAGTCATCCACCAGTTTTATTTCGTTTGCTCCGTCCCTTGTGTTGGTTCTGCGACAGACGCTCCGCTCTTTTCTTGGTCCTCCTTGAATATAAGTCCCAGGTTTTGGAAGTTGTCCGGTGCCATCAGGTTCCTGTCCGAAGAATAGAGCGGTCAGCGAATACTCTCCGAGATCACCACGATGGCTTGATAAGAAGAGGTTTGACGTACTTGTCCATCCGGCAGGCGAGGTAGTCCTTAGCGAGTCTGCGGCAAGCCTCGTCGTTGGTGCCCCTGTTTAGTTTGATGCATTTCAAATAACCCGAGATGATGTGTTTGCACTCTCCTAGAGCCGAAGAAGCCGTTAGCTATGCTCTCTCCAGCTTCGAAGCTGCATCGCAGAAACAATAGGGTCTCTCAGTGTCGATTTGCGTACCATCGTGGTCGAGGGGAAAGCTACCGCGCTCAGGCCTTCAAGATCAAACCAAATAGTTAGCAAGACTGTCAAGAGATACCCTCGTCAAGAGACAGCATGTCCTGCGAAGGAACGGCATTCGCAAAGATGGCGGCATGCGGTAAGACTCACGGTGTGGGCTTGTAGTTGACTGAGCCACCTCCGGGTGCTCCAAAACTCATCTTGCGTGTTTCTGACGAGTACAATCCTCGGTAAATTGAGCAAATAGTCGAGAACCAGGTCGTACAAAGCGAGATGAAGCCGACGCAAGATCTCGGCCTCGAATACAAACAGAGCAAACTTGTCAAACACTGCGTCGACCAACCAGCGTTGCGGATGCCGCCGATGATGTATTCCGCGACATGGCAACAGGACTCGGGCCTGCTTTAGTGCAGGAATTGGTTGGAGATAAGCGGAGTTTGGTATAATGCGCCAATCGGGTCTATTATTCAATTTATGTGAATTGGGGCAATGGTTTGATGCAAATGCGGTGTTTGTTGGAAGAAGTATATATGTCATGTCCTTGGACACCCGAGTCAGGTTACTTCACTTTTCTTGTTTCTTCATCATTCCACTATTTAAACACACCCGGAAGCCGTGGACCAAATCACATTCAAACAACTGCTTCTTGACATAGAACCACATCAATATGCCTATGTATGTCCTGCTCCTCATGGCCTTTCCCGGACATCCGCCCTTCCCCGCATCTACAACGCTAACAAGAACCTCACAGGAAACTCGACGGAAGCTGCCAATGCGGTGGCATTGAATTCACCCTACAGTCACAGACCCCCGTACCATACCAGCTCTGCGCTTGTAGCATCTGTCGCAAGGTGGGCGGGTACAGTGGCAGCGTGAACCTGGGCGGCATCGCCGACAGCCTGAAGATCCTCAAAGGCAAAGACCTCATCAAGTAAGTCCCAGTTTTCTTAATACGTTGATTCACACCATGAGAGAAATACTAATTCCTGTAGGAAATACTCCGGAATCAAAGATCGCGGCACGCCGAAGGAAGAACGCTGCTCCTCTGAGCGGAACTTCTGCTCTAACTGCAGTACTATGCTGTGGCTGTGGGATCACCACTGGCCGGAACTGATTCATCCTTTTGCTTCTGCTATTGATACTAAACTGCCTATGCCGGATCAGATGGTTTGTGTTATGGGTGGGTCGAAGCCTGATTGGGTGCGTTGGCCGGAGGGGAAGAAGAGTGTGCATGAGATGTATGGGGAGGATAGTATTGAGGGGTGGCATAAGAAGCATGGGTACTTTGTTGAGTGAATGAATTGTTACGTTGAGTTTGAGCGAGGTGTTGGGGCAGGGGGTGAGGCGGGTTGAGGTGGAGTGACTACATGGGAGAGTGATTACGCGGGTTACTATTTATTCCAGAAGAAAATGATCAAGAAAATCTCAATTGCCAACTATCATGGGTATCGAATGAATCTGAAATGCGTATTAGCAAAGATCACAATAGCTTATGAGTGAACCATTGTGAAGGAGGGTAAGGATCAGTTCTCCAAGGTGAATATAAAATTTGTTTCGTCAATGTGATTCGGAAAGAACACAGCGAATTTTAGGGTTCATCAGGCAATAGGGGAGGAATGAAGAGGCGGTGGAACTCACCATTCAAGAAGCAGGGTATCTACTGTGCAGTCAGGTCCTAGATGGTTGATCGCAAAGTCAGCAATGGCATTCAGGCACAATGCAAGCTTGTAAAGTAGATCAAAACATGGCAACTAAGTCAGGCTTCAAGAGAGTCAGCAATGGACACCCAAGGTTCATGATATCAACGGTAACTCACCTCATTAAATCAGATTTTTGTATGTTAATGTTCATTCCCGAAATACCGAAGCATCCAGGTCCAACAGTGTGAATAACATGTTCATCATTATAGATAGGCCATGTTGGGTAGGTGTGTAAGAATAGGAGAAGAGAGAGATACCTAGAATCAGAGTTAGATCGGTGTTCAATGATTCGTCTTGCTCGACATCAATGCATTGTGACAATGGGCAAAGGATCAGGTGACGAGTTCTCAACAAGTAATCCATTCCCGTACACCCACAGAGTTTGTACGCTCTGGTTTTATTGAGTGTAGGGAGATGGAGACGTTATGCCCGCCCGTTCGTTCAAGATTTCTTCATGCAAGCTCATGCCGCAACAGGGAAGAGGAATTGGAGAATTGTATGTACCTGAACCAGTATACTGTTAGCATTGGTTCGACAATGTGTCTGGTGAAAGTTATAGGATAAGGTGTAGTCAGACAAGGCTGAAACTTGATAGTAGACAGATTCCACATGGTGATTAAGATCGAGGAATGCCATTCGCATGTCATGTTTTCATCATTCAAAAGGTAGGGGAGGGAGGTGGGTAGGGACCCTAGAGTTTTTTCTTACCTTTTGCAGAAAAAAAAATCCATGAAATCGGTCGAGGGACGAACACCCATCATAAAAGTGTTCGAGTGCCCCAGTGAGACCAATGTTCCGAACTTGACAAGGTGTGGCCAGGGACAGAGCACCTCATGGCCCCAGAAGAAAATTGAGAAAGCAAAGCTGGGAGTTTCCAGCTCCTGGACTGGGGCTCGCATGCATGGGAGAAAGAAAAAAAATTGTGGGTGGAGCGCAGAATATAAACGGAGCTACGGCGACCGCGTTGAGCCCGATGCGCAGTTTGTCTGCGCATCAAACATCTGCTTTTGCTCCACTTTAGAAACATAAAGAACCGATGCCATACTTTTGAGATTGACAATGTTTCTTGACAGTCGCATACAACTGGTATTGAGATCTTTGGAACTGATTGCAGTGCCTACCCAAGTTTCTTGGCTGCTCTGCTTTGTACGTAGCTACCCCGCAGTAACTGCCCACTCAAGGCTTCCATTACAAGCTTTCACCTCGCTGCATCACTTGAGCCTTTTCATATTGGCTCGTTGAAGCTGGCATAAAGTCGATATTTGATGTTATCTTTGCTTATCTCTTGCTACATAGTGGTCTGCTTGTGCAAAGGGACACGCCTCTCAAAACGATGACCGCATTTAACAGAGCTGAAACGGCGTACGATGTCGTGGTGGTTGGCGCAGGCCTCGGCGGCCTCCAAGCAGCCCTAAAAGTCCGAGCTGCAGAGCTCAGTGTTTGTGTTTTAGAGGCGACCAACCGAGTGGGAGGAAAGACTTATACTGTCCAATCCTGTAAGAAAGGGTTCAATGATTTAGGAGCCGCCTGGATCAACGACACGAACCAAAGCGAGATGTTCAAACTCTTCTAGAGATACAGTATTTATGGTCCGTGGAAAGGGCCTGTGAGCTTTACGCGGGATACAAGCATCCCTGCAGACAACCAATGGTCAATTACCAGCTTTATCGTCGGGGGAGCGAGGAAGACAACGGTCGAAGATGTCTCGGGCTGCTCGTTATAAACAGGCTTGGGGGCAGTTCCGTGACATCTTTGCCAATTTTGTTGAACATGTCCCTCAGCCAGCCAATACGTTGGAGATGGGATGGACCAAACAGGCCTTCTTTCTTGGGGCACCATGTCTGGTTATAGCACCTGGAGTACTGAGTTCTCTGGGGACAGAGTTGGTAAAATTAGTTGAGAATATTCATTTTGTGGGTACGGAGACCGCTGCCGTATGGCGAGGCTACATAGAGGGAGCTGTCCGTTCTGGGCAACGAGGAGGTGCAGAAGTCTCACAAGCGTTATCCACAAGCTCCGATGCTTACCCTCGATAGTAATAATCATGTCTTAAATCTTACCTGGGTGTGAGCTGGGAATCTTTAATCACCCACATTAATATTGGATTGTACGATCTCATCCCGACGTCACCCACTCACTGTATGAACTCAGGTATCAATACCGCATGCGACTATCATGACAAGACAGAAGATTAAGATAGTATGCGTCAATTTATCGCATCAGGCTGACGTAGACACTTTCGATCGAAGTTTAAGACATGCTTCTTTCCCCCAGGCTTCCTACAACCAACAACTGACGAAATTACCTCGAGAAAAATATCGAAGATGACTACGAGATTCAAGCTCAACACCGGTTCCGAGATTCCAGCCATTGGCTTTGGTACCTGGCAAGACAAAGAATCGCAGGAGTCTGCTGTCGCGGAGGCGATCAAAGCCGGCTACAGGCACATCGACACAGCCCGGGTGTGAGTGGCTTTCCGGAATACTCAGTCCCCAATGCATCCATTCTGACAAACCCTCCTGAATTGCAGCTATTGCACCGAAAAACCAGTAGGCAGGGGAATCGCGAGAAGCGGTGTCCCACGCAAGGAGCTTTTCGTCACCACGAAACTATGGTGCAATAAACACCACCCAGACGACGTGGCTGATGGACTCCAACAATCCCTCGACGACCTGGGCTTAGACTATGTCGACTTATACCTGATGCACTGGCCAGTCGCCTGGAAACGGGGCGAAGAACTCTTCCCGAAAAAGAACAACCAGCCCATCCTCGAAAACATCGACATAGTCGACGTGCGGACTCCCCATTACCCTATATATATGACCCATACTTACCTCTGACAGACCTACAAAGCAATGGAAAAACTCCTCGAAACCGGCAAAACCAAAGCCATCGGCGTCTCCAATTTCTCCAAACTAGAGATGGAACGACTCGTCAAGGAAGTATCCGTCATACCAGCGGTGCACCAGATGGAATGCCACCCATACCTACAGCAAGAAGAGTTTACTGCCTGGCATAAAGCCAAGGGGATCCACGTTACGCACTATTCGCCCTTTGGAAACCAGAACACGTTATATAGTGATAAACCCGGAATTGGGAAATTGATCGAGGATCCGGTTTTGGTGGAGATTGGGAAGCAGTATGGAAAGAGTGCTGCGCAGGTTGCTCTTGGTAAGCCTTAGCACAATTCTGAATGATAGACCTGTGCTGATTAAAGGGTTGTTTAGCGTGGGGTGTTACTCAGGGCCATTCGGTGCTTCCGAAATCCAAGACGCCCTCGCGTATCAAGTCGAACCTGGAGGGTGATTTCAGATTGAGTGAGAAGGATATAGAGAAGATTCGGACGATCAATAAAAAGACTCGGTTTAATGATACTAGTGGTGAGTTTGGGAGGGACTTTTTCCAAGGCTGTGAAGATAAGACTAAGTGAGGTGTGTCACTGTGCTTTGAGAGAATGTCGACTATACTTTGAAAAGTGCCCTTGTTACAATTTTGATAGTATTTCAATATTAGTGGTTTACCTCTGAGGTCTCGATCAGTATATTCAGAATGGCCTATAGATGCAATATTCGATTTTCTAAAGACATCGAACTCTGTTGAGGGAACTGTTGTTCCGACCCCCCTGGAAATTAAGACAGGGGGTCGGTTTAGATAAAGGGGGGGTCGGAACAATAGTTCCAGCTATTAACGTTGCAATCGACTGTTATCCTTGCGAACTCTGCGGATAGAAAAGCTCAGGTTAACAACATGCTTCCTGATTGACCATAGACTCTTCTATTGAGCAAGTCTTCAGGATCTCACTTGCTGAAACAGCGATGAAGGGTCACTTGCATGTCCTCCTTGGACTGGGAGTATCATGCCCTGGCCTGGCTGGTGTTGTGCAACGAGAGGTTGAGATTATACGCTTCCACTCACCTGGGATTTTGACTGCTGACTCGCTGCACAACATCCATGTGGAGTTCCTTGACAACGCCTTTGAGGGTCCTCTACAGCTTGTGTACGGCAAATGTGACATGCAGCATCACTGACAGGCGCACCATGAGCTTGGAGCCACATTTCCAAAACGTGAAGCTCACCCAGAACGATTCGTCTGGGCGACTCCTCTCGATGCTCCCCTCCCACACTGTCTCCATGCCTTCTCCGGCTCCATCGGTGCCCTCCTCCCTGAGGAGCACTAGCGCTCGTCCAGCGCACAATGGTCGAAGTGCACAGTGTAATCGCCGCCGAAAGGTTCACCGGTAGCGGTGCTGGGAGCTCGATCGGTACCAGAATGGCGCGTGGGCTGATCCGCTGGTTGGGCAGCAGGAGCTGTACCTGCCGGCTTATTACCAGACAGAGTTCAAGACTATATTCATTGGTGAGCACATTAGTTATACACGTGCTTGGATTTTCTCTGCTCTGGATTCAGCGGTTCGAGGCACAACGCAGCTTCTGCTTGATCTTGGATTGGTGGATGAGGCCAAGTCTGTCTTGGAGGCCTGGATGGGGAGATGGATTAAGCTGTAATCTCACTTGGGCACTTGATGGAGATGAAAGGCACAAATCTTCTTTTTACCTATAACTTATAACTATAGTGCCATTGCTCGCATTACAATGGACCAAAAGTATAATAATCTACAGCAAACAATCCTATGCTATCTTCATCCACCTTCCCTTCCATATACCACTACCAACACCCCCCAGTCCCTTAGGGAAAAACCTCCTCCCCCTTCCAATCCCAACACCTCCCCCTTCCCCCCTCACCCCCAGCCTCCAACCCCACAAGAACCCCCAACAACCTCCCCGCCGAATCCCCCGGCTCCAACATCTCCCTCCCCCCAAACTCCCTCGTAAAATCCGTCCTAACAGTCCCAGGATGCAACGCCACAGCAATAGCCCTCTCTTTACACCTCCCCCTCAAATACAAATCAAAAGTCTTAACAATCTGATAAACCGCCGACTTACTCGCCCTGTACGAATACCACCCGCCAGACCTATTATCCGATATCGAGCCCACCCTCGCCGCCATCATAGCGTAAATAGCATGTTGGGGAAGTTTCAAATCACCCTCTGCAACAGGAAAAGCAGGCGATGATTTCGTTGGAAGGAATTGCGAGAGATGTTTCATGAGTAATAGTGGCCCGAGGGAATTTACTTGGAAACTGTCTAGGGCGGTGGCGGCGTTGATTTGAGATGGTGATTTCTCGATGTGTAGTATGCCTGGTATTGTGAGGGCGAGACGGAGTGGTGTGTTTGGGTATTCGTGGCGTATGGTTTCTGCCATGGATGATATGGTGGATTCATCTGAGGAGGGTTAGTTGGATGAATCAGGCGAGTAGTAGAAGTAGTTGTATGTACCTTTTACGTCGACTTGAAGTACACGGAGTCTTTTTTCGGCGTCGGATGGTAATTCTTTGTTGGAGAGGAGCTGGTCTCGGACTTGGCTGCAGCTTTTGCGCGCTGTTGCTACCACGGGGAGGGTTGTTCGTGATAAGAGCTGCTGAGTGAAGGCAAAGCCTAGGCCCCGTGAGGCGGGGGTTACTAGGGCAAATCCATGTGAGGCTGCGCTCATGATGATTTGGTTTGTGCTGCGGCTTCGACCTGTGTGGTCTGTTATATCGTGGCCTTGATTTTCTATATCCCTGTGTGGATTTCTTCTGTCCGGGTTGGGGACAGTCGTGTTGGTGATGAGTTCCCATGAAACTGTTATCCTTGATCTGGGAGCTGAGGTCAACCGCGACGAATATGTTATATCCAGATATCCCCGATCAACCCAAGGAGTTCATTCTGGGTTATGTGGATGTCGCTTTCACTCGTACTAGGTGTTGGTTGCTTTGGGGGGAGTTTCTCGAAGGGAATGATGAAAGGAGAATTAATGAATTCAATGGCTTTGTCCACTGATCAGATCTTCTTTCTGTATTTCTTGACAACGTGAGTAAACGAAATAACCTGAGGTTCTTTCCCCTTGCATCCTGACATGATGACGTCATATGCTATGGCCAGACTTCTTGTCTTCAGACACATTCAATCTCTGCTTCATCATTCCTTGCATAGGACCGGGTTTCAGCCACCTGAAACGCCATTTTCTCGTCACCTTCTGAGGCACATTCTGCGCGGCAATGGTTCCCAGCGGCTGTTTCAATCACCAGCTGCGGCTATGTGTATAAGTCTTCGGACGTTATAGAAACTATCTTCTTATCCACTCCGATCTGGAACTGAGTTAGATAGTCATGAATGTTTTCAGTGTCTCCTTGCCGGAGATTACTGACCCCCTCTCTTCTGTTCGTCGGATTAGACTCTCATATTCCTCATCGACTTGAACCGCCGGAGGGATGCAGGCTTTAAGCTCATCCAATTCTGGCAGCTAGGGCCTCGTGGAAGGCGATAATGGTATCCACTAGCTGTCTTAGGAAGACCGTCTCCTCATAGTTGCTGAGGCGCATTTCAAACCCTGCATATATCTGATAGGCTGCGCAAGTAACACTCTCAGCTTCTTCTCAACTTCGATCGCCCGTCTAATGCGATGGGCTTTGACCCAGGTGCCTTGAACCCCCCTATCACTTTGCAGCCACACGTAGACATCTTCATAACCACATCGGGAATGTCCTTGAAATTGGACGGGATGCATTTAAAATCAGCGAATCCCAGGTTTATCGAATGCGTGTCGAAAACAGTGTTCATGACATCCCCAACGCATTTATGATAACGGCTCTGCACACCGTGTTCATCCCCTATTCATACCAATTTCTTGCGAGGCCTTCGATATGTCCGCGGAATGTAGACACCAGTATACAGTGATGATAGCGACTAGCAGGAAGGAACAATTTTGAAATAGTAAACTATCAGTTCGACACATTCAGGGAGCAACGAAGATTGACGGAACTCACTGGGATGGGTGGCAGTAACAATGTTGATTTCTTCCTAAGTCCCTAGTTTCAGCGGCTGCGACTCCCCAGTGCTGCTTCTCTTCTCGTTTCTCCGCAGCGAGCGCTTGCTGATCATCCTTGACACAGAGTTATAAGCCTCGTAAACGCCGTCGCTAGATCTGCCAAGCCCGCTTCTATTTCAAGGTAATGCACACCCCATATATCATTTGTCTATACCTGGCGCAAAAAGATTGTTAGGTTGTACGTCGTGATGAACCCGTACTCGCACTGTACATCTCGCACATATGCAAAGATTGACCGAGCAGCTTGCGTAGGTATCTCAGAACAACAGAGCGGATGGTCAGTCTCTGCGATATATGCGAGACGTACAGTGTGAGTACGGGTTCATCACGAGCTTAAGCTTTGCGGGGGGTATTAGGTGGGTTGCAGCCTTTGTAAACCAACGCTTATTCTGGGAATATCTTGAAGAGACGGTAGAAAAGGGCAAGTAAGAGAAATCCAAGACAAAAGTAAGGCCAGTTCTTACTTAGAGTTTATAACACTTATGGCAGTCCTTGTCACTTAAACCCCAAATCTACAATGTTTCAAGACGCCTTAAGCTCAGCCAGAACTGAAGGATAGGTGATAGTTTTCTATTTTCGAATAGCTTTAAAAGTTAACTAGTTAGCCACTACAATCATATCAGTGACCAACCACTTCTTCCCCCATTTCAGACAGACCCTTAGGCTATCTGGAAATTGCTCCGTCGACTCCTAAGCAACTCCGACCAAACCGACTCCCACAACCTACGCCTGTGGTGGATGGGACGACCACAACAACGCCCTTTGCGCCGTGCATTGACTACGTCCCGGACGCAAGAGATGCAGGCTCGTAGCCACTTCTTGTCATCACCTTGATTATAGCCTATGGACGTACGCTAAGCGCAGACGGTTGGAAGAACGAATCGGGAACGAGGCGGCCACTGTATGCCTACTTTCCCTGGAGTTTGCGGAAGACATAATATCCAGGAGCTGTCATTCTGAAGGGTGACCCGAGTACGGAATCCGCACTACCAGCCAACGAGACTGTCGCGGGACAGCGAAGTCAATCCTTGTATGTCGATCTTTGAGAACTCAGAGGAAGTTGTGCCTTACTCAGCCTCTCTCGCAGTTCGCTGATTTCATGAGATTGAACTCTTGTTGTAGCCTCCACATTGCTGGGGTACTGGGCCTTGCACATCTGTGGTAATCATTTCAGGCGGTTCACCTAAGCGCCATGTCCAAACTGAGGGCACCATCAACGGTGGGTCCGGAAGACCGTCATGCCATTACCCAACGCACACTTTCTCGACACGCTCTGAGCCCTGGTCCTCATGCCCAGGATTGTCCGCATTTCATTATGCCTGAAGGCTAAGGCGGTGAAGGGTGTATCATACCGCTTTTTCAAAAAGGGGAGCCGCGAGAGATCGATCTCGCACCATGTTATCGAATTACGGAGTACCTCGAGCCATCTACTTAACAGTTAGACACCTCGATTACATTATTAGCTACAAGCAATGACTAAGTAGTCTTACATTGGATACCTCTTTGGATCAATCAGCTCTCGCCATGACGCCTCAGGGGGCCACGGCCACCCTACCACTCCTCCGGGGTAACATAACCTTGGAGTCAGCGCTAGAGCAAGAGGAGGATATGCTCCTTGAGCTGGGATTCCCAGAACAGCGCATTGATTTCTTTGTGTTGCTATACAGCAATCGTGCTGGTATTGAGAATCTTGCATCATATCACCTCGGACTAAGTCCTCTAGAAACTTGCCAGACTGCAGGGGTCAACGAATGGGTCCACGGCAGCTTCAACGTTTGCATTCCACTCTACATCAGCAAACAAGGTCAGCACCCAGAAAAGCGAGCTCTTATTAGATTCCCCTTGCCCTACAAACTAGGGGAATCTAGAAATCCCGGAAATGTGGACGGAAAACTTCGCTGCGAAGCTGCGACTTTTGTCTGGATACATGAACATTGTCCTGAAGTATCCATTCCTCAGTTATGGGGGTTTGGGCTTGTTGGAGGCCAAAGTGTATGGAAGCTCAGTTGATAGTCTCGACATGGAGTCTAACATGCGGTTTATCAGTTTACGAAACCGCAGAATATCCCGTTAGGGCCTAGTCTTCTCTGGTCTCTCAAAAGATCCATTATGTGGCTCTTGGGGTATTCCCTTTCCTGTCCCTATGTTTGTCACCGACGCTCGACCATGCTCGAAAGCGGATACTTGGTTATGGAGTATATTGGCGACTCGGAAGTACAAATGCTTTCAGAGACTTGGGATGAACACCGTCATCAGCAGGATAAGAGAATGAATCTCTTTAGGGGGCTTTCTCGCATTATGCTCTCTTTGAGTCAGACGCCACTGCCCCGCATAGGCTCCTGGACCCTGGACACGAACGGAGTATTGCGACTTTCTAACCGGCCTCTTACTCTTCGACTACATCAATTGGAGAACGGGGGAATTCCGACTAAAATAAGTCGAAGCTCGACCTACTCGACGGCGGACGCATACTATCTTGATCTTCTGTCTTGTCATGATTGTCGCATAGGGTATCAGCCAAACTCTATAAACGATGCGGATGATGGCCGAGCCCAGATGGCGAGATTGACGATGATGAGAGCCCTTCTACCTCATTTCTCTAACAGAGACCTTCGAGACGGACCTTTTTTTTACAGATTCACAGATCTCCATCCTAGCAATATATTCGTTGACAGCGAATGGAACGTCAAGTTTGTGATTGATCTCGAATGGGCATGTTCACTACCAGCGGAGACACTTCGTCCTCCATACTGGTTAACCGGTCGTTCAGTCGATGAGCTCACAGGCGAGAATCTCGAGACGTTCAGGGACGTGTACGAAGAGTTCGTGGATATTTTCGAGGAGGAGGAGAAACTATTTCCTCCTATCAACAATGACTATTCTTACAGGACGGTTATGAGAAATGGTTGGCAATTCGGGAATTTTTGGTATTTTCACGCTTTGGACAGTCCGAAAGGTCTGTTCAATCTCTTTCGGCAACATGTTTATCCGATTTTTGCACATTCGGATCGCGTCACTTCTGACTTTTCGCGGGTCGTATCGGACTTTTGGGCTCCCGATGTTGAGGAGGTGATAGTTGCCAAGCTTCGAGATAAGGAGGAGTATGACAGGTTGCTTTGTGAACGGTTTGAGGAGGCTGATTGTGTCCGAGATGGAGCTTTGGAGGATACTCCCTGCGAGTGAAGTTATCCTATGGTGGTACTCGCAGAGCATTGGAATTTACCTGGCTTACAAAAAGCGCTTGATATCCTAGAGCGAGATTGTGTACCCATGCCTACGGAGATGAATGATCCTCATAACAAACCGTGGCTGTGCTTTATACCCGACAAGGTTGCCGGGTATCAGAGGAAAAGCTTCAGCTATAAGTAGAAGACGTCGAACTTTTTGTCCACCGCATTGGCATCATTTGTCTGTCTTGATAGTCAGGGACTATAACTACAATGATGATCCGTCCGGGAAATGTGTCAAGCGGATTCCAAATAATGGCAAGAAGAGGCGAAAAGCAGCACCAAAAGGAAAGGTGAATGATCGAGCACAGACGACCTATCTTAAGGTATGCATAACGTGCATTGGGCCACCGGAGTTACTCCGTAGCATCAAGAGAAGAGAACAAAGGATGATGACCAGCTGTTAACCCCGGTTTATCTCCATCAACGTCATTGGAGTCTCAGCTTCCTCCAAAAAACAACAATAGGAAAAGGGGCTATACATTTACCCGACAAAGAACTTGACTGGGATGAAAACCCCTAATCGCAGTGAAGATAATGAACTTTCATCCGACGCCACCAGCATTGGCAAGTCTAGGCAATGCAACCATCTTATACATCCACTTGACAAACGTTCCGCGAAAAAACCAGCATACGGCCGAGTGCAGCAGTCCCAAGTCCCCGGATCAGCGAGTTCCGTTGGGGACAAGCCAAGTCTGGGGTGAAAGTGTCCCCCGCACTCTCTCCACGTCCTCTCCACATAACGTCGGACCCGCTTGCCTCCCGAGGTGCATTGAGCCCGCAAATCACATCTTGCAATGCAATTGACAAGGAACTTTATCTTGAATCTGGATTGCTAAAGACTCTTTCACGCTGGAGCCTGGGTTGTTTGGACCCGGAGTGTCTCCGATGGCTTGCTTGGCTTTAGATTTGAGCTTATCAAGTTGGGGTCACGAGGGTAACTATTAGTGGATGCGATTATAGGGGATTATAAGATCCCTTGAAGGGAATCGATCGTCTTCTCTAAAACTGGCTTGATTAATTCCAGGGGCACTCGCGGCCATCTATTGATTCTTTCTGAATCGCATTGTACTCTCACACTAACATCCATCATGTCGGACGACAACATCAGCGACAAGCAGGAAGCTTCCACCGCCGAGATGCTACGTCGCATCCAAACGGCGGAGAGTGTACTCCTTCCTATTCCCCGCGACGCATTCGAGAAGCTCTACCTGAGCCCCAAAATCCCAAATGCAGGTAACCTGCGACGCACTTTTGGCAACCCAACACCAATCTCATTAATGGGATTCCTACTCGCTGCCACGCCTGGATCAATGCTGACAATGGGTTGGGGAGGATCTGGTGGAAACGGCGGAGCCATCTTGTAAGTTTCGTTCCGGCTGAAAAGGAAGAACAAATACTGATTCTACTTATAGACCAGTATATATATTCTTCGGCGGATTGGTCCAAATCTTTGGAGCAGTCGGCGAATGGATAATCGGGAATACATTCTCCTGCGCTTTATTCTTCACCTACGGAACCTTTTGGATCGTCCAGGGGACAAGCAACATGCCCTTTTTCGCAGTCGGCACCAATTACTCGCCAACGGGTAACTCATTGGAAGGGATGCAGACGCCTGAATACAGTGCCACTGTTGGTTCGTATAACTGTCTCCATCATGGAACTGGAATTAATTTAACGCGTTCTAGGGTTATACTATGTTACCCTCTCAGTTGTAACATTCGTCTATCTCATTTGCTCTATCCGTACCAACGTTTGTCTTTTCCTTGCGCTATTTCTTCTGGTTATTACTTTTGCTTTGACGGCTGCTACTTATTTCCAAATGGCGCTGGGTAATGCTGCCCAGGCGGCTAGATTGCAGATGGCGGCTGGTGCGTTTAATTTCGCGCTTTGTATACCTATTTGGCATATTTTCGTTGCTCAGATACTTGATGCTGTTGATTTTCCGATTACGCTTCCTGTGGGTGATTTGAGTACTGTTGTGCTTGGGAGGTCTCAGAAGTCGCGGAAGCGGGAGGAGAATCTGTGACTGAACTGGGATAAGCAATGAGATATGAAGGAATGGGATTCGTTGAGGGTTGCAGGAAGGGATGAATATTCAGTGGAATACCTAGCAAATATACCTATGCAGTCAAGTTGAATTTTGAGATCTATATTGCCATATCCAATGCCCATTTCGAGTTCCGCTAGAAGATATCCACGGGTATACGCAGAGCAAATTAAGTATCAATAATGATATCTTCATAAGAACCGACACGGCATAGCATCATTATAATAAAACACTCCGTCAACGCCAACCCCCAACCCTCCCCTCATCCCACCTCGCCTTCGCCTCCTTCCTCGCCGCAAGCTTCGAAGCCTCAGCCCTAACCCGCCTAACCCAATCCGTAATCTCCTTCTCCGTAGCCCTCCCATGATGATCCTCATCAAGAAAGCTCTCCTCCACCGCATGACACACAGCCTCCTGCTCCGCGATCGCCGCGCTTAATCGCTGATACAGAGCCTTGGGCGACCACGGCGCCAGCGCCGTGTCCATCTCAGCTTGCTTCTTTCGCCAGGAAACTTCCAAAGACTGGTGCGTGAGTAGCATTTTCTCATTTGAGGCGCGCAGCTCGGCGACGTGGGTTTGCATTTCCAGGAGCCGGGTTACGAGGTCTTTGTTTATTTGGATTAGGGATTCGAGGTGTTCTTGGCGTGATATGTGTGAGAAATGTTGGCTTGATAGGGCGGTTATTAGGCTTGGGTCTTTGAGGATCGATTGTAGGTCGATTGTTCTGGGTTGGTTAGTTGGAGTTGGAGTTGAGGTGGAGGTGGAGGTGGAATGCGTACGATTTGTCCTTTACAAGCTCTGGGAGCCAGCCTTCTTCGATTGTTGGTGGTTCTGGGAGGGATGCTGTTTGGGGTTGGTGGTAGGCTTGCTGATATTCTGGCTGGTAACTCGCTTGTGTTGGTTGTGGTGTCGGCATCGAGGTGTTCTGGGGGGTGCCTCCTCGGCTGGCTTCATGACTGCTGGGTTTGGGAGGCGGCGGGGGTGGAGTATCGGTATTGAGCGCTGGGTTCGACATTGGAGGTGTTGAGTAAAATGACGATTGTGTAGGGTACGGCGACGCGGGTTGAGACATGGTGAGATGGTGTTGGCGTGGGGTTCGGAGGTTGCGAGTTGGAGATGCGGGAGCAGCTCGAGCTTGGCGGCAAGATTAGTGAGTCCGATAAGAGCAATCTACAATTCGATATGGGATCCGGGGAACAGTAGAATTAACTATATAGGAAACAAGTTCGCTCATTCATTTCGTTATTTAATTACAGTACAACGGCATGATTGCTGAGCGCAGGCCATTCGAGTCAACAAGGCCAGACAAGCAATGCACTATCAGATAGGACGTGAGGCCTCAAATTGGCGATCACAGGACTGCTAGTAGATAGGACTTGGAATCGAAAGCCTTAGGAGCCCTGGGTCATAGCTTGACCGACACTCGAAGACACCGCAAGGGGCATGGCTAACATGGGTCGGATCCCTCAATGGAGGTGCTCTCGAACAGTAGAGTCGGAGGTGGTAGAGATATGGTGGAAACGGTCTTTATGCCACCCATCTATTCAGTCCTCCTGCGTAAATCCCGATCTGCAGTCTCAATGCTGGAACCGGAAATGGCTTCCATGACAAGCTCTCGCAACTGAGCTTGTGTCGCTTCACTGTGGAAATCCTCACGAGCCGCCAACTCGTCGATGCGGCGCTTGAACTCAGGGTCGACCTCAGCCTCCCCAGCGGTCACCTCCTGCTCTGACATTGTCCCGACATTGACATTGATGTTGCTCGGGATAGGCGGCGGGGCGTTTAACGGGCCGACAGGGGAGTCTGCTGAACTCGCAGCAGGCGCTCCAATCACCTCCCGCAGGTAGGCGCTAACCTGGGGGAACTCGTCGTCGGCTTCCATCTTCTCGTGAGCCTTGAATCCCTCAAAGCTAATCCTTTTATAGTCCACTCCGAGCTCCTCTACTAGACACCGGGCAATCTTGGGGGACTCGGTCACGAATAGGCAGGTCTCGCCATCTTCGTCGAGGAGGTTGACATCAACGTTGTAGTCTTTGACGAGGGCTCGGAGGAGATCAGCATGACCGTAGGAGGCGGCGGCGTGTAGAAGAGAATAGCCGGACTCGTCCTGGCAGGTCGCGATCGCGGGGTTGGCGCGCAGAAGCTCTAGAAGCGCCGTGGGGTTGTCGCAGGCCAACAAGTAGGGGTTTGGTTGGGCCATAGTTACCGCTCGAAGTGAGTCACAGTGGCTTCAGGGTCGGAATGGTGACTCTTTAACCGAGGAATTGAGAATTGAGAAAACGAGAGCCTCGCGGAGCTGGAGATTTATGGTGGGGAAAAAATCACGATAAGGCTGCGCTTACCTTTTCAGCTCCCCGACTGTGACATGACTCTTTGCTTTCAACCTGGCACAGAGCTGTAACTAAACATTACAGCGTATTAAGAAACTAGTCTGCTTTTGTCCACAAAGACACTGCGCTCTCACTTCCTTTTCTTTACTTTTACTTCCTCTTCTACGCCCTACCTGCCCCTCCATCCCACTTACGATTTCCACTCCCACTGATCGCCCCTGCAAAGCTGCAATTATGCCCGCGCAGGACTACGGCCAGGTCGGGCAGCTTGTGCTCAGTTTGGAGGCTGCCCGGAAGCAGGACAAAGGCGTCAAGAAGCGAAGCTACACCTGCAAGAAGTCCACCTTTGACGTCGCGGGCACCAACAATGTGACCGTAGACTCGTGGAAATTCAACGACTGGGACTACAAGAGAGAAGACCTCCCTACATACGCTCGTGGTCTGTTCACCACCAAGCGCAGAGATGGTCAGCACGAGATCGCTGTGCGCGGCTACGACAAATTCTTCAATGTTGACGAGACCAACAACACCAAGTGGACGAATATTGAGAAGAATACCAAGGGTCCTTATGAGATGAGTGTGAAGGAGAACGGATGTATCATTTTCATCGCTGGTTTGGAGGACGACAAATTGCTCGTTTGCAGCAAGCATTCAACGGGTGTTCGACACGATGCCAATCTCAGCCATGCGCAGGCCGGTGAGCGGTGGGTTGAGCGCCATGTCGCGTCCGTTGGCAAGTCCTCAAAGGACCTTGCAAGGAAATTGCGTGAGATGAATGTCACCGCAGTTGGAGAGCTATGCGACGACAGCTTTGAGGAGCATGTTCTCGCTTACGATGAAGCCGCTTCTGGTATCTACCTTCACGGTCTCAACTACAACCTCCCTGAGTTTGCCACGTTGCCCGGAGAACGAGTACATGAGTTTGCAGATGGATGGGGCTTCAAGAAGGCCAAGTTCGAGGTTCGAGAAGACCTGGAATCCGTCAAGAGCTTCCTTGAAGCATGCGCTGAAACAGGTACTTGGGATGGCCGCGAGACTGAGGGTTTCGTGATTCGATGCCAGATGAGTGAAAATGGTGGCCCTTACAACGACTGGTTCTTCAAGTACAAGTTCGAGGAGCCTTACTTGATGTATCGCCAGTGGCGTGAATGCACCAAGGCCGTCATTGCAGGGAGGCTCCCCAGAATCAAAAAGCATGAGAAGATCACCGAAGAATATCTTCAGTTTGCGCGGAAGCAATTTATCAGAGATCCCAACCTTGCCAAAGCATACAACCAAAACCATGGCATCATCAGCTTGCGGGAAGCGTTCTTGAAAGAGCGAGGACTGAAGGGATCTGAGATTATCGCCATGGAAGCTGAAGAGAAGAAGGGTGGGAAGCAAACAACCCGGAATGTTATTCTCGCTCCCATCGCATCGCTGGGATGTGGAAAGACCACTGTTGCCCTAGCCTTGGTGCATCTCTTCGGATGGGGCCATGTCCAGAACGACAACATTCCCAAACAGAAGAACAAGCCCAAGAAGTTTGCCTTTGAGATCACAAAGGCCATGTCAGAGGCCCCCGTCGTGATCGCGGATCGAAACAATCACCAGCGCCGCGAGCGCAAGCAGCTGATGGAAGACATCTTCCCAGTGATCCACGACGCACAATTCGTGGCTCTTCACTACGTCCACGAGCCCAAGCGCAATCTACTTCCTGCCATCAAAGAAGTAACCCGACAGCGTGTCTTGGACCGTGGTAACAACCACCAAACCATTCGAGCCGGCACATCCAGCAAGGAACAAATCATCGCAATCATGGACGGTTTCCTGCACCGCTTCGAGGGCATCGACACAACCTGCGACCCAGACGAGCACTTCGACCATGTAATCGATCTAGACGTCTGCGCCTCTTCACGCGAGAACCTCGAAGCCATCATCCACACCCTCCACGACATATACCCACTCCTCGTGCCCGAAATCCCCTCCCCCGAAGCCCTAGACAACGCCATCTCCGCCGCAATGCACGACTACTCCGTCCAACAGGACCTAAGCGCCGGCTACTCAAACCCCAAGCCCATCAAGACCGAAAACATCACCCCTGCCCAACTGGCCCGTAAAATCGAATACTTCAGCATCGCCGTACCCCCATCTGCAATCACAGATACACTCCAGTCCATCTTCAACTCCGCATCCCCCGAAACAGCCAAACTCTACAACCACCTCGTCACCTCCCGCCGCATCCAACCCACCTTCCACGTAACCCTGATCCATCGTGCCTCCCGCGACGTCCACAAAGCTGTCTGGAACCGTTACGCCGACGCCTTCATCGAAACACTCACCAATAATCCAATCGCCGATCCTATCGCAAACCCGCCAAGTCTCGGTCATGCCCGTGTTCGCCTCGAGCGTCTTGTGTGGGATAATCGGATCATGGCTTTCGTTGTGCGCATTCTCCCTGCTGAGGGCGGGTCTGATCAATTCCCTTGTGCTAATGCCATTGCGCATATCACTGTTGGCACGGCTGGTGCGGATGTTAAGCCGAAGGAGAGTAATGATTTACTGCAGAGGTGGAATGAGGTTGGGTCTGGTGGTGAGAGTGGGATTTTTGAGGCTGAAGTGGATGGTGTTAAGATTGTTGAGGGGGATGTTAGGGTTGTGATGTCGCGCGGGAAGTAGTAGTACTCGATGGTTGGCTACGGTGTCTCATGCATTAGGCACCTTTATCTGAATGAAGTTTGTGTATGTTATGACTTGTTCTGCTCTGAAATGAAAGTGTTTATCTACATGGATAAGAGAAGGAAGTTGCTGGTCCACCCAAGCCAGGACATCCAGTATCACAGATCCAAATCCCCGGAGGATTCAGTTCTCAACCAAGCAATGTTTAGCCAGACACCCAAGCAGACACACGGTTCGCACCGAAGCGACCCACGTACTGAAGACCAGTGCTGCCCATGGGAAAGTAGCTGACGAGGTACCAGACCAAGGCGACGAGTTGGCAGATGGAGGAGATGAGGGTGAGGAAGAGGTTTTGGAGCTGAGATAAGTTAGTGAGATGGTCATGGTTAAGTATGACGAGGCTCAAGGTGTGAATGTGAGGAAGAAACACAGGCCAGGGACAGTGAGATGCTTTCAATGGCTCGACTTGTGCTGTGAGACAGAACCAAGTTCAACGTCTTGCAGGGGTTCAGTCTTCGTGTCAGGTTGCACGGAGCCGATGAGTACAGGGTGATATCGAGATAGTAGTGCCTCTCTCATGGAAGTGGGCGTGACAAGAGTGGGTCACGTCGTACTAGGAGATAGAGTAGAGATGCAAGATTCCCCCTTTTCCCGACGACGCTGTGCAACGCATCTTGAGATGCACGACAATGCAAAAGCGGTGTTGGTGGACATGGGATATAGTGAAAATGATCGACATAAAGAAATGAAAGAAATGATTTACGTACCCCGATGGCAAAGTAGAGCGTCAGGGCGATCGATCCGAAATAGGCGGCCGTGAAGGGTAGCCGTGATCCCGAGATCAAGTGCTTAACGTACGACCACGGTCCCATGAGGACGGCCCATGACAGCAGGAATAGAACGGATCCGACAGACCATCTACGAGGAAAGTGTTAGCATGGAGATATCCTGGAGATCTTGTTTTGCGAGCATCTTGGCGTGGCGCAGGCCATAGTCGTAGTTCTGGCGAATAATATGGATGCTCGACGGCCGCAAATCGCACATGGCCCGAGCGAACACCCGCTCATGACCAGGATCATGCCAGTGCAGAATTCGACTGGCTGGAATAGAATCCCGGCGAGCTGAGGGCACAGAGCGGTGGTAACGATAGAACCGGGGGGGGTGGAAGATAAGACCGCAGGATGCGCAAAAAGGCAGACAGCACGGAAGGAAGGCAACTTACAGGACGGCAAATTTTCGGGGCTTGAGCGAGAGTACGGGGAATAGGAAGAAGCAGATCAGGAAGCAGACGGCAGCACCCAGATTGCAGGCACCGAAAATGAGCATCCGATCCCATCGACTTACTATAATCGCTTGCAGTTAGCGTGGGCTGGGATCTTCTCCTGTCGGATTGCAACCTCCTGGACAAGTATGTCGTTGAGAATCCTTCCCGGCGCAGGAACTCGCACTTCGTCACCTGGATCATCGAACAGGACGGGAGGATCGTGGGATCGTGGGTCACAAGTGGTAAGGAGAGCATAAACTTACAAGCAAAGTAGCCCTCTTGCTCCTCCCGTCGATTGGGTGCCGGCAGTGGAGCACCGGACGCATCGTTATGGGTGGGGAGTTGGACATAACCTCCTTGGCCGAATGGATTCAACGACTGCAGCCGCGAGAAGACCGAAGTATCCTGGGTGCGCACGGGAAAGTCCGGATCTCTGCGCGACCAGCCCAGTGAATTGACCGAATCTCGGAAGGTGTTGTTGGCCATGTTATCAGCCCTAGTGTCCTAGTCTAGATCTTTTTGTCTGTGAGACCTGGGTATTTCCCGATTGAGCGGTGTAAAGAGAGAAAAGGCGGTGCACGGCCGCGTCGGCAGGCAAGGCCCGTGGCCTAGGAAAACAAGCCCGAGAAACGTCTGCAGGGACTATGCAAGATGGAGTGCAGATGATCTGCGCCGGATGATGTACTGATTCGCAGAGGATTGGCTGGAATGGGAACCAGATCAAGCCAACGGAGCAGATGACGACGCCCAACGCGGATTCGGCTCTTCTGAAGAACTCGGGGCTATATCCTCGTCTCGCGCGCACGCTACAATGATGAAAGTTGAGCTTCAGTCCGCTTTCCAACACGAATACGGATCGGAGAGCTGGAGGAGGCTGCTGATGATGGCGAGGTCGATCAAAACCTTGTAGGATGATCCACCCGATCAGAGCTGAGTTACAAGGTTTTTGCTTGCTGTTCGGAGGAGGCGCCAGTCCACCGGATCGTCAAGACTATTCGGGCCACACCTTGTAAGCGGGGGTGAAAGGGAGTGTTTCCGACGCGGCAGCAGCGGATCGAAGCGTACGACGATAACCAAGCGGAGGGGATCTTGAACCTTCCGGGCACGAATCAAGTATAAAGAGGGGGAGGGGATTCGATCACGGTCAGCAGGACGGTGATTGGGCCGGCAAGCGCACTATCTGTCGAGGAGGGTAGAGTCGGGGGGGGGACGCGACGAATGACGAGATGGCGTGAAGCTAGCGACGCAAACGGCCCGAATCGGTGAGACCGAGGGGAATGAGAGATATCAGATGATGTGCCAGGAAGAAATCGGACCGAGCCAGGGCTTCAGGAAAAGGTATCAGGGCGGGTGGTGATCTCACATACCGTTGCGGAGATGGCGGTGGAAAGTTGGAGAGAAAGGGAGAGCTAAACCCAAGTGGGTCGACACACGGACCATGTACAGGATACATACTTTAGTTCTGGTCTACGGAGTACATATACCGTTATCAGTTAGCTTCAGCTAGCTTCATTAGCTTCATTAGCTCCAGTTAGCTTCGGTTTTATTGAGTGTAGTCGACTAGTCTTACTGGATACCTACATTAGAGCGGACTTTCCGTATCGATCTATCCATACTCCGTACCATAGTAGAATGTTATGGCTATACACTTTACACTCCTTCACTACCTACCTATACCCACACCTCACGAGTCATGTTTGTCGATCTCCCTAGGGCTTCCAAGGTTCCAAGCTGGCCGGTGCGCACCTTGGGGCGATCGAGAATATATTATACGCTGCAGTGTGCAAAAGTCCATCTAGGCTCTCTTGTCGGTGCAGGTGCATAGACTACTGCCACTACCCGAGTGTACGACGGTGTCTTATTATCCGATAGTCGAATAGAGTCTGCACTCCAGGCTGCATATGCCGCAGCGGCCTTGGGTAACATTCCCCCCGCTTCGGTCGTAGTATGTCCGAACCGCATGAAAACTGGAGAAAAATGGATGCATACTCAACGTCATGTCAGGGCCCTGTGCACCTGAAACATATCGGTAATAGTAACATAGCATGGAGAAAGTGTGTATGTCTAGAGTTTCTCCTTGCATCAACCGTGGGTACTCGGCGATACCCCCCGAACCTTGACGGGACGGGACGTGGAGAGATCCACGGTGCTATCTTCTCCTCCACGATGCAAATCCCGGTTTCAGTTCCCGACGTTGCGATCTACGCATATTCGTGGCTTAGACATATCCAGCGGAAACTTTGGCGATGTGGTGTGTGGCTCAATGTCCGAAACAGGTTCTGTGTAGCATCCTTGAATCTGATTTGTTGCCAGACCAAGACACATTCCAACCCCTCCAACATGAGGCTGCCACATTCCACAGATCAGGGAATCACTCGGACCTGCCAAAAATCAAATACGATCCAGAGTGTATTACAAATACGCTGGAGCCTTGGGGATCACGGGCCACACTACGTAGGTGTGGAGAGAGAGAGAGAGCTCTGACGGTCGATCATTGGGATGATCGCCACTCTGCACGACATGGAAATGCATATACTGCGCTATGACATTGATAGCGTCATGTACACCTGTGCTCTCGCAAATACAAGGCTTCCTTGAGATCGCCTTATCATTTCACGCCTTCTTCTCAGCGGATGATACTTGCGAGGCCATGTCGATCTTACCAACTCCGGCGACATCCCCGTTCTACAGTTCTGCATACCGGAGATCGCCCCTCTCATTCTCCCACATGGTTCTATTGGCGGATCTACACTTCCTATTCTTCTGCTTCATGCTTCATGCTCGGGGACACTAATGCACCTTGCTGTCCTGCTTAGATTATTAGTTTACCATAACTACTATATTAGGGTTTTGCGTGTCTGTAACCACGGACCATCTGATACATTCCTTCGGCCTGTGCTTCCAAAATTTTTTATCCGTTTTTTTATTGTTATTTTTTTAACTCCAAGTTATGACCATGATCACATCCCGCGAGTGACAAACATCATGGGGCGCAGTTTACTCGATCCGGCTGTATCACCCTTCCCCCCCTTCGTCTAAGTTTCTGTATTTCAAACAAAAGAAGCTCGGGTTGACCGCCGGTTGCCACCCTCATGCTTCCCCCCTCCATGAAACCCACCCACACCTCTCTGATTTAAAATAGAAATTATAATAAACATAAATTAAAAAAAGACGAGTAAAACAAGAAATCAGCGTATCCGATGCCGAAGTCCGGCAAGCCTCATCGATTCTCACCGATTGCCGGGGCTGCATGACCGATGTTGTAATATATCAAATGAGAGGTGCAGGAGAGGCTCGAGTTCTTAAAGTCTGCGCCGTCCCTTCAAATCCTGCAAGTGATTTCCACCCTGCACTGCTGCGTTGTCACTACATCTTTGGCTCTTTGAGAATCTCCTACTTCCCCGCGCCCCATGATTCGCAAGGCTTTTCCGGTGGATCTAGACTTTTGTGGCATCAACAAGATCTCTTCCACGCAGGTACGTTGCAAGTCTCGTCGTCCCCGTTCCTGCATAGGCTGTTGCCTGCCTATATCCATCACGTGTAGCTGGGGCTCTGCGGGTGGTGGTGTTGTGTTGATATGATACGATGTGTTATTGTTATTGTATTGTTGTATTGATGCCTCGTGTCTATTGTCTATACTACATGAGTCGTGGTTATTGAGCTCTACTGACAATTCGTGCAGAGACCTGGACCTATACATTACCTAGCTACAACCTAGCTACAACCTGAGTCGGTAAGCACTTCTACAATTTCATCTGTCATCTATCCTACAAGAGAGGCGCAATACATGGACCAGCCTCAATCAAAGGTCAAGGCGTCGACTCCATACTCCATTGCCACCCTTCACCGCTCTCCACCGCTTCTTTCCATTCCCCGCCTTCTCTCCACTACTCTTTTTTTTCTTGTTATCGCATGTACTGCTTTTGTGTCGACAGAGAAACGACGGGATATCTGAGCCTGTAGCCAGGCCTTGTCCTCAGTCTAACTCTGCTCGATTGCCGGTTTCTCATTCATTACCCCTCCGCTTATCTGCTTCCTTCGCAAACCCTCCTCCCCCTTTGACAAGACACGTTTCCGCTACCACTGCCTGTTTCACCGACCTCTTTGGGGCTTTGCTCATTGAAGGTCTCTGTTTTAGAGCGCGGTTGCCTTTTCCCTTCATTGACTTTGCCGACCTCTCCGCCCGACTTAGTCTTGGATCCGATCTGCACCCCGGACATTTGTCCCCCGAGACCGCCGACTCATCCCACCTCGGGTTTTCTCGTCCTTGACCCGCGCTGCGACCATAAACGTCTGATAATTGCTTTGTAAATTTGGACTCGAAAGGTAATTATCCCTTTAACATTCTTGCCTCCGCTTCCATATGGCCAACTCAGTTGCCTTCTGTCGCCTTGCGGATGTCGGCGCATACCAGTTGCGAGCGCCGATCCCCATTCAAAGCTACTCGAAGCTAACATCGTCTTCGTCGCCAACAGACCCCCAATCCTCCTTTGTCACATACCCGTTAAGGACAATCTACGTTGACGGCTGCCTGACACTGCCGATCACTATCTAGAGAGGGTCAGTAATCGGACGGACGAACGACTTCTCCATACCTTCGCGCCGACCCCCCGCGTTACCCCTCACAGCCTCCTCTACACCTCCGTTAGTCCGTGGCAATGGCGGAAGCAAGTCTTTTCATCAAACACGAATCTGACGATCGCAGCAATCCTTTTATGATGTCTCACTCCGGTTACATGGGTAACCAATTTGGGAACCCCAACGATGGGGTAGACCCGTCCGACTTGATGCAGCAGAGCGGCTTCCTGCAGTACCCCTACGGCTCCCAACAGAACATGTCCTCCAGCTTCAACTTTGGCAACGCCAACTCCGGAATCGATACCGATGAGCTGCTAGACCTGGAGATCAGCGGACATAATGGCGTGTCCCGAGCCGATAACATGAACTACATGCAGGACCAGTCCGGCGGTATCGCCATGAGTCACCAGAGCCAGATGTCGCATCTTTACTCGAACACTCCGGACAACGCCCCCATGGCTAGTCCCTTCATTCAGAACAGTTTCAACTATGACCAGTTTCGGATGAACCCGCAGAACAACAACATCCAGCATTCCAGCTCTTTTGACCAGAACTACATGAACGCCAAGTCCCGAGCAAGCCTGCAGACAATGGATCGGACCTCGTCGGATACCCGCAGCCCCATGACTCCAAAGACTCCTGCCCTGGGATCCTTGACCTTGGGTACCCCGGAGTCTGGCAGCTTCCCCGGCCAGCCTATCCGAACCGGTGGACTCCAGGCACGTCATAATAAGACTCTGTCGAACCAGTGGGAAGGAACATCGGGCAGCGCACATTCCTACGCTGAGTCGCCTATCTCCTCCTCTCCCGGGCACCACTCGCACCATGCTGGCATCTCTGAGATCATCAAATCCGGCAAGCACGCATCATTGCCGGCCAAGGTTGACCATTTGCCCGGTAGCGGCCAGGATCTGGAATCACAGGAGGCCAAGCGCCGACGGCGCCGTGCCTCACACAATCTAGTTGAGCGACGTCGCCGCGACAATATCAACGAACGTATTCAAGATCTTTCTCACTTGGTACCACACCACCGACTTGAAGATGACAAGGTGCGGAAGCAGCTGCTGAATAACAGCGCCCTCTCCATGAGTGGAGCTGGCGGCAATGCTGCTACCTCTCTACTTGCTGGCGGCAACGGACGTCGCGCTACGCCAGGCAATATCACCATGGGTCTTCCTATTGAGGAGAAGGAAAAGGGACCCAACAAAGGCGACATTCTCAACGGCTCCGTCAGCTGGACGCGTGATCTGATGTGGGCCCTTCACATCAAGTACCAGCAGGAAGCCGAGCTGGCCGAGTTGATCAGCAGCCTAGGTGGCACCTGGCCCTTCGAGCCGACGGAAGAAGAGAAGCGCATGCGCACTGAAATTCTCGAGGCACTTGAAAGGAACGATCCCAGCTCCTTCGCCTACACCCGCGGTCCTGGCAGCGGTCTTCGCGTCCCGAAGCACACAAACCTGGCCGGTGACCCGATCGGACCGGGTGGCGAAGGCCTCACCCCACCCAACCTGAGCCCCTCGTACCATAGTGGAGGCAGCAGTGCCAGTGGCCAACCTCAATACTGGAGTGGTACCGGCCACGCAGCTATGGGCTTCAAGGAGGAGGACGAATACAACATGGACCTTTGAGTTTGCTCAGCTGCATTGAGATGACTGGTTGCATACACGGCGTCTAGGAGGAAACCGATTTCTCGGCGTATCGGGAATGAGAGAACCAGGCTCTCAGGATTTTCTTTCTATACGATGTCTTTCTACGATGTGTTTACGATGCTCTTACATTTTGTGTTTTTCATGGTTTCCATATTGCCTTTTGATTCTGCTGGCGTGTTGGCTTCTCAGCCAAACCTTCTTTCCTTCATAGGTTGAGTTTTCGGATTTGATCTTTTTCCACTTACTTTTGTTTATTCCATCGATACCCTGTTTCTTTTCTTTTCATATATCTCTTACAACGTGCTCCTTTATACAGTCTTGAACTTGCATGCTGTCAAGGTGCTCATCCGTTCTGCTTTGACTCTTTCCTGTCTTGTCCTGCTTCCTTAATACCTCCCCCATTTCCACATCTACTGTATTCGCTTGCCGTTTTCCGGTTAGTCCTACTTGTAATGCAGTTCGCAATTGACTATACCATCTCTACTCGTATCTTATCTCAAGATGGACATCTCTGTAACTTGAACACCGGGATCTGGTACATAGATCAAGACATAATCCCATCTCATGACAACCGCATCCCAAGCCCTAACCCATAATGCACCGTCGCAAGCAAGCCAACCACATTAATAAAAATCGAACTCGCATGAATCACCGTAAACATCCTATTACATGCCACCAACTCCTTCGAAGGCCTCCAACTTCCCATCTTCTTATCCCTCAATTCTGCAACCCTTAGCTATCAGTCAAACCCCATCCGGAGAAAACATACCCTGAGCATTCCTCACCCTAACCGCACCCTGCGTCAAAGGCCGAAACACCACCAAATTAACCAACCCCGTAACCATAACCACCCCCATAGCCCACCCACTGTCCATCTCTCGACATGTAGACGTCAACCCCACAAAAACAGGCAAGAAAGTCTGCAACGAGAAATAAACGGGAAACAGCGCCGCCTGATGAACCCCGAAATACGGACGTCCTAGCGCTTTGAAAGTAACTATCCCGTTTATGAATGTCTATATACAAATCAACTAGGAAGGAATAACCATGTTATAGGAGGGTGAGTACCTGAAAAACCTGCGATCCGAGAAGTATCCCATAGCTGGATTGATTAGCGCGTACCGTCAAGGTGGGGCTGAAACTTACCTCGACAGGTGGAGGAATTGTACGATCATAGGCCGGTTGGTGACCGTCCCCCGGTCGATATTGGGATTTGACGCGATAGGTGTGGATTGGATTGCGTTTGGGCGGGTGAAATTTTCGGTCGCGTTCACGTTCGCTTCCCGGTTTTTCTGGTTCCGGGTATGATGTCGGATGTCGGTCTTTTCGGTTTATTTTGGTCATTTGTTTTGGGGTCTTTTTCGAGCTATACTTATCCTTAGAGAATATGATATGTGCTTTTTAATGGGGATGCATTCGATTTCTACATACTTTGTTTCTCCGGTGAAGTGTGGAGCACAAACTCCAGCGTCTGGATTTCACGCTGGACAATACTATGTTATTTGACTAAGGCGAAATTATTGATGAGCTTGGCCTACATTAGAGTCACGTATAGGAATACATATCATCCTCCCGTGGTGTCACCTAGCTACCGTTTTACTATCTGAAACTAGCCACTTCACCAATGAATCCCGAAAGTAAGCCTTAAGACGTTGGGATTTTGATATAGTAAAGCTGATACATCTATAGAATAGAGAGAATAATTTGGTAGTCCTATATATTATGTCTAAAATCTAAGGCCATTTAGATACTAAACTCGTTCCTTTTATCATCATTCTGAATAACTATAACTAGTTAGGTCAACTTAGTTGACTTAGCGAGGCCTTACTCAAGTCACTAGTCGGTCTGTCGATTCAGTTGACTGGTATCATACCGCTGACCTGATGTTCTGCGAGCCCGGCTCTCACCCCAGTTCGAAGATTACTTTTTTCCCCCTTACCGTGTCAAATGACGACCGAGGATATCTGCGAAAATAGGGCGAGCTGCCCATTGAGCAATACATGAGCGCACGTTTCTCTCATAGCCTATATTGCATAGGAAGACCTAACGCTGGTTCTGCAGAGACAATGGGACTTCGCCGCAGCAGAGTCCCCTAGCCAACAGCGCCTCCGCCTAATTCGGCAATTTAACGATCTGGATGAAATCCCCCGCGAATGGGACCGGTCAACTACGGCGCACCCCCGCCCCGTATGCCCACCGTGGAAGAAACCAACCTAGTCCTCCTTCTCTGGCGGTCAGACGAGCTACGCAAGAAAGCATGGCAAATGTTAGAGTCTGGCACCGCTGTCCCGGTCTTTCTCGGACGTACTACGACCCAGAGGAGGACGAGACGATGGAGGAACGGGTTAGTGCATCAGAGGAGTTTGAGAACCAAGCCTGGTGGGCGTGTCTGAATGATGCTACTCTCTTCAACTTCGGCTCAGATTGGCAGCACGTCTACGAGATCATGCCCGCGGTTGCGGGTCCGGTGAGCGGTGCCGGGTACAAGCGATATCCGTCATCGGAAATCGTGGATATGTCACGAGCACAGTTCAAGGCTTGCCTTGCTAAGGCAAAGCAGAATGAGCCTATCGGTGGCGGGAGGATCCGTATGGCTTGATCGAAGTTGAAGTGGCCGACCTCCTCCGCATAGCGGCAGCAGCCTATATTTTGGTGGCAGATCAAACAGCCTTCGAGATTGGCTACGTGCGTCTGGTTTATGTGGATGGGAGGCGAAATGTTATCTGGGGGACTCGCGTCGACGCGTAGACGATCACTGATGTAATCATGGACTAGGACCAGTTGAATCTGCCCCTGGAGTTTTGGGAGGAAGGCAAAGGCACTATCGGGGAGAGGTACCGCGTCACGGGGGATTTGGGAAGGGAGTTGTATCAATTGAGCGAGGCTGACATGACAGATTCTTAATCTGCGTGTGACTATCTCTTGCTGGCATGAGTATCATGTATAGGGCGTATCACGTCCCCGGCCATCTATACACACCTGCTAGTGAGTCCGGACGATGTATGTACTCGTGTCTAGGCCTTTCTACGCGCTAGGGCTCATAACAAGTCGCCGACCATCATCAAGTCGTAGACCATCTATGTCGGCGACCATTGGATCCCGCCCCTAGAGATACCAAACATCAGTATAAAAGCGGACCTTTCGCAAAAAGTTATCCCGTACCATTGTGTTCCTAAAAGGGACTATTCGTCCAAGGCAAATCAGTTTTCGCTCTTGTGGTTCACGCAGAGAAAGTTGCTCATATCTCATTCTCGATTTTCGCAACACGGTATATCTCATGAGGGAAGTCCGGCAGAGGGCCCGAATGACCGACGCGGTCCATATCGATTATGATATGAAACTCTTTATTTGCTTTTCCTGAGGAGGGTTGGAAGTGCCAGTAGTCTGCAGGGGGTCCGGTGAAGGCCAGGAATGACTTAGTGCATGTACCATGTCTGGGAAGTGGCTCTCTGGAAGCCGTAGTATCACTCTCTTGGAATCCATTGGAAAGTGCAGTCTGAACGAGGCGCAAGAGAAATTGTTACCTGGGCTGGGATTCCATGCCTATTATAGATATCTGATTGCTGACCATGACTAATTGATTCCCTGTAGGCTGCAATGACATCTCATGGCTCATGGACAATGAATATTTTGACATATCTAGGAACTTTCAGTAATTCCTAGGACCTTATGACACTTTTATAGTATCGTATCTTTCGTTAGTAGCTAGTATTTACTAGTAAGACCTAGGATATATTATATCTAGGGACGGGCTAATTCACCGCCGCCGCCTCAGAAACTAGGTTCTATAGCCCTTTCTGGTCTTGCACAACCGGGGAATACGTTACAAAAACTTGAAGCTAAAAGTTGTTGGATCATCCCCCTACGGCAAGAAGCCTACATGTAGGTGCCGAGGATCGTCTTAGACATATCTTCAACAAAAGTCAGTAGGCGGTAAGATGGAGTACCAACCGCCGCCGCGAGACCTGGCAGAATGAGCGGGAAGTGTCCACGATGTCGCAAAAGTCTAGTTAGCGGGGAAGATTTGGAGTGTTCTGTGTAATATTGAGTGGCACTAGCCTGCGAAATGCTGTGCGATGCTAGGTGTCAGAAACGGCGGGAAATTCCGGTTCAAAAAAAAAGTTTGAGAATCCCTAGTATACCAAAAAGGATTGTAAAAATTGGAAAAGAGGAGTTCAAAAAGCTGCGATGCCGCTGAACAGCAAAGTGCTCTAGCCTAACTCTACATCGCTGCCCGACTTATACTGTTATTCCATTTGTACCATATATAGCAATATTTGGAAAAGCTTCCAACGAACGTTGTTCAAATAACGGAACGGTAGATCAGGGGTAGATCATGAGATTGCAGCTTTCTGCAATTATCTTAGGGTCAGGTGTTCGAATCACCTTCGTTCCTTTCCTTTTTCCTCAGGAAAAATTCCGATCCCTTTTATTATTTTTCTCAGAGCCACTTCCCATTTTTGGCCTCTATTACTTACTTGCAAACATATTCTCCAAAGATATCGAAAGGAGAAATTTAGAATTACTTAGGAGCAAATTCGTAAAAAACTAGGCTCCTAAGATGTTAATCATCCCTAAGGACAATGCTATGTCCTACCTTGTAAAAGCTTCAAGCGGTCACTTTACACCTACCAGCTCCTAGACCCTATGATAAGTTACTAAGGTCCTCTGTTGATGAGTTGTGCGAGATGTAGTGGAGGTTAAAAAAGAGGTTCTCAACCGACCAAGTATGGATTTGGATCATTCAAGTATTTTTTGACGGAATGTTGCAAACATAAGTAAAAGCATCGCCAGATAACCAGCCGTATAGTTTTTGTTAGTGACATCGCGTACTCGTGCATGTCTTGAGTAGCCCACTGAACCGTGGAAAAACTTTTTAAAATTTCAAAAATGGTCTACTAAATTTATCGGGAAAATAAGCAAAAAAAAGCAGAAAAGGAACGAAGGCGATCTTATCCTGACCTCAGATAAACTACACTGACCAATATAAAAGCCGCAATTCAATGATCTAACCTTGATCAACCGCTCCGAATTTGTAGTGCCCGTTGAACCAAATCTAAGCCAAGTAGGTAGCTAGGCCTGCTTGTACTATATCAACTTAAAGTACTGGCGACTTGCTAACTCAAGTGGCAGAATAACGGAGCGGTAACTCAGGGGTTTAGAGTTTCCGATTGCAGCTAATCTCTGTAACTATCGGAATGTCAGGTGTTCGAATCACCTTCGCTCCTCTCTTTTTCCTTTCTATTTTTTTTTTTTTTTTGTGACTATTACTCAAGTTACCTAGTTAGCTAACCGCTATCATATAATTGCGCTGCGCCAGTCCTATAGTAGTAGTTATAGAAGTTAAGGGTCTGTAATTGATCATATCTAGTTATAAAAAACCTATGTAGTTACCATCCACTCGGAGACCGACACATGAATCTCTACGTAGTTATATATAGTTGGTTAGTTACAGTCGCCCTACAGCTAGGGAGCGGTAACTCAGGGGTTTAGAGTTTCCGATTGCAGCTTCGCCTCTGTAATTATCGGAATGTCAGGTGTTCGAATCACTTTCGCTCCTGTTTTTGCCAAAAAGATCCCTAGTCAAATGTCTACTTTTTCTTTTCCCTAGAACTTCATTTTCGGCCTCCATTATTTTTCAAGACAATTCGGAAAGAGTCCGAGAACTTACTAAACTGACTGAAAAACAAACATAGTTATATACAACTAAGCTTAAGATAAATTCATCCTCGGGCATAGCAAAATCCCTGTCATATCCTACCTTATAAAGGCTTCAATCGGTTACTTTATTCATACCTACCTATCTGTGAGGGTCCAACAGGGCTAATGTAGGGTGCAGTGAAGATGCATTGGTCTGAATTAGTTCTCTCGGGGGGATTTTGTCCTCTCATCAACCGTGGCTGAACCTTGCCGATAGTCCAATCAGCGATGGAGTCTATGAGTCGTCGGTTAGATTTCTGACACAACTTGGTTCCGGCGGCCTATTATCCTCCTAGGATATAGTTCTTTGTAGACAGCGAAGAAGTGAAACCGCATACTTCAAAGATTGGCGGAGGATCTAGTAGCGTACGGTCCGCGCTGACATCGCCTGCTTCATTGAAGTCGCTTAAATGGTTTGAGGCACGCTGTATCATCTTGGGGACTTCAGGGAACTGAGTTGGGCGGGGTGTATCAGACAACGAACCTGATCAACTCAATGTATGTACCCTCTACTTAAAGATACCCGTTAGTGGAGATCGAGGTAGCCTGCACCTTGCCGATTATCCAATCGGCTGGTGCCTTGGTAAGGCAGCCGCCCGTTTTGGAGCCCAACTTGGTGCCGTAGACGTGCGCGCCCTGGGTGCCTCCAAGGACGTAGTGTCCTTGTAGACTGCAAAGAAGTATAGACCGCAGACTTGAAAGATTAGCGTAGGGTCTGTTGGGCTGCGCTAGACCTTAATGTCGACCTTGGGGTCGATTTTGAATATATATCCCTACTATACGTATAACTTTCTTTGGTAGGGGAAGTCTACCAGCCCTAGCTTCGGTCTAAGCGGCCATCATATATAATATAGGGCCCTAAGGTTTAAATTAGTAAGGAGCTCTTACTAAGAGATCCAGACGTAAGTAGTTACCTTAGAACTACATAACAATATTAATGAACTAGTCCTAACCTATTTAGTCCCCTTCCAATACTTATATACCAAAAGTCTTAGAATAGCCCTACTTTTATAGTATAAGTCCTATGTATTCAGCGGACTAGCGTATTAATATTGGGAGAAGGTTTGATATATAGGGACCGAGCCCTATTTCAAATTGCTGACGGTTTGTAGCAGACTCCATCAATTCCCTTCGTAGCTCGCAAGACTGCAAAGCAGATGACGAGTAGTGGCACTCTTGGTTCACGAACACATCACGATATGCATCCCGGTCTGTACCCAAACCAGCGAGATTATCACTGAACAGCCACGGGAATACACAGAGCGAGGCCAAGAGGACAATTGTGCTTGGGAAGCCAAGAATACCGGTAATGTTGAAATTGTTGTCTACCTATAAAGATTAGCTGGCTTACATGCATTGGCTGTGGGTATTTTTTTTCGAACCAGGATATTCTGCACCCTCAGATCATTGTAATCGATTACAAATGGCCCGTTTTGAAACTCTTCGACGACAATATCCATTGACAACTCCGCAAGAAGCTCATACTCAGCGACGGTGACATCTCTATCCTCTTCTTCCTCTGGATCTTCTACAGCGGACTTTCGGTTTGACTCCGCCATAGCATTGTACCAGTCTGACACAGAGGAGAAAGGACCTTTATGGCAAGAGCCAAGAGCGTTATATGCCGCTGCTCTATACTTTGGATAGGCTGTCCCGCTTGGGTCGACATAGGGTCCAACAATGAACTCCCCATCTAGGTTCTCTCGTAAGGATCCTATGTGGCTGAATTCGGTTGGATGTGTGGCCCCTGACTCTGAGCGTCCTCGTAAAGCGGCGACAGCCCCACCCGGCAGGAAATCCTACATAGAGCTACCTAGGTATGAGCTGGGTTATTCTATCTAGAATATATCTTCGCAGAGCTGCATAAAGGGAGCTAAGACCCGTTCGCCTATACACATGTACGATCTCTTGCGATTATCGTCCGTTGAAACATAGATTTGCCAAACTGTTACAGAACTTTACTTGATCGCAGCATACTAGGGCAAGATAGTGATAGCTACTTCATATCCGACCATTTTACTATCATGAGTCTCACTTCCTAGGTACGGAGTACCGCTCACAAGCATCGGAAGTAATCCTGTGGAATGGGGGCGGACATGAATCTACATGTTTCTAGGATTGATTTTCATAAGTTGGATGATCACAGTGAATCGCTTTCTATCCATCTAGTCTGCTCTATCCTGATGCACAGAAACAAATGGCAGAGGTCACCAAAGGGTAGTACAGCTGGGTATATCGGGGCCATGATATAGTCAAATAGATGCCCAGCTTGAAGCACTCGATATTGACAAACATGGGATAAATTTTGAAGTCCACAGGACCAGCTTATTTTTGCTCACGAATCTTGCGGAAGAAATCCATCACACCGGTGAAGACGACCAGCAGGATACCACCACCGGGACCGAGACGCAGCACCTTGGGAATGAAGCCCTTGTACAGCGCCCCGAAGCCCTCCTCCTTCATGACTGTGCCAACGGCAGGCCAGGCCCAGTTGTACTTGGGGGTCTGACCGGGAACCTTGGTAGTGTTCTGAATACGCGACTTGACGACATCCATGGGGGTGTTGAGAACGGTACCGGCGATACCACCAACGGTACCAGCCGCCAGGTCGTTACGGGTCTGCTGGGTCTTGTTGCCCGGCTCGGGCTTGGGCAGCTGCGCGCGCACCTGGAAAATACAGCCGAAGTAGCCTGCGTTCCACAAGATGTGGCGCCACAAAGTGGACTCCAGACCATTGTACATGGCCAGAGGGCCCTCCTGCGCGATGATCTTCTTGACCACGTCCAGCCCGCCGCTGTACTTGCCAGCCGACGCCTTATCCTGCAGACGGATCTTGACCAATTCGAAGGGAACCACGACGAAGGCCTCTGTCGCACCGGCGGTCGCACCCGTCAGGGTGGCCAGGGACTGGGTCTGCTTCTCCACGCCGAACAGGTTCCGGTAGTAGCTGCCCCAGCTGTCGTTGGCGGCGAACTTGGTCGCACGCTTGGGCGCCTCCATCAGGATGGGGGCGGAGATACCGCGATATAGGCGCGAGAAACTGTGGAGATACGAGCTCGGTGAGTCTCGGAGCGAAAGCCGACGTCAATGCCGAATTCGGAAAGCTTGGACATACCCCTCGTGCTTGATGATCTTGCTGAAACAGTCGAACATGCCATTGTAGTGCTCGGCGCCTGCGGCGGCGGTACCGCTCTGAAGCTGACTGTGCGGAGAAAGGTGTTGTTAATCCCAAGGGCCATCGGGTGATTCCTCCGATCGGGTGCTTACACTCGTGTCTTGACGACGTCTAATGGGTACCTGAATGTCGCGCATAGTTAGTATGGTTCACCCCTCGCGCGATGGACACGATGCGGTTTCCACAGCTCATCTGAGCTAAGGAAGAGGAGCGTACATCATCAGAATCTGTTCGTGCGGAGATGGTCGCATTAGCAACTGGGCCACTTCATAGACGACATTGGACGGCGCAAATCGAGCCGTAGAGAATTTGCAGATTATCCAGAGTAGAGAGGACTTACCTCGGACACACCAGCCACCGCACCAGCGGCGAATTGGTAGATGAAGGGAAGGGGCTGCTGCTTGTCGGACATGATGGCGACAGGGTCCTGACCTAGATGAGTTCAGCGGATTTAGAAAAATAAAGGAGAAGGGCGCGCAATGTAGAAATGCGTAATCGGAAAGACCTACCAGAATGAAAAATAAGCAGGAAGCAGAAAGCAGAAAGCTGAAGAGAGAGGAGAAGAGTCGAGAGATGGGGTCGGGGTCACCGGTGTCGGCAAGAATCGGCGATGATCGACTCCCGAGTCGAGTTTCACCGCAGGAACTGCCGGCTATTACTAACCGGCCCCGTGGGGTCGGATAACGATTTGTTTACATGTAGCTCATTTCTCATTGTTCGTTACTTTATATCCATATCGCCATATACAACACAATCATCAGCACCCAATTCCTTGCTACTCGACTGCCATTGCTCGTCCGAGTCGCCTGTTCCTTGGCAATAGTGGTTTGCGCCGCCGTGGCCGTACAGCTCTGTCCGCATGCAAACCCGGACGGGCAGCACCCTCCGCCTGCAGTATCCGCGCAGCTGAACCAACCCTTGGCGCACCTGCCCGTTATACCGGAGCTGCCTCCAGTTGTGACGGGGATAACAATGGTCTCGCCGTTTGAGGTGAAAGTCGTCGACGAAGTCGTCGGGCACGACGTAGTATCGCAGTCTCGCCCGGTCCGGCAACAGCCGCCGTGGTAAACAGCAGAACAAGCATAGAATCCAGCTGGACAGACGTCCTCTCGGCTGGTAGTGGAGTGAGTCTGGGTTGAAAGGCTTGTAGGTCGTGCTGGAGGCACTAGGCTATCAGTGGTTGTGGTCTTGGTCGTCGATGTGGAATGAGTGGACTGAGTAGTCCGGGGGATGGTGGACCATGTCTCTGTGGATACAACCACACTCGAGTCAGCCGTAATCGTGACGATGGAGATATAGACGCCTAGATGATAAAGTTAGCGCTGACCAAAGTAGAACCGGGAATTGAATCGCACTGACATCCCCCAGGAACACACTCATAACCCGGTATACAACACCCGCCACCTAACGCCTGCGAGCACATCGTATACCCGCTTTGACAAGACCCAATAGTCCCAGAACAAGTCTCTCCACTCGGACAGCATCCCACATCTCCAGATCCCGTATCCGTCACGATCTCACAAGCGCTGCCACTGCTGCAGCACCGATCAGAGCGTCCGATAGATGTGCACGCATTCGTGCCAGAAGGACAGCTGAAATCCCTAGTCTCCAGACCCCAGCCGCTTTCAGATTGCTCCAGAGAAGAAGCAGACCGAAGGGGAAATGAGCGGGCAAGGAATATCGGATGTGTGTTGTCGACATCCCCCCTGCCCTTCGAGTCTTGAAAGACGCTCGTAGAATTCTCATATCCAGCCAATGCACCGGCATCAGTAAAAGACCAATACTCAAGATAAAACTTCTCCCCCTCATCTGCACTCATTTTCCTCACGCCCTGAACAGCGCCCTTGGACAACCGCTGTGCAATCTCATCATTACGACGGAAGATGGCCGAGTAATCAGAGTGCGTTGCATCCGAGGAATTATGTCCTTCATGGGCATATACAACTCCCGGAACGAGCAATAATAAGCCGAATGGTGAGAGCAGCATAGAAACTCAGGCCTACTCAGGACCAGGTGGAGATCTGTGAGACCTGCCGGGTATTAGTATGCTGCGTCATTCGGATCCTGGCGTGGAAAAATGGGTGTGATACTATGGAAGTGACACAGGTTGGGTTGGAAATGGGGCTGGTGTAGTCCCGATGTGGTTGGTTGCCTGGGCTTTGATTTTATTCGGGTGCCCGAGATATTAAAAAAAACAAGGTGAGTGCTGAAGGTGGTAGTAGAAGATGATCAGGTACAAATGTAGAAAAAAAATTGGAGACGGTGTAGCCTTAATAGTGTACGGTAGATACTGAAATGCGGATGGCTGGGACCGGCCACCGACACTGCTTTGTTATCCACATTTGTCTCATGAAACAGATAAAACAGATTATTAGATACCAAAATAGACTCTAGCTTGGGCACCTATGATAGATCTACAAACGTAAGTACCCGGGTAAAGGGTGCGGTGGTCAACAAAGTTATGGTGAGCTAACTATCTATGGGCCAACTAGTAACTCCATGCTGCAAAATGAGTAAGACATGTAGGAACAAACCACGATTCGTGGCAGGGTATCGTCAATCAGTGGCATCGTGCAAGCTAAGGTGCAATGTAGAAAAGGGTTCAGGACTCAGGGCTATAGAAAAGACGCCAGGTATAGACGAAAATAAGCAACGGGAAATTGAAAATGGACATGCAAGCAGATAGGGACCGTGGCAAATAAACGTGGGAGAATTAAAATGCAAGGGGAAGATTCAGAAGAAGTGCTTCGGATCAGGAGTCGGGCGCGGATTCATCGGGGTCGGCGTCTTTCTTCTCACCCTCCGGGTCTTCTTTAGGAGGCACATCTGGCTTGTGCTCATCATCGTCTGTACTGTCAGGAGCCGACGCCGGGTTTTCCGTTTCATCCTCACCCTCGGGCTTCTGCTCTGCTGCTGCGGCCGCAGCAGCTTCGGCTTCAGCTTTCTCCATTTCGGCGTTACGAGCCTGCTGCCTATCCCACACTTCCTTTCGGATGCGATCATCCTTGGCATTGCGCAGTCGCTCGGCTTCTTCCACGCCTCCACTCTTCTTCAGTTTGCCTTGTTGGACGAAATTGCCAAGTTCTTTTTGGAACAGGCCGATCCGTCGGGTCTCAAGCTCTTTCTTGCGAGCCTTTTCTGCTCGCTCGATGGCCTCGACCCGACTCTCGTGGTTTGGCTGCAAGGCACGCACCTCTCCCAAGACGCCGTCCTTGGCCTTCATGGGGTCAACGGTCGGATCAATGCCAAGGGTGCGCGAGGTAGCCCGCAAAGTGACACCGCCGTCCTTGGCCTTCTCCATGGCCTGCTCCTTGGTGGCTTGCTCCACCAAAGCGAAGGTTTGCGCGGCCTTCTCCAAATCATCTTGCAGGTCGGCCGCGAGGTCCTCCTGCATGGTTAGTTGGTCTCGTTCCTCGCAGACCAACTGCAACTCTTTCTCCCAGATCTTGGTCCAGATGGGCTTCTCCCGGGCGAGGAAGTCCTGCATCTTCTTGATCTCCTTCATGGCTGTGCTGATGTCCCGGTTGACACCCTCCAGCTGCCGGGGTAGGGGCCGCACGCCCCGTTGGACCACATCCTTTCGAAGATCCTCGACCAGATCCTGGAGATCATCAACACGAGCCACAAGTCGCTCAGATTCATCACCGAGTTCCTTCTTGCCGGTATTGACACGTGCACGGCCGGCGTCGCCTTCGTAGCTTGGAACAGCCACCTCCTCTGCAGCGGCTTTGACTTGACTAGCCTTGGCGCGAACGGCGCTCATCGAGCCGGTGATGTCGGTCGTGAAGTTGGAGTAGGTTTGTCGCAGCACGGCAAGATCGCGGCGCAGGCTCTGTAGTTCCGCTATTTGGCTGTTGCTTCCAGAGATCGGTGCCTTTTGACCGCTTAGAGGACTGGGAACAACTGCGGCAGCTGCGGGAGGCGCAGCGGCCAGACGGGCCATTTCCTTCGCCGCCTCCAGTTGACGGTCCGAAACGCGTTGGATAATCGTCCCCTGGCCAGCAAGTGCTTCCCTGACGCCTTCCACCATGGAGCGCACGCCGGACAAGCTATCATCGAAATGTTTCTTGACCTCGTCCAAGTTGTCGACATTCAACACGAGAACCGATCGATCCTTTACATCATTCAAGTCTTCGAGCTCGTGCCGGATGCCCGAAACAGGGTCTTGGATGTAAATCTCAGGCAAGTCAGCCCCATTGCTGTGCGTGTTCCAGGCAAACTTTTCAATAAAAGCTAACTGAAGTCGTCCAATGGTAAGATCCAGAATGCCTTCCGGCAGTACGTATTTCTTGATTTTGGTTTTGTATTGCAAGAAGAGCGTCAATTCCTTCCCTGGAGACGGCTGTTCGCCCACAAATGTAGGAGCAGATGAGGGTGTCACAATGCCAGAAGTAGCAAAGCGGCCTGCCTTGGGTGTTTCGGGGGCTTTCTCGGCGGCGGGGGTATTGTTTCCCTCGGGATTGAAAGCGTCGTCGAGAGAAGGTCCCTTCGGGGGTTGTGGGAAGCTCGGTGGTGCTACCTCAGCGGCCTCTGGCTCCGCGTAAGGCTGTTTCGCCGAAGCCTTAGCGACTTCCTCACTGTCCGGTTCTGGGGCAGCTTCTGGGATAGCTGCCTCGGATGGCTTGTTCTGCTCTTCTTGGACTGCATCGGGAACATTCGCAGCTACCTGGGCCTGTGCACTCTTGGAAATTTCCTGGAAGCTCTTGGTTGATCGCTGCCTCGAATGAACGTACGAGCCTCGCAAGCGAACAGCATTGAGAGACTCACGCACATCACGTCCCCGGTTAGGGATAGGAGAATTCTGTGTAGGGAGAACCGGAACACCGTTGGTTGACGGCCCTAAGTGCTTCTGGATTTGATAGGCAGAGAAACGACGTGACGCTCGTCGTTCGAGCTCGCCGCTTCTCTGGAGGGCACCCAGGGCATCATCCTGCTGAGGAGGCGGGGGCGGAGCAGGAAAATTTGGAGGCGCCCCCGATGAGGACTGAGCTGCCCGCGGGGTCGCGACGTTGTCTTGAGTCGTTTGCGTAAGAAGCTGCTGTGTCTCACGCCGTGACGCCTCGCGGTCTGTGTAGCTTGTGCCTCTTGTTGGGGACGTGTGCTGGCCGGGTGGGGCGTCCTCCAGAGACCCATTGCTGCCATAGCGACGAGATGGCCGTTTTGGCGACTGCATAGCGGGTTGTATATTAGGCATAGTGGAGGCGGCAGCTTCATCATATAGCTGGCCAATGGCCGTATGGTTACTGGGCAGACTTCCAGCACTGGCTTGCCGCCCGGGTATACCGGCTCGTCCCTCTTCTCGCTGTTGACGAGAGCGTAAACGGGCCTGCTTTTTCTTCAACCCATGGAGCAAGTTTATAATAATATCGCGGATCTGAGGGAGGTACCGGTCCAGACTTTGTGCGGATGCGTCCTGGCTGAGGGTGTCTTCGAGGATTGTGCGAAGGACATCAGGGACTGGTCCCAGATCGGAGGTCTCAACCCCGATGGCGTTGAATGCCCGACAGGCCAGATTGAATTCATATCCCAGGCGCACATACACATCTGATACATCATTCTCCGAGGCTTGTTTCCGAGACCATTGCGTGAGGGTTTCCAGAAGCTGCTTGGTCGCAACAAGGAGGTGTGTTACGCACTTTTCGATCGTGGAGATCTGTTTATCGGGCTAAAGGCAAAATAATCAGCGATCGCTCATTGTCACATGAAGGGGTTCGATCTTACCACATGCTTGGCCGACTGGGAGCGCCCAGAGGCAGAGGAGCTACGACCAGAGTTGGAGGCCATGGAGTTGCCAGAGGAGGATGGGAGAGATTAGTTTGACCCAAATCTCCACAAGTCGACATGGGAAGGAAGAAGATGATAAGCGAGGGAAGAAAGCAAACGGATGACGCCCAGCCTCCTGTACCGCGTAGAAACCGTCACTGGTTGTGATCGGCGCGCTTAGAAGGGAATAAATTACACGTAATACCGTCATGCACAGTAATCAATCCAGGATGTTACCATGGCACATCAAATTGCACTAATTTTGCATGTACAAATCTGCAGTTCCAATGCCCCTCGAATCCACTCGCCGAGCTTTCGGCACCACCCGCATTTATCCACTTGTATGTTGGCTGATCGACGAGTCCCTCATGATGAAGATATAGATGGAGCATAGAACTATCATTCGTACTACACTGTCAAGTGCCCTCTTGAATGAAATGATGACCCAAATTTACCATTGACCTAAAACCGCTAGCTAAAACAAGTCCTAATGTACATGTTAAAGATAGCCACATTTAACAAAGCGAGCTAATAGTCCACACAATGAATGGGCTAACTACCATGGAAGCCTGATGGGGTTAGTTTCTGGATGCACGTTTTTGGACATCTCGCGCTAGGAGAAGATCCACAGCTTTATCGGTACAGAGAACAGATGATTGTACATACATAACTAGTTATAGTTAGTGCATTCGGATAACAAAACCCACAGATAATCTTCAATGTGCTGGCCCTCCTATGAGCGTACTGACTTGGGTATTGCCAATACACCATTGTCAATTGGGCTGTCTCAGGGTTGGAGGCCCAAAGGAGATCAACAACGATGTGATCAAAGGGATGATTCAACGCAGAGTTCAATAATGAACAGAAAACAGCTGAGAATACCTAGCTACTGATAGACTTTACCAACCCTTCCCTTTCCAATTCATGGTGCTGGGAGTTCCCAACTTAGAAAGTTCCAAGCTGAACCTGTCAGGGTCGCACCGTACCGTACAATACATCACCTTCCCCGTGACTTCCCTTTCCCCAAACAATTCCCCAAACCTCACTTGTCTTTGCTCCTTCTCATCTCTATTCTGCCCGTCTCTCGTCTCCTTTCTCCCTTCATTGCCGACTTCTGTTCGGCGCCTGTGTGGTTCTTCCCCCTCACCTCCTTCCGTGTCCTGTTTGTGCAGGCGGTGTGTTGTGGTAGTGCCTCATCCTCGCGGCTTTCCGCCGTGCGAAGTTCCACGACACCTGCCCTGACTCCCGAGTCAATCAATGGCTTCTACTTTAAACTCTGTGTCGGCTGCAAACAGCTCGTCCGGCAATGCCAACTCTACACAGAACTCCAGCCGACCCTCTCTGAGACCCAGCGCCAGCACCAAGGGGGACGGACGCCGACAGTCTGGCAGCCCTGTTGATGGTGGTCAACGGTATGTTCCTACCCCCACTGCCCATGAGTTTGACACTTCCGCCCATCTGCCCAATCCCTTGCCTATTGGAAATTCGAGATGCCTTTGGTTTTTATTCTGCCCGCATCAACTCGTCCTCGGCCACTGTGTCTCCGTGCACGCACTCGAGCTGGCGAGCTCAGTCCATGGCCTGACGTACAATTATGTCCGCGATACAGCCAATTGAATGCCTCGGGCTTCATGGCAGAAGCCTTCATCTCTTGTCTTTATCCTCTAATTGTTGGTTGCACCTACTGACAGAGACATGTTCTACCGCATAGGCGCACAAACTCCCAGAAAGCCTGGACCCAGGGCACCAACCCCATCACTCAACGCTCCTCTTATTCGACGAACGGAAATATGGCTCGACAGTCGGGCTCTCCTCAGCTGGGCCAGAAGGAGTCGAACACTCCCGATAACCACGCCCATGACCGTTTAGTGTTCTTATTTGCCAGTTTTATTGTAAGCCGGTCTTGTCGCGGTCGCATAGAGATCGAAACTCATTTATTCTCACTCTAGGGCCTGCACACAATCATCACCACGAAAGGTGGAGACAAATTTACCGGCATTTTCTCGTCTTCGACCTTGGAAGCGTCCGATTCATCATTTATTCTCAAGATGGTGCAGCGTGCATCTCAGGAGAACCAGCCTAAGACAAATGGCATGAGTGATTCGTCAAGCCCATACCTAGGATCTGCACCGGAGCATAGTTTGGTCTTTGATATCAAGGACGTGGCGGACATTGCTGTGCCGAACGTATCCCCTGCAGATGTGTCGGTCAAGGGATCTAATGGTAAGGAACGCCGGATCCTCAGTTGGCGGAGAGCGCGCAGACTGACACATATCACAGGCGCAGCCGGATTCAGGACAGACAGTGACATTTCTGGAAACTTGGCAATGCGGGAACGCACTCTCAAGCGCTGGGAGCCTGCTGCGGACGAGGTGGACATGTCACTGGAAAGCTCTGCTGGTGATGCGTCGGGCTGGGATCAATTCGAGGCCAACGAACGTCTTTTCGGCGCAAGGACAAACTATGACGAGAATATTTACACCACTCAAATTGACCGCTCGGATCCCGCCTACCGTCAGAAGCAGGCGGAGGCCGCTCGCATTGCGCGTGAGATTGAAGGTCAGGATCACGACAACCCCCACATGCGCGAAGAGAGAGGCCTTGTGGCTCCTGATTCTGGTGATCAGGATGAAGAATCCAAGTACAGCGGTGTCCAGCGAGAGGCCAAGCCCTTCCAACCCCTCGTTTCTGGCCAACCCAATAAATATACCCCTCCCGGACGCCGGCAGCCCGGACCTCAGCCCATTGCCCCCACGAAGCAGCCTCAGGCTCCGGCTAAGGAGAACGCCCCTGTTGAGAAGCAACAGCCGACTGCCGCGACCAAGCCCAGTGCTGAGACGGAGCAGAAGGCAGACCTCGGTAAGGCTGCACCTGCGCCTGCTGCATCCACTGCAAAGCAACAGCGTCCCGGCCCCGAGAATGCTACTGCCAACGTGGAGACCGAGGTGCTGGACCAGTTCCGTCAGTTCGCCAACAGCGAGAAGCTGAAAATGCAAGAACGCCGTCGCAACCAAGCGTCGTATGATCGCACGGTCAAGTTGAACGAATTGATGAAATTTTCCAAGAACTTCAAGCTATCGACCCCCGTGCCCAAGGATCTGGTGCCCATTCTGGCTAAGGATCCCCAGAAGCAAGAGGCTATCATCGGCCGGCTTCAGTCGCTAGATGAGAAGGCTAGCCCGAAGGCTACTTCGCCTGTAACTGAGCAGAAGCCTCCGACTCGTGCTGCTGGACCTACCGGTGCAGTGCCACCTGCTGCGCCCTCTGACCGTCAGACCTTCACTCGTGGCCGTCAAGGTTATCTCCCAACTGGCCCGCTTGCCGGGCAGGGTGGCCGCTTCCCCCAGCAACCCATGCAACCGGGTCGTTCCGGTCCCGGTATGCTCAGTCATCGCCTGCAGGACAACCTCCAGCAACGAAAGGGTGCTAACATGGGCCCTATCCCTGCTCCGCTGCCAATTCAGGACGCTCGGGGACCTCCCACTGGCCCTGCCAGTGATCAGCCCCGGATCACCAGCCCTGCAAAGGCCCAGCACCCGGCGTCCGCTGCGTCCAAGTTCAACGTTCGCGCGATGGAGTTCAAGCCCAACCCTGCGGCAACCACTTTCACTCCGAATGCTGCTTCCGGTGCCTCTGGCACGACTTCTACTACCGGTACTACTCCTTCTTCTGGAGCGGCCGCTGCCGCTTCTAGTGCCAGTCCACGGTCTTTCTCTCGGAACCACTCTGTTTCGCGCGCAACTACGCCGTCTGCATTCTTTGGCTCCAAGAAGCCTCAGCCCATCTCTGAGAGGCCGTCCATCGATGATCAGTTCAATCCCATCAAGCGCATGAAGAAAGAGAGTGCCGAGGCCGCTGAGAAGGCCGACAAACCTTATCCGTCATTCAATGGAGGCATTCCCCCTCCTTACAAGACTCTGCCAACTTGGGATGTGCCAGAGGCCAATCAAGACAAGACCTTTGACCAGATGATCAAGCTGCCGAGTACTGTGCCGGCGATCTCCCCAGGCCGATCCGCTTCGAACAACCCCCATCTCCCCCAGCAGCAGATGCCTTACCCGTTCCAGCAGGGCAACCCCGGCATGCCTTCTTCCTCCGGTCCTCCCAATGGACCTCACATGCACCAAGCGTCCCATGGTCCTAACCCTAATCATATGGATGACCATCACCGTATGCAGCTGTCGGCGTCGGCATCGCAGGTTTTCCCCTCGCCTCGTATGGGACAGAGCCACATGGGATACCCTTCTCCTATGGCCCCTCATGCACAGCTCGCATTTGGACAGCCGATGCCGCAGTTTTACGGAGGGCCGCAGCCTGCCCACATGAGACAGTACCAAGGTGGCCCTCAGTTCATGAACCCGCAAGCCATGGGAGCTCCTATGATGATGCAGCAGGCTTCCAACGGTCCCTATATGGGTGTGCCCCAGGGCATGTCTCCCTACACCCCGCAGATGCAGATGTACTCCCCTTCGCCGGCCCACGCCTATCCTCAGCATGTACCTCCTCCTCAGCCGCATAGTGGCTATCCCAGTCCCAGTCGCGGTGCGCCCATGATGATGCATCAGAACTCGCAGTCTGGCCAGCCTCCGCAGCCTATGATGTTCATGACTGCACAGCCTGGATATGGAAACCAGCAAGCTGGACACAGTTAGTTGCCCCTTTTGACGGTTAGTAATTATTCACTGCTGACTGGTTGGTTTAAGTGCCTCCGGGTCGTGGTGGCTACCTTCAGCAGCAGGCTCATTTTTCCTCGAGCCCGCATCAAGGCCACCATTTCTCTCCTAATCAGCACCGAACGCCGAGCAACAGCTATAATCAGGTACCCCAGATGCCTCCTCAGGGTCCGGCTGGCACTCAGGCAAATGCAGGGTCCGCTGCTGAGCCCACCGATGAGGGCAAATGAACTGCATGACTTATGATGGATTGAGTGGCTGTCCTGGTTCCCAGCGACTCGAACCAAACTTTGCGCACCATTGACAATAGCCATTTATCACAACCCCTGGGGTTCGACTGTGTCTCCGCCTTCATCCCTCCTGCTCACTTTGGCACTCCCGGGTACCATCTGATGAAGAACATGTTGATACGAGACTGACAGGTACAGTCCAGTCCCGATACAACCGACTCGCATATACTGATCGTGCCACAGATACGATGAGTGGACATAATTACCACGTCGAATTATCGCGGGTGTGGGCCTGAAAATATACCTGCAAGTGGATTTTCTCTGAATTGTGTACAATTCAGCTACCAGGCCTCAGCCCAAGTCCTCGTTATTTCCCATATTTCCCACAGAGCTAACTTTCTGAGAGAGTCATCCGATCGCAATTGATACCGACGCTGGGGTTTCACAGGTCTGAAGATGCTCCCTATCGGGACGTGGTTTCCGTTTTTTTTTTCTTTCCTTTTTTGCTTTCCCTTCCCTTCCCAAATGTGGATAATGAGTGTCTGTGGGTGATCTGAAGTGAATCTCATTTGTTTCTCACTGGCTTGTGGGGTAAGCATCGCATATGATGGGTTACGTTTCAGTGATGACATGAAGGGGGATGATCGAATACCAATTGACTGGCGAGGAAGTGGCCAAGCGCAGGTGGATGTCAAGCGCAGTGTGATGCAGTTGCAGGGATAGTGTGGCTTCCACGGTAGTTGCTAGCACTCCTTCGGGGTGCAATATGAGATGACTATATCTAAGTAGATTCAACTCTTCATTCCCGTCATAGACTGTGTTCCATTTGTCGACTATCTAGCTTGGGTAAATGTCCTGACCAGCCTGGTAAGACTGGTGCAGTCGACGGATTAATGTTAGATCCGTCCGAGCCCATGAGTGATTTCCTCCATGGCAATAGCGTCCAGCTCGTCCTTCAGCTCTATACCCGCTTGCCATGAGTCTGCAATGGCGGCGTACCAATCTCGCACAAGCCTCTCGGGTGTTGTTTTGATTGTCGGAAAACGTTGCTCGATACTTATGCTTTGCTCGCGTAGTGCAATGACAAGTATATCGAGTCTCTCCTTGTGGTAAAGCAGGCGCTCGATGTTGACTGTCTGATTGAATCGGTGGATGGATTGATCAGCTTCGCGCAGTTTGTGGATGTCTTGGGCGACCTGTTCCATGTCGGCGCAGATGGCCGCTGCGAGCCTAGCTTTCGCGAATATGAACTGAATGATCTCTTCGAAAGAGACGGCCGTCTGAAATGGAAGTTGGCGGCTCCGGCTTGCGCCATCATGTGTGGACGTCGGGGAACGGTGTTGTTCAGGGCCTTGGTGAGAGCTTTGGTGAGCTTGCTCGGGGCCTTGGGGAGCGAGAAACTCAGGCGCCTCGTCAGTATAGACGTCGGTCATATGGTCGTCGGCATCAGAAACCTTCGCTTTCCCCAACGCCAAAGCGTTAGATTGACCAGGTTCCATGGTTGGTCGGCAAGGAAGGAGATAAAAGGTAAGGCAGGAGTTGTAAGAGAGAAAAACTGTAGAGAGATGTTTGTAAAGTGAGAGATGTCTTGCAAAGTCAGAAATACGGGGTAACACTAAGTAGCCATCTCCTGGTTTTTATTCAGTTGGATGCTCTCGAATTCGGCGATGGCATCGGGTGCGTTGATATCTTGCTTCACCCGACATCTCGAATCTACAGCTTCTTTGGAGTGACTCAATAGTGGAAACCAATTACTATATTCTTGTGGTTGACATACATTTACTTCAACAAGGTAAGATATCCTATACGTGCCACTATACTACTTCATCCAACCAACAATGAGTGGTTGAGTAGTTCAGTGGCCGATTTTCGATCTTCTGGATGTTCCTGCAACGTTGACCAAAGAAAACGTGCAAGCTTCTCACTATTTTCCAGTCCAAAATCAGTGGGCAATCTCTCTCTAATGTAGAGAGCAAACTTTTGCTCGCCATCCTCAAATAGCTTGTGCATGAGATCTCGCAGAATCGTATGAATCTCGTCAATCGTGCAACCAAAAGATTCCAACGGAAAGAGTGGCCGGTTTGTAGCAAGTTGAAATATCTGTACTCGATGATTAGATCATATCATAGAGTAAGGATAGGAGAAATACCAAGCACCCTGTAGCCCATATATCAACCTTTTCATTCCACGAATGTCGTTGGAGTAACTCAGGAGACCTTAAAGCCACTGGTGTAACAGGAAGAAAATCATCCTGTGCGTTCCACATAGCTAGTATAATGGTCAATAACCCATACTCTCGCAACACCGAAGGGGGTCAGACCTCCACCCATATCACCAATCTTGACTATAAGTGTCGAAAAGTCTGCATTGTCTAGCATTCCGCGGGGCCGCTGCGAAGTCATAAGATACCGCGGAGCACTGTTATCCGCTTCAACTCCGGGGAGCCAGTTAACAGGACTGAACTCAGGTTCCATTATACTTTCACTGGATAAGTCGCAGTTCACAGTGAATAAAATATTGGCTGGTTGGAGGTCTATTCGCAAATCAATATTAGTTTTTGAGCATTCGGTCCCCAAGATACATACCACCATGAATCAAGCCCTGATCATGAATATAACTCAACCCTAGCAGTATTTGTCTCGCAACCTCGCGAACATAACCTAAGTGGCGTGGCCTCCACCGGACAGTCATTGCATCACCGTCAGACATCATGGCCGGAAACACGAGACAAAGGTGCAAGCCATTAGGCCCTTTATGTTCGAAATGATCCAGTAATTGTAAGACGTGGTTTTTGCCAGGATGATGTATATCCGATTTTGACAGGTGAAGGAGAATAGAAAGTTCTCGCTTGTCACATGAGATATTTGCTTTGAGAATCTTCAAGATAACGTATGTTTGAAGTCTAGGAAATAGGAAGGTGAGTTGCAAGCGAAATAGAAACAAGAGAAGGCAAATACAACCTTGTATCTGTTGCAAGCCAAACTGTGGAAAACTGGCCGTATGCCCATTTTGCAACAATTTGATACCTTTGGTGGAAAGTGTCCTCGAGGTGAACTGGGTGGTAGCCTCCAATACGATACTCTTCGATAGGTTCGACGACATCGTAAATGCGTTCGAAGCGACGCATTTTGCTTAATGCGGTTGGGTTCGATGGTAGCCCCGGGCGCTTCTGTGTCGCTGGCGAAAGAGACGGGGTGGAAAGCAGAGAAGAGTCGGGCAATGTCAGAGATTATGCCGGCGCATTGAAAATGCTAGGGCCCCGCATTATGTGTTCCAGCAGCACATTAGTGTTCGACGGCCTTCATCACGTCGTTGCCCGGTATCAAGAGCATAGCATACACCATACAAATATCCTTCCACAGTTTGGCCCTCACTCTGTAAATAGTCTGCCAATCGCCGAGTCTGCGAGTTTGACGGGCACCAGAGCTGGTGGCATCAACAGCGGCGTTTTCCCAAGAGCCTAGCCAGAGCTCGTTACCTTGACCACCAACAGGAAATCCTCCGGTTCCATCGTGCTGATATGAAGTTTTGTTGCCCACTTGGTAGAATTTGGAAGGGTATTGGAATTTGGTTTGTTATGGAAGTGCCAATATCAAGCTACCTAGGTACTCTATCTCATCCGGCCTTAATTTACACTTCTCTCTGTGCCAGTTTCACAATGCTTGCTTCCCTACCATTACAACTGTTTCCTTTGGTTGTATCAGGAAGGATTAATAGACCGAATCGGATAAGCCTCGGCAATCCGGTGAGAAATTGCTAGAACCTCGAGTCCATGATCTTGAATATTTGATCAGTGCTCGGTAGCGATGCCTGGATGAGCTGTATAACATAGACCCGTTCATTATTCCTTTAACTGTGACTCTGTGGCGAATGTTAGCATTCATCCGGCAAACATATCCAGACTCGAACTCGAAATGGGGATCTCCTCAGGTCTTTTAAGTTTCTTATTGGTCTTCATTCAAGCCCAACCAACAGAACCACCATCTCCACCGCGGTGCTTTACCTGAAGCATAGCACCCATCACCGCATCAATCGAAACAACACAAGCCCAACTTCCCCATTCCACCACACACTGACCAGCACATCCACTCCAATCCCCCTACCCCGTCCATCATACCCCCTCTCCCCGCAGTTCAAGAAAAGAGCAGGGCATCCACAATGAACACCCTACTCTATCGGCCATTGCCATTAGTTCTTATTGGTCCTCATAGAAGAAAAGCGGACCCAAGAACTCCAGAAAACGGCCGGACACGCCTCTACCGAAGTACAAACATGCCTCAATGTACACATGGATCCTCCCAAGGTCCACTTGTCCCGTAGGAAAGCCATGGATCTGAGGCTTGGACCCTTTTGCCTAGCCATGTGTCTGCGAAGAGAGAGGATATGAAAGCGTGTAGGAATAGTGGAACCAGAGAGCGTACTGGAGGCGTTCCCAGGAGATCCTGAGGCAGAATCAGGGATCGGTGGAAGGGTTGGCGGAGCTGTATGTTGCAAATGATGTTGAAACGGTGGATGTGTGTCCATGGGGATGAGTACCTTCGGCGTGATAGAGATGGGGTTTCGTTGGTGAGGCTTCGCGCGGTCTGACCTTTTACCAGGTTCGCATCTTTGGAGGCGACAGAGTCGCTGTCGGGGGCTTGAAGGGTAGGAAAGGGCTGTAGCTCACCTGTTAGAGGCTGGGCGATGTATTGGTGTAGGCATGGCGTGGTTGTTGAGTTGAAGTAGGAGAGATGTTGTCGGAGGAAGCTTGAGCTCCGAAATAAACGCGGAGCTGCCTCAGGCTCCTGCGGGGCGCATCAGCGCGAGGTGGCCAACAATGGAGATCCCAGATTCGAGATCCAGCACTCAATACCCTCCTGTCCGCATATACTGTCCTACCCTTTGATACGCCTCTCCTCCCAAACTCAACTCTATCCCTCCCCGCAAATCCCCCGTCGGGCCATTGGCCAGCCCACTTCCCGGGGCCCATCCACCAAATAACACCCGCACATGGATTTCCTCAAATCAGCCGTCGCGTCCGCCATCGCCAAGGGCAGCTCGTTCCCTTTCTCGCTGGGTGATCGAGTCGATATCGGCGACTCCATCTGGACGCTGCATAACGGTACGAAACGGGTGGGTTATCTCCGGCTCTTGGTGGCTGTTGTATCTGGTTGCTAATGAAGTTGCGTTCCAGGATGATGGTCAGGCATGCAGTGTCTTTACATTTGATATCGCGGCGAACAAGTCGCGTCTTCCGCTTGCTAAAAATGCTGTGCGCAAATCGCGCACTCTCCGCCACCCTGGCGTGATCAAGGTTCTGGATACGATTGAGGTATGGATACGCCAATCTGCTGGGGAATTAACCGTTACGAGCCATTGGATCTCCGAGGCTGATATGACGGCAGACCGAATCGAACCTCTATATCATTACTGAGCGCGTTGCTCCGCTCAACTGGCAAGTCAAGCGGCGGAGTCTGAGTGAGGAAACTGCGAAATGGGGTTTATATACTGTTTCGGTAAGATGCTTTGTGTGTGGTTATTAGGTAGATGCTGACCTTTTCGCGCGGGATAGTCTACGCTCAAATTCATCAATGAAGACGCATCCTCGGTCCACGGTGCCGTGCGCGCGTCGTCTGTCTATACCAGTGAGAGTGGCGAGTGGAAACTAGGTGGCTTCGATATCTTGAGTTCTATGAAGGATGATGATGCCATCATATATGTCAGTCATTGGTCTGAACAGCATTGACTGAAATTGCATGCTGACCAAACAACAGACGTACGGCAGTCTTGTACCCGATGCAGCTCGCTACACACCTCCAGAAGTTGTCAAAGGCGGTTGGGAGTCTATCAAGCGGCATCCTTTGGCAGCGGTTGATGCTTACGGTCTGGGCATTTTGGTTTATGAAGTGTTCAATGGCCATTTTTCCGGCGGCGATCAGGTCGGCAAGACGACCAACATCCCTCCTACCATGCAGCAGAATTACAAGCGTCTTTGCGCGGCCAACCCGAAGCTGCGACTCAGTCCTGCGCATTTTGTTGAGCAGGGGAAGAAACATGGCGGGTTCTTCCAGACACCTTTGATTCGCTTGACCGACGATATAGAGAGTTTGGGTCTCAAGAGTGATGCAGAGCGAGAGGAATTCATCAGGTATGTTCTCCTTTTGATCTCAATTGTGGTTGTTGGTAGCTGCTTACATGCATAACAGTGAACTTGATAACCTCTCTGAAGACTTCCCTGAGGATTTCTTCAAGATGAAGGTCTTGCCTGAATTGCTCAAGTCAGTCGAGTTTGGCGGTGGTGGACCAAAGGTGCTCAGCGCGACTTTGAAAATTGGCGCAAAACTATCAGCAGACGAGTTTAATGCCAAGCTGACTCCAGTGATTGTTCGCTTGTTTAGCAATCCTGACCGAGCATTGCGTGTGTGTCTTTTGGACAACCTCCCTTTGATGATCGATAATCTCTCACAAAAGGTCGTCACCGACAAAATCTTCCCTCCAATGGTCAGTCCGCAGCTTGCTACTTATGCCTTGGCGCGATCTAACAAATACATAGACCTCTGGTTTTACCGATGTCGCTCCTGTCGTCCGAGAACAGACCGTCAAGGCCGTCTTGACGATTATCAATAAGCTCAGTGATCGAGCCATTAACGGAGAACTTCTCAAGTTCCTGGCGCGTACTGCGAATGACGAACAACCTGGTATTCGTACCAACACTACCATCTGCCTTGGTCGAATTGCCAAGAACCTGGGGCAAAGCGTAAGTCGAATCACCGTAGTTGGTGTTTTCGATGTTAATATCTTCTAGACTCGGTCCAAGGTCCTCATCGCTGCATTCACGAGAGCTATCAGGGATCCATTTGTGCATGCCCGATGTGCAGGACTTCTCGCCTTGTCTGCGACCATTGATTCCTTCACTGAAGAGGATTGTGCTGCGAAAATTCTGCCTGCCATTTGCCCGGCACTCTTGGACAAGGAAAAGTAAGTTGAGCAAATTCGACGCTGTATTTCATCTATTCATATGTTTCAGGCTTCTCCGAGACCAAGCGAACAAGACACTCGATCTATATCTTCAACGGATAAGGAAATTCGGCAGCACAATGGCAGAGTCGGTAATACCACCAACTGCCGCTGCCGAACCAAACAAGTCTGATGCTCGCATCGGCACTTCAAACGACAAGTCATGGGCTGGATGGGCCATCTCCTCTTTCACCAACAAAGTGGCAGCCGCCGACGGCGAGATCGAGCCTACAAGCGGCACCACCAAACCCGCTGAAGCAGCCATCCCACGGCCCGCATCAGTCCCTCGCCCGGCTAAATCGTCCCCCTCCACCCAATTGGAACTTCCCAAGGAAACACCGCGTCCACCCGGACACCCTCTGAGCCGCTCACAATCCGACCGGCCAGTCCCAATCCTCCACGAACAGCAACCAGAAGACGAAGGAGACGACGTATTCGACGCGTGGGGCGCTATGGATGACGACCAAAATGACGACGACCCTTTTACTGCAGCTGTGGCCTCTCCCAACCCCTCATCTCCTGATCCCGCTACAAAGGCTACCGCCGTGCCATATGATGATGGCGGTGAACCTGATTTCGCTGGCTGGCTGGCTGCAAAGAACTCGACCAAGGCAAAGAACCCCCTGCCCAAGGGCTTGGGTAAATCTGCGTCTACCAATTCTGCGCCTACCAGGAATACAGTGGCGAAGTCGAAAACAGTGGCACCCAAGAAGATTGATACGAAGCCGAAGGATGAGGATGTTGATGATGCTTGGGGCGCTTGGGATTAGCTACTTAGGTAGTTGCTCATTTCATGACATCTGTATATACTCTGGAAAGTAATGTTGGGTTGGAACTGCGTATAGAGTCGCGCATAATCATACTTTTATTCCGAGGTCCTTGTCTTCCAAGTGCGTATCATTATTAGTTTTGGGGCAGGATGGACAAACCAGCCTCAGCTAGGTGTTCCCCTCAGCTAGTATTCGGTTTACTTGTGATATTTTGTGTTAGGACCTTGGAGACAGCAACAAAATAGCAAATATTTGGGCATCGAGATCCGCTGAAGCTTCAGTATACACTGCTCACCGCATTCCGCGGACCACGGATATGAAACCTCACCCCGCTTATCTCTCTCTTATCGGCTCCTTGGAACCTTTGCATCTCTCGAGGTTCATTTTCTCAACTGCTTCTTCACCAGGAGCCCTGCCTATGAAATCACACCAACGCCGACGTGCATCCGCGGAGACCGCATGCGCGCCAAGCCCTGTGTGCTGACATCCTTTCAGAATTTTGCTGCCTTCCCATCCGCCTATCTGGACACACCATGCGACCTCAGTGTTGACGCGCCAATAATTCGCGACTCTCTAGGCCACTGCATTCTTTTTGCTCCCTGTTGAAACCCGACAACGCAAAATGGAGGAGGAGGAGGCCCCGCCGCCTTACTCGGCCACCGACCCTCTGAATGCGCTGGCTGACAGGAACGGCAATCCTCCGCAAGCCGCCATACCTCTGCGCGAAAATGCGCAACCGCAAGAGGCTGGCAGCTCACGGCTAGCGGAACAGCCTGGCTCTGCGGCTTCTTCTGTTGTGCCAATCCACTTCACCTCCGCCGTCACATACTTCGAGCAACGCCCGCCAACAGTCATCGACAGCAGCCGAGAGCTTTTGCACCACCATATGACTATCTACCCTCGTAGCCAAGCCAAGGACTTTCCCCGGCGGCCCCGCTGCTGGAACGCCCATTTTGACGAGATTACCCAGCAGGACTGGGACACTTTTCTACGGTATCTTTTTCCAAGCCAATTAGGCTTGGCTGCTGCCTCGCAGCATTTGCCCCGGCAGCTCCGCGCGGAGATCCAGCGAGACCGCAAGGACCGTCCGCAGGAGACCGATGAACAGCGTCACGCGAGGATTGCGGCTGTCGTTGATGAATGGAATCAATGCCTCTTTGAGCCGCGCGCGGCTCGGATTGTCTTTGTATATGTCGGCGAGTCCGATGCTGCGCCTACGTCTGCACTATGTCCTCGGTGCTACCCGGCTGCAACGAAGGCTACCCAAAGCACGGGTACTACGGCCTCTGTAGAAGGTCCTTGGGCTGTGGATACCAATGCGCCGTCGCCAGTGGCTGGGCAACATACCCCATCCCCGGATTCTTGGAACGGGCCTCATTTCTCGCCTTTTGCAAATGTACAGCCGCATATGCCCTTTGGCACTCCGTACGGTATCCCGCCATTTGCTGCACATGGAGCACACAATGGCCAACCACCTCAATACTACCCACAGCCACCGCCACCGCCGGGGGTTGCTCCATGGCAATGGCAGCCGTGGGGCTATACACCGCCACAATTTGGACCATCTGGCACCTCCAAGAGTGGAGCACTCGGCTGGATCTCGAATATCACATCCCAGGCGCAGAAATACGGTGAGCGGTTTGCAGAACAGGCACAGCATTACGGTGACCAGATAAGTGCACAGGCCATGCATTATGGCAGGCAGGTTGAAGAGCAGGCAATGGCTCATGGACGGTGGCTCGAAGATCAGGCAAGACTTAATGGCCGCAAACCAAGTGCATACCCGCCTGGATATCCGACTGGATATCCACCTGCATGCAACGGTCGACCTCCTTGGAGCCCTACTCAAACTGGCCAGCCAGTTGGAGTTGCATATAGTCCATCTACACCGACATCACATACCAGCAATACGACCCCTGTCCACAGTACAGAAACTCGACCTCAACCTCAACCTCAACCTCAACCCCAACCCCAACCTCTCACCGACGGCAAGCCTCTTGAGCGTTCTCGCCGCGCCTCTATCAGCTCTGTCTCTTCCGATTCATCTTTCAGCTCGATCGACTCCCTTTCCACAACCTCGGACCTCGAGACCTCAGACCTAGCCACAGTCCGCACCCAGCTCCTATCTTTACATGACCGACATGATCGCACACTATATGAGGCTGCCGTTGACCTCCGACGACAACTATCTCTTCTTGAAGACTCTCGTCGCGAAGCTCGCACATCTGGACGAAACTGGCGCCACGGACGGCAGCAACAAGGTTCTGAAACAGATAGCAGCCATTGGGGACGCTGGGAGTCACCCGAACAGCAACAGCGCGATGTCGCCGAGCGACGAGCAATGAAAGAGGAAATGCGCGCTACCAGAAAAGCATTCCGAGACATTGTCCGGCGCGCGCGTGAAGAACAGCGCGATAAGAGACGTGCCCGGAAAAACCGTCTGCGCCATGTGCGACCCGCATCAGAAAATAACAAGCCTGAAGATGAGATATTGCTTGATGGACGGATGGCCAACCTTGCCCTTGGAGGTACTATATTCCCACCAGCACAGAGCCAAAAAGAGCCAATGGCTCAAGCTTTTCGTCCCCAGCATACCCCTCTACGCTCTGATGCGAGCTCGGAAGTCAGTGTGCCCGGTGCTATAAATACACCCTCATCTGTCTCTCAGACAAGTTTACACGATTCCCCAGTTGTGGCACCAGATAAGAAGTCAAAGCTTAAGCAGATGTTGAAGTCGCGGAATGCGAAGAAGCAGCAGAAAGAGAGGGATGCCGATAAAGACAAGTCTAAAAAGGACAGCAATTGAGTCGTCACTCTTGGCGACCAGTCAATGGAAAGCACCCAGACCCAGTCTGGTCAACGATTTACGATTCAGACGAGTTAGCATTCATCTATCATGTACATTCATCTCACAAATAGATCCGAAATGGGTATCCACATCCACTCTCTCTATACCCTCTTCTCATCCCCATCACCTAGACATGGAGAATCAAATCAAGCCTGACTCTCATTCCTCTCCACCAAATCCCCAACCCCCAACCCCCTTCCAACCTTAACCTTCATCATCTTCTCCTCCTTCCCATCATCCTTCTTCCCCAAATCACCCACAGCCTCCCCCTCATCCTGATCCTCCTCCCCCTTATCCTCAGCAGCAATCCGCTTCTCAATCGCCTTCCAATCCAACCACTGCCCCTCAAGCTTCAAATGCATCGCATAAGCATCCTCCCCATCAGCATAATACTTGCTCTCCACCTTCTCAACCTCAAAGCCGAGTGTATCGCGATATAATCTCAACGCCGCAGTGTTGGATACACGCACGTGGAGAGAAACGTAATTCGCGCGATGCGATTCCGCCATTGCGCGTTCTAGAATTCCGTTAGCTTTTCCTCCCCCAACTAACATTTTCCCTCTCATCCAGGGCAAGGACACTCACGACTCATCCGCATCAACCGTTCCGCAATTCCCAGTCGTCGATGTGTGCGCATCACACTCAAACTGGTGATATGGCCATGTTGCAGTCCGTCTGTGGGCTCTTCTTCCATTTTGGCTAGTACGTAGCCTACTACTTTCGGGTAGGAGGAGCTGATGTTACCGGCGAGACCGGGTGTGCCCTTTGCATGTCCGTTTTTGGGTCGCACGATGGCGACGAAGGAGAGTTGGGGCCATGTGAGGGCGTGGTAGAGGTAGTATTTTAGGAAGTAGTTTTCGGGGAGGTTGGTGATGTTGCAGGTTTGGATTGAGGGGAGGAGGTCGATGTAGCTGGGGTAGCTGGATAGGGGGACGATGTCGACCATTTTGATTGTTGTCCGTGTTGGTGGGAGGTGGAATTGGGAGGTGGTGATGGTCCGGTTCGGTGTTGGTGGGATGGTGATGCGGGTCATGTGATTGTGGGGTGGAGATCTACGAGAATTGGAATTGAACCGAGGAGGGATTGGGGAATGTATGGCAATTTCACTCTATATTATTTCATATTTACACGCAATTGGCAATTCTTATCGCCTATAGACATGAAACCTATAACAGGAAGTCGTGGACATCGTTGATTAGAATGCTGTCAGCAGGAATTGAATGCCTGCTGCAATCATGAGCAGAGTCGATATGCTGGAGACGGATACTCCGTGCACGGCGGCTGAGGCTGTACCGCAGCATTTCCAGTTGTACGTGACGTTGTTCATCTGCGCGGCTACTTCGAAGACGGAGCCGTTCTTGGGATCGCCGTAGTTGTAGTAATCGACCAGTAGGAAGTTTGGCGGGCGGCCCCATTCGCCTGTATCTTGTTAGAGGGTTATATGGAGGAGAGGGGACGGGGGCTCATACTGGTGCAATTGTCTGCCATTCGGCCTAAACTACCAGTGCCGTTGACGCCGTTGGTTGTGTTGAGCTGGTTGCTGTTGGGAATGAGCAGGTTGAGGGGGCCGAGGTTGAGATCCAGGTTGAGGTTGTGGTTGGCCATGTACATGCGGTTCTTTGCGTCGTTGACCGGCAGACCCGGTGGTCGCTGCAGCGTGCAGGGGAAGTCGGCGTTGGTCGGCGAGAAGGGAGTCTCCCACATTTGCGAGAACTCGTCCATCAGCCACGGGATGGCAGTCTGGTTGGCCTGGTAATCCATGAAGACGACGACCCGCTTCTGGAGGAGAATCATTTCTGCCAGTGTGGGCCAGTCATTCAGCCCCATAGGGATCTTCGGCGGGGTATACACAAGGTCTTGAATCCCGGAATTTTTGAACGGTTCGGTGAAGTTCTGTGGTGAGACATAGTCGAAGTTGCCCATTAGGATGGTGACCACATCGTAGGGGTTCTTACGCATCCAGAGGGCGACTTCCGTGAGGTAGGCCTGGAGGGTACCCATGTTGAGAATATTGCAGGAGGTGTGGCAGAGCAGCATGGTGCCGTTCTCGTAATGGGTTTGGAATTGCACTTGGCTAGATTAATTGGGAACGGGGCACCGGGAAGAGAATCGACTTACACATGCGTACGCCGTCATTCAACTGGGCCGTCACGTCGAACATCTGGTTCGAGGCGGCATTGCCTGGGCGTGAGAACGGACTGTTGTGTGCGGCAACCATGGTGATGTTGGAATAGTTACGCGCGCAGAGCTCAGCGTAGCCATTGCAAGGCCGGGTGTTGATGAGCGTCGGGGTGGACGTAGCTGAGGTAGTGGCAGTGGCATTCATGCTTCTGTTGTCCAGGGTGGTGGTCCCGCCACCGCCGATCAGGACGGTCACCGAGTTCGAGGAATGTGTCACAAGAGTCTGATTGCCCGTGGCGGTCGACGAGTTGCTGGGAATGGACGAGGTAACGGCTAGTAGAGATGTATCGCCATCGTTAAGGGTGATAGTGCTGCTGTAGGTCACGTAGGTGCCCAAGGGCAGAGCCACATCGCCAGTAATACTGGAGGCATCGGAGATGTCATAGGAGGTCGGGATGGAGGTGGAAGTGCCAGAGGTGGTGGTAGTATCCTCGGCCAGAGTTAGGCCAGCGAGGATGACTAGAGATAGCCACCTCATGATGAAAAGGGTGTACGTGTGTATGTACAGGGGAAGTGGAGAGAGAGATGATGTTTTCTTGCCAAGCATCAAAGGTCTCGTCTCATCTCAAAAGTGGAGTCGTCACTTGTTGGTGACGCAGACCTCCGTGTTACCGCGCTGATGCACCAATAGTTGGTTGATGTCGACGACTCCACTCTTGATCTCGGCCATGTAATATGTTGGCGATGTCTATGACCGTGTCGATATGTCTAGGATATCACCGAGTTATCACTCTTCTTCCATCGCAGCGGATCTGATTCGCATCAGGGTCTTTTCTCCTTACCTCGTCTTCATATATTTCCAAGATAGGTACTCCGATCACTGCGTCCTTCGTATTGATAAACATTATCTGCATACGACGATCATATCCACTACAAGTGAATTAGTGGAAAATCTACAGCCACTGACGGTCCACAGGAGCTTTTTTGACCAAGGATTTCACGAAGTTATCTCTCCGTAGTTAGGGCCAAGTCATCCTTTATAATCTTTATGTCTCAACGTCATTGTCATTCCCTTTTCCCCTCCTCCCTTCATACCTTCACTCCATTATGGTAGATGGAGTGAACCCTTTCAATGGCCGGCGAAAACTCCCCCTATTCCGTCAGGCCAGTCCCGATCGGCCTGTCGTTCGCCGTCGTGTCGCCACCATCCACACTCACCGTATCATTCGGTCGCTGCTCTACCTACTCGCCTGGATCTTCGTGCTTCTCGTGGTGATCGGAAATGTCTCCAATAAGCCCGTCCTGCGCAGTACCTACTTTCTCTATCTCGATCTGTCAAACATTATCCCCCTATCCGTGCCCAATGCCGTCCTAATCAATTCCATCGCTCGGTCTATCGGTCTGCACGATTTCTACCAGGTCGGCCTGTGGAACTTTTGCGAGGGCTACGATGGCGATGGCATCACCCGCTGCTCCAAGCCGGAGACTTTGTATTCCTTCAATCCGGTCAAGATTATCTTGGGCGAGTTGCTGTCCGGTGCCAGTAGTACGTATCCCCACAGCACACCCCATCCCCCAGACTCAATCTAACTCCGCATTCCAGTCGCCCTGCCTTCCGACATCACCGCACCCCTCCATCTGGCAAAGGTCGCCTCCCAGTGGATGTTCGGGCTCTTCCTGACAGCCGCAGTCCTCAATTTCATCATGATCTTCATCAGCCCCCTAGCCGTATCCTCGCGACCGCCCCAGAACATCAAGGCTCTGGTAGCCAATGGCGGACAAGTCAATACCGCAGGGGAACTCCCCCACCGTCGTCGCACATTCGTGCTGTTACGCTCGTTCCCAATGCTGATCATCAGCTTCTTCACCGCCCTGATCACCATCGTGGCATCCGCCGTCGCTACCGTCATGTTCGAGATTTTCGCCAACGTCTTTGCCACTGCCGACCCCAGTCTTAACATCAAAGCCCACGTTGGTACTCAGATGATGGCATTCATGTGGGTCGGCTCCGGATTCAGTCTCATTGCCTTTATCATCCAGTTTGGCTCCTGCTGTGCGTCTTGCTGTGGTGGACGCAAGGCTCGCAAGCAGCTCAAGGCTCAGGATGTCGGCTACAAGGAGAAGGGCTTCTCGCACAACAGTCAGTCCGACACTAGTGCCGAGCCTATCCGTACTCTAGCCGAGGACCGTGAGGCCGAGCCGCACGCTTTTACCCGTTAAGTATTTCTTTTTGTCTTTGATTCAATGTGGATGTTGCACTTGGAATGTTCAAATCGGTCATGTGTGGTTTTCTGGTTTGGATATCTACCCTGCTACGATTAGATGACTTAGTCAGCGTCGAGCTTTTCTATATAGTCCAGGATTTAGATCTGCAGATACAAATGGTTCATACCTAGGATACATAGAGGATTCAGAATCCATCGATCTTGTTCTAAACAAGACTGGTTGTGCTTGTCATTATGCATAGATCCGACTTGAATTGTGGAACTGCACGCGTGTACTGGCCTCGGGACTCGTGGGCTTGAATTAGCATGCGTGAATGTACTTGCTTTTCTGACCCATCCTTAAGCACGCCAAGCCCCTAGAAATCAAGTCCTCGCACCAGAAACTGTCAACAAGTTCTCGGAGCCGTGTCATTAGACGTGGCGAGTCCGTATGTTTAGGTGCTTCATCGCACGAAATGCTTAATGCTCAAGTTTTCCAGCAATCCTTAGTGTATTCCTTGATATCTCCTCTTTTTTCTTCTTTGTTTGTGTTTACTAAACCCGATATGCAGAATTTTCTATAAGACAACTCGAAAGACTTTAGACACGACACCTCTATACGGTTTATATATCGTTTCCAATTCTCTGGTCAACTTTTATTTGAATGATATCCATCTCGATGAAAGGAGTAAATTCTGAACAAACATATTCAGTCCCAATAGACCTTATATTCTTCCTCATCTGTACTCAATCCACCAGAGTCTTTCTCCCTAGCCCTGAATCTACTAAAGACGATCGTTGTTGACACTTGACTGATCTGACTCTTGGTTCCAAGAGGAGCTAAGGATCCTCGGACCAGTTAGAGCGCGCGTCTCCAAGAAGTCGATCGTACTATATGTGACATTAACACTACCGCTAGGTTATGCGCTTGAGTCGGACTGGCCAGAACAATCGATGGCCCTCCATGTGTAAAATCCGAGCTTTCATATGATTATCGGTGAGGACAAAGTCAATATGTGTGTTCGGCCTGAGAAACACGTCTTAAACCTCTAGATCTCTGAGGCTATATGATGCGACGGAGCGTGACAGTTGAGGGAATATCCATCAGAGGGAAAGCGACGAAGGAAACTCAGGAGGAGGGTAATAGTAATTTCTGTAGATAGCGCCAGGGATTTTCAGTTCTTCGGAGAGCGTAGACAGCATCGATCGAATAGAGGCATCGCCGGGAATACAGATAACCTCATCGTGCATGGTAGTACTAGTAACCATTAGTCGACATTACAGTATCCACGTCATTGCCGTCATAGCATGCCATCTGCTTAGCTTTGGTATTGAAAACCTTCGGCCTTGCCTGGGCACTTGTGTCTCTGGATATCTTCTTCATGAGCAGCAATGGACCACCGCTGGTTCCTGGGAAGGTTTTGCCTTCGGCACCGTCCTGCCTCTCAACCCGATCTTCGCGGACTTCAACCAAGGCCCAATCCATAATGCATCTGCAGTTCTTCAACGAGGTACCCTTTTGAAGAAATGAATACTCGACATCCTTGAGTGTCAAGTCACCCATAGCCACTGCAGGTAGTTGCGGTCGCCGGTAGCTTCCGCCTCGATTTGTTCCAATTTTGGTTCATTTCCTGGATCTCCGCTTCGCTGAAGTTGCTGTTGTGCGAAAGCCACTCAAGGCTTGTTTTGATAAGCCTAACGAGGTAGTTTTGGCTCGATGGAGCCCACTGCCTGTGAATACTGGTTCAAGCTCGTTGTCAGGGCTGCTTGGAAGTTGTGCTTCTGTGTCTCCCTATCTGTCTCGGGATGTCGTTTACCCGGATCTGCAGGTTTCTCAACAGCCAGACCGTAAGACTTGAGATGTCTGGATAGTGTTGATCGCGAGTTGGAGCTACCACTTTTGGCTAGCGCGTGACCACTGGATTCTTGAACAGTGTTTTGGTGGATTCCTAGGCAGAACCTCAATTGGATTCTTTTGGATCATCCTCTGTATCCTCATCCTCTGGACCTTTCCTTTTCTGCCGTGACAATGGGACCAGGTGAGCCCCAACGGCCTCGTCCCACTCTGGCTTGCATGTGAGCACTGCTCACATGCAAGCCAGAATGGAAACCTTGGGAGAAAGAGAAAGAAAGAGGGAGAAAGAGAGGGACAGAGGGTTTTATAGTCTAATCTATCCCCGTATAGTAAAATCCATATCAGACCTCGGCGAGTCGCTAGTAGCCGCTAGAGAACTAAATACTAGATAATCTGTAAGAAACCTTTATATCCAAGTCAAACTCATCGAAGATTCCTATAGATTTGCTCTAGAATTCGCTAACCCTACTCCCAATCACTAAATAAGCCTAATTTCAAGGTCTACTTATCTATTAGCTAGTGAATACCTACTTTTCTAACGATCTCTTATTTTGCCCTTACTTTTCCCTTGCTTTGCTATTACTTTGTCCTCAACTTTTCTCTCTATCTAGCTACCTAGGTATCCTTCTAAGACAGAGTATGGTATAATATCAGAGAAACAAGGTACTAGGGTAGTATATTATCTATTTTTTTCTATCCTCGCTGCCCTAACAGTCTTAGGCTCGCACCGACCTAGAGCTGTTGACTACCCGCTAGTAATCTTCTAGGATACGAAGTATACCGAAGTTGCGTGACTTTTTATAGTAGGTATCTATGTGGAAGTGAGAAGGACAATTTTGAAGGGCGAGAGATGTAATAGTAAGGAATATGAAGATAATAAGCTAGAGGATGGTGAAATTAGTATGAAGCGCAAACGGCTTCAATAAGGTCCGGACGGTGCTATTAAACAAGGCTACGCGCCAGTCGTCCTACGCAGCGTTTAAGCCCTATCTTCTCAGAAGGAACCTATCGTTACGATGGTTGGAGGACTAGGCTTCACGGATAACTTCAATTGCCGGGTTTGTTCCTCTGAAACTGATAGTCCCCTTCTGGCTGAGGTTCGAGGAGTTCAACCGATATGACAGGGTGTATCTTCCACTGCGGAGGTAAGGCCAGTCTGTAGCGTTCGGATAGACTCCAACGACCTTGAACGGTCCTGTTCGTTGCGCACCGGATTTATGGTGGACTGGTGAAGTGACTTGATACCCTCGATGCAGGCATACATACAGGTCTCCCACTTTGAAGGTAAGTGACTGGTAGCTCACTTGGGGCCCAGGGATAATCTGCTGGGTCCATGGGACTGACTACATTGAAGTGAGAGATAAAAGAAGCGGCCACTGCTAGCTTTTTATTACACTGATTTAATGCGTAGCTACCTAGGTAGTAAGGCTTAATCAAGTTCAGACCCCACAGGCACAACATTGTGGTTCTTCAACAACTCTTCCATTTGAGCCTCTCCTCGTCGAGCTCTTAGACCAGGGCTTCGTCGGCCTCGCGATCCATCATCTCCTGAAGCATCTCATCCTCGATCATGCGTCCGAATTCATCATCAGTGGGGTTGTAGGCAGCAGCAATAGCGGCAGGAGCATCACACTCGGGAATGGTAGTAGTCTTGGTGACAGTATTCGTGGTAACCTTGTTGGTAGTCTTGGTGATAGTCTTCATTGTGGTCTTGTTGGTAGACTTGGCAGCGGACTGGGCGGCAGATCTGACGGCAGATCTAACGGCAGCAGATTTGACAGCGACATGCTCCTGGAGGGCAGCACTGGCGGAAACGAGCAGGTCGTTAGTAGGGTCGTTGAAGGGACCTCCGAGGTTGCGACGAATGTGCTTCTGAGTTTCGACGAGGTTGTAGCTGAGGCCGAGGCCTTTTTTGTAGACTTGATTCTTGCGGTCAGGGTTGAGGTTGTTGAAGACATCGTCGACAGCGTCATGGTCGTTGACCTGGTGCAGCCACTTGAGGTCTTTCTTCCTGAATTCACGGCGGAACTTGGTCAGTGGGCTGTCTGCAATTTGCACGGGGGTAATTCCTTGGGTACTCACTTTCTCTGCGTCTGGGTCATCGGTGGTCAAATCAATCAGATCTATCACCTCGGCCTCCTTGGGAGACACAGCATGCGAGTGGTAGAAGTTGGCGGGGGAGTTCATGGGAGGTGCGGTGGCCGCGGTGGGCCCATGAGCCAGGCCGATGGCGAGGACGGTGTTGTTGTTCATATTGAGCGAGGCAGGAGTAGAAGAAAGTATTGGTGAATTGAAGGGTGGTCGAGGAGTGAGGTCTTCGACGAGAGTAGAAGAAGTCGAAGAGTGAATTGGTGAATTGGATGGTTGTTGAGGAGTGAGGTCGTCAAGGACAATTGGAGAAACAGCCGAAGAATGAATTGATGGATTGAGGGGTGGTCGAGGAGTGAGGTCTTCAAGGAGAATAGGAGAAGTCGAAGTGGGAGGAGAAGGGTAGGAAATATTTGTATTCAAGGGGGCAGAGTGCTGGACAATAGGCTCCATTTGATCACATGGTGAATTCAATTGAGGACGTTGCCCGGATTGTCTCAATTGTTCAACTGGTTCAACTTGAATAGAAGGATTCAATTGAGCGCACGTGCTCAATAGATCATTGTACGCGTGACTTAATTGATTGTATCTGTATTCCCATTCATTCGACGCATTTGGCTTCGGTGCCCCGGACGTGCATTGTTGAAAGTCCCGAATCAGTGAATTATGGGTTTGAGCCAATTTGACAAATTTGCCCTTCCACTCCTCGATTTCTGTCTTGAAACTTTTGGCTCTCTGCTGCTGAGTGGTACACACTCGACGAAGTGTTGCCATTTCAGCCTCTTGAACATGGATCCCCAGCCTACCCGTCTTCGGATCGATGCTGGTGTACTTGAGCAAGGCATCTCGGTACCTGTTCCGCTCAGCCGTAAGAACATCAATTCTGCGTCTAGAGCTTGACAGCCTATATTGGAGAGTCTCGTGGGAAGCTTCAGTCACACTTCTCATCGAGTGGAGGCCCGGTGCTGACGGACGATATCCAACGGAACCATATGGCGAGACGTGCTCTGAGTCCGGCTTGTGGAGCATTGCTTCGACAGACGCATGATAGGCAATATCCTGCTGGCCAAGGCAGAACTTCTGCTGTACAGCAGAGCTTGCCGAGGGAGTAGCACATGAATCTGGAGCAGCATGCGGCAAGATAGATGCCTCATTCGTCGTTTCAATGTTCAATACTTCTGCCACAGCCGGCGAGAGCTGCTGCTCTCCAGTTTTTTGCTTCTTGGATTCCGGGGGGATGCATTCTTCCTCGAAAAGATCATCGAGACCATCATGTGTACGCTTATTCGACTCGTCTAGTTGAGGCACCAGCTGACCGAAATCCGTGAAGGGGTCAAAGTCAGGGCCGATATCGATATCGAAGTCGAAGGCATTCTCGTCCTGCAGCCACAACTCTGGCAGTTGCGACTGAGATCCAGGGAACAGTGTAAGCCCTAGATCATCATATGCAATGCTTTCGGGCTGGAATGAAGGCAACTCACATTGCTCCATGACTCCGTTCATGTCAATCTCGAAAGGAATCAGGATAGATAGAGATCATACCCGAGCCTTGAGTTTAGGGAAAGAGAAATATCATGGCAGTCAAGCCACAGTAATCATCGCCTATATCTCGGAGACGCGTAATAGAGATATCGAGGGGCAAGGGGTTGAATTTAGACGTGAGATGTCAATCAAAGGTCACCTGCCTGGGAACTTTTTGTTGATCACTTTTCTGCCATCCAAACTGAGCTTCCTCACCGCCTTTGCTTACCGTCTCCCTTACCGCCCATCCGCCCCATATCTTCCCACACCGCTCTCAAATCATGCCTTTCATTCAAGCAGCACGTGATCACGGCGGCAGAATCCGTGCCCGCTACAACCGACTCGTCCTCCGCGTACAGAGAGCACGACAGCACCAACGCGTGAATCGGGCTCAACCAAGAGAAATTCCTTCACCCCCACTTCTCGCTGAACCACAACCTCTCCGTCCTTCAATCTCCACAGACTCTCTTACATTCTCCTCGGAGCCTCTTCCTGATACACCCGGGATGAGTGTCATCCTCTGCACTGGTAAGTGGGCCTTCACTGATCTCCCCGCATTCTTTATCGGCTTGAGCTAATGACTGCTGGCGCACCTTGCAGCGGGGTATGACCATACCATTCGGTATGTCTGAAGCAATCTGAAGCTCATATGCTGAGCTCTGGGAGCTGACATCCCTTCCTGAACCTGAACTTGCGCTAACAAATACCTATTCACCAGTTTCTGGGAGGCGCTGTCGGGCATCTGCTCACGCACCATTCAGCATCCGGACTCACAGGTTAATCGCCTCTGCATCACTCCGGATAAGCGCTTCCTTGCTGCCGCCGGTCACACTAATGTCAAGCTCTATGACATCAAGTCCACCAACCCGAACCCTGTGATGACCTTCGAAGGTCACACCAACAACATCACTGGTGTCGCATTCCACTGTGAAGGCAAGTGGATGGTAACAAGCTCCGAAGATGGGACTGTCAAAGTCTGGGATACTCGCACCGGTTCCCTGCAGCGCAACTACGTTCACCGAGCTGCAGTAAATGACGTTGTAATTCACCCGAACCAGGGTGAGTTGATCAGCGGTGATCGCGCTGGCGTGGTTCGCGTTTGGGATCTCGGAGAGAGTGTTTGTACCCACCAACTGATTCCAGAGGATGATACTGCTGTGCACAGTGTGAGCGTCGCTAGCGATGGGTCTCTGCTGTGCTCTGGAAACCGAAAGGTATGGACCCTAATGTGTCTTATCAATTTCCCTGACTAACCACTTACTCGTCTACAGGGCAATGTTTACATCTGGCGTATGGTTCAGAATGAAGAAACCACTCGCATTATCCCGATCTGCACCTTTCAGGCTCACAAGGATTACATTATCCGTGTTCTGCTGTCTCCCGATGTGAAGCACCTGGCGACCTGCTCTGCTGACCACACCGCCAAGGTGTGGAATCTCGATGGGGACTATGCTCCTGCCAAGGCAGCCATTAAGGCATTCAATGATAAGCAGGCTGAGCAAAGCAGTGAGGAGAAGCCTGAGGCCGCACCGACCCCTGCGGAGGCTACTCGTAGCCACAACCGTGACCTCCTGCGTATCTTCGATGCTCCCGTTCAGGACAGAGACCTGCTTCGTATCAGTGAGGCACCCCGCGATGAGGCCCAAACCCCTCAGCAAACGTTCACTCCATCGCCCGATGGACCCCCTATGGACCCCAACACTGGGACCCTCTTCCTGGAGACGACCCTTGCCAACCACCAGCGGTGGGTCTGGGACTGCGCCTTCTCCGCAGACTCCGCATACCTGGTCACTGTATGCAGTGACCACTACGCTCGTCTGTGGGAGCTCAGCTCCGGAACCATTATCCGGCAGTACTCCGGGCACCACCGCGGTGCAGTGTGCGTGGCTCTGAATGATTATTCAGAGCCTCGCTAAGAATCAGACGTATCTTCGTCTGAGATTTCTTTCATCTTCGGCTGGGGGATCTTTAAGGGAGGGGGAGGGGAGGCTAGGGTTATGGGCGTTTTCACGAGGCATGGCATAGCGTGGCGCAAACCGGGTTAATTTTACACGGTTGATATTGTTATCTTTGACGGGTCCATTTGGCCCTTTTTTTTCCCTGGCCTTTTCTTAGGTTCTGATCCCCCGGAACTCCCAGTTTCAGATACCCATTTTTATCAAATACCATTTTTTACAGTGCACTCACTCTAATTCCTATAGGCGGGCATCATAAACATCCTCAGTGACTACAAACGCCTCCATGTAACCCAACATCCATATATAAGTCCACTGAGGCATAAAAACCTGATATTCAAAGAAACTAATAAACAGCCATCGCTCAACTCAAAGAGAATAAAAAAGCCCAGGTCTAAAGACCTCAAGGCAAAAGTGAACAGGAATAGAAATGAGAAAAAAAGGCATATGAAAATGGACCCCAGTCCCAGAATCAAGGACAAAGTCCCAATTTATCAACCCATCCCGAGGCTTCCTAAGCCATAGCAAACCATGTCACACTAACCACAACATCCAGCCCCCTCTCCTCACCACCGGGATACTTGAACGTCCACATGCCATCACGGTTAACATCCCAGTACGCCCCAGACGCGGAGTGCATCCCGCGCTTTCCAGCATTGCTCTGCGCGCCCTGCGCTGCGGCGCTCTTGTCGATAATTCCTTGCTGCACGATCGTGCTGTTCACCGTGAAGCGGTACGGCGCTGGCTTGGTAGAGTCCTCTGGGGCGGTTGCGGTGATCAGGGCTTTCAGGACGGTATTCTGTAGGATGTTGGTTGCTGTTCCTGGGATTATGGCGGCGTACTTACAATGATAGCTGAGTTCCAGGAGGCGACTTGAGTGTGTTCGTACTCCGTAACGGTTTTCAAAGCGTCGTCACAGGCCTGTGGGTGTTAGGTTGGGCGTGAATTGCGGGGATCGGACGTACCTCGTTGGTAATTTTGGTCAGTTCCGGGATCGGAATGGGCTGGATATTGTGTGTTTAGTAGGTGTGTCGTGGAGGGAGCATAGACTGGTTTTGTTGTCATATATCGATTGGACGTACCGACGCGGGAGTGGTGCCCTCGACAGCCATTGTATTTGTTTCTGGGGTAGTGGGTTATTGATAGACTGTTTGATGGAAGCGAGTCAGTATTCGGGTACTGGGAAGCGTAGGTCGGACCCTCAGAACGCCCAGTGCGGTCGATATCGTGGCTGAATCCTCGCTGAGGCGCGTTCTCTGGGACAGTGCGGGGAGACCTGAGTGCGATTGTCGGCCGTCTGGGCGTTCGGGGTTGTTTTCGCTCTTGGCATGGTTGAGAGTGTGCTCACCGGAGGTAATTCTGTGGGGTAACAGGGGTTTAATGTTGTGGAATTGGGGATCACGGTAACTGGAAGAACGATTGATTGTTTTGGGAGAGTGGCATCATCGCGTGGCTGCTGCGGCCCGCTGGTTGGTTGCTTCTTAGCGCCGTGCTTAGTAAGGCTAAGCGGTTGGTGTCGCCGATAACTAGTTGTATTTACTTGTAGAGTTGTGTTGATTTTTATATTTTTATTGGAGTATATTTAGACTGTTGTATGTACTTTATTGGACTAGAGTTTTGCTGAGTTGGGAATTGTAAGAGCTTATTGAATGGGAATTTGTGATATTTGTACGAAGTATATGAGGCTGAAAGGCAAATGGAGAACTATTGGGTGGTCTATGTCCAATGTGTGTCCACCCACGCGCCTTATGTGGCTGGTGGTATACTAAGTAATGATATAGCTATGTATATGGTTTAGTAACATCATGCCTATATCCTTGCATCGGCATTAGGGGACCATTTGAGTCTGCCTCCAACAGAGGAACGTCTATGGAGATCCCAGTAACCTCGAGCACTCTTGTCGCAATCAGCTGTATGAAGTTGTAGATCATCAACTCCGCAGCGCGGAGGTATTATCAAGCCAGGTGATCGTCTGGAATGGACACCGCGGTAAGCCCATGGCGGTTTTGCATCGAGATCTTCAGTCGCGGTCAGGTACGTCGTATTGGAGAATTTACGTTCCCAGTCCCAGCCAAGCGTAGAGAGCCTCAAGAGTCACGAAGACTTGCCCGCTGTAGGCTGCTTTGAATCCGTCCAGCCCAGGTTCATCGGGAGGCCATATCTTCGAGTAAGTCGGGTATATCGCAGAGATTCGTGTAGCCAAATGTCGGGCATTTCAGAGTCGAGACCGCGTATTGCTCATAGCATTATCTTACGTTCTGAGTTTCCAAAAATGCAGCGCTTTTGTTCGACGAGTATTCCACAGCCTTGGAAGATTAGCGGAGCCACAAATTCAGCGGAGGTGGATTGGCTTGCAATGGAATATCGGAGAGTGCGCAACAGCCGATTGAAACGATGTGGCCCTCATAAGGCAGTATAAGTCCCAGTCAGTAGGCACAAGCTTTCGAGAATAGGAAAGCCTACCAGTTGAGCAATGCCCTTATAACAGAGCCATCCATTTAGCTAGTCAAAGGTGACAAGTTTCGATATGCCCATGCAGATAATGGCGATAAACACCTCATCTTCTAACACCAAGATTGGGTCTTGCAAGTGTTTGCGCAGAGAAGTAAGTGCCCGAGAATAGAAACATGCGCGCTTTCGCACAAGTTCTGAGTGACTGTGCTTTTTACCAACATATGAGGTGGCCAAGGCGCGAAGTGAGGAAGTAGACAGCTTTTCCTCGTCTTCGGCATAGGGGTAAGCAAGAGGATCCGGGGAGCTGAATGAGGCACGTTTGATTCATGGTGTCAATTAAAAGCCCTGTTTATACTACGTGAGGTGAAGAACCTCTGTTCATCAAATGCTGGGTTGAGGGTCAACGGCATAAAATACAATTTGATGACCGAATATTCCGACTGTAGTCCCAGCTGAATGAGCGCAGTGGATCTATTCTTTTCAGTAGAGGGCTTCTCAGTCAGCCGAGTAGTCATGACAAGCTGGCATATTGCTCATAGCCCTCGCGTTGGACCATTGGCGTTGCGACAGGTTCGCAATGCGGCTGTTGACAAGAAAAAGAAAAGCCAAAATTAAGTCGCATCCTGGTTTCGAACGGTATATCTGTGAAATTATTCCCATATAACATACTGGACTCGTTTGAGACTTGACTTTTGTATCTCTTAGCGTCGCCATATAACTCACAACACCTATTCGCAATAGCCTCACCACCCCCACAATAGGCCTAGGACATTCAAAATAATTATCTAATAATAGCAGCAATAGCTTCTAGTACAATAGATAGAAAAAAGAAAAAAAAAAGAGTCATTATCCCGCCCGTAGGCGATCCCACCCGGGCTAGCTAGGCCGCTCCCACCACTGATTCACCTCCCGCTGCACAGTCACTGTACAGTAACGCCTGTGGCGAGACGTCCAGAAGGTCTTGGGAGAGGTATCATTCGATTCAGGCTGTCAACCTAATTCTGTCTTTAACCACTCGACCACTGGGGAGGCTTGTATACCAAGAACAACTGGAACTTGATGTTAAACCAACCCTTCTTATTTTCTGGTCCCTCATCCCCTAGATAATAAACAGGCGGCTAATTCCATCTGAGTATGCTAGTCGTGTATTCGGATTAAGGACTGTAAGATAGATCGCGCCGCATTTCACTCTACACCGGCTGCAGGTCTTACGACAGCCCGGAGGAGTGGAGAGCTGGAGATTGAGATTGAGATTGAGGGAGCCCGACTGTGGAGGCTCTGGTGGGCCTGATGTCGATATCTAACTATCAATACATGGCTGATGCTTATTCTGAAGACTGAAGATATAACACATACAGGTTTTTCCATTTTTTTCGTACTTAGATAAGTATAGAGCTGAGTATTCGCATCATCACCTGGTGTCATCAAATCATCAAATCCCCTAGATCCCCACGTTCTTCGTGTACACCACATCATCTCCATTTCCCCGTCTCAAACAACCTATTCTGCTTTTTCCTCATAGATTTCCGATCTTCCTGCAACTTCCATCTGTAAAACTCACTCTCTTCCTGGGAGATTGCCTCATCACAATGAAGAAGTAGATAATGCATAACAATCATCACGAGCTCCATAGGTAACTTCGATCTCAAAAATTTCACAATACAACGCTGGCGACCAGTCCAATCTTCTCTCTGGACAGGAACATTGGCCGTTGAAATGATGCGCATATGCGGATCCACCAGGAACAGAAACAGAAGCTTGCAGTGACCCGGTTTGGTATCATCCGCAAGTGACATTGCAGACCGCTGGTGCTGAAGATAATTGGGGAATGTCAAGAGTCGACCTGAATGGATCAGGACGTTTCCAAGGCCTTGAATGGCAACTTGATCTTCGCCAAATCGACCGTTCAGAGTGATGTGGCGAAAGACTGCGCGCAGATACTCTGGCCATTCGAATACGTTGTTATCCTGCCAGGAGTCATGGAACCGTTTCCCGTAGTCCATACGGTGGCGGAAGCCGATGGTTTGGTCTTCCATGTTCTCCATGTCGTAGCAGTACACTGCGCTCGCGCAGATATGCTCATTCTAATAAGTTGGTTAGAGGTATTCTAGGTTTAAAGGGTTGGTGAGACTCACTGGCTGTCCCGCAAGATGCCACACACTTTCGGGCATGGTTGGATGCTGAGGGGTGAGCTCGATGGTCTCCAGTTTGACGATAACCTGAATCCCGGTATTGTGGAAGTCTCTCTTCAGATTGACGGGTTTTGTACGACGAGGCTCGAAAATCGTAGGCTCAGGAAGCTCGGTGAATCCCGAGTTAACCCAGCGCATCTGTCCTCGATCGAGATCCGCAGGTGCAAAGTCTCCAGGTGCAAGGTAGCCACTGCAATGGCATAGAAACTCGGCATGATCATCAAAGTCATCCTCATCAGTGTCGTCACTGTCATCACTGTGAAGATCGGCATTGTGGCCATGGCATCTGCAGGTACATTCTTCCTCCACAGGCGGCGACCGGGAGGGCTTAGTTGGAAGCGGAATCCTGTTAGCCGTCAATTTGGTCCACTGCAAGCTGACATTCCACATGGGAATTGCCTTTGCGATGACTTTCTCGAGAACATCGTAGAACTCTCGGTCCCGGACAGGGTGTGCGTTGTTGATGTATGAGACAATTTGACAACCCTTTGTAGACAATGAGACGTTACAAGGGAGATATTGGAATCCCTCAAACTTGTTCCGATTGCCACTCTGAACAGTTTCAAGTTGAGGACGCCTTCTCAAGGTGAGAATAGTTCCATTTCCGGCGGTAGAGATACAGTTTTCGCGAGTGATAAGTCGATCTGGCAAAATCCTGGTTCGACCATAGACGAGGGGGTACAGGGATGGGTCAATCGGATTGAATATGTTCGGGGAGTCGGCATTGGGCAAAAGAGGTCTCGGGCCTCGCTCCAGGGGGTCACAGGCGTTGATCAAAGCCCGACGCAAATTGGAAGAGATGACTTCGTCAGACTTCACGACACCATCAAAGACATTGACAGTTTTTTTCCGGCGAAAGATGGATGCCCTCCACCGGAGTTCCTTCACCAGATAGGTCATCACCCGAGGGGTCACATCTTGATAGGGCTTGTCCGGTTTTTGATAATGCACCATGTCGGGTATATCACGAAGCCCCAGCGGAGAATCCTGAGCAATTTCCACATACATAAAGTCCTCGTCACTCTCACTGAACTCACGCCACCATTGTGAGATGATAGCTTCATTGAAGATCTGATTCGTTAGCCCTAGCCCTCATGAACTGGGTTGGTCAGTCAAAGAGGAAAACGTACATCGCTTTCCCAACCAGGCTTCTCCGTAATCTCATTCATGATGCGCATCATTACAGTCTCTCGATGATGATAGAGCCGACTAGAAGATTGACGTTAATGATATCTAAGGTTAAAGGTTGTAGACCACTTACTCCACAATTCCCGCAGTAAGATATCCGAAGTTCAGCGCAACCGGGAACATGGGCGAGTGATAGTAACGCTTGTAACTAGGATGGTCACTCTAGTAAGTATGATCAGCAATTCATAGTCTCCATAGTTATATGGTGGTGAGAACTAACATCCTTGAACCGTGGAATCCAGTCAAAGGGCAGGGTGTGTCCCAGCAGGTCAAACGGTGTCTTTTGGGTCTTCAGACTAGTCGGCGGCATCATATGAGCCATGGTAGTCGAAACTGAAGTGTATGTTCGGGCGGGATTTTCCGTCACTTCGGGTGAGCACTGGTGGTGAGAAACAGCGCCCACCCAGGATGGTCTCTCTCGATCAACCAATGAGCTGCGGGGAAGTTCTTTTGATATATCGATGAATAGATGATTGGGAAGGACGGATGTGTTCAACGGACAAGAAAAATAATGTGTGGGTGGGATAGATGGGAGTGGGGATGTAAAAGAAGGGAAGTGAGATGAGAGTTTAGTGTGAAGAACGCGACAAATGCTCACGAGATACACTTTCTGAACTCGCGCTAAGGGTTACTGCAAACCGGATAATACCGTGGATGTGAGCACGTGCATATTGAAGCTCTTCTGGCCTGTCTTTTCCAAGGTTATGAACCCTACAGTAAAACATCTTGTCGGCAGTCCATCAACTTCGACGGTTGACCCCTATCCTATCTAGGCTAGCCTATGTAACACATACCAATCTATGCAAATTTATACAGTGTCGAACTGCTATCGCCCACTTTCAGCGTTCATTATCAAGAAACTTTCTATGGCATGCTTGCAACAGCCGACAGGCGGAACTAGACACTCCTGGATCAAATGTCTTCCCGGTATTGTAAGAAACTAGATCTCACGTTAAGAACTAGACCAAGATCAGAAAGCCCACATAGGTATATTTCTGAGACATGAGCAAGGGTGTCAGATTGATACAGTTCAACCCACGTCGGCTAGTTCCAAACTAGCAGCAACCTAGCCATCTAGGGTGTAGTCAATTAGCACTTACAGTGCTTAACTAGTCATCCATTAGCTAACTGGGCTAGCTAATTATTTAGTTAGTTGGTCCCTTCCATAGCTTCAATGGACGATCATCTTCTACCATATACGCCAGGCTGTTGGTATCAAAGCGTCAAAATTATCTTCCCCCATATTGAATGGTTCACCGCCCAACTTTCCGCCTAGCATGCAGTGGATTGGGGCTAATCCGGACAGATTAACGGTTGTTCCCCATCACATGATGCCGAATATCAGTCAGTTTTTGGCATTATGTGACCTCGAAAGTTCCTGTCAAACGACATGTGATCTTGAATTTCGGAGAAATCAATGTCAATTAGCCAGCTATATCCATTCATTGTGACATCTAGAATGTTGGGATGACCTCCCTTGATCCATTGATAGGTCGGTTCGGACCAATGCGATGATCTATACCGTTCTAAATTTAGCTTTTTATACTCCGATCCCCGACCGAATCCGATTCCGGGATACTGGCTCTGTATACCGGTGGTTTGTACCTGAACCTGTACTACCTGACCTCGACCTGGGTCGCACATGGGTAGCCCAGCATGCATGGCATAATAGTTCCTTGTGTTTTCGACTCCACCTATGCAATCGCTTCTGTGACCTCTGGGATCAGACAGTACAGATGGCTCGAGTCAAACTCGCGTGACCCGTGGTTGGACTCTAGTCCTACTGTTACCAGCCGAGATGAAAAGCCCAAATCCGCCAAAGACGGAAATACATTTAATTTAGTGCTCACACAATGATACAGACACAAGACCTATTTACAACAAGACGCCACCGACAAAGAAACCAAGAAGCAAAGGCAAGCAACGACTGGATAGAACGGTTTCGTTCATGCGGAGGACCGCTAGACACGTAACGAAGGGGAATCGTGGGAAGAGACAAGAGTTGATGGTTTTGAGCTTCGCTTAGCGGACGGGGTTTCGAGGTTACTGAGGTTTAGGATTGAGAACAGGGTAGGAATATTCTGCATTGTCTGGCAGAATGCAAATGGGGAATCTGGTTGGTCACTCTATTCCTGGCCGAATCCAAGGGTTTCCTCCACTGCGATGGACATCTTGTGCTCCAGAGTGTCGTGGTTCTTGTACGGAGGTAGATCGAGACGGTTGAAGCTAGATGGTGGTTAGTGGGGTTGGAAGAACGGCGGGAGAAGGTGACATACCAAGTGTGTGACTTGGGGAGGGCATTAGGATCACCGGATTTCTCGATGGTGAACCGTCGAGGACCATCAGATCCTTGCAGATCCTTGAAACCATTGACAGGAATACGCGAAGTTCCGGTGGTGAACTGGAGAAGACGCGATTTCTGCTCCGCATCCCAGGTGCGGACGATCTTCCAAAAGTTTTGAATAACCTCGTCCTGCTCCTGGTAGCCGCGGTAGTCGGTGTGCTTTTTCCAGTCGTCCACATCGATATCGGCAATACCGCCGATGAGAAGTTCGAGTTCACGCTCATCGAAGACGTTGACCAGATCCGGTGGAATCAGCTCGTTGAAGCCGGACATGAATGCGTTGAACTGCTCCTCGACGCGCTTGACAATCTTCCACTCCGTAACCAATCTAATCACTAGTCAGCCCGCCACTCCAAATAACGTCGGCTCGTGCAAACTTACTCAATGTACTGTGGCTTGTTCACGTTGGTGACGGGAATGTCTCGACCACCGGGTATCAAATCAATAGTGCGACGCTCGCCAAACTTCTCATCATCAACCGAGAAAGTAAGCTCAACAATTCCTTCAATATCATTATCCCTAGAGACGTTGTTAGTTCAGGTTGAATGCACAAGGAATGGCGAAACTTACAAAGTCCACGCCAGGTTTCGATGCAGGTCTTCATCGACACCCTCCATGTCCTGAAGAGTGACCTTCTTCCTCAACATCATCTTGTAAAAGGCTCCGATGAAGAAGGAGTCCAGGAAACGGCGGTGGAAGATAGCAAGGCCGACTACCCGGCCAATGAACTTGAAGTAGTTGAGATGCTCAGGGTTGACCCCGGAGTGGGGATTAATCTGCAGGGTATAATTATCGTGCGCGGAGTATTCGAAGAGACAGTAGAAGGGATTGAACATTTCGTGAGAGAGGAGGAAGAAGAATTCACTGCAGACTTGTTAGTATCAATGGCGACCAACACTGAATGTGGAACATACCGAGAAAGACCGCCGTAGTCCAGGCCGTCTTCACCGTCGAACTTGATCATCAAGCGCTTCTTCAGATCAGACGCGCTCTGGCGCATGATCTCGGCATACGAATCCTCAAAGATATTATTGCGACGGACCTTGACGTGACACTGTCCAGACATGATCCGCAGAGCGGGTTGGGATCGGAAGTAGATCAGCTTGCGACGGAAGTCACGCTTGTACTGCGGAACACCCTGGTCCAATGATGAGGGCAATCGAGGGTCGTCCCAAGTGGTCGTCTTTGTATTGTGGTCCACAAAATACACACGAGCAGTGTTGGTAAGACGCATTTCCCATCCGCTTGGCAACGGCCCCAGTTGAGAAACTGGCTGCTGCTGAATGGTAGTGTTGCTTCCGCCCTGGTTTTGATTCTGGCCATACATGCGAATGTACTGCTGTCGGCGGGGATCGACCCAGGTTGTTGTCCGGGTGTTATGGTCGACGAAGTAAGCGCGTCCTTCCGGTGTATGGCGCTGTTCCCATCCAGATGGAAGCTCACCAGTGCCTGCAGTGGTGGCTCCCGTCGCCATCATGGAAACGGCATTGGCATTGACTCCGGGGGCAGTGCCGCTGGCGCTACCACCAGCAGCAGGGGCTGTGATACCGGGAGGTGGTGTACTCGGTTGGTGGCCATCCGGCAAGTTCGGCGAACTGGTACCTGTGCGATCTTCGGGCAGCATTCGGCTCTGGTGGGCCCGACGTTCCAGCTGCATGTTGGCTTCACGTTGAGTGCGCTGAGCAGACTCGCTGTAATTGGCCGCAGGTCGAGACCACGTGGTGGTGCGCGTATTGTGGTCGACGTAGTATGTCCGTCCCAAATTATCCTCCCGACGTTCCCAGCCCGCAGGTAGTCGGCCCTGGCTGTCTTCAAACGAGCTCATGTTAGCACGAGACGGGGCGCCAGCCGTGGGGGGAGCACCGTTGGCCGGAGGAGGGAGAGCGGCTGAAGCGCGAGGGTTCAGTGATGAGCTTGATGCGGCGGCGGGCGACACATCGGCATGGCTTGGGCCGCCTGACAACGACGTAGATGCCGCTGCGACCTGGGGAATAAAACCGCTGGATGTTGAGGAGTGGGCCTGTTGGGGCCGAAGGCCATTCTGCTGGTTCGGGTGCGGCGCGGCCAAATTCGTAGACAGGTTGATGATGAGCTTGCCATGAACGACTAGGTTATCGTTCGATTTCTTCAGATCGCGGGTAAGCATTTCTGCGAAGGTGTAGCAGGGTCAGTTGGCGGGCCATAACTCAAATCGTCTCATCGCGAACATACCATCGCCTCCCATCGAAAGATCAATGACATCGCCAATGCGCACATTGATAACTCCGAGGAATCCCTGGTCCTTCTTCTTGAACTTCTTCTGGTCGAAAATCTGAATCGCAAGAATGCTGTCTTCGTTGACTCTCCTACAGCGACAATGCCCGTTAACACCGACATATTCCTGTCTAGGATCCGTCAAGGCGGGGTAACCATCACGTACAAATCAAACGGTTCGTTCCAGTAGGGATTGAGAGTCTTCTTGATGACTGAGGTCGTATGGGTCTGTTCGCCTCCGACAGTAGCCACGGCGAAAGGATCAGGGAAACCTATGCCCACCAGTCAGCTTGACCTCGTCTATATCTGAGATATCGGACTAAGGAGGAGCACGCACGAAAGACATCGCGTTTATACAGGCCGTCTGCCGCGATAACTGTGGAAAAACTGTCAGTTTCGATTCGAGGACGAACCCCGCAGCGTCCCGCTCGCAAGACAAGGAAATAAGGCGATCTTACTCGTGACCCGGAGATTTGGCTGGCTGTAATTCGACATGTTAGCGACGGATATCCAGGGGCCATTATCGATCAAAGAATAGACTTTGATGTGAGGGTGTGTGTAGCACATACGCTGGCAGATTGGATGCCATGTTGCCCTGGTTGCTTCACAGCACACCGTTGCAGGTGCGGAACGGCCGATCGATCAAACCCGAGCCGAAATAACAGCGCACATCCACAGGAGGTGGCAGGTAAAGAACATCCACCTAGGGAAGGTGGAAGGGGGAGAGGGGGCGAGGGTGATGCTGAGGATGATGAGGTTGAAGGAGGAGAAGAGGGAGGAACAAGGCTGGGTTGGCTCTCAGGTAATCCGTGTATGGCGTAGGTACGAAGTACTCGCGCTACGTATTGACTATGTACGAGGTACCTAGCATGTCCTTTAGTGACTTTCTGGGGCTGAGCACCGGTCACAATTTAATCGGGCTTTGAGTCTCTAAGCCTTAGCCACTCGAACGGGCCTAGCAAATTCTCGTAGTGTACGTAATATTCGGTGTTGGCGGGTGCGGGCGGAGAGGTGGCGACGACGATTATAGTAGGCGTTTCACCCCGTTCCCAGTTAAAGCCAGCCAGACAACAGAATTGTGTTTAATTCTGGTTTTTTGAACAAACTGACAGATTGATTATGCAGCTACTACTTCATCTACAGGATGTTTGTGGAATTGCTTCAAAGCCAGATAGGAATGATTTCATGAATTACACAATTCCCCGACGGCCCACAATAGTTAGGGCTCTTGAAATTATCCTCTTATTGTACATCCTGATGACCCTCTACTCCAAAGCCAGACCCTGAGAACCCAAGGAGAGGGCCAATTCATTTCTTTTGGGCAGTCGACATGGCATAGCCGGACCAGCAGAGTGGGGATGAGCCGGCATGTATCTGCCGGTCGAGACAAGAAAGAGTGGACTCAAAAGCATCCGAGTCGCACGCTTAGTAGGGTGCATAGCCACGACCCCGGCCGCGGAAGCCACCACCACGATAGCTGCCACGGAAGCCACGGCCACCACGACCACGGCCCCGTCCACGGCCCCGGTTCATGCCAGGCAGGTTAGTACGCTTAGGAGTAACCTATTTGGGTTGTTGTTAGCCTCATGGCTCAACAAGTTGATATCGGGGAGGCGTAGTGCTCACCTTCAGGTTGCGACCGCGGAAGACACTCTCGTTCAGAACCAAAGCCTGGGCCACTAGACTGGGCTCAGCGAATTCAACGTAGGCATAACTGTCAAGCATTCCCTGTCAGTTTCTATATCCCTATGTATATCTGCTGGTAGAGAACCTACCCCTTCGGTTGGCCGGTGAATTTGTCCAACAGGATAGTGACCCGGTTGATAGAACCGCAGCTCTGGAAGTGTGCCTGGATCTCCTCGGGCGTGGAACCGTAATCAACATTGCCAACGAATATACTCCGTGCATCGATGTCTTCTTTGTTCTCCTGGAGGCTCTCGGATTGCTGGTCGAGGGTGGACTGCATCTCGCGCAATTTGGCAGCTTCGGACTCCATCTCTGCAACTCGTCGCTTCATGGCGGCAATTTCCTCCTGAACGAATGAATAGGTTAGCATGGTCTGCAGAGGCTCCAGGGCAGGAGTGGGCGTCGTTGCGATGAAACTCGCGTGTATCGCAGCTTCCACGTACATCTTCTTCGCCACCCTCCTCCTGGGGAGGAAGCTGCTCTTCCTTGAGCTCGGTGCCTTCGGCAGACATATTGTCAGGAAAGGTAATTAGAGGACTGCCGTATCTGCGTGGTCGGAGCAAGCAGCTATGAAAACCGATGCGAGGAGCAGTTGGAGCTCTCCGATGCGATCGGGCGGATCTGCGGGGAGGCTATGCGGATAGAATAGGGCCCGGTGGTATTTAAAGAGCACTTGCAGAGGGCCTTTGTATTAAATAAAGAGATGTCGGCTCAATGAAGGTCCATTCAATTTTGCGGGGCGAAAAAGCGACGAGGCGCGATGAGATTGGGAATCGGATGCTTGCCGTTCCGGGACTAGTGGCATCCATGAAGAGCCTTGATTCTTGGCGTGTACAGCATACTTCTACACCTGAGCAATGCTCTTTGATAGACCTAAAAGTGTCTTTCTGATTCTTGCAAAGCGTACATTGTGCTCATTCATGGAACGGCTAGTTAGGCTCAAAGTATGGACCAAGGAGTGCTGGCAAGCTTCTTAGTCGGGTCCTACGATGGTGATCAGGCAGCGTAGATAGTGATTTGACTGGATGTAAAAGCCAAATCTAAGAATTGAATCAATTGAATACTAGCTCGAGGTATCAGGGAATCGAATTGGCAGATGTAGAATCCGAGCGCGGTGAAGTAATCAAAACACACGTGATGACCGGATAGGTAGGAGACTATATACACGGAGTGGGAGGAATAGGGGAGGATGGCCGACGTAAAAGCGACCGTGGATCAGGAGGCAGGGGCAGCCACACCAGCAGCAACGGGAGCAGGAGTAGGTGCATAGTTCTTGCGGAAGGAAACTTTCTCGACCGACACGTTCTCAATTCCATTGGCGTCCGTCTTCAGCTGATAGACATACAGCACGAGGACATCGCCTTGGATCTGATTGGTGTGTCAGTATCATTTCGCAGACAGTAGCAGTATGGCGACACTTACATCCATCAAGCAGAAGCTCGGTATAGGCTCCTCCCCTTCCGGAGTGTAACCGGAGCTCATGGCACCCGTCGCACTGCCCGGGTTGATGAAGAAACGGCCCTCCATCTCAAATGCCTCAAAGCGATGCGTGCCGCCCCAGAGCAGGATATCGACATCCATCTGGCGGGCTGCGATCAACAGTGCATCAGCGTCACCGGGCGGGATGATGGTGTGGCCATGAGTAAAGCCAATTCGCAGGCTCCCATGGCTGACAATCTTCGAGAGTGGGAGATTGGGTGAGTCGACATCGAAGTCGCCCTTGACCATCTGCAGATCCGGGGCTACCTGGCGGAGGAAGTCATAGGTCTCGCGGTCGGTCAGGTTGCCCAGGCAGAGGATCTGTCCGATCTTTCCAGGGGTGAGGAGTTTCCGAAACTAGCATCGGCAGAAGTTAGCTGGAAGGGAAGCAATTGCAATCATGGCGGAGACAAAGAGTGTACCTTGGCCGGAAGGTCCTAGCAGTTGATAGGTTAGCTCTTGTCGCATCATCAAGCTCCTGGCAGGACTTACGGGAGCTCGGTCAGGGATGAACAGGTCACCGATGACCAAGACCAAGCGGGCGGTCATTCTGGAATGGTGGGGCAGGAAAAGGATGGGGAGATCAATGGGCCCTTCCAGTGTCCAAGCCCAAACAGCTGCGGCTGATGCTCTTCGCGGGGAAGCCACGTCAGGCCCTATGCCCTACCTGACCACCGTATATGGTTTAGCGCTATTAGACTCCGGGTCCCGATCATCGTGAAGTTTCCCCATAGGCATTGGCTCAAGCTATCGTCTGACTGGTATTCGGCTGGATTAGTCCAGTCCGATGTATAGGTATTTGCTCGAAGCTTTCCAGGGTGGAAGTCGCTGTAAAATGTTGGGATGATCAGGACGATGCATACTGCGAAAACTCCAGACTGCATGGAATACGGTGCAGTGATCCAGTGAGGGGATGGTGTTGACACTAGATGTGCATAGTTATCCTGCAAATGAAGTTTATAGAATTGTACAGAGTAATATACCCTAAAATTGGCGGAAAATTTCTTTAAAATGGCCTGGCCCTATACAGTACACACTACCCAGTCACCAGCGGTAGAAAAGCTGGCTATTCATTTAGACAAGACAGCAATGGGATATACCATAATCCCATAATTCAGGATAGAATATAGAAAGCACATCCCAGTTTCCCATTTCCGTTAATATGAAGTGTACAGCGTAGGGCAAGGCATAGTTGCGTATATTGTCTGACACTCGGAAGGATCCGCCCGGTCTACTTAACTCCGACTACTCCGACTGCGCCGACGAGGGCGAAAAAAATTTAGAAATGTTGGGAATGGCATCCAATTCTTTAATAACCCAACCCAGAATCAACTCCTGGTGAACTATTCAATTCTCACAGCTATCAAACACTGAGGCTGTATACTTCTCACCCTTCAACCAATTACATCGCATCGCACCACCGGCGATCCTCGCCTTTCCCTCGCGTTTCCCTCGGGAAATTGACAAGCCTCCAATTTCTTCCAACCAGAATTTACCCCGCGGTCCGCCGCAAATCGGAAAAGCTGGCGCCCACGTCGACCACGCAGCGCCTCAGCCTGATTTCCAGACATCTGGATCAGCGCCTGCCGTTGCCTGAGCTTAACACTCCCTTCTCGACCGAGAGAAACTCCCTGGCACCCGACGACATCGAATATAAACCCGTCGATCTCTCTATTCTTCCTTCCCCCTCTAAAGAGCCCGAGCCCGAGCCCACCATGTCTACCCAAGCCCCTCACAACACCCTGCTCATCCCGGGCCCCATCGAATTCGACGATGCCGTCCTCCAGTCGATGTCCCACTATGCGTGAGTCTCATCCTATATTTTCTCCCGTATAGATCAATTGACCTGACCCCTCCGTGTTAGTGAGAGCCATGTAGCTCCCGGCTTCGTTAATGTCTTCGGCGAGACCTTGACCCTCACCCGCAAGCTGTTCCAGTCCACCAACCCCTCCGCGCAGCCCTTCATCATTTCCGGCAGTGGTACCCTGGGTTGGGATCTGATTTCGGCCAACCTGGTCGAGAAGGGCGAAAACGCCCTCGTCGTGAACACCGGCTACTTCGGTGACTCGTTCGGCAACTGCCTGGAGACCTACGGCGCCCAGGTTACACACCTTCGTGCCCCGATTGGCGACCGCCCCACCTTCGAGGAGATCGAGCAGGCCCTGAAGCAAAAGTCCTACAAGGTCGTCACTATCACTCACGTCGATACCTCCACCGGTGTCCTCAATGACATCAAGACTATTGCCCAGATCGTCCGCCGTGTCAGCCCTGACACTCTGGTCGTTGTCGACGGTGTGTGCAGTGTCGGCTCGGAGGAGATCGCATTCGACGAATGGGACCTGGATGCTGTGGTTACCGCCAGCCAGAAGGCCATTGGCTGCCCTCCCGGTCTGAGCATCGTGATGTGTTCCGGCCGTGCCATCCAGGCCGCGACTGCGCGCAAGACCCCGGCCGCCGCCTACTACGCTTCTATTGCCAACTGGCTCCCCATCATGAAGAACTACGAGAACAAGAAGCCCTCGTACTTCGCCACCCCTCCCACCCAGCTTGTCCACGCCCTGCACACTACCCTTAGCCAGATCACCGCCCGCCCCATGAGCGAGCGCTTCGCCATGCACACCGCGGCCTCGGATCGCGTCAAGGCCGCTATCGCCGAGCTGGGCCTGTCCCAGCTGGCTCCCAAGCCCGAGTGCCAGGCTCACGGCATGACCGCCATGTACTTGCCCGAGGGTCTGGTCGCACCGGACGTCCTTCCTGGTCTGTTGAAGCGCGGTGTGATCTTCGCAGCTGGTCTGCACAAGGAGATTGCTCCCAAGTACATCCGCTTCGGCCACATGGGTGTCAGTATCACTGACCCCAACCGCAAGGATATTGAGAACGCCCTGGCGGCGCTGAAGGAGGCTGTCGCCGAGGCTAAGCAGGCCAAGGGCTTGTAAATAAAATATACTGGTGTACCCGAGCGGATGCATCAAGATAGAATATACTGAAATGATAACCTGTCCATAGACAAATTGATCTATATGATATTCAAAGGATTTCCTACTCTACTAGACCCATTGCCTCGCTCAGCATCTCCATGCAGGTACCCGAAATGGACCGAGTCAATCAGACAATCCAGCAGGAAAGATGATGACAAATAGCATTCTTGTGCTGACTGGCAAACATACTGCCATTCCACGGGTATCCCTGGACTCCAAGAATGTATGAGGCCATGATCTAGTCTAATGTATTTTCTACCAGATCTCTCTCACCAGACACCGGCTAAATCCAGAATAAAGCATAGTCACATCCAGCTCAACCACCTTGAGGCAATGAATCCTACACGCGGACAACATACCTACTAGCCACCCAAACTACCAATCTATCAAGGTCGACTCCTTCATTAAATCCTTCCAACGTTTATAACAGGGGTCTGGCACTCTATTCATGGAAGCCCAGAGTAAAATAACCATAAGAGCATCCACCTTGAAATCCTATCCCCGGTGCCTTTTCCCCAGATCTAGAACCATGTACATACCCAGAAGAAAAGTCAGTTATGTATTTCTGCGAAGAGTCTGGAATGTCCATGGAATTCGCATATGAACAGAATGTTATGTCCTTCTATTCGAAGAATTTCCCTTTTACTTCCAAGTTGATATCATTGCATCCTTACGCGTTTCCAACCAATTACCCATTATCAAGAACACTCTCGCATATACAAGATGCATCTCACAAAACTCCCCCTCATCCTCGCCGCATCTTCCCTCGTCGCTGCCCAGGCAGCCACCACGAGTCCCAATGCCGTCTGCGCAGCGCAAAAGTAAATCTGATACCTACCCATCTCAACCAAATCTAACAAGGTCAGGATCATCGACCAATGTATCACCGACATGAAATTCGGACTCGAAAACTGCGCCTCCAGCGACTGGGACTGCAAGTGCGACGCTAGCACAGCACTCGTTTAGTAGGACTCCCCAACTTAGTCCCCATATATCCACTAATTATATCCGAATAGCTGCTACAGCGACTGTCCCGAAGGCTCGGGACATCTCGACGCGCAACAAATCCGCGACCAAAACTGCGTCAGCAAAGTATACGGCAGGCAGTATACAATGACTGGAACAGCGACGCAGTCTGCGTTTAGCTCTGCTTCTAGTGTGTCTTCGAGTGCGTTAGCTGAGCCGACTGGTTCCCGTAGTGGGCTTGAGGAAAATAATTATCCATCGTCTGGGCTCGAGCGTACGTATACTCCTAGCCAGGGTGCGGCGGCTAGAGTCAAGGCTGTTGGGGGATGGTTGGTGTTTTTGGGGTTGGGGTTGGGGGGTTTGGTTTAAAAGGGTGGTTAGGAGATTTATATCCGCAAACGCAAGCGTGGAGCTGCAATACAATCAGCTTCGATATCTTATTATCATTATCAATCTGTCGCGCCTATCTCCCAGATAATAGAGGGTGCGGTGATTACCCACGTCGCGGCGATCATTCCGCCCGCAGACGCCGTGATCTACTATATCTATAGAGGAGCTGCCAATCAGTAGCCAATGAGTGTCTATCACCGAAAATTGCACGGAGCGGCTCAGAGTTAAAGACGAATCCTTTGGGTTGCGGAGGTTTTCCGCCCGCAGCTTATCGCAGACCCCGAGATGCGGAGAGTGCATAAATAAGGCATTGAGAATCCCGCTTTGCTATCAAGTATATTGCCATATTAGACCTTCGTTGCTTACACCAGATCTCCAAACACCCGCAATGTCCTCAAACACTGTTCGCGTAGCAGTTACTCAAGCCGAACCAGCATGGCTAGATTTAGCCGCCGGCGTCACAAAGACTTGCGAATTGATCGCAGAAGCAGCCCAGAACAAGGCAAAACTGATTGCCTTTCCCGAGTGCTGGATCCCCGGCTATCCATGCTGGATATGGTACGTCCACTACAAATGCATTCTATGGAATTGCGCTAAGGAGGACTCGACAGGAGCCGCTTGCTTGACGTTGAAAGGAACGTGGCATACATTAAGAATTCGCTCCGGCTCGACTCGCCCGAGATGATGCAGATCCAAGAATGTGCAAAAACCCACTCAATCGCTGTCTCGCTGGGCTTTTCAGAGAACGATAATAATTCTGTTTACATTGCCCAGGCGTGCATTGGACCAGATGGAGAGATCAAATCTCACCGTCGCAAGATGAAGCCTACGCATATGGAAAGAACTATATTTGGCGATGCTTCTGGGGAGGTCTTTTCTAGTGTTTCGGAGCTTCCGTTTGGAAGGGTTGGACATTTGTCTTGTTGGGAACATATTCAGCCGCTGCTGAAGTACTATACGTTTTCTCAAAAGGAGGATATTCATGTTGCTGCATGGCCCAGTGTCACGCCTCATTCTGGAAAGGGTGATCTTTGGTCAATGTCGGCTGAAGGTGAGTGTTATCTTGACTTATGGATTATCTCAATGCTAACTCTGTTTCAGGTACTCAGAGTCTTTCTCAGACCTATGCCGTGGAGTCGACAGCCTTTGTCTTGCACTGTACGGCATTAATTACCGAGAAGGGTGTGGAGAAAATGGGCACAGCTGGGGGTGCTTTGATGTCCTCTGCAGGGGGAGGGAGCTCTGCTGTCTTTGGACCGGATGGGAGAAGGTTGACTGAGCCGGTTGATAGTGCGACAGAGACCATCATCTATGCGGACTTGGACATGGATCAGATTATTGCGACCAAGATGTTTGCAGATGCTACGGGTCATTACAGTCGGCCTGATCTTATGTCGCTCAATGTGGTTAGGAAGGTCAAGAAGATGGTTCAGACTGATGAGGAGGCTCCAGTCGTGGCAAAGGTGGAGGAAATTTAGATGGTCTTTACTCGCCTTTGCGGTAGGATGAAGTTCTTGTTTGAATAATTTGTTGATATTTTGCTGAACATATGAAATGCCATACTGCGTGAATATCATTTGACCAAGAATAAGTACATTTTACCCGGTGCATTCCACGAACCTGTCGAGATATGTGGGAAACACGATGGTTTGGTGTAGGACATAAGGGACTTGAAAACTTGAGTCTTGTTTTCTATGTGTTCTCAAGAAGAGATTGAGATTATTCTCTTGGTTCAAAGTTATGATGCTGATTCCACTTGCCTACTTTTCAACTGTGCGAGAGCACCACCTAAAGAGACGCGAACTTCAGGGGCGGTCTCCATCAGACCATCAGCGACAGATCGCAAAGCTTCACCCACACTCTCGACACCACTTTTCTCGGCCAAGGCCAAAAGTAACTTTCCAAGAGCCCAACAGTCTGCAGCAACCCGTGCTTCGAATGGCATGTCCCAAGGAAGAAGTTCAACGTTGTTTAAAACAATGTCCTGCATCTCCGGTGCGAGCCATTCCCACGTATAACCCCCGGTTCCACTGATATCGATAAGGATGGCATTTTGCTCTGCATCAAGGAGGACGTTTGATAGTTTGATGTCAAGATGGGTTCGCCCCTTTGCATGCAAAGTCTCCAACGCACTTCCAATTTGTGTGGCCCATTGAATTGGCAGAGAATCCTTTTGGATTTCACTTTCTTCGATGAATTTTTCAAGAGATCCTCCACTGTAATACTCAAGAAGAAACCCTGTGACCACCGTTGGCATATCATTTGACGGACAGGTCTTGTATGGATTCTCAGACACAACCAGGCCGACTAGCTGTGCAATGTTCGGGTGCCCAGAGAATAGTGCCAGAGCCTCAACCTCATCCATGATTGATTTTGTGTCCTCAGGTATATAAATGGCGCGATCGATTGTTTTGTAAGCAAGCTTTTGTTGCCTGAACGTGACAGTAGACACTGCAGGGGCAACAAGCTCAATGTTTTGCAGACAGGTAGCCTCAACTGTCGGTACATTGACGTCTCTATCTAGAGTCGGGGAGATCACTTTCTTTGGATCTTCCGCGATGGTATAGCATAGTTGATGGGCCATGTCAATATAGAAGTTTGTGTGCGTCTGGAATCCGTCCCGGATCATGATAGGGTTATGCCTCTGCTCAGCTAAGCTCAAAACGATGGACGTCACAGTATTGTCCAACAGCGGCAATTGAGTGAAATCTATTGCTTCAATGAATTCACGAAATGTAGCCCGGTGCTGAAAATATCCCAGCTTTAAGATTGATTCTGGCAGAGGCCAGTCAACTTTGATTTTGATCCACCATGAAGAGCCATTCTTGTGAAAAATCAGAGTCTGTGACGGTCGGTCTCCGTTCCAGTCGTGGCATGCTTTGAAATCCAGTCGGTAAGGGGAAGAGGGTATTTTGGCAGACATTGCATTTGCCTCTTGCTGAGTGACATTTAATGGCAAAAGAATATGTATGACCCTGTCAGTGTGTTGACGAGCGGACAAAGCAAGGAGCCTGTTTATAATTTAAATTGAGATCACGTGCCTAGGTGCTTCTTTCTCCTATAAGCTAGCAACGATTGAATTCTAAATATGCCAATTAAACTACAGCCTGTTCTATCTGTTATTTCGCCATAATAGGATACGTTGGCCGCTCTAGGTATCTCTCGTGACTTGAAGCTGTGGAGCATTTCTCCGTAGAAGTTGGTGTGTAACGTATTATCCGTCTACCCTCAGACTTCGTGTACGGGCGACTTAATCTCGATAATTCACATGGCTACCCTAGTCTATAGGTCTGAATTTCTTTCAGTATGGGGTAGACGGCTCGATTTCGACACATAAACAACCGGGCTTCTAGGTAGAAAAATTAGGAGTAATATGGTAGCCTGCCCATCCGCCTGACTGCTCTGCTAGTCAAGGTTGACGGTACGGAGTAGATTTATGATGTAAAAAGGGACATAGGACATCGTATGATAGACTCTGCTCTTTCCCTCAGCATAACAACCTTTCCTTCGATTGCCATAGGAAGAGTAATTCCGTGTTCTTGAATCCGACAACTTCGGTCTTCCTCTCACCTTTCTCAAACCATCCTAGAGGCCTCTCATCCTACAGGTCCTTCCGGCACTGACAGTGTCTTAGGAGCGAGCAACGTAACTTGGCCGGTGTTTGTTTGGCCTAACCAATGAAAGTTATCGGAAATATAGGTCCCGGCAGGACCCACCCTTTTAATTGAGAATCAATCATTGGCCATTCTAGCGCGTATCATACGTGTTAATCCTGATACATACACGAACGATCTATGGACCTGAATCCACTTTATTAAGCTCTCAGGCGAACCACATGACGCGTGGGAATTCGCGACAAGCGGCTCTCGTAACCACGTCTTTCTAGCGTATCCTGTCGTCGGGTTGGCAATCAAAGCATCTGGTGATCAACCACGCATTCGCCGTCGTGGTATGGGATCGAGCCATGTCAAACCAGTCGGCCAAGCCTACTTTCTTCGCCTGCCGACAGTGTCGCGCATCAAAACGGCGGGTACGTCAAACCCGGGTATTTGTGAGGTTGATAACTGACAGCATCGGTAGTGCGATGGAGTTAAACCACAATGTTCATATTGCCAGAGAACAGAGAAGGACTGCGAGTACGCTGATGGGAAAAAGGCTAGAAAGTATCCCCCCTTGTTTCACCACTAAATCCAGGCATTAACACATTAACACACGGGTAGACGAAAGTACTGGGATGAGAACTATGTGAAGTCCCTTGAGAATCAAGTCCAGGCTTTGCTCGCACTTCAAAGCAACGATTCTCCCGTCGCCTTGCCTGCGGATGTGCCGCGGCTTGTGGATAGCGTCGTGGACTCGGCCTTCCAACTGGTTCCGCTGGAAAGATCCCATCAATTTGAACATTCTGCGCCTTTGAATCATGATACAAATGATAGGACTTCTCATCAGTCTCAGACTGCAATGGAGGAGTTGAGTGTCATGATGTGGAGGACCAATCTTGCGGATGCCGTGACCGTTGACGAGAAACTGCCAACTGATAAGACTTTAGCAAGCCGAAGTAACCCTCAACCTGAAGTCCCGCGTCAGGTTCCATCTCAGATATTAAATATATGCAGCGACACCACTCGTCTCCACGAGCTAGCCGCTCTTTTCCTCGAGTTCATCAACGAGGAGCACCAATTCACGCAGAACACATCCTCGGATTTCTTCCTCCATGTTCCCGACCAATCCCTCGATCTACTTTTCCTCCACGCAGCTATGTTAGCTACAGGAGCAGCGTTCGAAAGGAAACCCGACTCCCTCACGATTGGTGACGAATTCACGAAGTTATGTGAAAGCCTCATTTTCAAATGCTTTCGACAATCCCCATCAATATACATCATTCAAGGTCTGAATGTCCTGTCATGGCGGTCTCTGGCCCTAGGCCATGACCACTTCGGCTGGACCTTTCATTCCATGGCTGCTGGAATGGCAGTCCACTTGCGACTCCACGTTTTGGCGTTCGACGAGTTCGATACCAAGTCGACCAAGACTGGATTCGCAGACGTGCAGACATTCTGGTCATTCTACCTGATGGATAGAACGTCTATTTCCATTCTGGGAAGAAATTGCATGCTACCTTGGCGACGCGTGAATGTTCCTGCAATCGAGTCCTTCTTCCCAGGGGACGGGTCAAGCTTGGCTCAGGTATCTTTTGCATGGCAATGTAAATTGTGGTATATGCATGATCAAAATATGGACCAAATGTACGTCCCCTCGCCTATCCACATACTATGCAACCTCATTAACAACCTACCAGCTTCTGCTCCTCCTTCGAATCACTCAGTACAACCGAACAAGTCCGCCTCCTTATAACAACCCACGAAAACCTCAGCCAATTCTTCAAATCCCGAGACCAAAGACTCGCAATCAAGCGAGGCGCAACCCCAAAACCGGTCTTCCTTTTCCACATGGCATACCAAATGGCAATCCTAGTAACAATGCCTCCATTCCTTCGCCTGTTTGCAAAAATGCGAAACGAGAATCCAAACACGTCAAAGTTGATGCCCATCGTGTTGCAATCGCTCACAGCTGCTGCAACAACTATGGTTCGGCTTGTCCAGGATTATTGCAAAACCTATGGCTTTCCAAACGCAAATCCGCTTTTGATTCACCATCTGCTTAGCGCGGCTATTGTGCACTTGATGAATACGACTACCGAGTCTTTTACACTACGACGGTTCAGTACGCGCTCTGTGAGGAAATGTCTTGCTCTTTTACGCCAGATAGGGATGTACTGGATGACTCGTTCGCAGAAGAGTGTTGATTTGATTAAGACTTTGGCAAGGAGGTGGAATGTTGAGTTTGCTCTGCCGGAGGAAAAAGATGAGACTCTTGAGGGTGACTATGCTGGTGTTTTACTTGAGCTTCAGAGAGGCCACTCTGACAATATCCCGGGACAAGGAACTGATTTGAATGGGATATCTGAGGAGAGTGCAAACGGTCAGTTTGACTCTCCTTTCGGATCTGAGAGTGCTTACACTTTCAATGACATTTTATATCCCGAGGAGCAGCATATTTTCACGAACACTTCGCTGCTTGATCATGGCACAGATATTTTCCCGATGTTCCAAGAGTCCAGCCATTTCGGGGACTACTTTGCCGATGTACCATGATCGTCTATCAGATGAAACATGCTCCGGTGAAATGCTCACCTATCGAATGTGTTGAATATTTATTCATGATATAAATCTTAATATGCCTACATACAAGCCTCCAGTCCCCTTCCATTCACAGAATAGGCGCATAAAAACTGAACCTACCCTCAGGATCATACTTCTTCTTCAAAGTACGCAGTCGCTGCTGACGCCAATCCTCACCACCATAAAGCTGCTCCGTCGTCTCATCTCCATACGCATAGTTGACATAAGCCCTTATATCCTCCCGTCCACTACCATCAAACAGGATACTCCGAAGCTGCTGCCCCAACTCAGCCGCCTTCTTGTCGAGTCCCTCTGCCGGGAAGTAATTGATCAGAGGCGCAGCAAGAAGGTTCTCGCTACGGAAGGCAAAAGCCGTAGAATCGTGGGGTACTTCGTGCACTCTTTCGACAGAGTAACCCTCGAACATAAAGATAGAGTTGTTGAAAGGCGAGGAACCGCGGATGGCGGGTGCGTAGACGTCCCATGCTTTCTTTTGGGCGGGCACGTTGTAGGACTCGAGGTAGATGGGGAAGCGAGGGTTAGCCATTCCGGCTTTTTGGCATGACGGGGATGAATTGGCGATGCCGGTCCAGGCTGCGAGATCTTTGTAGGTGCCAGACTTGGGTGATATTGATAGAGGGCCGAGGTCGTGGAAGGGTTTGGTGTAGATTGTGTCGACGGCTTGTACTCCTTCTTGGATTATGTACATTACGATGACGGGCTGTATTTCGTTAGGTTTTCGATATGTAGGTTTGTTGATATGGGCAGAACTCACGTTGTTGGGATCTGCGTCTGCCTTGTTCATCCAGTATGACCAGTTGACGACACCCACGGGCTGAGTGCCATTCTTGATGAGGTAGTCATTAGCAGCTTGATAGACAGCCTCGGCTTTGTCACCGCCGAAGATGATTGTCTCAATTGCCCAGTCGGTGTGTTCAATATCGTAAACCTTGGTGGTAAGAGAGGTGACGATGCCGAAGTTGTGACCGGCACCTTTCATCGCCCACCAGAGGTCAGACTCTGCGTCGACCGTGGTGAGAGTACCATCTGCAAGCACAACATTCATTGAAATGAATTGGTCTGCGACGAGTCCGTGATGCCCTTGAAGCCAGCCATGTCCACCACCAAGCGCGGGCCCAAGTAGACTAACGCATTCACAGCATCCAGTCACTGTCTGTTTCCCGGCGGCCCAGAGCTCGTCCGTGACAAGCTTGGACATGGTCCCGCCGGCGATCGTGGCTGTTTTCCCATCTTCGTTGACTTTTACACTGCTCAGCTGGCTCATGGAGATGCCGACGCCGTGGTCCATTTTACCCAAGGAGGTGACAGCTCCATGGACGCCATTGTATGTAAGAAATGGCAGCTGCTTCTTGTTTGCGAATTTCACCTAAGTTTACAGTTAGCAATCTGCTATATCAGCAAGTTACTATATCTTAAAACTTGCAGTCTCAGCAACATCATTCTCGGTACCAGGAACAACAACGACGTTAACCTTGGGCTCTTCCAGAACAGACCACCGAGTGGTCACATTCGCGAAGCCGCTCGAACCGGGGTAATAGACTTTGGCGGTAGTTGAAAGTTTGGCGCCCAGCGCTTCCAAGTCATCATCCCGAGGGCAGAGGCCATCGAGGTTGTCGCAATCCGAGGATGGACTCGAGGCTGCAGGGAAAGCCCAGGCAGCGATCGCCGTCAGCACTTCCAGCTTGAGCTGATACATAGCTCAAGGTATAATGTTACGGTTGTCGGAGGAATGACCAGGCAAAAGAAAAAAGAAATAGCAGGAGGATCGTAAAAAGACCCTTGCTGTTTTCAGAAACGTGCAGATGGCCTGAGCTAATGCAGAATCCCTGATCTCTGTCACACGGGGTGACCGAGAAAACAACGTTATTAATAAGTGCAGAACTGTAAACATAGGATTAATATTACTAAATTTCGACCACATAACTATTAATCGGGGTATCCATGGAAAGTACAATGGCATGACTACTTTACTGTAGACAAAAGTAAAAGAAACTCGCACCTGGCACGATTTCCTACCGCCACTTTTTCTGTCCTTTCAACTGTATACTTCCCTTATTTTTGGGAGTAGCTCAAAATTCCGAAACTCATCGAGAATCAAACACTTGGGAAAGCGCCACAACCCGATCCGGACACCATTTATGATCCACTTAGAGTGAATGTCTATAGGTCCGATTATAACAAGCTAAGACAAATCGCGCAGATTGGCCCCCAAACATTAAACCTTTTCGAAACCATCGCCTCCAACAACGCGCCGATCATGCCCTTTCAATAGACTGCCGCAATAGTAGCAATCATCTCAGGGCACAGGCGTTCGGAGCTGGGTCCCCCCGAGGCAACATGCCTTGGCTTGCTGGCGTACCCTTCGAGATCCTGTTATTAATTTTATCGTCGCTGACCAATCGCGATCGCAAGTCTCTGCGACTGACATGCAAAGTATTCCGGGATATCATACCGTTATGCCTCTCACGGGTATTCCTCTCTGCCAACCCTTTAGACATTGAGGTGTTTCAGGTGGCAGATCACCCCGAATTTCGACATCAAGTCACAGAAATAATCTGGGACGAAGCGCGCTTCATTGAAGCTCCCCTTCCTTCAGATGATGAGTGGTATTCGATCATAGAGTATGGAGCTCTACCATCTACACCTGAATCGCCTGAGTTTGACTCTGAAACTCACATTCCATCCTGGTTTCTCAAAGAGTGCAAGGACAACATCCAATTCATCACACAGCGGAAGTGGAGGGATCGGGTTCTTCCTTACCATGTTGCACGACAGAAACAGGTCGATGCACAGATGCCCCTAGAGGAAAGCTGGAACTACTATCAAAGATTATTGCAACAGCAGAACGAAGTTTTGGCATCACGCAGCGACGAGAAGGCTTTCGTCTACGGCATTGACCGATTTCCAGCCTTGCGAAGAGTCGTCGTTACGCCCGCAGCACATGGGTGGCTCTTCTGTCCGCTGTATGGAACCCCTACAATCAGATCACTGCCTTATGGGTTTAATTACCCGATTCCGCGAGGATGGCCTACGGCGGGCTTTGCGGAAGTGACCCAGTATCCCATCCCCTGGTCACGGGCACCAGAGGTGTATAAAGAACAATGGCACGGAGCTCGAATCGTGCTCCGTATCTTGGCGCACTCCAATCACAATGTCTCGGAGCTTAGCTTTGATACTATGTCGCTCGTAACTGGCCTCAATTTTATGATGCTAGAACAACCGTGTGAGGAGTATGATCATTTCATGGCGATAATGAAGCGCCCTAAGTTCACTCACTTGGATCTCCCACTTAATGTTGGGGGAACTGGATCATATATTTGGGGCACCGAAGAAAACAGTGGAAAAAGAGACTTACAACACGTCAGCTTTTCAACCACACTCGATCCCGGCCCTATGGGCCCGCCAATTTCATTGACAAGTATCTTTCCGGTTGAAGATTGGCCTGCACTTCGTCACTTTCACCTTTTCCGTTTTGACGTCACACAAAATGACCTTTTGGGTTTACTTAAACTCCTGCCAAAAACGCTACAGTCTATTGAGCTTGGTCTTCTCGACCTGGATCACGACGGAAGTTCTTGGTGCGATCTCCTAGAAGCCATCCGCACAGAACTGCCGTGGTCAAATGATACCCATAAACCAAGTGTCAGGATTATTATGGAAGGCTACGAGCCGATGATTGGGAGGGGAGTATGGCTAGAACGCGAGGTGGATGAATTTCTGTATGACTCGGGAGAGAATCCAATGCATGGGCACAGTCCTCAATATGGCATGGGGGAGCCTGAATTTACACGACCTAACCTGGATTATCGAGGGCTTGACGAATTGGGTTTTCATTCAATGGCCATGGAGAAGACCTCAGTGACATTACAAACCCTCATCATCCTCCTCCCTTGTCCTCTTCCTCTTCCTCTCCCCATCCACATACATCCCCCCATAACCCCCCTCAAAATTCCTCAACACATACGCCACCCTCTCAACATCAACAAACGAAACCCTCCCCTCACCGTCCCCATTCAACCTCCCCTTCAACTTGCCCGCTGCATCCCACAACATCCGATACTCATTCACATTATACCTCACATCCGGTTCCCCATTCGCCTTAACATACTTCCTCGACTCCGTGCCGGGATAAACGCCCCCAACAAGCCAAAGAAACAAATCATCACTATAAAAAGGCACATCCCCAGCAATCGAAAGAATTAATGATGCCGTAGCTATACCAACACCCCTCAAAGGAGCTAGTGCATCTACACTATCCTTTGGAAACGTACTACCAAGTAGCGAAATAGCAGATGAAGTACATTTCCGCACGAGGGGTTCTGGGTTTGATTTTATCATGCCTAGTAGTGCGGGGCGGAAGTGGCCGTGTTTTCTATTTGTTTAGTATAGACCTGAAGAGTGGGGGAGGAGGAGGGGGTTACAATTTCCATTCCATGATCCGGACGAGTTCTTCTTTGTGGAGATATACGTCGTTGTTATGGGCTCGGGAGGCGAGTATCCTTGGCATATGTTCGTAGCGCCAGGTGTCTAGTTCTATGAATTTGTCTGTCTCGGTGCGGATATGTTCTTCGGAGGAGGGGTCTGGTTGGGTTTGCTGTGTTGGGTTGGTGTTGGCTTTGCGTTTTGCGCTTTTGGATGCTTTGGGTTGTAGCTTTAGGGTGATTTTGCGTCGGTGGACTTGCTCCACAGTTTGAGGGTAGCACGAGAGGAGGTGTTTGAATGTGGCTAGGGTGATTTGGTCTGGGTGGAATGAGGGTGGCTCGTTGCTGGTGATGGGGTTGTCTCTGCTGGCTGGGGGTGTGGAGGTTTTCTCTGCTGAAGGAGGGGAGCTTGCTGTGTCGGGCTCTGTCATGGTGTGTAGGTCTGTAGGTGATGCTGGTCTTGTATACGAGGTGTATCGAGTTGGTAGCGCAATTGGCTCAACACAATGCGACAGTCGCGTGGAGTTGAGCTGGACGCGCTGTAGATAAGAATCTCGATAAGGGGTGTAATATAACTGTAATATAATACCAACAGAAAAGATGTAAAATTTACGTATACATATAGATACAAGCTAACTGTCTACACTACGCAACTAGGAACGTTGACGTGCAAGTCATTTTGCATTCTATGCTTCGAGCCAGATCGCATTTTTCTCAGCTATGTACACACGGCCGTAAACAGGTCTTCATTAAACGAATAACAAATACACACAGTGTCATCAGAATCAGAGTCATCATCCGTCTCACCATGGGCCGCCCATCATCAAGATGGCCTCGGTCCGAAACGATCCATTAAACAAAGGCAAAGCCATGAGGCTTTCGTAGAGAATCCGTCGGGCAGCAATATGACGACCTTTCGGCCCATAAAGATACCCAACACAGAGGGGAGAGAAGAGTTGGAGCAAATACATGATAGAAGGCAAATAGGTAGGGTGGACGACACATCACTGAGTCGGAGAAGGATTTCGCCTCGGATTGCGCTGGTGCGAAGGGTCTTCGGCGGGACGGACGTAGTTCACGTGCTTGTCTTGGCCGTGGTCGCTGAAGGGTTGCATCATTGAGATGTTCTTCGACCGACTCTTCTTCAAGGGCTTGGACAGGGTCGGCGCGGGTTGCGGCGCGGGACTCGCCAGCGAAGGACCGGGCTTGGGCTCGGCGGCGGCAGACGGAGCGGTGGTACGTTCATCATCTTCCACTTCGATGTGTCGGAAGTGCTGATCCTGATCACCGGCCTCGGAGGAGCTGGGGCTGTCGGAGTCCGAGGCCGCCTCGTAGTCATCTTCATCGTCGCTCACCAAACTTGGGGCTTGATTGGCCTCGATCATACTCGGGCTGAGATTCACCGCATGGTCGATACCTTCCTCTTCATGGGTGGTATCAGCCAGAGACGGATGGAAGGGACGAGGCGGCGAAAACTCTGCAATGTTCGATTGCTGATGAGGTTGAGGTCGGGTGGGAGTCACCTCATGCGGCAGCTGAGGAACGTGGGTTGCTCTTTCAAGACCCTTGCGGCTCTCAGTTCGCTCCGATGCTGTTTGCGCGGTGGGCATGCGCATCGGCTGTCGAGTGCCAGGAGTGGGCGGTTGATAATGCTCCTGGCTGTTTCTCCCGGTTGCTTGTCCAGACACTTCACCATCAGACTCGTCACCGGAAAGACCACTCAAATCCACAGGCGTCTTCGAGTCTTCTACCAGCTTGCTCATATCCAAACCAAGGCCTCGGTCTCGCATGAGAGCAGAGAGGTGGGGAGTGGCGGGAGACGGCATGAATGAGGGGTTCACAGTAGGCTTGACAGGCTCTGACCGGCGATGAGGCGACCGAGTAGGTTGAACTGTGGCAGGCGGTGTGGCGACCGCGGCGGAGACGGCTTCAGACTGTTTCCGGGGGGTGACTGCGCCCTTGGATGGAGTAGGGAGTGTATTTGAGGACGTCGGAATTTGAGCAGAGCGTATCAACGGGTGAACATAGCCAGGGGTCGCGACACTGCTGGTCGACTCACTGCGGCCACCGACGACGGTGCCCCCTTCGTCGACCTCGACTGGCTCACCGGACGCCATCGCCGCAGCGTCATGACTGGCGAAGCTGCGATTGTGCGCAATACGGCAGTGGTTAATGAAACCCTGGGTGCTAGAGAAGTTGTCCCTCCGACAGTCCAGACAGACAAGCTTGACCAGAACCTGGTCCGACTTGCGTCGTACGATCATAGGGCCAGCCTTTTCCTTGACGACGGGATACCCGCTCGGCAGAGCCTGCAGCTTGGCACCGGTGGAATTGCGCGAGGGACGCGTCTTGCCTGCCAGCACACTGAAATCAATGGGATTCCCACGGGTGGAGCGGCCCTCGACCAGCGGAAGGCCAGCAGCAGTCGCAGACAGTCCAGACTCGACCTCACCGCCATCAAACCGAGGATCTGGGAGAAGCCATCTCGCGTAATGACGCGAGTAAGGTCCCTCCGTGACTCCCCAGGGCGCGGGCGACAGCGCTGCTGGGCCATTTCCAGGCTGCAGCAACGATGCGCCCGAGCCAAAACTGACGTCGGCCGATACGCCGGTGACAGCTGACCCGGGGTACGGAATTTCCGAACAGCGACGCAGCTGCTCCAGCGCAACCTGGCACTTGGCAATCTCCTGGTCGATCAGTCGCAACTCGTTGTGCTTTAAAAGCACCTCCAAGCTGATCTGAGCAGTAACAGTCTCGCGCAGTCGATTCACATCGGGTTTTCCCGAGGCGGCCTGCGCCGGCGGGCGCGCAGTCGCGACCGACGGGGAATGCGCGACGGGCGATGCAGGAGAATCGGATACGGAAGCGACGGTCGGCGATGGCGTTGGCTGTGACGAGAACGCGACCGGATCTTCACTGCGGATCTTGGTCGCGGCAGGAGCATCGGTTGTGGAGGAATGTGAACGTTTGCGCTTGAGCATCGGGGGGAGCGATATGCTGTTGACCCCGGGCGCGCAGCCGGAGGGACCCAGCATCTTGAGTTCCTCGCCGATTACCTTGTTCCCTCCGATCGCAGAGGGCCAGGAAGGCAAAAGGCTAAACATGCCATGCGCCATGCGAGATACAGTAAAAACCGGAGAAAGGTGAGGGATGACGTGAGTGTTTGTTTAATTGGGTCGGCTCTCCATGCGATGAAATTATTACGGGAATGTAGGTGAAGGTGGGCGGTGTAATGTGGCGGTGTGGTAGTGGGTGATGTGTTGCGGTGATGTAGGGTAGAGATCAAGGGTGAAGGAATGGACGTCGACGACGAGGTCGCGCGACCGTGTCCAGTCGGGCTGGAAGTTGGGTTTCGAAGGGAGTGAGTGGATCAACAAGGATTACGAATGGTGGCGAAATTGTATTAATAATGATAGAGGGAGAAGAAAAGTGGAAAAATAGAAAGGGGGTAAAAGGTCAAAGTGAAAAGTGAACAGATTGAAGGTGGAAGGTGGAAGGTAGAAAGTGGAAAGTGGAAAGGGTTGAGTCGAGGGAATCCAAGAAGGGGGAAGCAAGAAAGGGGGATGCAAAATGCCAAACAAGCGTAGAAGAGCAGGAATAGGCAGCACATCAAAGGTGGAGACATGATGTGATACTCCGCCTTGGACTTTCTGATGCACCAACCCTAGACAGAAGTCTAGATTGGCCGGTGGTGATCTGGTGGACAGAATTCCATAGAATCCCATAGAATCAGTGCCGAACTATGAGATTCAGATAGCCCCATTCTACGGTACTTGTCCCGACTTGTTCCTTGTAAGGCGGGTCCTGGGTCCTTGCTGACTAGTCCTATCTGGGCTTCGGAGCTATCGATATCCGGGGGATCCTGATATCGATATCGATCTATCGGGCTGCACCTTGGATGTCGTGCCCCAATCGGGTCTAGCAAAAGTGTAAGTATATACTATAGACTCTGTCAATATCAACAATATTACAAACTAAGTAACTTGCATCTTTTTGGATTTCCTAACCATCTCGGGAACCCAACACCTGGCATGAGAAAGACTCCGGATATCAGATCAGCGTATAGACACTAAACAATCGACACAGTCTGGTGGTACCGACGGCATTGATATCGTCGAAGCTATCAGTTACTACGGGTGGTATGATAACTCCAAGGCTGCACTCCACAGCCTTGGAGTACGCCCTATAAACAATCAACGCGTTGATCAAACCCAGAGTCCCGGTTATGTTTAAGCCTGAATGTACTGGCTGGGCTATTTTGACAAGAATGCCAATCTTGTGTTTGATTTGCATCATTATTACTGACAGTATGATAATTCTACCTCAGGTAATCTCTGTCATTTTATCTATAAGGATGCGAGAGGAGTAAAGCGGATGGGAAGTTCCCTACTCTCATGTGATTGGGCTATTGAGGGGGGAAGGAGAATGACTCGGTTCTGTGTGGATGAAATCTTAAGGCGGGGATTTTGGCATTTACGCAGCTTACACGTAGGGGTTTGTATTTGAATGGTAAGTTTCTGAGTAATGCTACCGTTGCTAGGACGGGGGAGAAGGGAATCAGGGGATTATCGGACCTATGAGGAGCCTATTGACGCGGTATTTGGATGGAGAGGTATATATAAAGGACTACCGTAAATAAGTGAAAGTGCGAGGCACTTGAGGTCTATGATCTAAGCTTCCTATGTTCATGATATCTGCAAACAGAAACATCGGCCTCAAACCAGCGAGGCGGACTTCAGTCTCAGTCTAAGTCAGCGATATACCGTGGCCCCTCAACAATCAACCAAACCATACTGAAAGAGACCATAAACGCTCACAATTGAAGTATGGACACATGGACTGATGAGATAGGTACATCGACACGAAAAGCCTCCAAAAGAAAACCAACGCCAAGCCCAATGAAATGAAAGCTGCGTCGTCTAAAGCCAACACAACCAACGAAAGATGTGCAGTTCAAAACATCACGGCAGATGATTCGATATAGCCCAGACTAAACGTCAGGTGGAGAATAATAGCATCAGGATATAGGCAGACACGCGTATCACTTCAGCTCAGTATCCCGCATACGCAGAATAAAGTTCACGACCACGGCAGCAAGCAGCGCAATGGCCAGAATTGTAGGCCCGAAGCGGTCGTCAAAGCCGCTCTGCCCTCGACGCCGGATGCTCTGTGCTCGCCAGTGGAATGTGGCCACGGCGTAGATCATGGCCGCCATGGCAATGATGGTGAAGAGGGCGGCTGAGATCCGGCCAATGCGGTCGCCGAAGTTGAGGAGACCGACTGCGAGGCCGCCGAGGATGACGGTGAAGTTGAGCCATGAGAGGAAGGTACGCTCGTTGGCGAAGAAGACTTTGGGCTCGACGCGGGTTGGGAGGGCGATGCGCTTGCCTGGAACTTGTTAGCTGCGCATCTTAAGATTGAGTGATTGGCTGGATGTTTTCGGCTGTGTACTGAGAGGTATCACTCACCCGGTGCGGTTTGGAGAAGAGGCTGGCTGGACATTGTGACGGATTCGGATTGAGGTTGCACCGGGGGTAAAAGAGGTCAGCAGCGCCGAGCTGGTATTATTTTAGACTGCGAGGCTGAAGAGCGACCAAAAATTTTTTATGTCGGTGTTTTAGAGACCAGTCTGGAGGGAGAAAAAAGACGAGAGCTATCTGAATGGCCAATCCCCGCCCGATGACGGCGACGTCGAGTCGAGCTGGCGCCAATGATGCGGCGCTAGTCTAGGAATGGACTAGCGCCGTGTAGCCTTTGTTTGCACGTGCGTCGTCCATTTGCTACCATCGTAGTGGTCACATGACTATACTCTATCCTTCCGTTGATTTTTTCACTCGACACATACTCGAAATTATTTTGAAGAGATTTGTTTTCGTTCTGTGACCACTCTACTGAGTTCCGGGGCCATTGCAGTCCATTTCTACCAGCTCACTGCTGCCCCATAGCGAGAGATGGCCCCAACTATCGGCTAGTGACTGGACCTGACACTAGCTACCACCAATAGGGATGGCCGTTAGAAAGGAACGTTCTGCAACCCGGGTGAAGGCAGGCGACGGCAGCAGATCTTTCGAGGTGCAAAGAAGTTGCGATAATCCTGATACTTGGCTATCATCAGATCTAGTCTTGATAGAAGCCTACTTGCGTAGCCTTCGACTGCATACAGGCTATTCATTTTAGAGGCACTCAGCATTCTGGCGAGATACAAACCCATACGGCTGCCCTGAAACACGGATATATTTGCGCCATGCGCAAAATCACACCATGGGCGGAATCTCAGCCACATTCGTCTATGTGGGCTTATAGGGTTTGGGTATTGATGGTCCAGCGTTGCACGTATTCGGGTCACCGGCTGAACTCAGTCATCGGCAAGCCGATTACATTCTTAGCATTGTCACTCTGATGAAAATCAAATTCTCAAGCTATCCTTTGCTACCTACGGTAGACACCATGAGTCCTTCCACTTCAATAGGGGCCTGGAGCCTAACTATGTACTCAAATAAGAACTCGGACTATCCCAAACTCACGCCATAGCCTCCTTCAGCGGTGCAAAATCCCAATCCTCCTTAATCATATCGGCAGCCTTCTCTGCCACCGCATAGACGCTACTAACAATATTGCCACTTACATTATTCGGAAACACCGACGCATCAGCAACTCTCAATCCCTCCACACCCTTCACTCTCAACCGCGAATCAAGAGCATCGCCCATCGCCGCCGAGCCACAGATATGATACTCGCCCAGTACACCCTCATGCACTGCTTTCTTGCCCTCTTCAAGATTTTGCAAATCCACTGATGCTTCGGGGAATGAGCGGCCTATAATCGAAGATTTGATGTGCTGAGACTGGGAGACGTTATCTACCCAGCGGAGCGCGGCGCTTAGGATTGTTACGTCGACGTCGTGGTTGCCGTAGTTGGGTTGGATGACTGGTGGCTTGGTGGGATCTAAACAGTATTAGCTATCATTTGTGGGAGTTGAGGGGGTATGTACCGGAGCTTTCAATGTGCACGTAGCCTCGAGCAACTGGGTATTGTAGACACAGCGCGAAGGTCACACCGGCGGGCTTGTCTGCGGCGCGTGGTGGGAAGAGGTGGCTTTGATGTTGGATTCCGGTGCCGTCTGCCGTGGCTGGGATGAGGACTAGCTGGATATTCGCCGAGTGGTCGCTCTGTAGATGAGCGATGGTTTGTGCCAGTTGTTTCTCATGGAATGCGCTGGTGGGCTTGGTATCGCGAATGCTTTGAATTACTTTCTCGAGCTCTTCTTCGGACATCACTCGCTTTGCGGGGAAGAAGCCTTGCATCGACGAGGTGGAGGTGAGCGGGCCGCTACTCGACTCGGTATACTGTTTCAATGCGGCTTGCAGAGCCTCGGGAACTTGGTGGAGTGTATCCAATGTAATTGTCCCGGGCGCCATTTCATATGTTGCGTATGTAACCTGGTGGTCTTGCAGATTGGCGCCAATGGCTGGGTTCGCGACCTTGCATTCAACTCCTGCGGCCTCGAGGACAGCTGAGTCTCCGATACCAGATAGCTCGAGGATCTGAGGTGACTTGAGAGTACCTCCACTGACAATGACCTCGCGCTTGGCGGATACGTTGTACTCCTTGCCGTCATGCGAGATGTTCACGCCAACAGCTTTGTTGCCAATGAGATTGACCTTACTTACCAGCGTGCTGCAAAGCACTTTGAGATTTGGTCGGCTGGCTCGGGTGGCCTCGTAGTATCCGCTGGCGGCGTAGCTCCGCTTGCCTTTGTCCGGTCCAGTGCGACAGATTGAACCTAGGGTGTTGTAGAAGCCGATGTGGTCTCCGCTCCATGGGTCGACCGGCTTCTGAGGAGTTTTTGTAACTTCGTCGCATGCCTTGATGATGTCGTTTTCAATTGACAAGATTGTGTCGTTGAAGCCCGTGCGGATTGGTCCACTGGTATCGTGGAATTCCTCAACGAGGGGCATGGTTGTAGTATCTTTGATCGAGGGATCAATAGGCTCGAGGGTCTAAAGCAGATATTAGATATGATTGCAAATAATTGGCTGTTGGACATATCTGGTGCTTGCGCATGTAATGCTGCATGATATCCGCAGACCAGCCTTCATCCTCGGCCAATTCGGCCCAGTCATTGTAGTCTTGCTTGCTACCACGCACATACATCATGAAGTTGATACCGCTGGAACCCCCGAGGAGTTTTCCACGAGGAATATTATGGACTCTCCCATGGTTACCCTCCTGTTCACATTCACTGTCAGGGCTAGAACCAACCAGCTTGAAGTGTACTTACCTGCGGCGCGGTGTACATGCACCAATCATACTCGGGATTTTCAAGCAATTGAAATAGACGCCCTGGCATATCCACCAGCAGATCACCGATGCGGTATTTACCAGCCTCAACTACACCAACCGTTACCTCAGGGTTCTCAGTCAGACGAGCCGCAATGGCCAGTCCGGCGGTACCACCTCCACAGATGATGTAGTCGAATGCAGTGGTGGAGAACTCTTCGATAGAGCATGTGGGTGACTGGCCCACTGTACCCTTTTGTTCGGCCATTATGGCTGTGTTTAGAACTTGTTATGCAGTTTGTAAATCAGAGAACGAGCAGGTGGGAGGTCGAGCTATTTGTAAGTTTGTGCTACGCCGTGCAACACCAGCCGAGTACCATGCGAGGAAACGGCCTAGTTCGGAATCCAGCAGCGCAGAAGGCTGTGTAACTAATGATCAAACCGTGTTCTTATGGTTCGTTTCATTATCTTGGGAGGCTCCTTAGGAAAGTTTCCCCGCATTGCGTTGAAAATCAAAAGACCAAATTCCACTCTACTCGCTATAGTAATCACAAGGACAGTCAATGTATTTGACTCCTTGATCGCGTTTGGTACATGTAACAAGCTCCTATATCGTGGCAGTGCTTTCTGCATGCCTCTATATGCTGGCCCACACCACTAGTAGCCTCGAGCTCCTCGTATTACCCCTCAAAGCTAATATGTCAGCGGAATAATATGATTGTTAGTCTTTTTTGCCATCGAGTGTTAGCGCTCCGACTTGCAATAGTGTCATGTTGGATTTTACAACGGGCCGCTGCGGCTGAGGCGTAACAAGGGTTGCTTATATTCTCTATTCCTCTTTCTCCGCAGCTTTGTTAATGTGGTAGGTCATTATGTTTCTTGGTTTGGTTTTTCTCTCACTTCTATCCGTTCCCAGGGCTGGTAAAGCCTATGTAGGCTGATGCAGGCCTCGGGGGCTTCGTTCATGCGGATGAGGAACAGCTAGTATTAAAATACTCAATCTCATAGTCTCGATACCCCAAGTCATAGGTTCAGGGTCTTCGAATCCTTTATGCTATGCGCTCAACGGTAGCCTCTTCCCCTTTATTGTGCTCGCCGATGGACCAAAGCACCTGGGCAATCACTAACTATGCCCATGCTTTATTCACCTTGGCTTACGTCCAAATACACTCAAATAATTACGAATGAAATAATAATCACTGGACCACATTTAAGAGCATAAGAAAATAGAACAATGAGTACAGCACATCTACACTATTTATCCTGCAGATCCCCATCGTGCACGTGCACAAGTGCTTAGCCCCCGCTTTCTCGCTCTGCAGTTTCTCCTCTCGTCCCCTGTTCCAATCAAAGCAGGCGGTATCAGCCATATACAAGTATTTGAGCCTTCAAGATGAGTTTCGGCTTTGGCGTCGGGGATTTCCTTGCGACGTTGAAACTCGCGGATGAATTGAAAAAGCGGTTTGCACAAGCACCCAGTGAGTTCAAGACTATTTCTGGAGAGTAGGAAAGCCCCCGTTTCTGAGATACCTGAATGTCGCTAACTATCAACAACAGGGTTAGAAGCCTGTGGGCTGTCCTTCATGATCTCAATGACATCCCGAAAGAAGGCCTGAGCGTGCACCAAAAGAGCGAAATGGAAACAATTGTTCAAAAGGGCCGCGAGGTGCTGGTAGAGATTGAAGGCAAGTTGAGCAAGTACAATGTCCTTGCCTTTGCATCTTCGAACTGGAAGAGTAAAGCTCTCCGAGCATGGAGCCGAATCAATTCGGATCCCGCGGAAGTCAACAGCTTGCGGAGTCGCATCACGTCTTGCATTTCGCTTTTCAATCTGGTTATGGGGAAGATCAATCAGTATGGAAATCTTTTTCCCATCTCTTTCCTTTGCTTTCCTCAATTTTCCCCGAAAACTGCATTGCTGATGGCTTATTAAGGGATCTGACCCTGGAAATTGGAGCGGAGGTTCATTCCATGAAGGAGAATAGCAACGCTCAGCTACGGAATGAGGTACTCCAATGGATCTGTCCGATCGACAGCGCGGAGCGCCAACGCACACTCTTAAACATGCGGCATGAAGGCGCGGGGAAATGGTTCCTGGAAAGTGAGCAGTTCCTCCTCTGGATCGCCAGTGAAGAGAAGACTCTGTTCTGTACTGGAGTTCCCGGGGCTGGCAAGACAGTACTCACCTCTATCGCCATTGATCATCTTGAGAAGAGATTTGCCAGTGATGAGAGTGTTGCGATTACTTATCTTTAGTTCGACTTTTGGCAGCGACCTGAATTTCCGGACCTACTTTCGGCTCTTCTAAGGCAGTTGCTCCAGGGCAACCCAGGCCTTTATGGAAGTGTCTCGGGTTTGCATTCTCGACGCCAACACAATCCTAGCCGTCTATCTCAAGAGGAGATTCAAAAGGAACTCAAGCTGGCAATATCCCGGTGCAGCAAGGTGTTCTTTGTCATTGACGCACTAGATGAGTGCTTTCCTGATAGCGTGCGACGTCAGTTTCTTATCTGGATTCGCGACCTTCCCAAGTCCAATCATCAAACGAGTATCAAGGTCCTTACAACTAGGCGGCATGACAGCCCACTTGGCATGCTCGCTCCCCGCGATGGACTCATTTTGTATATCAAAGCTAGCAGAGAAGATATGGGAAGTCTTCTCGATGCAAGCTTGGATTATCTTCCGAGGTTCATTCAGAGAAAGCCCGAGCTGTGGGCATATATTCGGAACCAGATCATTAAATCCGCTGGGGAAATGTGAGCGCTACAATGCTGTACCATCTAAGATGTACTAATTCTATCCCAGGTTTCTGCTTGCCCGTCTCTATTTGACTCTACTCTTGGATGAGAAGAATGAGAAAGGAGTTCGGACACTGGGCAGTCAACTTGAATCTGGCCTAGGGGCATACAATCATGCATATGATGAAACCATGAAGAGAATTGAGCAGCAAAGCTCTCATTCTCAGGACCTTGCGAGGAGGGTTTTAGGATGGGTTACATTCTCGGCACGACCACTTACCGCTGTTGAGCTGCAATATGCTATTGCAGTCGAAATCGGAGAGCCTACTTTTGACGAAACGAACATAACAGACATCGAGGAGATGATCTCTGTCTGCTCCGGCTTGGTCGTCATAGAGGAGACCAGCAACATCGCTAAGCTTGTGCATTTTACGGCTCAGGAGTATCTGAGGCGTATGTGGAAGTCTTGGTTCCCTGATGTTCATGGCTTTCTCACAGATACCTGTCTGACATATCTGTCCTTCGACAACTTTGATGATTCTTGCTTGACCCGAGGTGACCCTCAAGTACAGCGAGAAGAATATCCGTTCTATCAGTACTCGGCTCATGAGCTACGGACCCATCTCCGTCACAGTCTTGGCAATGACTCCCTTCTCCAAGCATTCATCGGAAATGATGCCAAGGTTTCTCGGTGCATGCGAGAAATGTTCGGTTTGTCTGGAAGCCAATGCAGTTTCACGGGCCTTCATCTTGCATCACTATTTGGCCTTGAACACATCGTGGAGGGAATACCCGCCACTGACAGCAATTTCAATGTCTGGGACTATCTTGGCCGCACACCTCTTATATGGGCTGCAGCATCTGGCAACGAGACAGTGGTCAGACTTCTACTTGACCGTGGAGCCGATCCGAACTCTGGTACAAAGGAGGGCTTCACCCCGCTCTTTTACGCTGCAGCCTATGGCCATGTCGCGGTGGTTCGAATTTTGATCGAGGGAGGTGCCAGTGTCGATTTTGAAAACAAAAGCAAAGAAACCCCGATCTTCTTCGCTGCGAAAGGTGACTGTGGAGTCCGACTCGGTCCTAGGTCTCTGTTCAACATAGGCGACCATACATCGGTCGTAAGGTTGCTACTTGACGCAGGTGCTAGTCTCGAACACTGGAATAATCGTCGTGAAACCCCCTTGTATACAGCAGCAGAGTATGGTCATGAGATGGCTGTTGGATTGCTACTTGAGAGGAACGCCAACATCAACCCGCATCCTGGTGAAGCTCCCCTGACCGCCGCAGCACGAAAGGGCCACGTCAAAATCACCAAACTACTCCTTGAGAATGGCGCAGACACTCCAACCCTGAGGAGGGACATGAATTTGTCGCGTTACTCTTATGCGCTGTCTTGTTTATCAGCTTCAGGTATAGACCAGGATGAAAGTTCTTTCGCAGCAATGCTTCAAGAGTCTGGCGACCCACGCTTTCAAGATGAATTCAAGCGCCTTCCCTTACACTGGGCAGCATCGCGAGGCGACGAGTCTTTGGTGCAGAGCATCTTAAAGGCCGGATGCGATCCAAATCCAAAGGACATATTTGGCAGAACACCATCATTTGCAGCCGTTTGCATGGACAGAGTAGGCGTGGTGAAACTGTTGCTCGACCATCCTGACATCGACGCCCAAATTGAAGACAAACTGGGATTCACTCCCCTTCAAGAGTCATACCGAAGACAAATGCAACCTCCTAGAGACCAGCCCGACATCGTCGCCCAAATGAGAGCCAGAGCCAAACTGGGATTTACTCCCCTTCAAGCCTCATATCGAAGACAAATGGAACCATATAGACTCGAGAAGAAAGATAGTTTAGGAGGCTGGGTCGAGATCACCAATCTTCTCAAAGTCAAGACTGGACTGCAGGAGGAATGTCTGCCCAAAGTCAGTGCTTCCCTTTTTGCCCGATATCCTCTCCCGCAACAGGCCTTTTACCCACGTTGTGATGTCTGTCTGGATATCAAAAATCTAGGCTTCACACGGAAATGCAAGAGCTGCGACGTGATCACTAAGAAGGACGGCACTTCCGGGGGCACTGTTTTATACTGTCAGAACTGCATTCAGGAGGGTACACGCTGTCCACTCTGTCGGCAATCGTTTTGAGAAGTGAACATATGTGGAGGATACTCAACGCGCCTTGGTTTGACCGAGTCGTTTGTTGAGTTCCAAGGTTAGCTCACGAAAGGCTAGGGTCGAAGTATAATAAACATAGCGACGGGAATAAAGAAGGAACACCATCCCCTCTTCTGTCCTCACGATAACCTTGTCCATAACACCGCCTTGCGCTATCTTGATTGGTGAAGCCACACGGACCCCGGTATAGTCTTACCCAGTTGTTGACAGACGCCACTCTATACATTTGCATCAAAGCCATGGATGGAGATGTTCTAGAATATCCGATGTCTTCATATCAAACTAGGATTTTCCTGACCCCATTGGAAATTGTCAGGTATTTCATGGCAGAATATACGCTATATACGAAGCAAATATCAACGAGAATGGAACCAATCTCAATGGGTATCATCATCCCCCTATCAGCATGAAAACCATTATACCAAACCACCCACCCACAAAAGCAATCGTCAAAATCGAAGCACCAGCTTTATCCCCACCCGTAATCGGAGCATAATGCGGCAAATCGTCTGTTTTCTGCTCACCAGCATTGGGATCACTTTTACTATTTCCTCCCGTCTTGGACGTAACCGGTCCCACGGTCTTCCCAGATGCGTACTTGAGTAAATTCGCACTGAACACTTGGCTCACGCTTATCTGTTCTTCCATTCCGGTCCATCCGTCCCATTTGGATTCGTACCAGCGTACACCGCAGGTGTTGTTTCCGTGACCGGTACAGGACTCACCGGCGGCTGTGCCGGAGGATTGAAGTTTTGGCCAGATCTTGTCGGCGGTGGAGGGGACCATTAGGGCGGTGTAGGCGAGCCATTGGGATGTTAGGCCTTTGAAGAGGATTTCGTTGTTGTTGCAGATTTCTCGCGGTTCGCAGGTGATGTCTTCGATGACGTTTCCGTGCGGGAAGAAGGTTTTGGACATGCCGTCTAAGAGGCCGTTTGTTGCTTCGAGCCATTTTGGATCGCTCGTCTGGGGAAGTTAGGAATTGTGTAATTGTGTGTAGAGAGGGTGCGGACTCACGTAGTTGTACATATAGGCAGCGCCCATCAAGTAGGTACCGTAGTTATACGTCCATGCAATGTTTCCAGCGTTGGCGCAGTTATCCGCACATTGTGTGGAATCGGCCACAACCCAGGTCTTGTTGTTCACCAGAGGCGAGGAAACAGACCAATCCCAGATCTTGTTTGCCCAGGTTAGATACTCGTCGTTGTCGGTGTATCGAGCTAGTCGCGCAGCGAGTTGGAAAAATCCACCGTTCGACACTGCGTTCTTCATCGTGTAGCCGGCCTGGTAGACGAAGATTTGCCATCGTAGTCCACCGCCGCATGAGGTCATATCCCATCTAGCTTTCTGGGTGTTGAAGACACCCTGCGCGAGGGAAAGCCAGGAATATCCGGAGCTCCGATCGGGGAATTTCATCTCGGCTGCGCTCATGGCTGCCAGACCCCAGAACATTTGATCGTCATTTCCCTATTACATAGTTAGCTGCTGTGGTTCTTTTTTTGTTCCCCGTTGTAATCCTCACCAGATAACTACTATAATTGCTCGGCATGTAGTCTCCCTTCTCACCACCTTGCCATTGCAATCCGACGCTCACTTCCTCGTTATAGGTTGTGTCTCCGGTTAAGTGCCAATAGTTGAGAGCAGCGGCGAATAGGGCTGATCCTTCCCACCATTTCTCGGGGAATGCTCCGGGAATTTGGCCCGTCTCGTTACCATAGTACCATTTAAATGCTCCGTAGGTCGCCTCGCTAGCAGCACTTTTTAGTGAGTCTGTTGATGACGGGAGAGTTTAGCCAAGAGCACTCGCAGACATATATGAATAGTCGCATTACGTACCCTGCGAATTCACATCCACGTCAAGAGCATGCGCCTGAAGGACAAGCGCCGACAGGTGCAAAAGGACTGTCCATATTGACTGTACGCTCAACCGCATCGCCGGGCGGAAAAAGCGAGTCTGCGACGGCGTAAAACGATGGTATTAAAAGCCGTATAGCGTGGAAGAGAAGCACTCCAGGACGTCCGGGGCTATCATTGATCTACCGTGTAGAAAGAGTGGCAGGAGTTGAGAGAAAGAACTGCATCTGTGGATATTATGTCACCACATGGTTGGAAATTAAGATGCGCACTGCGGTTCTCCTTGAAAAAGTGGAGTAGAGACGAAAACGCCAGTGGCCTTAGAAAAGGGTCTGTGTTGACCCACGTAGGCGGCTGATATTGCTTGGTTCGGTGCGGTGGAGCCCTGCTGTGACTCGTATACGGAGTAGTCGGTGGATTGTCGGGGGCCATGGGGCTATGCGATCACGTCAGGATCCTGGGATCGTCAGGAGAGGCCAGTACTGTACAATAATAATATATGTTAATATATGTTTTGAATCATTCTGCGAAGGCTCTATATTGTTGTCTTGCATTCAGCCCAAACCATGGGTTAGGTGGGTGTGTTCCACCCATCCCAGCGACTGCATTCGGGCAAAATCTCGGAAACATGGGTCAGCAGCCGAATGCAGGAGCGAAGCCCGTGTCGAAGTATGAAACGCGTAACAAAGCGAGTTCCAACGGAGACGGATGGATCGGATTATCAACTCCTATTCCTTCTCGAACAGCGTATGTAGTTACTGTAGAGCAACAAAGCTAGTGTATGGAGGACTCCGTAATGCGATCAAGGGCGCATCTATTTTCGGAAAGTCGATCACATACCCGATGAAGTAATGGTCCTGACATCATAGGGTGAAGATCTTGGACTGTAATTGGTGGCTATCGTGATGGTTGCCTTTAGCTTGCGCGTACTCGGTACAGTTGGAGTTTATTGTCGCGGGGCTAAGACTGGAAACTGATGGCGAGATCGGTGGAGTTCTGGGGGAGACCCCTAGAACCTCCGAAAGCAATGTGTGGTGGTCGCCAATAGATCGCCAATGGACTTGTGGAAGCAAGCATTCAATAGTCGAGCGATCTGTCAATCAACTTTCTCAGATTAAAAGCACTCTGAAAATGTGGTACCGAATACTCCGTAGACCGTCTGTACAAATTCACTCGCGGTTATTATCTTCAGAGTGAGTGCGTCTGGCTTCTGCTGAATCAAGTTCACGTCGAAATGATATCCGGACTCATCTGCGGGCAAACGACTCGAGTGTTGGGTCGTATGTATTGGTGCGGCGCTTATTGCTCGAAGCTGCTGGAGGGAATCTGCCACAGCGTGAAGTAAAACTGGATCTTCCAGTTCCCGTGCGTCGGTCAATGGCACGTCGATGGACGAGTTCAAGGCGCTGCAAAGCATGGTTCTTTCACGCAATGATTTGATCTTGCAAGAGGTCGTCTTGTTCTAGATGTGCAGTGCAGTGTCTCCCTCAGTCAATGCCATGATCGGAGTTCTCCATTCGTGGATGTGGCGCACGAGCCCAGCCTCTAAATTGAGGTGCAGTGACTATAATTCCAAAGCTTAGATGCATTAGCTGTGACTTGTCTCCCATTCTGCAGATACAATAGGTAATTGCAAGTCCAGTGAAATCATGTTCGGCAATCTCCTTGCATGGATGATGGAGCGAAGTGTTCTGGAGAGATGATATCATCTAGTGCCCGAGAATAATTCTTCAATAGACGGAGATGCAAAATTTGGGTCATCATGCGAGGAGCTGAACGATGATAAGATGATCCTCAGGGTACAACTAATGGGGAAGATTCCTCTACGGTTATGATTATTTGAAGCGTATCTCGTAATGAATGAGGCTTCATGTTGATACAAGAGTAGCTCTTAAGAGCGGGTATAACCATGCTGGTGTTGTCGATGGGTAGCGCAATAAAGCAAAAGTGACTTTCAAGACCCTAGGACATCACTTCCGCCTTTTCTCTCAATTCCCCTTCCCCTGCCGAGTGAATCATATCACGAATACTTTCTTTGATCTTGATGTAGCCCTCGTCAAGACTTGACTCGAACTTGACCATGTTCTCATGAGTAGCATCGACCAATATGGATGGAGTGAGCCGTTGGGACACAGATGGAGTGGTCTGTTCCAAGACCCGAAATTAGTAAATCGAAATTCAATGAAGTAGGGCTGTCTCACCTGGGACCGGGAATTAAGGCTCTCATAGGCGTAGAGTGTCTTGAACTTGCTGCCTATTGTAGAGTACTGTTGCAATGTATCCAGCATCCAGCGAGCTTCTTTCTGAGCACCGCTCGACCCTGTCTCAGCCGTAGCATTGCTCTCCAGGAAGGCCTGGAGACCAGACAGCCTCGAGTCCAACTCGGGAGTTCCCATGAAAATGACTCCATGAGTTGAGAGGCTGATATTGCGGAGACACAATGTCCGCTCCTCTCGTGAATTGTGAGAGAATAAAAGAGCCTAGCATAATTTGTCAGAATATGAGACTCTCTCTCAGGAATTGGTCCGTACGCTTTTGACAATAGTACCCCCGAAACTATGGGCTATGAAGATGATCGGACGGGAGAGTGTCTGTATCTGTCAGTTTTCACTCGAGATCCGAAGCGTGCGGTAGTCCATACTCCAGTCATTTTCCTCATCGCAAACAACTCAGACACTAGTCTCTCGGAAGTGTCTTGCGGTGTTTCAGGGTCATCTGTGTATGTCGAGGCATAGCCCCAAGTGTGAATTCTTGTGCTGGGTAAATCAACAGGAAGTAGACTCTGAAGCCAGTTGACACCACTTTTAGTAGTCCATGATTTCTCGCGGTGACCACCTAGTCCATGAACCGCCACGATACTACCGATCATTAGCTCGGCTTCTCCTACCGAGGGTTTGGTGTGGGTACGTACTCGATCTGCGGCGTTTCACCTTCGTACAACAGCTTCAAGTCGTCTTCTGTGGTGTTGGCAGTTTGTTTGATCTGTAATCTCTTAATATCCAGCTAAAACTGGTATTACCCCTGGCTCGAGTCTTACAGTTTGCTCTGTTGACTGGGACCGTTTGAACGGCCAGCATGATGTTAACCATGATATTGAGAACATGATGTCACTTCGACTACCTGCAGCAAAGAATAGAATCTCAAGTCAAAATCAAAATCAAATCCAAACAAGAAGCAAGGAGAACCGAGGAAATCAGTGGAATTTGACAACAACAAAGTCCGGGGTCGTTCTCCAAACGCCAAGACTCGCGGGGACGCCACATTGAGTGATTATGTCATCACATGACCACAGGGAAAAATTGGCGAATCTCACGTCTTCAATTCGGCTTCTTCTGTCAAACGTGGCTTCATGGCTCCAAACCAAGAGGAGGGCGCATATGCCCCGGACTCTAAGATCAATCATGCTGCATCCATTAACTACTGGAGCAGTCTTCCCAGCACCGAGAGTAATATGCTTGGCATGCTCGGCACGTATCCCTGGTATACTCGCATTGAGCTACAAGGATCCAAGAACTTCCTTTCCAAAGTTCGTCGGCTAGTCCCGGCCATTTCCGGGAAATTTAACCAGGGTGTCGACTGCGGCGCCGGTGTTGGGCGTGTGACTGAGGGTTTCCTCCGCCACGTCTGTGAAGTTGTCGATGCTGTGGAGCCTGTGGAAAAGTTCACCAAGGTTTTGCAGGAGGGCAAATTGAAAGAAGACGGTGTTCTCGGGGACGTCTATACTGTCGGTCTGGAGAGTTGGTTCCCGGTGAAGAAGTACGATCTGATTTGGACCCAGTGGTGCGTGGGCCATTGTACGGATTCCCAATTGATTGATTACGTCGCAAGATGCCGTGATGCTCTGACTGAAAATGGTCTTATGGTGGTGAAGGAGAATCTGTCCACCGATCCACTGGGCCAGGATATGTTTGACGACGAGGACAGCAGTGTGACGAGGACGGATGCAAAGTTCAAGCAGATTTTTGAAGCTGCTGGAATGGAGGTGATCAAGTCTGAGATCCAGACTGGCTTTCCCAAGAATTTCAAACTCCTACCGGTCAAGTCGTATGCGTTACGACCAAAAGTCTGAGCTGTTGAGCTGCCTCGATGAAGCCCTCATCACTACATTCCTGTCACCTCGACAATACATGTGAAGCATCTCGCCACCCAGCCTTGACCCAGAAGTCATGGTACTTGCTATTGGAATGTCCAACACTACAAGTCCGGCCTACAAATATTCACCCCCCGACAAAGTAAAACAACAATTTACTCGGTCAAGGAGAACAGGGGGTCCGCTCCATCACTTGCACATACATATTTGAGATCGCGAACAGCCCAAGGTAGTTCCGCGCATCCCAGGGACGCATCGGGTTGATAAGCACCAGGTCGAAGTTGCGCAAGAGCTGTGTAGGGTAGGCGGTCCGTTAGCGTATCGTCAAGAAATAAGACAATAGCAGGCATGTTCTACTCACCTCGAATACCGTCTTCTCAATCTCGATTTGAGCTACTGCCTTTCCTAAACACTGGAATTTCCCATGACCGAATATAAGGTCGTTGGTCCGAATCATCACAGCCAACACCGCAGGGTCCGCCTCGGGCCTGAAACCTTTTGCGTCTTTGCCATAGATCTTCTCGCTCTGGTGCATAGAGTACGCCGAGTAGTCGATGCAGACGCCGCCTGGCAGGAATACGCTCTCGCCGTCGACGACAAGAGTGTCGCCACCAGTCGGAACATCGCGCGAGAAGATGTTCTCAACAGGCGGCCAGACTCGCAGAGCCTCGCGGATCACGGCCTGCAGGTACGGAAGCTGTCTAGTCTGGGTGGCAGTAATAAGGCCTCCGCCCGTGCTAAGAACAAGGTTGCGGCGCACGGCGATCTCGCGCTGTATGTTGAGGTAGACACGGGGATTCGTCATGAGGTGCAGAAGAACGCCACGAATGGCCAGCGGTAGTGTCGGAGCCCGCAATAATCTGCTCTAGCACCTCGGTGCGCAGTTCGTCACCTGCTGAGCTGTAGCGCATGAAGGAGGCCAGCATATTGGACCGTTGGTCGGCGGGGCTCGCAGCGCGCTCGTCGACGAGGCGGAAGCATGTGGCCATCATCTTACCGAAGCCGTTGTTGTCCTTAGGTGAGGGTGTAATAAACCTGCCGATGAAGGGTGCCTGGGTGATCCAGCTGAAGCCTATTGCGAGGGATATCATACCCCCGGAGCCATCTGCTTCCTCCGTCGCTCGTGTTTCGCATTATTCGTCTGGCTGAAGATATTATCCCTCTGGTACTCGATTCGCACGGCTTTGTAGTACCAATCGGAGCGTTTGTAGCCAGACTGATTGTTCACGTGCATCCAAACTACGGGAGAGGATGTAATCAGCACTCGAGGTGCGCGATCAGACATGGTTCAAGTCGAGACTGTTAGCTGTAGGAGATACGGCTGGTAGAGATTCAAAACACAGCAGATGCCCGGAAGATGTCTCGCACCATGTTTCTTGTTTACTTCTGCATACCACTCGTGACAATTGCCCTGAAGCATCGCCATGCTATGAGGCCAGTTCGAGATGCCGGTCCACGAAGGTCCCCGGAACTGCCTTAACGTAGCATACATCGTGATCAGCCTGAATATATAGAGGCCCAAGAGACCGCAGAGAAGCGTCATAGCCCCAGATAAGGTGGCAACCCCCGTGGCGGAAGAAACGACAGGATGGTGGCCAAAGTGGATAGAGTCTGAAATTCCCATCTAGGGCTTCACGATCAGGTGGATAGGTTGATTGTCGGGGTCGCGGGACCGGCTATATACTATTGCACTACTAAAGCGAGGTAGTCTGGAAGAGGTCTTAGCAGGGTTAGGCGGTTTGTCTATTCGTGCCCTCCTGCAGGAATACGCAGCCTAGACCTGACTCGATTATACCCTGCGACTGAAGTTGCTAGGTAAAGGGTTCGAGCCCACACTCGGGGAATCCATTAGCCAAATGACAATATGAAGAGATGATTTGATATTCAAGCTAGATGTATTTGCTTCATGACTAAATAGTCTTTACATCACCGAACGAATCTTCCGATTGCGGCAGATTTGAATGAGCCACTTGCAGGGATGAAACCACAAAAATACGAATCTTCTTTTTTCTTCATCTTCAATGTGTAACTCGGTGGGTAATAAGTACCTCTAAACCGATATCACTCGAGCAACAGCCCATGCAAGACCCCTACCGCCAGCTCGATATATTTGCACAGCAACGCCCCGAAGCCGGCGTGGAGTTAAGCCCAGCCGGGACTACTTCGACTCTGCAAACCCATAGATCCTAAGGAAAACATATACATCGATTGGCCGAATTCCTCTATCATTGACTGACCCAAAATAATAATATCCACTGACTGTGACATACCGCGGGGTTTTGAATTCCCGGTCTACCTACTATGGTTGCAGGATGATTCTTAAGAGGGTAAGCAATATCTGTCCCGATATGGTTAGACATGATCTTGCAAAAGACAATGATCATGGATCCAAGGTACTGTGGATAGTCAGCGATTCCTTAAGGGTGATTTACTGCTATGCTGCTGATCAGAGTAGATACAAGAACAGTTGGGGTTAGCCAAGAGAGCTGAGTCTCGTTGCTGATCTCAAATAACTGAAGTAACAAGGTATGGTGAATTCTCACCTCAACGGTTCCCATCAGATGATAGCTTTGTAGTCCAGAAGTGGGTTTAAAGTTACCAGAAAGGGATCAAATGCAATGTGTACGATCCATCCCAGCTCCATTGAATACAATACCTGCTATTATGAATAGAACCTGTGTTGGGCTATCGCATCCCCATGTCCTCTGTAGGACCAATTGTCTTTTTTTCCATGGTTTTCTCTGGAATGGATGTCGCTTCTAAAAACACAAAACTCCCTTTACACACTCCATAGGTACAAATGCGAAGAGCGACTACGTCTCGATCTCGCCACGGCGCAGTGCTAACAGTGCCCGGACGTCCGTGACGTATTGCAATGCCTCGAGCATAGGAATCAGATGCAAAAGACCGTTGTCCGTGGGATCATTGATCCAGCCCTCGATCGGAATGGCGTTGTCTGGATGAATGTTAGCAGGGAGATGGGTGTGATGCGAGGTAGCTGACATACCCTCGTGGAAGATATAGCTCATCGGACTGTTGTCCAGGATCATCACCTTGCTCAGATCGGGCTCCACGGAGCTCAAGTCTTTGATATATGCGCCATTACGGAGAGTGCAGTGCTGCCGGTAGTAGCGGGCCTGGAAGTACTTCCGCTCCTGCTCGAGCCAGTCGATCACGGGGTCGGCGTACTCCTGAACACTAGCCGTAAAAATCACGAGTTTATACCATTTGCAGATCTTGCGCAGGAAGTCGTCACAGTGCGGCCGCTTGTGCACATAGTACAGGATGGGGTGCTGCGGCCCCAGCGTGGTCTGCGGTCCGCCAGGTGTCAGAGCAGTGGTCATGGGCATGGAGAGCTTGACCTCAACCATGTGGCCACTGGACATGCGACCACCCTTGGCGAGCGAATGGATGAGCGTCTCGTCGAGATCCAAGACCAACGTCTTCTGCGGGAGCTTGGCATTGCGCGGGGCAGCTGTATATGAAGGCAGTCGCGGTGGGAGAAGAGGTCGCGGAGGTGTTGGAGAGTGCGGGTATTTCGTAATGCGATGAACAGATGGAGATGTTGGGGACTTCAGACTATCCAAGTTGACGCCAGCCTGAACCCGAGCCACGCCCTCGGGCACCGCATGCCCCAGGTCCGCACTCGCCGTCCGCCGCTGCCGTTGCCGCTTGAGAGATTCCTCATTATGCAGCTTAATCCGTATAGACCGTCGTGGTGTGCTTTCTTCTTCCGGTATAGATTCTGCCTCGTGGTCCCGGGTCTTGTTCGGTCGTGCCTTCCCGCCGCTTGTAGTGCTTTGAGAAGTTCGTCGGTCAACCTCTGATTCGGAGGTAGAAGGTAGTATAGATTCATGCGATGATCGGGGTTTCAATTCCCGGTTGGAGCTACTTCGCCGCCCTTCTATTCGAGAGGGAGAGGCCCCTTTATCCGACCGGATCCTTGGATCGGTAGATGATCTCCATACTTTCCTCACGGGGGTCAGAAGCGAGTAACGTCCATCGTCATCTCGGAAGCATTGGGCCACGTATATGCCGGGGGCAGCAAGCGTCGATAGAATGAAGTGAATCGTTTCCGTGATAGCATCGAATATGCGCTTGGTGAGGAGTCGCCAAGAGCTCTTGGTAACGAGCGCGCTATCATGCTGGACCTCGTGTAATAAAGGTGATTTCTCGTCAAAAGCGTGCGTCGTTTCTTCGTCTTTGTCGTCTTCCGCAGGTGATGCAGTGCCGTCGTAGCTCTTCTCGGAGATGGTGCTCGACCGGAAGTTGCCTGTGCTGTAGGACCGTAGCTTCGCGAGGTCGCCCTGTTGAGACCCGTGTCGATGTTCGCCCTGGGATCGTGATCGTGGTCGCGTCGAGCTGGAAGTCTGGCCAATGACTCGCGAGGACAGGATGTTCAGCGAGTTCATCTTCCAACGAGGCCCACGGATGACAGGGGCGCGGGGGATCTAAAGAGGAGGGAGATGAGCGAAGTCGTCAAACGCACTTGGATCGGTCCATCGAGGTTGCGCAGGGGCGAGGTCTTTTCAAGTGGAGGGGAGGGGCATCGCAAGGAGGCGTAAGGCTGGACTTGTGATTCTACCGACCTCAATGCGCCAGTCCGTGCCTCGGAACCGGATTCGCAACTTCAGTCCGATTTCGACCACGGATGTGCAGGGGACTGCAAGGAACAGAGGCCGATAAGTAAGAATCAGATGAAAGAACAAGAACGAAGAACAACGATCCAAGAATAGGAGAAAGCAAAGGCAAAAGGGATCCAAAGTGTGGGGAAGCGGACAAAACGTTCTAAACGGCAGAAAATCGGTTTCTTTGAGTCACCTACTTTGCCCTCACGTTCTCCCTTCCTGTGGTTTCAAGAGAAAGGAGAAAGGACCTGACTATAATCACGGGTGCGTGGATCCCCTATGAGCTGCTCATGCTCGAGGATAACTCTAACCCTAACATCGCTCAACAGGACGCTGCTCTGCCCATCCCACTTCCTCATGCCGTCCATGTCCGTGGCCCTCACGCCGGGCCTGGCGTCTTTTCTCAAATCCCTCAATACTAATCCAATTGATACTTCTATTGAAAACTTGATCTCGTACGCCTCTCTCTTCGCCTTCGAACGGTTGCGCATCTGCCGACAAACACATAGCTAATATGGGCATATTCTTTCAGATTGCTGAAGCGCCGTCAAATCCGCCATTCTCGATCTTGCGCCACCGCAACCGCCTATTTACTTCTGCGGGTAGTTTCGGCATGCCGTACATCCGATCCTGTGAAGCTCATTGAGCGGGTCCAAAGCGTGGGCAGGCGCCTGATCGCTGCGCAGCCGCGGGAAATGGTGGTGGGGAACATTGTGCGACGAGTGCTCGGTCTCATTCGCGAGGAGGCCGAAGGTGATCACGATGCTGAGTTTGCCCTCAGTGAAGCTGGCTCAGAGAGTCTGCCCCAGACCCCTCGGGGGTTTGACGGTCAGTCACGATATTCTGATATGCCCCAAGATAACAACTCACCCAGTATGAACAGATTCATCACTACCTTTGGACCGAGATGTCCTCCGCCCAGATGCGGATAGACCCGCCCCTCGGCCTTCTCTTACGTCCATGTTCAGTCTCCTCTCTCATCCGGTGGATGATAACTCGCCGGCAAGCACACCGGGCTCGCAATCGCCAAGAGGCATTCCCGGTCACGCCCCTAGCAAAGATGTGCGCGCAGAGGTGTTGGAAGGTATTAACGAGATTACCGACGAGCTGGACCAAGTAGACGATCAGATTGCGTCTTATGCATTGGAGCATATTCACTCCAATGAAATCATCCTCACACATACCTCTTCTACAACAGTGCAGAAGTTCCTAGTCAAGGCCGCAGCCAAGCGCAAGTTCACCGTCATCCACGCTGAATCATTCCCTAACAACCACGACGCTACACATGCCACCGTCAGCGGCAATGCTCCTGCCGACGAAGAGAACATGAGCTTCGAAGCTTTCCAGAAGCCGCTGATCGCCCTTGGCATCACTGTCATCCTCATTCCCGATTCTGCGGTCTTTGCTCTCATGTCTCGTGTCAACAAGGTCATCCTGGGCACACACTCCGTCCTTGCCAATGGCGGTCTCGTTGCTGCAGCTGGCACCCGAGTTATTGCTCGCGCTGCCAAGGTCCACCAGACCCCCGTCGTAGTCGTCAGCGGAGTCTACAAACTGAGTCCCATCTATCCCTTTGACTTTGACTCGCTTATTGAGTATGGCGATGCCAGCAAGGTCCTCCCCTATGAGGATGGAGATCTCGTCGATCAGATTGATGTCCAGAATCCTCTCTACGACTACGTCCCTGCGGAACTGGTCGATCTCTACATCACCAACCTGTATGTTTCGTCCCAAGATCGTCTCGTTGATTGCTTGCTAATACTTTATTTCCAGTGGCGGCCATGCTCCGTCTTATCTCTACCGTATTGTGTCCGATCACTACCGGAAGGAGGATATTAGCTTCTAAAATCGAAACAAGAGAAGAAGAAGAAAGGTTGGAGTTACCAGTTCATTGACACTGTCGATAATGAGTGTCGATGTTCAAAACGTACCGATACCCGAGAATGAGTGTGACGATCGCTATGAGTCATGTAGGGTTTTCCTAGGATTAGAAGATAGATTGAAATTCATCATCTTCAAGACTCAATTTCGCACCCGAGCGCTTTCGAATGTTTCCAAGGTCGTAGATATACACATGCCCTCCGAGTAGCCTTGGAGTGTCTGATCTTCATCAAATAACCTTGTATTCAGACAACATTCTAGACTCTCGATATTTATATATAGGCAGACAGCAGAGACAACAATATATCTTCCAATCCGGGGACCCATTATATTTGGTGATGGTGGGAGGCTTCAGAATGGCTCGAAGAAATGATTCTATATTTTGGCGAGATCCTCTCACTTAGACTTGAAAAGATAGCCCTAGAGGCGACCTTGCAACATGTCCTCCAGGATGATATTCTAGTCCAAACGTTAAAAGGTGTTTCCGATGTCCCAAGGTTTCCAAGGTTGCCTGTCTGGCCAACCTTCCCAATGGAAGGCAATGTACGTGCACCACTTGGGGAATTGGAAGTGGACTGCGGTGGATATAGTTCACCTGCACTAGAATCTAGAGTCTAGACCCCCGAGGTCAGACCGAGGCTAGTTCCCGCCTTAGAGAAAGTGCTAATAAACCTCTAGGACGACACAATCTACCTTGGTAGAACCAACGGACATACTACGAATGTGAACAACCGAAGATCAAGATCATAGCGCCATCTTTTTTTGGAATTGTATCAAATCGTGGTAATTCACAACGTCATTCCAGACGAAAGCCCGCCCGGGTGGTATTCCCAAAAAAAAATTTCATGAAATTCAAGCGCTGATGAGGCGGGCTTCCTGTCCGACACGGCTCCTCCCCCGTAACCCCTTCTGCATTTTGCTTTTGACTCGTTTAAGAGCGGGGCTTCTCCTTCTTCTCCTTCCACAGAGCGGCGAGACCGACACCGGAGACCTTGACGACCTTGAAACGGACACCGGGAATATCACCCTTGGCCTTGCCCTTACGACCGAAACCGGCCAGGAGAACCTCGTCGTTCTCGTCGATGAAGTTCAAGCAACCGTCATTGGGGACTATAGAGGCGTATAATTAGCAGGCTGTGCTTGGAAGGGGGGCGTGGTGCATAACATGATCGTAGCTCGGGGCACACGGATCAATTCACCATCACCCAGTATTCAGGATAGAGGGTACCCACCGAAAGCAGCGACCTTCTTGCCGTTCTTGATCAACTGGACCTTGACACACTTGCGAATGGCGGAGTTGGGCTGCTTGGCCTCAACACCGACCTTCTCAAGGACGATACCCTTGGCGTGGGAGGCACCACCGAAGGGAGAGGACTTGTAGGCGGTACCGAGGAGGCGCTTCTTGAAGTGCAGGTCGGCCCAGCGCTGCTCCTTGCGGTGAGCCTGGAGCTTGCGGGCGGCGTTCAAACCACGGGGCTTTCCTTTACCCATCTTGACGGATTATTCTTGACGGTCTGAGGCGAGAAAAAATAACACGTTAGTTTTCGATTCTGTATTCTCCGATAGGTGGCTGGTATCGTAGTATGTTCGATGGAGGTAGGTTTGTTGAGGGCTGAAGAGAGGAAAGTAGATTTTTTGTGCGTGCAGTGACGACTTGAGGGGAGTCGCGTCTCACACACACCAGGAAATTCCAGGTATTTTTCTCGATGCAAGGCACTGTAGTGATCAGGGATCCAATACGTACCGACGGAAAATGGGGGTTGTCGCCAAAGGCTGAGGTCGTGGGGAGGTCGAAAAGTCGAAGGGTTCGGATTCCTTGAATCGGCCGGCGCACTCGCTTGGCTTGGGATGCTTTCTCACCTGACTTTGTGCGCTTGCCCTAAGCGAGTCACGGGATCCAGCAAAACCCCACCCGCATTATGTCATCCGGCCTTATCGCCTTATCGGTGATATCGATCCGATCAACATGATCTCCTATATCATATCGTCTCCATGGATCCCCTAAGGAAGCAGAGCGTTCAGCGACTTCCGCCGCCAGCTCTATTCCAAGGACCGCCGTCACATAATGCGTCCAATATCTCCCTTTCAGTACCACCACCTGCCTCTACACTTGTGACTCCCCCGGGCAGTCAGCCTCCACCCTTCAACCGAGGGCGCTCCCGTGATGGCGACAGCGGAGAGAACCGCGGCTTTTTATCGCCTTTCATGTCAAGACGCTCATCCAAGAGCGACGTGGATGGGTCCGATGCCATCTGGCAAGAGATGCAGAGCGCCCTTTCCGAGGTTGAATTGAGCGCCGTGACGAGCGAGCACGTCTTTGGCGAGAAACACGCCGAAGCTTTAGAGGACCTGCGGATGAAACAATTAAAGCTCGCGCAGGCGTGGGCGCGCAGCGAGGCAGATGATGAAGTCGTCGACTCTAGCCACAACACCATTGACGGAGATGGACGAGGCTCGTTGGATGCTGATGCTGCGACCGAGCAAATTGCTGCCAAGGACCGTGTCTTACACCACGTCCTGGATGAGGAGACCGAAAAGGATATTAATCTTGCGCGAAAGCGTCGCGAGGCAAATGACCGCTATTTTGATCGGGTCAACCAGGGCGTGCTGGACGTGGTCGCTAAGCTGGAGGATGTCTCTCAGGCCATGCGCACGGTCGAGCGGGAGAGCAAGGATATCTGGAGTGACTCAGACAGTGTGTCGACCGAAGCACCTGTGTCGACCAATGCAGGGTAATGCCCTGGCGTGTTTATCCCGCTGCGTTTCTCCAACCTGGATGAAATCCTCTGAAGGATCTACTTTGAGACCCTGCTATGCATGACGCCGTTACGAATTTGCGCTGGACGCACCCACACATCTTGCCAATGGTTGCGCTCGATAATAGAGCTACATCCATACTAATATGTAGAGTACCAGAACAGCTCGGGACGAAAAGAATTGAGATTAATTCAAAGGGTATCCAAACTCCGCTGCCTCCCATGCAAGCCCAGAACGTAAATTTGCATCATAAGGAAAACAGGCTGAAGCCAGCCAACGAAAACAGAGAAATCTAGTCCCTCTTCACAAACTTCAGCGCAGCCTTCCAGCAGTCAGTCGCTGTGTCCCTCACGTCCTCCCACCGACTCTCGTGCGCCTTCTGGGCCAGTTTCTCGACCTCCTGGTTCCACCGGTGCTTCAAGATCTCCTTCATGTCCGGCTGTTCTTCTCGTCGAGCTAGACGCTCTTCGAGCCCGCGGGGTGTATACTGAGTTTCAAAGCGGCGGTTGTATGCGCCGGAGGAAGCGGCGAGCCAGTTTATTTGGTCCACTTGTTCGCGGATAGCTCTGCGCTGCTCGAGGCGGGTTTCCTTGTGGACTTGAACGGTGATGTACAGGAGGGAAGTAGTGAGAGCGAAGCCACTGAACTATTCACGTGCGGGCATACGTTAGTTCACAAGTTCGGAGTATGCAGAGGAATCCGGACGTACAAATCCCGTGATGAAACCCATATTCTCTGGAGTGCCCTGCTCGTGGTTGAGCCCGTATATGTGGACTTGACAGATGAATACAAAATCAGTTAAGACAAATTGGCTTTACCGCGACGACGAGCGTCACAAGTATTTCCGCAAAAGTTGAACGGAGTTGACGCGCAAAGTCGGGAAAGGCGGTGGAAGCGCGCCGATTGGTTGCGGGCAGAACTCGAATCTTTTGAGCCGAACTTCTCTCCGTCTCGTCCTCTGTATTTCCGGGTGTTTGGATCGCAATTACTGTCGTTCTTTTTCGTCGATTGCCCTCTCGTATCCTCCTTATCCCGCTCACCTCCTTTTCCTACACTTTTCTCCCATCATGGCCGGCGGCGGAGGAAAGTACCGGCACTTGGGCCGCAAGTCCTCCCATCGACAGGCCCTGCTCCGCAACTTGGTCACCTCGCTTTTCGAGAATGAATCGATCACAACAACATGGCACAAGGCTAAAGAGGCCCAACGGTTGGCCGACAAGTTAATTACCCTGGGCAAGAAGAACACCGAGGCTAGTCGGAGACGGGCTCTGGAGATTTTCTATGTACGTGCACTCCCCGATTGGATTCACCCAATGCTTCGTAGGAAGGCTATCCCTCCTATTTCGGCATGGACTGGAATCCAATCCCTTGGAACCCATCGGCATTGGAGGGAGGATATATCGGCGTACTAGGGCAGGAGGCTCCTGCATCGTTCTGTCGAGCAGGCCCATCACTTCCTGCTCTAGCTCAGCGGATATTCTCCCTCCACATAACGAAACCTCTGCTAACACGCGAAAAGAAACCACACGAAGTCATCCCTAAACTCTTCGGCCCCCTCCGCGAACGCTACGCCGACCGACCGGGCGGTTACACCCGCGTGCTCCGCGTCGAACCCAAAGAGAAATTCGAATACTACTCCGTTCGCAGGGGTGATAAGCTCGCCGAGCAGGAGCGCAAACCCGCCGACCAAGCCCCCAGCGCCATCCTGGAGCTCGTTGACGGGCCCAAGGACATGCGTTTCGCCATGACTGCGCGTGCCGTCTCCCGCCAACGTGATCAGGAATGGGACATGAACGAGATCACCGAGCGCAACATTCACAAGGTTACCCGGTTCCGAAAGGGTGGTATGGAGGCGCTTGAGGAGGCGGTCAAGAAGTTGAACTTCGGCAAGGCCAAGGAGGTTGAGGAGGTTGAGGATGTTAAGGAGGCTGAGCAGGTTGACAGTCCATTGAAGGAGCTGTCGGATCCGGAAGAGAAGAAGGCTGCTGAGCTTGCTGGGAAAGTCGATGCTTTAAGGAGCAAGGCTTAGATGTGTTGAAGTGGTGAGGTTAGACGTCGAGATCTAGTCTGTCTCGTCTGTTCGGGATGACTCCACTCGGATATTCTTATTTTCTTGTCTGTTTTCTACAGGAGTTTTGCTGATTTGTTTGGCATCCTGTCTTCTGCAATTGCCCCATGTGACATAGCCTGTGTACAGTATAAAATGCTTCGATACCTCTTCATCTGTCATAATAAACAGTATTGTGCTTATGTCCTAGATCGCCCAAGCTAGAAGCCCCAGAGCGCATTTACAGATGTGGATGTAGACCAGCTCTGGTCCAGAATGGACTGGAGGCTGATGCATCATTAGGGTGGTAAGGAGATCAGCTTTGTACGACCTTCGGCGAGAGTGATCGATAGTTCAGTCTAAGTATAACACATGGATAGACATGTGGTGGAGAAGCGTTCTTCAGGGCATCTATCCCCAGAGCTTCACAATATGGCAATTGGATTAGCCTCCCCAGTACTCCGTATAGGGCACTCTCTTGATTTCTGATCTACTCAAGTAGATTCAGAACAGTTGCGATTCCAGAGATCGACACTGTCAACACTACTGGGGTCCGGAAATCCCATAATTCCATAATCCTAAGCCCCGTGGTGGCTTACAACAGCTTGTTCGTCCAAGAACTATGTTTTTGGCTGGTGTACTTGCATTGCTACTGTCCAGACCAGCAGAGTTGGACAAGACTGTAAAGGTGGCCAAGCCACTGCGTGATAGCAATCAATGTACTAACGCATTCTCAACCGAGTTCAACCGAGAGATCCCCTCAGATATAGTCCAGCGCATGTGAATATCTTCTTCAGTTAGATGATCCGCAACCCACCGCAGAGTTCCTGCAAAAGGGCTATCCCCAACGTTTGATGCAATCTCTGCCAAAAGCTTCCCGTAAGCCCAGGTATCATTCAGCTGACGTGTTCGAAAGGGAAGATCAAAGGGTGATATTCCATCCATTTCATCCCAGATCTCTGGAGCACACCACTGGTGCGTTATTCCTCCAATACCGCTAATATCAATGAGAACCGCATTTCCATCATCGTCAAGAACAACATTTGAGGGCTTCACATCCATATGAGTCTTCTTTGCGCAGTGCATAGCATTCAAAGCATTCCCGATTTGGCCAGCCCATCGCTCCCAGTTGAATTCCTCTATGCGTTTTTCATTCAGAACGCGTTGCAAGGAGCCACTGCTGTGGTATTCTGTCAAAATACCACTGACAACCATTTGTTGGACACCTGCTGTGGTCGCGTACGGGTTAGACATCACCGCGATACCAGCTGCCTGAATGATTCCTGGCACGCCTTTGAAATGTTCGAGGTTCTCTAGTTCTTGTCGTATAACCTCCGAATCGCGTGGTATATAGAGGGGGCGGTTGACTACCTTGAGAATATATGGTGTCTTGTCGCTCGGGTGTATAACGCGAAACACTCCGTCGGAGAATTCATCCTCCTCTGTCACGGGTAATTCTGTGCTTTCGATGGCTCGAAATGACGGGAATTGAAGACGAGGTGGATAAGTCACTCTTAATGGGTCCTCTCGAATATGATAGAATCGTAGGTTTTTGATGAGGTTTGCAAATCTATTGGTTTCTTCCAGTCCGTGATGTAGGGTGATAGTTTTGGTTGATTTTGGGTCTTCGTTCAATATCACTTCGGTCACAGTGTCATCTAGAAGAGCCAATGAACGAAATTCGATCAGCGTGACAAAGTCTTGGTATTCCTTTTGTCGTTCGCGTTTTGTTTTGATTTGTTTTTGCTCGACATCGTGGTAAGAAGAGTAAAGCGTGCCTTGGAAAGTTACTGTGATCCACCACTTTTTGTCTTGAAGGTGGTAGATCAAAGTCTGCGAACGACTGTTAGGCTCGGGCTTCCCTTGGGCTTGAAAGTCCCTGTCTTCACAGTACGACTTTAATTCTAGGTCAGGGGTGGTCAAGAGAGAAGAAGGTGTCATCATAGCTAGAATTCTTCCTTGTAGGGTATCACTGAAGCAAAGACTCCTTTCTCAGATAGGGGAAGAGACGAAGATACTTAGGTTTCAGGGGAAAGGCTGGGTAAAGGGTAGGTTTACATTTCCTCCCTTTTACTACGTGACTATAAATACTGTGAGGTCGCGTATGGCACAGGCACAGGGAATCAAAACATTGACTTACGAAGGACGAAGCTCCTAGCTTCTACTCTTTGAGGTTTTATGACAAGCTCTAAATCTCTCTTTAACAATGTCTTGGCATCTTCAACTAGGGAGAGATTGTTCCATTTTATACTAGCATTTGACTATAGCATTGCTATCTATATAACAGCCAGGATTTTCTCTATCCACTTATCTAGAGGCTAATCATGTCCTCTTTCAACAACTATAACAACTATGAAACGTCTAATTACTTTATTTGACATATTGGTCATCTTGCCTGCTTTAGATAAGACCTAGTAGAGTGTGATATATGCTAGCAACCACAATTCCCCGCGTAAAATCCAATCTAAACTTGTGGAAACGGGCCATTCCATAGACCGAACCATGGAAATCGCGGAACAATGCCGAACAACTGAACTCCCTTCCTTATTCCCAACTCAAACCTCCAATGACCTCTCTCACATCTTACCCCAGGATCCCTCATAGCACCACCAACCTTCACCATGACACAACCCCCCTCCCTCTACCCAAACGAAGTCCTCACCACAATCGCAGAATACCCCACACTCTACTACTTCCAACCCAGCACCACCAACTCCACCAAACCCCTAATAGTCTGCATCCCCGGCTCCATCCACCTAGCCCGGATATTCTACGGCCACACCCCCCAAAACTTCCTAACCCACCACCTAAACGCCCGTGGCTTCAACGTCCTATCAATCTCCTACCCCATCGAATCGACACCCCCAACAATGCCACCCACCGCACCCCACTTCCGCATAAAAGACTGGGGTCTCCAAGCAGCAACTACCGCTAAAATGGTTATCGAGCAACACGCCCTCCCTGCCTCGGTTATCTTGGTCGGATGGAGTATGGGTGGCCGTGTGCTGGTCCCGTTTACGACCTCTGCGAGGGATCTGGGTTTAAATGTGGAGTTGTTTATTAGTTTTGCGGGTACGCCTGGTATTTCTGGCATTCGACCGAATCGTTACACTGGTAAGGGTATGCCGGTGTGTACGAGGGATGGGTATGTGCGTGTTCGGGGATTGGAGAGGTTTTATGCGCAGGTGGAGGAGATGGAACGTTTGAATGGTGGGAGTATTATTCCGAGGGATGTTTATGAGAGGGAATATGTCGGTGGGTGTCCGGTTAAGCTTATGGGGTTGGGGTTGAAGTATGACTCTGAGGGAGGGAGGTTTGTACAGGATGAGGAGATGCATGAGGAGGATTCGAGGGTTTGGGATTTTGCAAATTGTCCTCTTGTGAGCGCTTTGTGTCCGAATGGTGTTATGGATGCCAGTCATGCGTTGGCGGATCGGGCTACTTGGGGGTTTATTCTTACTTATCAGTTGGAGAGTCTTATTGGGAAAGAGGGTTTGGGGAGAGTAACAGGGACGGAGAAGTGGGAGAGGTTGTTGGATTTGGTTCGTGATGCTCCGAGGAGGTTGTGTTGGTCGGTGGATGGGAATCATTTCTTTTTCATTGGGGAAAAGGCTGCTGCGGAGGTGGCTGACAAGATGGTTAAACTAATTCATGAGGCGGAGGTGTTCCGAAAGGAACTTGGTGAGATACTGTCATAGATATCTACATATCTACGGAGGAATGGATAAGACATGAATATGTGGATTCATATTCATAGCTAATAGACGATTCTCGCCTAGTTCGCCATGCACTTTTCTTAACGTACAATTTAACCAGGCTGACATTGCACCCCTCGTCACTTTCCACGTCTCAGAAAAGGGACTGGTCCCCAGATATGCTTGGATAGCGTAAAAAATCGACTGTCAACTCTCAGGTCGGCCTCGAGACGTTTGCACCTCCGGAAATCACCAGCGGGCCATTCTGTGTACCAGGGATTCCATTCCCAGGGTAGGTTGGTGCGGAAATTAGGGGAGGCCCGACTCGGTGCTTCATGTCGAAGCCAGATTTCATCTCGGACGGCGGTGGTTTAGGAGGGAGATGAGATGGGGTACCCCATTTGGCGATGGAGTCTCGACCAGAATTAGGCACACGGGCTGCGCTGGCGGCGGATGGATGGTCCATGCCTCGGTTGTGCGCAGGCTCTGGGTATCCAGCCCATTGGCCCTGAGGAGGCATGCCCGTAAACGGTTGCATCGGATTTTGCGCACCTCGGCTCGGGTTGCGTGATGATTGGACACCGCCAGGGATGAAAGAGCGGATTTGGGGGTTGAAGTGAGATCTGGCATAGTCGCCCGGCAGTATAGGGGACCCTGGATTCTGGAGTGCGGGGTTTAGATGCTGCCCCGGGTACTGCGCGTATGGATAGGCCGCCATGTTGGAGGTCATCGACTGTGATGGGTAGTTGGGCCAATGAACGGGAGGTTGGTTCCGCTGAGGGGACTGCTGGTAGTTTCCAGAGTAGGGCGGGGACCCCCAGGCAAAATTCTGCTGATATTGGGCAGAGTTGGCCATGGCAAAGTTGTTCATGGCCGGCGAAGAATGGCTTGGTGACTGCTGGTTCATCATGCCGGACTGGTTCATCGATGCGTATCCAGAGTATGGCGACTGCTGCGGCATGCTTCCTCCTTGCCACGAGCCATTAGAGGCCATCTGCGGCGACATAGCCATTGGATACTGTGGAATATGATTCATGCCACCCATCTGCCCAGGAGGCATAGCATTGTTCTGACCAGCAGGCATGTAGCCACTGGTTGGCGGCGGCACACCCGGTCCAACCAGGTAAGGAACCGGTTGGCTAGAGTAGGATGCATCGTTATATGACATCAGACTCTGACCATTGTTGTACGGCATGCCTGGGTAGTAGGCATTGAATTGGGATCGGGCTTCAAAGCTGTCATCATGAGGAGTTCGTTGCCTGTTGTTTTTCTTGCGGCCACCCGTAGAGCTGGATCGTGAGATATTCGGATTGAGATCGCCACTGTCTGACTTAGCACTCTCTGGAAAGTCACGGAAGATCCGCTCCCGAACTTCCTGATATTTGGCCTCGCGCTCTTCGCGGGTCAATGCCAGTCGATCCTTAGCATCGGTTGAAGAGCCTGCACGATCACCCTCTGGGCCGCTATCACCAGCTTCGGAAGGATTCTTGGATGGAACAGATGAGCTCGCTGCGACACTTCCTTCGGCCGATGGTCTATCTCCATCATTTCGACGCATAATTTTCATGGCAGGAACGCTTGGTGGCGGGGTGGTGCTATTGGCAGCGTGAACTGCGGAGATAGGCTCAGGGCTTGTCTAGGGTTAGCTGCTTGTCCTCGAGAGAAAACTAGACTTGACTTACAGTCTGCAGAACGGCGTCCGATGCAGCCTGACCGAGGTCACATTGTTATCCACAAAATGTGTCAAATGGTAGTAGTCTCCCAGTTTATGAGCGAGAAGTCGTTGGAATCCATTTGAAGGAGGCAGCTCCAAGGATTGTTCACTGGTTCAGATTAGTGTCAGACTAATGCGGTTGAACTGGAAAATGCTTACCTAGACTCCCTGATGAAGTAACGGATCCTTTCCTCTAGCTGGAGGATCGTCAGTCGGTCTTTTGGAGACTTCATCGCCTCCAACAGTTTCTCGTCTGGTTCGAGAGGGAACCCATGTAGGCTCGAGCCATCCCCGAGACCCTCGGGATTGGCCACGACAAAATTGTTCGCGACAGAATCCGGAGGAATAGTGACCGTACCGCGCTGGCCGCCACCGTTGAAAAGAGGGCCGGGTACAGGAAGGACTCCACGGGGGCGTAGAGCATTTCCATCGCGGATTTGGTCGCGGAAAAGGCGCCCTCCTGCTTCGGAGCCAGTAACTGAGTTCGGGGCGCCAGATGTGGCACCCGAAAGAGACTCCTCTTCATCAATGGCTTGCACACTTGCGCTGTCGTCGGGACGCACCGAGTCTTTTTCGTCCATTGCGAAAGTGGTCACAGAAGCCAAGCTCTTCGAATCGAAGGTCATTTTCGTGGAGGAAGTGGAAAGGTGAGTTCGATCATCCTCAAAAGAGTTTTCTCTCTTGAAAATGCCATTTCCTCGCTCATCGATCGAAGATCCAGATCCTTCACGGTCTGTCTGCAGGGTGATGTCAATGTCCTGCACTGCTCTCCCTAGGTCGTCAACTGCAGCATCGCTCGAGGCAATTTTCTGCTTGATTGTGTTTAAGGAATGTGGGGGTAGCGGAGCGCCGGTATTGAATGATTCGGAAACATTCGAAGTCGTTGCGAGTTGAGAAATGCCGCTCTCAACCGATGCCGAAGACGAATGGGGGTTGGTGGTTGCAGGCATAGCAGCGATCTGATAGCAAAAATTAGCGACATGACCGGAGTCAAGACTGGGAAGGAGCATACCTTTGCAAAGGAGAAATGGCCGTCTCCTGGAGGGGGACTCTGAGATGCCATTTCAAACTACACCCGGTGGGATGTAGAGGTCGTTTTCAAGATTTCTCAAAGGTAACAGAAATCCACGTCAAAGCACAGTCGCACTCAAGAGGTCTCCGGTTTAAGACAAGCGTTGACCGAAGTTTCAATGAAAAAGAAGTAGCTGAAGAATCCCGCTTCACACAAGCCAAAAAAGGAAGACATATCTCTGGTTAAGGGTCTTCGCCATAAGGGAAAGCTGCAGTGAAACGAAGATTAGCATCACGTAGAACGAGTGTATTGGCTCGCCATGGAAAGCATGATAGGCAGCGCATCCAGCACAGTGCTGATTTAGGATGGTGGGTCTTACACGATGTCAAAGCTGGTTCATGGTCTGGGTGATAAAGACCCCGAATTAAGATGGCAAGTAGGTCCAACTAGGAGCGGAGTGGATAAATGGTGGATACCGCACAATGACCCAAACAACGCCCAAGACTTCAGTGAGTCTAAATGGCAAATTTGGAGACTGTGGGAGGGAAGGAGCGTTGCAGAAGTCGAGTTGTGATAATTCTCCAGCACCCGAAGGTTCGTGGGCGCATTTTTGCCGCGCCCGACCGCCTTGCCGCGCGCCTATGATTTCCTGTTTCAAACCGAACAGCCGCGGAGAGTTGGACTGCATATCCTGATATTTCACTCAAAGGAGGTGTGCTCTTGACACCATTGTTACTTGCCATAGAAATACCTCTTACTCTCTACTGCAACTACATGATCCTATGAACCGCTACCGCAACGCCCCCGGGCTCCGAGGCCCGTCCAAAGCTTCAGCAAACACTCTATGTCAGAAATGCTTGAAACGAGATATGTGACTTTGGAGATCTTCCCGTTAAGCCTTATGCTGACCTCTGTCTACGGCACTATAGCTATGAGTGTACGGCACCGGCGCAGGAGCGCCCATATACCTCGAGGCCGTCGCGAACTCAGCAATTGCAAAACCCGCAGTTGATGCCTAAGCTCTCGACAGAGGTTCCCAGTGACTTGACTCGGTCGTAAGTCCCCTTCTGCAGCTGCCTTAATGGCAAGTGCGTCTGTCTCAGGATCCGGATTCTAAGGCAATGTTACAGAAATGGCGTGGCGGATGACATACTTGCAAAGCGAGACGAAGAGCGAGGACGTAAGCGAGACCTTGATAGAGAGGATACGACAGACCGCCAAGGACGCTCTCCCAAACGGACGAGATCTTTGTCGTCCCATTCCACCAACTCGGTTTCCACAATTTCTACCAATCGATCCCCCTCAGCATCGCCGGTCCGCCGTAGCAGGCACGGCTCACCGAGCAATGGGCGCTCTGTGTCACCTCCCAAATCCCGCAAGAGAAGATACAGTGGTGCCTCCGAGTCTGTCTCGTCCTATTCTTCAGGCGCAAGACAACGCTCAAGATCAAGGGAGTGGACCGAGGACAGAAACATCCGCCGACGTCGTCGAGAGAGCAGCCCCGAGGAACGAGGAAGACATCGCGATTCCGGACACCAACGCCGAAGCGACCGACGTAGTCGCAGTGTCGACAAGAGTCGAATTGCCAAGGAGAGATGCTCCATGACTCCCTCAAAGACTACCGATGAGCGCTCTGGCACACGGTCTTACCGGGACCGAGAGAGTCCTTCGGCTCACGTACGTCCCTCGGGCCGCTCCAGGCAGGACCACAGAGCGCGGCCAGATCCGCCTCGAGAGCGAAGCCTGAGTCCGTTTAGCAAGCGACTTGCCCTGACCCAAGCGATGAATTATGGACAGTAGAGCAAAATGGGAAAGGTGTTTAATGTGGGTATATTCCGGAAGGAAAGTCATAGGCGCAGGTTATGGATTCTGGGGAAAACCACACGTGGGCCAACTTCACGTTCCATTCGGGAACAAACTGTATTAATAGCATTCCATACATCCCAGTGTGCAAGACCTTTCCAACGCCTTCTTTTTATAGCTGCAAAGTGCAGATGGACATGAAATAAAAAGTACAATAGCAGAAGGATTGGAAAAAAAAGGGTATCACATCAAATCGTTTCCTCATCCTGGGCTTCCTGCTCGCGCATATGGATTCCCTCCACCAGTGCGTCTCCTTCAATGCCCACTTCCTCGCCTTGACCGTTAGAAGCCCCTTTCTCCTTGGCCGCACGCTGCGCATTCTCTATCCGCTGTCGTACCAGCCGGGCGATCGCATTCTCAGTCCGCACGTTGAGGATCTTGAGCTTCTCGTCCAGGTCGCGCCGCAAATCCCAGTTGGGCTTCTTCGGTTGTAGCTTGAACAGATCAATGGGTGCATCATCTTCTTCTTTCTGCGCTTGTTCCTTCAGTGCCTCCTCAATCTTGGCGGCCTGGGCTTCCACAGTCACTTTCCCTTCTTGTGGGCCTTCTTCGAATCCCAATTTCGGTCCGCGAGTCTCGGGGTCATAGTTGCGGCCGGAGATGTATTTTGTGGTCACTTCATCGGCATCTGGTAATTCCTCGTCATGGCCGGCTTCTATTTCGGGGTCGGGTTGCTTGCGCTTCACTGCTGCGAGCTTGGCGAGGCGGGCTTTGCGTTCGTTGGCTGCCGCATCCAGAGAGGCGTGGTTGGACGACATGGTTTCGTAGGTAGTATAGATGAGGGTGTGCGAGAGAGAAGGAAGGAGGAGGATAGCAAGAGCTTTCTGGAGAGAGAATGACGAGCGCGACCTTGAATATCCCCAAAGTCCGCTCGTTGAGAAAAGTTGTTGGAAGACGATGTTGGAGCCGATGATGAGGTGCGCCACACACCAGCCACAGCAAAATCGGGCGGCTTTCCATCTTTCGGATCAACTTCCACTTTATTTCTCGCAGGACAACGCACCACGCCATTTCCTCCTTTTACTCTCCTAATGCGTTCAATCGCGGGTCTCTGAATGTCATTGTGTCCGCACCAGCTCGTCCGTTCCCGCCTCAACGGCCTCACGTCGGCACAATGTAGGAACCCCGGCCGCTGGTCTCGGAGCTCCGGGATGTCGAACGCTGGACAGCGAGTCCAAAATGCCTCGAGCTATGCGACCCCGGTCAGAGAGCCTGGAACTGAAGCACACAATATTACGACGCCCTCCTCGTCACAAGTGATCGCTAGCAACGAGCCGTTGGAAAGTTCAGAGTTTGGCAACCGTCAAGTACTCGTTGAGGAATCGGGGAAGACAGGGGATGAGCAGTCGAAAAATGGCGTCCCTTCACACAAGCGAAGACATCGCTCACGAAGGCCCACTACGCCGCCGCTCACCCTGACGAGAGTCCGCGCAATCATGCAATCGCAGGGCCATAATATCAGATCCGCGCCCTCCGTGCTCCGCCGACTCAACGCTCAGATTGAAGCAACAGACAGATTTTTAAACTCGAAAGCAACATATCTGGCGACAGTTGTCAAAAGCAACTCGCTCTATACTCGGGACCTGGGTCTTGTTCAATGGAAGTCAGCTTTTAAGGAGATTTACACCGCAAAGCGCTACCAGCGTGCGGTACGGAACCCAGCCGTTATACCGACATTGAAGGAGGATGATCAAGCGTTGCTTGAGAATATCCAGGCCGATTGTCATGGAAGCTTTCGTGACGTCTGGCAGACCATGTCACGGCGCGACAAGGCCAGTACCTGGCAGCGCTTGGCCCTTTGGCTGCTGCTGAATGATCCACAACTCTTTCTGGACTTTCTGCTTGTTACGACAGAGGGTAAAGAGAAGCCGGACTTCACCATGGTCGCCGACTGCCTCCGGTATTTGGACAACTTTCACTACGCAGACTGGCTGAAGGATTGGAAGAGCGGTACTCACAATTTCGAGTCGCTAGTCGAGGCTTGTTTACACCCGAGGGATTGGCCGATTATTTCTCTACCACAGAAGGGTGCCCGGCTTTATATTCGACGAGCTAGCCATGAAGCCGTTACATTGGCCTTTAATACGGCAAGAGGAAGATCCGTTGAGATGACAGCAGAAACTGCCTTGTGCTTCATGTGGCGCTTCACGGAATTCAGAGATGTCGACCACGCACTCAAATCTCTCGAGTACATTCCCATGCTCAACAGTCCTGAATTATCATTGAACTCCAAAGAGGTCCTCCGACATTGCTGCAAGCTTTTGACTCTCGACAGTGTGCAGGATGGCGACAATGGACGCAATGGACGCAACTTCAGGATCCTTCCACGGCTTCTGAAGATGGGTGTTCGGCCTGACCGAGATATGATGAACCTTGTGCTGGACAACGCTTACAAAACCGGCGACTCGCAACTCGGTGCCGACATGCTTCAATTCATGAAGAATCACGGCCACAACTTCGACGCTTACACCTACATGACTCTTCTGAAGGACGCAGTCAAACGTGGGGACCGTGGCGGAGCTGAAGTACTGATCCAAAAAATCGAGGAAGAGGAAGAACTCCGCAGCAATCCATACCTCGCCAGCAAAGTCTTCCATACCCACTACGTTTTCACCGCAAAGCATATGGATGAGGACACCGATCCCTCGGGTGTCTTTTACTCCATGCTTGATATGTACAACACCTTACACGACATCACACCTTTAAAAGAGCTCCTCATCATCCCACCTCAATATATGCCTCGACCAGGAGGCTCTAATACCCCTCCCTCTCGCATCGCTTTGTATACTATGATTGCAACCTTTTTCCGCTGTCACACCCGCCCCGAAACTGTGCAGCGTATCTACCACCGATTCCGAGAATTGGTGACGCAGGGTCACCCTTTCATCGCTCCTCTCGCGGAGACCGACCACACCTACAATGAGTTCCTCGTTGCCATGCGTGTCCATCCCCGTGGATTACGATCGTGCGTGCGCCTGGTGGAAGACATGCTTCATCCTCCTACACTTAGCTCGACTGGAGAGGCCATGATTCATACGAAGCCCACTGTGATTACTTGGACCATCTTGCTTAGCGCATTCGTCTTCCACCGGGAACTTGAAGCCGCAGAGAAAATCAAGGAGATGATGTCCAAGCATCAGGTCCAGTATGATGAATCCACTTGGAATACCGTTATCAGTGGTCACGTCAACGCGCAGAACATCCCAGAGACTGCTGCCGCCATCAAGACAATGGAAGAGGAGGGCTTCTCCATTAATCCCTACACAATGAAGAGCTTGCGCTACCTCCGTGATCCGGAACGTCTCTGGGCTGCCATCAACGAACTGGATAAGAGAGCCTCCGAGGAGAGCCAGGAGCAGATGACGTCCACGCCAGAGTCCGGCACCCGCGAGGAGGAAAATGAGGAGAATGAGAAGGAGGAAAAGGAGGGAAAGGAGGAAAAGAAAGACCAGCTACTTGATAGCGCGTTACGGAAGCTGGCGCTCAAGTGAGCCCGAGCTGTGATGGATACCCTCGTACTTTTCATGTTATAACATTTTGCATGGGCCTGGTGCCGGAAAGGAAGCGTTGGTTGCCACTGTTGTAAATTTGGCTTTCATGTACTATACATCAAATCATTATGAAATTTCTCATGCGCTTGAAATAGCTCGCTTTTACCGACTGAAAGAAGTGTTCTATACCATTTTGTCCTTTGTTGGCTCACTCTTCAGTCTCCCGTTTCAATATCATCAGTGAGCTGGAAGCAATATCAAAGAACGCTATTCAACCACCGAAGAAGATAGAGACCTGGTGAGCGACGCAAGCTGTTAGTATTCATCGTACCCGAACAAAGCGTAGATCCGGGGAAGCCTTACTGCCATCATGAAACAGCATATGCTGACATACGGACTGAGTCGTTCTCCTACTCGCGCGCACTTCCAGAATATCCCAAGCACCCTGTTGTTGTTGTCAGTTCGGCAGCTCCGCAAGTCGAGCGTCAGGAACCTACCCGTTCTGATTGCGGTCCATGATCCCGGGCATAATCGAGTGTGCATAGGTGCTCGTGCAGATGATCAAGAGGATCACCAGCAGTAGTGATTGGAAGTTGAAAAGGGCCGACTAGGTGTGTCTCTTTGTTAGTGATGATGTCGTGGTCTCCGAAAGTAAACAGTATACTGAGGCCTCGCAGCCTAAGCAGCACCTGCACCTTCACTTGCAAGGCATTTCAGACTTACCATCTTGAACCACAGTTCCTCGAGCTTCAGAAAGTGACGAAAGCAGACGCAGCGAGTGTACGCAAGAGCAACGAATCAACTCGTGTTTCTGCCCGCCATGTCCGCTAAACGCACGGACCACCCATGGCTCCGGCCTCCATCGTCTCGAGCGCCGCGACCTCCAACCACACCCGATCCTCGTCGCCTTCCTTCTGCAGCTGGTTATATTTCGCCATTTGTAAATCCACGCCTCCCTCACCGAGGTCCCCCTCCGTCGTATTCTGCACCCCTTGAGAATCCGACTGCCAACCAAGTTCTTGATCAATCCACATACGCATCGCCGCCTACTTCAAGTCCCAATCCTGACGACTTAGCTCTTATCCACGCACTTGCTCAGAACACACGAGTAGCGGGCTTTCAATCTCCATACACCGAGTCGAACGTCTATTCGCCTCCTGCGCCTGTGCCTCCTGGAGGTTTCAGTGCTGAAAACCAAGCTCTTCTCGGCGCAGGCTATACATCCGCATACGTCCCCCCAAAAGTCGATCCAACGGTCGAACTACCACCAGAAAACGCAACACCCAAGAAAAGAAGAAAGTCTGTCAGATTCGACATGGCCGAGCCAAGAGCCCGTGCCGCACGGCACAAGGGCCAGATGAACTTCGGTTCCGAGAGTAAGCCACCGCCTCCCCAGTAGAAACCCTCCAACTAACAGAACAAAGTGCGCCTCCTCCTCCTCGCCTATGGTGACCCAGCCCCACACCACTCATTCAGCGCCGAACCACTCCCTGAAACAATCCGCGTCCTCGACGAGATCGTCACTGACTTCATCCTCGAACTATGTCACGGTGCCGCGCAGGTGGCGCACCACGCACGCCGACAGAAGATCAAAGTCGACGACTTCCGCTTCGCGCTGCGCCGTGATCCGAATAAACTTGGCCGTGTGCAAGAATTGTTGCGTATGGAACGTGAACTGAAGGAGGCGCGTAAGGCTTTTGATCAGAATGATGATCAGGTTGCTAAGGACGCCGGGAAGAAGGGGGCTCCTGTCCCTGATGATGATGATGCTTCGGTTGCTGGTACTGCTACTGGGAAGAAGGGTAAAGGGAAGGGGAAGAGGGCTGCTGCTAATAGGAGAGGCTCAGATGCTACTGAGGAGTCTGTGCCTAAGAAGAGGAAGACTCTCGGGTGATTTTTCGGCTGTGGCTTTCTTCTTCTCACTCGTTTATGTGCATGGGTTCGGGATATGGATGCAAAACTACATCGGCGTTGGCTGGGTTTTATGATACCGGAGTTCGGCGAAATATGTCTAAGGATCAAAATACCCGTGGATAATACCACTTTTTGCGTTTCCAGAGTCGTTCATCCTTTTAAACAAGTACTGGGATTGGTTCAAGGTGGAGATAAGTCTACCTTGGCACCTCAATCAGAAACCCGCGGAGTCTAAACTGTTTATTCTCAGCAGTAACATAATGGTCTCGTCAATCTATAATCTAGTATTCCCTTCCTAACTCCCTTCAACTCGGCACAATGACAAACCATCGCTGCGCCATCCCATACACCGTCCTCTATATCCCTAAAACCGAAGCAAAGCATCAAGTTCACTCAAAGAAAACCCCGAAGCCAAAGGTCCATTACATGGGATTTCCACATCATCAATCATAGACTCATTCGTCGAATCCGGTATTGAGACGGCCTCTTCCTCGCCTTCTCGCCCGGTCATAATACCACTTATATTTTCTTCTTTTGCTTCCCAGTCATTATCGTCATATCCAACCTCTTCTTCATCGATATTCGCCTCGGGTGGTATTAATCGCAACATCTCCGAAAACATAGAATATACCGCCGCCCATCGAGGCACTTCATGATCGATACCATGAGGCAAGGGTAGATTCGATCTATGTTCAGGCGCTTGCTTTTGCCTAGCGACGTCAATTAGTCACTTATGGCTCAGATTCGTTTCCATGTATCGTACCTAGCTTGACGTTCTCGCGGTACACAGTCTTGACGCTCTCTGCAGCAATACGTGCATCGAGATTGGGCTGACGAGATGACACATCGCTTTTTCCGCGCGTAGCAAGCTTGACAGGCCATGCTCTTCGTGGTACATTGACTGGATGTTGCTTTTTGGACCTTTTGTGGGGTCTGTGGACCTAGGGATCGTTGGGTTTTCGTACTTGTCTTCATAGTTGTGTTTGTGCGGTTCTGTAGCAGGAGGGGATTGTTGAATCGGTGAGCGAGAGGTTGACACAGATTCCGGGCGATGGGAGGTGACTTTAAGTAGCCGTTTAAGTATCGACTTTGGTTGTGGAAAATGTTGAGGAAAGAAATAAATGGAGAAGAGGTGTTAAGAGCCGAAGTCCCCGGTTTTGGATTTAGATTGGACGCAATGATTAATGATCAGGTGAACATGTGCTTTGGTCGAGCTACATACGCAGTAAGTACACTCGTCGCACGTCTGACCCAGTACGCAGGTTGACGCTGGTGGGATTGTTAGCGCGGTACTTCCCCACCCATAAAAGCGGTGTAGGCCAATACCATACTTTACCTATTATAGTATAGCATTATACATGATCGATTCATGATACCCCTATTGTTTACTGCGTATACGTACTATATAGTATGTAATGCTATGATTAAATAACATCTAGCTGTAATATACTAGAAGTGGCAGAATATTAGTCATAATTGGGTAGAAGTAACGCGCTAACAATCCCACCAGCGTCAACCTGCGTATGGCCCACTTTTAGTAGCGCTAGTCGATACCCTAAGGCCTCGCGTTTTTGAGCGTTCTAGCCTATCTACCTATCTGTGGCTATGCCGCATCCTATGTAAGCGATTATCGAGAGCCAGGCTAGTCACGCACTATATTATATCGATTGGCTAGACATCCGTAGAGCTTGACCCAGCTAATTAGAGAGTGGGGTGGGTCTGGGGTGCTAATGTATATCCTCGGACAACCGGACAACTCGCCAGATTGAGCACATTTTGGTCCCACATTAGGGCCGTTGTCGGGGAATACGGAGTCGTTTGTAATTGGGTCATGTCAAACGTAAATCTTCACTAAGTGGATCATACCACCGAATGGATCACCCCACCATCTATTCTCTACTTTGGGCCTATTTTCTTCAACCGAACTTGTGTGTTCACCCCAAAAGAGTGGCTTGGTAAGAAGAACCCTTACCCCGAGGCAGGGTTTGATGATAGGGAGAAATAGATGGAGAAATAACTTGCACTCGCGAACAATCCGGTAGAGGCATAAAGGCCTAGATAAGAAACAAGCCACGACTCCAGTTTGCTCCGGTGCTCGAGAAAATATAGACTAGGAGTCCTAGCGTCCGACCTTCTTGAATGCCTCCAAAAGGGCATGATGATTCTTCAAAAAGCTAGATGTAGTCAGCATCTCAAGGCTTCGGACATTGTAGCAAGTGCCTAACTTAGGGTAGTATCGAATATCAATAGAAATCTAAGCTCTCTTAAGTACTTAGACTTATACATAGCTCTAAGTCTATTAGTATTTGTAGTGATTTTCTTAATTCCTACACTTTTCTTTAGGTGACTACCTACCTTAAAAACCTAAGTAAGAGGAAAGAAAAAGAAAAAGAAAAAGAAAAGAAAGAAAAAAAGAGGAATCTACTAGGACTACTTACCTAAACCGTGTCTGCGATTTGCTCTAGTTGTAGTCCCGTGATACGTAAATCTACTTCCCCTGGGCGAGATGGCTAGCGACGGAATAGACCTTGAAAGAAGATAATAAAAGGATAGTAGACAATATTTGTCCGATTCCCTTACTTGGTGATGGATCTTGTCATTCCATCTTTCCTACTGTTCAATTCGAATGTTGGGCGAGACCTTCAACGCGGATCATTAGGCATATATTTGTGTTGCCATCATCCGGGCTCAGCCAAAATCGGACGTCGGAGTTCAGTGTCGAGTCGGATTCCCTGAATGCAACGAGGGCAAGAGGGGGTGAGCGGGAAGCCGCTCACCTTCAGCAGTTTGCTCTTGGAGGGCATTGATGACAACGACGTGGCCTATCTATTTTAGTTCTAAATAGGTATAGATAGGAAGGAGAGTTTCTACGACCTCCGCCGACTAGTGTATATAGCTGCTATAGGAGACCGAAATAGCTAGTTAGGGGGTATCGCACCTAGAAAAACGTATTGTAGAAAGTAACTACTAAGAGATAGTATTCTAAGCAACCTAAACTCTTCTAGTCCTATACGAATGGATATGAAAGGATTGATATAGCAGACGACCAAATTAAAATATAACTATCACAAATGCTTCCTGATCACTAGTTTATCTCTGCGAACCTGATCCTCGATGATACGAATAACCTGCCTCTTGGCATACATGGCAATCCGTTCAGGAGTAGGCAGATCCGAAAAGCCCTCCCCGGGGTTTATCCCTCCTTGTCTATCAATGATATCCATAATAAAATTAAGATCATTTGCAATCTTCCACGCTCCAGAAGACAAACCCCGAACAAGCAGCTTCTCCAGCAGCATCCATTTCCCATGGCTAGCTGCCGTGCGTAGCGCAGAGCAATGCTCTCCCGTCGGCCATGTAATATATGCGCCATGCTCAAGAAGCAAGTTGAGAATTTTGTTCATTCTGCTGTCGAATGTGTGCATTTTCACGGCGGCTTGTAGGAGAGTCCAGTGAGGTCCTCCGGAATTGACATCGCCTCCTTGTCGCAGATACTCCTCGACAAGTTCCACACTGCTGTGTTCGATTAGGACATGGCCAAAGGTTACTTTGTGAGTGAGCCAGTTATTGTCTCCAGTGAGCCGTCGGTTAAGGTCAGTGAGATACTTCCAAGCTGGGAAAATCGATCGAAGTTCTTTCAGCAAGCCCTCTGTATCTACCTTTCCGGAACTTCCAGTCGTCGAAGAGGACTTGAAAGTGTCGACAAGGGCTTTAGCAAGTGGGAAAACAGACCGAATCGCGTAGTTGAAGAATGGATGGTTAAGGCTAAAATCATTATATGCCCGTGCTGCCTGACGACGAGAGAGATCTCGGGGCGTGCCGTATTTCGCGGCGTACCTTTCAACTTTTTGTCGAATCTCCTCAGTCTGCAAGAACCGAATACAAGCACTCAATAGTTCTTGTCTGCCTAGATGCGCACAGGATGCTTCGATCTGAAGCCTAGCAGGACCTAGAAACTTCCGCTCAGCGATCATAAGCGCCGTGGTTGGAGGAGCTGTATTACCTATCGAGACAAGCGTGTTCACGATTTTAGGATTATAGTACGGGCTTTTCGAAATCGTGATCTCGAGCACTCCGCCCAGTTCATTTCTGATAGCTCGCACTAGCTCCTCGTCGTCTTGGATGAACGTAGCACAGTTTTCTGCTGCAGTCTGACTTCTATAAGCTTTGTCGGCGAAGACACGAGCATAGCGGATATCTGTTAGGGTTAGACTTGTACCTTCGCTGCAGTAGACCCATCGTGTAAGCCATTCACTCCACCTCCCATGTGCAGGATCGAATTTTCCGAGCATCCCATCTTGGTGGTTTTCCGTTTTCTTCCGTTTTGTTTCTGGCTTCAACTTGGATGCCTCCTCCATGGCGAACTCCAACCATCCGTTACCACTCATTGGCTGGTTGTTATAGTGGTTATAGTGCTTCTTCGAAGGACTAGTCATTGTCAGTCAATTGGTATACAAAGTGGTGCGAATGAAAGCTAGTTACCGGGAATATACGTACTGGCTTGAAGACTGGATGGTAATGATGGGATACTTGAACAGATAGGGATTTCCAGGTGGGATTTATACCCAGGAAATAGATATAATGGAGAGTATTATAGGCCTATATAAGACAATGACGCTTTCATCACAAAAATGCTTTCGTCGCGTGAAACAAGTATCATTGTCAGCTCATATCAAGCTCTTTATATACAACGACTTGTCTCAGTATTCGACATAGGCGAGTCAAGTGGTTAGCCCGACAAAGAAGCCTTGAAGCAATCTTGAAACTCATTATTCCCTAGAAAGCCCTTCTATCCGACAATAACATGACGTTTCTATTATCCAAGATACCGTTTTGTCCACAAAGGACCTCGGCATGAGAAGAACTCAAATTTAGCAAATCTACCACCACAAGAATGCTAGCTCTTGCACGTGCTACCGACAGGTCTAACAATTTTATGTCCATTTCATCATAACTAACGCCGCGCCCAGATAAGATGCGACTTCGTGAAACCGGGTCAAAGCCCAGTTCTGACTCATCTGCAGTCACCTCTGCAGTGCTCCATCGCCTCAACCCCGGACTCTTTCTGAACAAAGCCAGATACGACTCCGATGCGCCACATGCTTTTTTTCCCGACCAGGCTGTCTGGGCATCCAGCCACAAGGAAGAACAGAGATAGATGGTGTGTTCGAAGGAGACAAAAAGGGAGAGGGTGGGCATATAAGGGGAAAGGGGGAAAGGGAAAAGGAAAAGGAAAAGGGGAAAAAAGAAGTAGATAGACAAACAAGTACGAACCCAATAGTTGTCGGAACGTGGAAAACGAGACATAAGAAACATCAATGGGTACGTAGCTCCACGGGAATTGGTCACATGCATCGCTCCTCCGTTATCTATGCGCGGGCTTCTTCGGTGGCAGCCGGGCGGTTGTTCTGACGACCTCCCTTGCCGCCGCGCTGGTTGCGCTGGTTGCCCTCGCCAGCGTTCTCGCCGCCGCCGCCGCCGCCCAGAGTGAGTTGAGCAGTCGCTAGCCGGTTGGACAGCTCCATCTGTGTGCGGATGGTGTTGGCCAGGTAGGAAACGACCAGAACATCCTGAATGTGGTTGTTGCTGCAAGGGCATTAGTAGGGTGCATCCATATAATATGAAAAGGAAAACGTACAAGTCCCGCTCAATGTCAGCGGGCTCCACCTTGGGAGCAAGAGCAAGAGCGTTCAGCAGGAACTGGCCCATGGCGGTCGAGGCAGGAGCCTCCTCATCGATAACCGACTCGACATACCGCGACACACGGTCAATCAAAGCGATAACCTCCTCAATCGCACGCTCCAGAGACTCCACATCGGAGGTGATGCTAGCCGAGCGTTCCTCGGTATCCTTGGCGTTGGAAATGGCCTCAAGACCGCTCTTGTCGGCCTCGCCGTATCGGAGCTCGTAGGGAACGGGAATGAAAGCGGCGCTGTCCGCAGCACGCTCAGCGGTGACACCAACGGGGGCGGAAATGTAGGCGTGAGTCTCGAGGTCCTTGCCGGGCTGAGTGGACACGGTCAGGTGGACGGCGGGGTGCGGCCATGTGCCGTCGCCCTGGCCGCTGTAGAAGTTCTGGATCAAGGCGGAGAAGGTGTTCAGCTCCGAGGCGGTGGCATACCATCCGACGAGAACCTCGCGCGGGTTGGCCTTCAGGTGCAGGGCCAACATCTGCTTGTGGTACTCCATATCGACTTCGACCTGGTCCTCGGCCTCGGAGTGGCCCACGGCGAATGCGGACCGCACCTCGACCTCACCTCCATCTTCCGATCGTGTTCCCAGCAGAGTTCCAATGACACGTTCCTGGTCGGCGTTGCGGCGAAGCGAGTGGTCGAGGATGGAGAAAATGGCCTTGAGAAGTTAGCTAGTGCCCCTCAATACCCCCATACTGCATGCGTACCTGCGGCTGAATGACCACGTTGAGAGGGGCCGTGGTGGGAGCGGTGCCCACAGAGACGGGGCCCAAAGGACGGGCGAGGTGAAGGAAGGAGTCGGCCATGATGATGTGGGTTGAGAGGGAGAAGGAGAGGCCAAACTCAGTCAACGCAAAGCTCGGAGAGACAATTTTTCCTTGGAAAGTGGAGAGCGCCGTCTGATTGTTCCGTTTCTCTTTGTGTGTGGGAATTTTCGCGCTAAGATAAGATAAGCAATTGGACCTTCAATTCAAACTCCAACCAAAAAAAAGTCAGTCTTCTCTCCAACATTCATAATGGCTCCCCCACGAGGACGAGGTGGCCAGCGTGGTCGAGGCCGTGGAGGAAGACGCGGTACTACCAGGAGAAACAATTTTGCTTCGTCGCGATTGCACGAGGCTGAGTGAGTGCGCCATGCTGCATTTGAGATGTATAGCTAACCCGACCCAGATCGGACGAATCCTCCGGCGATGATGCGCCCGGTAGCCCAGTCGATGAAACTATGGGAGATGATACTCTGATGGATGAGGGCTCGTCGAGTAGCGACGAGGAGGAGGAGGAGAACAACGGCCGTCCCTACAACGAGTTGCTCGAGCTACTCCACGCCAACTCCGATTCGACGGGTCCCGCTCGCAAGAGGAGAAAGGTCGCCAATGGCACCAGGGAGGATGTTCAGACTGTTCCAGTTGAGGAAGAGTCTGACCACGGCGAAGATGCCTTGCAGGAACAGGCTCCCTCGGACGACGAGGAGGAGGTACAGGAAGAGGATGATGACGATGCAGTCGGTCCCTTTGAGAGGCACTTCAATCTCCCCGAGAGCGCAGACATCGCCAAGAGAATCGAGTCGATCGCGTCCAACAAGTGGATCTCGACCAAAAAGGAGGTGGAAGGTCTCCGGATGGTGCATAGCGTTCCGGACGTGGGAGTCGAAAAGGCTTCCTTACTGCCGGCCATGAAGAGCACCGCTAATCTCAAGGTACGCGAAATGCCGCTTGCAAAGCTTCTCCGAACTAACATTGATTTCTGCAGCTCAAAAACAAGTTGAAGCCGCGGGTCGCAGAGCTCCTCCCCAGCATCACCGGTCCGGCCCAGCAGATCGCGCCCTATGTATTCGACTATCAAGATGTTCTTTTCGGCAACCGAACAGTCTCTTCCGCAGACCATATGCGAGAAATCATGGCCCTTCACACTGTCAATCACCTCATCAAGACCCGAGACCAGGTGCTCAAGAACAATGCACGCCTGGCCAAAGACCCCGACACCGACATCGAGTGCCGTGACCAGGGTTTTACCCGTCCCAAAGTCCTGTATATTTTGCCAACCCGGCAGGCATGTGTGCGGGTTGTCGATGCCATCTCCCGGTTTTACCAGGCCGAGCAGCAGGAGAACAAGAAGCGCTTCACAGATTCCTTCTCGGCCCGCGAAGACGCATCATTTGAGACCAAGACCGAGGACTTCCGGGAGCTGTTTGGCGGCAATGACGATGATATGTTCCGGCTAGGACTGAAGTTTACTCGTAAGACGGTCAAGTACTTTGCGCAGTTTTACAACTCGGACGTTATCTTTGCCAGTCCTCTTGGGTTGCGAACAATTATGGACCAGGCCGAGTAAGTATTCGTTTGCATCCACCGCGGTAGCACCCTGCTAACTCTGTTATAGTGCCAAGAAGCGCGATCATGACTTCTTGTCGTCTATCGAAGTCGTGGTAGTGGATCATGCGGATGCCCTGCTCATGCAGAACTGGGACCACATGTCGTATATCTTCGAGCACTTTAACCTGCAGCCCAAGGAAGCCCACGGCTGCGACTTTAGCCGCGTCCGCAACTGGTACCTTGACAACCAAGCCCGCCATGTCCGGCAAACCGTCGTGCTAGCATCCTACATCACCCCCGAGATCAACTCCCTCTTCTCCACGCACATGCAAAACACCGCCGGCCGCGTCAAAATCACACCAACATACGCCGGTGCCATCACCGAACTCCCTCTCCCCATCTCGGTGAAACAAAACTTTTCCCGAATTGACAGCCTCTCCCCAGCAAAGGACCCAGACGCCCGATTCAAGCACTTCACCTCAACCGTTTTATCCAGCCTGGTGAAAAGCATCACAGGACGCAACAAGAACAGCGCAGGCACTTTGATCTTTATCCCCTCGTACCTCGATTTCGTCCGGGTGCGCAACCACTTTGCCACCTCCGCTCAAACCACCAACGTCTCCTTCGGAGCTATATCCGAGTACACCGAGCCGCGCGATATCTCCCGCGCGCGCTCCCACTTCATGACTGGCCGCCACTCCGTGCTGCTTTACACCGAGCGCGCGCACCATTTCCGTCGGTATCAGCTGCGTGGTGTGAAGCGCATTATTATGTACGGTCTGCCCGATAACCCGACATATTACCAGGAGATTGTCGGTTTCCTGGGTCTGGATCCTGCGGCTTTGGTTGAGGCGGCGGAAGGTGGTGTTCGCGCTCTATTTTCCAAGTGGGATGCGCTGAAGCTGGAACGCGTGGTTGGGACCCCGCGTGTGGGGAATATGATGCGTGAGAAGGGTGGTGATACTTTTACCTTTGTATAGATGATGTAGATGATGTAGACGGCTGTAGATGAATGCAGTTGTGTCGATCTACTGATATTCTCTGATTATACTATGAGTTATTTACTACATCTTGCAATAGACATAGTTCATATCCCAGTCGACTTACCAGCTTAGAGCACTGCATACGGCACCAGAATGCATAAACCCATCGAGTGAAACTTGGAGAGAAAAACGATAAAATAAGATTAAAGAGATAAAAATGAGAAAATGAGAAATAAAAAAGAAAAGAAAAGCAAAATGTAAAGTCAGCTGTGACCAGCGGTCAACGGATCCACAAAGTGTCAGCACCGAACTCGAGCATCATAATTTTTCAACAAGCGACATCCTCTAAACAAACACCCCATGCGTCCTTCCTTTCTATATTTCCCACCCTATCTACATTCATATATAGACTGCTTCAAGGCACCCACAACTGAAACTCATCCAAATGTCAGAATCAGAGTCTCCACCCCACTTCTCCAATAACAAGACTGGGATCGAGTCTCCAGATGCAGATACACCCCTGCCAATCGAGACCTATCACGATGATCCGCTGGCCGAGTATGAGCCATGTCCCATATCTGATGAATACGATGGATATGAGACTGTTCGGCCACGCAGTAAGTGGTCGGTATTCTGGTTGAGGAATAAAGGCATGTTTCTCGTCCTGCTGTCGCAAATGTTCGGCGCCAGTATGAACGTCATGACCAAGATATTAGAGATGTATAGTTCTATGCATCCCTTCCAGGTAAGTTCAGTTCTAATTGTTGATATTGGGGATATCATGCTCCAATGTTCTATCTAACCTGCAACTAACCATCTCAGGTCCTTTTCGCTCGCATGTCCATTACTGCAGTAGCAAGTTACCTCTACATGTGGTATGCCAAAGTGCCCGCTCCATTAGGCACGCGACCTGTTCTGGGCCTTCTCATTCTCCGCGCCGTGAGCGGTTTCATGGGCGTCTATGGTCTCTACTACTCTGTTCAATACCTCCCTCTTTCCGAGGCAACGGTTATTACCTTCCTAGTGCCCATAATGACCTGCTACGCCTGTTCGCTGCTTATTCCCGGTGAGACTTTCTCCCGTCGCCAGCAAGTAGCCGGCATCATCTCCCTCGTCGGGGTTGTGTTGATCGCGCGACCTTTCGGGAATCGCAACCGTGACGAAACCGACGGCGTGGACTCGTATCACCATGTGCTGGCGACTGTGGTTGCCTTTGTGGGTGTTATTGGGGCTACGGGCGCTTACACCTCCATTCGGATGATTGGTCGGCGTGCGCACCCTCTGGTCTCGGTGACTTACTTTTCCAGTGTGACGACCATTATCAGCTTCACGGCTATGGCGGCTGTGCCTGGTGTGCCTTTTCGGTTGCCTAGTACGCCGACGGAATGGATTTTGTTGACGGGGCTGGGGGTTTGTGGGTTCTTGTTGCAGTTTTTGTTGACGGCGGGATTGTCGTATGTGCCGCCGGCTGATGTTAGTGATAAGTCGGGCCAGGGCTCGAGAGCGACTAGTATGGTCTATACGCAGATGCTTTTTGCGTTGTTTTATGATAAGGTGGTTTGGGGGAGTACTTTGTCGTTGGTGAGTTGGGCGGGGTCGGCGCTGATCCTGGCATGTACTGTTTCAGTGGCTGTGATGCAGGAGGGTCGATCAAAGAGACCTGAGCTTGTTGAGGATGAATGTGATTGTGAGGATCAAGAGCCGAGATACAAAGATGGTGACGAGGAGGCGTGAGGTGCATGCATTGACTTTTTGTCAGGATTATCCCGGTTGTATTCGACAGCGATTATAGGCTACGATATAGAGCATAGACCGTCTATCTAACCATGCCTACATACACTTCAATAGCTGAATCCGGAGCACACTGCTCCATTTCGATTTCCCTAAACCGTATCAGTCCATCACAACGTCATAATGTTGCAGCAATCCGACGCCTCTCCGGGATCGCCCGACTCAGTTCATCGACGGATATCGATATCGATATACGGTGGATCTACAAAAGCGGCGCTGGCCCCGGTTTTAAGTGGATTCCCCCAGATTTTCACAAGCTTACTCGAACTGGTCTATCAGTCTATCGAGGAATTGAGATTGATTCTCCTACACATACACATCTACGCATCTACGCAGCTATACGCCTACATCCACATATTTACATCTACATCTACATCTACATCACATCTCATAGGTAGCGATACCTATACACATCCCGCTCTATAACACTACACACACTACACACACTACACACACTACACACTACACCCTATCAAATAAAATGCGCCACTTCGACACCTGGATCATCCGCGACCCCTACTCAATCTGGCACTACTACAACACCACCACCACCGACAACCCCTGGACCACCACAATCCGCAACCTAATAACCACCCGCTCAATCTGCTCCCCAAAACCATCCTCCTCCCCCCCAGTCACCCCCTACACACCTTCACCACACCCCCAAAACTCTCCCCTCCTCCGCCTCCCCCCCGAACTCCGCCAAATAATCTGGTCCTACGTCTTCGGCTCCTCCACCCTACACCTCGTGACAATAAAAAACAAAGTCCGCCACGTCCGCTGCTCCCTCCCCAATTCACCATCATTAACCCACCACCGCCACTGCTGCCCTATTACAACAGCTCGCTGGCGTACCTACGATGGACGAATACCAGGCCACTCGGATAAATACCTCTATCCACATACGCATGACCTCTTACCTTCCAGAATAAGCAATAGCAACGTGGCCCTGCTACGGACCTGTCGGGCTATCTACGCCGAGACAGAACACGTTTTATATCGAAACTCGACATTCGACGTGGATGATTTGTATACGTTTATTGCGTTTACGGAGAGCATTTCTGATTGTGCGCGGAGGGCTATTCGCCGGTTGACGGTTCAGTGGATGCCTGTTTGGGAACCGCTTGCGGGCGAGGAGAGTAAGGGGTCGGTTTATGCGTTTACGCATAGTGATGAGTTGTGGAAGCGGTTTTGGGGGAGGGTTGCAGGGTTGGAACTGGTGGAGTTGAGGTTGAGTGTGGATTTGGGGAGGTTTACCGGGAGTGTTGTTGGGGGTGGACCGGTTATTGTTGCGGGGAGGATGTTGAAGCTTGGGGCGGAGGAGAAATGGTTGAAGCCGTTGTTGGGTGTTAGGGGGTTAGGGGATTTTGATTTGGCGGTTACGGTTAGGTGTGATGAGGTTGCGAGGGGGGTTGTTGAGGGGGGGTTGGTTAGGGATGTGGCTGTTCTTAGGGATTTGTTGAGGGGGGTTATGTGTGAGGGTAGGGAGGGGGATGGGGATGGGGATGTAGATGGGGAGGGGAGTGGATTGGGGAAGAGGCGCTTGATTATGGCGTGATCGTGATGGTGGTCTTTGTTCTTTTCATATCCATTGCATGGCTAGAGTACAGATCAGAATGGAGGAGCATTGCAAGGTTGGGATCTGTATTTGTTTGGGATCATCCCTATAGACTTCTATCCACATTCTATCCATTGTGAAACACAACAATCTATATCAATCATGGATGCATCCAACCCTCTTGCAAGCTCAGTCATATCAATTGCAATCAACAACCCCATCGGGGAACGGGTTTCATTTTTGGAGTATTAGGGCAACGACGAGGAAAATATAAGACGCCAGGCACCACAAAAGACAATCGCCTGCAATTTGGGAACTCAAATGCCCGAAGGAAAAATATTAGACATGAACCGGATGCAAAGGGAAGGGGAGATGCGAGTGGCGGATCCTATCCTATCTACTGAGTCGACTGGCCTTTGCCGACCCGTCCGCGGACTTCCTCGTCGAAGCCGTTGGTCGGCTCGGACTCCTCTTCATCTGTGGGAGAGTGCGGGTGGCTCCACGGTTCCTGGAGGGACTGGCGGCTTCGCATCATCTGCAATGCGTTAGTTTAATAGTCGACATGAATATGGACAGAGAATCATACCCATGCACGAACACCTCCAATCAATCCCAGACTGTATCCCGTGGCAAAGTCCTCGTTCCGCGCTCCGCCAGATGGGCTTTCGGGGCGCGGTGAGTTGAGCGCCTCTACGCGGGACAGATGTGACTTGTTGCCGCCGGTTGGGCTGGCCAGAGGTCCGCGGCTATTACCCCAGTCCATGCTGTTGCGTACGCTTGGTGCCGGGCTGTTGGGCCGACTGTTCTGCCAGATCTGTCGCAGCTCACGGCCCAATTCCTGACCCGTCATCGTCCAGTTGTTCTTAATGTTGTCGCGGAGCTCTACCACATGCCGCTTAATCTCCAGCTCATTCTTCTTCAACCACGACACGTTCAATTCTTGGCGAGAGGCACCGCGCTTGAACTGCCGAGAGATGTACTGATCATAGTCACGGACAATACTGCACAAAACGAGTGTTAGCGGATGCAATAGTAGCAAAGGGGAAAGGCACAAACCGAGTAATGACGCCCGTGGTGCTGACACCCTCTGTCCGCTGGGTGACAAGGAATTTGCCCTGCGCTTTGATGGGCGCGTAGATATCATCACCCTCGGCAGCTTCGTAGGGCAGGTCGTCGTGAGCAACGTAGTCGATCTGGTGCTCAGACAGGAACTCCGGGGTCACCACCCAGGGACAGTTGGGAATGACCTCATCCACCCATTTGCAGTGACGGATGGTCTCAGCACGCTCTGCACCGCTCAGGACAGTCAAGCCCTTGCGCATATGAGTCTCTTCGTCGCCGGTCACACCGACGATGAGGTACACGTCGTCAAAGGCCTTCTTGGCCTGTTCGAGCTGTCTCATGTGGCTAGCACGGCATTAGCATACCGTACTCGGTATCCAAACCATCGTCAAGCGAACACATACCCAAGGTGGAATAGATCAAACACTCCGTCCGCATACACTCGCACCGGCCGCCCCGTCGGCGGGGGGTTGGTGTGATACCCAACAGGGTCCTGCAACTTGCCGACCTGCGGCGGCGCCATGGTGTTTTGCTCACCCTCGTCCGCAGGGAGCTTGAGATGCAGCCCGGGCCGGCTCCGGGGACGACCCTCAATGTCGCTACTGGCCACGGTGGTTTCCGAGGGCTCGCCGGGATCCTCTTTCTGGATGGGGCCGTCGCCGTTAATACCGGCCGAAGCATCGACCGGGCTCTTGCGAGCCCGTTTCGATGTCGGCGCGTTTTCGTTGCCCTGCTTCTTCGATTTGTTGGGGGTATTGGCTGGGCCCGAGTCCTCGCCCTCTTCGCCGGACGCGTCGCGTGAAGATGGCTGGGGCTCGCCGGATTGAGGGACCGGGAGGTGGGAGGCGCTGCGCTTGCGCTTGCCGGGGGGAGAAGAGGGCGACATGTTGATGAGGGTGGATAAGGAGGGGAAGGAAGTGAGTTGTCCAGGAATGAATGCCCGAATGAATGCCCGTAGAGACCCGGTTAGGGGTCCGCGTAATTTTCTCGGGAGTGGGGGCGCTTGGCATGACATGCTGCCGAAACAGGGTCCCCTCCTGTACCTACGATAGTTGCATTCGATAGTTGCATTTACATCCACTCGTTTTTTTCCATGTTACCATACAATATTGATCATTTCTAGAATTAACTTGAATATACCTCCAAAGTGCTGTAGTCAGACTATGAACACGTGATTTGCCTGACTCTTTCAGTTTTAGCAACTATGCCTACCTACATAGTTAAGTAAGGCCATTCCTAAGGATCAGAGAGAAGGCAATCTACGGAGTGAAAAATCTACGGAGTAGACTGTCCTATGTCTCTTTGATCCACCTTACACTAATTCTGAGCGATGGCTACTGCCGCTCCAAACTTATTCTAATGCCCACTCGCTACAGTGAATGCATACTTGTCTACATCTACTCATTCTTACTCCTTATCAGTCCTGGAATCCGTTCATTACCGCTGTATAGAGACGAGACATGGCTCTCTCTCGAACTCCACTGAAAAAATCGTCTACCGACAAGGACAATTCTCCACATACGCCGTTCGGCTGCATCCCGGTCTCTACCATCTACCGGTGGAGCTCGGGTGTGTCCGATAGAATCCAACAGACAGGACGGGTTGGAATAGTTGGAACTGGTTCGTCAAGGGCATTTTCTGCGGTATCTCGTGTGGTGGCCATAGACAGATAAATGGTGCTCATGAAGGCCCGGGACTCTCGGCGAAGACCTCCTGCCCAGACCCTCTCTCTTGGCTCCTCGTATTCCGAGCTGTGACAAAATTCCATCAAGGGGAGGCATAGAACGGACTCGAAACAAGGGAAGGCCCGGAGAAAAACTTGAAAAACAAAAATGGAAAATAAAAGAGGACATCGATCGTAGACTCAGGGGAGGAAAGGGGACGTAGGAAGAGTCGTTCTCAAGGTAAAACAGTAGGGGATGGAAAGACAAGAAAAAAAGAATATGCAAATCACACACTACCAGGCCCCTGCCTTGGGTTTCTCAGTGGAGGCCGGGGACTCGGATATTTGAGCCGAAGTGCCCTCCTGCTTGCCCTGAGGACCAGGCGTGTCCTCGCGAGAGTTGCGGGTGGAATCGGTCGGCTGCACCTGGTGGTCTTCGCTTTGATCAAACAGCTCCTCCTCATTCTGATCGGGGATGACCTCGGTGCCATCGCCCAGCAGAATGATCCGGCCTGAACGCGTACTGAAAGCCCGCGACCGCTCCATCTCCAGGTCATAGTCGTCCGGGTTTTCCTCAAATTGGTTCCGGATCCCGGGCCCGCGGAACTCGGCTGCAGAGATCTGACCGTCAGCACGACGAGGGACTTTGTTCGGGTTCCTCGTGAGACTTGCCATACTCGGGCGGAGCACAGGGTCCGTCTCCGTTCGCAACCCGCTCCGCAATCTGGTTGTACCACTCCTCCTTGGTCTTGCCGTTGAGAAGGCCAATGATGGTCATGGTCATGTTGTCACAGCCAACTCCGCCCGTTTCGCTGTTGGAGGCCAGGCAGTTGTCCATCATGTTCTCGCAAATCTGGTCAAGGTCCTGCTTGGCGGCGATACCTCTCCGCACGAACTCTACCACGGCTTGGGAGGACTGGCAGTCCCAGATACCTGTATAGTCATTAGCATAGGAATTTCCACGCTTTTCAAAGGACTTGTCGTACCATCACAGGCAATAACGAGGAATTCATCGTCATCGGTGAGCTCGTGCACCGTCACGTCGGGGTACGCAGTCACGATCTGTTGCTCGGGCGACAGCTCGGGGCTCTTCTTGAATTCAAAGTCACCGATGGCGCGGGACAGCGCGAGGTTACCGTTGACACGGCCGAAATCGACGAAACCACCTGCAGCGCTAATACGAGCCTTCTCGCCTGTGCGGGAGTTAGCAGTAGTCCAGAATTGTAGTAATTCAAAACTGACCCTCGTTTTGGGGCTTGTGATCAAATGACAGCGGCTTAGCACGGCCCTTGACACCCAGGACTGACCGAGAATCACCAGCGTTTGCCTATTATCAAAGGTCAGCCAACCCGAGAAATCCTCCTCGCAACATTGCTTGTAATCACGTACCACCCAGATCTTGTGCTTTGAGATGATCGCTGTTGAGGCAGTGCATCCAGACACCTCCTCTTCGTATCTCGGGTCTGTACGGGACACCAGTCAGAACGAGGTATCCCCACGGTTTCAATTCAAAGTCCACGAACCTTCCAAAATAGCCCGGTCGGTAGCCAGGAAACCATCCTTCAGAGCCTGCTCGATATCACCTCGGGCGAAAGATTCCTGCCTGGACACAATCTTGTGAAGGTTCTCGCCCGCAAACAGAGCAACCTTATCTCCTCCGTGGCCGTCGTATACACCAAAGAAGGCTAGACGCTGGTCCGGATCTGTCGGTTTACCGTTATCGCTGCCCGTGTACTTTGCTTGAAGGTCCAGCACGGCCGCGTGGGCGTCTTCCATGCTGATACGCCAGCCCTGCATGGCCGACACGCCGTACACACAGCAGTCATCTCCGCCTTCGGACGACACCTAGAAGGAACGAAGAAAAGCCAGGTCAGCAATGGATGGAGGAAGGATTCTGTAGTGTATGAATCGAGGGAAGCTTGGTGAATGCCCGGAATAGCCTCCTCTCCGGGCCAAGTGACTCGGCCCCTCCACGAGGCAGCAGGACCCCGCATAGGCGATCGGCAGCGCGACATCAATTCAAAAGCATTCAGAAGGGCTCCCAGGGAAGATACAGCAGCTTTCCAGGCCCACCGAATAGCTAACGTGGGCACATGGGGGGTGACCAAGGGCCATGAAAAACAGCCATGGCTGGCGTCACCTGGCAGTGTGGGGAGGGGCAAAGGAACAAGTAAGTTGGAAAATTTCGCCGACTCACTTTCTCAACCACCGGCTCCGACAAAGTCTGACCCATAATGGCAACGGATTGAAGTAATTCTGGAGGGGGAGGGGATCGGAGCGAAGCACCAGATGAGTGGTGGAAGAGTGAGAAAGAAGTTGAAGTCAGGTGAGGGCGCAGGCCTTTCAGCGCGTCTGGTCCCGCGATAAGTTGCCAGCCGAGTGGGGACTGATGACGATCTAGGGCTTGTCGTCAGATCTTGTAGAATGATGTTGAGGTAAAGAGGTAAGGATGAAGTGAAAGATCAGAATTTTTAGTGAGATCACAAGATTACTTTGATGAGGCAGAGATTTCCCCGTGATTTACACTGACGGTCGCTCTATACAGTCACGTGGCTCGCCGGACTCGTCTGTTGAGTTGAGCCGTTGAATGGTAGTTTTATCTTTGAATCGAATAGCACCGTATCAATTGAGCTATAGCTACCTAGTATCCTATTACTTATTTAGAACCCTTTGTTAAATATCAAGGTCTATTCTGTGCGAAATTTCTGCACGTGTAGGCTCGGGTCACGCAATAGGCAAACCCTGGCCCATCAGCGCCTGTGTATGGCCTGGCCTGTACAGTATGGAGTACAAAGGCAGGTCGGTGAAGGCCACGCTATGTATGCAGTACTTATGCCGATACCTTACCATGCACTCTATCTTATTGTTATCTGTCAACGAATTGCTCTGCACGTACCACTCACTGCTCTGATCGGGCAAAACGCTCATTATGCTTTATGCTTATTCCATGGCATTCAAAATTAACTAGGGTAAAATGATATAACAATCCTAAACATACAGTGGATATCATGTTCGCCATGCCCGAAACTCCACAAAACGCGACCGGAAAAATACTTTCAAACAAACGCTATCTCGCCACTACTGGCGACAGGGAGCCCCCGGGAGCTAGCGCGCTTCAGTGGGGGTGGCTGTTCAAGTGGCTCATTTATCGTTTGCCAGTCTTGAGCAGAGTCATGTTTGGCTTTTTGAGGAGAGGCTTTTTGGGATAGGTGTACATCAAGGTCAGAGACCATGGATGAACTTTGTGGCACAGCCGAGCTCTCTTGGGCTCGGGGTTGAGGCTTGGCATGGGACCCGGATTCCAAGCGCTGAGCACTGTTCAAACTGGTCTCGCTCCAGAATCGAGGAAGCGGGGAGATCACACCACGGTAGTCCTGTGCCAGACTTAACTGGCTTTGACTCTGGCCCCGGCTTTCAGCAAGAGGGAACAGATTTGGCGGTGGTTGGAGGGTCTGGTATTGCGAGAAGCGGTTGTTTTCATCGCCGTACTCTGAGACCGATAAAGCGGTAGAGTAAGGCCGTCCCTGGATCGACTGTCGGAACTCGTCACTGAAGGTCGAAACAGAGACGGTGTCTGCACGACTGCGGATGCTGCGAGCTCGCTCAAGTGCGCGGATGCCAGAAGATGTACGGCGGCTGATCTGAGCCGAGAAGAGCGGGTTGGAGGAGTTGCGATGCTTGGCTCGACTGTGGACAAAGGCCTCGAGGGAGTCCGCCTCGGAGATGGGCGACTCATCGGGCTCAACGGCCCTCATGGTCACTCGCCTGTGGTTTTCGGGGATGCTGGGTGTCATGCTGTGCCTCATAGGAGCAAGGGGCGGTCGAGGGAACAGTGGAGTCATGTTTGTAAGGCTGCTTTCATCACTCATCAGAGAACCCCTGGTGGCCTGCCATGACATGTGCACTACTCCGTGTCCCGGCGGGCCAAATCCACCTGCACCATGGCCGGCACCGCTAAGTCGAACCGGTAGCCCAGAAGCAACAGAAATCCCACTGGACCGCTTGGAGTATCTCTTGGAACGGGAGGATTGGAGAGATTCACGTTTCGCAACTCTGGGCTGTATCGACTTTAGAGGCTCACGCCGAGAGCCTTTACCCGAGCGGCGACGCACAGGAGAGCTGGGCACATACGACAACCGGTTTCTTTGCCTCTTAGTGGGGGAAATTTCGACCGCCTTGTCCTCCTCGATAATGGAGTCTCGCAGAGGAACAAAGGCACTTCGCTTCGGTGAACGAGGTGGCGGATTGGGCTCGGGGATCACGTTCATATCCATAGTATCCTCCTGCTTGTCAAAGGACGACACGTTCCAAGACGGCCCGAGCTCAAGCTTTGGGAGATCTGACGCAGGTGAGATCGGGCTCATCCAGTCATCCGAGTTGTCGTCTCGAGAGGGCCTTTCGGTTGAACCGGGTTGGCAATTGGGTGGCATGTCCGGCCTGGCGGGTCGGGGCGGAGGCGATGACTTTGCCTTGAACTCCCCTTCCTCAACTGTGGATGTCTTTCTTCTCCGGCGCCAGCAGCAGAATAGAATGATAGCACTCAAAACGACTACAACTGGGATGACAACGGAGATCGCGATGATGCCTGCTTTCTTGTGCGAATGACTAGACGGATCAGAGAATGGGTCATGGTTTCCATTGTGAGTTTCCGCTGGCTCAAGGACATCGATATCAAAGTCCTGCGAGTCCGTCGTGGATCCCTGAGAGGCCTTCAGCGGGATAGTGAATTTTTGTGGCTTCATATCACTAGGGACGTGTCCATAGAGAGTCTTGTTCTCGGAGTAGTAGACAAGCCATGATGACAGATCCTTATCCAACTCTACGTCGAGTTGCACGGAGTTGTCAGTCAAGACCGACTGATTGAACACAAACATAAAGTCTTCTCCAATAGTCGCCTCACAACCCTCCACGTTTTCGAGGAACAACTTCATGAACTCCAAGCGCACCATCAGCTTCGCTTCATCCTGGAAGGAGTCCGTGGCAGTAATAGTGATGTTTTGGTTCACGGCGTTTTTCGGTGGCGTGCCACTCAGTGAAATCTTTTTAGTGTCCAACGTCAACCACTCTGGCAAATTGGCATCGATTTCTTTTAAACCCTTGCCTGAAATTGGCGAATTGTCCATGGACAAGAAGGTTTGGAAGTCGGGGCTGCTGAACTTGTCGCCTCTCGTGAGATTGAATGTCTGCACAGTCTCGTTGAATGTCAGAATGTGCGGGCCGATGGAAAGCTGAAAGGTCTCGTTGACAGCACTGTATCCGGCCACGTCCGAGGCAATGAGCTGGAAAGTAAAAGTCTGAGGGCCGGCCCCCGGAAAAGACGGACTGTTGCCGGCAAATGTCAATGTAGACGGGTCGAAGCTGATCCATGATGGCAACGGTGTGTTGTTCGGAGAGGTTCCATAGTAAATTGTAGCAGGGTGGGTGTTCTGGAAGGTACCTGGATCAAAAGCGATGGAGAATGGGCGACCAGGGTGAATGAACAGCGTTGCCGGGTAGGAAATGGGACCCAATGCCTTTAGCTGTGATACGAGAGACTTTCCCTTGGTTGGTCCTTTGTCCGAGGTCACGATTAAAGCAACATCCATGCTATCTGATTCCGATCCATTTGACGCCACAAGCTTGAAATGCTTGGGGCCATCATCGTCAGAGTGCGGTGTGCCAGACAGTGTCCGACTGCTACTGTCGACTTCAAGCCATGATGGCGCATCAGATAGTGAATATTTTGTGTTCGAATCGGCGTTGGCGAATGTGTCCTCGGCGAACACAAAACTGAATGGCTGCGAGACTCTCGCGACCGGAGGCAATTGGGCGTTAATAGGGTAGTTGGCGGACAGACCTGCTGCGTCCACGGCAGACAGGAAAGCCAGAAGAATGACGAGAAACGAGGCCATGTCCGGTCGACAGATCCGGAACAAGTCCGGAAGCCTGTGTATAGTACGAGGTACACAGCTATCACGACCCAATGGACGAAGCACGATAGAGAACACGATGGAAGATTGAAGGAGAAAGGAAGAGTAAGTCGAGGAGACAACTCCGTGATCTCCAGAAGGACGCCTCTCCCTGGCACTCGTGCCAAAGGGACAAGGAGTTATTACAGGCGTGCCCTTTGATGAAAGCCATGCCTGGATATGCTAGACGTCACCGAAGTATGTAGCAGGTGACAGCCGAGAATGGGGAGCGCGTCGGAGTAGGGCTCATGTTTCGCGGTAGGCGTCCTGCAAGGGATGCTCCTTCAGCAGCCAAGGAGCACAGGGCATGTCCAACCACAACTGCAATTGCTTTCCACGCCTTGTAATTCTACTAGGAGTCACGAGAAGGCAAGGAATATTCCAACAATGATTGAAAAAGGGCCGGCCTGTAGGGTCGGATAGCCGCATAGCCGCCGGTGGCCTCACCCGTCACGTTCCAAGTCCAGGATCATTCTAATGCCCGTTCGCCCAGGGGCATAGTAGTCAGGGATCACCTCACGCTCCTCGAATCCATTTCGGGCATATAATGCTCGAGCGGGTTCCCTGGCCCCGTCTACCCACAGTTGAATGTACTGGCAGCCCTCCTTTCGAAGGCGATCCTGAATGTAGGACATGAGCTGTTGACCAACGCCCTGCCGTCGATAGGCTCCGACCACACAGACCTTGTGCAAGAGAGCTGCTCCTTTCTGGCGCACGTAGACTGCGTACGCGATCAGCTCCGGCTGTCCTCCGGCTGCACGAGTCGCGTATAGAACCCGCGTGTTGGGCTTCTTTCTCCACATTTCTTCGCCAAAGCCCAAGGCCTCATTAGTGGGGAATGTCTTTTTCTCGACGCGTGAAATCTGTGTAAGAATCTCGAGGGCCTCGTTCCTCTTCAAGGAATGAATGTCCGAGATGGTCAATGCGGGGGGCATTCCTTTCCCGGAAACTCCAGTGGTCATGGTCACTCCAGGTCATTAACGTCTGATGATGGCGGGGTTGACCAGCCTTTGCTGAGATTTGACACTGCAGCTGTAGAAAGGATGAGAGTCAAATGTGGATTGTGAGGGTTCTGTGGGACAAGTTCTGCCTCAGGCATAAACAATTTAACTATTTAAACTCGTCAACTAGTTCATTGACTGCTTAGTGACCTTGTCAGCTCATGTATACCTAGGTACCCTTATATTACGGTGAACGGTTCGGCAACGCTGGCAGGATGTTCTGAAACTTTGGAAACTTCAAGCCCTCTAATAAATACGCACAGAGTGCTCCGTCTGGTGCCCCTCAACGTAGAGGGACTACGCGCCATTAACTAACGGATGCACCCAATTCCTATATACCCTTTTTGATTCGATGGATCTATCCTAGCCCTTTTTGATACGACGTATCGTCAGCATATGTGCGGTATTCGCCAGTCCTGTATAGCACACCCAACTGCCTTGCGGGAACTATCTCAAGGACCCGGGACTAGCAAACAAAGGAGTCTGTTTCGTGGCGTTTTACATAAAAAGATTGTTCTAAGTGAGGGGATATGAATATCTCTCCCCGAGTCACTGAAAAGTTACACTTGAAGACATTCTAGTTTTCTTTACTCTCTGTTTCCAAACCAGCTTCCTTCATCATTCCTTCATTCAGGCTGCTCCTTCGCAGTCTTTCTCAACGCCGGCTACAGAGTTGAGGGTGCTGTAAACACGCCCAGGATTGAGAGATCAGGGCCATTCTTGACAGTCTTTCTGGTCGTTGGTGCCATGGTGGTGGGTCAGACGACGAGGGGGGTCTCAGGGAAACAAGAACTAGGCTAAAACCCGGCGTTTAGTATGACAGTCGGGTTCATAGCCTATTGATATTACAGGCCTGAATGAAGGAATGATGAAGAAAGCTGGCTTGAGAACAGAGAGCAATATATCATTAAGGCTTCGAAGGTACCCTGGTCAGGATATACACGCCCATGACGCCATGTCGACTCATCTCTATACAAAAGGCCAGGGGTGGGGTGAAAGCCTGGAAACCACCGGAGAGACAGAAGGTACCGTCTTGTCTCAGATCATAGAGGGTATGTTGAAGTTGAAGATATGTCTAAGATCCGCGGCACCTGTATGTAGGCTTTTCGCGTAGGGAACTTTCCAATATTATTCTCAGACTAAGCTAGATTATTATGTCCTTCGTATGCCATATGCGAAGAGGTAATCTTTATAGGTGGAAGAGAACGAGGAAAACCCCATTCCTGAAACTAGATCCTATTTCACTCTGCTCCGATCCTTCCGTTGCTCTTTCGCTAGTCATCCTCAGGATCTTAGGACGTAGACCTCGAGTCTACGCCCTCTTCCCTTTCCTTGCCGACCCGCTCGATCTTCTCGAATGAGATCGAGCTAGGGCAATTTGCAGCATTCTCTCTCAAAAACTTCTCGCAGCCTTGAATTGCGTAATTAGATGACTTATTGGCTAAGTTGGTCCGGTATTGACGAATGGGAGTTGCAACTCCAGCAAAATGTCATGGCAAACTGCCGCGCCACGACGACTTCGCGAGCCCGGCTTTTCGATTTCCGCAGAGCACACCTTGGTGGCTTCCTCCATGAGCTCGATCAAACCTGGGATTTCCGCACTGTTCGCTCCCTTTAGTTCGATCTCTCTGGCCAGAGCGGCGCGTGTAGTGCAGACTTTTCCAAGCGTTTTCATCATCGAGTCGTTTTCGGATGAGGCGAAGTTCCGAAGAAGCTCCCGCCCCCAAGCCACCCTTTTGTCTTCCTCCGTGAATTCGATCTCCGAGCCAAGTTGCTCAGATCCTTGGTGACGCTTGGTTCGCTCCACTATCGTTTCTTCGGAGGAATTCTTTCTTTTATGGCCCTGCAGCCTAGCGCTAGGCTCGTTACTGGGCCGGGGTGTTGAACCCGAAGGGGCCGCCTTGGGGCCGCCTTCAATTCGGGGCGGTTGTCCCAAAGCCACCCCTTTTGTAACCACGATGGTTGAGGAAGGAGAGCTGAAACGGGCGGATAAAGCGGTATTTATACTGTTGGATGATGAGTCATAAAATGCTACTATCTTAAGACATTAAGCTAAGAGCCTAGTAAGAGGTTATGGGTAGCGGCGAGGAGGTCGTGTATAGCTACGTTGCCTTTACTTAAAAGGTGCCTTTCTTGAAAACAACGCTATTGTGACGATCACTGGTCACATGATGTTTGTATGTTTGCATTCTGACTAAATGTATGCCTTAAGGCATCAGATGTATCTATGACTACGAATATACTTATTGATTCTTCTCTTCATGATCTGGCTCCGTACTTAGGCATCGTGATAACTATAGCGCTTTTGCTATATATGAAATAGTGTCTATGCCTATAACCCTTCAATCTCTTTGCTCTTGGTCTATACCCTTTATGCGTCCTTTTACTTATCCTGTTTTGTAATTTCGTCGCATCGCTGGGCGCGCGCCCTAGTCTCTGGTCTAAGGTTAGCGACTTCTGTAAGTAGCAGATAGGATGTTAGGCGAAGTTTTTAGAGCGTATTAGCGTGTAACAACCGTCCCTAGGTCACCACAATCATACGATTCATACCGCTAGGCCAAAAGACTACTATGCTGACCCTTAAGGGTCAATATGCCTAGGACCGATATATATAGTAGTATACATTACTACTATAGCCTATAGGCTGGCGGCTGGCCCTAGCTATCCGATTTCTAGGGATAGAAGGCATCCTATAGGCTAGCTATCCTAGAAATAGTAGGTATCCAGGATCCTATACGCCGGGTATAATAGATATAGTAGTATTATATAGGTAGCCTAGGCTATGGCCCATCAACTATCTGCGCTTAGTAGGGCGCGGCAGAGCTTGGCAGGGTATTACCGTATGGCCGGGGCCCTGTAAGTCACGTGACCGCACGTCACTCCTGTCACAATAAAACTTTAATCTACTTTAGGCTTAGTAGCCTTTGCGGTTGCCTTATCTACGTAGAGCAGCCATTGAGTAGCACAACAACAACCCACAAGATCCTACTGCACTGAACACCAAGATGTCCTCCCAGCCCTTTCGCCCGCGCCCGGGGTCTCCAGACTACGAGCCTCTTCAAGAACTGGAAAGCCGAAAACGAATTCTAAACGACGAGCTGAAGATAGAACGCAAGCGATTGAAGGCCCATGGATCCTTCAACCTTGAATACTGGACCCAAGCAGCGAAACTAGAAGGCCTTAACCTGGCCAAGTCGACCGTGCAGCGCAAAATCTCCATCCAAAGCCACCAAGGTGATGAAGCCGACTGGGGCAATTCCGAGGAGGCCAAGTCAATCAACGAGCAGATACGCGCCTTAGAGCAGTCCCAGAAGATCTGCAACACCAGGGTAGAAAACCTTGCCACACCCGCAAAGAGAAAGCGACACAGAGCAGCCTTCATGCAGTTTTTCACCACGAGCAAAATGGGCCTAGGAATCACATCTACCGGCGCAGGGAGCCGGAGTTCTCAACAGCAATCCAACTTCCGAGACCAAATGATCAAAGGATACAACGCTAAACATCCTACGGAGGACTGGCTTTGGTGTCCTATTCTTGGAAAATGGTTCGGCAAGCCAGGAGTCGTTGCCGCACACTTGTTTAGCTACAAGCATGGACAGAGTGCCATGGATGCTATCTTCGGCAAGACAAAGGAACCCGAGCTATTCTCGCCACGCAATGGCATCCTTGTATCGAGGGAAATTGAAAAATATCTCGATTGTGGGAAGATCGTCATTGTCCCAGACCTACCCGACTGGTTGACGTTCTCAAAGGTAGTCGCATGGTTGACCGGTGATGTCCGCAACCTAAAGATACGACTCCTCGATCCATCATGGAACATGAGGGAAAGGACGATAGTTCCGGAGATGCAACTCAAGTACAAGGACTTGGATAACCGACGCTTAGTGTTCCAGTCAGACTTTCGGCCCGCTGCTAGATACCTCTACTTCCACTACGCCATGCAGGCTCTGAGATGCGCCTGGCAACACGACTCTAAAGAAACGGCGGTCAATTTGATGAAAGAAGAAAGTGGCAAGCCCTTCTGGGGAACCCCAGGGAGATATCTCCCAGAGAACATGCTACTGGCACTGGTTGAGGAACTCGGCCACGAGTACAATCCGCTTCTTCAAGGCGCGCGCTCCAGCTCCTCTGCAGATCCCCAACTTCTTTTGGAAGCAGGAGTCAGATCCGTGAAGTGCCATAAGCGATCATCCCTGAGAGACTCAGGGCTTCGAGAGGACGACTCAGATGAACTGAGTATGAATGAAGAAGAAGCAGAAGGGGAGGAGGAAGAAGAAGATGATGATGAGTAGGACAAGGAAACTGTCCTTGTATGAAGGAGCCTAGATGATTTGCTCATGATGATGTTATGGATATTGTTACCAAGCCAAGGCTTAGTCATTCCTTTAGTCTAGTTCCTAGTTCTTAGCTCACAATGGATCATCTTTATCACACATCAGCCTTACTACAAACTGGTAGCATATCTAGTTAGTCCAGGGATCCGGATAAAATTTTCTCTGGGGGGCACTTCCAGGTTGTTTCGTCTGTTTTTTTCGCGCCTTTTCCAAGTTTCCAGGGCATCCTAGAATCCTCTTCATCCTCCTACGGTATACTTTCTATGCCTATTTTGGCCGCTATTTGTGATGCCCTTCATACCGTAGATTAATTTATAGAATAGCAGAAATTCGATGCCTTTCTTGAATAAAATCCTCTTTTTCTCTTATTTAACAACCTCCGTAGGTAGTATTTTTGGTGTATACCCTTAGTGTGTTTTGCACTCTTAAGCTCAACCACTAATTCCTCCGACTACTTTTTAACCTTTACCACTACTAGCCTAAAATACTAATAAAACTAACCCTTAAATATATATAAACAAAGTTATTTCCTATAATTACATAGTAGTAGGCTAGAAAGCAGTGGTATTACCTGATGCAGACCAAAACACTCGTAAAAAACAGACAGTTTTGCATAAAAATCAGGCCAAATCAGGCCAAATCAGGCACCGATTTCGACCCATGGGCGGCCTATGTCAATGTCTAGTCCTGGTGAAAACTGCCAAATGGTGAAATCTGCCCAAATGACACCCTGGTATTTTTGCCTGTGCTATAGTTTAAGGGCTGTTGATGGTCAAAAATCGTGGTTTATTTTTCATGACCACCCAATAAATTTTGCTTAAGTGTTTACTTTTGCTCAATTGACAGTGTTCAAATTCTCTCTTGGCGTTCAACTGTCAAAAACGCGGATTTTTTGGGCAATTTATGGATACAATGTAACAGCATCACCGTTATCGACAGACTTGTAGGAATAATTTGTGACTGTTGAACACGCACCGATTGTTTAAGGTCTACCAGATATATCAACAGTCGTCAAGAATCCACTAGTTGGGTGAGTTCAGTATTCCCCAGAAATGGTTTTCCACAGCGTGGTGAAATTCGTATGGAGATGCAATGCCGTTTGGTCTCCTCAAAGACTTTGGATCCGCCAAATCTATAACCGGAGAAAGAGTCAAGGTTAATTTAAGTACCAATTGAGCATACACAAGGTGACCTAGAATCCACTTTCTTAGTGCTATCCACGTAATTCGCAGTTTTCATACTTATATGCCCTTTCATGGTCTGCATGGCTAGCTCTATTTCAAGCAGTACTTAGTGAATGCGTACTGTACTGTTAACAGCAATTAAAACCAATGATCAATCTCGTGTACTGTATTAATTTGATGGTAAAAAATTTGTACAAGATGAAACTGAGATTTGGGAACTAGGTTCATTACTATATCACTGAACAAGTCTGACGGGATGTAGCCAGTCTCATTGTTTTTGCTATACAGTCGTTCTCGAAATCGGCTTAACCGATACACAATCAATCACTCTTTTCTAAACCCACTGCCAAGACCTTAGCTTAGATCATTAATTGGGCGGGGCCGCATTAAACTAAGGGGCTCAGTAAAAGGCGGCGTGTACGTTACCGTGATATGTGACATAAGAAGACAATACGCGTATGAAAAAAAAAAGAAAGAAAACGACTCATGGGATTCCATGGAATTCTATGGTAGATCTCTGCAAATCATGTAGGGAAGGCCACCTTGCGCTTAGATCTCGATGACCTGCTTGGAGGCCTCTTTCTCTTTCTCCTCGTCCTTTGTGCGGTGTGTGCTAGTCATCACTCGTTAGGTATCTCTTAGGTATAGAGAACCTCAAAAAGTGATATTAGCGGCCAACGACCATCCTGACCAGTTGGCGGTTGTTTATAGGCGAACAATACCCTCAACGGCTCCTTATTGTATAAGACTCAATTAATTGTCACTTACCCTTAGTCTTTACCGTAGGCTCAAGAAAATGACTTCTAGTACTCTCGTTAGCCATGATGATCATGGCGTTCAACAAAGTATGGCGCTTGACCTATAGGTCGATATATCACAATATGCACTAACACCTGGCAACTTCCGTTGCTCACCCTCCTCCCCGTCCGAAATAAGTTGCTTTAACGTCAATTCTATATCCCCTGTCAATTACGTCCGTCCACAATAAGCTATATCTCAAAAGAATCATCTTCCGTTACTCCAGTTCGGTGGTTGGGAGGAAGGTCGAATGTATGACGAGGATCTACCGACCTATATCCATTACTTGATCGAGTGGAAGGTTACTCTCAATAGCACGACGGTGGCGAAAGATATAGAAAAAGATCTAGTTCTAGGCCTTCAATTTCACTAGAGACATTTTTTGCGACCAAAGCTAAAAGAGCTACTTATACGAAAGCATCCGCATCGAAAGCTTGAATCGGATGACACGGCCGTTGTCGTATCCGCCACATGGCAGAAGGGCTTCACTCTGAGGTTTGATGGCACCGACATTGATTGGAACTCTATAGAAAAACAGCTTCTGGATTGGGGAGAGCTTTTTCTTGCTGGCAAGAAACTGAAACTGGCTATCTCGTTCAATTACCTGGAGACGGCTTCGAGCTCAAACGTAAGTGGCAGGACGACTGATAAACGAGGCACTTCGTCTGCTACCCAGCGGATGCTTCAAGAGTGAGACCAACAGATCTATGCTGAGGAAGCAGCTTCCGGAGAGCCGCCTGTTTTGAGATGTTTGGACTTAGCTTATCTTCAAAAGGCCTTGTCTCTGGAGTAACTTTGTTGGCACAATCGAAAACCCCAATACAACCAGATTTTGTCTCTTATGATATCAAACACTTTAATATGGTGCAGTGGAAGATTTCACTAATCATCGCGGGTGAATGCCACGAAGTCCAAGGAAGTGAACCCATGAAACTCATCGCACCAGCAAAGTCTATATTTCAGTCCTGCCCAGGTAGTCAAAGCTGAAGAGTGAAAACGATTAGCCTGAATCTCCGACTTCGACCGGTTGTACATCGGGCATTCCCCCGCACTGCCAAAACAAAAACCACACGTTTCCGCCAATCAGTCAAAGTCCTATGTTGGCTCAAATGCGCCAGCAAATACACTAGCGCGGTTGAATATGAGTTCTGCATACTTCGATGTTACCAGAGAATGCCACGATGGGTAGAACACCCCTGTTGTGGCGTTTCCTGTTCGCCAAAGAGGGCCTACTTCGGCCTGCTTACTTTTTGAGCCTATATAAATGACGAAAGAAAAAAGAAAAGTCTACGGCATTCAAGCTGCGACTCAGAAAGTCTCAGATAAAGGGATTATTTGAATAAGGCCTGCGTTACTTGGGCCACGGATTGGTTGAGGTGAATCTGCCTTGCAACATCACCGCGCGGTTCCATGTACAAACTTTTATTTTCGATCTTTACTACCCCCAACGCAGTCCCAATCCTTGGACCAAATATTCCTGACTGGGACGAAACATATTCTCAAATCCAGACCGAGGGAAGCTATGAATAAAATGAAATTGCCGTAGCGTCGAGTATCGCTGAATCATATAAGAATAAAAAGCCTCTCAGTCGACAGAAGCCGGAGTCCGTAAGATGGATCAATAACAGTAAATTCTATGGAGTTTAGAATAGCATTAAGCATATTGCACACCTAAATCAGGCTCCTTCACTTCCTGAGATGTGAAGGTGCAATGCAAGAAAGGATCATCTGTCCCAGTTGCAACTACTCCCCATTGAACAGGCTTGTATGCAGCATCAAAGTCATCGTAGGGCGGGTGACAGGCTGCACTGACAACAACACTCATTCCAAGTGCGAGAGGCATCTTGCAATCTTTGAACGATCTGGAGCAGATGGAAGAGATAACTAAGAATATGAAGACAGCAAGCAAAAGACCAACTATGAGAGGAATTGTCGATACGCCGCATGTAATCAACAATTCGGATGGTACAGCATTGGCGTCCAAATCATAAGGCATCACTTGAACATAGAACAGGCCTTCAGAAATGAAAAAATGGATGAGAGTGAAACCCACAAGAAGTGGTATTGCATAGCCATATGGAATGGTCAAATAAAATGTTGAACGTTGTTCGCCCTGTGGGAATGACACTCTGAGAGGGGCGCGACTAACGGCAAAGCTGTTATAATCAGCTGCAATGAGACACCTTGTGAGGTGGTCATTCAAGCAGTAATAGAGAAACGAAGCTACCAGTTGTGGCATGTTGGAAGTCAATACTGAGCCTACGAACGATGCCACGTAGCTCGAGAGAAGTGCCGTTGACTGAACCGCTCCCCATCCTTTGATCTGCCAAATCTCATTTAGGGGTTGGCCGTCTTGGTATTCGTCCCCGAGTTCGCTTTTAACAGCGAGGGTCGGGAAGAGAAGACTGATGATAATGTATAGGATTAATGCGAACCAAGACATGGCCCAAATCCTGCCACTCGTCCCTTGCAGCCAGCGCTTAGGCGTGGGGGGAAGAGCCTTGCCACTGGGGGTCATATTCCCGGTCTTGTGCATTATGCGGAGAATATCAGGGTGAAATTCTTGTGAAAGAAATCCCTTCTCTTCAAAGGCCTGGTTCTTAGCGCTCCACGGACACTCTTTAATTGTCAACACAGTGTCAGAGGATAGGGTGCACCAATTCTTTGTGGTCAGATCTGATCGCTGTAGAAAGGATGAAATCGCATCGCCCATAGTGAGCAATAATTCGAAGCGATCGGTGCGGAGCAAAAGCCCCATGCATATCACTTTAATCAAGCCGCAAATGATTATAGTGAATGCAATAGGCACCTGGTAGAAGAGACCGCATGCCCCGCTAGTCTTTTGACTGAGACAATGATCAACAGTAATTTCATGTCCGTTATTGAACTCTTGACTGGACTGTGGACAAGAGGCGTGTACACCGACACCATTCTTAACAGACTTGGCCCAAGAAGTATGATTCAAGTATGTTCGCATTTGCTCCGGCTGGGGGTTGGTCTTGATGTAAGATACGAAATCGTCTCTTTGATTTTTGGTCTAGTCAATGTTGGATGTGTTTAACTGATGCTCGACATTCGATCGAAACGGTCCTATGGTCGCCAATTTGTCGATTGTTATGTTGTATTGGCCATGTTGGAGTTCCACGTATGTAATTCTTGCCATTTCCTCGGCTGTCACATTCCAGTATCCGAGGCTTTCAATATAGCTACTTGAGCAAGACGAAATCCCGCCCGAGCTTGACGAATGTGCGTAACACATCCAATCATATCCGAGATGATGTTGTAGTTCAAACTGAGTATCTTTGATGGCGAAATAGTCTTGACTCATATTTTTTGATGGATCCATCGCTGGTATGCCACCCGGATAGCCATATCCAGCGAGCATTATCCCATCGCCAGTCATTGGCTCATCTGTCACAAGGATCAAGCTGCGACGGTCGGAGAGATAGCTTGTCGCGTATGCATTGACACAATCTTCCTTGTTAAGGTATTCAAATGTACCATTAAAGATATCTCTTCGCAGATTGGTGACATTCCAAGTAAGTATATCCTCGGAAAAGCAGTTCTGTGTCTCGTAGTATGAAGTAGGCACACTTGCATTTGATACGAAGTCGAGTGGAGCAACAATTACCGGATAACTATTCGCACTGACAGAGGAATAAACAACGGAGTTATACCTAAATATATAGAATGATCAGCCACTGTCTCAAACCCCACGTCTTCCTGTGCTCAACTTACACTATCTGCATAATCATTGATGTAAGCAACAGAAGGCCCCACAAGATCTGTCTAGATCTTTTCATATTGCGAAAGTTTCGCCAACTAGCAACGCCAATCGAAAGCCATGTACCTTTGGCGTGGGCCTTGTCGACCTCTGAGCGAGAAGGGGCCATGAGAATCGTACAGCAATAACTGCTTGTCGCAGTCATCGTCACACTGAGAATATTAATGAGCAAATGAAAGCCTATCTTGCTATACTGTGCTGTTTTGCAATCGCCCTGATATATTGCGATTGATCCGAAGCCCTTGTCACCATATTTTGAGGCCGAAACACCAACCGCCGCGATCGTGAATATGATGTTTATAGTCAAGACTGCAATATTTCCCCACATACACCATCGCACGGGATCTTGCCATCGTGGCTTCGTTTTCAAAATGGTTGCATCGTCAAGGTAAGTTGATGTGCAAAATTCTTGAGGCAGCTCAGCTTTGGCTAGCGCAGGTTGTTGAATCGTATCTGGCTCAGAAATTGACGGGGATGACCTGGAATGCCTGACAGGTCAATCTATCTGGCCAAAAGAAGATCGTGAAAGCAGAAATCCAGAGCTAGTACATACCCCAATCGCGTGCTCTCCGTTATTGCATGCCATTCGTCAGGTAACTCATTCTGAGATTGAGTCTCTTGATCATGGTCGTTGTGGTCTTCATTGACGGGTCTATATTGTATAGATGAGGACATCCCGCCAAGTCTTGACTGTTGGAGTGTCTTAGATTAAAAAAGCTGGGCGGGGGGCTTCTGTTTGTTGCTCTACATCTCATGTTCTGATTGCGGCCTTGGGGACGGCACACCCAGCCTCCTTTTTTCCGTGTGGGGTGAAGTAACCAATAATGAAGTCGTAGCCCATGATTTGGCCCCCAAAATCTGGAGGCTAATACACGCTAACGGGTCCATCTCAGACGCTCGTCCCGCGCACGTGCGCCTTTCGCAAGCAAGTTTTGTCCATATGTAAGTGGATAGATGACTGCCAAGTACAGGGTAATCGCCCAAAGTCTCCACGGACTGCCCTCAATCTTCATATATATCATGTCGCTAGGGAATTTCAGATCTATTTCAGGCAGAGACATATCAGAAGATAGCTACAAAGTCGGGCACGTAGCTACATATCAAGTGGCCAATGCGTTCTCGTGCAGCTGCGTGAGGTGGGTGGACTACTTCAGGAAATTAACCCGTTGCTCTTACGGTGCAGCCACCAGATTTTGGCTCAATCATATTTATTGCCTACGGTAAAATAGCTCCGAAATGTCGTTCAGGTGTCAAAACCTCCCTCGCAGAAGCTCTGGGTACTCCGAAGTTGCGGAAGCCACGTCTGCAGCATAACTAGCGGGCTTGCAAACTTCGTGCACCTTCTTTTTATCACCACCCCGTTTGTTTGTGAGGGATCTCGCTGTAATTTCACGGATCAGCCAGGAACGAGTGCCCGCATGCTGAGCCATCCCAATTGTCTATGTAATGATAATCGGCTCAGATCCATTGTGGGGATATCAGCCGCCGGCGCCAAGCGCCCGCTCAGACAAGGCTCATTGGCGAAGACTGTTTGAGCCTCCCGGGGCCTCGTCAGATGATGGTTGGAGCTCGTTGAGATGCAGGATCACATCCTGGTAAGCCACGGTCTGCCTTGCCCGTCTTGGTACCAGCGGACCTGGGCCGGAGGCACCTCGGTGCAGCCGATGTGAAATTCGAGGAGATTCTCCGGCAACTCTGCCAGCGATCCCGTCGTGTCGATGGGTCTTGGAGTATAACTAGTGACTTTTCTCGTGGGCTTTGGGGATACATGTAAAGTTGGATGGCCAGAGGGGGTTTTGCATACGCCGCTAGCTTGGAACGGCTTGCAACTCCGATAAAACAATGATTGCGTTTTTAGAAAGACAAGAATTCCCACAGACGAGCTGCTCAAGGCCATGGGTGATGAACATAAGCTTCGCTAGATACCGTATCATACCAGATGCATTTTACAACGTCCCTCAACTAAGTGTGGCTAGGACAATGGCGGGTTTACACGAAGATCTTGGCGATGGGGCCAGAAGAGAGAGTGTGAGTGTGTACCGGTCAAGGCGATTTCGAGAACGACTGTATATGATCCTTTCACATATGTGGCAATTACACATATGTTGATAATACACTTGTGTGACCAGCTAAGGATATACTTGTAGTAGGGAGAGACAAGACTTTCTCTTCACCAAACGCGCTACACACGTAGAACAGCAAGTTGACTTAGAAGGCAGAATTAAAACCAAACTTGGGTTCAGTGCTGTCATATTTCTACAGCGCTTCAGGTTCAGTAAGCTGACCCAGAGTGCAGGCTCAGAGTGCCAATACAGTATCTTCTGCTACAGTACTGTAGTATATATATACATATTCGTACTATATTTTGCATCCAGTCCTTACAGGCTATGAGGTCAATGGCTCAACTTTCTTGCTCTGCTGAGCTACAGTTCTACTTTCCCATATGTATGTTCCTCGTTAGCATTACAGTGCTAGGACGTGGGGATCCCATTAATAGGCAGTAGGAGGGTAATCAAGCTGTGAGTGGTAGGATAGATCATGGAGAATACGCAGAAAGGCAAAGTAATGTCTCTGAGCAGAGTAAAGAGAAGCGCTAACCGCTTTCAGCCAACTATGCCCTGCATCCGTACCCCCATTGACAACCAATAACGTAGACACGCCGTCATGACTTTTCATAAGATCACATTCTCAAGATATAAATCTGTAGGTGTGATAGTGTCAAGGCCCGAAAATATTACCTTAAGATGGTGCAATTGAATGTTAACGGCGATCTGACTCCCTCGTTATACCCTTCACCCGTTATGGCTGGTGACAACAATCCCAAACTGGCGGTCCTCATTGACGCGGACGATGCGCGATTCTCAATTATCAACCTGCTTCTCTCCGAAATCGCAAAGTACGGAGCAGCACATGCGAAATGAGCATATGGAGACTGGAGCAGCCCCAACCTGAAGAGCTGGAAGGACAAGCTCCTTGAGCAATCGATTCAACCAATCCAGCAGTTCGCGTATACCCACGGCAAGAATGCGACTGACTCAGAACAACAGGACAGAATGGGTATGTACTGTAACATCAACCAGAAAATGATGGCTTGTGCATTATGCGAGTCAAGGCGGATTATTTGTTGCGCTTTCTTCCGAGGCATAAGCAGGTGGCGCCAGTACGCTTAGTCAATCTCGCAGAAAGCAAGTGCTGTTCAGAATCGCGAACTTGCGATTTGCCCGCTAGCATTGGTGGCTTATGTTATCATGCGGATAAAACTTAGACCGGTCATCCGTACACTGGGATGGTTCCCATTCTGCCTCTTCACCTAGGCGTCTGGTACACTCGGATTCGAAATTGCCTTCCATGACAACTACCGATACTTTTGTTTTGGAACCCTCTGCCAAGAAAGGCCCTTCAATGACAGTAAAGAAAACCAAGGGTCAGGCTCCGCATCACCGCTCAAAGAAGTATAGCCGCCTCTAGTACTGGCCTAGTTTTAGGGTCCGAGATGGTTTCTCTGTGTAAAAGATGGAAGGAAATTTCGAATTTAACTGTATCTCCCAACATCATGTCTGCGTGGTCAGTTCTGCTTTCTGCTGAAGTACTGGTATGTATACTGCCAGGAAGACCGAAAGAAAGATGCTGATGGGTTTTCCGCCGCCAGGTTTCCCCCAACCAATCCCACGTATACCGCCGCCATGCTACCTCCTCGAGCGTGAGTGCATTATGACTCCCCATTCGACACCTACATACTGATGACTTTTAGTTCGCACAATCATTCGCCATGCATCTCGCAGCATTTGCAAGCCTTGAAAAATCAGGAAGGGAGAAGATAATCGATGAGGCACCGGCCGTTCTCTCCTGCGACGTGAAGGGGCAGGGTTCAATCAAGCAACCAGACCTGGTGGCCCCCTTGGCTGCGAGCCTTCTCAACATAGGTTCGTCTAATAAACCCCAAACATATTTTGATTGGGACAAACGGACTTGTCCCTAGGTGATGCTTAGATTACATTGTGCCTGGTGGACTCTTGATCGAGGAAATAGTATTTCTGACACTGATTGAAAGGCGCCAATCCATCGCAGCCCCCTTGGGGCTCTTCTCCATATGACATGGATTTCTCCCCATGGCTGAATTTTGATGACACTCCTGTTGAGCCAATGGAAATAGAAGTAATTGAGCCGGTGGGCGGCTCGGAAGCAACTGCTTTCGCATTCGAAAAAGAGACAACCTCCAATCCATGTGGTTTATGCCTACCATTTCGCGTATGGGAAGTGGATTTCCCAACCAACCATGGCCTTATATAGTAAACCCAATGCCGATGGCTCCTACCCCTGCCAAGTCAGATCCACAGCTATGCAGAACGGTCTTCCACCTGTCATCACTCGCGTTTGCCAAGAGTCGCGTAACGTTGCCTTCGAGTCAGGGGGTATCCCACCAGATGATTTCTATGACGATATACCAGATGATGCTGCCTGGATGTGCGCTACAACGGATGATGTGGCCGACACGTTCTGGATAGACTCCAAGCGAGGTTCTGCACATCTTAATTGGCTTCCCCACTATGAAGCAATTTACGAAGACTGCTCCGGTAGTTCATTAGCCTTGTTTGCCTGGCAAAGTCGTCAGGTAGTCGGTACTCCCTCAATTATGGGCGGGTGGTTCTCTGAGGACTGCGATCACGAAAAAGAGAGATTTGATGTTCTCTACCAGATGCCCAGCTGCTGGGTTATAATGCATCTTTTTATTGTCCATGCTAGCTCCCGAGAAGCCGCACAGTCTGGCTTATTTGGACTACTAGGTGATGCGCCTGTACAAATTATCCCCTTGTCTGATCGGGAGAAGATAAATGCTCTCTACAGATTTGCTGATCAATTGTCCTCTCCTGAGTGTCTTGAAAGGTTGTCCCCAGAATCACTCAATCTGCAGTTCAAAGACAACATTATCAACGAAATGGGATCGGAAAGGTTACTGTCGACAATGCATCCGGCTATTATGTTCCGTGTTTGTGTATTAAAGTGTAATAGCTACAACTAGGCCGCGGATGCCTAAGCTGATGCCATCCGCGTCAGGCATCAACAATGGTAACAATCCAGGTTCGTTACAGCGATGTTGTTTCTAGTGCTATTAGTATTTATCTTAATTATCTCTGTTGATAAGGTATGTCTACTTTTACCAACTGTCTAGCTACTAACCCGTGGCCAGTTATTGAATGCGTAATAGTGATCAAACTTTCCTGTTGGAGAATTAGTGAAACAAAAGTGTTGAGAATGCTATCTAGGAGTTTCGTATTTTTAAAGTCTGCCGTTATCATCCAAGTTCTACTAAAGTAATTGCTAACTTACACTCTTACCAAGCATTTACTAAGACACCTACTGACTTGGTAACTATCTGAAATTCATAGATGATGGTCAACTTAGGCCTAAGGCTACAAACATGTGATCTGTCATATGTGCCCCCGCAACAACTTTTCACACGAAAGTGATTAAAAGACTGCCAATCCTTTCAATTACCGCAGCACTTACATACTGTCTTAAAGCTCATACAATCCTAAAGACTTGAAAAATGCCAAGCTTACAAGATCTTCCCAACGAACTCCTTACCCATATCCTGTCCTTTATCAGCGAGAATGCCCCGCCTCCTGAACATGCGCTTGCAACGGGCGACGACCATGACGAGAAAGTCGACATACAAAATCTATGCCTTGTTTCGCGTACTTTGTGTAAGGTAGCTCAGCCATTTCTCTATCACACCTTTTACACGGACGGACTGCTAGGCCACCTAAGCTCAGTAATATCCTTTGCAAGAACCATCTGTCAACGCCCAGATCTGGCAAAGCATGTAAAGAATTTGGCTATCGTACCATCCGAAGCTCACACGATCCGTTGCCTACCGCATGGAAAAAAACTCACGGCCGAAGAAAAATTCCTTTTCAAAAGCGCAATTCAAGACCTCGACCTAGGCGCCGAAGAGCAGTTTTGGGTTCAAGGCATGGAGGCCACAAAACTCGACATTTTTACCGCTATTCAAGTCGCAAAGACACCAAATCTTTCAGATCTAAGTCTGGCAGCAGGGCAACCATCCCTCCTCAAACCGTTTGGTCATCTCTTTGCCCGAAACCCATTGTTCTTATCCAGTCTCAAATCCTTCTGGATTGAATGTGAAGACCCGTTCACCGCATACCCCATCGGTCAATATGAGAAGTTCCTCACTCTTCCCCAACTCAAGACTGCGCATTTTGAACTAGGCGATCTTAATGGCGATTCGTTTCCATCTAGCTGAACCCCCGGGACATTAGGACTGGAGGATATCGTATTCAGCCAATGTCACATCGATGCCAGTGGTCTTCAAAAGCTTATGAAAGCTTGCAGGGGACTGAAGTCGTTTAATTACATGAACTTCGAGTCAGCCCCAAGTATGCAGCGTGCCAGAATAACGATTCAAAACCCACGTGCCGAGTTTAATGCCGCGGAGGCCCATGAAGCTATCCTTTTACACAAAGACACCCTCGAAGCCTTCTGTCTCAACTATCATCGAGATACAATGGCCAGGGATATTTGGGAACTTGAGCGGCATATCTCCAGTCATGTCAACATTGGGTCTTTCCGCGAATTTTCTGTTCTCAAGAAGATTCAAATATCACACGCCATTTGTCCCCTGCATCCGGAATTACCTAGATGTATCAAGGAATTCACCGTCGATGACTGCGAATTGTCTTTTCAAAAGGAGATCCGCAACATCGCGAAGGATTGTCGGAAAAAGCTCTATCCTGACTTTGTGAAGTTCAAGCTTCTTACCTCGGATGTCTCGCAACCTATTATGCTTCCCGGACAGCGTATACCAGACAAGGGGACTCCGCAAGATATCTTCATTCAGCACCAACAACTGTTCCAGCCATCTAGTGTTGATTTTCAGATCTATCCATACAAGAAGCCGGATTTTGACAGCGACTTGGATGACGACTTTGATGATGATGGAGAGTATGACGGTGAGGATTGGTATGATGAAATTGAGCAGGGACCAGAGGGCCTCATCCGGCATATGCAACGAACCGGAATGGGACCTATGCATATTATCAGGTCGATGAATCGGCATCGTGCAGATGGCAGTGCTATTCCGCCATGGGAGGAAGAGTAATTAATTAACCCGTTCAATCTTTCTTTCGGATTTCATCATTATTTGTTACGATGGAGAGCAATTGACACTTTGGAGGGTTCCATTCGCCCAACCACATAATTGCACTAAAACCCCAATAGAATGATATAGATGCCCCTATTAAACAGACTTATTGTTCCGAACGATCCATGGCTTTGGGGTACCCGACGGAGGGAGTTGTTCCTTGTAGACCAATTGTTCCCCGTCAACTCTTTCGCGAACGGTCGTATCTCGTGCGTAGCGGGCAGGTCCTTCATTCATATGGAGCTGGAGACCTCTCACTAGGAAACTATATCTGTCAAACCATGACACACAAAAGCTTGGCATTCATATGAAAGTAGGGCGATGACGTGGAGCCAGAGAGAAAAGTCTGAAACCGGCATTAGACGAGAAGGCGAAGCGGCCTATCTCAGCCAATGTTTGCCTTGAGACTTTGTGATGCGGACTGATGTTCGAAACGAGTCTAATAAAGCTCACGGGGCATTATAAGTGGTATTACGTGATTGGTTCTAGGCTATTCCTTGCTCCACTTTGGAGAAGGATAATCCCGTGGCCTATCGTAGGAACTGTTCTATCGGGGGAAATATTCTGAATGAGATATGCATTTATTAGATTTCGTTTATCAGGAATAAAACTGCTCCATGAAGTCTTGATCTAGTCGGTTCAAGAAAGATTCTTTGTTGAATCCAGGACAATGGGAAAGCATTTGATAGACAGTTCTCGATCAGCAAAAGTTATCGTTCCAAAGTCGGCCTTCGGCTGTTTGGGTGAATTGCAAGGCCACCTGATGAGCCTCCCGTCGGACCTCAATGCCCCCGTAGTTCTCAGCAGTATATGAAATGAAGGCCTCTTTTAGTTCTGCCGTTGCATCAGCGTTCGCTGCGAGAGTTGCCGCTGTATTGATCTCCTTCCACTTGAGCTTCCCTTCCATGGCCGACTTTTCTTCCCGCCCCTGCCGGACAACATTGAAGGTGAAGGGACAAGACCACAAAGAGCGCCGGTAGTGCTGCCGGTCATCACCATGGAAGAGGTAGAGCGGCAGTTGCTGGCAACGAAGTCTTGGAAGGCGCCAGGTGAGGACGGCCTACCGGCAATAGCGTGGAAGATGACATGGCCCACGGTCAAGCATCGGCTCCTTAAGCATACATTTGTAGGCAAAATGAATATGTTTCTTTGGGAACTTTCATGCCCGATATGATGGACTGCCTCAAGAATGTTGTTGAACTACAGACACGAGAAATAAGTACCGCTTGAAGCAGAATGCCACTAGTACATCATTCTGCCGTGAATCAGTTCTAACTTTGGGCCAAATCCGTTCCATTATTTTTTGTCTGCGGTTTTGATTTTTCAGGCCTAGTACATCATGACTGCTGACTTTATTTATACATTAAACGTGCATTTACTCTTTTACAAAATTCTGCCTGGCTCTGGATTCCTCCATAACCTGCCTGACGGAACGATGGTACTTTGCTAGGATTTAGGGTGTTTCCTATCTTGAGCATCTCCTCCACGATATCACCTTCGCGTACTTGTATCATATCTATTAGCTTACGAAACCAAGTCATTCGTCTTTTGTGCCAACTTTTATTTTCAAAATTGGCAAATTTTATTCTATCTCGGAAGCATTCGTGCTACACCCAGAAAGCGTATCTGGCCATCTGCGTTGACAAACAGGTTGCAAGGCTACTAGAAGGACTTACGCATATAACATTGTCCACAAAAGCGATTATTTTTGTAATCCACTCCGCGATTCTACTGTTCCGTTAGTACATAGTCGTGTATTGAATTCGTTGTTGTTACTTACTTTAATCAGCTGTTTTCTGTCATACCTTTCTTCTAGTTCTTTTATCTCCTTATCGTGCTTTCTTTTCAGGAGTATCATCCACTGAGATTTGAGATCTCCTAAGCTTCGGTTCGTCATAAATGAAAATCCTTTTCCAGTATCTCAATAAACTCGTCCTCCTCATCTAGTATTTCCAAGACATCATCATTTGCAAGCTTAGTCGGTTTGTGAATACCATAGGCTCTGGAAGCCACACCTTTCCCTCTATGGCAGCAGACATGCGTGATGTCGACCATGTCGGCCTGTGTCCTGCGGATAAATGATAGAAGCATTTGTTTTGCAGCTTCATAACCTCGAAATTCTTCGACGATTGTGAGCCACTTAAACGCCCACATAAATCCAGGTGGGCTCTGCAACGTATTTGAATCAAACCGAAAACAAAACATTGAAGATGTATGGCAGCCATTGCTATCAGACACACATGGGCAGGCACAATTGTCAGGAAGAAATATGTCAGCCCCCGCGGACAAGTATAGCTTGATTGAATCAATAGTATCCCAAACCAACAAGCTGAAGTCTCCTAAATGCGCAATGAGATTTGAAAGAACAGTGCGTCCGTCTCGGTCAACGTGATCTACATTGCTCCTATTCTCAAGGCAATGTTTGACCAATTGCGCATTTGGATGCTGCGCGATAGAATATGTTGCAAGTTTTCCGTCACTATCTGGTTGATTGAACCCCCGAAAGCCATGACGAACGAGAGCCCGCGCCTCATTTTCATGCCGAACATGGTGTAGTAGATTGTTATGACTTGTGCCTGTGTAGACATCGTGAAATATAAAGTTCACATCTTCGCAAAGAGCAACCAATTTCTCGAAATATGTCGCTCTTTCTAAGTCGTCAATCCATGGACTTCGAACAGTTGAATAAAAGTAGACTGCCTTTTCATATAAACCATTGTCATCTTCATCATAGGTATCTTCATCCTGTAATTCAACACATATCACATTCACCTGGGCAGCGGAATTTAAAATTCCTATCATAACAAAGCAGGAAGACAAAGGTGCGGATCCCGGGAACTTTCTGAGCCGGGATCCGGTGTTCTAGACGGGTGTCTCCGAACGGAAAGCAAAACCTAGTCTGTTATAGTTCCGGGGCTTGCAAATCCACTAGTGCTCTTGAATCATCTTAATGAAGGCAAAAGTGAGCATAAGGAAGTCCTTCGTGCACAATCCACAAGTCTGGTGGGTCCCGAGCCAATTTTGACGGGTCGAGTGGGTTTAGAGGGTCGAAACCCCCGGTCCGATTAGTTCCTTACTACGGGTAGTTCCTCATTGCTAGCTTTTTTCGGGTTTCCATGGATCGTGCTTAAAGCCTTGTGCGGTGTCCTTTGCAATAATCACGCACTCCTCTGAACATGGCGGCTGACTCTTTCGCAATATAGTGTCTATCGGAAACCATGCCAATATGGGGGGATTCCAAACTCGTTCTTGCTTGGTTATCAACTTCTCTAGTCACGTAGTAGCTAAGTAATAACTAGAGTAAAAGAATGACAATATGGGCGGTTCCAATCCGGCGAGAGCTATCTACTGTACCACGTAGCTGGTTCAAAACAATATATTGTACAAAAGAAATAGCAGGATATAAATACATAGTAAATTAAGAATGGAGAAGGGGCGTAAGACTGCACTCAGCATGGGGGTCGTTCATTAAGCCGCATACCCAAAGGGTAAGGGCTGGGAGTCATAAAATAGTGTCAAATAACCCTCAGTCGACAACTGGCCCTTTGTAGACGGATTGAAAAATATCTCCCGGTCATCAATGCCATTCCCTGAGCCAGTGAACACATCTAAATTCAAGTTCACGGTGTCACTTTCGGTGGGATATTGGAGCATGGGGCTGCTCGTCTGAATATCATTATACAACAATCCGGCGTGAGTCGCAGGGTCTGGCATATGCCCATCCAAATTGATACCGGGATGCAACTGAGATGGGATATTGAGACTACCGACATTGGGGAAATCATCCTGTATCGATATCGATGATGGGGTGTTTTCAGCTTCAGTATTCTGTGTTTGATCACTCGTTGGTGATAGGATATTGCTGGGAATAAGTGGCAGAGCCGGGGCTGAGGAGCAGTTGTGAGAACTGCCAATGGAAGAATGTGGTCGCTGCATTTGTCGGTTGTTCTGATCTTGTAGACTTTGTTGGTGCATGGAGGTTTGTCCACTCTCTTGGGAAGTTGTGCTTTCAGATTGAGGTTGGTTCAAGGACCCTAGGCGAGAGAGAATATCATGAACCAGAGGCAGACCGTTGGGTCCACAGCTCAGTGGTTCTCCAGGCCAGCCATCTCCAGCCTGCACATGTCGATATAGCTCTCTGAGGCCATGGATAAGCCAACCTTGCTGCTCTTCTAAAAAGGTTGTGTATCTGTAAAGTCAATTAGGGTTTTGCTCTATTGAATATTGACCAGGTAGGTTACTTACCCCTTAGGATATACCTCTTCTCGATGTTTCTTCCGATCACCAAACATGCAATTGGCATTTTCAGCTCGGCATTTTTGACAAGGACTGCTTCCATCACACTGAAATTGATTAGACCAAAGGAGAAACAGACATCACACCGCTACATACCTTTGTCTTCTTTCTTCTACAGCGATCACAAGCCTTTTGTACTCTCGAACGAGCACCGTCCGTGGAATACGGCGAGTCTCTCGACACTGCTGGCTTCGTGGTATGACGTGGCATAATTACAAAAGCAGTCTATACAAACTTACTTTGTATAACAACAAGTAGTTTGTGTTCTTTACCAAAGTAAGAACTAGGCTTATTTGTTAAACCCCACTAAATATCGGACTGACAGAATTTCGAAAGTAAGGAATTTCAGCATGCAAGCATCCGAGAGTGGACTAGGAATAACCCATAGAGATATAAGGGAGGCGACGAGATGGTGGCGGATCGCACCCGTGCCCATGGACCGGATTTTTTGCGGCTAAGACTAAAGAGACTGGACTGTTAAGCTAACTACTAAGGTATGGGTCTGGTATGCCCCTTTTTTCAAGATTGAATTTTCCCCCTTTCGGATATTGTTTTATTACGGCTTTGTTAAAATTTCTAATATCCTAACTAACATTACACAAAAATATGCAATGACTAAACTTTTAGTGGTCGATGATTCTGCAACGGGACATACCGTTAATGAAATGCTTGTGTTAGATTTACTTCAGTAAGCAGGAAAAGGAAGCAGGGTATTAACTTATAGTCCTTTCTCAATAAGATAGGACTGGATACAGGTCAAAGAGCATTGTGCTTGGTGAAAGAAAGCGGCGGTGAATGAGTTTATAGTGATATAACCTAGTCTCCTTTCAAACATGCAGTCGCATTATTTTGTGTGATAGTCGCGTTGACAAAGGGATGGATATTCACATGCACTAGAGTAGAATAAATTACATTTAGATGTTTGTTGACCAATCACAGCTCTTCCAGAGGGATATTTCAGCCGGAAGTGTGGCATCCGAGCGTAATGGGCGCGTAAATTTCGGAGATCTATCAAACCTACGGACCGTGAACGAACCGCCGCCGAACCACATGGCCGGAAACAGCCACTGCAGCTGACCCACAATAAAGCTTTGGTATGGACCTATAACTCGTTGATGGTCGTTTTTGGTGGATCTACCAGTGCTGAAACACCGGTCGTCCGGATGTGGCGCTCCTATCTCTATCTTTGTGGTCCCTGGTAAATATGTGCGGAACTAGTGATGGAGATGTTCGAGTGTCCACAGGAAATCTCCATAATATGATTAGCCGAATCTCAGGCTTCTCGGTTCGTGATAGCCCCGGCCCTGGAGTATTGATGTGAAATGCCGGACATGGAAGCTAGCGGCTCTGGATTGATTCATCAGCTAGTTTGGTAATCAAATAACTGCCGTTGATCTCTTATAAGGATTAAAGACCCACATAGGTCTTGTCTATTCTTCTGGAAGCAAGTCTAGTGCATTGAATCTTTATTCATCATGTCGGTCTTGGGGGCAATCCCCTCCATGGATACGCAGCAGCAGCAGCGTCTGACAACCGGTGAATCAAGACAACATTATGCTTCATCTACTACGCTCCACAATGATGCCAAAGAAGAAAAGGAACCTGAGGTTGATATGGAGGACGAGGTGGAGGAGATGGTGAGGCAACTAACCCGCCACTCTACTCATTTCTCCTCGGCCAATGCAGTCAACCCTTTCTTTGAGGAGAACAAGGAAACCACCTGGCATCCCGATAGTCCTAATTTCAGGACAAAGGATTGGATTCGGTCTTTAATCGCCGCTCAGTCGCAAGACCCGGAGCGATTCCTCCAACGCTCTGCCGGTGTTGCGTTCAAGAATCTCTCCGTTCATGGTTTTGGAAGTCCCACCGACTATCAAAAGGACGTTTTCAATTCTCTCCTGAGTATCGGCGGTCTCGTTCGTAACCTTGTTGGAAGTGGAAAACAGAAGGTTCAGATTCTCGACAACTTCAATGGACTTGTCAAAAGTGGAGAAATGTTGGTGGTTTTGGGTCGTCCTGGAAGGTGAGTTTGCCCACCCAATATGTGAGTGATCTTGGTTGAGTAGAACGGCTCTAACTGTTCATTAGTGGCTGCTCAACATTCCTCAAGACAATCTCTGGTGAGATGAACGGTATCTATGTCGACGACCACAGCTATTTGAATTATCAAGGTATGCAACAGCGCCCAAGATATCAGATGTGACTCAATCAACCAACACATGATAACAGGAATCTCGGCCCCAATCATGCAAAAACAGTTCAAGGGAGAGGCAATTTTCAGCGCTGAAACTGATGTGCATTTTCCTCAACTTACGGTCGGTGATACTTTGACATTCGCCGCCATGGCACGTACACCACGCACGCGTTTCCCCAACTTGACGAGAAAGCAATACGCCGAGCATCTTCGTGATGTCGTTATGGCCATGCTTGGACTTCGGCATACATTCAATACCAAAGTTGGTAACGACTTTGTGCGTGGTGTTAGTGGAGGTGAACGGAAGCGTGTTAGTATTGCAGAGGCTATTCTCAGTGGAGCTCCTCTTCAGTGCTGGGACAACAGTACGCGAGGTCTTGATAGTGCCAACGCATTGGAATTCTGTAAGAACCTTCGCTTGATGAGCGATTACGCAGGCACCACGGCCTGTGTGGCGATCTACCAGGCTTCGCAGAGTGCCTACGACGTAAGTTGGAATTGTCGATGTTACCTGATATGCTCTCCACTAACCTTCATCGACCCTGATAGGTCTTTGACAAGGTCGTTGTTCTGTACGAAGGCCAACAAATCTACTTCGGCCCGACTGGCGAGGCTCGTGATTTCTTCACCACTATGGGCTTTGACTGCCCGTCGCGGCAGACCACTGCCGACTTCCTCACCTCTCTAACTAGTCCGGTTGAGCGCAGAGTAAAGCCAGGATACGAAGCAAGAGTGCCTCGGACACCGCAGGAGTTTGCCCAGCGCTGGCAAAATAGTCAGGAGTGTGCCCGTCTTCTGCAGGAGATTGACGGCTTTGACAAGAAATACCCCATCGGTGGTGAGTCCTTCACTACTTTTAGTGAAGCTCGTCGCCAGATGCAGTCAAAGCAACAGTAAGCCAAGCCACCAGCATTCTATGCGTATTTTGGCAGTGCTAATTATCATCCCCTAGGCGTATCAAATCTCCCTACACGCTTTCGATTTACGAGCAGATTTACCTCAACCTAGAGCGTGGTTTCCAGCGTCTCAAGGCTGATATGAGCTTGTTCTACTCGGCTCTCTTTGGCAACTTCTTCCTCTCTCTCATCCTTGGTAGTGTGTTCTACAATCTTGCATCCGATACCTCCAGTTTCTACTCGCGAGGAGTTCTGCTTTTCTATGCCGTTTTGCTCGCTGCGTTTGCCAGTGCGCTGGAGGTAAGCCACCCCATTATCTCAAGCGCATTCTTGATGGGGATCTAACAATTATCATAATAGATCTTGACTCTTTATGCTCAACGACCAATTGTGGAAAAGCAATCTCGATATGCCTTCTACCATCCTTTCACGGAAGCTGTTGCATCTATGCTGTGTGATCTACCGTATAAGTTCGCAAATTCCGTGTCGTTCAATCTTCCACTTTACTTCATGGCCAACTTGAAACGTGAGCCAGGCGCCTTCTTTATCTTTTGGCTCTTTTCCATCGTGACAACATTGACCATGTCAATGGTCTTCCGAACATTTGGTGCCGCATCACGTTCTCTGGCTCAAGCTCTGGTTCCTGCGGCTCTACTCATTCTCGGTCTTGTGATTTACACTGGTTTCATCATTCCCACGAAAGACATGTTGGGATGGTCTCGTTGGATGAATTACATTGATCCAATTGCTTATTCATTTGAAAGCATGATGGTCAATGAGTTCCGCGACAGAGAGTTTCAATGCTCGTCATTCGTTCCTTCTGGAGAGGGATACGAAAACGTGGATATCATCAATACTATCTGCAGCACTGTCTCATCAAAAGCGGGAGAACGCTACGTTAGCGGAGATGCCTACCTTGAGACTGCGTATGCTTATACCAACGACCATCTCTGGCGTAATCTTGGTATTGTTATCGCGTTCATGATCTTCTTTATGTTCGTTTACCTCATCGCAACTGAATATATTACCGAAGCAGCCTCCAAGGGTGAAGTTCTTCTTTTCCGTCGGGGCCGTCAGCCGAAGGCCCAGGCGCCTGATTCTGAGACCACCGCAGACGCAACCTACCGGGCGGAAGAGAAGGGTGAGGGCTCTGGAGCTAATATTCAAAGACAGACTGCCATTTTCCAGTGGCAAGATCTTTGCTACGACATCAAGATCAAAGCCGAGGAGCGTCGTATCCTTGATCATGTGAACGGATGGGTTAAGCCCGGTACCGCGACCGCATTGATGGTAAGACACTATCCTCGCATAGTGTGGTAGCTCGCTAAACATTTACTAGGGTGTTTCTGGTGCAGGAAAGACTACACTGCTTGACGTTCTTGCAACTCGCGTGACTATGGGTGTTGTGACTGGCGATGTCCTGGTCGATGGCCGTCCCCGAGACGACTCATTCCAGCGCAAGACTGGTTATGTACAACAGCAAGATGTCCATTTGCCTACTTCCACGGTGCGCGAGGCCTTGAATTTCAGTGCTTTGCTCAGACAACCAGCCCATCTCAGCCGGAAAGAAAAGCTCGACTACGTTGACGAAGTTTTGGAGCTGCTTGGTATGCAAACATACGCTGATGCAGTTGTTGGTGTTCCGGGCGTAGGTACGTTATTATATACAATAAGGGATTATCCTCCCTTAGCTTTAGCAGTTCCTGACAATTTTTAGGATTGAATGTTGAGCAGCGTAAGCGCTTGACTATTGCCGTGGAACTGGTTGCCAAGCCCCAGCTATTGCTTTTCCTTGATGAGCCTACGTCTGGTTTGGACAGTCAAACCTCTTGGTCCATTCTCGATTTGATTGAAACCTTGACCAAGCACGGCCAGGCTATTTTGTGCACGATTCATCAACCTTCTGCCATGCTTTTCCAACGATTTGACCGGCTATTGTTCCTCGCTAAGGGAGGACGCACTGTCTACTTCGGCAAGATTGGGGAAAACTCTTCGATCTTGGCAGACTATTTCATGCGCAATGGTGGCCATGCTCTTAGTGAAGGCGAAAATCCGGCAGAATGGATGCTTGATGTGATCGGAGCTGCTCCTGGATCCCACAGCGATATTGATTGGCCTGAGACTTGGAACAACAGTGCTGAAAAGCGGGCTGTCCTTGACCACTTGGCTGAGTTGAAATCAACTCTTTCTCAGAAACAACCAGAAGACAACGCCGATACGGAACATCGTGAGTTTGCGTCTTCGACCAAAGATCAGCTTGTGCAGTGTCTATCACGGGTCTTCTCCCAATACTGGCGTACCCCCTCCTACATCTGGTCCAAGCTTGTTCTCTCAATTCTCACGGCTCTTTACAACGGATTCTCTTTCTTCCACGCAAAGAATACCCAGCAGGGACTGCAGAACCAGATGTTCAGTATCTTCATGCTCATGACCATCTTTGGAAACCTTGTTCAACAGATTATGCCCAACTTCATTATCCAACGATCCATCTTCGAAGTCCGCGAACGCCCATCCAAGATGTACTCGTGGAAGGTGTTTATGGCCTCGAATATTATCGTTGAGTTGCCTTGGAACTTCCTGGTAGCCTTGTTAATGTTCTTCTGCTGGTACTACCCGGTCGGCCTGTACGCAAACGCTGAACCGACTGATGCCGTGCATGAGCGTGGTGCGCTTATGTTCCTGTTCCTGTTGGTTTTCCTCTGGTTCACATCTACCTTCACGAATATGGTCATTGCCGGCGTGGAGACTGCGGAAACGGGAGGTAACATAGCTAATTTGCTCTTCGCCCTTCTGCTTCTGTTTTGCGGGTATGTCTTCTCAATCCCTATTTCTTGGTTTTCCATGTACTAACTTGTTCGTTTCTAGTGTAGTCGCTACCCCAGATGAGATGCCCGGATTCTGGATTTTCATGTATCGCGTTTCTCCATTCACCTATCTGGTATCGGGAATGTTGTCCACCGCCGTCAGTGGCACGGATGTCACCTGCAGTACCGATGAAATCCTCACCTTCAACCCTCCGGGTTCTCAAACCTGCTACGAGTACCTGAACGCTTATGCTGAACGGACTGGTGGATACATTCAGAACCCCAACGCAACGAGCTCATGCTCGTATTGTTCTATGTCGTCTACCGATACCTTCCTTGCCCAGGTTGACTCTTACTACAGCGATGCCTGGAGAAACTTTGGAATCATGTGGGCTTACTTGGTGTTCAACATTGTGGCTGCCCTCGGAATCTATTGGTGGGCACGTGTCCCCAAGGGAAGCAAGACCAAGGGAAGTGCCTAAAAAGCATTCTCCTTTCAAAAGCAGCGAGAGCAGCGTTTCGTTTCGACGGAACGTGATGTTCTGCATAGAATGTTGATATTGTCATCTTGCATATTTGGTACATGCGAAGGTATATATTGTGCATTTTATAGACTCGTTCATTTCACATTTTTCATAAACCCGCAGGTTTTTTTTTTATCTTTCTCCTGTTAGATAGTCGTTCTTTTGACCCTTTCCTTTCATTCTTGAGGCCTTTCGGCCTTTACACTCCTTACATTCTTTCCCGAGTTTCAGTATATAGAGCTCTTTCTATCCTTTCCAATACATGTTTTAGTTTCATCTGATACTTCCATGACTATCACCCACCAAAAAGCTTGACCCGCTTTATGTCTAAGTAACTTAGTATTTAGTTCACATGAAAAGGTCTTGATTAAGAATAGTAAGTCTAGAACCCAAGGCCAATACAATTGTCAGCACATCGGCGCCCGCCGTATCTTATCGCCGGAGGGCGCCGAGACGTTCTCCGCTTCTCCCAGAATCTCCACAGCTTTCGGCCTTCTTTCTTTACTATCAAATCCAAAGGATACAGTTCAACTCTCTCTCAGTCACTACTGTCGTCAATATACGCCATCATGGCACCGATTCTCACCTCCAATCCGACTCTCAAACTAACACCCGATCCTCTCACACCGATCAACTTCGCACCATTCGGCACAGCAATTTGCTCTCCCATCCCACGAGACCTCAATGTCGCTCCCCAGCCCTCAAACCTTCCACCATACAAGCCCAGCGCCAGTCCTGGCAAACCAAAACTCAGCCCTGAAATACTGCTGGCGAGGCATTCTGCCAATCACCTCGCCGGCCCTAATCCTCCCAGTCGACTGCAAATTTTGGAAGAGATCTATCTCGTTCGCCGGATGGAGGAAAAGTACTTGGACGGGGAGATCAGTGTGTCAACTTAGTCAAGAATGCGCAACCGGGTCCTGATAGGGGCACCACCCTTTTTACTCCGGAAACCACCCTGACTTAAGGATTTTGCTGCTTAATCATAATTACCGTATCTGTTTTACCCATCTCGAGTGCTTCTGCAAAAAGGACCCTATTAACAAGGCCATGATTAAGGGACCCATGTATATGGCAAATGCTCCTGTACACATTGACTTTAGTGGCGGTGTCTAAGCCTTTATATGACGTTTTCTAGACCAGCACTTGTCTCTGGCACTATCGTATAGACCAAAACTCCTTCATGCCTGCTCGGTCTTAGTCAATGCAACAAAAACAGGGAGAACACCATCTGACCTACCCCAAAATGAGACGAATGGGGAATTTTCCACCTGGGAAATAGAAATTCGAAATACCTGGGTCTTTCACATTTCATGCTACTGTAGCTCCTGGCTTGTCAACTGGAGGGACGAAAGGATATGCAAAGTAAAACAGATACGGTAATTATGATTAATCAGCAAAATCCTTAGTCAGGGTGGTTTCCGGAGTAAAAAGGGTGGTGCCCCCATCAGGACCCCCGCAACCAGTATGCTGACAAATCAATATAGACGGGAATACCCTCGTGGCAGTAATTGTCTACACAGGCTATATTCGTATAGCCTAGTATGCTGAGAAGACCAATAAGATCAAGCAGAATCAATATAATGTGGATTGAAATGATTGATTGATTAAAGATGCTCCGGGGACTGCTGTTGAAGGTCATCCCCTTGCCCTTACGGGGCTTGGCGATCCGTATGGAACAGTCTGTCCGTACGGACCGATACTCGGCGGTTGCTATGCTCGAGTTCATGAGTAAGCAAGATTATATACAAAAACATAGGAAATATGATGTCCAATGCGACCACTGATTAGCGGTAAATTATCCCTCCATAGGCTGACAGTAATTAACATTCACCCCGCAGAAATCCTCAACCAAGAAGACGAAGAGACCTTCAGGGCGGTGGAATGTCGTTCTCGGGGCCTGGATGTGCTTTTGTTAGGTTCTGAAAGGATGATTCGTATTATTACGTACCTCCTTGGTTACCTTGTCGATTGCAATGCTATCTCGTGCAAAGGAAGTATGTAACGATATTACAAAGTATAGTTTATAATTTCAAAAGTTTAGACGGAATAATTTCTGAGGCGATCTCTACTAGCAACTTTATACCTTCTCTACGTAAAACTTACGTATGCTCTATCCCGTGAGTAGCTAAAATAGGCCCCTATCTTGAAAAATTTCTAAACGTTAATAATATATCGATGCTAGATGTTTCTAGCAGAGAGTTGTACTATATACTCTAGTATAAGGATCCTTTATTGCTTAGATTAACTTCTCTCTAGTTCGTAGTAGGTTATCTTGATAACTAACTTTTAGTTTATAGAGATACTACGCCGGTAGAGATAGCCTATAAAATATTCTTAGCAAATAAGTAGGTATAAGGTATATAACTCTCTAACAATAATTCTCGCCTTAATATTTAGCCCGAGGAAGGTAGCTTACGTACGTTTGTAGCTATTCTAGACTCCGTAGATATATAGTAGGATCATAGGAGCAAAACGAACTTATAGCTAATTTAATAGTACCTAGGTATCGATAGGCTTAATCCTAGGATCCTAGCCCCTTAGGGATATAGAAATTAGCACTTAGAAGTTTGCCTTCCGCTCGATCCGTATAAGAACAATCTTACTAAAGTATAGTAGGACTTATAAAGACGAACTTCCTCCTTTACCTTTAAACCTTTTTATTTAACCTACCTTCTCTTACTGTTCCTTCTTCGCTCTAAGAAGAAACTTTCTATCTAATTTTGCTTAATCGACTTTTCAACTCTTAAACTAATATATAGTATTTAATACAAAAGAGAACGCTAATTACCCTTATAGTCTCGGAGGAAAAGATAGGGTCGAGTACGACTATAATAAATATAGAGGGTAAGTAGGATACTTAACGGTATTATATAAGGTAGGCCGGTAAGATAACCTATTAATACTTTTCTTTTACTTACTTTATCTTCACTTTTCGCTTACTTTTCGCTTACTTTACGTTTACTTTCTACTTTATATAGGTTACTATTCTATAGATCACTATTCCATAGATCGCGATAAAGCTCTATTCTACTTTAGGCTTAGTACCTTTACGCTTGCCTTGAGTCTACGTAGAGTAGCTATAGAGTAATATAATAACTAACCCTAAGTACTTATAAGACTAATTACCAATATGCCCTCTCAACTATTTCAACCACGTATAGGCTCTTTAGAGCCTCTTCAAGAACTCGACAGTCAAAAACGAATATTAAACGACAAGTTGAAGATAGAACGCAAGCGATTAAAGGCCCATAGATCCTTCAACCTCGAATACTAGACGCAAGCAACCAAGTTAGAAGGCCGAAGAATATGTTATTAGCGTTGGTTGAGGAACTAGGTCATGAGTACGATCCGCTTCTCCAAGGCGCGCGCTCCAGCTCCTCTATAGATCCCCAACTTCTTTTGGAAGCAGGAGCCAGATCCGTGAAATGCCATAAGCGACCATCTCTAAGAGACTTAGGGCTTTAAGAGGTCGACTCTGTTACGATGGCCAATATAATGGAGAAGTATTATGCGCGAAATGTAAAAGTAGTAACGTAGAGAAGGAATAATCATATATACGGGGATTGTTGATAATAAGGACCTAGATCACGTGATCCTAGACATATAATCCTCCGACCTCCGAATACCTACCCGCCCGTGTCCGGGTCAACCATCCTCCGATCCGACGTCATGCGTCACAGACTCGGATGCTCTGAGTATGGATGAGGAAGAAGCAGAAGAGGAGGAAGAAGAAGGAGATGACAATGATGAGTATGACAAGGAAACTGTTCCTGTATGAAGGAGCCTGGATGGTTTGCTCATGATGATGTTATGGATATCGCACTATTGCTACGGAGAAACCTACCAAGGGGAATGCTTAGGTATTATTTTTATTTGAACCAATTTTAGTACTTGTTTGAAATTATAAGCAACTCCAGAGATATAGAAGTAGTACTACCCACAGTATTCTAATCCTTGGACATATTTCGCCGAACTCCGGTATAGCGCCTGTAAGATTTACCCAAAAGGCGGGATGAGGCTGAGTCTCGGCAACCCCACAAACACAACCTCACACTCACACCACCCAACCATCCTTACCACCAAACCCCAATGCCTCCCCAAACAGACGACAAGCGCCAAGCTGCGCGCGAGGTTATTGACATCCTCGAGGAGATCTCCACCCTCCTTGTACGTACCCTGTGTCTCTGTCGGTCTAGCAATGGACGAGACAACGTCGAGTGTTGAGCTGACCAGCTTTAGAATACCCACCTAAATCGGACAGAGCTTTCTCTATGCGTGTCTATGATTGAGAATGGGGTTAACCCTGATGCTCTTGCGGTATGTTTGGGACTCTTGCCTGGTGTTTCACTGGCTAATCGTGCAGACCGTGATTAAGGATCTGCGCAAAGAGGGGCCTGCGCAGAGGCGTGTATCGAATGCTCCGGCTGCGGAGTAAAGGCTCTCTACTTATGGGATGTTTGATGTGTGTTTGGGTGCACTCGTTGCTGTGCTTGTGGCGTTTAATGGTCGATATGACCGATTGGGAGATACCCTTGACTTGGTTTGTATGTCTATGTCTAGATGGAATTGGGAGTTTTATTTCTGATGTCTGTTTGATTTGGAAGTCAAATGGCTATCTCTACTCGGTATCATAACTAAAAAGGAAATTGAGGTAGAGCGCTGCGCAATTGGGATTGTCTCGGGTTGATAAGATGGAATCACAAGAGTGGGAGGAGGATTTGTAGGTTTGAGGGGCAAAGTGATCCAAGCTCAGGGCTTGTAGCTAATCCTCACCCAGTCTTGCTATCCTTGTCCTTGGAGGAGCCTATCTCGCCAGACATGGCCTCCTCGGTGGCCTTCTTAAGCTGTTCACTCTCCGGCACGGTGGTCTGCTCCTTGGGCTTAATTTCCTTCTCATCGTCACTGTCGCCGAGGCTGAATGGGTCGTTCTCGACGACGGGAGACGGGTCAACCGCGGTCAGAGGCTGCCACTTGCTAGATTTCGGTCCCGTGGAAGAGCGCTTGCCAGAAGAATCGTGGTTGGTATCAATTTCGACGGGCGGGCCGTCCTGGAATGATACCTTTCGCCTATCGGGCGATGGTGACGAGGTCTTCTTCAGGTTCTGGTTCACGGGGCGTGGCGGACGGGGCGGGGGAGCTGATATCCTATTAGCGGGACCCAACGACATACCAGACCAACAGGACCTACCTTCCGAATCTCTCAGTTCGAGAGCAGAAAAGTCATCGCCTAGCAACTGCGGATCCGCATCATAGCGCTCGCGATCTCCACTGCGACGGCCCATATCACCACTGCGCCGTGGGCGCGCATATGGCGAAGACTGCTCGTAGTTCTGCCGGGGTTCCTCGTCCAAGTCTTCTCCGTCGATTCTCTTCTTCAAATTGGTAACCCACGAGTTGACCTTGGACTGTGTCTCCAAAAATCCTTTCCGAAGGTTCTCACGAATCACAGGTAGATCATCTGCAGGGTTACCCTGCGGTCAGTAATCAATGTACTGGGCAAGAGACTTGGAATTATTACCGTCGAAGAAGCTGTATTCCTTCTCCTCCGAATCCTCGCTGCCCCTAGGCTGGCGGTACCGCGGATCATTCTGCCACCCTGGAGCAGGTCCCCGACGTCCTGACGCATTGTAGGCCTCGGCCAGTTGGCGCGCATACATTTCGTCGGATTCCAATTGTCTCTGCGTGGTAGATGTAGCTTGCTGCGACGGACGAGGGGGCTTCGGAGGGGGAACCATATCCTCTTGCGCAGTTGGGTCGGTCATGCCTATAGCAAAAGTTTAGTTGCTGTCTTGTCCCCTCCATGAATTCTTTACGCACCGAGAAGCGCATTAAATGCCTGTTCTACATTCCATTTGCTCGCGGTGAGAATAGCCTTGATCACTGCAGGCTCAATACTTGGGAAAGCTTCTCTAAGCGTGTTTTCTGACTGTTCCCTTGGGCCCAGAGGCCGGGGAGGCTTCGGCGGGGCAGCTGGGGGAGTCTCGGTGGCGGTCTGCTGGGCACTTTGCTGGGCAGTCACGGCAGCACCAGACACGGAGCTTTGATCATCGTCAAAGTCCAAGGGCCGCGCAGTGGTCGGCGACTCGGCACGGGGGCTGTTAGGCGCCGCAGCGGAAAGGTTGCTAGGAGCGGACTGCAAATTAAAGTGAGACTCCGCTTCAGGGCTGCATAAGGGGTCTGCACATACAGTCTTTTCCTCCTCCGACATCTTAAGTTATGCGCACAGTGCAAGCGACAGAAAAAGCGATGGGAGACAGTGAAAGTAACAAGACAGAATGGTGAAATAGGCAGAAACTCATGGAGGAAGCTCCAAACAAGTGACGTGGGGTGCACGTGATTGCGGGTATCTTTTATAGAGACCGCAGCTCGCCGCATTCTTCGACATCGCGTTGAAATGATGGAATGGGTATTGTGACATCGGGGGAGTATATGAACTTCAGTATGCTAGTGCTTCACAGACCCACAGTCATTCTTCATTGATCTAGAAGCTTGGCACTGGAACCGAGGCATATCATTGATTTTTGGCAAAATGGCTTCAGAGCTGGATCTCTCCACGACCTTTATTCCCGCGTTGTACAAGCCTGCAGCTTTGCTGCCCATTGCACGACACAAGAAGAGTTTATCATATCTGGTTGACACCTACCCTGTCACTATAGTGGTGGGCCAGACAGGAAGCGGGAAAACGACTCAACTTCCACAGTATCTTGACCAGGCTGGCTGGTGTGATGATGGCAAGCTCATTGCAGTGACACAGGTATGCTCTGTCAAAATATATCAAATAGCAATACCCAACTAACTGTCAAATGTAGCCTCGGCGGGTGGCGGCCACTACAGTTGCAACCCGAGTTGCAGAGGAGATGCGCTGCAAAGTCGGCGAACGAGTCGGCTACTCCATCCGATTTGAGGATCTGACATCAGCTGCCACCAGGATCAAATTTCTTACAGATGGAATGCTACTGCGTGAAGCGCTGGTTGATCCCTTGTTATCGCGGTATTCTGTGATCATGGTCGACGAAGCCCACGAAAGGTCTTTGAGTACGGATGTCTTGCTCGGAATTCTCAAAAAGATCATGAAGAAACGACCCGAACTTCGGATTATCATCAGCAGTGCGACACTACAAGCAGAGGACTTTCTGCGGTTCTTCGCCGGTGATGAATACCAGCCCGGAGCCGAGCCTGGTGATCTGGGAGGTAGTGTTGGAAGAATCATTAGCCTGGAGGGTAGAATGTATCCCGTTGACATGTTATTCCTCGAGTCACCTGCTGAAGACTATGTGGAACGTGCTGTCAAAACAGCTTTCGAAATCCACACGCAAGAAGCAGAGGGCGATATACTTATTTTCCTCACTGGGCGGGAGGAGATCGATCGAGCAATCGAGATGATCACTGAACGGGCCGCAACCCTTCATCCCAAGGCTCCTTCTCTTCTTACATTACCTCTCTACGCCGGCCTCACCACAGACCAGCAGATGTACGTCTTCGAACCGACACCGGAGAATACACGCAAGGTGATTGTGTCGACCAACATTGCTGAGGCCTCAGTCACCATTGATGGCATTGTCTATGTGATTGATTGTGGATTCGCCAAGCTCAGAGCCTATGACCCCAGCACGGGCATTGAAACATTAACAGCTGTGCCAATATCCAAAGCATCTGCTACGCAACGTGCTGGACGAGCAGGCCGAACAAAGCCTGGAAAATGCTTTCGACTGTATACTCAGCAAACTTACGACCAACTCCCCGAGGCAACTATTCCTGAAATTCAGCGATCAAACCTCGCTCCCATCGTCATGCAGCTCAAGGCTCTGGGTATTGACAATATTGTCCGTTTTGACTTTCTGACACCGCCCCCGGCTGAGCTCGTGATTCGTGCCTTTGAACTTCTCTATTCACTCGGGGCAGTTGATGATTATGCGAAACTCACAAAGCCGCTTGGGATGCGAATGGCAGAACTCGCAGTTGACCCCATGATGGCCAAAGTGCTCCTAGCTGCACCGGCTTTCCATTGCTTGAGTGAAATACTTTCCATCGCAGCAATGGTCAGTCTTCAGGGTACCGTGTGGGTGCAGCATGATGGCGATAAAAAGACAGCAGAGAGTCATAGGCGAAAGTTTGCCGTGGAAGAAGGAGACCATCTCACCTATCTCAATGTGTACCAAGCATTTGTGACCAAGGGGAAGAAGGACCCCAAGTGGTGCCGTGATAACCTCTTGAATTACCGAGCTCTGCTACGAGCAGTAAGCATCCGCGGCCAACTCAAACGCTACCTTGAACGATTCGGCATCCAGACTGATGAAACCCTCTCGTCACGCCATGCTGCTGTTGATCTCAGCCGGCAGCCGGAACAGATTCAACGATGTCTTACCACAGGCTACTTTGCCCACGCAGCCAAGATGCAACCTGATGGTACTTTCAAGACTGTTAGTGGTGGTCTAACGCTTCATGCCCACCCTAGTTCCTTGATGTTTGTAAGTCTTCTGGTTTCTTGGCCGGGTTTGTGCATTGCTGACTGGTTGTTGCTAGAATCGAAAAGCCGACTGGGTGATCTTTCATGAGATCATGCAAACAGGTAACAAGACATACATTCGCGACGTCACCAAGATTGAGAAGAGCTATTTGCTGGAGTATGCTCCCGAATATTATAGAATTACCTAGTTGGTGCTCTAGAAGGGTTGACCTCAGATTTCTGTCCAAGATACCCAGGTGTTAGAGACTGCAGATGATGAGAAATGAGAGTCATCTTACTAAGTCTACAAGAAAAGATCTAGAAGTATGCCTTGGGGTGTGAAGATCAAGTACAAATAACTGTTCCCTGTAAATTCAGTTCAGTTAAGGTTCTCCACCCTTATAGATAGACGTCACGGGATGCGGAGACGATCCGCTCTCAACTTGAGATTATTTTTGTTCTCTTAGTTTTCCATTTCCAATCTTCCAAAACTCGACCACGTCTAGTTTTCATCATGTCGGACCATCATCACCATCACGGTGACGGCGGCCACTGCCATGGCGAACACGACCACTCAAACGACATCACCCCCGCGATCCAGTCGCTGCTCTATTCACAGATCGACTTTGGCGCGATCACCACTCTCAATGGTATATTGGTCCCGCTTTCTGGTTTCAGTGCAATTCTGACTGCTCCAAACAGAGGCAACTGAAAAAGGTGGAGCTGCCATTGTCCAGAAAACCTGGGCCGAGAGACTGAACGACAAGCCTGAGTTGGAGAGCGATGCCGATGAGCAGCTGCTCATGTACATCCCGTGAGTATAGCATATCCTATATTTATCCATTTCTAGACGTGTCATTATTTGTTTGTCGCACATCATACATTCTGAATACCCCGCCCATGCCCCTCATTGTCAGTCCCAAGGCAAAAAGCTAATCCAGCACAGATTCACAGGCCAGGTCAAAGTCCATTCCCTCCTTCTTTATACCGCGCCTACTCCCTCCGCTCCCAAGACCGTGAAGCTATTCAAGAACCGCGACGACCTCGACTTCTCCACTGCCTCCGAGCTATCCCCAACCCAGACCATCGAGGTCCCCCGACCGGTGACCGGTGCCGATGTCTTCGAGCTGCCGCTGAATCGCGCCCATTGGAACGCTACTACGTCCATCACTCTTTTCTTTGAGGATAACTGGAGTGACGGCGAAGACGATGTCACCAGGGTTGGCTACGTTGGTTTCAAGGGACAGTTTACGGCCTTGAATCGTGAGCCTGTCAGCTTCTTGTACGAGGCTGCTGCTAACCCTAGTGATCATGTCGCCATCCCGGGTCTTAGTGATCTTGGAGGCCATGTCATGCCTGGTCAGTAATCTTGGTGCTTAGAGAACAATAATCGTAGGAGATGGTGATTCGGATGTGATCCAATGTATTATGAGTCTACACGCCAATAACGAATGATGAGCAATAATTCAAGAGCCTCCAACGCCGTCCAATGCTAATCAAGATACCCAAAACACACTTCTATCATGCAGCCAGTGCCGTTCGAGCCTTGGCTTTCGTCCGTGCTTCGCTAGAGACCTGCTCGGGCTCGGGCTTGGACTCGACAGGTTGCTGTACAGGAGCATCAGGCAGAACGGGCTGTTCAGGCACCTTAGGAGCAACCTCAAGCCGTAATGCCTCCAGCTCGTCCTCGACTTCGTCTTCGTCCTGGTTCGACAGGTTGCCCTCAAGCATGCGGCTCACCTCCTAGAAAAGCTATTAGCACCCCGTTTGGTACAGCCTTGATTCATACTCACCTCTTGATAAGCGCGTGCCTCCTCATTCTCCCCCATCAATCGCTCCACGCCCTCGATCCCGCCCATCTCCTTGTTGATCGTCTGTAGTACTTGGGTTCCCTGCTGCAAGCCATATAGCACATCCTTTTGTACCAGCGCAAACTCCACTTGACTGGTGAGCTGTTCCAGTTGTAGAAGTTGGCTGTTGGTCTTATCTAGTAGTGATTCTTGGTACTTCTTGCGTCGCAGGGCGAGTAGCGCTCGTCGCCGATCATTGCGCGCGAGACATTGTCGAGCGATCTCGGTTTCGCGGTCGGTGAGAACAGTGATGCGCACTTGGTACTGCTTGATCTTATCGCGCTGGTTCTTCAGGTCTAGAATCGCTCTGGAGTCGTAAAGCAGACAGTGTTAGCTCTTGTGTCTGCGGTAGGTCGTAGGGTTCCGTGAGGGGAACCCATCGTAGCCATCTCCTGTAGGAGGCTTCTATTCGGGTTTCCAAAGATACAACATTCGAGAGAAGGACAGACTCACCGATCCTGGGACGAGATCTTCTGCGAACTACCAGTGTTTCCCATGTTGAATGTTGAAAGTCAACAAGTTCAAGTCGGAGATGACGTGGGGCTGTATCGCGGTCTCCGAAATACGCGTATTTTTCAATGCGCTTCTTCCACTTCCCCAATTTTTTTCTTCTGATTGTGTTATCGCAAAAGTCCACCATGGCGCCCAGGAATCGCGGGGGCAGACCGACGCTCAGTCAGAGCTTGGATCGTGATGTATGATTTGTCCCTTTGGCTTCTGCGGTTCCTGTATTAACTTCAGCACAGGTTTACCAGGTTGTGCGCAAGATTATCGATGACAACCCCGATACCCGTCTGTCGGTCCCTATGTTGTATGACCAGATCAAGAAGTCGAATTCGAGTTTGAGGCGCCAGCAAAAGAGATCCTTGGAGGATAGTCTCGAGAGAGTTCTGGCTGTGTTGCAGGCCGACGAGGTCGATGACGAGGAGGATACAGTCGAGGGTGACTTTGAAGGCCTGGACGAGCCGCCGGTGACGGTATGCCTGGACTTGAAAGTTTGATCGGACCGCTGTGTACTAATTAGAATTGATTCATTAGGAACCCAATGGTCTGAACCAAAGCATTGTCGGTCAGTGGTCGACTACCAAAGCAACTCCGTCCCGAAAGACGGACGATGCGCCATCGGGCAAGCCTTCGAAGAGAAGGAGGGAAGGTGGAGAGTCTGCATCCAAGCGACGAAAGGGCGAGGCAATCGATCGATCACCGCCTACACATGTCAGTCTTGCGGACTTGGGTGGATTGGACGACGTGGTCCAGGAATTGGGCGATCTCCTCATCTTGCCCATGACACGGCCACAGGTCTACCTCTCGTCCAATGTACAGCCGCCGCGCGGTGTGTTATTGCATGGTCCTCCCGGATGTGGTAAGACCATGATCGCCAATGCCTTCGCGGCAGAGTTGGGCGTACCATTCATTTCAATCTCGGCGCCCTCTATTGTGTCTGGAATGTCCGGTGAATCTGAGAAAGCTCTGCGTGAGCACTTCGACGAAGCCAAGAAGATTGCTCCTTGTTTGATATTCATTGATGAGATCGATGCCATTACTCCTAAGCGTGAGAGCGCTCAAAGGGAAATGGAAAAGCGAATTGTCGCCCAGCTTCTCACATGCATGGATGAAATTGCTCTCGAAAAGACTGACGGGAAACCCGTGATTGTTCTCGCGGCCACAAATCGCCCAGATAGTTTGGATGCGGCCTTGCGTCGTGGTGGCCGCTTCGACAAGGAAATCAACATGACCGTGCCCTCGGAGCCCGCTAGAGAAAGGATTCTACGAGCACTCACGCGCAAGTTGCGCCTGGCAGATGATCTTGACCTCAAAGTGCTGGCGAAGAGGACGCCCGGTTTTGTGGGAGCCGATCTTAATGACCTTGTCTCAACGGCTGGTGCAGCTGCCATTAAGCGGTACTTGGCGATCCTGAAAGCAAACAGCGGCGAGGAGATGGAAATCGAAGAAGAGGATGACCTTAACCCCAAGGTCCGGGAACTTCGTCGTCTGATCGAGCATGCTAAGGAGAACCCCATCGGTGAAGAGAATGAAACAGTTCTTGTCTCCAATGCAGACTTCTTCACTGCACTTCCCAAGATTCAACCCTCCTCCAAGCGTGAAGGCTTCGCCACTGTCCCCGATACCACCTGGGCCGACGTCGGTGCTCTTAGCAGCATCCGCGATGAACTGGCTACCGCTATCACCGAACCGATCAAGAATCCCGAGATCTACGCCCAAGTCGGTATCACCGCGCCAACAGGTGTCCTCCTCTGGGGTCCGCCAGGTTGTGGTAAAACACTACTGGCCAAGGCCGTTGCCAACGAGTCGCGCGCCAACTTCATCAGCGTCAAGGGTCCAGAGCTATTGAACAAATTCGTGGGCGAGTCTGAACGCGCCGTGCGTCAGGTCTTCGTCCGCGCCCGCTCTTCTGTTCCCTGCGTCATCTTCTTCGATGAGCTCGATGCCCTCGTGCCCCGTCGCGACGATAGTCTCTCCGAGGCTTCCGCCCGCGTCGTCAACACCCTCCTCACTGAGCTCGACGGCTTGGGCAGCAGTCGCCAGGGTATCTATGTCATTGCCGCCACCAACCGGCCCGATATCATCGACCCTGCCATGCTCCGTCCTGGACGTCTCGAGACCTTGTTGTTCGTCAACCTTCCCTCGCCGCTTGAGCGTGTCGAAATCTTGCAGACTCTCGTGCGGAAACTCAATATCGAGTTCGGCGAGGACTTGCGCAGACTCGCTGAGGAATGTGAGGGGTACAGTGGTGCTGATCTGGGCAGTCTTTTGCGCCGTGCTGGTTACATGGCTATCAAGCGTCGCGACGCTATCAAGATGGAGGACTTTGTCGCTGCTAAATCCTTTATTCGGCCCAGTGTCACTGATATGAAGAAGTATGAGAAGTTGCGACGTGATTGGGGTGCTGGTGTTGTTTGATCCTGTACTGCTTTTTTTTAGACTTGAGATACCTCTTCTATGGACATATTTACCTTCGGAATCTTAGAGATCGGTTGCCACGTATTTAGTGTCGAATATACTTGAAAGGAACCTCATTGGAACAACTTTTATAAAGTGGGCTATACAAAGCGGACTATGCACACACATACGAATCAAGACGCCTAAAGAAGAGTATCATGCACAAAACCAGAGATAAATTACATCCACAATCGACACGTTCCATCTGCTCCGGCACTAACACACCACGCTTCGCGCGGATGCCAGTCGATATCCAAAACACCCAGTTCGGCTGTAACTTTGTGGCCCTTGAGAACCTTGAGAGGAACGATGCTAGCATTGCTAAGCATGTCGCCCGTAACGCTGCCGTGGAAGATCTGCAGCGAACCGTCATCACTGGCGTCTGCGAACAGCGGGTACCGACCACCAGGGTGGAACTTGACAGCGCGGATGGCCTTGCGGTGGTAGCGGAGGGTCTTATAGGGACGAGCCGACAGGTCCAGATCGTGCCAGAGGAGGCGGCGATCGTATGAACCCACGATGATGTTGTCACCACCTGAGGCGCTGGATGAGGTGGGGTGGATGTCGAAGGAGGAGATCCAGCGTGCGCCGGGTTGCAGGATCTTGACCAGCAACTGGCGGGAGAGATCGTATCCGCGAATTGAGCGCTGGTTGGCCACGAATAGAATCGGTTTCGATGGGTGGAAGTGCGCTGTCTGTGGTGGGCCACCACCCTTGAGACGGCGGCGGAAGGGGAATTGGGTGAGGTGCTTGGAGACGGTGTGGATGGCGATCGCTACGGAGGCTGGTGTTGAGGCGCCGGAGCAGACGGTGACGAAGTAGTCGCCGCGGCGGTGCCAGGAGATCGACTTGGCCACGTACCGGATAGGGATGACCACGCATACACCGGCATCGGCCAGCTCGGACGAGGGCCGGATCCATTGAGGAGGCGTGTTCTTCTTGTTAGCCTCAGCGGCGCTGGGAGGGGGTTGCGATGCGGCGTATCCCCAGCCAGCGTCGAGGATGTCCAAGCTGTTCTTTTCGATTTCCGGGTCGGCAATCGGAGGCACAGTGAGGAAGACGTCGTCACCACAGGCGGCTGCAAGGATAATGGCATCCTTGCCTGGTCGCCAGCGGACCACGTTGACTGCGTCTTCGTCGCCCAACTTCGCACTCCACAATTGACGACCGGTGAGAAGTTCCCAAACGCGGATAGTGCCATCGTCACCACCAGTTGCAAGCCAGATTCCAGTGGGGTCCACAGCGAGAGAGCGGACACGACCCTTGTGACCGCGGAACACGGTTGCGCAAGTAGTCGGGAACGGCTTCAATTCCTCGGGGCTGGGAAGCTTGGGCAGAAGGCTCTCTGGGTCGATGTTCAGCTTGCTTCTCCGCACGCGGGGAGCAAGGTACAGATCCAGGCAACGCTCGAACTTCTCCTTGACAAAGTTCTCGTATCCAGGAACCCTGCGGAGGGAGCCGAAGTCGTTGGGCAGGAATTCCTGCTCTCTGTCTTCGGGGTCCATTTGCTCCCACTCTTTGCGCTCCTTGTTACTAGGCAGATACTCTGGAGGCGGGTGGTAACTCTCCTCGTAACCAGGTGGCGGAAGCTTAGGCGCGGGGATGTGCATAATGTGATCAGGTCGCTCAACCTCGTCAGCCCACAAATCGTAGTTGACGAGATCTTCTTCCTTCTCCTCGCGCTCCTCCGGCGGCCGGAAAGGCTGGATACGGCCGTCACGGATGGCCTTGACGAGCTTCATCACACGCTTGGCCTCATGCTTGGACGGCACGAAACGACGCTTGGGCTCAGGAGCAGCACTAAGAGGCATAATCTCCTGGTGGCTGGTGAACCACTCCACGGTGGGCTCATAAGGATTGTAGCCGTCAACGGTGGTCTCGTTCATCTGCACCTTCTTCAGCAGCTCCAGCTCCTCCTGGCTAAGCTCCAACGGTTTGCCAGTCGAGGGATCCGTAAGACCGGTCCAGCCCTTGGGGATCTCGATGCTGTCCAGCAATGCATCCAGAGCCTCGCCCTTGGCGGGGCGCATAATCTTCTTGCCATTGATGTCGTAACCGATGTGCGGGTACTGGTCGTAGAACGACAGCGGAATGTCACCAATGGTATTGGCATTCCCTTCGACATCCGAGTAGTCCGAGTTGTCATCCGGGTTGATTTCGTCGTAAAGGTAGCGTTCATTTCCATTGGCGTCCTTGACAATTCGGACATTGGGCTCGTGGTCGACATTGGTAGCATTGGTGGTCTTTTTGACATCCTTTCCCTCGGTATCAGAGGGAATCTCATCACTGTCCAGCTCTGGTTCCTCGTCCTCCTCATCTTCGGAACTCCAGTCGTCGATCAGCTCGATTCCAGACTCACTGTCGTCGTCCTCGCTCTCCGACAAGTCGTTGGCGTTGTCCGAAAGAGCTCCATCCAGGTTCTCTGAGCTCAGCTCATCCCCAGAAAAGACACCCGCTTCTTCCTCCACATCGCGGGTGACAGCTTTGCGCTTCTTCGAAGCCTTGACGTCTATTTTCGCCATTGCGTAGAAGTCGACTCTGTTGCGACTCTGTTGATCCCGAGATTTTTTTTTTTCTTCGTCCAATGGAGTTCACCGCCCACATGACTGACCGCCCCGCTTATCGCCCTATCGATGACTTCAGCGCTGATTATCACGTTCATTTCTCTTGTATTCGTTTCAATGTTGGAAATCGCCTGACCGTCATGGCTGAATCCTGTGGAGCATCATTGCTGAATGATAATCTTTTGGCCTCGATATCGGGGTCTAAACGACATGCGGCCTGTGACGAGTGCAGTATGCTTTCTTCCTGATTTTATGCCCGATCTGCGCTAATAGTATACTGTCTGCAGGGAAACGAAAACTCAAGTGCTCGGGCGAATTGACAGGGTGCACTCGCTGCTCGAAGCAATCGATCTCATGTCATTATTCCGTGCAGAAGCAAATGGGTCGGCCACCCAAGAAGAGAGCCCGAGCGGACGACGGGTCCGACATCCCCATTCAAGACAATGACATCTGGCCCAGCCCAGGGGACACCCCACCGAATTTCTCTTCCCAAAACCAAGATCAAGCTATGGTACCAGATATGGCGGCTCAGCTCTGTCCGCAGATCTATTGGCAAAGTTTGCCATCCGCGAACCATGATCTACTTGCCAGAGACGAAGAACACAACCACACCTGGCGACCAGAACGTCTTAAAAATCCAAACCTCCCTATTCCACCATCTTCGAGTCCATGGCCGGACTTTTCGACTATCACAGAAGCCACAGCTAGCCTGTTTCCCTCTCAGCCGAGCTTCCCAGATATGCAATCACTCCCTCTCACGCCTCCCGTCTCCAGTCCCTCCGATGCCCCCACGGCCCAATGCACCTGCTTGTCATATCTATACCTCTGCCTCAGCCATATTTCCTCTATCGCCTCCTTTCCCGTCAACTCCCACACCCTCTGCTCCTTATACATCGCAGCGCGAACCGCACAAAGCGTCATCCGCTGCCAAGCTTGTCCTAAAAACTTCGCCACGGGCATCCAGAACGTCATGTTCACCGGTACTCTTCTGACCGTTGTCGCGGATGCCTGGCTGCGCGTATATAATAGCGATGCCGCCGATCTGGGCGTACAATCCGCCTCGCCAGAGTATGTCTCGCGCGTACTACAGAGTGAGGATCCAGCCCAGGCTTGGAATTCTTGGTTGCGTCAGATTGTTCGCCGTGCTGTCATCGGTGGTGGTCTTGAGCCTGAGGCAGCCGTCAATTGCTGTAATCAGCCGGACTTGCTGTCGCTCATTACCGAGGTTGAGAATCGTCAGCGCCACTGGCATGAACCGGGGCAGCACCCGCTTAATGGGTCCAATCCCTCAAATCCATCTGCTGATGGTTCTCTTGTGTGTAATCAGGATCAGCGTGAAGAAAAGGAACTCTTTTGTCTTCGTGTTGTTGGAAGTGCACGCTCTGTCATTGCGAAGTTCAATTTTGATCCCTCTGAGTTTCCTGGTGGTGTTGTCCCCGATAACTTAAAGGCCCAATCGGGTTGATTCGTCATTTGAAAGGATTGGTTGCGTTTTGTCAATTGCATCTAGGTCGGGTGTCTGAGCAATTTCTCTTTCATATACCAGGAACGACACAAGAATAGATACGAAACTTCTCGGTGGAAATCGGTGAGATCATCGATCATTTCATTAATGATGTGGTAATGATATGGTGTATAAAGATACATCTCGTAGTACCAAACTAACAGTTGTAGACTCAACCCTTAAATGCCAGCCTTTGTAAATGTGACGCCGGGGCCGTAAATAGGCCGAATGAAAAATAAAACCGGGGCCGGGAATAGACCGAACGGAGATAAAAATAAAACACGTGTATTCGGAAATCACTCGTCCTCATCATCGTCATCCACTACGTATCTGTTCTTCTTCCGAGCTGGAGGTGTGCCTTCTCGGGCCGCTGGCTTGCTTTGAGGCTTCGCAGGTGCGGCATCTTCTTCGGCCTCACCCTCGGCATCCATGTCCTCGTCGGCCAGCTCTTCCTCTTCGTCATTGTCGGCTTCCTCCTCGATATCCTCGTCACTGCCGACGAGGAATCCATCGTCCTCGTCGTACTCGTCCTCCCGGTTGCGTGCACCACGAGGGTAATCTTCCTCATCGTCAGAGTATATCTCGCCACGGCGGTTGGGACGACGCTTTCCAGGCCGGGTAGTGCGCATACCACCACCCTCGAGATCACCGACACTGAGACCTGATGCCATGGGCCGGGAAGCAGCTCCGCGGCGACCAGTCCGGTCTGCCTCACGATCCTCGAGCTGTTGACGGCGGCGTTCGGCCTTCATGGCCTCCTTCTCCATGAGTTCGGCCCTGCGCGAGGCCAGCTCCGGATCTTCCTTCACGTCGATCACAGGAGCCGAGCCATCTGCAGTCTGCTTCTTGCCGCGGGCGGCGGCAGCCAAGGATTCCTGAAGTCTCAAGACGGCGTCATCTGACTCCAGGGTTGTCGGGAGAACCGTCAGACCATGTGTGACATGTGAGGTCAATCTGAAGACAGAAGCAGTCTCCACCGCAGCACCGAGATAAACGTGAGAGTCAAGTTTCGTGTTGTATTCGCCGGATTTAGAGAGGGGTGCCAGTGGCTTGGAAGAAATGCGGTACTGTTCGAGCGGGGCGGAGGCGAGCTGTAGGGTGATTGAGCCGTCTTCCCATCGAATGAATCGAGCATTTGACTGCAATTGAGAGTCATCGTTTGGGTCTTTCCGCCAGCATAATGATGTAGCGGCTGTGGAATAGGGAGGCGCAACGTATGTCTCGGGATTGAACTCTTCCGACTCGACGGACAGAAAATCGGGTACGCGCATTGTGTAGACCTGACAAACGCAATTAGTCCAGATTCAACTCTGCGATTGCATCTCATGTAGACGTACCTCACCATCACTGGTCGCTGGCACCGGCGCCCGCGCAAGGCTCACGTCCATGATGTTGACTGTCTCGGCAAAATCGCCCTCGTCAGCCGCTTCGTCCATGCGATCATCGCGTCGATCATAGCGGTTCTCGTCGTCGCCCGAATCCAGTTGCTCGTCGTCCAAGGTACGGTGACCTCGGCTGGTGTTGGTTAGTGTTTTGCGCTTTCACAGCCTGGGAAAGTATGCCATACTCGTTGTTTAGCCCTCCACCCTCGCCATCGGATCCAAACAGGTCTGCGTCATTGTCCTCATCCATCTGGTCATCTCCGAAGAGGTCTTGGTTCTCGGCGCCGGAGTCGTTGTTGCTGGGTGCAGGGCTTTGTTGGCTGGCCCCGGCACGGCCGGGGCGTCGGACAGCCTCCTCATCGGAGTCGGACATGGTGGACAGAGTGCACTCTGTGGACCGACAGAAGTCAAAGAATTGAAGAAAGGGAACTAAAAAAGCAGTGATAGCGACAGTAGAAGGTGAAGCTGGGTTCTTCCATTAACTATGGGCGGATTAACGATGATGCGGAGCCCAACCCAAAAGGAGTTTAAGCAGCAGAAAGGAGACCCCAGCTTCTCTTTCACCGTCTCGTGTTTCCACACGTTGCTTCGGTCTTGTTGCTTCAAAGAATTGCGATCCTTCTATTCCAATTATGGCTACTTTCTTCCAGAGCGTGTAAGTTTTGGCTGTGTTGCTAATTGTCCTTGAGGTTGTGTTGCCTCTTTCCCCCTCATACTGCACTTATAACACTGCATCTTATGTACTCGCGAAACAAACACCTGCAGTCCCCTTCCAAAGTCTATTAGCCACAGTGTTTCCCCCTTTCTGACTTTCTCACTTCCTCACATTATTTGGCGGCCCTCGATTCTATTCTACTCATATTCATCTCGCTTCGACTTTCCTTATCTCCTTCATCTACTAACTTGCCCCTCATAGTCGCCAAGGGTTTGGCAGGGGAGGAAACAACAAGAACCCCCCTAAGAGCCCCGCGCAAGCTCCAGTTCCCCAGGGCGCATTGTCTAACTCGGCCTCGCTGTCCAACAGTTTGACCATGGAAGGCCTCGGTGCAAATGACCCGGATGCCCCCAAGTACTTCTTCCAAGAGAAGTACGCCCCGTTGAATGTCAGGGGTAACTTCTTGACCCTGTGTGCTTGTCCGAAGAATGTGGAGCTTGGCGAATGGCTGGCTCACCAGAGTAAGTCCTCTCCAATCGGTGGTATAATGGAGGTGCAGTGCTGATGCGGGGCTAGTTGTTGAACAATATCGTCTGCTCCACGGCATGCTCCAGGTTATCCAGGAGGTGAACGGTGTGACCGGTTTCCCGATTTGCAATGAGAGCACATGTCCCACAATGTCGGCCGGACGGTATGTGGCATATGGCGGGGTAGATACTGGAATCTGGGGTAGAGGCTGATCATCATCTAGGCTGACCTACACCTGGCTCGTGGACGGCCGCGCAGCCAAGATCTCCGCTCCCAAATTCATCAACCGCGTTGAGAAGTGGATCGTCAGCAAGATCCATGACCCCGTCATGTTCCCCACCGAGAAGGTGACTGGCACCCCCGAAACCTCCGCCATGAAGGATGCCGCCGCCGCCACGGGAGCCCCTCCCCAGACTCCTACAGACCCCTCCAACCCCGCCGGAGCGAATGGTAACCCAGACGACTGGATTGGAAAGTCCAGTGGGTTCCCGCAGACCTTCTACAAGGACTGCCAGGGCATCATGAAGCAGATGTTCCGCTGCTACGCGCATCTCTACCATGCCCACTGGCTGAACCCCTTCTGGCACATCAACAAGCACGACATCCTGAACATGTGCTTCGTGCACTTTGTCACCGTCGCCAAGTACTATCAGCTGGTCTCCGAAAAGGAGATGGAGCCCATGCAGCCTCTGATCGACCTGTTCATCAAGCAGCAGCGGGTTCCCCCGGAGGCGCTTAACGGTGGCCACTGGGCCCAGCAGCCTGCCACTTAGAGAGCTCCGCGGGTCGGGAGCGCAACTCTATCTTCTCTATCAGTGACGACTATGACATGTTCTTCAGGCGTTATACCGCAGCTGTCTCGTGTTTCTGTTTTCTTCTGCCATTCGGGAAATTGGACGAAATTGGTGCGACTCAGATTTAGGGGCTTTGAGCATTCAGCATGCGATGTGGAATTTTATCATGATGATCTTTGCATATCTTTGAGGCTAGCATTAGCCAGTTCTGGAACCATCTGAGCTATTTTTCTAGCGTGGTAGTTCGAGTGATTTCCATAGGTGCTCAATAGGTGCCGTACAACACAGGTGTTTCCATCTTTGAACCCATTCAGAAGCGTAGAGATATCCACGGGCAGGGCATATGTGCCTGTTTTAGGACGTATCCTGTAGCGATGCGGCCAAAAGTACTTTGATATCTGGCAACACTTGGCATGTCCGGTACCCGATGATGACAGGAAAGATCTCGGCTCGTGAAGCGATATGTCGAGATGATATCGCATCAAGAGCTGTCCATGCAGCGAACCCAGCATTTTGTTCGATCATGATCGTCTGAATCAATGACCAGCCCTTCACAAATAAACCCCATCCTCCTCCTGCTGTGTATTCCCATTCGAACCCCGGGTCTCACCCTCAGTCCCATTCGTAACCGGCGCCTCGGTAGACCCCTCTTCACTCTCACCATTCTCTCCAGCTTTGACCTCCTCGACCTCAATCCACGGCTGCCCACGATTCTCAAGCTCAGTCTTGAGCAGCTCAACCCGAGCACCCATAGACGCGATCACGCCCTCGTTCTCCGCAACGTACCCCTCCAGCTCCTTCAAGTCTTCCGTCTCAGCCGATTCAGCCATGAACAGACGCAGCTCTGCGTTAGATCGGTGGAGGTGTGCGATCGAGTTGCGGAGCTCAAGGACTTTACTGTGCACGGCTGATAGTGGGAGCTCTTTGATTGCTTCGGCGAAGGCGGCGGGACTTATTGCGCGGATTTCGGATGCCATTTTCTGTGGTGTTTTGATCGACTAGGAAGTATAAGAGATCCATCTCAAACATTACGGAGATCCCGTCCCGGGAGTCGGAACAACCCACCGCCGGCCCATTAACGCCGTCCAAAACGTTGAACCCGACATCACCGTCCCTTGTGGCTCACTCCGTCTAACTCCAGTGGATATGAGCAATGCGATCTGGGTCGCATGGCGGATCCCATGCTCGGGGCTCCGGCCCTCGAGCGTGCTGCCGCCGGTGACGTTCCGCGCTGCCTATCGCGATCTCCGCATCACACCATCTCTATACAGCACATCCAGACGCCTTTTTAGCTCGCCGCACACGCCTTTCCAAATCCAGAATCGACCCAATGTCCCCCGCTTCTTCCCCCGGTATTCCCCGTCTGCTCTTCTTCAAAGTCGATCCAAAAAAACCGCTGCTCCCGCTCACCCCGAACCAAATTCATCATCCTTGTACCTCGAAAGACCTCTCTCCGACGCTGAGATTAAGACAATCTTCGGCCGGTCGAAGATCTCGACAAAGCTGGGTAACCGAGCCCTGCAGGTTCTGCAGGCTCGCCGATTGGAGGGAACACTCGATCTAGACCTTCCGGTCGACATCACTCGTGCCGTATCGCAGTCCCAGCTCGATGCTGGCCTGGAATGGCTTCGTGAGAACTACCCCATCGATGAAGATGCCGCTATCCTAGCGCGCATTGAGCGCGAAGAGTACGAGGCGGAGCAGAAGCTCATACGCCGCGCCGAACAGCTCGGTCTGTACAAGCCACAAAGTGGATCCTATGAAGCCGAGCTCGGCGAGGGAGGTTCGCCGCATGGAAAGAGTGTCCTCAAAGAGGCCCGTGAGCAGAATGAAAAGCGATTGCTCGCGGAAAAAGAGCGCAAGCGCCAGGAGTGGCTCGAGGGTGAACATGAGGAGCGAGAGAAATTGCGGCGCCAGATTGAAGGAAACACAGCGCTGCAGAAGTACCAGGAGTCGGCTCTTACTGAGGGTATGTTATTTCATGGTATTCAGGAGGTTCATCACTGAGTTTCGCAGCTCGCCCCCGTGCGGATCCTAATGAGCGGCCGCTTCTTGCTTGGGTCCAGAAGCATCATATTGCTGGCACTCTTAGCCACCCCGAGACTATGGAAATTACAAATGTATGGATGCTTTGATGTCTGCTCGGACAAATATACTGACTCATGCAGACTCAACGTCTTGTGGCACCGGTGCTACTCGTCCTCGTCACCCTCGGTTTGTGCTACTACTTTGCTACGACCTATGAGCCTCCGACGAGGAAGGACCGCCTCTGGCCCGATGTTCCTCCGGCTGCTGCGACGGTTGGAGCTATTATTGGTGCTAATGTGGCGATTACTCTGATGTGGAAATACATCCCGCCCTCGTGGAGACTGCTCAACCGCTTCTTCGTTATCGTTCCGTTCTACCCAAGTGCCCTGGGTATGATCGGTAGTACTTTCAGCCACCAGACCTGGAGACATTTGGCAACGAACATGATGGTTCTGGGACTTATGGGAACCAGAGGTGAGTAAAATGGCTCTTGCTACTCACGGTGCATTTACTAATCGTCTCCAAGTCCACGATGAACTCGGCCGTGGAAACTTCTTAGCTATCTATTTCGTCTCGGGAGCCCTCGGTTCTCTGGCATCATTGTCCCGAAGTGTGCTACTAGGCTACCTCGGCTTGACATCCCTCGGTGCTAGTGCCGCAACAAGTGGTATCGTCGCAGCATGGTGCATGTACCACGCCGAGTTAGTCTCTTTCATAATGAATCTGTTGTTCATCACTAACTTGCTCTTTCCAGTGACAAAGTCACCATGTGGATCTTGCCTCATGAGTTGAGAGAAACTCTCTGGACCCAGGGCTGGATCTTCCTAGCTTGTCTGATCGCTACTGAAGTTTTCAGTATAGTGACCCCCGCTCGTTTCTTGAGTGCCTGGCCATTGTCCCGCCTCACCAAGATGGACCACGCTGCCCATCTGGGTGGATATGTTACTGGTGCTGGGTGTGGATATGCCTTGGCGCAGAGGAGGAAGGCTGAACGGGTGCAAAGGGCCCGTGACTCGAAGTGGTTTGAGAATCTTGTTCGGTGATGAATTTAGGACTTGACTTTGAAGCATTGTATTATACTAGGTGTTTATATCCGGCAATTGATCGTCTCGTCAAAGTGTAAAGATGGTACCTTCCAAGGCTGAAATTCGTGATACTCATACACCGGCTGCTCCCACTCCGAACAAGGAGTACGCCTGCCCTTTCATCGTCGATATGAAAGTATGATATCAAAGACTCCGTGGGCTGGACATAGGCTGGACATGGACATGGCCCGCCCGCCAGCCCACGCAAGACTAGCTATTTTTGGCAATTTAAGACATCTAGCAGCTTCCCAGGCCTTGAGAATACACTGTTCTTGGTCTTTATATTGATTCGCCATAGTATGAGTAAGAGATAGTCGTTCGTGTGGAAATTGTCGTTAGCAGAATTATCGTTGAGCCCTGCAGCGTCACCAGGATGTTTGCACTGAATGTCTGCACATGAATCATCAATTTATGTCTGCATCCTAAGGCAGGAATTCATCAATGACTGCGTATATCTTTCTGCTTCTGCTTCTTTCTCTCTTTTCTGCCCCAGCTTAGTTACTTCGTTCTGCTACTACAATGGTACACCATTCGTTCATACGTCTCTGGTTGTGACCTCTAACTGAGCTTCTGACAATTAGTCACCCTCTATACTTTGCGAAATACCCTGTTGCACATCTATCACGTCGGCCGTCTCGTACCTGCCCGTGGGCGTGTAAAGGTAGCATAAATCCAAGCTACTTGCTGGAGGTTCATCAAGACATTGTGACGTAGCAGTTTTCCAATACTAATATAATACAGTGAAAGTGAGATCCTAACTCGCTTGAAATGGGGCATGTTTGGATCGCAGGTGATGGCTAGGACAAGTATCATCGTGGGTATGGTCTCTAAGAGGATCAGGCTAAACTTTGCGCTGCAGGATAGTCTGCAATTCCGGTCGCTTAACAGGCTTGACGAGGAAGGTGTTTACGCCAGAGCCCAAAGCCTCTTTCTGCGCATTGGCACTATCAAGCCCAGTCAAAGCAGCGATCAGAGTGGGTGGATGTGCTAGTTTTTCTGTTTCGGACATCCCGGCACGGTGCTCTTTCTCCAAGCGGCGGATTTGTCGTGATGCTTCGAAGCCGTCCATGACGGGCATTGAAAGGTCTGGAGTTATTAGTTTGTCGATAACCAAGAAAAGGCGATGGACGTGATCAGGAAGAAGGGGGAGGAAAGGAGAGATGATGAACGCACCGATGATCACGATCTGGAATTTTCCAGGATGGGCTTTGTACAAGTCAACTGCCTGGGCTCCATTCTTGGCTGACATGTATTCAAAGCCGTCTTTCTGGACGTAGGCGCAAAGTAACTGGAGATTTAAATCATTGTCATCCACTAGTAAGACATGTGGCTTTTGAATCTCGGGTGCGCCTTCCTTCTGCTCTGGAGATGATGCTGGCCGGGAGGCATCCTTTTGATCCGCTTCTGGGTGTTCTGCTCTCGGCTGTTTCGGATATTGGAGCTGACTCCTATTCTCCGTGCTGCCCATTGTCTCTGCCGTCGGTCGCTTCCTGATCTTCATTCTATCTCCAGGCGGGTCAGTGGCTGCGACATCAACTGGAAGATGGGAAGATTCTGGCATTTCTACCCAACGGGTTGGCCCGTCAGTGCTACCGCTGTCTTCTTGATCACGCTGTCGTTTCATACACATGCCCAGTGCCTGAGCTAGTTTTCGAGGCCCACAAGGTTGGCTCACAAACTCGAAGGTCGTTTGGCCCCGGCTCTGGGAAGCGACAAACATGCGGTGCGCTTCCTCTGGCGACTGGCAGATGACGACGACCGGTGAGGTGCCAGTATCCAGGGGTTCAGGAAGACCGAATAGGTTCCTTTCCCCAACGTCCTCACAGTCCAGCTCTGTCTGCACAGCCAGATAAAAGTCAAAGGGAACATGCTTGTCTTCCAATGGTGATAGTTTGGTCACCTGCAAACCAAGCCAATCGCGACACATTCGCTCCAGTGACGAATATAAGATCGTGTCGCGTTGAGAACGGAGGGCCTGTCCAAATCCTAAGATTCCAATGGTCTTTCCCTCTGTGTATTTCCTAATGGATGAATGCATCGATTCTGATGAGGGACTTGCTGGTCTTGAGGACGACCTGGTAAGTGGTGTGTGAATTGACAGTTGAGTGCCAACGCCCTGGGTAGACTCGATTTCAATTGATCCACCGAGTAACTCAACAGCCTTGCGAACGATACTCAGTCCTAGCCCGCTGCCCGGTGAATGAGGATCTTCTTGTTTGAATGGACTGAAGAGGTCATGTTGCAAATATTCCGGTCCAATGCCCTTTCCAGTGTCCTTCACGGTAATAGTTACCATGAAATCACTCCTCTGCTTTCGGGAAGACCTATGTGAGGATCCAGCAGTGCCTTGAGATGATTTCAACTCGACATAGATATATCCTGAGGACGTATACTTGAGCGCATTACCGAACACGTTCATAAGAATACGTCTCCAGGCACCGGCGTGGGTGTAAAAGTCCCACTCTGTATCCGGCTCGATGTCGAAAATGACCGTGACAAGACTAGCTCGAGGACCAGCCTGATCTGCTTTGTTTGCTTGACCAGCTGACCGCGATGAAGAGTCTTTCAAGGCTGGAGGAGGCGCTTGTGGATGACTGTAGAAGCAATACCCAGCAAACACACACTCGGTGACTTCCTCAAGGACCGCACCCAGCTGAACATTGGAAAACGATGATTTGTCACCGGGACGTGAAGTACCCGGTAGGCCTGGCTTCTTCTTTCGCTTTCCCTTTTGGGACGTGTCGCCTTTCCGGTATTGATCAATGAACGTAAGATCAAGGAGGCTGTTGATGGTATCCAGCAGAGTACGACCACACGACTCGATCGTGTGAACCATACCATGCTGTAGAGCATTCATAGCTGTATCACTCAGGATATCGGATGTACCCAGGATTCCATGCAGCGGATTCCGGAGTTCGTGCGTGATGCTGCTGACAAGATTGGTTTTGGTCTTCTCCGCCACCTTCACGTCGACTCGGCGAATTTCAGCCATGATACTATTTGTAAAAGCGGAGGTGTAGACGAGCTCATTCTCAAACGTGAAGATACGCTCTGGCTCGTTCGTCCATATAATCGTTCCAGCAAACCATCTGCTTCGGTCCGGGTCCCAGATAGGCAGAAGGAGAATGTTTCTAGCACCGGCAAATATCTTGATCAGGTCATCAGCGTGCTTTTTGGAACCTGGCTTGCGTCTCCCTTTGCTGGATGAATGATACTCCTTGGTACTAGACGTCCTTTCGCATTCAGACACCGATGCATTTTGCGATTGACTGTCACTCCCTTCCGAGACCGATCCGTGAGTGTTGTAAGTGAAAATCTTGCCGCGGGGGTATCGTCGCAGCAACGAAGTAAACAATGGCTCTGGCACCACAATCGCTTGACCGGCTTTTTCCTCGTCATTAATACTCGACACCGTTGAGCTCGAAAACCCCAAGCATTCAGACACACTGGGTTGATCGGGATCGGAATCGAAATCGGAATCGGAATTTTGTCGCCGAGATGAATCTGAACCAGTGTGTTCGTCGCTGCTTGGTGTAGAACCTTCGGAGCCTGAACCAGACACCCTGCGCTTATTTTGGTTGACGAAAGCCCCAAAGCGCTCGCTGTTTGCATCAAGAAACATCACCCCCTCCGCCCCAATTGATTCCCTGAGTAGATTTGCTGCGCGCGAGAAGGTGCTTCTGATGCTGTTTGGGAGGGTATCGTCTTTGAGGCTTTTGCCTGTGAGCACGGCTCGCACAGAGCCATTTTCCTGAGAGAACTCTATTCCAGTTTGTTGACTGCTGCGTTGTGCTTTATAGCTGGGGCTAGGCGGGGATGGATGCCTCGAGATCGGAGCACTCTCAGCCTTTTCAGATGGTTCCCGAATGGCGAGATTTCGAATGGCGCGATTTTTCTGACCGGTTTCCTTTGCAAGCTCTTGTTGTATATCCTGTTGCTCGATATTCAATTGACCTTCTGTATACTCCCCGGACTTTTCCGATGCAGCATCCTGTTCGTGGGCCTCGTGCCATGAATCACGAAGGGAGGACTTGCCTTCGACGAAGCTGCCCAACCCAACAATCATGCGTTCGGCTCGGCGACTTCTGCGTGTAGTTTCTTTCATAGCCAGGTGGTCCATCACGGTCGCGGCCATGTCCTTCATGAACTGGAGAGAATGTTGATCGGGACTAGATGACCTCGCCTTGCTGTCCATCACACTCAACGCACCAATACTGAATCCTCGTGGGCTTATAATCGGGACCGCCACATAGAACTGCACATCGGATAGTGTTGATGGCCACTTGAACGATTGCAAACGTTCATCTTGGTTCATATCCAGAACCACCAAGGTGCTATCATTGACATCTGTATCGTCCTTTCGCTGTTCACGGCGCGTCCTTGACTCGACATAATGGCAAATGCCTCTCTCTTTTGAGAACACGCAGCATCCCAGTCTCAGTCGCTCAGGTTCACTTGCGACGCGGCCACCGATGAGACTCAAGGTCGGAGTGGCCTCTGCCAAGACGTGTTGATGGGTACGGTCGAATAGAGAGATAAAAGCTCGCTCTGCGCCCAACCGAATGGCTCCTAGCTGGGCATAGGAGGTCAATGCAGCATCTGGAGACGGTTGGGGTGTGAAGTCTTCGTCACTGGCACGGTCGAAAGGGGCATAGCGCGATGTGGAATGCTCGGGTGGAATGTATCTATCGGGACAAATTCATCAGTTATTGCCAGAAGGGTAAAATAATGTCGTACTTGTAGAATTCTCGCTCTTGTGCGAGCCTGTAACGCGACTGTGCACCGAGGCCTATGATCGCAGCCATGGTCAATCTAGGTGTGGGAGGGGATATATGTCCCAGTCAAAGATAGTCCAATAAGCAAGGCGGGGGGTGATGAATTAAATAAGCTGGCCCGGTTTTCCACAAAACCTGGTCTTGTCAAATCATCATCAAATCAGGTTCGCCCTGATGTCTTCATCTTCGGGGTAGCTTTCGGAGGCCGTCTATGACGTCATGGTACACCGCGAACAAGAATTTACTGTACCTTTAGATGCATAGAGGACAGGAGAGATCGTAGCTTATTATTGCCCATGGATTCCGAGCCAATTTCTAAAGTTGTTCATGGGTGATTCTCCCTCTTGTGTTCGGAACTCAACACGTTGGACATCGGATTTTACTTACACTTCTAGTTACAAGGCCTACTTACAGATAGGGTTGACTATGTAAGAGATAGAATGATAATCCTCAAGGAGAGTAGATTGAATACATACTCATGACTCCTTTTGCGCACTATGGGATTCCGTACATGGCGCTCGCTGCCATACATATAGAATGTTTCTCAAGTTGGCAAGCACTCTGCAAACAGTATAAAGTTGTACCAATGTGGGTTCGCGGCAACCATCGCATGAGCTATACGAGAACTCGTTAGTGGGTCAATACACTCTCGGATAGCCTCAACACTTGTCTATAAATCGAAGACTATCTTCCGAAGCTCGCGTGTAATCTTTGACTCTAATTGATTTGTCGGTGATCTCAAGTTTCCATCCTTGTGTCCTGTTTAATAGATCGAAGTTAGACGATGGAATGTCTTGCATAAGGGCAAACCCTTAAAGTTGAGATCAAGGCCAGACATCCCCTTTGAGCTACACCCCACTCGTCCACTCGTTGATATATGCAGATTTGGTTTGCCGAGTTTCTTGATCATTTTCACCCAACCCTTTGTAATGCCTGCTCCCAGCTAACCTGCGAAGGTATTGGTCTAAAGACTTCCCCGTCGAGAATATCGAAGTCCACAATCTGTCAACATTTGGCAATTACACCTGCCATCTTGAAAATAAGCACGCATAGCAATTATTCAATCCGTTTCATCCACAATCTCCAACATAGCATTGTTTCTGTCCAGAAAGTAAAGATCGAGAAGCAACGAGGGTATAGAAGCACGATGTCTTGTATGTCTCCATTGTCACCCTTTGATTCCTAACTTTCATGCCGTGGATTACTATAGTATTGTCTCACTACACATCAAAGAGCCAGGAGCGAAGAGAGACAACGACCTCGGGAGGCCGTTTCCGAGTCTAGTTGTCTTATATAAGGACAAAGCCTCGAATATGAAACGCCAAAGGATAGACAATCCCTTTGTTGACCTTCTAACAGACTCAGCTTCGGCTCTTTGTTTGCAGTGCGACTTCTCCAAGTGCATTCTCCACTTGAAATGTAACAATGATTATTGGCCATATGGAACTGTCTTCGATCTATGAAGGAAGGTTCCGAAATTTTCAAGTCTCGGTATTAGACGAAGACGAGTTAAGATCATAAATAGCGCTCTTTCTTTAGGAGGATCTACATATTCATCCCTTGTACTCCTCTCTTTTGCACATCCTCTACTATCTACTATTCAACAGGATGACCTCCCCTCGCTCTTCGGGCCTTGACAACCCTCCTTTCAAAATGAACAACGAGTTTGGGCTAACCGATGGCCAGTACCTAGGCGCAAATATACAGAAAATCCTGCTCTACCCGTGGAAGATGATAGATTACTATCTCTATCTAACTCGCACTGTCGAGCTCGGCCGCACGAGTGAGAACCGCCTCGATGAAACCCACTTGCTCACAACTAATGGATTCTTCCAGATTGACTATGATAAGTTATACAGCTGTATAACGACGCCCAGTATCAACTATGTTGCTTTTCTTGCTCTTCCTGTGCCATCCGCTGGACTGCCCGACAGGAAGATCATTCTAGGCTTCGATCTGAAGTCTCACCATCTACAGGCCCACCTGGTTGACCATGCATCTAGACGTCTTGCAGACCTTGGACGGGTGTGGAGCCGCGCAGAGTTAATCATCGATATCCAGGCAGATCGGTTTCTAGATATCCTAGTGTCTACACTTGATGGCCATCTTGATATTCTTCGTGTTGGTATGATTGGATACTTCCAAGAGTCCACCCGTGAGCTCCACTCGGCTCTTGATCTAGTGATTGCCATACAGTTTGGTCAGTTCCTGAGTGACTTTGCAGAACTGCTGGGCGAGGACAAGGTCCAGTTCACTAAATTCTACCAGCGGTATGATGAGCAGATGCGGGATCTGCTGCTCAAGGGTTCCACTAGGGCATGGTTTGCTGCGAGGGACGGGCTCAGCATTGAGCAGTACCGTCAGCGCGAGATGAACCAGCCTGTTTTGTTCGACTTGTTCTATGAGCCCTCCGACGTCCCTAGCAGCAAGCTCCGACTCCTTCAGCAGCAAGTTGAAAGGCCCAGAGAAAGTTTCCTTATCCCTCCGGCGCGAGACATACACGCCTTTGCCGATGTAGCAACCGCGATTCCGGCCATCGTCATGATCAGTGTCCTGATGGTAGATTAAGTTTGGCGGGTCGACTGACCTGTGGATCGATCCAATAGCCGATTTCACTAACTTTCATAGTTTGCTTATATACCCACAGTTATGTACGACGATCAAATAGAGAAATTCCCACGGTGCGATATGACACGTAGCACTGCAGTAAGAAAGTAAGAAAGTATGTAATAAGAAAGTAGAAATAACAGCTACACCGCCACAACTCAAATCATTCGCGAAACCTGTTTGTGTGGCGAGTGGCTTAGCCCCTGGTGGAGTCATCTAATCGAGAGCATTTCATTGGTTCATTCTATGCGGGGAGCTGCACCGCGGATCTTGGCAGCGTCATGAGCCACAATGATTCGCAAGTCGCGACTGGTGCTGGAGTACTTGGATCTGCACTGTGTTCAATTTCGCTTCCCTCTCAGCCCTGTAGCCCTGTAGCCCTACTATCCTTGGCTTCCCTCCCCTTGTTTGCCTAGTACTTTCCCTTAATTACCCGTTGATTCCCTCGTGCTTTGTTGTTGTCATAAACATTCCTCCCCTGCGACTCTTGTCGCTCCTCCCCAACCTTCCACCCTACCTATCCCTTAGACCCCTTTATCGCGTCAATTGCCTTACTTAGCATGGCTGCCGTTGCGGCTCCCGTCAATGGTATGATTTGAGGCTCTTGCACCAGGCGCGAAATGCGCGCAAAGCTGACAAGTTGCTCTTACTGCAGGGGTCGTCCCCAATGGCCAGTCCGCCCCCGTTGGCGCCAGCGGTCGCTTCGAACTGATATCCGGCCCTTTGATAAATCTGAAGAACATGCACTTCCAACCCTCGCCCGTCTGGCATGGCAGTGTGTTGATCGTCACCAAGCCCGGTCAGGACCAGCCCCAGCTGACCCTCCGTCAGCTCGGCCCCGTCGCGTCTCAGGACCAGCCCCAGCCTCAATCCGATCAGGCCGTCGACGGTCTCAAGCTCTATGAGGACCCCGACAAGGCCTTCTGGCGTTTCAGTTTGGCCGTCCCAGTCGAGTCTTACGAAGCTCGCTGGGAGTATGATATTCCCCGTCTCTTCGAGTCCGGCGAGCAATCCAAGGGTCCCTGGCAATTTGTGGTCCCTGCAGAGGACCAGTCCATGCGCATCATGTTCCACTCCTGCAATGGCTTTTCCGTGGGCACTGACATGGACGCTTGGGTCGGCCCCAGCCTGTGGAATGATGTCCTGCGTGTGCACGGCGAGAAGCCTTTTCATGTCATGGTCGGTGGTGGTGACCAGATCTATAATGACGGAATCCGTGTGGACGGCCCCCTGAAGCCGTGGACTGCCATTAGCAACCCACACAAACGTCGCACCCACGACTTCAACAACAAGATGCGCGCTGAGTGCGATGAATACTATTACGCCAACTACGTCCGCTGGTACAACACCGAGCCCTTCCGCGCTGCCAATGGCCGCATTCCCCAGGTCAACATCTGGGACGACCACGATATCATTGACGGTTTCGGCTCCTACATCGACCACTTTATGAAGTGCGCCGTATTCCGGGGGATCGGTGGTGTTGCTTTCAAGTACTACTGCCTGTTCCAGCACCACATTGCTCCGCCCAAGTCGACCTTCACCACTGATGCGCCTCAGACTATGCACGCCGTGAATGGTACCGCTGGCGTAGACGAGCGCCAGCTCGAGAACACCTACGTGCTCGAAACCCAGGTCGAGGACGATAGCTGGATTCTGGGCAAGCGTCCGGGCCCTTATGTGGAGGAGCGCAGTCGCAGTCTGTACATGCGATTCGGAAAGCGCATTGCCTTTATGGGCCTGGATGCTCGTACGGAACGTACTCGGCACCAGGTTAATTACCCCGACACCTATGACATCATCTTCGACCGTCTGAAGCACGAGATTGAAGCTGCTAACGGGGATATCAAACATCTGGTGGTCCTTCTGGGCGTTCCGATCGCGTATCCCCGTTTGGCGTGGCTCGAGAACATCCTCACTTCGCCCGTCATTGCTCCGATCCGTCTCCTCAACAAGCGGTTCGGTATGGCGGGTGGCCTGTTCAACGAGTTTGACGGTAATGTCGATTTGTTGGATGATTTGGACGACCATTACACTGCTCGTCAGCACAAGAAAGAGCGCAAGATGCTCCTCCACAGCCTGCAGGAGTTTGCTCGGGCCCACTCAGTGCGCGTGACCATCTTGAGTGGTGATGTTCATCTGGCGGCTGTGGGACGCTTCTACTCGAAGACCAAGCTGAACCTGTCCGGCGAGAATGACCACCGATTTATCGTGAATGTGGTCAGCAGCGCCATCACCAACAAGCCTCCTCCCAAGGCTGTCGCCAATCTGCTGGGGCGCCGCAACAAGATTCACCGCCTGGATCACTACTGTGATGAGACTCTCATGCCGTTCTTTGATAAGCAGCCCGGCGGTGTTGAGAAGAGTGCCTCGTGGAACAAGGTCACCATGCCTTCGCGCAACTACGCCTGTCTCACCGAGGTGGTCGGTCCGGCTACCGACGGCGGCGACGAGTCCGCTAAGCTTGAGAGTTTGCCCAAAGATGGCCATGCACCGCTTCACAAGGGCGAGGTCGATGCCGGCACTACCCATGCGGCGGCAGATGGCTTCAGTAGTAACAGTAGCATGTACGGCGGGCTGGATGTTGCCATTCGCGTTGAAATTGATCCCCACGACATCAAGGGAACCACCGAGGGCTATGGCTTCAGCAGTAAGTATGATCCGAGTGTCTGCGATCCCTGTTCTAACCAATGTCTAGTTCCCCCTCTGATCGCTACTGAACCGGCGCCTGGTACATCCTCTGGCATGAGCCTGCACTCGCGCCTGTCGCACCAGGATATGAAGCGCGAGAGTGCAGAGAATCCAGGCCGCCCATCGACTGCGGCCTAATTGTAATTGTATATTCATGGTCTGCTTTGGTGCTTTGATTGATACCTCTAGTGTGGTCTTTTCCACATTTCAACGCGAACCTTATCTGATTAGTTGTTTCATTCCCCTCTCAGGGATATATTTACTTCTTATGGCTTAGAGCCTTTCTTATCTCTCCACGTATTAATAAGGTACGAGCTTCGTCATTGCTATGGTGGAGCTTTCGGAGAATTATGCGAGGAAAGGGGCTGATAAGAGCAGAGCTACAGTGACCGTTTAAGTAGGAAATTGAGCTCATCCCAATGCAGGCATCGCATCCTCCACTGCATCGATAGGCTCGCTTTTCCGTATTCCCGCGCACTCTCTGCTCTCTGCTCCCTGCTCTAGCTTCTCGGCAGGAGCTGGATAATCATCACAATATAATGCACACATATCCGCGTTTCCGAAGTCATCGCTCATCCCTGTCTCTTTTCAATTCCAACTGCTGATTGACCTTGTCCATTAGACATTGAAGAGAGACTCTACTCTCAAGATGATTCTCGATCCAGGTAGTGAGAAAATCGCCGGGCCTGATGATACCGTGGATCAGGAAGCTGGCGAGATCGCCAGCGTCCATGAGCGCGAGGAGCTCGATCGCTTAGGTTACAAGGAGGAGATGCGTCGCAATCGCTCTGTCATCACTCTGCTCTTCCAAACACTGGCCATGGCCGCCATTCCCTATGGCGAAGGTGGCCCTCTGCTGAGCGCCATCTACGGCGGTGGTCAACTCTCCATCTTCATCGGATGGATCGTCGTCTGTACCCTTGACCAGTGCATCGCATTCTCGCTGGCCGAGCTGGCCTCTCGCTACCCTACCTCTGCCGGTCCATACTACTGGACTTTTCAGATTGCTCGCAGCTCCAAGTCAACCATCTCCTTCATCAATGCCTGGATCTGGCTCATCGGAAATTGGACCATCACTCTCTCCGTTAACTTCGGCTTCGCCTCCCTAGTCTCAGCTACCATTTCCATGTACCATCCAAACTGGAGCGCAAGCAGCTGGCAACTCCTCCTAATCTTCTACGCCGTCTGTCTCGGTTCCTTCATCATCTGCACCTTTGCAAACCGCTACCTGCCCCAGGTCGACATCGCCTGTGCAACGTTCACCGCTATAACTATCATAGTCATCCTCATTGCCGTCTCCGTCAAAGCAGACTTGGGCCGCCACAGCGCCTCCTACGCCCTATCCCACTACGATGAATCCTTCTCCGGCTGGGGCGGCTTCACCTTCTTCATCGGCCTCCTCCCAGCCGCATACACCTTCTCCGCTCTAGGAATGATCTCCTCAATGGCCGAAGAATGCTCAAACCCAGCTATCAAAGTCCCTCGCGCAATCTCTCTCGCTGTCCCCGTCGGCGGTATCGCCGGCCTCTTCTTCATCATCCCCCTATGCGTCACTATGCCCCCTCTACAAGATATCATCAACAGTCCAGGCGGCCAAGCCCTCCCCTACATCCTCCACCGCGTAATGGGCTCTCCAGGAGGCGGCCTCGCCCTCACTTTCCTAGTCCTAGTCATCACCCTCTTCTGCTCAATAAGCATCACCGTCGCTGCCTCCCGCTCCACCTGGGCCGTCGCCCGTGATGACGCTGTCCCTCTCGCCCGTCTTTGGGCCATCGTCCACCCCCGCCTCGGCGTACCAGTCTATTCCCTCGCCCTGCTAACAGCCATTCAAATGCTCCTGGGTTTAATCAACCTAGGCAGCTCAAGCGCCTTTACAGCCTTCGTCTCAGTAGGCGTCATCGCTCTGGCTGTAGCATATGCCATCCCCATCTCTTTGAGTCTATTCCACGGTCGTGAAGAGGTCAAGCTTGCTCCGTGGAATTGTGGCTCGTTGGTTGGTACGATGGCTAATATTGTCGCTTTGGCCTGGATTGCTTTTGAGCTCGTGCTTTTTAGTATGCCTACTGCTTTACCTGTTACCTCCGTTAGCATGAATTATGCTTCTGTTGTGTTTGTTGGCTTTATGGCTATTTCTGCTGTTTGGTATTTCGCTTATGCGAGGAAGTGTAAGTTTTCCGTTTCTTTCCCCCTATGGGTTTGTGCTGCTGCTAACTTCGAATAGCGTATAAGGGGCCCCCGGAGTCGGATGCGTTGGATTGATAGCGCAGAGTACCGTTCTTATTATTTCGGGTGTGAATCAAGTCATCAATCTTTAACCTACATACAAGCTCCAGTGATCATGGTTGTTTACGACTGAAGTATGGGCGGGTAGCCTAAGCACCAAGCATGGCCCTATTTCGATTCCCTACCGCGCCTTGGCTATAGCGCTGGCGAAGGTGATCGTCCAGGACACGAGTTCAAGTTGTCTATGAACCTGGTATTGACGGCCTAGCAAAGTGGAACGCAACCAAATCAACTTTCTTTGCCGAATTAGCCCTCGGCGTGTATATAAGATCCCAAGTCAATCAAATTCAAGACACAACTGTAGGACGAGTGCTCGTGTAACTCACTCTATCTTGTGTTCCTCTTGTCTCTGGTTTGCCCACTGCGGTGAAGAACTGTTTGTGTTCTACTCGGTAAATAGATTTGGAGTTCTCTTCGGGATTTTCCAAAGCACAGAGATCTACTTTCAGTCCTCTTACACCTAGGTGGTGGTGACTTTATGCTCCGTGTACCATTTATTATCTTTGGTATCAATGGATTATGTCTGACAGCTAAGGGCTTAATAGCAATGGATTGATTCGGTTCGTATGAATACTTCGTAGTCGATCCCAATCTCTGGTAAACTCCAGTGTAAGCTATACTCGTTTACTCCTTATCAACGTGTTGTCCATCCCGGTCACCATCACTGTTTCCCCGTCGTTGACGCGGTACGCCCTCGTTAGGAGAGTGGGTAACCGGTACCGGGTCACTGGGTCGGCGCCGTCGGACGAGCTGGTATCCCCGATCCAGTTCGATTTCAACGGTCTCACGCACTTTCAAGGCACTAATGGCGGGCCACACGCCTCGCTCGCCTTTGAGTGTCCATTCTGCCACGCGTTCTCGAGTTGGTTTCTGGAAGAGTTTGGCCACGTCTTTGATAGAAAGATCTGGCACGAGGGTTAGGTTCGGGCCCGGGATTGTTTCGTCGATTAAAAGTCGACTGACGGCACCGGGTAATACGCCGATGTAGTCGAGTTGGCGGAGTCGGTGGCGGAGTTCGACGAGGATGAGGCGCATTATTGAGCGAGAGATGTTGTGCCAGCCGGTTTGGCGGCGGTCGAGGATGTTGAGTTCGGACCGGAGGAATGGGATGAGATAGGGCCTTGCTTGTGAGACGATGAAGTGGTTGACGTTGAAGAGTTCGGCGATTCGGGAGAGTGGTGATTCTCCTTCGTTGTAGTGAACGTGGCGCCATTGATGGAGTACTGCGTCCTGTGTGTGTGGCCAGGGCATGATCGAGCCGGTCTCATCTTTGCAGTAGATGGTAACCGGGGAAGCGAGCATCGACGAAGATGAAGCGTTCGAGGCGGCGGCAGCCGACCAGATCAACTAGTTTCCTTGTCAGATCACTTGTATACCGAGTTTCGAGTAGGAAGATACATACCACATTGGGTGCGGTCAGGTAATTGAGAAGGTTTGGCGTGCCATCCTTGCTCCCGGTTACAACAGTGATATTCAAGATGCGTTTGGACCGAGCATACGCCTCTTCAAATGTCAAATCACCCACGTTGGCGCGTACACACTCTTCTAGCAACTCCGTGTCAAACAGATGACCTGTTCGAAGGAACCGCTTCACACGCCGGAAGAAAGTCCGGATCCAGCTCTCTTCAGCCCCATCGTGGTCTTTCCGACGACTATTAAAGACAGAAAGATCAATTCCATCCCCGTCCAGTAACGAAAGCAGTTCATTCTCGGGGTGGATCCCAACGAGAGCTGCAATCATAGCTCCCGTAGCTGTACCAGTGATGATACGCGGGAGCAGTCCCTGGAGATGCAAAGCCTTGACCACTCCCAGGTGGCACAAACCAAAGGCTGACCCGCCCTGTAAGAGAAGAGTCGTACGGCCAAAGGCCTGTCGGGTATCATGCAATAGCTCCAACTTGGCCTGCGGGGTGAACATGATGGCCTGCGCCGGCTCCTGCGCTTGCTCGGGCCGCCACCTCGTCACATACTGAATAGACAACGCGACCTGCGTGATGTAGTCGTCGATTAAAAGCTTGGTACCTCCATAGGCATGCGTGAACAGTTTGGTCGTGGTGATGTTGCCCAGGTTGCGTACCAACCCCGATCGCAGCAGGTTGGCCAAAGTCGTGATGTCGCCGCTCCCGCGTGCGCTCATCAACGCCTCCAGCCGCCCTAGGATCAGCCGGTAGTCGTAGTGTCGACTGACGGGATTTTGACGCCTGGATACTTGGTTAGCAGTCGTCTCATCGCTCGGGTCGAGTGAGGTACCAGAAGTCCTTGCCTAGCACGTCGTCCAGCTCACACGCGGCCTCTTCCCACACCTCGTAGGTCTGCGCCGTAGCAAGCGTGTGAATGCATCGGTCTCGAGGAGATTTTGAGGTCCACCAAGAGAGCAGTTTCTATACATCGAGTAAGCCGTGGTTCTAGCATTGCGTGGCCAATCTATCCATCTTAAGTGGACGCCCGCCCACTTTCTCCGCGTAGAGAGGACACTCACAGCTCGCCAGAACTGCGCGACATCCAGAATCATGCCGAAGATGGCGGATAAAACACTCCACTGCCAGGACAGCCAGGACCCCATTGCGCGCGAGGTCCAAGTCGGGGAATCCGGCAGATCGGGGCTTTCACATGCTAGAGTATGGCGTCACGCGACTTGGGGAAAGCACGTCCTTGAATCGATCACAAGATGTGAAGAATGAAGGATGATAAATGAAAGATCAAAGAGACGGGGAAATTGGGTGACGTTCGTTCTACCGAAGTTGAGGTTGGCGGTCGCGTGTCCCTCGGGTCTCGACTCTCGACCTCGACTCTACGTACGAGTACAAGAATGTACGCAGTACAATGTCATGCAAATGAAGATATAATGGAAAACACTAAAGTGACCATGACCACCATTTTTATGGATTCTTCGCTACATGTCTCATATAGGTCATTCCAAGCTGAAAGTTGAAGGTCGTTTGATTTTTGTCATTTCGCTTTGCTTCCCTATATGCAAGTAGGCGAAATTAAAAAAAAATCTCTCCCGGACACCCGAACCCATCAAGAGTCATTCTTTACTCCTCAATAATGTTGCCCCGCTCCGACACGTACAGACCGTCCAAGAACTAGAATGAGTATTAGCATATTGGTAGGCGACGGTAGGCCATGACAGGCGACAGGTAGATTGTAGACCCACCTTACGAATATCCTTGTTCCGGACACGGCAGATCTGCTGGATGTCGGCGGCGCTCTGGGAGACAGCTTCCAGCGAGTTGCCGGAGAGCTGGAGCTCATCCTTGACGTTGGGGGAGGGGACGACCTCAACACCGGCCTGAGCAGTGACGCGGCGAACGAACTTCTCACCCAGGAAGTTACTGCAAAAAGAAACCGTCAGTATTACGGTTCGCATGTCGGGTTATCAGGTAGAAAGCAGAGTGTTTCCATACCGGATCTCAATCTCGACCCGGCCAGTCTCGGCGTTCTTCTCAATGTTCAAGTTGATGGGGAAATGGGCGTAGACGTAGCGCATCTTGTACAGGAAGCCGCGGGTGACACCGATGATCAGGTTGTTGATGATGGTGCGGACGGTACGGAGGGTAGCGACACCCTTGCGAGCACCGTGGTGCAGCTCGATCGAGATGACGTTCTTCTCGGGGCGGCCGAAGGTGACGGCGATGTGGGAGAGGTCCTTGACGAGCTTGCCACGGGGGCCCTCAACGCTCACAACCCGCGAACGAATGTGAACCTTCACTGTAGAGAGAGAACATCACGAATCAGTCCCAATTCTTCTTTTGCCTGTCCTTCGCTCGATCCGTCGTTCCCAAAAAGCCAGGAAAAATTCTTCCGTGTCGTATTTGGCTTGTAGAATTCCAACGGAATGGTGTAATCTCGTCGCGAAGCAATTGTCCCTATTCATGGCCATGTGCGATGTCCACGATATTGGGTGCGACGGATCCCACCATTCCCTCCAGTTCCTCGAAAAACAGAGAAAGTCGCATGCTCACCATTGTCCGGAATGGGCAGCCGTTCCTCGGAGTGAATGTACCGCATCTTGACTGCGTGGGTGGTATTGGCCGAGGGGGTGAGTTGTCGATGTCGGGAGGATCAAAATTCGGGTTGGAGTTGTTGGTGGAGCGAAATTGCATGTCACGGGATTGTGCGTCGCTTAGGGCTTGATCGAGCTTAGCGTAGGGTTGCTTATCGCCAGCTCCTTATCGGCACGTGATTCCCTTTTGGGGATCATTTCGATTACGGATTTCATCTCAAATATTATTACTATGTACAGACGAGTCATTCTTGACATATCGCGAAGAAGAATACAGTGGATAGACTGAAGAATTGATCATTTCAGCAAGTCCCTCATAGTTGCCCCTCACTAGGGGCAGCCCGCGTCACCTCTGCCACCCATTTGCCCCCCATTGTTCGCAGCGTCGATGCCAGCTCGTCGCTCTGGTCCAGGGCAGCAATGTCATCCCCGCCTCCGATGCTCTTTCCATTCACCAGCACATTTGGAACCGTGCGACGACCCGTGTTCTGTGCGAGGAGTTCCTGAAGACCCGGTCCGATTGGGTGCTGGTCGAGCTCGACGACAAACGGCTTCGGGGAGATCGAGTAGCGGTCAAGTAGAATCGACTTGGCTCTTTTGCTATAGGGGCAGTAGGATTTGGAAAAGATTATCACTAAACCGAGTGCGCACATCCGTTAGCTTCGATGTTCTGCAGTGTGTAGAGGAAAAAAGACAAAGACAAGACAAGCATACCAGGAGACCGCTTCAGGATCGAGTTCAGCTCGCTCTTTGCGTCCAGATGGTCGGTACTTTCCTCCTTGTCCTCAACCTTCGAGTCTGATGATGACGACCCCTGTACATCCTTATTCTTGGGCACCGTCATTTTTGTCCGTCCCGCAATGGAGATCTCCTCCATCTCTTCGCTCTGCTTCGCCGGTGGGATCACTGGGTGCTCGGAATTGGCACTATCCATATGCTCAACCTTCGATCCTTGTCGGGGAATCGCGTCCTGGATCTTGTCTTGTTGCTTTGCATGCTTTGCATCCTCCTTGGCCCTCATTGCATTGAGGGTGGATCGGTAGAACTTTTGATTTTGAATACTGCTTGCCTCTCCCTGTACAGATGGACATTGCCAACATTAGTACTGTGCGACACGGATAGAGAAGATTGCGATCATGTACCGAATAGTAAAAGGTGAGGAAGAGGATCGCAAGGACCGCGACTACGATGAGTCGCATACGCCGTTGTGTAGGCATATTGAGTGGTACTCAGTCACGCTAGATGACGGAGATGTTATAGGGTCAGATCGGAATGAGATGGAAGGAAAGGCGAGCCTGGACGACCTGACGCGGTTCTCCAATGCGGGAAGCGATACGTGACAAGAGCCCCAGTGCCAAGGAATCCGCCGATCAAGCTTCGATGATGCGGCTTGGCTCGAACATGGGACTTTCACGGTTTTGACATGAAATATGATCCAGAAATGCTATTTTATCGTATGCAAAGTGTCCTAGTTGATGCGGGGGGTGGTCCAAGGATTCCAAGGATTGTCCAGGGGCCAATGAATGTGGGACTCGGACTGAGCGCGATACCTGGCAATCCTACGTCACTACATGACATATGGAAATGTATACCTGAGCGACACGAGCTGCACGATCTAAACTCTAAACGAGGTCTATTAATTGAGTCGTACTGGACCTGATGAAATCAAATTGACTGGGTATTATGCTAAATCACAGGATTTTGGGTCCGGACATGACTCCACATGAGAAATCCATAGACGGCGTACATCAGCCACTATTATGTTTATGTATAGGATGTATGTGTATGGAGCTAGAGTAAGGCTCAAGATCAGTAGATCAAGCAGACCACAGAACCAGCTGTAGTATCCGGCATCGAAGGGGATTAGCGATTAGGGGGACCGCTAGGGTCCAGGCGTAATGCGTGGGGAGTCGAATGGATAAACGAAGTAATAGGCTGGTTGAAAGTGTCAGGGGTCGGCGACCGAGTGTAAAAGTGAAAGTAAAGAAGATCGTTGTATAATCAGGTGGGAATGGAATGTCCTGGTCGCGCAGTATGGTTGGCATTTGCGCGTCGTTTACCCTGGACAATGGTGGTCCAGTCATCCCATTCTTTGGCAATTTCGGTGAGAACACTGCCCATCACTCTGGCAGATGCCATGAGACCGTGGCTTTCGCCCTCGATGATTCGCACTTCACAGCGTCGCATTGTTTTGCCCAACCATTGGACGTTTTCCACGGGCACACGGCTATCTTTGCTACCGTGATGGATAACCACGGACCGAGTGATATCAACATAACGGAAGCCAATGGTCTGGCGGCGTTCCAGACAGGTCAACAGGTCAACGGCTGGGTTGGCATTCGTGGTGGCGAGGTCCCAGATCTTGTGCGTAAGGCGGGTGTCGTAGTCTAGTTGGCGCTCATGCTCTTCTTCGGGAGACTTCGCACGAGATCCAAGAGTCGCGTCACTCGGCCGAGCATGAGCGACAGACGATGTTTTTGGCCCATCCAGTGGCGCCGGATGTTCATCTTGCTGCTGGGAGTTGAGCCGAATGCCGAGGCTGCTGTCGAGCAATGGAGGTTCTGTTTCCGTGGGAGAGGCTTCTTTCGTGGTTTTGCGCTTTGATCGTCGAGGAGACTTGGGAAGGCTGGTGGTGATGCTGGCGCTGGTGGTACTCATGAAACTGGTGTTGGCTATTTTAAGGAGAGACGTTGGAAGAGCGCGAAGGATCTTTTGCGAATACGGGACCGCGTTGGTTGGCGCAGGCTCTTTCTGGGAACCGATGGTGGAGAGCTGAGATGGAGGGATCCAGGGAGCTAAGAGATGGATGCGTCCTCGGATATGCTGTGGAATTCGAAGAGCGGTGGCCAAAGCGTAGATCGCTCCAGCGGAGTGTGCGAGAATTGAGAACTTAGTGACTCGGAGATGGTTACAAACGATGGCGACATCATCTGAAGTTGCGGTTAGTGATAGATCGGCGGTGTTCTACTATGACATTAAAGACTCACCAGGCCAGCTGAGAGGGTTGCTCGGCTCGTCAAGTTGATGCGGTCCGCTCTCTCCAACACCAGGTCGATCTAGAGTGACCAGGCGCAGGTTGAGAGTTCGGGCCAGCTCGTCATAGAACGCCATGAGATATCGGGTAAGACCCATTCCCAGGCAGCACAACACAACGTGACCTTTAGGGTTGCCCACTTCGGAGAACGCAATAATGCGGCCGCTAGTTGGATGGACCACAGTCTGTGTTAACTTCGGAGAGAAAATGTAGTCCTGAACCGCCAGATCAATCGAATCTGCACTGGACGGTCTTTCGGTGTTGATTGAGGGACGTCCGACCGACAAACCGCCAGACGGCGTGCGGCGGTGTTGCTTGGTTGGTGTGACTGGTTCCAATGATCGCCTATAAAGAGACTCTTCATCCTTTGCCGAGGGCGGCTTGGGGAATTGAGGGGCAAAGTTGGTGGGCCTCGACGCCAAAGGCTGCCCCGGCTTCCCAGATCGGCTTTTTCCGGTCATCACGGACGGTGATGGGGCACTGTCATCCAGGACAAGACGGTCGCCCTTCGGTTCACTATACGTCGCACGAGCTTGCTCCAATTTGCTGGTGCTGCGAGGTGATTTGGTTTGCTTGAAAGGGATCGTCCTCGTGGACATGCCAGGACTGTCATCTGCTTCTAGCTCGGTCTTGATTTTCTGCTGCTGATTCTTCACTTCCTGTATTCTCCGTGTCACCTGCTCGGCGTCGTTGCTCGTCCCTGGCAGACCATTCTGTGCAACCGAATCTTTGCTTGCAGTGGAAGGGTATCGACTATGGCGAGCAGATCTCCTCTTCTTCGAGCCTGAGGATTGATGCCGCAGAGAGGAGTCCCGGGTTGGGATGTATCTACCGCTTCCGATACCTCCAGGGTTGTTGTGGGTATCTGGCGTACTTTGGACCGAGGGGTGTTCCCTGGCTGGCGGAGTACGGACCGCCTGGCCGTCACTTGAACCTTCTTGGAGGCCGTTAGGGCCGCTCTCTTCGGCCACGTTCGCCATGGAGTATATCGAGCGCAGACTCGCTCGATTGCGTGGAGTGTTATGACGCAAACTGTCGTTGAGGCTATTCGTCTTGCGCAGGCGATCTGCCTGCGATTCGATATCGTTTGTAGAATCCCGCGACGATGACTTCTTCAGCAGCCCCAGTGACCCCTTGAGACTTTTTGTGCGCCCGGCCGAACTGTTGGAGGCAATGCTCGTGGCAGTCGAAACACGGGGAAGGGCTGGCTCCGCACTGATCGTGCCGAATGTGGTATCTTCGGGAATGGCCCTTACTGACGTATAAGAATCCCTCGATGCAGGCCGAGTGGATGCGTCGTTCGATTTAAAGGACTTGAACCTCGGCGAACGCGGGGACTTGGGAGTTTTGGGCGACGGCGGCGCTCTGGCCATGCGAATAACTGGCGAGGAGGCAGCATCATCCGGATGCAAAAATGGAGTGTCTTGGGGCTCCTCGACCGTCGCACACGTCCCGAAGCTCATTCCAAAGCCATTCTGTTGCGAAGGGGGTATGGTGAAACAGGGTGCAGTGTGCGGCACTTCGGGCAAACCAGGATCGGACGAATCCTTGGAGTCGATGCGCGGCACGGTATCGAAATGCGAGTTCAGGGGCACCGAGATTGTGGATAGGGACGAAATCAGCGACGAGATGACTTCAGGCGACGTTGGATCGGCGGACGAGTTTGCTCCCTTTCCGCGCAGGGTGCCGAGAGATTTGCGACGGCGGCGACGCGACAGGAGTGCCGATTCGGCCTGCCTTGGGGTCGCCGGGGCGCCTTCGTTCGGATGCATGGCGTTCACTAGTCAAGGGATATCGAGAGGTCTCGATTCCGAAACCTCACCCTAGAGATCAACGAGATATGCAGGGTGGATGGCAACGTGCATGATTTGCTGCAGCTGGACAGATGCAAAAAAGACCTTGTAAAATGAAAGGAGTGTTTCCCCCTTACAGTTATACTAAGTAGTCGAGGAAGGAGAGGTGAACCGATAAGAGAAGTTTAAGAGAGTGGCTGGAAAGAGATGTGTCGAAAATTAGAATAGAGAACGTAAAATATTGAAAGGAGTCGATCTTCAAGGAGAGAGATATCCCCTCGGGGATTTTTTAGCGTTCGCGGGTTCAGCTCTTGAGGTCCACTTGATGGATCCGACTGTAATTTCCCGTCTGTGTACACATCCAATTCGGGTATCGCGGGCTGAGAGCCATGGTTCGTCAAAGATCCGTAACTGGAGCCGTGCTTGTTTATTCTCTCCTTCTTTGTATTCCTAGCGATATACAAAATAGCTCGATATGTACTCCGTACCTACCTAGAGATACTCTATACGACCCACGTGGAATGTATGGAATGCTTCATTCTCACACTCTTCTAGAAGACCCCTAAATCCGCCAAGTGATCGTCGGGAGCCCGCGATCTCGGAGATGAGTGTGGCTGGTGCAAAGTCGAGCCAAACGCTTGTCCCAGCTGCCAAGCTGCCGACTATTTGTGGCTTCATTGCTGATTTACATCGATCTTGTATCTAGATACTTCTTTTATGTATTAGTAGCGCTGAAGATATCTAAGTAGGTAAGTAATGATATTCCGAGATTGTCGTGGGTACCACTAACCACCCGTTATATATAGTTGCCCTATATGTACGACGAGTAGGATTAAAATTGGTAATAGCCCGAAACTGCGCCAGTGGGAAGATTTCCCATAGGCTCTAAGCTTTCCTACAATCCCATTGTCAACTTGCGATATTTACACATGTCTATGGTGGTGGAAAGTCAATCACTGTGACTCTCGGAAGCAAAGCGCCCTCAAGGCTGACCGCCCGCACCAGACGGCAGTATCCCACATGCCCAAAGCTAGTTATTCGTATCAGGCCAGCATTCTCACACAGGCCAGTCCACTCTTTACTCAACTGGCTCATTTCTTTTTGCGCTGCATGATCGCGAATGATATCCATCTGCTGTTAGACATGCGGTGACCCATCTGTGCTACCAACTCCATTGTCCGCAATGGACGCCTATCCCGAAGACTACGTCAACCACAATCTCCCCTTGATCCTGCTTTCGGGGCTCGAGGCAGGCCCCGAAGATGCGTCCGGCCCTTCAGCCCAGTACCCGCTTTTCCATGAGAGGGGCCACAAGATCTTCTCGGATTTCCCTCCGTTGAGCGGGGCTGTTGCGGAGGACTTGCGGAGAGTGCTCTTGGAGGAAGATGGGTCCAACATGCCCTGGAGGGCTGGACTGGGCTCAAATGGCAGTTCTGCGTCGCCGCACATAGGATACAGGATCAAGAGCACGGGCCGAGTAGGTTCTCCCACTTGCTGGCCAGGATGATGCATGCTAACGTGCCGCTAGTCTTATCAACTCCCCCCGCGAAAGGCAGATCCTCCTTTAAGCTTGTCCCCTAGAAGCTCAACAGCCGATTCAGATATCAAGATTGCGACCTCTACCACGCCCGTCGTCCTCCACTCGCCCATATCACCCTTGACACCGAGCTCCCCCACATTTCCAGATGGTTTGCTTACTCCGCTGTGGGTGACGAAACACCAAGATATTGTTCCCGCGGCGGTGATCAATTTCTTTCCTTTGTCCATGGACCCAAATATGAACTCGCTGCGCGACAATCAACTTAAAATCGAGATTAATAGTCTGAAAAAGGAGTGGTGGTCATCTGGCTTCAAAACACGGTTCTTGACTGTCTTAATATCAGAGGAGGGTGACGGAGGATATATAGGTGAGGTTGATGATCGTGTGGCAGGTATTCGGCGAGCAACAAATTTGGACCCAAGGTCCATATTTGTGATTCCCTCCGACGCCACGTCATCCGAGCTCAAAGACTTTGTCGAGTCATTGTTCTCTCTCCTGCAACCTTCTGTCGTGGAGTACTACAGGGACTTGTCTAAGCACGCTCGACGCAAACGGAATCGAAGCAGCATCCCTGCGCCGACTGCACCACCGACAACCGGTACATCACAAACGCTCTCACTCCAAGGGTGGAACGTACGCTATGAATTCAAGCTAGGCATCTTCGCAGAGTTTCGCCAGGAGATGGATGCTGCTTGTCGCAATTACGAGAGTGCCTATGACACACTGTTTGGACAAGAGGTATTCGAAAACATCGCAGGCTGGGATGCTCGTTTCAACGATGCGCGTCTTTTGGGTGATGCGCTCGCCATTCGAATCATCCGCTGCTTGCTTTGGACGGCCCAGCCTACTGCGGCAACGCGTTTCTGGGTTGATCACAGGCTCCGGACGAAAGACATCGTGGATCGCAGAGGCAAGGGCAGCAAAAACTATGGCTGGGAAGCCTGGGAGGCACGGTGGTCAATGGTCATGGCTCAGCTTATTCGACGCGCAGAGATATCTCCGGCAGTAACCGAGGCTTCTCCCGACCAAGCCCCGATTCCATCAATCTTTATTACGCCAGAGAAATCCATTCCAACTAACGAGCGAGTAAACCCGTGGGAGCAATTGCATCACGAGGGGTATTGGCTGTATCGCTCAGCCAAGCACTCCATGGCCCGTCGAGCTCTTGCCCTGCAGATCCCTAATGAGGATCGGATGCCGCCTAGCCAATCTCCTGCCTCTCAAATCGCCAGCAAATCTTATTTGTATGATACCTATCTCGCTCCAGACACCCACGTGGAGAAACCCCCACCAGGACAGGCTGGCTTTGATCATTCAGAATTGATTCTGAACACATTGAAGGCCGCTCTTGAGGAATTCTCGAAGCGACGCCAAACACGGCAGGTGGAGAGGCTCAGCCTTGAGATTGCCGAAGAGTATATCCGTATTGGCTTGTGGTTAGAAGCATACCATGTTTTACAGCCATTGTGGCCAACCCTCAGCTGGCGCCGCTCTGGTTGGTGGGGGCTGATGGAAACCTTTGGATGGGCTTTGAGAGAATGCGCATTGAACTTGAAAGAGAGCGAAACTCTTTTGCGGGTGGATTGGGAACTGCTCAACAAAGGTAAGCATAATCTCGATTGGACTGTTTTGATCTGAAAGAGTCTCTTACATGATATTATAGTTTTCCCTCCGAGACCTTCATGGCACTATGATATACATCGAAGCCTCGAGAGTTTTCCCTCGGAGAAGCCTCAGCCTTCTGTTGTTCTTCGGGCTGAAGACGTGATGACAAGCTGTAGGTTACCTTCCAAAAAACTTCATGCCTCACCAAACTGACCGTCGGCCTGAATCAGTGACTGCATCATTTGTCTTTGGAAAGTCCAAGGGCAATGTCGGGGAGCCTCTACAGACTCAACTCGTCATTTCATCATGTGCTCAGCGAGTATCAGCCCCGATCAAGCTTTCCGAGGTGAAACTTGTCTTCGAGGGGTGTCTTCGCCCAGTGAAACTCCAATCCGATCAGAATCAAGACTCCGACACGACAACCCCATCTTGCATTTCAGACATACCACTCCGTGAACCTAGCAGCCCGGGCGACCTGGCCCTTCCGTCTCCTACAGGCGGTTTGGCGACATTGGTTGGAATCGCGGACTTGACAATTGGGCCTGGTCAAACTAAGGTCTTTAATCTTGCTTGCATTCCTCGCGAAGCCGGAGATAGTCGCGTTGCTTCTATAGCGATGCTCGTCGACGGCGACAAGTTTGACCTTTCCTACATCATCACCGATCACGCCCTGTATGAGTCTTACTGGTGGCAGCGGACCAAAAAGGGCCCATCCCGCAGAAGAGTTGGCAAGGACCGAGATACCAGCAGGTGTAAGATCATGCCGAAGCCGCCTAAGATTCGCATCTCGACCCCCACTCTCAAGGATACCTATTATACCAATGAACGGGTGGCTCTTCAAATCGGTCTGCACAATGAAGAGGATGAAGGCGCTGATGTGTCCGCGGAAATCCGACTCTTCGGCAGCCCCGAGTCCACCACCAGACTTGAGTGGCTGGAGGGAGATGAAGGCTCAGAACCTCTGGAATCGGGAACAAGCACCCCGACAGAGGGCCCATCCCACTTTTTGAAGCGGGATGTCGGTGTTATGGAGCGCTCTTCTGACAAAAATCTCACCATTGTGTTGGCCGACACTCAGGATGCTGCGAAATACACACTGGAGATCTCTGCCGTGTACCATCTCGTCTCCGACATCCAGACCCCTATCATCAAGACCATTACGGTCGATATCTCGTTTGTGCGACCATTCGAAGCCAACTATGAATTCCTACCTCGCGTTCACCCCCAACCATGGCCGAATTTCTTCACTGTCGATGATGACTTAGTAGGCAAAAATGCTGAATCCACGCCCGGTGGTTTGTCCCAGCGATGGTGCCTTGATTCAAAGATGGTTTCCTTCGCCCTAGAGCCTCTTGTCATTGAAAAGTTGTCCTTGAAGCTCCTCGATTTAGGTGCCGGCTCCGTGTGCAATGTCGAGCCTGAAGTCCTCGTCAGCCCGGAAACTCCACACATCGCACTAGAAGAGCTGCGAGAGTCCAATTTCGTTCTGGACATTCAGAAGATGACACTGGGTGATCGTATTCCCGTCCCTCTCAACTTTGCATTGGAAATTGACTGGCGTCGGCTTTCATCTGATGATGAACCTTCACCCGATGTCACCACGACTATCCTGGAGATCCCCCGCTTCGTTGTCCCCATGGGTGAACCCCGTGTGCTTGCTTCAGCAACCCCCTCTAGTACCCTGTCAGGACTGATTCACCTGGAGTATACTCTGGAGAACCCTTCTGCGCATTTCCTCACATTCAACTTGATCATGGAGGCCAGCGAGCAGTTTGCATTCAGTGGGCCCAAGACCACCGTCGTCCAGCTCGTGCCGCTGAGCCGCCATACGGTGCGGTACAACCTTTTGGCCGCGAAACGTGGGCTTTGGATTCAACCTCAGCTTGTTATTATCGACACCTATTTCAATAAGACTCTTCGCGTTCTTCCAACGGGAGATATGCGTGCAGACAAGAAGGGGATCCTGGTATGGGTTGATGCGGAAGATTAAGGCCCCATGGCAGAACCTGGTGAACATCACGAAACATGTATTTAGGCACCTAATGATTTCCTTTGAAGAACTCCCATCTGTGGTTTTTACTGTGTGACGCTTCTTTCATTAGTTACCTTCTTACGGACCTTGGTCCGCCACCCGTATGCAAAACCACCTATATGCTATCGATCGAGAAAGGCTCTTGGTTATAGGCCGAATAGGCTCTCTCGGTAGGCCTGACAAGACCAAGCACGTACATCAACAGACACTGAACCTCTAGCCCGAGTATGTTAAAAAAAACCCACGCAAGTAAGAATTCCTCACTCGAGGAAGCCCTAGGTACATTGAGAACCGAGTCGAGACTAGATAACGCGTTACAATGTATATCCATGGACCCATTTAATCCGTGTGGGTCCGAGGAAGCCAATAAATAGAATTGAACGTGGTGGGGATTGTAGATACTGTAAGTTGGGGAAGTGGGGCGTGCTCCCTTATATCTCAGTAAATTATGTGTTTTTTCACCACCCCTCCACAATTACCTAGTGGTTAAGCCGGTATCCAACCCAGGCAATACCACTAGAAGGTCGGGTTCGAATCATGAAGTCAACACCATCATTATTGGGGCCCTTCAGAGATCGGACCTCGACGAGGATGGCCTTCTCTTTTCCTTTTTTTCTTTTTTGACCCTCTCTGACTTGAACTATTCAAACGGTCTTGACAGGACCTAAGGAAGTGGACCGGGTAAATGCAGTGTAGAGAAATGTTTACCCGGTTAGGTGACCACCATGTGGAAGATGTTGGGGACTTTGGAAGTGGACGTCTCTCCTAGCTTCACATCATGTCGAAAATCGATTCAAATATTACGAAGATGTTCCAGTATGTTTGCCTCTGAGTCATAATTTCCAGTTATTGCAAATAATGGCTACATCTTCGATTAAGAACATACGCTAGGCTGGTATGATGCTTCCTCCCCTCACGGGATGGAGACAGTGATTCCCAAAGGGCCCGTGAGACGTCTGGTAGATCATAGTAGCCACAATAGCTGTTACTTCCTCTGAAGTAAGGTTTTGATCTGCATCATCCAATAGTGTTCTCTGAGATGAATAAGATAATCATGAAGGGCGTAGGAGAGCTGGCCGGAATCTACCAAAAAGTCCTCCACATGCCACTCCGGCTGCCATTTATCTGGAGCTCAAGACTGGTTCAGTGGAGGATCACAGCGCCGGAATCGGGTCCTAAGACAATTAGCATTCATCCTTAATAATTGAGATCTTGGAACTCTCCACCGTTCACCTACCGCGAGTTTATTCTAGGAGGTGCAGTGCCATGGAAAGAAAGGGATTCGGCTTGTCCTTTTCTCTCCCATTCATCCATCTGGTTCTGGTATCTAACGTGTTTATACGTATCTTTAGCATGACCGAGCGAATCGCTGGCAACCAGATCTAACTGTTGATTGTACGTAGAGGTTGCACATTTGATTGCGTTGTCTGCTTCTAGGTATCTATAACTACTAGGTAGTAGCATCTCTCTAGTTCTGGTTCTTCTTTCTTCTTCTTCTTCTTCTTCTTCTTCTTCTTCTTCTTCTCCCTAGCTTAGTTACTTCGTTATTGCTACTACAAATACACCATTGATTCTTATCATGATTTGGCTCTGTACTTAAGCGTCGTGACATTACTTTTCTCTTACTTTTCTCTTAATTATCCTCTTTAAAAAGCATATAGAAATAATAGAGGTATTTCTCTATCCGAGGCCGCCTATATTGCTATATTGCCGCTGCCGCTGTAGAAGTTGCGCCGTGCCTAAGCATAGCTCTCTTATCGGCCCTCTTGCTAGGTCGCTCGTAGTAGGTAAGTAATCCTTTCCTATTTGCCCACAGCGTTAATCCTCCCTATCCCTAGATGTGTTCCAACCCATATTGTGAAGGCCTCTTTATGCCGGTGGACTGGATCACTTACAATCGCTGGAAACGGTGAATGCTAATATATTATATGCAGTCTCCATCTCTGGGGCCGATGGGCCTCAGCGCCCTGCCCTCCCCGCCCACCACAAGCCAAAGTAAGTACAGCTCTATCGAGCCTTCTCTTTTCCAATATCCACTGCTTCCATCAGTTTATTCTCTCTTGTCCCGGGCCTAACACCTTTGGTATGTCGATGCCCTCCTTAACATCAAAGAGAAGAAAAAATCTAGGCTCGAGTGAGTCACGACTGCTTGAGCCACTATGACTAGCTACGCGCGCATATATGAGGTGCCAAGTGCTAACGGGATATAAGCAGACAACGAATCCCCGGCGCCAAATCCGGGCGCTGGTCCTGTTACCGCCGCTGAACTGCGCCTGCTCCTGCTCCTGCACCCTGCCTTCTCTGAGGACCTCCTTAGAATACTCGCGGCGGTGGCCGGTCAGCGCCCGGATCCGGCAGAAGAAATTGGGGGTTTCGTTGCCCCAAAGGACAGGGATGAGGAGATGGAATAGGGTGGCACCCTGGAAGAGCCAGTTATGGTCATGTGTATGTTCTTACCAAAATCAAATTCCGGTTGACCCAACATGGTTGACATTGATGACATGGATGGCATGGATGGCATGTTACTCTTATGATGATGAGACCTCTTATTTACATGGAATCTCTGAGACTTCTCTCTTGTACATACGGAGTCTCTAAAATCTTGCTACGTTTGTATATCTTAAGTGCCTTTTGCATATCTACTGAAGGGTCCATTCTGGAACGTACAGCCGAGGGCATCATCGCCAATCTGATTTAGGGCTGTTGAACTGTCGACCTGGGCGTTGAGTTTTGGAGATGTATAGATTACGTTTGGCGAAACAAAAAAGGGTAGAAATAGTGATAGACGTCGATTTGGACATTGTGAGATATTGTTTGGATGTAACTCTGGACCAACGCAGTCTATGAATCCAGTATTATAGATCGATGACGAGACGCGAAGGGATATTCGGCTTCAACCTAGACTTAGGGTTCGGTTCATACACGGCTTCGATAGCACGCATAACGTCATGTTAGGGCAGAGCACTAGATATGAGAGACATAGAGCTTAGGCACTGGATAGAGATGTTGTATTAGTACAAAGATAGCAAGACGTATATGGACGCGAAATGAATGCGGGTCAGGGCACTAAAATATACGAGCGGCGAGTCCGATCAACAGGAATACAGTAGATCCTAACAAAATTGCATTGACTATTTCCTATCTCCGAGGGTATCGACACCGTATGGCCCGGTCGGGCTAAAAAGGACGTGGGAGATGAGATGCATGGACCGAACACCACCAACACCACGCTATGGCTAAATCAAAAAGGGACAATGGACTGGAAGACTACTGCCGTCGGCCACGGCCTCGCTTGGTCGTCGTCTGGCGCTCGTCGATGTCCGCTTCGTCCTCGTCGGTGCCCTTCTTCAGATCCTCGCCTTCTGAAAGACCCCATTTCTCGCGGTCGTACCAGTCTTCACCGTCGCTCATTTCACCAACGTGACCTTCGGCCTTGCACCACTCTAAAACGTCCGACTTCATGCGGCACGCACGAAGCAAGGACTCCAGCATATGCTCGAAGCCACGCACCGTCTCCTCTTGTTTTTGAATGTAGGACCACAGCAGACGCCGGGTTTCCTCTGCCTCGGCGGCAGGAAGACCGAAGTTCGCGTCTGGCCGGATTGTCTCTGGGACGAGGAAGAGAGGGTGGGGAGTTGGAAGGGTAGCGGCGGTATCGGCCGTAGAGGTGGGAGATCCGGCATCTTGGGTCGCGTTGGCTCGGGCACGAGTAGTCATGCGACGAGGCGGCGTGGGCGACCCGTCGTGCATCTCGGCATCCTGCTCGGTTCCGTTCTCGTTCTCGTCGAGATGTGCTGCTCCGATGTCGGCCTTTTCTCCGTCCTTTGAGGTACCCATCTCTTGTTTGTCTCTGGTGTGATTCGCCGCAGTAATTCTCTCGTTGTCTTCTTGGACTGAACCTTTTGTGCCGGTTGGATGCGGGGGCAGATCCGTGACTGTAGCATCCGCCTCCTCCGATTTAAGCTGTGTGACCTGTCCCTGAGCAGCATTGTTCAGCACAGTCCCCGCAGAGGCCACCGGGACTTCCGCCATCTCCGTATCATTATCTGTTCCCTGGGGTCCGTTCCCCGCCCCGTTCGCGATGTGTTGCGCCTCAGCCTCTTGAGGTGCATTGGCATCATCAGCAGGGAGTGTCCCAGATCCGCTCAATTCTTGATCGATAGACGCGCTTTGACCATTGCGCACGACCTTGGGCTCGAAGATGTAGCGGTCGTCGGGGGTTTCAAGGAGGCCACACGGTATCCATCCGAGGTCCCCAAGGAACTCCCGGTGAAGATTTCTAGCCCGCCAAAGAAGAGCCCGCTCTTGGCGCAGCTTTTCCTCGACTGCTCGCGTCATTTGGTTGAGGGCCGGGGAAGTGTAGGGTTGGGATAGCGAAGGGTGGGTCGGGAGTTCAGAGGGGTGCTTCAAAGGACATAAGAGAGCTGCGCGAGCACGAGATTAGTACTGCGGACAGCAGATTAAATGGTGTATTGGGATCACAAACTTTCAAGTGCAATTCCCGAAAACGGGTTCTCCTCGGCCACAGCGGCATCAGCCTCAGGATCTTCATCCAGCTCGTCGAGTTCATCGCCCTCGGAATCGTAGCGAATTGGGTTTCGCTGCAGGATATAACGCGTGTAGCCAGCATGGTCGACCTTCTATTCGCATGCCCAACAATGAGCGTCAGTCTCGGAGTCTTTCCAGCCGCCGCCACTCAGAGCCTGCAAAGGTATTTTCGGCCGGTTTCACGCACCTCTTTGTAGAATTCCTCGGCATTGACGTATCCCATAGCCCCCTCACGGACATACTTCGCGTTTTCTTTCATTTTATTGCCGCGGTTTGTCGGTTGGTTGATAGGATCCTCTGGCCCGGAATCTGGTACAAGATAGGACGTTAGCAATGTATCTTCCAAATATCATATTTGATGCCAACTTACCATCACGTTCCCTGCGCAGTGCCCGCTTCAGACCGACAATCGTGTCGGCGATTAGCGCCGCCTGAGTCGCCATGGCTGAGGGGTCTGCGACGGGCAGTGGGTTCAGACACGTTTAAGAGCGCGTAAAGAGAGGGGTCCTGAGGATGTGAACCGAGGCTCACTTTTGGTGTAAAGGCAATATAATAACGGGGACAGATTAACCCTGTCCAGAGTAAAGTCTGGAAAGGATTCCTCGAACAGAGCGCAATGGAAGTGACGAAGCTCGCGGAGAGAGCTGCGGCCGATCAATCACCGCTAGCTACTTTTGGAGGCAAGTGATAAGGCAGGCCACGTGACTAACCCTCGGCTTGTGACAACAATCAGTTATGGTTGTATCCGCGATGTCTTTGTTTCAAGATATTAGGCATCTAACTTCATATTCCATAGTAGGGGACCTTGTATACTCGTAGTCTCAACAATGAACATAATTGGCCGCCGGTTATTAAAGCTAAGAAGCTGGCCATTGCCAGCTTGTTCTAATTATAGAGCAAACCGTTTGTTTACGCACACATATTGGGCTCGTCTTCGCTGTGGGGATTGGGATTGTGTCGCTGTGGGTGGAGAATTGTCTTTTTTGTCGCGTAGGGTAAATAACAAAAGGGTATATGGAAAACACCCCTGCTGCTTTACTCAGCCTGTCGTACCATAGGCCAAGCAGCGTCTATCGTCTACTGTTCCAGCTTCGTTGAAGATTCCGATTGCGTCCGTGTGCTGGAAATTTGGTCACCCGCAGCCCGGGTAATATCCATCCGGGCTCATGGGTGACGAGATTATGGTCTTGAATCTCGGTTTACCCGAAGATCGAATGTGCAGGTTGTGGATGTTGAATGTCCCAGTCAACCTTGCTGTATGGGCATATCCATTTACTGCTTCTTGCCGCCCTGCTGCTTAGCGCGCTCTCGCTCACGCTTGGCATAGATCTCGGCAGTGAAGGGGCTGAGGAATCGGTCAGTTTGTTTCTTCAACCCATGATGGGAAAGAGGACTTACTCTTCCCACTTCAGAGCGAACCAGTACAACACAAACACTTGGGCGGTCAGAAGGATACCGGCCACCTTGCCCTTGTACAGAGCAACGCCGAGGAAGTTCAGAGTGCTTCCCCAGTACATAGGCGAGCCGGTCACGTTAAATGGGAAACCGGTGACCGGAGCGTCCATGAGAATGCCGAAGTAATCGCCGAGATAGGTGCCAGTGACGCCGAGAGCCCACATACTGGAGAGAACAAGAACGGAGCCGACGGCAAACAAAATACCACCGATAATAGGCTGGTGCACCGGAGCGTAGAAAGGCTGCTCGTCCAGAGCGACTTGGTATACATGGTCACGCAGGATACCCAGAGAGAATATGGCGAAGGCAAGGAAGTAGCATCCTTTGTAGGGGCCGCCAAAAATGCGAGTCAAGATGTGGTTGTTGTACTCTGTTCGCGTCAAATGTTAGCCGACTGCAAAAGTACCGCTTGTTGCCTCGGCTAGTGGGGTCGACCAACCGGCGCGAGCAACGATGCTACATAAGCCATGGGTCAGTTTTTGACATCAATGATTCAAGGAAAGGTCGACTTACTTCCAGAAAATGGGGTTAAATGCAATGGTGGCCGCAGACACTGCTGGGGTTAGTTCCGATCACATGCCAAATGCAAATGCGGAGAAGCTTCAGGTCTGGGAAGCTCGACGTACCAGCTAGCGACGGGGCGGAGAAATCGACAAAGTCGGGCAGGCTGGCCATGGTGCAGAATTGGAAGATTAGAGGTGTAGAGGTGAAGAAGTTAAGATGCCACGAGGGAACAGGGAAGAGGGAAGAGGGGAATTGAATTAGCTCGTGGTCGATTAAGTAAACAAATGACGTTGCTTGTTTCTCCGGTCACGGGATCCATGTTGCGACTTCTTTTTTTGCTGCCCAAGCTCTTTCAAACCGCTTCTGCTTATTCTCGGCATATTCCTGCTCATTCTTTGACTTCTGCTTCCCCGAGAAGCTCGAACTTTCGACCATCGCCATCCCCGAGTACATACCGTGCTTCTCGCGCCGTCAATGCCGCGCCGAGTTCTCCACTCCTAAGCTCCGCTGAGCCGTCATGAGACGTAGAGCTCTTATGCACGTCCGGGGAGAATGGTACTCCGTCGTCGCGATTTCGTCTTAGCGGGAGTCGTTGGATTCATCGCTTGGGGTCTAGTGGTGCGCTGGGTGCCGATCCTGCGATATCTCGGATGGGCCCTGGCCTTGGGGGCCGCGTTGTCATCCACTGGGTTTTTGGCGCTGGTCGTCCTCACTATCCGAAAGCAGAACGACAAGCCTAGCAACTCGAAGTCTATCTCTGTGGCTTTTATTACACCTAATAACTGGCGGAGGGAAGTGCTCAATGTGCGAAAAAGCTCGCGATACCGACCACGACCACTATATCCGCAATCCTTTGTTGTTTCGGAAGAAATAGATGGCCTTTTGTCTTTTATCACCCGAGATCTCATATCTTCATGGTATCACAACATCAGTCCGGATCCCACATTTGCAAACGAAGTCGATCGGGTGATCCGAGTCGCACTGGAAAACTTTCGGGACAGGCTGCTCTCGGAAGATCTGATCTCGTTGGTCGTCTCGCGTATCTTTCCCATATTAACGACTCATCTGAAGGACTATGACGTCGCTGAGCGTTCAGTTCGTGGGCGGAATCTCAATCGAAATGTGACGGAATCGGAAGAACTGGACTTGGCTATTGCCAAGAAGTTCCGCGAAGGCCGCTTACATCCTGCAGTTGCGCTCTCTGTATCCGATCAAAAGCAGGTCCAGCAAGAATATCTCCGCAAGATTTCTGTGGGGCTCCTCCCTCAGCTGTTTCCAGAGAGCGTACTTAATAGTCGGGTTGTAACTGTCCTGATTCGTGAAATCATCTCATGCGCGGTGTTGCTTCCGATTGTATCAGCACTTTCGGATCCAGACACATGGAATCAGTTGATGGAGGCATATGGCAGAACTGCTCTACAGGATCGAAAGACTGTACGCAAGCTTCGGGCTGCGCTGGACGAGCACGCTTCATCTCCTCCGAAGTCTAAACGTGGACAACCCTTTCCACGACTGTCACCCCAGGACTCTGAACGGGCCTTTGAGCGTTTCGTTCGGGCCATAAGACGATGTAATAACCTGTCTGATGCCCGTCGCTTCCGTGCGCTTGTGACTAGCCAGCTGAAGCGGGAAAGCATGGTCGAGGGACAAGATCAAGTCTACCTCCGGCGCCTGGAAACCGGCAAAAGAGTCCTGGATCAAAAGTTGTTGAAGCTTTCCGCGCCTGGAGAAGCATCTCGTAGGCTCGCTGCTGCAGTGAATCCTCGTCGCGGTAGCACTACCGCCGCACAAGAGATTTCTCTTGTGGACGTGATGCACAATGCATCCGGTCTCTCGTATTTTATGGAATTTATGGACCGGCAGAAGCTAATGTCCCTGGTTCAATTCTGGATTGTCGTCGACGGTTTCCGAAACCCATTGGATGACGACTTCGGAGATGAGACGTCGTCCGTCTCGGGGGCTTGGAAAACTGCCGACAGGAATGACATGGCACTTCTTAGTGAAACCTACCTCAACAAACCGGAACTGAAAGTCTCTGACGAGTCACGACGCGCAGTCAAAGCCTTCCTGAGTGCGGGCAAGAACGCCACCCCCGAGCAGTACCGTAGGGCTCGGACGGTTGTTTTGACTACCCAGTCTGCTGTTTTGGAAGAAATGGAGAGCATCTACTACCCAAAGTTCAAAGAATCCGATCTATATTGGAAATATCTCGCCTCGGACGAGGCTTCGGGGGCTCCGGTATCAGCTGAACCCCAATCTCCTCCCGCAGTTACTTTCGAGGCTCCTGAGAGGCGACCTCTCCCTCCTCTCCTAGTACGGACGGGATCACAGCCGGGTACCAGGCCGGCAAAAAATCTTCGAAGAGCTGCTGTCTCATCAAGTGACGTTAGGGGCATGGGAAAACTATTTGATAATGACCATTCGCCACGACGATCAATGGACTCTGAACGATCTGGCCCTCTTTTTGACGACGACTACGACACAGACAATCTCGCCCCATCCAATGCAAGTCTTGGCAAGGATTCTCAAAATGGAGACAATGATGCTTCCCAGAGTCACGTCCTTGAAACTATGGAAGCAGCGCTGAACGATATCATCACCAACGAACCGAAGAATGCACGAGTTGAAGATCTGAAAGGCAGTGGTGGCTCATCTACCTCGTTGTTTGGGTTGGATTTCTCCGAGCCTGCGCGTCGCAACTCTTCCGACGTACCCCGAGTCGACGGCCGCCCAGCTGAGAAAGGGAAGAAGAGCATTGCGACGCTAGGTCTAGTGGATCGTGGCTTACGGCATGGTGTCTTTGATGACGACCTATTCCCGGACCAGCAGAAATACATCGAAGATGAATACGAAGAACCCGTCGGCGAAGAAAAGGACCCTGCAGATGAGGTCCACGAAGCTGCACCTGGCGACCTCGGTCTCACGGAAGCCATCGAAGCACTCACTACCGATATCGACAAACTTAGCGGTCAAGATGCTGTAATCGAGGCATTGACCCGGAAGGCTGAACTGACGAATAACATGGCTGAGCTGCGGATTTTGCGTAAATCCAAGGCTAGCATCCAGCGTGAGATTCATCGCAAGGAGATGCAGCGACAGCAGTACATCATTCAAGAAAGTGACAACAGTCTGTACGGTCGATCCACAGTCCGCATCAAGTCCATCGTGGTAGGCAAGGAAGAGGACGATGGGCGGGAGTTCGCGATGTGTAAGATAAATTCTCTCCGCTACGCACGATTCATAGCATTAACGCTGTTCCAGATGTTGTCGAAGTCCAGCGAAACGCTGGAGAACAAATGCCAGCGGCGTCATGGGTCGTCGCACGCCGCTATAGCGAATTCCACGAACTTCACCAAAAGCTACGCCTGAGCTACCCATCTGTCCGACACTTGGAATTTCCTCGACGGCGCGTTGTTATGAAACTGCAGAAAGAGTTCCTCCAGAAGCGTCGAATCGCCTTAGAGACCTACCTACAAAAGCTGCTTCACCTCCCTGATGTCTGCCGTAGCCGTGATCTGCGAGCCTTTCTCTCCGAACGAGCCATCCTGCCCCGTGATGACACCAACTCCCGCAACAGTGAAGGTGAAACCAAGGATCTGGTCACGCGAATCTACAACTCCGTCGCAGATGGCATGGATGACTTCCTCGGTAATTTCGGAGTCTTGGACCAACTATCCACAGCCGGTCAGAATTTGATATCGGCCGCAACGCAACAAACCGGTCCCAGCACCGCCCGAGACCCTGTCCTAGCCACCGAAGATTCCGTCACCACAGCCGAGGCCGAAGCAGAGCTCAACGCCTTCGAAGACCGCGAGCTCGAACCATTCATCAAACCCATCTGCGATCTCTTCCTCGAAGTTTTCGAATTGAACCGCGGGAACAATTGGCTTCGAGGTCGCGCCGTCGTTGTAGTCTTGCACCAGCTTCTCGGCGGTACCATCGAGCGCAAAGTCCGTGACGGTACCCGCTCTCTCGTCCAGGACGACTCCCTTCTACGGTACCTCGCCCTCGCCCGGGATTCCCTCTGGCCCGGCGGCGTCTTGCGCAAGTTCTCCCCTCGCTCTAACCCCGAGCGGCTCAAGAGCCGCGCCGAGGCTACCGTCGTCCTCGCCACGCTCATCCCCGATTTGGCCGGTAGCGTTGTTGGTCGTGCTAATGCCCAGGCTGCAGCGCGGCGCATCTTTGCTACTTTGAATAATAAGCCTCTCAACACTCATCTGGCTTTTACCATTCTCGATGAGATTGTACTGGTACTCTTTGGCAGTCGGGAGCCTGGTCGGTCCCGTTGAATGCCGCCTTCTCATTTCTGGGCGTTAGCACAATTTTCTGTTTTTACTTCGTAGCCGTGAATTTCGCAGCGACTGTATATACTCATAATTTTGCACACGGCATCCACCTGCATAATTCAATGCCGATGTTGCTCATCTTATAACCTCTGGTCAGACTGGAATAGATGTGCTTGTTAATTGACCTGAGGAGTTGGGCTTTGCAACGGGAGTAGTAGTGCGCGGACTAAGCGGCGCGTTGTGGGCCAGAGTGGATACGCCGTGCTTAGCGCATGGCCCACTCCCGACGTCAATCCTTTCTACATCTACATGTCCCCTACGAAAGGGAAACAGCATGTGGAAATTCAATACGATTCCCGAGTGACAAAGGACCGAAACGGCTGCCAGAGCACCTGAGTGCCCCAGTCTCCGGGTCTTCACCCGCAGATCACTAATAAAGCAAAAACAGGCCGAAAACTCGATTTCTCCTCTCTCTTTAATTCTTGTTTCTAAATCCCAGAGGAGAAACGCGCAATTGCAGAGTGGTCAAGATCGAGGATATTCCCGCTAGGCAAGGAGAGATAATGGAGATGTCAGATAAAAATGTCAAGCTGGGGAGGGGGTCAACCCTTGTCGTTTCACGTTGCGAGTAAAGAGATTAGAGCAGACGAAACAGATAAGAGAGATAGTAGAAATGGGGAGATAGACAGCTGGTGTGTTTGCATTGGCGGGGTCAATCTATGCCAGGGCGGCTTCTTCCTTTGCCTTCTTTTTGGCCTTCTTGCTGCTGAGCTGTTGTGCGGTGTGCTCCTTCTTCTGGTGAACTATCAGGCGTGTCCAGGACTCGTCCTTGTCCCACTCGAAGCCGGCAAGGTAAGGGCTCTCCAGCTCGTCGTCCGCCTGGAAGCTTGGTCAGAGAGGGAATGTCACAATGGGACAGAATGAGAGGTGGGGCTTACCTTCTTCTTGAATTGCTTGTAGATGGCATCTAATGCGTCTTTGATTGTGACGCCTTTGAGGTTTCGTGCGGTGACATGCAGGCCCGAAGGGAAGTCCAGGTCAATCTTCTTGACCGGCGGGTTGACGAGGTACAGCTTGAGGATATCTTTGTCCTCGACTGTTGATGGGGAGGTGTTGAGTTTCCTGGGGAAGGTCAGTGGTTTGGGAAAAAGAGACGAATAGAGGTCAACATACCACCCAGTCTTCTGGGTTTCGATGGGGAGGGTGAGTTCGATCTTTTGTTCCTCTGAAGAAGGGATCAGCCTGAGTACAAGTGGGTCGGCGAGACTAGACTTACCAAGATCCTTGATATTCCAGACATTTTCTTGCGTAGAGGAAGTGCGCCTGTGGCCCTTCTTCTCCTTGGGAACCTCCTTCTGGGTAGAGTCGGGGGCTTTGTCATCTATAGACAAGCCAGCGATGGCAGAATCAACCTTGGTTAGAGGAGCAGACATGATGGACAGATGGATGAATGATGGAGGAAGATGGATGGGAAGAGGAGAAAGAAGAGAGGGAGAAAGGGGAAGAGAGCAGGTGACCACGTTTCCCCCGCCCAAGTCAAGGATGTCATCTGCGTATGAGAGACTTGGATATTTGCTGTAGTACACACTTTATTCATGTTATGATCTATCCTCATCCGTACTGTTGTTACCTATATGCTCTACAGTCATTCTACTCCGTACTCTATACCGCTACATTTCTTTCATCTTTGCTTAAACACTATCACCGGCAGCTCCGGATAGAAACAACTGACATCAGGGGAAGATGTTTGGCTCTGACGGCAACCAATCTAAGAGCTGCACCCCGCATTCTACTCCACCCGGACTTTATTTGAGACATACGAGCGAATGACTTCATATAATCGTCTTATTGTACATGGAATATAAGAATTAGAAGAGATGAATGGAATTGAAAACATATCTATCATCATATCACTACTCATGACTCACACAATTCCATTTAAACTGTTGAGTCAAAGTTGATGATCCGAGGATCACCTGATGTCATGAGCAATCAGACCACCTCAACTCAACTCAACTCAACTTAGAACTTACTCTGACCATCAACATGCCACGTCACTCCAGCTTTCCTTTATGAAATTCTTTCCCAAGGTTTAAAACCTACCAGTTGTCCACAGCATCCGCTCTCTTGGTCCAGAGTCACTAAGATGCACGTTGATCCTCTTTGGTGAACCGCGTGGATCCCTAGTTCTCCACAAAATTCGGGCTATTCCCCCACAGAGTCCGTGCTCACATATCAGCACTAGCTACATAACTAGTCTATCCTGATACCCGGTCCGAGTGATATCCTAATTATTGGCTTCGATATACCTAGTTCTGCACCTAGGTAAGCTCAGCTCTCATAGTTACGATCTAGACACTGATTGCGGATGGCACATCTTTGCAAAAGGGCATACGGAGGTCAATACTTATGCATTATGCATTAGAAATCATTAACTGTGAAGCACAGCATGCAAGCTACCTACGTAGACTTGGGAGCTGCCGCCACACAATCTGTCAGATGAAGAAGGATGCCTAGGCCACCGAGTGGTCATGCTGAAAACGTGGAACTCCACTTCTATTTCCGGAGGCCAAATTGAGAGTGCCCGGACTAAAAGTCAGGTCTAACTCTACATGGTGATACATCGCCATGCTGAATCTGGAGCAACTGAATGATCTAGAGTGCTCATTTTTGTATTCCTTTGTGAAGGCGAAGCAACGAGTGGTTTGGATAGCTCTGGTGCCTTTTTACCTGGGTCTGGCATTGAAAGACCTAGCCACATATGGTCATTAATCTTCCATGGAAAATAATACGGGATGTCTAGCCATTGGTTCTCACTCTTTCTATATTACCCCAAATACTCCCGTGGTAGGACCTGGTCATTGAACACCACTGCCGTAGGTGTACTGACCGTAGTGGTCTTGGTCGAGTGGAACCGAAGTGGAGGGTCCCCCTTTCCTTCCTTTCGCTATCTTCTCTTCATCTAATACTAGTGACTCTATGGAGTTATTTATATTGTATACTGGCTATTGTGAAGACACCGGTAGCCAAGCCAGAAGAGCGTGTCAATATACGTAGGAAAGCTCAAGATACTGCAGGTCGTACACTCGATATCAATCCCGCTGGTGATAAAGGATGCACCGTGCCAACGAGATGCGAAGCTCACTTTACTTCTATGCACAATCTTTGACAGTGTAGAGGGAAGAGGAAGGGGAAGGGGAAAGTAATATGTGATGGGGATGGCGGCTCTCAGTTTAGAGTGTTCGTCATGGGCCAACAGCTGTAAAGCCATCAAACCTTCAGATCGAATATTGCATTCAATCATCATCGAGCGCGCCCACGAAGCCCACAAGCCAGCAAAGCCCTCAGTGCCCACAGTCGGTATAGTCGCGTTGGGAAGTGCCGGTCGTCCGGCCTGAATATCTACGCGGTCCCTGGAGTCGACGGGTCGGGAGCTGGTGAAAAGCTGAAGAGAAGAAGAGAAGAGAAGGAAGAGAAGGGGAAAGTGAGAGATATTTATAGTAGGCCTGGGGTGCAGCCTGAGGCCGATCATGGAAGATGCCATGCAAATATCGGCTACGATATGTTTTGATAAGCTTAGACATCTCTGCTCAATATTAGATTTTAGCACTGCATATATTTTATTCTTCTTTTCTACCCTTTGTGTACTACATTCAATAAAGACGCCTGATTCAACACGCAGCACAAAGGGCGTTGAAACGGCAGTGAAAAAGACAGAGGATATACTGAGAGAGTGGAAGACAAGACATTCGACCAAGAAATGGATAACCCAGAAACAAAAATCAGACCCGACTACCTGAGAGATAATAAATAGCAGACTTGCCCATGTTTGACTCTATAGTTCCCCAAAGGCGGTGAACAGCCGTTTTTCTGCCACCGGCATCGCGCATCTCAAACCGAGTCGAGTGCAAGCAGCAGTCACTTTTTCCCAGCTCTCCCCACATCCATTCAACCTCGCTGCTTTCACCTTGTACCCATCTGCGGGGGTCTTCGATACCTCCTCACCGGTGGCTCTCTTCCCACCCTCGTCTATCTCACACCTTTTGCTGTCTTTGATACCCAAAACAGAGCTCTCTCGCGCACTTCGCGCCCTTTGCGATGTCTTTCTTCGGTAGTGGTGGCGCTGCTGCGTCGGCGGGTCAGACCAACACCACTGGTGACATCTCCAAGGATGTGCAGCTCAACCAGCCCCCGGAGGACAGTATCTCCGACTTGCGGTTCTCTCCCACTAGCGAGCACCTAGCAGTCGCATCATGGGACAAGAAAGTCCGTATCTACGAAATCAATGAACAGGGACAGAGTGAAGGAAAGGCATTATTCGAACATGAGGCTCCAGTCTTGAACTGTTGCTGGTCTCCGGTGAGCTTAATTCTCTCTTTCGTTTATTTTTCGCCCACAAATCTAACCATTGCCTTTTCCTCAGGACGGAACCAAGGTCGTCGGTGCCGGTGCCGACAAAGCTGCTCGCCTGTTGGATCTTGGTGCGAACGGTGCCCCTGCCACCCAGGTTGCTGCACACGATGCCCCGATTCGAAGCTGCCACATGATTCCGAACCCGACGGCAGGCGCCCAACCGCTCCTCATCACCGGTTCATGGGACAAGACAGTCAAGTACTGGGATTTGCGTCAACAGACCCCGATCGCGTCGTTGGAGTGCCAGGAGCGAATCTATAGTATGGATGTGAAGAACAAGCTGCTGGTAGTTGCCACCGCTGACCGCTACATCAACGTGGTCAATCTCGACAACCCGACCAAGATCTACAAGACCGAACAATCCCCTCTCAAGTGGCAGACGCGGGTAGTCAGCTGCTTCAGCGATGCTTCCGGCTACGCCGTCGGCAGTATTGAGGGCCGCTGCGCCATTCACTACGTCGAGGAGAAGGACCAATCCGCCAACTTCTCCTTCAAGTGCCACCGCGAGACTCCGCCGGCCAACCGCGACATCTGCAATATCTACTCGGTCAATGCCATTTCCTTCCACCCCGTCCACGGCACCTTCAGCACCGCCGGTAGCGACGGTACCTTCCACTTCTGGGACAAGGATGCTAAGCACCGTCTGAAGGGTTACCCGGCCGTCGGCGGACCCATCTCCTCTACTGCTTTCAACCGTACCGGAAGCATCTTCGCCTACGCTGTCAGCTACGACTGGAGCAAGGGCTACTCCGCCAACACCCCGCAGACTCCCAACAAGGTTATGCTGCATCCCGTGGGCCCCGACGAGACGAAACCCCGCCCTGGTACCCGCAAGCGGTGATCGAAAAAAGGCTGTTTTCTTTTATCGTTGGCTACGTGGTAGACGAGCCATTGGCGCTATGAGCATGTTAATGAACCTTCCTGTCATATCGGCGTGTATTGTTTGAAGAGAATTGCAAATGGGATTCTTCGAGCTTGATTTTCTTCTAGATAGTTCCTTTCATCAAAAATCATCATCCCAAGCTACTCCTGTCCTATATCGCTTAGAGTCTGAGGTCTGAACTCGGTAGTAGGAAGCCCATAGTTGATAGGGTCCTTAGAAGAAAAAAAAACAATATCAAATGCAATGCAAGGCCCACTCTCCTAGATTCAGGCTGATGCTGGTACGGTAAACTGCCAGTCCATCATCAAGCAAAACCCTTTCTGAAACCACATCATTCGTCCTAACCATGACCCATGACCAATAAACCACAATATCGTGCGCCGAATCCACTTATATTCCCATATTCACCTCGTCACTTCTATGGGTTTACGAAGTGGGCAGAGTGACCTGGGCCACACCGTCGGTGACCTTTTCAACGCCCTCTTCGCTCACGCTAGGGCTTTCAGCACCGCCCTTGGCAGTGGCCTCGATGCCGGTGGACTTGTTGGCCTTCTTCGCATTCTTCTTGGCCTTGGCGGCGGCTTTCTTAGCAGCAACCTTGGCGGCCTCCTCAGCCTTCTGGGCCCTCTCGGCCTGCGATCCACCAAACATCTCCCGCCACTCGTCGGCCTTCTTGGGGTCAATACGAGAGAACAGGTACGCGGCCTTGCCGATCTTGTGGCCGGGCTTGAGAGAGGTAGGCTTCCAGCCGTCCTTGAGGCTATCCAGCGTGGGAATCAACAGGACGGGCGCATCCAGCTGCTCCAGGATCGACTTGGTGGTGGCAGGCATGTACGGGCTGAACACGGCGGACAGCAGGTGGATCAGGTTCAGCACGGTACCCACGACTGCCGCGGCGCGCTCGGGCTCGTTGGCAATGAGAGAGTTGTCCAGGCGGTTAGCCTGGATCAGACCGTTGCCAACTTCAGTAATTCTCATGGCGGTCTGGACACCGGCACGGAGGTGGACGCTCTCCATCTCCTCGATGTACTGGCGGGTGAAGGTGGTGATTTCCTCCAGGTAGGGTTTGAACTCCTCCGGTACAGAGAACTCGGGAATCACGCTGCCATAGGAAGCAGTGACAAGCTTGATGACACGGTTAACCAGGTTTCCCAGCTTGGCCAGCAGTTCGCTGTTGTTGGAGTCGACGAATGGGCGCCATTCGAACTGTGTATCACTAGTCTCAGGGCGGTTCTTGAGCAGGTAGTATCTCCACACGTCTGCAGGAACGCCAGTGTCCTTGGCGTTGGTTCCGAACACACCGATGCCACGCGACTTACTGAACTTACCACCCTCGTAGTTCAAGTATTCTGTGGCACTCAGGTGGTGGTTCATAGTCCAGGGGTCCCGAGTACCGATCTGGGTAGCCGGGAAGATAACACTGTGGAAAGGCACATTGTCCTTACCAATGAACTGGTACAGCTTCACTTCCTCCGGGTTGCGCCACCAGAGCTCCCAGTCATCGGTGTAATTGGCGGTAATCGAAGGGTAGCCAATGCAAGCCTCGAACCACACGTACAGCACTTTGTTTTCGAAGTCATCCAGCGGGACGGGAACACCCCACTTGAGATCACGGGTGATGCCACGGTCCTTCAATCCTTCCTTTAACCAAGACTCGGTGATGACTCGCGAATTCTTCGGCCATTCACCCTTCTCGAAAGTCTCGTTCGCCCACTTCTCGACGTCCGGCTGGAGCTTGTCCAAGAGCAGGTGGATGTGCTTGGTCTCGCGACGAATCGGGGTAGCTCCGTCGAGCTTGCAGCGGGGCTTGATAAGATCGAAGGGATCGAGAAGATGACCGCACTTGTCACACTGATCTCCGCGCGCATCGTCGTAGTGACACCGGGGGCATTCACCCTCGACGTAACGATCTGCCAAGAACGAGCTGTGCTGCTCACAGTACGGCTGCTCGGCCGTCCGCTCAACCAGGAAGCCGTTATCCCAGAGGCGCTTGAAGATGGCCTGAGAGATCTCAGTGTGCTTCTGAGTGGGAGTGCGGCCGAAGTGGTCGAAGCCAATGTTGAACCACTGGTATACTTCCTGATGGATCTTATTGTACTTGGCGCAAAGCTCCTCCGGCGTCACCTTCTCCTCCAGCGCCTTGGTTTCGGTTGCTGTACCGTATTCGTCCGTTCCACAAATGTAGAGAGTGGGCCGTCCACAGGCTTTGTGGTATCTAACATTTGCGCATTAGCATGTTGTCCACTGTGCGGGGTGTTGAGTCATACCTGGCAAAGACATCGGCACTTAGCACAGAGCCGACGACGTTGCCCAGGTGAGGAACATTATTCACGTAGGGCAATGCGCTAGTAATGAGGATATTGCGCTCACCCTTCTTGGGCAGAATCGGATCTGAAGCCATTGTGGTTGGGGGAGTTGTAAATGATGGAGGGGCTTGCGACAGGAAAATCAAAAAGTGGACAATCTCGTGACATTATTTTACTTCCCCGCCCCGCATATCAGAAATCCCTTTCATTTTTGACTCATCGCCACTTTCGATTTCCGCAAATGGAGTCAAATCTACTCGATAGCCTCCTCGATTTGGAGGAACAGTTCTATAATGAAGGATATAACCTGGGAACTGCCGATGGCGCCAAGGCGGGGTACACCGAGGGCAGTGTCTTCGCCGTTGAGAAAGGCTTCGAGAAATTCCTGGAAATGGGCCGCCTATATGGCAAAGCTTTAGTCTGGGCTCAGCGGCTCGCGGATTCAAAGTCGCCAGAAGCGCAGGAACAGCCATTGAATCAACCGGTGACCACAGATGCCGTTGCTCTCGATCCAACAATTTGCAAAGAAATGCAGAGTCTTCCATCGCATAGCGCGAGACTTGTCAAGAACCTCGAAACTCTGCTGGAATTGGTTGATCCCGCTTCTCTGGATATGAGCAATACCGAGGAAGCCGTGAACGATGTGGATGAGCGCCTAAAAGGTGCTGCTGTCAAGGCCAAGCTTATCCAGAGAGCCATGGGCGAGGGCGAAGAGCCTCTGGGGACTCGATTGAATGCCAAAGAAGGCCAGAGATCAGGCGATGGAACGGGCAATATTGAAGACATCAGCTCATTGAGCGTTCGCCACTGAGATCAGACAAAATCGGTAGAGCACGAATCATGTCAGGTCTTCCTATCACCATTCACAAGCAAAGCCAGTCTATACAAAATCCCTAGCCTTGTTGCATGAGGGTGTCGAGTATACTTGCAGCTCATGCGCTCTCCAATGCCTCATGTCTGAGAAGACACGCCCCAAAGACTTTGTCAAGGGCAATTCTAGCCCGGCTCCTCGGTCATGCACACCAACTCTTCGAAGACACCATTGGGATGGTTTCCTGATGGTCTATATGTTTATTTGCCGCCTCGTGAATCCAAGACGATACATATACTGCTTGCCGTTGCTATTGCAGTTGCTACTGGTATAAAGGGGAAGAGGAGTGGTATTTTCTTGGCTTTCAAGTTGTGTTGGTTAGTGACATACTACGGCAGACACTGAAAATGCTTGGAACAGTTTCGGACAGCGAGTTGGGGTGAGCAATTTACCTGAAGATCTGGTGATAGGGCAAGGCAAGCGGGTGAAATTGGGGTCACATTTGCTTGTATTCTCAAGTCCCACCCCGGTTGGCCTAGTCAAAGACTTGCCCACGGGCGTCCGTGTATACAAGATCATGACAAAGTGTGCAGGTGGTGTGGGTATGATGGTTTTGTTGGCCAAGGGTGTCGGTTGGTTGGGCAGCCCATGGCTCGGCTATCCTTTTCTTGGTACTATCAGAAGATCATATGCCTACTGTGAGGTGGTGAAGCTATCCCGAAGCATCGCCAAAAGTACATGAAGTGTACAAACCCGAAAGCACCAATTTACATTCACCGGTTTGAATCCAAGAACTGAATAATTTTTTTCATTATTTTCTTTGGTGTATTGTAACCACTATTCATAACGGGGACTACACTCGGTTGCCCTTTCCAAGTGGGAAACATATCCGTGGTGAAGCCTCAGGCGGCGAGCCTCTGCCACTAAGCTAAGACACAATTTGTCTAGCAAAGCCTAGGGGACTTGTTGTAGACCGGCGAGCTGCAAGTACTGAAAAGTTTATGGGTAAAAGATCGAAGACCTGGGTCGATGATCTGGGTCTTCATTTGATATCATAACCCAAAGCCAGTCATAACCTTTGTCTGGTGACATCCATACACCTCAAATTCATGTCATGAATCATTGCTCAAGGCTTCGCACAGCCATGGCCATGGCACCCTCTTCGGTCTTGTGACCACCAATGAACCCGCTGGCATGCACGAAGATTGCGCCTTCGGGGAGCTTGGGCTGACCGGCCTTCTCAGCCTCAGACGCTATAACACCATCTAGGTCCTGATCGCGGACACCACGCCAGGCCTCGGGCAGGGGCTTCCGGGACTCGAAGCTGCTCTCGGATACGGAGACACACTGCACGCGCCACTTGGAGTCTTCGGCGCCACTCTCGGGGTACAGAACATAGTACACCTGCGCGGCAGGATCAATCTCCTCGCTGTTCGAAGCATCCTTCTCAGAGTTGTACAAGTGCTCCTTCCAGGGAACACCACCACGCGGCAACACGAGAATACGGCCGGAGGAGTGGACGTTGAAGCGCGACTGGTATGCAGATCCGACGGTGGTGCGGGCCGGAAGCCACGAGAAGCAGGCTTGGTGAAGCTTGCGAGCGAAGACATTGCCGATGAGTGTGCTGGCCCGACCGAACAGACTGTCCTCGTCCTGGGGCTCGCCCGGCGGGCTGGTGGGGTCAGGGTTGTTCATGTCGTTGACAATGGAAGCAAGGGTGACACCGCCGTCCTTGAAGCGCTTCTCCAATTTGGCAGCAGACAAAGCGGCAGGGTCGTAGGCGGAAATGCCGTTGTCATTGGCATCAATGGCCTCGATAAAGTCAGTGTAAAGCTTCTCGTACAGCAGATCGACATCAGCATGGTCCTCGGGCACGGACAAGTGCTGGGCAATGATGGCACGGCCAAAGTGCATGTACACCAGACCCGCGGAGGAGAGCTTGGTGTTGTGCTTGGGGAAGGTGGTGGAGAATGTGCGCTGGTGGTGATCATAGCGGTTGATGGCAGCGTCGTACACGCCGCCAACGTCGACCACGGTATGACACGTCTCTAGCTGAGCCGGGTCTCGGCTTCGCACAAGCGGAGAAGAAGAGTACGTGGGAAGTAAGCGGAGCATGTAGACTGCCAGGGCCTCATCCGCGTGGAAATGACCACTGGACGATAAATCAGTTTGGATCGATTGAAGGATAGATCGATGTTAGTACTCACCTATGAGTCCCGATCAAGGGGGACGAGGTCTTGAGCTTCTTGGCAGCAGTTTCAGCCATGTTGAACCAGCGATGAAAGCGTAACATACAACAAGCAAGAAAAATGAAGATATAGAAATGCTCGAGCTTATGATTTGCCGGGCTCTGGCTGGCTGCTCCTACAGACCGCCTTTTTCTGCCTAACTTTCCGCCTACAACTCCGAGCAATTTGACTTGTAGATTCCATTTCAGCTGACCGAGACATGAGGACACTGGGACCAGCAGTGCGGCTTTTGTAACGGTGACAATGATTGACACGACAGTGTTAGGTGACGCGGTATATCGCCAGTTCGCATATGGGGTGCCATCTATTTTGACGAGAAAGTCATATTCATAAAGGCGTATCTTCAATTCCCTGTACTATGTACATATCTGCCCGTCTGTATCGGGAATCAGGGCTTTAATCGAGGGCTGACAAAGTCACGCCGGTTGCGGAAACGTGCACAACAATGCATGCAAGTACTGATACCTGGGTTTCTTTGTCTATATGTGAGGAATCAAGTACATATACATACCCCTCTAATCTATCAGACCTCGCCGTGGTTGACGTCCCCAGTCCCCGAGTTACTGCTTGATGGCGTTATAGTGATCGTGTGCTTCTTGCTCACTTCATAGAAGAATAAAGCCATAGGCTATTCCAGACCGAACAACCCCAGTCGTGCTGCGTGCTCTGACCGCCAGTCTGACCCCTGGTACTCCGTGTAGATTTCTTTTTCTCACCTTGGATACACGAGAAGCTTTCACTAGCAATACAACCGTCAACCTTCAGGGCCAACTTTGTACCTGAAATCGAAGCTACATATCTGAAGTTGTACTTTTCCCTACCTTCTCCACCCTCAGAACTTCATCTCCAACGTTAACACCCTACGCATTCGCAATTCGCTCCTTGACCCCTCGAGCGGACCCACGTGAAAGGGCGATAAGGTCAAGAAAAAGAAAAGATAGTCGTGTGCATTTCCCCCATCTCTTTCCTCACCTTCATCTTCGCCGCGATACCTGCCGCGCGCCGCCCCGCGCGTTCTTCTCCCCGATGTGGCTCTTTCGAGTCTTCTCGTCGGCCGTCTTCCTCGCCGTGACCGTCTCGTCCATCCCTCTCGCTTTCGATGTCGGTGGTAAGACATGCGGTCTGGCCTTTTCGCTATCCTTGGCCACCTTCTACTTCCTCTTCTCCCTGCTGAGGCTCACGACCCCCGAGCGCTCTTGGTTCCGTTCTTCCCTCGTCACCGTCATCCGATCCACGCAATGGATCCTCATTCCGACCTTGTTGATCTGGTCCCTAAATCGCTTCTCGGTCGACGCGGACAGTAACGGTGGATGGGTGGAGCGCACCTTCAGTGGGAAGCGGGCGCAGGATAGCTCCGTCCAGGAGTGGCTCTTCGGTCGCGATGGCCTGGTCGAGAGTGTGACCTTGGGCAACTGGGACCGGCTTCTGAGATGGTCGACTCCCGTCTTTCAGCTGGCAGAGGGCTTCTGCAGTTTACTGGTGATCCAAGCCGCTGGACAAATTACTCGTTGGCTCGTGAATCGAGGTGGACGAAGCGACAGCTGGATGGTATGTATACTCTTGTAACTCCTTGTGTGTTGCGACGCTGAACTGACTCCGTGAGCAGATTGGTCTCTTGGTCCTTTCGGCCACCGTCATCTCGAGCTCTGTCTATTTCCTCTGGCGTGTACTTCAATTCCCCGAGATTTCGAACGTGGATGCCGCTCTGATCGGCGTCTCCGTTACATGCGCAGTTATCCTGTGCGCCTGGGGTATTGGCAGTGGGCGCGGAAACCCCGTAGAGAGCTCTCTGCTCTTTGCGTACGTCGTTCTCTGCATCTATCAGATCTTTACGGACTACCAGCCTTCGTACCCAATGGAGCATGTTCCTTCGCCTTCGCAGGCTGGCGACTTCCCCCCTTTCCCGCCCATCATCATGGCGTCGTACACCACCCTCAGGCACGCGTTATCTCTGCTGCCATCGATCATCCATGCGGCGTTCAACGTGATCACCGCTGTTTTCAGTGCAGTGACCCCGTCCGTCCTGATTTCGCTCGCCTACCGACTGCTGGTGCTGTATGCCTCAACGCGAATCATTCCTGCCGTGCGTGAGTCTGGGGCCCGCGCTCTGTCTCAGGAAGCCTCCCTCGATGACTCGGATGCGGCCGGCCAGGTTCTGGGTTTCTTGAGCTACTTTGCACCGACTATCCTTATCGCAGTCTACACCAGTCTTTTGATGCAGCATTTCTCATCGACCTCGCAAGCTATGGGAGGCAGCGGCGAGTGGTGGAGCAGCCAAGATGGCGGCGGGGGCAATATGTGGAGGTGGATCAATCTTGCCTGCACCACGGCCCTATACGCGGTCGAGCTCTGGCTCGGGGAGCACGAGGACTTGGACAATGGCTTGGCTGGCCATTGGAAAACCGACTGAGCTTATTTCGTTATCACTGAGTGAAACCTGCAATGTCTGGTCCTCTCCCGCATCATCGCTTTCCACATGAATCGGAGTGGTTACTTTCGATTCCAGTGGACCCGGTGGCAGCAGTGGCTGCCAGAAGACACCACCGTCGCGTGCATTTCTTCAGCCGATGCAAAGCCCCTGGTCTTGCCACCAGACAGATCGTGCTGATTCCCAGAGACGAGTTCCAGGGGTTGCTGATGCCATGTGCCTCGAGTCTCGATTTGAACCGAGATAGCTTTCTTCTCAGTGCATGGCCTCTGCCCCTGCCTTTTCTTGTCCAACACCATACACGGCTATCTGTTGAGCCTCCTTTTCTGGCGACGGTCTCCCTGAAACCTGGCTCTTCCCCTTCATGTATAACCCCATCATTTCTCATGTACACGGAGAACAGGTCCTTTCCCGAAGGAATATTGCATCCAAGAATCCCTGCCTCCTTTCGGAGACATTTCTATTACTGTCTTCACCCATCTTGATGACTCCTCCATGATACCAGCGTCAATCCTTGCTATCTTTTTTGCCTTGTCTTATCGCGATATTATCTGGCACTGATACCCTCTGTTGTCCTCGATGTCTGCTTTTGGCTTCCAATACAAAATCTTGCTACGTCTCATCTGCCTCGCCCCGCTATCTCTGGGTATCTGGGGAGCTTCAATTAGAAAAAGATCGTTAATTGGGCGATTTAGTAATCTCATGTAACCCAAATAAATGGTTTCCGTTATGAACAAAGGGGATAAATCGAGTATACTCCATGGTAGAACTATTCATAAGCACGAGATGGATACTGCGTAAAATGCAAAAGACAATGCTGTGAACGTCAGAGCGATAACACAGATGGCGAAGATCGCATAGACATAAAAAATATAAACAAGCCGAAGAATGGGAGGGACGAGAGATCGATGCGTGCTGATGTTTCAGCAGTCACAAAGAACCGAGACTGCAGTAAGCTCGAGTCGAGTCACATCGTGCCTTTTTTTTTTCTGCGTTTTTTTTTTTTTTTCAATTTTCAGCCTGCCATCCCGTTTCCGTTCTTTCCCACTTGCCCTGTCCCGCAGTGCACCTCATCCCCGGAAAGAATCATTCCCATAGCGCCAGGCTTTTGCAACCAAAAGAATAAATCACTCCCAGACCCGGAAAAGAAAATGCAAATGTCAGATGCAGGGAACTTTGTTCACCGACGGATGGGCACACCCTCTCGAGCAGCAGGAGGGCTGACGCTGAGCTCCTTGGCTTCCTTGTCCTCGTCGGGTTCGGCGGAGCCCTCGCTGACACTGGTGCCGCGCTGCAGGTAGCTGCCCTCCTTGGCGGGGCTACGGCTCTGGAAACCGACTGAGCCCGGGTGCCCGCTGATGCTGCCGGGGATATGCTGGCCCTGTGAGCTCACGCTGCTGGCGTTGCCGGATGTGTTGTTGGCACCGGGTGAGGTCGCGGTGAGGTGGGGAATGTTCTCGGGCACTGGGTGGCGTGATCCGATGCTGGTGACGCCGACATCTGAGGCTTTGCCGGCTTTGCTGAGAGCGTAGTCACCCGAGTCGAAGTATTTCCGCTCCTGAGGGTGGGGGATAGGCAGTTAGCAAGAGGTTTCTAAAGAGGGGTCGAAGCTAGGGATGGAAAGGAGAGTTCCGATTTACCTTGAGCTTGTTCTGGAGCAGATCCTTCTTGTTTGGCATTTTGCCATAAAGACGGAAGAGTTTCTGTTCTTCCGGGGTCATGGCCTGGGCGGGTTAGGGACATTGTGAAGTTGGTGTCGGAGGCCGCCACTCACGTTGATATCGATCTTGTTCTGCTGGTGGGGATTCATGATGGTGAGAGAAGAGTGGTCAATAGAGATAATGTGAGTAAAGAAGGGAGGAGAGGAAGTCAGGGTGTGACAGTTGGAAGAAGTAAAATGCCACGATGATAGTGGAGAGAGTTGGGGGATTTCTATGGGTTCTAACTTCTATCGATAACGCTGGACGCGGGGCCCGGCTACAGACCTGACACATCAGAATGTGCGCTGTTTCTGATACTGATTCTCTATTTATATTCAAATAGGTCGCTATGTAGTTTATGTAGCCTATATTATGATGTTACTCTGTAGTTAAGTGCTTAAATCTACGAGACTGGTAAGAGCACTACACTGTACACTGTACGTCATCAAGGGAACAATGACAAAGTCAGATTCGAGATAATGTAACTAGTTACCTATGCAATTATGAATGCCAAAATAGGACTTAGTCCAGTCCAATCAAAGTAAATAACTCGAATAAGTATCAACGTAGAAGAAAAAAGGTGGGAAAGGAGAGCGAAAAGTGAACCGCATCCGCACATTCCACAATTAAGTTCACAATTGCGTCCACCACTCGCCTCATTTTTGCATCCCCCGCCACCATGACCGATCAGAGGGCATTTGTGGTTGAGCATCTTGATCCCGAATTGGGACCGTGGTCTACACTCGAATATGCCTGTATCGCTCGCGAATCCCATGCTCTTGGGGCTCGATTTTTGCTTAGTTCGGTGCCCGCTGAACTAAGCAGAAATTTGCCCGCTGAACTGGCCGCCACCAAAGGCTTCGAGGTTGAACAGCGCAGTGTTGAGGAGATTTACCCCAAGGACAAGGTCTGTCTGTTGGATCCTGCTGCTCAGGTGGAATTGAGCCCAGAGGATGGCGATACCTTTGACGTTTTTCTGTTCGGTGGCATTCTTGGTAGGATCCTTCTTGGTAGTACTTGAATTTGGGGCTAACCTTGCATACAGGCGATGACCCGCCCAGGGGTATGTCTATAACGATAGATTTGGGCTAAGTCCAGGACTAATAGAATATAGATCGGACCTCTGAGTTGAGGAAAAAAGGCTACGTTGGTCGCCGATTGGGCCCCAAGCAGATGACCACCGACACCGCTGTGCGAGTCACTCGTATGGTGGTGCACGAAAAAAGTCAGACGATCTTTGACTATGATATAAAATACACTAAACTAATATTATGCAGTTCCCCTCGAGGAGATTTCCTACGTCGACTACCCGGAAATTCTGATCAATGAGCATGAGCGGACTGAGATGCCATTCCGCTACGTTAAGGACGCCCAAGGCGAGCCGATCATGCCCAAGGTCAGTTCGGGATTCCCCTTTGCCTAGAATTAACGCTAACCGGGTCTTTATAGGGGATGGTGGATCTGATTAAGAACGACGCCGACAAGGCTGTTGATGATCTTTTCTAGATTGAACACCGAGTACGGAGTAAAAAAGCCACACACCTTCAAAAACAATATGATCCGAACATCGGTTTCAGAATTGAACTTGCCCAGGTTTAACTTCATGAGACTCGTACATGCTGCAATGGATACAAAAATGCATATCAACCATTTATAGACGAATATATCCCGAAATTCAAAAAGGCCGCGAATAGTGGCGCATCTATAGACCACTAAATCGGGCCACGCGGTATTTGGAGTTCTGGAGCCTTAGGTTTAGTTATGTATTCGTATGTGAATATCATGATCAAGTGGCACAATTTCATGTAATATACATGTAATACAGTGACTAGACCGTACACGGTAACACTGCGCCGAGGCCACGCCAGCACCTCCTTGGACTCCGCCCGTTCCGCCTTCTTTGACCTCCAACTTGGCGACCACGCTACGTCGTCTTCTTTTCCTATTTTTTTTTCTCTGGAGATTGCACGGTGTTCTCTTCTCACCAGCCCTTCCGCGTCCCTATTCCTCGTGCGATCTCCTTACAGCTCCCGTCTCCGAATTCGATGACCGCTTAAGCTGAGCTCCGTCCGCGACGGACTTGTCTCGACACGACTTGGGCGAGCTGTTTCCTGCGAAATCTTATGAGCCTCTATACTACCGAGACCCTGAAATAACTACCATGCCCTCCCCCGCTTGTGCGAAGAGGGGCGCTCTGGCCATGCTGTCATGGACCCTCTCCCTGCTGGGCCCGACGCTGTCCGCGGCCAGCTCTGCTGCAGATTACTATGTACATGACCTGCCTGGTGTCCCCAGTGGTCCTCTCTTGAAGATGCATGCTGGGTGAGTCAATGCGATTGGATCCACGCGGTGGACCGGCGACTAATAGGGACAAACTATCACAGACACATTGAAGTAGACCCCGAAAGCAACGGCAACCTATTCTTCTGGCATTTCCAAAACCAGCATATTGCGAACCGACAGAGAACCGTTATTTGGCTGAATGGTGGGCCCGGGTGTAGCTCCATGGATGGTGCACTGATGGAGGTTGGCCCCTACCGACTCAAAGACGACCAGACATTGGAATACAACAAGGGTTCTTGGGATGAATTCGCCAACTTGCTTTTCGTCGACCAGCCCGTCGGCACTGGCTTTAGTTATGCGAACACCGACAGCTACCTCCACGAATTGGATGAGATGTCCACCCACTTCATGATCTTCTTGGAGAAGTTCTTCGACATGTTCCCCGAGTATGAAAGAGACGATGTATGTGATTTGCTGCGCCGAGCCAGTTTCCGAAGTATTCGATTTCTGACGTCTTGTAGATCTACCTTGCAGGTGAATCGTATGCGGGTCAGCATATCCCCTATATCGCCAAGGCCATCCGGGAGCGCAACAAGGCTGCTGTGTTGAATGGGAAGTCCAAGTGGCCGCTCAAGGGCTTATTGATCGGTAATGGCTGGATTTCACCAGCCGATCAATATCCGGCCAACTTCGAGTTTGCTGAAAAGGAGGGTCTGATCAAAGAGGGAACCCAAACCTACCGCAATCTCGAGGCCTTGAACTCCGTCTGCCTGTCAACGCTGGAAACACCCGGCTCTCACAACAAAATTAATGTCAGAGAATGTGAGAACGTCTTTCAGCAAGCCCTGACGCTCACCACCAAGGACGGCATGTGCTACAACATGTACGATGTTCGGCTGAAGGACACCAGCCCTGCATGTGGCATGAACTGGCCGCCGGACCTGGAGTATATGAGGCCTTATCTCCGCCGGGACGACGTGGTGAAGGCTTTGAACATTAACCCTGCAAAGATGTCTGGCTGGGAGGAATGCTCTGGTCTGGTAAGCAGTGCCTTCAAGGCACAGAATTCCCGGCCAGCCGTCCAGCTGCTTCCCGGCCTCCTTGAATCCGGCATCAACGTCCTTTTGTTCAGTGGTGCGAAGGACTGGATTTGCAACCACATTGGAACAGAGAATATGATTCACAACATGAAGTGGAAGGGTGGAACCGGCTTCGAGACCTCTCCGGGTGTCTGGGCTCCCCGTCACGACTGGACCTTCGAGGGCGAGCCTGCCGGTATTTATCAATACGCCCGCAACTTGACCTACGTGCTCTTCTACAACTCCAGCCACATGGTCCCCTTTGATCAACCCCGTCAGACTCGTGACATGCTAGACCGCTTCATGCGCGTTGACATTGCCAGCATCGGAGGTCGTCCCGCCGACTCCCGCATCGATGGCGAGAAACTGCCTCAGACCTCTGTCGGCGGCTACCCCAATAGCACCGCGGGAGAGCAGCAGCAGGAACAGAAGATGAAGGACACCGAGATGCACGCCTATACCAAGTCGGGTGAGGCCATCCTCGTCGTAGTCATCATCGGTGTCATCGTCTGGGGCTTCTTCATCTGGCGCAGTCGCCGCCCCCACAAGGGCTACAGTGGTGTCCACGGGGAAGAGATGAATGGCATGCGTGGTTCGGTCCTGGACCGGTTCCACAACAAGCGCTCGACTAACGACGTTGAAGCCGGTGATTTTGACGAGTCCGAGCTAGACGACCTCCATTCACCCGGTATTGACCGGGAGCATTATGCGGTTGGTGAGGTCAGTGATGATGAAAGCGTTCATGAAGGTTCGCGCCCGCTGAATGAGGGCCAGCAATCATGATACGAAGCATGTGTTGGGTGCGGTGTCTCGGTTTCTATCTCTTTTCTGATTCGTGGTTTTTCTCTGTATATCTATACAAAGCTAAGGCGTACCCGTCTGATCTTCCGATAGACTAAATATTGAATGACATTCAACACTGAATTTCAATACTGGATTTCAACTCTGTATCGGAGCTGTAGAATTATTCTTTTTCGCTTTCTTGACACGGGTCACTCTTTCCATGTCTATGTGAATCTCTCTCATACAGAATAACAGCCTCTATGCGTATATACTTTCATAAATAGGTAGTTTACCGCTACAGTGTCCACACTTTGACACTGCCATCATCTGCCGTCGTCACCAGTATTTCCTCCTCCGCGCCCTCTGATCCACGATCTGCTCGGTTCGCCCAGGCCACATGGTTTATCTCATAGATGCCATGTGCTCCATCCAAGACGGCAAAGATTGCCCATTCAGTCTGTAACGAGGGCTTTGTTGAAGGCTCGGTATCCATGGCATCCGAATCAGTGGACGGCGCCACAAGTCGTTCCTCGTAGATCACAATGCGTCCATCCGCGCCAACAGAGGCAACGAGACCCGTCTTTCGACTCCATGCAACGGCGTAGATAGCAAGCTCATGTGCATGGGGCAGCAAAGCGTCCTCCTCCCACGTCTCGTCGGTTCCAGTGGGCCGGATAATGCTCGGGATACCCGTAGCCGCCGACGAGCTCATGCCCGGCTGCGAAATCTCTTTAGGAAGATGGCGCCAGACCCGCACAGTGCGATCATCCGAACAGGATATCAGTCTTGGTCCCGAAAGAGCTCGCTGCTCTCGCCACTGACTCTGTAGCTCGCTGGACGGTGACGCTGGTACGGTCTCAGGACCCTCCCAGTCAAGGAACCATACGGTGCCTTCGTGCTTCTTGATACACGCTACCTGGCCCCAGTCATCCAGATCTTCCCGCCACAGCCGGATCGTGTCGTCGTATCCGCCGCTGGCGAGGCATTCTTCCACAGGATGCCACGAAACGCACTTCACGTCACCGCTGTGTTCCTGCATCACGGCCACCGTCTCAAAGTTATTGTCCCCGTCGTCCAGATCCTCCCAGATCCAGATCGATTTGTCGCGCGCGCATGTGGCTAGTAACATCCCCGACGGCGACCACGAAACCGACTTGACTTCGCTGTCGTGTCCGTCAAGAAGAACAGCAAATCGCCACTCTTCGTCTTCGTCTGCATTTGATCCGTTTCCGTCTTGTTCGTCGCCATTGTCGGCGTCGGTCTGCCCGTAGCTATCCCATCGTCGCCAGATTCCCACTGTGGCATCGAAGCTTCCTGTGGCGAGCACGCTCTCGCCCTGTACGTGTGGCTTCCAGGCACATGCCCGCACGCTGCGCTTGTGCCCGCCGGTGATGGTTGATAGGAGCTTGAAGTTGGTGAGCGAGTACACCCGCACGGTCTTGTCGGAGCTACATGTCGCAACAATTGGGAGTGTCGGATGCGGCGCCGTGAGCCATGCCCGCTCCAGCGAGGAAGGTGTGAGGTCGGATAGGAGGGAGATGTGTGGCTCGACCATTGTGAGGGGGTTGGAGGTTGGTGACGGAGGGGAAATTTTGGGAGTGGAACGTGGGGTTACCAACGATTAGATAGTGATTATCAATATCAAACAAATCTAACTTGACTATTAAATATCATGAACATTGCCTCAAGTCGGCTATAATTACTCCTGGTTCTCATATACAAACAGTAAAGCCCATTCCTGCCAATTTGCCCTAAACCAAACTCAGAGTCAAACATCCAATGGCGCCTGAGACAAAAAGACCAAACCACGATCCCTGTGATCATTACGATATTATATATGCCCCCGGGGACGCCGCTACTGCGTGGGAACGCCTTCTTCGCAGAGACGATCGTGAACTGCTCCATGACAGAGCCAATCCACTTCTCTAATCTTCTCTAACTCCTCCACAAGCTGCCCGACTTCATTGACGAACTCGGGCATACCAGCTCCCGCCAGACTTTGGCTTGCGGTGGTTGTCGCACGCACTCTCTCCGAGGCACTGGAGGCGCTTAGACGAGAGAGAACGTGACTTCGCAGACGCGAGAGGATAAGTCGTGCCACCGGGTCTGAGAAGCTGGGTGCCGATGGTCCGGTCCCTGCGCACTCCGGGTTTGCCCCCGTTCTCTCTGGTGTATCTGGACAGACCTGCACCGAGGCCCCAGGTACAGCCACAGCACTTGCTATCGCGACTGGAGCGAGTACTCGTCGGATAGTCGCCGCGAGTTGTGCGCTCGCGTTCGACGGCATGGGGTGCGTCGACTGAAGTATGGACTGCACGCGGTCCGCGCTTATCTCATTAAAGTCCAGAGAAAGAATGCGGTCCGCCTCGGGCTTCCACTGCGATCGTGCATCCCGTTTGAGCAGGTTCTTCGCTGTTAGCAAGATAGACGCTGTTGCCACAATGCGGAATGCTTTGGCATGCAGACGCTCCAGTCGCTGATGGTCAAGAGTCAGAGTCTCGGGGATCAAATCCTCGGAGACGGTAGCGTTGCTGAGCACAAGGTCTACGAGGCCGTGTGCATATACTCGTGTGGCAGGTGGGCGAGGCTCTCCGTGAATATTCTCCGGGTCTCGCTTCTTCATTTCATCAACAATGATCTTGCGATGAGTTCGCCAAAATCGTCGGGTCTTCCCCAGCCCAATTGACCCATCCGAAACGCCGTTGTCAAAGGATCGCTGTTCATATCCGGGGGCCTCTTGGATCAGTTGCGGAGCTGCGATTTGGATCATGAAATTCGTGTGATCCAGCGAAAGCAGATCGATGATGCTCATCAACCTCGCTAGTCGATCAATAGCATCACCCGAGGTGTCCTCGGCGAATGCTTTGACCACGGGGTCGCGGTATGGAGCACAGAGTCGAGGCAAAATTGTGTTCATAAAGTCGAAGAAATTCTCGTAGGAGAATGACCCGGCTTTACATTGGCTTTCAACCAGTCTCGGATCAAGGACTTCGCTGACAAGCACGTACAGGGAGTTCCCAGGTCGCAGCGAGCGCAGCAGTCGATCTTGGATCACGGTGGCCATGGCAACTGTCCAGCCAGTGCCTTGTCCAGCCTCGACATCGCGCCTCATTTGATCACACATATGCTCCATGATTTGTCTTCGAGGGTCTGTATATGATGTCTCCTCAATCTTGTACTCTTTGTTGAGCAGCAATTCATGTACCAGAACCCGGTTCTCGGGGAGAGCCGTGAGGATCTTAGTGAACCGCTCATGTGGAGAAGTTCGTTGCTTGTCCAGTTCCTGCAGGACGGCAGCATCAACGTTGTTGAATGAATCGCTGATAGGGGATGTGACGCTCTCCGTCAAGACATCCCCTGATGAGGGCGCCACTTCGGCGGACCGGGGAATGGACTGCTTAGAGGTAGAACGCTTCTTTTCTTTCTTGGCCTTCTTGAGTGCATCCCGGATCATCTGCATGGCACGATCAGAGCCTGCAAGTCGCTTGAGTCTGGCGAGAAGCAGGATTTGGTTCTGCCGAATGCCCTGTCGATAATCCTCTGCAACACCGCCGGCTGTATCGCCCTTGACAGTTTGCCATATAAGTTCCAACTCAACGAACTGCGCAAGCATGATCTCTATCAAGACAGTCGAATCGTGAGATTTCCAGGCATGGAATGCTGAGAAGAAAACATTGTGGGATTCACACAAAATTTGGAGGTCGGCGGTGATCACGGTTGGCGAGCAACAGCCTGATGAGAGCAGCGCAGCGACTTGTTCAAAGGCTACCAGCAGCTCGCGTGCTTTGGCGATCAAGTCCTGCTCCTGCTCGCCGTCACCGCTCAATACCTCGGCGGGATGGGTGACAATAAGATAGCTGCTAAGGAACGTGCGCACCGCACCACGTTCGCCTAGCGCCCCGCCTTCCATATCCTGCAGCCCACAGAGCCGAAGTACCTTCGTCATGGTATCGAGGACATCCCGGTTGGAAAGGAGAGCTCCGACTTCTTCAAAGGACATCTCCCGAACCCGGTCAACCGACAGGTTAAGTGTCCGGAACTGCTGCATCACGCCCTTTGCATGATGGGTCCTCCAGACGCGCTGGATCTTTCGAGCCGCTCCATCCTGGGTCAGTGACTGGGTCACAGCCCGCGCCATCTTCTTCTCCTCGGCAGCCGGCAGGCTGCTGGTGCGCTGACGCCGATGGGTCTGCTGGTAGAGTGTCCGCCGTTTTTCAGCCTCTGCAAATTTCTCTGCCATTTCCAGCCGCATGCGGGCGTGCTCTGCAGCATGCTTCTCCCGCTGGTCCTCAGCCTTCTTCTTGGCTCGTTTGACCTGATCTTCACACTTGGCCACGATGTCCGCCAGGAGACGTTCACGGGCTTGCTGAGCAGCCAAGGCTCTCTCCTCGCTGTGTAGGTTTCTGGTAGCTGCCTTTGCAAGGGTAGCGCGCAGCCTCACCTTCTCGGCGTGCAGCGCACGGTCCGCGAGCCTCGCTTTTCGGCTTTCCAGAATGGATGTACGACGGAGATGCTGGGCAATATGGTCCGCGCTTTGCGAGCCATTAGAAGAAGCGTTCGAGTGGTGTGAGTGCAGCGAAGAGATCGAGCTTCGGCGCGACGAAGCGGCGGAGGAGCGCCGCGCCTTGCTGCTGCGACGGTAGAAGCGAGCGGCGATGTGTGGTGGGAGAGTCAGCGGCGGTGCCGGCTCTTCGGATAACATTTCCACATCCGATTCGGTTACGGAGTCTGGAGAAACGGGGGTTGGACCCGCATCAGGGAGCCGGATTTCGATGTCGGAGTTGCGACGCATCATCGTCAAGTCGAGAGCAGTGCGATGCGTGCGATGCGTGCGATGCTGTGCAGGGGAGTGGGAATACGGTGGGGTAGGACTCGACTGATAAGAGATTAGACGAAGCCGTGAGAACAGTTCACAGGGGAAAATCGGTACGAACCTCGTCACAGAGGCCCCCTTTATAAGTATCGAGCCTCGAGATGAAATAACAAGCTAAACCAAAGCCTGAAAGTAAGCGCAAAGGAGCATACTCGTGCTAGGGCGGCCGGGGTTGCGGAAGGATCCGTGCTCTGTTTCAGAATATGAGAAGGGAAGAAGTTAATTCATGTTGGGAGAAAGAAATAAAAAAGGAGGAAATGGCGAGAACGGAAAACAATCGGCCGCATGACAACGAAAGCAGACACGTCCATGAAGCAGGTGGAATCCGATGGCCGCGAGCAGAAAGGCGTTGGGCTTAGCTAATCCGCTTTGGGAGTTGCACATAGTTACACATGGTTGTGCTGCTTTCTACTTTTGAATTAGTTATAATCTAAGCTATAACTATGTCTAAGGTAAACTAGTTATGTAAATATGTAGCTAGTTATCGATGTCTGGCACATTTTGGCCTTCCCCTTCCAATTAGTGCTCGGTCCTCGCTGCCTTTTGCTCACTACGTAGAACTAAGCGCACCTCCCTGTGAGGTCTGATCTGACCTTGGCTTTACGCTTTCACAATTAGTTATTGCCCACGGTCTGTCGCCATTGCTTCTTGATTCTTCATCCTTCATATCTAAAAGTATATCATTCTCAATGCATGCAATGAAACTAAAGAACTCGCAATCCAACCCTCATCTGCCCTCGACCTCCTCGATTGGCGCGCAGATAGTAAGGGATAAAGCACAAATCCCTTGCCTGTCCGAAGATGTCGGGGTTCATCTCCGCTGTGACTTGACCATTCCAGGGAGACGTATCGAGTTCTCCTGTCGCACCTTTCTCGGCGACTATAGCCACATAAGGGTCGGGTTGAGACCGAGTCTCTTCCCGTATATGAGCTTCGGGATCAAATATCGTCATCTGTTCATATGAGTTAGCATCTTACCTGGGAAAGACCATCGTTCAACTTACCTTGAAGTGATTATTTTCCCATGGGTGGTCGATATCCTCCACACAGTACACGATAGGTCCTCGCGTCATATATACCACGGGCTGCATGGTCAGGGGATGGGGTCGGACCAATCGTGGTTGCATTGGACAGGAGAACCGGAATTTCGAATGTCGCTGTAACCATTCTTCACCTAGGAATAAATATCCATCTCGCACATCCAATTGGTCAGGACGGGGCGTGATCTTTATCATTCCAAGTTAGCCCTGGAGCACATCATCAGAGATAAAATGGCGAATCTAACCTCCCATGATGACGCCCAGCCGGGAATCCTCAGCCGCAGCTCCAGACCCAGTGGTGATTGATCTGTGCGTATATCAAATTCCACATCACCATCCCACGGCCAGTTTGTTTTCTGCGTGATCTCCACTTTCGACTCGGCGACCTGGAGAGTAAGAGTAGCCGAAGTGTAAAGATGCACATTCACAATGGCACTATGCTTCTTCACTACATGACTCCAGATGTAACCCCCGAGGAAACCCAAGGTTCGAGTGACGTTGGGTGGACAGCAAGCACATTCGAACCACTCGTGCCGCTGCGAGAGATCTTGATCTGAAGAGGCCAATTGATTCACATATGTGAATGCTTTCCCATCCAAACTCATGCCAGTCAAGACTGCATTGTACAGGCAAAGCTCCATGATATCTCCGTAATGGCTTTTCAGTTCCACCTATTGCACTTTTGTTAGTCCTCAAGCAGCCTTCGGCCTTGGCTAGAAGTGGTGCATACCTGTAACAAACGTTCAGCCAGCATCATCACACCAATCGCAGCGCACGTCTCTGCATAGCAACCGCCTTCGTCTGTGCCCTGAGGCAAAAAGTAGTCGATTCCGAAGCCTTCCCACTTCTTCACGGCTCCGATGCCGCCTGTGACATAGGACTTCTTTTCTACCATGTTTGACCACAACTGGCGGAGAGCAGGTAAATACTTAGCACCAAAATCACTCTCAAAGTGATAGATCCGAACTAAATCTGCGACAGCTGTAAGAAGGTACATGGCTCGAACTGAATGCCCTTCAACAGTCTTCTGGTCCACAATCGGCAAATGGGCTTGTTGATACCTTGATTAAATTGTCAGGATGACCAGATATCAAGGTAATATACATGCTTGATGGGGTCAGGTCATACCAGTAGCTTCTTGCAGCAGGATAGTACATGGGTAGGTCATGCTCGCTTTCACCCCTTGCTTCTGCTTCGACATCATAATAGTGTTTCTTCTCTTTCCCACCATTGGCATTTCCTCTTTCTTCAACAAAGAATTTAGCCAGTTGTAAATGCTTTGGGTTACCAGTCACCTTGTACAAGCGTAACAGAGCCAGTTCAATCTCCGGATGGCCAGGGTAGCCTGGTATTTGGCCCTCCTGGTCACCGAAAGTAGCTGCGAGCAGATCCACATATTTGAGAATGGGTGCCAGCATATCATCGTTCTTGTAGTAAAGTCGATGTGCAAGGGCACCTTCAATGAGATGACCTGCATTGTACCTGGACCAGGAAGAGTTTCGTCAGTCTTTGTTACTTCGGAAGGCCTAATAAAACTTTACAATTCGTGCATATCTCTCAGATTGGTAAAGCGTTTCCCCGGTTCGACAACAGAGTAATGAATATTTAGATAGCCGTCTGGATGCTGAGCCTCGCGAATCATCTGCACTAGTTCTCGAACTGCCACATCAATCTCCGCATCGAAGTTGTCCGCTAGCAAGTAACAGGCGCCCTCTATCCATTTAGCCACGTCGGAATCCCAGAATTGGTGGTTGGGTACAGGGTACACAGTGGGAGGATCTGAATAGCACGGATGCCACTTGAGCTTGAATGCATCGTAACGACCCGTCTGTTTCAGCATCTGAAGCTGATGCCGGAGGGTCTGAGCTCGAACGACTTCGCGACGACGTGCCCAAAAGGACTCTGGTGCAAAGGTCGTTGCGATAAAGCTTTCTTGAGGATAATCCATGTTTACTTCCTGGATTTCGGCTGTGACCATCCAACTCTACACCAGGGGGCACCACTTGTCTCTTATGAGTACTGAGAGGATCGGCAAGTCCCTCGTCGGAAGCCGCGACGGCACAGTTCTCGGGCTCCTTGAGAGTCCGTGTTGGTCTCCGAAACAAAGCTCCGTTTAGGCAAGACTCCGGCGGAGATGCTCCGGCGGGGGCAAACATAAACGGAGATTAAGGTTGACACTTGCTGTCAAGTCTTCTGGCACCCCGCATTAGCATTAGTTCAGGTGCCCGCTAAGCTCCACAACCCCGGGAATTATGCACTCCAGAGCCCAGATATCTAAATATGTGGGGTCCCGACCCGATACCCCGGGTTTACCTCACCCTGTATATATAGACCGGCAAGAAGCGTCGCATGTTCAAAATGCTTTTCCGAGATCTAGAAGACCCGAAAATTTGTTCTTTGTTCAGCTTTTGAGTCAATATGGGCCTTGCGGAGAAGTTTCTTCCCAAGGATGACCGGTAAGTGCTCCGTTTCCCGTTTGGTCAAAGTTTAGACTGAACGGATTGCAGTTTTGCGGCACTGCTGCTCTATGGCATGGTATTTTCTACCTGCTTCAATGGATATGATGCTGGTATTATGACCGTCATCCTGGCCGACAAACAATTCACCCAATATTATGGAATTACCCCCAATAGGTCTGGTCTTGTTGCGACTATCCCCTGGGCAATGACGGGTTAGTGATATCTATGGGTAACTCTGAGTTACACTCAGCTTGGATCATTATTAATGTCCTTTTAGGGCTGGCTCAGCTCTGGCTCGGGGGTTCCCTCGCTGGTTGGTTAGGTCGCCTTTGGGCATTGCGCGTCTCCATCTGCATCATGATCATCGGAGTGTAAGAAGTTATCATAATACCTTGATGTTGATGACCAGAGCTAATATCTATACAGAGTGGTCGAGGTCGTTCCCAACAACTTTGGTGTCTTGATTCTAGGCCGGCTTTTGACGTGAGTTCTTCTAGTTTATGCCTTGGTCTTCAAGGTGCCCCAATGATCCTGACTGACTGCTTTTTCTGTCAGTGGACTAGGGTTCGGCTGTGTCTATATTGCAACAAATCTATATGTCGCTGAATGCGCTCCAACGAAGCTGAGAGGTAGTTTCGTGGGTACAGTATCCCAGTTTGGCTACCAACTGGGTACCCTTATCGCCTTCTGGACTGGCTACGGAATGTCCTTCCACAAGTCTCCCTATAACATTGCTTGGCGAGTATCAAACCTCGTTCAGATCCCGATCGGTATTGCCTTTATCGCCGTCTCATTTTGGTACCCCGAGAGCCCCCGGTTCATGCTGGAAAAGTATCCAGAGGCACCCGAACGATCTCTTCAGGTGTTGAGCCGGCTTAGATCCGGGGCACCGACTGATGAACGTATTCGAGCTGAGTTTCACGAGTTGGTTGCATCGTATGAGTTTCGTCGACGGTTTGATCCGGGCTACATTGGTCTTTTCAAGGATAAGAGTATGCGTAAGCGCCTTGCATATGGATTCTATGCAGCAGGTCTACAGCAAGTATGACACACCCAGACATCGTTATTTGTTTAGAGATACTCACATATTTTGGGCAGTGTGGTGGCATTGCCTCACTGACAATGTACGCCACTCTCATCTATCAGAGTCTCGGATGGGACTCTGGCTCCCAAGCATTGTCGATCAATGGCATTCAATCTGTTCTTCAGCTACTCATAGTGCTGGTCAATACCTTTACCGTGGAAAGATTTGGCCGACGAGGTTTATTACTGGCTGGATTCGCCATTCAGTCACTGGCACTATTGATCATGTCTTGTCTTACTACGGCCTTCCCCTCAAATGGAAACAAGGCTGCTGCTATCGTTGAGGTTGCTATGCTCTTCATTGTGGGATTGACCTACTGCTGGTCCAATGGTCCCATCACGGCTGCGGTCGTCTCGGAAATATTTCCACAGCATGTTCGAGACAAGGTAAGTTGGAATATAAATGACGGGTAACGGGGACTATCTGCTGATATGGTCATTTTTCTAGGGCTTTGGTTTATCGATGCTCGGCCAAACTTGCTGGCTTATTTTGCTCACTCAATCTTGGCCCCTGTTCAACGACAAAGTCGGAGGCCGCAGCTATTGGCTACTGTTCGGACTCAATGTAATGGCTGGGGTGAGTTGGATATCCCTCGTATATTCCATGGATGACCTGGATTAATCTCTATGGTTTAGGTGTCTGTCTACTTCATTCTTCCCGAAACAAAGGGCGTGTCACTGGAACGAATGGAGAAAATCTTTGGAGGCTTGGATTATGTCGAGGCGGGCGAGTGTGAGGGTGGCTCTGAGAAACGGGAGGCTCTGGCCATTGTAAACGAGGGAGAAAAGGCCCCTACTGCCCATGTGGAAGATGCATCTAGAGACCGTTCATCAGGGCTCGAAAGATTGCCAGTCTAGGGAATTGACCTTCCAGTTACCCATGATTTATGTATCTTCGAGAGCATGTTTTATTGATCAAAATGATGTGGAATGATTCAAATGCAGTTCATTTCAGTCGTGATGCTAATGCGGATTTTAAGTTAGAGATATGCAAGCGCTGTGCTGGTGAAAGCAGGCTTCTATTGGGACGCCAAACCAAGCCACCCATGACAGAGGTGAGCGATGAAACCAAGAAACATTCCTCCAAAGACCCAATGTCTCCCAAAAAGCATGGTTTGCTCCTAGTCAATGCTGAGTTGGTGTGATCGTATGTTGCTCTTGCAATAGTCCATATTCCGAAAAACCAAGCCTGGAGAGGTTCAGCCAGGTACCAACAACCTGATTATCGAAGGCTTCTTGGTTCGTCATCTAAATATTCATGGGATGAGGTCCGTGCTGCGCTCCAAGTTGCGATGCTTCCCATTGCATGCGATAATCTTGGTATCACACCCCAAGGTCCTGGGTGAGCCTCGATGCTCAGTGGCAAAGGACGGCGGGATGTTCACCAATAGGCCACGGGCCCAAAGGAACTAAGCAATCCAATCAACTGCGCGAGTTGTCTTCGAGCCTGGATATTGATATTGACGCCAGGATCACCGATGGCCAAAAATGTCGATATGTTCAGCTCCCTCATCTTCTTCTTCTTCCTCCTCCCCGTCTTCCTCATCTGACCCAGAAGAATCCGAGCGTCCTGAATCCTCGTCTTCCTCTTCAGCCCCCGAAGCTTCTTCGGCGAGTGCCGTCTCACCCGCAAGGAATCCATAGCGATCTCGGAGCTTTTTGCTTAGAAAGTTCAAAGCGCCATAATCCCCACCCCTGTTATCTTGAGACGTACCCCCGAAAAAGGGCGAGGAAGACGGTTTCTCTGACTCGCGTTCCCTCGGTAGGCCGAAGTAATTGCTGACCACGGGCGAGATAGCGCGGCCATGGGTCATATTATACGACACAAATTGTCGCTCGGAACCAGCGGTCACTGGGGCACTGAGTGGGGGTTGAGTCGCTTGACTAGCATTGAGATGCAAGGATGCCAAAGATGCAGTTGGATCTTCATTTACATTCAAGGACGATGATCGCGGCTGAGATGAAGGATTGCTGACGCCTTCTTCTTCAAGCACTGCAGATACGTCACCGTGCAAAATCCTCATTTGGGCTGTATTATAAGACTCGCACCTGTTATGTGTTAACTTCCTCGCTCAACTTGTTTGTCGTACATACTCACAAATCACACTTCAAGCCCAACCAGTGGTACCTGACCACCGATTTTGCCCCACAGTCGTTACAATAGATCAGTGCCTTCGTGTCTCTGAATTCCTCAGGCATGGGTTGGCTTTCAATCGTGCGATCCAGATTTCTGAATGTCGATTCCATGTTGGTGATGGTCTTGCTGCAGATAGGACAACGGAATGAGGTTTTCGAATATTCTGACAGACATTTGTGGTGGAGACTATGCCCACATCGCATCACGACTACGGTCTCCGGTGAAGTGAACATATAATCGCCACAAATGGGGCAGTCGCACTGGGTGGATCTTTCAATACAGCGATGGGTGTTTTCGACCGAGATAGGTAAGCATAGAGAGCACATCTAGACAAAGTTAGCACCACAGAAATTAGCACAGTTCAGAAGAATCAACATACCTTGCAGTGGAAGAAGTCCTTGCCAAGCCCCTGGCCAATCCGACATATACCGCAGTCATTGCAATGATAAATGCTCTTCTTTGGGTCGTTGTCCCAAAGTTTGCAGATTTCGCAGTAATATTGAGCAGTCTGCTCCCCACATTTCCTGCAGTCATGCGCCGCGGGCTGAGCATGACCGCATAACATACATAGCATGTTCTCGGTGTCTCGGCGAATGAGATGATGGTCCTCGACTTCGTCATGGCAAAAGCGGCAAGTGTACCACTTCTTGCAAGTAACGCACTGGAGTTTGACATTCCTTTGGTAGTGCTGACAGCCAAGAGAGGTCTCCTCTAATTCTTCCGTGTCCGGATCTTCTTCACCCGTCTCTTCACTCGTCTCAACCTCGGGCGATTCGGGCTCCACCTTCGGAACATATGTGGGTTGCAAATCCTCGGGTGTAAGAATAAAATGATTCTCATATTGAGGGATCGAGGACGATAATGTCGGGCTTAGCGGACTTAAATCTGGCGAGTGTTTCCTTCCAAAGGTCGCCGGGCTACCGAGTTGGGACAGAACCGAAGAGCTAAGCATGGGGGAGATTGCCGCGGACATGCTCGGTTGACGGATTCGACAAGAGTTATAGCTTTCTGTCATTAGGTCGTGAACCATCCGTGCTTTCTCGTCGTTGCCGATATCCAGCTCTCGGATGGCATGAATCTTCTTTCTGAGCCAGCCCATCCCATCATCGGCCGGGAGATGCATGGGGCTAGCTTCGTTTATATTGAATGCATCGTTTGCTGATCGTCCAGCTCGTTCACTTCTCAAGCCCGAGTTGGTAACCGGTTGTCCCGCCGACTCGGTACGCCCAGATACTAGGTTCTCTGGGCTACGTGTATTAGTATTCACATCATCTGCGCGTACAATGTTGGATGCGTCTCGGGTCATCGACGAGGTGTCACTGGATAAAGGGCCATTCTGAGGCATGATTCGAACGCCTTCTGGCTCCGAAGTTCGGCCATCCATATCTTTGGGCAGGGTTGTGAAGAAAGGCAATGACCCTTCATTTCCGATCCTCGATTCCAAATCACCACTATCTTGGCTGTCCTGGCCAGATTCTAAAACAGTGGGTTCTGGACGGTCACTTGTCGATGATTCTGGTTGGCTTTGAGGGGGCTCCGCTTCGTTGTCCTTGGGATAGCGGGGAGGGTGAGGAGGGCGGGCACGGATTCCAAGTTCGATCAACAGTGACGATATGAAGCTGCTCATGAAGGGCCAGGGCGGATCACATCGGATGCAATGAGCAACCTCTTGAAGGTTGGAAGACGGTTTTGGCATTTTGGCATGTGACGTAGAGTTCATCACATGACATGGATCGACGCGCTACCGAAAATATCGAAGTAATGAGATTTGGAAGGACAACTATAATCAACAAACCAAACACCTGGAGAGTCTAATATTCCCTGGTCTTTGGGCAAATGTTAAATTAAGTGGGAAAGTGTTCTAGACATTCTTCTTTCGACCAGTTCTGCGCGCAGGTCGCAGCCCTGCAGCATCCTGCATCAGGTCTGACTACCACCTACAGTTCCACTCGCGAAGACTGCTCGAACCTAGCAAGTACATCACGCTGCGGAATATCATGGACTATACGTCACGGGTTTCGCGTCGCCAATTGCCAGTCGAGAGAACAATGCAGACGATGACAACAGACTAGGCATGGATCATCGTGCCAGAACGTGTCCTGATAGCCTGATGCGAGTGGGGAATGGAGAACGGGATTCCAAGTCAGGCGAGATTCGGTGACCAGATTCCATTTCAAGAGAGATGCCTCCTCGCCCCATAATGTGTTTATGCCCAAGGAGAAGTACTGGCACCCAACGCAGGATCGTAGTGCGGCGGATCGCATCGGTAGCAGATTTTCCTCACTTCAGACACGTCCCTAGACTTTCGTTGAGACGTTCAAGGGTCGAATTAAAATGGCCGTAGGCGCTTTTACGAAATTGGGTCTCTAGTCTGCCGAGTCCCAGGGTCCGTAGCCTACAGGCAAGTCAGAGACGACCTTCTCCTTCTCCACCTCCAGTGGTAGTAGCACTTACGTGCGCGACTCTTTAGCAACATTGGGCAGTTCCCAGTACCTAGCGAACAATAGATTCTTGACAATTTTATGTTCAAAGCCTGTGGCATCGGCGGCGCGCTCGAGGAAGCGGAGGGTATTGGCGATTTTCGATGGGTCAAATTCCTCGCGCGGAGCGGAGCGAAAGGAGGTTCGCAAGGTCGTGAGCAGGACATGGCGACTGGGAGTCGCATGCCTGATGGTTCTCAGCCCCTGCCGGTATAGATGACGATATGCATGAACAACGGCCTGGTCAGCCAAAGTCCCCGAAACGCTCATGCTCAGGCTCATGTTGGTTGCACGAAGACGACGAGGCGATTGATTTGAAGATCCGCGGCCTCAGGCGGCGCTAGCCCGATCGGGACAGAATGACTTTGGGCCGCAACTGGCGACTTTCTTCCTTCCCCCACCCTCTTGAAGTTCATGCCTTCATACCCTTTGGGTTCATTCTGGCTTCAACTACGGAGACGTGTCATCCTGCGACGTGACTCTTGCCTTGAAACGCTGGGTCCGCCGGTCTTTTTACCTCGGTGATTTTATGCACTGACCGTCCTCTGACCTACAATATCATTCAGCCGACAACCCAGCGTCCAGAAACATGTGTTGAAAAACTTCACGGTAGGGTTTGTGTCAAGAGCCCGAACAGAATGGCTCGAGTCGTTAGGAGAGCTGCGTCGGCTTCGGCCAGGCGCGCTCCTAGTCGGGCCGTTCAGAAGAGAGCTCGAAAACACAAGATCATCATGGAGTCTGTCACTCAGGAAAAGAAGAAACTTAGAACTGTGGTTAGTGTCGCTGCAATTCTGATCTCACAGAATCATGCTTGACGATCAGATCAGATTTCTTTCGAGGCTCGAGCACCCACTGGCTATACCTTCATTCCCGCGGGAAATCCACTCCTCACGACTACATGTAAAGAGAGGTGCCGCAAAGAAGGACTCCAGATTCATGCGGTCTCGGTAAGATGAGTTTATTCTATCCTAGTCTGCACATTGCTCATATCTACCAGACAACCCCCCATGCCAACACGCATAACCTGTCCCAACATGTTCATCGGATTGGGTTTCATTTCCCAAGTACCGTGGTTGCAGCCGCCTGTTCAGAACTGGGTCTTTATCTCACCAGTGCAGGGAAGGCGGTGCCCTTTCACACCCTCGGCGGTCTACACGATCCCCAACCAGTGGACTCCGAGGTTTCTCAAGTCAGCATTAACACCGAGGCGAGAGATGCCATTACAGATTTGTTCCCAAACGTTCCACAGGCTGATTTGTTCCAAATCATCAAAACTGCGTTTCAGAAGGTAAGTTCCTTGTCATACCCGAAAGGGCGAAAGTTGGAAGATGGGGTTGCCTGATATCTATGTCAGGGTCAACGGAAAGTCGGCACGGCATCTGGGTTGCCTTTGGCTCGCAGAGCGCAATTAGCAGTGGTCGCGCATATCCGACACGTCTACACTGATTATGACCGTCTTTTGAAACAGAAGTCGTTCCACGAAGCAAGGTCAGCAGTTGAGCAAAGTACTCTACAAAAGGTCATCCAATGGCGCGGAGATGATGAAAATGGCCAGACCGTTCTTGAGGATGTTTTCCGCGAAGTAATCGTCATATCCGACGATGAGGATAGCGAGACGGAAGAAGAAGTGGCAACCGCCATGAACACTCGACACCAGAGTGTGGAGTTCGTATCCAGCAATGCCCTGGTCCAGGATGTTCAGACCCAACCGGTCAATGTCGGCATTCTTACAAATGGAGACTTTGCGAGGGAGCTATCCGAAGAGGCACCGCCTGGTTTTCGGTTTGTTGCCCGGATGCCGGCCAAGAAGACCATCGACCGTCGAGGCTTCAGCAGGTATCAAGCGTGGAATCGCGCCTTGCATCGTTTCCGTGCCGAGGCACAAGGTGCTGAGCAGGCCCGCCTTGGTGAAGCCCCAGCTGAAGAGAAAAGCCCACGCAACGCGAAGCGATCCGCTGCTGCGCAAGAACTATCGGAACCAGTCAGGCGCCGGGATACCGCTCTCCAGTCCTTGGAACTTGCCTCTAGAGCCGATCCAGGCTCCATACAGGTTAGTCGCCCAATGCAGCGAATGCCTGGCGTTCCATCAACGGATAAACCGAGCGGCAAGAGCCACGTAAGTGCACAGGAAAGACAGACTCCTTTGGAAAGTCAGCGGGCATTTTCTCTATACGGGCCTGGTGGAAGGCCTATCCCACTAAGTACGCAGCAGCCACCTGAAGTCCGTCTTTTGAAGAAGGATCTTCGTCCAAGTGGAAACATAGTCTACTCCCAGAGTACAACTCATGTGGACCAGGGGCTCAATTCTAGGGTCGAATGGTTTCCTATTCCATCTAATGACAGAGCGGATGCGCCTGTCTTTGTTAGCGGGCTCAAGGAGCTTCAACAGATTAGCGAGTCCCAAGTTGGACCCCGGTCCGGAATCCCCATCTCTTATCATTCCAGGCAAGGAGCCGTTCCACAGGATCATGCTTTGCCCTCGATTGAAACTGCTTGGCCTGGGGAAAAGCGGCTTTCGGATGGCCGACTAGAGCAGCTGACGAAGAGGATGTCGCTTCGTTCCGTAACCCCGGTTCATTTTCAGGGAGATCCCTCTCAGCATGGCAATGCTAGGCCACTAGGCAGTCCCGATGATCCAAATGCCAAGAGAAGGCGTATAGCGCATTACGCCCCTCGTCCGGACTTGCGCCCCGATAACTGGAAGGCAACACCTAATGGAGCCCCCGTCTCTCAAGGACCGACCCCAAGAAGACAACACGGCCGTGAGGAACTCATACCAGAGCATCGCTCGCAGGACGCGCCTTATCTCCGGCGAGACTATCTCTCACAGGTGGAACGGCCTCCGATTGTAGGATACCCGCGAGAAAGCAAGCCAGTTCCACTTGCTGCTGCACCTGCCAGTCAGGATGTGAGGCCACCAGTGGACCGGACGCGTATGACCGATTCTCATCAGCACGCCTCCAAGCATCACCTTCCACCGGCGCCTTCTAAATCAAATGGCAGTTTTGCTGCAGGCGACCGGGCATTCAGGGTGGCACTGGAAACATACCGTCCTGAAATTCGTCCTGCCTACCATTCTAATCGTAGCCCCCGCGCGGATCGAGCCCAATCCTCAACGCATGAGGAACCATACGCCCCCATTTGGGGATCCTATACTGATGGCGATCGTCCTTTCCGTGAGGCTCCCTCCGGCGGGAAGCAGTATGCGGATGGTTTTGTTCGTCATGTTGATATTCGTGAGGTCCGTCAGGCCGAGTATTTGATCCAGCGTCCCAGGCCTCAACCCACACGTCCGGGAGGGTCCCTCTGTCAGCCTGCCAAGATGAGGATCCCTGATCACTATGATACCATAAAAATGTCCCAGGTCCGAGCTTCCTCAGAGCAGTATCAGCCCCAAAGTTCACGGGTAGTGACCCAAAAATCTTACGATCAACTCCCCCATCGCCCCCAGCCTCATGGGTCTCCTCGCCAAAGACACCCTGGCAGCGGGCTGAGCACCACCCGGTAAGTCCTTTCTACAACGAGATCAGCCAGCTCATTATCCGCACAAGTCATTGGATCGTATGCCTCTGGTGACTGACATCCTTCACAGCCGGGTTCATGATCCCCGATCTTTTCAAATGGCGGAACAGAACCGCCCAATCTACGTCCAACAAGTCGAATCGCAACTGCCGCAGCCCACCATTCCGGATGGACGACACGTCATTGTTATTGATTGAAGGGAAAGGGTCTCATGGCATTGAACTGGATTTATTTTCCTTATCTTCGAGATTCTACATTTTTATGTGTCGCGCTGTTGTCCATGATACCCTTCTGCATATCCTTATAACGCCTGCATTTCATGGAACTCCAATTTGTATCGTATTGTCTGGAGCACATTTCCTCGGCATATGAATTTATTAAACTACACGATCGCCTTGAACTAGATCGGCTGTACAGGATGTCATTGTATTCAAATCACTATCGTGATCTTAGCACTCAGCCGCTGTCTTCTGCAGTGTAAGGCGGACCAGTGAAGATATGCAAAGGTGCAACGTGCTTAGAACACGCTTTCAGGAAAGTCTAAGAAAGGAAAGTTGCAAGTATAGCTCCATTTATCGGCCTCCAACCTTAACGAAAGGTTATTGGTTTCCCAAGACACGTCAGATCGTCGAGCGGCTTGGAACCTCAAACACTCATTGCCTGCCCATCAGCCTCGCCACTATTCACCTGCTTTCCAGTCTTCTTGATCGCGGCCAGCACGGTATCATAGGGAACAGTCGACTCGGCGGTCACGAGCGCAGTCTGGGATTCGAGGTTGACGTCGAAGGACTTGACGCCTGCGTGGTCATTTAGCAAGACACAACCTAAGAAGTGTGGCGATACATACCCTCAAGACGCTTCAAGACCCGTTCGACGGCGCCGGAGCAGCCGCCACAGCTCATGGACACGTTGAACTTGTATTGGTGGTCTGACATGGCGAGTAAAGTTGGGGGAGAGTTGGAGCCGCGGGGCCGCCGGGAGAAAAAGGCGGGAAAGGAAAAGTGGATTTGTCAGGACGTTAAGGTTAACTAAGGGAAGTATAGAGAAAAGACAGCGGTTTCACTTATATATTCCATTATATCGGATACGAGCCGGGTCTGCATTTGTCATGCGTTTCATCCCTTTCATCTGAGCGATTTCTGCGATTGGCCGGTTCTGCTATACGCGCCATATACTCCGTACACTGCGTGCTGCACACTGCATACAACTTTTGTCTCTCTCTGTCCCTAAAAACCAGCCGCTCGTCTCCTCTTCTTGGCCTTGATGCTCTTGTTGGTTTCCCGCGTCCCAAATTGTCCTCGTTCTACCTGCGTCATTGGCATCTCCTCCGTGGGCTGACTGCTTGGGATGGGCATCTCCTGGTCGGGCTGACTACCCCAGTTTCTAAGCATGGGTGCGACAGGTGCGACAGGTGCGACAGGTGCAACAGGTGCAACAGGTGCGACAGGAGTCGGCGGCAGGGATGAAGCTTCGGGTGCATCAATAAGCTGTGATCTCTTCTTGCGCACTCGGTGTCTGGAGGCCCTCGGCTCCACCTGGTTCCCATCGTCGGCGAGCAGCTGCGATGTCTTCTGCCATTCATAAGCGGCCGGGTCAACGTCTATCTGCCAATGAGATAACAAATTACCCACATTTCGAGGCATTGGACGGGGCTCTTTGAAGACTGTATATGCGGAAAGAGCACTGTAGTCCGTGGCAGGGGCTTCTTTGGGCTTATCAATTGCGTCCGAACCCCGAGTAGAGGTTACTTGTGAAGATGACAGCTGTTGATGAGAATTCTGTGACGACGGCATGGGCTCCTTCTGACTCTGATGTGCATCGGTTGAATCAGCCTCGCGGGGCGATCTATCTGTATTGGATACGTTTGAAATCCGAACGAGGCGAGCGAAAAGAAGATCAAGAGCAATGCCTCGGACAGATCTCTCTTTCAACACACGTGTGGGATCGGGAATGCCGTCTTCGCCGTGAGGAAGCAGTGCAACCCACTCGTCAACCAAATGACTGTAGGTTTCCAGGAAATCCAACCGCGGCTCTGACAAAATCCTTTCCAGGCCGTGGAACAGATTGGAAAATCGCAAAGGCAATATCATGTATCGCCACGGAGCTTGTGTATCGGGGCTTGGGGGGAAAACAGTTGAAACAAGACGCGCTACATCATTCGCACCCTCATCAATATCGTGCAACAACGGCCGATCACCGCTAATTTCCAGCCTAAGATCCATCAGTATCAATTCATCGAGTCGACCATATTTTATTGAGTAGACTTACATCGTTTCGCTTGCATGAAAATCATCTGATGCCCCACGTCCGTCATTTTCCAGGGTCTCAATGATATGATCAACGGTCAGTTGAGTCCCTTCCGGCTCCCGAGGTTTTGTAAGGGTTGTCAGATCTGCCATTACACGTGCATAAACAGACGTCCAATCTATAGTCCATTGGAGATCTTGATCCCTATCGTGAGAGGAATCCATGGCAGAAACCCTGGGGGCTGCTTGGCGAAGAGTGAGACGTGAAGTCGCGGATTCATCCCAGTCATTCACGATGAACTCCTCGTCATCGATCTTCGTGTCATTCCCATGTATGAAATGCTTTGCAATTTGTAGAATACTACCACTTTCAAGAAGCACACCCTCTTGGTCACGTCCCCAGTGATAGTCTGGACCCTGGAACAGCGTTTCGTGAACGGCCAGGGATAGATCAGCCCAAAAAAGCTTGATCAGCGTCATATCTGAATTGTAGCGGTTCCTCGTTGCATCTGCAGGAGTGTGGCGAACTTGTCGAAACACGAATTTGGAGTAATGTGTATACATATTTTCGGTGGATGAAACATCCGCTGCCTTGGGATTCTTAGGGTTCTCGAGAATGAAAGGATCAGGTACAGGGATTGACTCTGTCTCCTCATCTGCGAGGAGTGGGCAAGGAAACCCTTGGACAAGATCGGTAAGTCGCGAGTATAGAACTAAATACAAATCTAGTCTAGTCAGCGTCCAATCATTTTGAACTCAGAATTCAAAGCACATACCGCGGTTAACCATGAGGTCGCTGATACGTAATGTTGTATCCTCGGGATCCCGAAAATGGCGCCAAGTTATACGAGGACGCAGAGGTGGCCTTGTGCCATTTGAATATAGCGGTGCTGTTGTGACATCAAACCAAAGCAGTCGCGAGGTTGTAAGAACGAAGAAGTGGGAAGGATTCTGAATGCTTCGTTCTAGGTCCAAAACCCACTCAGATTGCTTGTTCATGCCCAGTTCGACGGAGCTGGACCGAACACCTTCGCCGGTCATCTGGTAAAGCGCAGTACAACGACGATCAGAAACCACTACAGTCGAAAAATCAGCAACCCACACGATCGATGCCCAGCCATCGTGTCTCGGCCGCTCAAACTGAGGCTTTCCATCCCTTGATGGTAGCGAGGCCATCGAAACTTTCCTGGCAATGTAGGTGGATCCATGCTTTGTTTGTCGGCCTCTAATCTCCCAAACTGACCAGTTTCCCATGATATCGACGACGCCAAATTGTCTCGAGTACCACGGATTAAAAGTCACATCGGCCAAGGTGAATCCTCCCGTGACGTTTTCCGACAACTCCACCACGGGGTTTGCATCAAGTCGGGAGTTTCGATAGGGAATAGCGAAAGCCTCGGTATCAGTGCCATTGACGTGCGCAGGCACGGGCTCTCGCTGAAAAGTGGGTCGAAAAATCATAATCATCGTCTTCAGACGTGCAGCCATCCAAGCGGTCTTCCCCTTCACCGGCCGGGCGAAACTGATTTGCTGGATTGGGGCTCCCCGTTGCGACCATTCTGTAGTCTCTGCATCGCCAATAGATGGTATATGCAACGAAGAGCCCTCACGCTGTATCTCTGCAATTTCATCCTCTATCATGCGAAACGAGATGGTATCGCGACTTACGCCGGTCACTACGGCTGCGATAGCCACCGGGGCCGGAATACTCGACGAATCATCACTCATGTGGTCTAGCGCATAGCCCAAGTCAAAAAGAGTCGAGATTTGGGGATCGCAGATTTCGGCTGTATCTGTAATGACCTTGGAATAGGCATCATCGTTGATAGTGGGCCATTGTGCAGCAAGATCCGGGTGCGTATTTGGAATCAGTTTGTCGTCTGGCCGGCGAGTAATCTTATGCGGCAGCTGCAGTTCAGAGGCATTACCAGCTGACGGTACTGTGTTCTTTGTCACCCCCGTATATGAGATCGGGGTACAGCGGGTGAAAGAGCGGGCGAAAGTCCATGTCTTGGTTTCCGGGAGGTAGACAGCTCGTCCCACGTGCCCATAGTGTAGAGTAGTATCGGGATGTTCATCCATTTGATCGTGATCTGCTCCTTGCAATGTGCGCAAGTCCAGGCCAGATCATATCGAGGACTGGGGTTGGGAAATAGGACAAGATTGAGTGAAATGGTAACTTGTCTCGAACGGAAGTGAAGTTGAAAATTGGAGCTCAATCATTTTTCTTGGGCTTATCGATAAGGCGTTGCGCCGCAACCCAAACATCGTTTCATCATTTGATCCCCAACGCGTCTCTCCTCTTCTCTTGTTCAACCCAACCCTAAGTTGAGAAGCTCGAGACCTTCAACCCTTGCTACCATGGCTTCATCATTTGAGCCGTCATTGTCGACGAGTGGCATGCGCCCTCCTCTTGCCTCGGCGGATGCCCCGTCCATGGCCGACTCGCTGCCCAGCATCAACTTTGGATTCGAAGACTTGCGCAATCGCATGGCTCAGTTCACAGCCAAATTCGACGCATTTATCGAACGAGGTCGGAAACAAGTTCTGGAGGAACGAAATCAATTTCATATCAACCTTGTCGAGTTACAAGGTACGGTCTCGCGACACTGTTCTTCCCCTGGACGTTGACTGATCTGAAGATTTTCAGAGGATGATCGAATGCGACAGCGAGATATTGAAATTCTCAGTCTCAAAAGCCAGACGCATGAACAGACTCTTCAGAAGGAGGCCGCTGAGGCAGCCGAGATGCACGCGGCCATCTCCTCCATCACCTTGGAACGTGACTCGCGACTCGCCAAACGTGACCGCCTCAAGCAGCAGATCGCAGAGACCCAGAAAGCGATCAATCAAAAGTTGGAGGCACAAAAAATTCACGCGAAGCATTTGGATGCGCAGTCTCGACTCAATTTCCCCGAACTGGATTTTTGGCAGGACTACCTTTGTTTACGGATTGAGGGAGCAGGCCGAGAGGACCGGTTGAAATTTGTCTACAGCCACCTGCTAGAGAAGGATTGGGAGGCCGAAGCATGGTTTGAATTAGGGACTGCCAGTCGAGACTATGAGGTCTTCCACACGCGGCCCAAGGTCGATCGGGATGCACTAGAACGCGAGGTGGATCTGATCAATGATGACCGAGACTTTGGAGCGTTCCTCAAGCGAATGCGCAAGTTGTTCATGGAAACAATGAATTGAAGGTGAATTCGAGGTGTTCGAATGTTGACTTTCTATGAAATTTACGAGTTTAATGCACATGGAGAATCGTGTTCGTTCAAATCATCATCATGTTCAAGTACACCATGAAGAGCTCTCCTAACCTCCTGTAGCCTCGCGGTAGAAGGCCACGCTGCAGTTTGCCCCGCCAGTTGCAAAGCCTTCTGATCTGGTGGTCTTTGGGAGCCACTTGGCACTCCAGACAGCCTTTTCGGTCTCGGAGTGGGTGGCGACGCATGTCTTTGTGTCAATTGACCAGACCTTCACTTTGCCATCGAACGAGCTTTGAGAAACGTTAAAACTCAAATGTTCCCAGGGTCGGTTTGCTTGAACTCACCTGCTAAGGAGATACTCTCCCGTGGTACTCCAGGAAAGAGACAAGACCCATGCGGAGTGGCCGGAGAGATTGGCAATCTGTTCGCCAGAGGATGTATCATACAGCACGATTACTTTTGAGTCTCCCGCTGCTGCAAGGATCTTTCCTGCGGGCGAGAAAGCCACAGCTCGTACGGGCTTCACCAGACCTATCATTCGTTAGATGTCGCAGACTTTCATGGCGAACGGGAACGGTACATACCTGACAGGGAGAACGGCATTCGTCCATGTTCTGTGGTAAAAATGTAAACAGCGCCATTTTCGTGGCCACTGGCAATGAATTGACCATCGGCCGACTATACATGTCAGTAGAAGCTTTTGAGTGTATGATACCAGGGCTCACCAGGTCGATACAGGTGCCGAAGCTGCCTTTGGTTTCATGGTCTCGTATTTGCGCGCCATCAGCCTTCAAATCCCACACTCCGATGTGACCATCCTGAGAGACGCCTGCAAGATACTGTCCATTCTCAGACAGAGCCACCGCCCATACACTCAGTTCCTTCAGATTGGCTGCGGGTTTCTCGATTAGCAAATGGCATCTCCGCGATGATCATCGACAATGTACCTGAACTTGTGGTGTCTGCGGACCAGTAGCCATCTTGACAGGACCAGACCTTGACATCTCCTGCAAATCCAGCACTCACGGCCCGCGTGCCACTGCCATCGGTGACGACATGATGGCAGCCCAGAGCGTGAGCCCCATCGAGGGACTGCACCAGTGGGAAGTCTGCATCAATGGTGGAATGCACCTTGAGAGATGGTGCACCAGATGCTGAGATGACCTGCTTCTCAGTCACCGCCAGTGAGAAAATATCGACGGGGTGCGCTGGTCCTAGTCAGCATATATCGAGGTGTTACCATCACAGATATCATCACCTACCATTGTCCGCGGAGCCCCACGCGAGATATTGTCTCGACTATCACCAGAGTTAGCTGCTGCATCAATTAAGTGATGGACTCTATCTCACCATATTGAAATTCAGCCAAGACTGGCTAGGACTGCTTGGGTAGTTCAGCTGTTGTGGAGGCTGTGACGGTTGGACTCGGTGACCCGCTATAGGCACGTACCGCCTTCGCGCCTCAGGTTTTCGGTACAATGAGGGTTTTGACTTTACGCGCTACAAAATTCTACAAAATTTACCACATTACTTAATGTATTATAATTGCAAATGTTGTTGATTCGAGTCCTCTCGGATCGATAGAATACATAAATTCTTTATTTGACCTTCGTAACCAGACGCCAGGTGCCATGCAGCGATATATCCACAGCCCAACCCTAGAAATACACGATGCTCATTCCCCGATGGGTTTTTCCCATAGAAGGATCTTTCTCCGTAGATCTCACAGGATATTATGACGAGAGATCCTTTCTTTGTTCAATCGAGCCTCATGCGGTTTGCGCTGTTTTCCATGAGTTCTTGATATCTGGTGAATAGTTAGCTTGTCTATTCCGAGGATTTCCGGATGACCCATTGCGTGCCACTCCAAGCAATGTGCTCAAGAAAAGACGATCCAAGGATATATCCTTGCACATCCTTCCAGGAGCAGCACATGCACACAAACATACCTTTCACGCAGTGAGGGCACAGCATATGAGCTCGCTTAACCTGCCCGCAGCCGGGGCACTTATTGAGGCTTTGCACATCTTTCAGGGCCTTGCCTGCCATTTGACGGTGACGCTTCTTCATGTGTGAGGTCTTTTTCTTGGGGACGGCGCGAAGGACGGATTCCCAGAGGTCGGCGAGGAGCGGCGGAACTGTAATGGAGATCGGCAGGGCAAGAGACTGGAGGAAGCCGAGGGGAGTGAGCCGTGCCGCACGCGGCAGGGGAGCAAGCAATGATGCCATGGCGGGAGTTTGAGGATAGATCCTAGGAAACCTTGGAAGGCACAGAAGCACTGAAGCATTGAGTTCGTCGTTGCCGCAAATCGTTTTGAGTCTGGATATACGCTAGGCCTAAATAGGAATAGCGCATCTCCCCCTGAGTTCGATAGGGAAATAACAGAAGTTAAGGGGCTCTCCAACACCTTCACCTGGGGAAATTCTCCTGTTCTGGTCCTTTGCTTTACCTCACCTCGCTCACAATGGCTGCCGCTACTAGTGCTGCTTCAGCTCAGCAGCCCACCGTCTTCCCTCATAGCCATGTCGGCTTCGATAGCATCACTTCCCAGATTGAGCGGAAGCTGTTGAAGCGTGGCTTCCAGTTCAATGTCATGTGTGTCGGTATGTATACCCCGGCCTTGCTTTACTTCATGGGGTCCTGATTGACTCTACCCTATTCTGTGGCCTTTGACTGAACCCCCATTGCGCATAGGACAAACTGGCCTGGGCAAATCAACTCTGGTCAACACCATATTCGCATCCCACCTAATCGACTCCAAGGGCCGTCTAACTCCCAATGAGCCTGTGCGCTCCACCACTGAGATCCAGACTGTTTCGCATAGTATGTGTGACCGTGGAGACCCTACTATGGCGCTGTAACTGACGGGTTGGCTAGTCATTGAGGAGAATGGCGTGCGTCTCCGTTTGAATATTGTCGACACACCCGGCTATGGTGACCAGGTCAACAACGACCGATGGTATGATAATTGTCCTCTCTTGTGCGCAGAGCAAAAAAAAGATGAATGCAGGCTAATTATGAGTCCAGCTGGGACCCTATTGTCAAGTATATCAAGGATCAGCACTCAGCCTACCTCCGCAAGGAACTTACTGCTCAGCGTGAGCGTTACATCCAAGATACCCGTATCCACTGCTGCTTGTTCTTCATTCAACCCTCTGGCCATGCGTGAGTCCTCGTTTTGAGTCGATCTGTTCCCAATTACCGCCCACACTAATCCAATTGACTTCAATGCAGTCTCAAGCCGATCGATATCGTCGTTCTGAAGAAGCTCTCGGACGTTGTCAACGTTGTTCCCGTCATCGCCAAGGCCGATTCACTCACCCTCGAAGAACGCCAGGCATTCAAGGAGCGAATCAAGGAGGAGTTCTCTTTCCACAACCTGAAGATGTACCCCTACGATAATGATGAGCTCGACGACGAAGAGCGGGCAATCAATGCCCAGATCAAGGTAAGGGAATCTTTGAACGCGGTCTGTGGCGTCCATCTGACATTAGATGCAGGATATCATTCCCTTCTCCGTTGTCGGCAGTGAGAAGACCATCGTCGTCAACGGCAAGCAGGTTCGCGGCCGCCAGAACCGCTGGGGTGTTATCAATGTCGAGGACGAGAACCACTGCGAGTTTGTGTACCTGCGCAACTTTTTGACCCGCACCCACCTGCAGGACCTGGTCGAGACCACCAGCCAGATTCACTATGAGACTTTCCGTGCCAAGCAGCTTCTGGCCCTGAAGGAGAGCAGCGCCGCCGGTGGTGGTCACTCGGCCGGCGGTCGGCCCATCAGCCCGTCCGCGGACCGGGAGCTCAGTCGCAACTCTCAACGCGGCGCCATGAACGGATACTGATCTCCTCGAACGGTGTTGCGACTATGTTCAGCGAATTGAGCGTGGTGATGTGCCACGACAGTAAAGCAGACCCCATGGGCCCGGCTCTAATTCATCCCGCAAAAAATACTGTCTCTTTCGACGCCAGCAGGCCCTTGCAGATATCCCTTTTCCTTTGCGTTCCCCTGTTCTTGTCTCTATCTCTCTCCCGGGCTTCTTTGACCGGGCTTCCCTTATTGTCTAGGATTTATCTTGCCGGAGAAAAGGAGTGGCATCCAGCGCTCGTGCCATCTGGTCTTTTTCCATGTACTTAGTTTCCTTAACTAATTATTCCTGACGAGAAACCTTCTATTCTTGGATATGTTCGCTCCGTGGTAGTCTCGCGATGCGTCAGTTGCTTTGGAAGATATTGCTTAGAAGAGTGCAGCTATTGCGGCGCACCAAATCGGCCACCGTCTACCACCCAATCCCTCACTTCAGCGTAGGCCTTTTCAAGTTCGTCATTGACAACGATTCGGTCGTGAGCACCCGGCTGCTGCGCGTATTCGAGCTCATTCTTTGCCTGTGCCAAGCGCTTATTCAGACTTTCCTCATTCTCCGTACCCCGGCCGCGCAGACGACGCTCCAGCTCCTCAAGGGACGGTGGTGCCAGGAACAGGAAGCGAGCGTTGAGATCGCTAAGCTTGACTTGCTTGACACCCTACACGAGAATTGTTAGTGTCTAGGTTCACATACCAAGTTCAACACATCCCCGTCTACACATACCTCCATCTCGATATCCAGAACACAGATCCGCCCCTTCTCTGCAACAGTCTTTACGGCTTGCTTGCTAGTACCGTAGTAGTTGCCGCCGAACTGTGCCCATTCAATAAACGAGTCCTTTTCAATCATGTCTAGAAAGACTTGGGTAGAAACAAAGTTGTAGGCCACACCATCCTGCTCACCGGGGCGAGGGGCACGAGTAGTGTCTATGCGTATGTGCGGAAGACATTAGCTTAGTTCCGGTTTGAGGAAGCTAAGCCACCTACTAGAAACCGAAAATCCAAACTTCTCGGGGTATTCTGCGAATAGTCTTTTCAATATAGTTGATTTTCCTTTCTCTGATCAGCCGGAATGCATCAACAAAGTGGACACCTTCGTACCTGTGCCTGAAGGGCCTGAAATCACCACCGGGCGGAAGTTCTGGACACCGCTGGAAGCCATTGTGAATGCGGAGCGAGTCGCACGAATAGAAGATCTAGAGAAGCAGGCTGCCAAAGGACGCAGAGAGAAGAAGCAATGCATCGACCCGCAATGGAGAAGTTGGATAAAACCGCACCACTACGAAAAACGTCCGGCAGAATGAAGGCGGTGATGCCGATATCTATGCTTCTATACATACACAGCCCTCGACATAAACATAACAGAACACGTTCGCTATGGCTTCATGGGGCCTTGATGACTCCCTCGTCTCATCGAATTCATGTCCCCTGCCTCTGCTTCCTGCTCCAGGAAATTAGACCACAGTTCGGCCAACGTTTCCTTGCTCGAAGCACCGTTGTCCATGAACTCGGTGGCCAGGTTCGGTGTGCTGGGTGTACGAAGAGGTGTACCAGGCACTCGAAGCTTCCCTGGCATGTTTGAAGTTCCCGGTCGGGCCAACCCAGCCTGTTCACGTTGTTCTGTTCTCATATGTTAGCGAAGCGCAAGAATAAGCAGTGCGACAGGGACACGTACCATCATCCCAACCCAGTAGAGCTGCAATCAGCTGGAGAATCTGGAATTTCTTTGGGTCCGATCGATCCAGAGCCAGGAAATGTAACAAATGATTCGTGACAATGTGGCTGAAGAGGTTAGCAACGAATGAATACATTGATCCTGACTCGAAGCGAAGCGAAACTCACCGGTCCACGTTATCTTCTGCCTTTCCCTTCTTGAGGAATCGCAAGGCCTTCGTCAGGTGATCATTAAGAGTGACTGCTTCATGTCGCAGCTTGCCAATAAGAAGATTCTTCTCCTTGACCTCCTTCTCGAACGGACGCGCCCGTTCCAGTTCTTCCTGCGCCGCGCGGAGGTCCTTGTCGGCGTTGCTAGCTTGTTGCTGCGCATCCCGCAAGGCTCGTCTCAATTCTTCAAGCTGAGAATCAGAGCCCTCCACCAGCTCCCGAAGCTCCTGTTTTCGTGCGATTTGAATCTCCTGCAAAGCCCTTTGTAAACCGTCAACGGTCGACTGCTGGCTGTCGCGTTCATTCGAAGCTTTTTCGTAGGCGTCCCTGAGGTTACCGAGCTGCTCTTCCAGGTCGGCGACTTTCTCGCCCAGATTCTCCCGAATTGATCGTTCTTCCATTGCAAGAACTTCCCAGCTATGCATAGCCTCCTTCGCCTGTTCAAACTCGGCTTGAAGATACGACTCTTGCTCCATCAGCTCCTCCTTTTCCTTGAGCCAATTTTGCTGGGATAAGTTCGTTCGATCCCGAAGAGTGGAGATCTCCTTTGACTGCTGGGCCAATTGGTCTGAGAGACCTGCTAGTTCGGTAGACTTTGATTCAAGCTGTTCTTTCAGGTTTATGTTCTCATCCTCAAGTTCTTCGATCTGCGTTCGAGCTTGAGCCAATTCTTCCTGTGGGGACATGTAAGCAAGGTGGCTCAGTAGAGATAAACCAGGCAGGTCAACGCACGGCATCCTCCTTCATTCGTTGCCCGAGCTGGGACTTGATCGTGTTCACGCGCTCCAGGAGGTTCTGGAATTGTGTTTCTGCCTGTTCCTTCTTGGTCTCCGCATCCTCCAACCTCTGTTGCAAAGACTCCATATCTGCCTTGTGCCTGGATTGGATCTCTTCGAGAGATTTGCGCATATCGGTGACCTCGGCACGGAGCGAGTCTCGGTCTCGAACAAGCGCATCAAACCGGTCTTTGGGCCCGGCGTCTTTGGGCCCGGCGTCGTTGGGGGCCGGGTCGCGGGTCTCTTGAGCAGCATCGCCGATGGCATTCTGGTTCTGACGAAGTTGGTTTTGCGCGACACTGTTGGCGACATCGGGTTGAGCATTGTCGGCATCCGGGGTTGCTATTGAATCGGCCGGTTCATCGGGGTCGTCCTGCGGTTTTCAGCAACGGTTGCAATGGTAGCGGGGGAAACCACGACACACCCTGGCAGCATCGTCCTTGTTTTCCGATACATCTGGGTGATCGTTCTCGTCCACCTGCGGATTCTCCCTGGCTTTCGCGCCCTTCTTCTTGTTCTTCTTCGACTTGGTTCCTGGGACCGAGCGGGGTCAGTGGGATATAACTCAGGGTACTTAGATGTCCAATGGTCGCACCTTGAGCAGGTGGGGGATTTTCTCCAGGCATGCTGATGGCGTCTGTTGATTGTCTCCGAAGAGGAAAAAGAGATGGTGAACGGAGTTCCAGGTAAAGCTGTCAACAGCACTAGCGCGGGCTGGGGGCCTTTCCGCCCTGATGCGGATCGCGATGATTAATCTACCTCTGTCAACACCTCCGTTCAACTAGGAAGTTGGGTCTACCAGAGATATCGATAGTAGTATCGATAAAATCTCGGGCAATCTGAACGGTGCTATTTTTACATGGAATGCTTGGCATCCCTCTGCCGACTTGTCCTTGCATCCCCATGTATAAGAGTAGAGGCATTATTCATATGTACTTTTTTTCTCCAAGGAGCTGATCTTTGTCTTTGTATTATATACATTCGGGTATTGGTGGGAACGCTCATTATTTCCAATGGATTAAAAAAAGAAGAGAAGAAGAAAAAGAAAAGTTTCATAGCTTCATGTCCTATCGTCGACTCGGCGAGTTCATTGCTTCACATAAAGTCGTCCAAGAAGTCCGCGTCTCGGTCCTGGTTGCTGCTGGCCTCCATATTCTCTGCACTGAAAATTTCATCGTACGCATGATCCTTCTGCCACTTGAGTTGTTCCCGCTCTCTCTTCTCTAGCTTTTCCTTCTCTCGCTGCTGTTCTCGAGTCTTCCGTTCTTCGTTTCGTTTCTTCTTCAAAAACTCCTCCTTTTCCGCTCGGAGATCAGGGAACTTCTCGACACGGGTTTTGTTGAGTCGGTTGACAATCGGGTTTTCGCGTTCTCGGACCAGGACTTTGCGGACTAGCTTGGGGTTATGAAATGAGACCTGACCGGTGGCCATCGAGCCGTCCTTGTAGAGGTTGGACCATGGCGTATAGATGATGGTGACGTTGTCTTTTTTGTTTCCTGCGGGTGGCTCTCAGTTTCCATATGCAACCGTTAGGAAGGGGGAAAGGTTTCTCATCGACTGACCCTCGATGGAGTTCGCTTTGGTGAGTTGTGCGCAGTCCTCAAGGAGAGGCTGCGGGATATTGTCCCATGTCTCTCCATCGCGGAGTCGTACGTAGACGTGGGCACTCGAGAGGTTATCAACGTGGAACTGCGTGGGCAAATATCAGCGCATTGGTCGCAACGGTATGCAGCGCAGGCAAGGAAACCGACCCTGTCACAAAGCAATGGCATCATTAGTCACGCAATCCGTGAGGTATAGCAGGGAAGTCATACCAGACATCACTCTCTAATCCGAAATTGATCAGATCCTCATCTGGTGAAACTGTTAGGAGCATTCCTCGGCGAGTCAATCGGTGGCATACTTTCGAACTTGTCCTTGCCCACATATATAAAGGCGGACGGACTGACCACATTGGATGTAAAATAATAAACCATGGCGATCAGGCTTGCCAAGCCAAGGTCTTATACTGGGCACGTTGGCTCCTTCAAGAAAATCCAAGTCGCTGGTGGGGGAAAGTTATGGGGGGAAAGTTATGAAAGATTGACGGCTGAGTCAGCGATATAGATCGCCCATTCAACACGGAGGTTCTATGACTATGGAATACTGGAGCTTAGCGAACGAAGTGATGTATAAATGTGGAATGATCTTATTAACTCTAGCCAAAAAGTCATGTGTACATTTGTACACAATTAGCAGTAGGGATCCTGATTAGGGAGCCTTGTGAAGCAGACTCGTTTTGAAACCAAGATGAAGGAACCGGTGTCTCGTTATAGGTGAAACAAGCATATACAAGAAACCTAGGAGGACATCACAAGGGGCAATATGGGCCAAACTAGAGAATGTCCCGTTAGTTTAATTCATAAAGAAATACTTGAAAGTCACATGAACTTATACAAGCTCATGAAAAAGTGACAGCGACACGAACGTCAACGGTAGGAGAGACTCGCAGTTCCGAAACGGATCTGTAGTAATTTATCCTCATTCAAAGAAACAACATACCCCCGAAAGATATGGAACTCGGTCAGCATGAAGCTTTTTGAGCGGCTCTGGTTCGCTCGCGTATTGAGAGTTGCGCGGTGGAGCACCTCAAAGACAGTTCTCCGGTCTCACTATTCTTTCAAGTTTCCAAGTTTCACCCTCTGTTTGTCCCAACTTAAAGAACAATCAGTACACTACCTCATGGAGAGACTTAAGACCATTTGGATGTACTGGCGTGGAGAAGCCTGATGGGATTCCATTCCGGCGCAATAAACGCTCTGGGTTCTAGTTAGCTTCGTTCTGGTCAGTACGAGGCTTTCGACTCTCCACCCCACCCCGAAGCTTCAAGCTCGACCTGCTCCAAGAAGCGCTTATTTGCCGAACTTAAGTAAGATATCAGGAAGCTGAAAAGGGTCGCAAGCCATGAGACTGGCGGTTCCATCGTCCGCGTCTATGTATCTAAATGCCGATGATATTCTAATTATCTAATGATCCTTAGCTACTAGGCTAATCAGTGGTGGTGGTTTGTACTTTAGAGATTGCTAATCAATCTCTATTGTTGTCAGAGAAGTATACATTTTCTGCGTGAGGAGCAAAACATTTTTCTTTACAAAGCCCTGTAGTAATTCATGATTCCACTAAATATCCTTGAATCCTATTAAAAATAGCACCATAAGATTAAGAAGAGCGGTATGAGTATCTAAAGGGGTAGATACATCGATATCAATAGGCGTTTCGATAGGTAAGCCCTTCAGTATTCTTGCAGCAGTACTGCTCAGAATTTCCGTAGGTACGGCTCTTAGCATAGGCATGCTAATAGGGGTAGCGAGAGGTATAGATGTAGACATAGGCATAGGCGCATCAATAGGAGACATTTTGACACTACGAGGGATCTCAGCGAGGATAATAATGATATTTATGACATTGATACGTATACAGACCAGAGGCGATAGATGCAGTATTGATGAATACAGCGAGAGGCATAGGAAGGAAGAGAGATATGGCAGGAGGAGGATAAAATAGTTCTTATTTATTTATGGAGGGTGGTTAGCATTCAGCTTATATAAGCTATATTTGTAGTAACTAATTAGGAAGGCGGTGGAGAAATGATGTCCGGGTAGTGAAAATGTGATGTCCAAATATTAACTTCCCCCACTCAACGGGAATTGCCAAGGACACTCCCACTTTTCCTGGGACCCACGGGCCGATGAATTACGTTATATACTCGGACTCTTGACAAACCTGCAGAAAGTCCTCCGTCGGACCTCTCTTTCTAACTTTTGGGCCCTATCTTCCTTTGAATAGTGGATTCACTACAAACAGTAGCATCTGTATGGATGCCAGCCTTCGGAGCTGCTCGACTAGCAGAAGCTATGCCCTCCCAAAATTGATCGGTTCTCCCTTCACAGGAGAAAATGCAGCGAACAAAATATGCTGAACACGGAACAGAGAGCTTTGCGAGTCAAGAGCTTCACGGGCCTTGGCAAGGTTTTGTCCGATATCACTGCGTGTGTCGCGGGATATCGGAGAGAGATTGGTCACGGATCTGATCTACGGTGTGGGACGCCGAGGGCAGAAACTGTTTTGTGTAGGAACTCTTCAAGGCTCTAAACTAAACCGCTAATTTACTTACTTTTCAGGCTGAACATTTTCCGGAAACAAAGCCATGGACACCCAAAACTTTTTAAGATAAATACGTTTGCAAGAACTCCGGAGAGCAAAACACTTGGCCAAAGGCACAGTATTTATTTGATACTCCAGCCACCAATCCAGAAGTTTTCGACGTTGAGCGGCTACTCTGAGGGCAATCCGTACACGGAATGGCGGATGGTTGATCCGATCAGTCAAGCCAGCAATATAAAGAGCGTTATATGAGAGAGTTCCGTCCTGTCGAATCGCTCGAACCGTTGGTGCCGCACTGGTCAGCCACTCAAGGGCTGACGGATACGCCCATCACGGATGGATTCATAGATAATTGAAATCCACGAGCCAATCGTTTTTCGTGGGCGTTGTGGCATTCCTGCCGCTGCTTGGGCATCGACAGTGGGATGTTCCCAAATGCCACAATGGAAGGGAACGCCAAGGTCCCGTCGCACAAAGGAATAGAGGGCCTTGGAAGCAGGTCCCAGCGAGGATTCTGCGTTGAGATCACCAGAAAAGATTCGGTTTCGCGTCGCCTCGAAAAGCGACTGTCCTTCCTCACAGATGCGCTTCTGCACCGAATTCATCGTTGAGATAGCATCCTTCGCGTTCAGATCGTTTACATGCACCAATAGGACGGGTGCCATGGCTGTGGAGAAAGCTTGAATCCGAACTGACAGGTCTTCGCGCGAGGTTACCTTCCAGGAACCGCGAAGAGACTTAATGACTTCGGTCTGCAGCCGTTGCGCCGCATCCGTTTCCATCGAATCGAGCGCGATCAGTAGCGTCGACCGCACCACACTCTCCAGGCCATCCAAGAAGGTCTCGTGGAGCAAGCGCAAATCCAGCGCCTGGCATGTCACATATAGGTGGGCCGCACTCATCATGGAGACCAGCTCCACCGCCTGCAGTGTGTATCGTGCAGAAATTAGGGCCAACGAGTTAATCGGTTGGTTGTTCATCTCGGCGGATTGCACATGCGAAGTCACCGAGTTTGCCAGAAATCCAAGCTCCGACATGTACGCGGCCATGCTTATGTCCACGCCCTTCATAGTAAATGACAGGCTAGGGTCATCCACCGCAAGATTGGGCGGCAAACCCTTGTTCAGATCCGGGTTGATGAGCTCAGAGGAGTAGCTGAACAAGAGTTTCCCAACCATCTGTAAGCCCCCGCGCATCTTCTCCATGGCCATTGAGATAGACGCCGCCTGGAAGTTACAGCAGAAGTACACTTCCCCCGATTTCGAATCGATCACGGGATTATCCTGGGTGGAATTGAGCTCTGTGGTGATCTGTTGTACGGCCAGTTCTAGGTCCTCCACAACCGGTCCGAGCCACTGCGAAGCGCCGCGGAGAGCATACCGATCTTGGAACAGTCCCTGCCGGAAGTGGTCCTTTCCGGCCGAAGTTTCAACCATCCGAGAGCCTAACAGCCCATCGCGGACATTGGCTGCCACCTCTATCTGGCCAGGGTGAGGCCTAATTTTAGCCGGAAACTCATGATAGTTCTCCGCATTTCCCAACATGGCCTCACAGGTCATGCCGGTGAGTGTTTGCGCCAGAAGCATGAGCTGGTTGGCCTCATCCGCTGCCAAAGCGCCTACAGCCGCAGAAGCGGCCGCACCGTTTATCAAACCAAGGCCTTCCTTAGGTCCCAGGATAAAGGGCTCAAGACCGGCGATCTCTAGTGCCATGCTGGTCGACACAATTTGAACTTCTGGCTGTCGATCCCAATGAACTTGAATATCCGGGTTTCCTTCCAAAACGGCCACTAAGTATGACAGGGGCATCAGGTCGCCTGATGCAGAAATCGAGCCCCGCAAGGGCACAATCGGAGTGAGCCCCATCTGGAGCAGTTTTAACATGGCGTCAATAATTTCCAGCCGCACGCCGGAATGGCCTCGCAGAAGGTGATTGCAGCGCACAAGGATTGTGGCCCGTACCCACGCCACAGGCATGGCATGGGAGCCCAAGTTGTAATCACCCACTCGCGGAACGAAGTCAGTCCCCGTTAAGATACCGGACTGGGTCAATTGGAGCAGTGACTGCTGTAAACGGGCCACATCCGGTGTGCGGGTATCTGCGCTGCCTCCGAACCCAGTGTTGACCCCTGAAAAGAAGCAGTCAGTTCCAATTTACTTTTTTTTTCTTTCCTTCTCGACGGTTACCGGAAGCGGCGTACCGTAGATAGAGTAACCTTTGGCCAGATATCCATTCAGCGTCTTAATGCCTGCGTGGACCTTTTCGGCGACTTCAGGCTCACTGGAGACTTGTGCCCCACAGCCCTCACTTGGTTATGGGGCTTTCTATTAGCCATGTTCTGTGGTCTTCGCCGCTATTAAATAATCTGAAGAGAAAATATCTTTACCGAGCAACAGCAATCACACTGGCGATGTCCAAGGTCGTTCCATCCAAATAAACAAGGCCATTTTGGAGTACAGTCTTGAGTTTCGCCCATGACCGCAGAGTGTCCTCCTTATGGGAAGGTGAGGAGGGGGAGGACGATGCGGCAGAGGCTATAACTTGCATAATTATAATCAGGGGCGGGTTAAGATCCAAGGTAGGTTGGGAATACTGTAGCAAATTGATGTTAAAAACTCACTCGGCTATTTATACAGACCATAGGGTATGAGATCACCCGGAGATTCGGCAGGGCTTGCAGATCTTAATTTTCAGATCTGGTATACGCACAAATATCGGCTATTGGTTTCGATTAGTTTCGAGATCTTCAGCCATAATGACCGATTAGTCTGTATGTACCTCGGCATGCAGAAACCAACAGCGGTGAAGAACAGCGGTGAAGCCCTTTATTGTGATCTACACTATTATCGACAACTCCCTGCCTATGGCCCATCATTACAAAAGTGACCGTTTAAAAGACACGTTATAAGATTTGAACTGTTCATTGTTGAGTAGAAGTTGTGTCTCCTGATCTCGCCATCACGACCTGTCATGGAGTCCCCAACTACCGCCCCAGAAAGCCCTCCGAAAACCAGCCATCCACCCACCTGCGAGAATTCACTTGGAGATTTCCTTGGCTCCCATCCACATGTTCAGTTTATCCGCTACCAGTGGGTTGACCTGTCGGGTATTTTACGGGCACGTTGCTTGCACAAAAGTCACGCCTTGAAGCTTGCTTGTACAGACCAGCCTCTACGATGCGGTCCTATCACATTACAGGCTCTCGCTGACAATTCCATCATGCCTGATCTACCTCGCTCCGGTGTGCACGAGTTGCATCCCGACTGGTCTTCCTTGCGGACCCTTGGCTGCGGTCGTAGTGCTGCCAATGCAACGGTAATGTGCAGCATTATTGAGAGACTCCCTCAGGATGAAAACCGTCCAAATTCCTCCAAATGCCCTCGGCAGGCATTGTCCGAGATTTTAAGTCTGGCAGCTCGCCGGTGGGGTATCCAATTCCTGGTTGGGTTCGAGGTGGAATTGGTTATCCTCCAGGGCAATAACAACAGGAAGGATGGCGACCCTCTCCTCGTGCCACTTGGTTCTGGTCCAGGGCATTACTGTGTTGCATCCATGCGTGAACCATCGTTTCAGTATCTGGAAGAATGTGTGACAGACCTCATAAGTGCTGGAGTATCGATACAGGACTTTCATGTTGAAGGGACAACAGGGCAGTTTGAAATAGCTCTTGCACCACTTCCCCCAATTCAGGCTGTTGATGAGCTAGTTCGAGTGCATGACATGGTCAAGACCTCCGTCAGCAAGCACGGATACATTGCCACCATGGTGCCAAAACTCCCGCAGCTGCACCAAGGCAGCGGAGAACATATTCATATTTCTCTCTCGCCCACCGATCACGAAGATTCCTTCTTGGCAGGTATGCTGCACCATTTGCCCGGAATATGTGCCGTCACTATGCCTTTTGCGCAATCGTATGAACGGGTTGGCAAGCTTGAGGCTGGCGAACGAGCGGATTGGGGCACAGAAAATCGTGATGTAGCCGTGCGCAAGATCGAGCCTGGTCACTGGGAGATCCGGTGCGCCGATGCCACTGCCAATATGTAACTAGCATTAGCTACCCTTCTGGCTGCTGGTTTGCTAGGAATTAAGTGTCAGCGACTCCTGCGATCCTCCGATGTGTCCCTAGCCTCGGATGCGACTGTCGCTGATTCGGTTGATATTCCTGAGAAATTGCCTCGAACCTTTAGGGATGCTCTGCAGCTTTTAAAAGCCTCATCACCAGACCTAGCCCAGCTCTTGCATCTTGATATTCTCAACCATTACGTGGCGGTGAAACAAGTTGAATCTATGCGGATGGCTCAATTGGATCAAGGCCAAGTTGACCGGCTCATGGTCACATTTTTCTAGCAGATACCAATTCACAATTCATTTGAAAATACTTAAATTTTCGGGGACAGTTTGTTCACCAGATTGCCTACCTTTTTCGCCTCAAAGAACGTCTTCCGACAAAGAGTGGGACTCAATACTGGCACAAGAGATCGCCTTGCTTTCAGCATTTATCAAAGCAGACGACAGCCAGCAAGCACAGCGGCTCGAAGAAAGGGCGGCCGAACGCATCGCTTGCGAAATTGGAGCAAAGGGCATAGCAACGTATTATCACCGAAAAATCTTCGATGGATTGCTGGCCGATTTTGGCCGGCCACGATAGGGGCAAATAGCTAATACCGGAAAGGAAGGTCAGCTTCCGAATGCTACCGGAGCATTGTCTGATAAAATCCAATAGTCCTACGAGAACGGCGTCATTATTATGAACGGAATTGTAGTAGCTAGGTTTCAAGAGGCGTACAATGATAGCGATGCTCCGTCGGCTCCTATGGTTCATGCTGATGATGTCCTAGAGACAGCTGACTAAGCAAGGTAGTTTTACCAATGTAGGCTAGCAGGTTCTTTATGCATATCATTATTATGCTTAAATAAGTCCGACCATCGACCCTATAAAACCTCTGTTCTAGGCGAGGGCCTATCAAGGAAACTTTCTAGGAAGAGCCGCTTTCATCGCTTTTGTCAACCTCGATAGGCCCTTTTTCCTATATTACGGCTTGTTAGTCTACCTTAAAACCCTCAAATTGTCCTAAAATATTCAAGAAATAGAAATGTTAGGGCAAATTTAGGTCTGCCTAAGATATTAGATTGAACAGTCGACCGGCTAATCGGTAATATTTTGCTTGTGTTATAGGGAGAGTAATTTGACCGTACGCTATGTAAAATTATTTATAGACCTTGTATTATTTCTAGCATAGCCCGACCATATTACAAGAAGCCATAGCTTCGGAAATTTTGAGTAGGGGCCTAGGTAAGGCAAAAATGCGTGCCTTTCCGTCATAAAACGTTTTACTGTTTCAATAGTCACTTGATTCTTAATCTATCGCCTTGGTTCCTCGATTCCAACTAATCACTCATTCTCAGTTAATCACTCGTCCTCAATTAATCCCTTGTCCTCAAGCCATCACTTACCCATGTTTGAATGAAATAGAAAAGAGTAGAGATTAATTTGGCCTATATAAGTATGTTCAATCGTTGGCTTCCGGTGTTTGCATTATTCTACCCAACTAGGGATGGTAGGTGAAATTTGAAACCTATGTAATTTCAGAAATTTTGCTGAAATTTGAAATAGGATTCCTGAAATTGAAACTAACGCTAGCTTAATATGGTAAAACTAGCCCAATATAGAATAGAATTTGCCGATTAAAAGTAAAATTGAAATCGATATTTGAAACCATTTCGAAATAGGTTGGCCAATTTCGAAATTACACCATCCCTACACCCAACGAAGCGTTGCGGCATCCAGTAATTCCGGACATGATATTATTGCATTTATATTAGATGATGGCAATTGATCATCTACCAAAAAATAAATAAATTTAGATAAGAGTCAATTAGGTGAAGATCTGTCCCGAATTCGGATAGGAGTCGGGAGGAGAGAGAGCGGTTAATTAGGAGAGAGTAGTGAATTGAGGGAGAGTGGCGAATTAAGGGAGAGTGGTAAATTGAGGGAGAATAATAAAATAAGGGAGAGTAATGAATTGAGGGAGAGTGGTGAATTGAGGGAGAGTGGTGAATTGAGGGAGAGTGGTGAATTGAGGGCGAGCTAAGCACCCTATGTGGTTGAACCGAGTCTGGTTAGGGGCTCCCGTCATGGTAAACAATCTTTGACCTCTTTTGCTTTCCTTCACTGATCTATTTCCCGTAGACTTTCCTCGCGTCCCCCTTACTGTACACACACACACACACACACAAACACACACAATTTATTAACGCCCGGCGGCTAAACCGAAAGGGCAACTATTACTGATCTAAAAATACATGCCTTAGCTAATGCTGTGCCTCCTTAGAGCCTATACGGGATTTCTTTTAGTAAATGTCATCTTAGATGTCAATATCTTAACGGGTCCTTGTGGGTTAGTAATTTTGTTAGTAGACTTGCTTGAAGGCGCTTCTTCAAGTGTTCAACATCCTATCCTTGGCAGTTGAAGCGCGTCTACCGTCTCTGGCATAAGGTGGTTGGTGGGGGTTAGTTTGGGGAAGGGTGTCATTTGTGTTCGTCGACGTGGTTAAGCGGCGTCGAGTCGGCCCGTGGCGATTGCGAATCGTATTGAGGCTCGCACTACTTCTAAGTTCGGCGTCTAGTTCTAGTCATCCGAAGGCGATTTTCCGCCCAAGAAGAAAGATATATTGCCTCGGTGGGTTTGGGTATATTGTAGCATTTCCGTCCGGTGTATAGTCTACTTCCGACATCGAAAGAGGAAGTACTCAACGGTCTCTCTTGGTTGTCTATATACATACTAATCTGTCTCTGCGACGTTGATCCGATAGAGGTATCTATTCAGTCTAGCTATGCTAGTCCGGAGTTGAGCTAGCACGCTCGCCTCTTTCTACGATAATCGATCATACAACTGCCGAATATGTTTTCCTAGGAGTGCTATATCTACTCGTTTGGAATATCTCCCTATATTCTCTAGCAAGGCTTTGCTAGCGGCGGCTGCTTAGGACCGTACGATATTTAGTGTGGTCGACTTAATTCTCGGAATCTATGCTTAAGGGATAGTATCCTCTTAGGTCGTGGCCTAGGCCCAACGGATGTTAATATGGTTCTTGTGCCTCCGTAGTCTCTTAATTAGCTTGTATATCTAGTTAGTAGATATATTCTTAGCTAGACTATTGTCGAGGGTTCCTTAGCGTAAGAGCCGCCGCTTTGTTGCTCGTAAGAAGCGTAATTCTATACTACTTTAGTCCTAGTAGCGTATCTAATGTATGTGCTATTGCTGCTAATTCTCCGGAGTATAGGTTCTACTCTGCTCTAGCGCCTAGTATGACGTAGAGAGTCTTTAGTTTCAATTTCCGATACCGAGGTAGCTATTTCTCTACTAAGCGCCTATATGAACCGCAAGAAGCAGCATTGATTAGCTAGGTCGATACCCTTAATGCTCTCTGCGTTCTACCTACTACCCGGATGGTGGAAGCGAGTGCAAATGCGATAATTCAGAGAGATGCTAAAGCGACTAAAGATATAGTAGCAGCACCCGTCAACAATATGTAGGTATACGACTTCGTTAAACGCCTACCAGATAGCCTTCACTAGGTAAAGCAGAAGCCAGCGGAGAGAGAGCTAATGAGGCGGAGGATATTAGTACTCTATAGGCCTAGTATAATCGACTAGAGCCCTTCGTAAAGCGTATCCTACCCTCAAATATATACAATCTCGACGAGACTAGCTTCTAGCTTGGCCAAGGAAAGCCTCAAAAGGTCATCACTCGCACTTAGCAGCGTACGAGGTTATTCTTAAGTAAACGGGGTAAGCTCCTCACTAGAATTGAGTGCGCGGCAGCTGATGGATAGCTTATAGAGCTATACTTTGTTGCACCGGGTTTAGTGCACCTCGACGGTAGTATGAAGGCGGCACACTCTCGGAGGAATCACGAATTGTAGTATCTTCATCCGGATATTCGAATGATGCCCTCGCTATCGATTGGCTTTTTTTTTTCCAGAAACACACATAGAATCGCGCTCGCGGGGGACCGCGGCTATTACTCTTCGATGGCCATGGCTCACATCTCACCTGGCAGTTTCTGTATCTCTGCGAGCAGTGGAATATCGTCGCTTTTGTCTTCTCTCCACATACTACGTATATCGTTCAGCCTCTCGATGGTAGCCCATTCCGCGCCTTAAAAGAGAGATTCCGCACGAAAAACAACATGATCGCCCAGTGGGGTGGACTTATTTTCGATCCCCCGAGCTAGCTCGTTCCTAGCCGGAGCATGTCATGATTTTGGCCTAAAAAACCGTTACGCCAAGAGTGGTAAACGCTTCCACCGGCGAGCCCGTTTATAGCAGACCACCCCACTATCCTCCTGCTCATATTTCCAGTGTCCTATCCTGGATACCCTCGTGGCCTCTTGTGAGAACTTCCTCAACTGTTCTTAAGGCTATTTGGGTGCCCTTTGCCCTTCCTCTTCCGCGGAATGAAATCCGATCTATACCTGTCTTTTATGCATCGGGATCTATGGGAACTAAATTTGACTGCTGCTGGTATTTTTCCGGTCACTCCTAGCATCTCGGACTACTGAACCGGGTCCCTCCCTCCAACCACCCCCCTCTCCCCTTTCCCTTGCTCCACTTTGGCTCCGTTTGATGATTGAAAAAAAAAAGTCTCCGAATTTCCATCAGGCCATATGCAAATTTCACTTTCTTGTTCTCGACTTTCTGTCTCAATTTCATCGGTTTCCCTCGAGCGCATCTCCAATTTCCTCCGCCGTCCGCGGCAGTCCCCCATCACGAACCGCCGGAGGACCCCCACGTCTACAATCGTCGCATCCTTCTCGCCATGCCCAGCTCGTCAAGTGATCCAGAGACCATCCTACGGGCTTTAGAATGCGCCCGAAACTGTGAATCCGGTTCAGTGGACGCTCAAGCTACTGCTATCCTCGAGGCTGCTATCACGGAACTATGGGATCGGATCTCTGCCGCACCCGAAACCTATGTCCCTAGCCCAGATGAATTTGCTCTTTTCAATTATTTTCTCGAGCGATACCGTGGTTTTGCCGTGGCCCAGGGGGTCGTCAGACGATTCTGGGACAACTATCATGGCCCATCCAATGTTGATGGAAACAAGAAATAAACCAGAACGGTCACACCTAAATTGACTCGAGACATGCTACCGAGCTGGATGTGTACAGGGCGTTGTTTGAGCGTGCACATCCCAAAAACGCTCATAATGCCGAGGCCTTCATCTGCAAGCCCGCTGTGATTCATCGCACGCGGGCACGAATCCGGACTAGTGAACCGAAAGTCCATGACGCTCAGCCCATGGTGTACTTCGCAGGTGACCACACCGACAATTCTCAGCTGCAGAAGAGAACCCCCGATGATAGAATCTTGGGTGGGGGCCGGCTAGCAGACCAAGACGGCTCTCTGGTCTCTCTGGTTGGGTCACTCCACTCCCGTCTGGCCATACGGTCAAGCAGGTGGAACTATATGATGCGGGCTGTTGCGCTTCTAGCGGATGTCGGTGTGTGGTGCATCGATCCCTGTCTCAGTCGGGACCGCATGCATAGGGCAAGGCATCTCCGCATGCCACACGGAGGGATCTGATTCAAGGAGACGAAGCAATGGCCTTGTCTCGTGGGAGTCATATAACTGACTGTTTTTTGTACGACAGTGTCCTGATGGTGCTAGCCTATATAATTGACACAATGTAAATATAAAGATATGCACTATGTGTCTATATCTATGCCAACCCCAATTCCCCCGACTGGCTCATTTGCGACGGTGGGTAGAGGGTACTCCGGTACTCTTGGCATCACGGTGGGGGATGACCAGGAATAATCTTGTTGAATGGATGTTTTGGCCGATTTAAAATACCTACCTAGGTAGGTACGCGTCAACGTCCACAGATGGGCAGCCTCCAATCGATACGGTAAGCACTGAGATGGCTGCTAGAAATGACAAAACATCATATAATTCCGGTCTGACAGTGCCATGTCACCAACAAGGCTCATTTATTTGAAGGAGTGATTTTTTGTAAAGTATAGTCCCCTGGCCTAACCTCCAACTAAAGGTTGTTCATTCCCGGAGCTTGCTAAGCACCATGTTCCTCAGCTGCCAGCCTTGTACCACCCCCAGACTTAGTACACCGAATTGTCGGCACATGAGAAGCTTCCTCCTCCCACTCCTTCACGCAGGTTCTGGAAAATTGACCTCACAGAGGAATACAGTCCAAGCATACACTGCACAATGGTCAGTCGGACTCTTTGGAGAGAAGAGTGATCGACTCACGATCATAAACCCCAGAAATACCAGGAAAAGGTTGAAGCCAAAAAGCAGCTTCTGCTTCCAGGTCATGAACCAGCACTGTCGGTTCAAGTAGAGCCAGAATAATCCCGGAAGGCCGAAGGAGAACCAACTGGCGAAGAGTGAACTCTAACAGATCAATCAGTCTTGCATTCGATCACTTGATATGTTGGCAACAATACATACTGCAAAGCCCAGGACATCGTTGAAGACCGGAATCCCTTCGGCAATGATCCATGACAGAATCCAAAGAACAGCACAGATGACGATCCATGCTGCGCGGGCCACAAACGAGCGGGTATGCACTGAGTTGGTGCCTCGAAACAGGCGGACATAAATGAACTTCACCGCAACGTGCGCATTCACAACCCCTCCAATCACGATCTGGTTTAAGTCAGCGACCGCTGGACGCAATATTCCACCTACATGGCACATACTGTGGGAATGGCAATCCCGTATGAGATCCTCCGAAAAAGCCTCCCTGCAGAATTCAGAGCTGGAGATGCGACGTCGGATCCAACATATGCATAGATCACAATTGCCGTGATAGTATACAGAATCATCTCGCATACCTGCAGAAGTGCCAGGGCTTTTGGGAAGTCCCTGATATCTTTTAGCTCCGAAAACAAGATGAAGAAGGCAACATGGCCGGCGTATGCAAAGACAACATTAGCCACAGCCAGACACGCATCATGCACTGTTGGAACGGGAGAAAAGGCTGGAATATGGCCTGCGGACATCTTGGAAAGAGAAACACCGATCATGCTGGTCAGGACTGCACCGAGGATGCTAACAAAGCTCACTGAGGAAAGATGGGATAACTTCTCGAGCCGCCGTGGAAGGGTCAAGACAAAGGATAGAAGCAGCCCAACGGAGGCATACAGGATGGTGCAACTAGAGTGATCGGTGAGGACATTCATCATGATCGAGAAGGTGATTATATGGCTGCCCATCACGAAGATGAAGAACACAAGCTGTGCAATACCCAGCAATCCGCGCCCGAAGCGGCCCATGAGAAGGTCCCCAGCATCAGCCATACTGTGAATCTGTGGATGACTCTGTTTGACCTGTCCGATGGTGTATCCCGTGTACGTGGTGATCAGCCCGATTGCCAGGATGGTGAAAACACCACTGTGGAAGCATGTTAACTAGAGTCATTTTTTCAGTCTCTCGGGGGTTCTAGAGCAAACGGATTTGGGCATACGGGACAAGACCGAGAGTCGACAACGCTTTGGGTAGTGCCAGAATCCCCAGTGATATCGTCTCCGCAATCATAACTCCAGAGGGTCAGTCGCTATTGGAATTAAGTGGAAAGAAAGCGCCATTGGACTTACTCATGCCGGCTTGCCTAGAGGCAGCGATTTTAGTCTAGACGACTTGCTCCACCAGGAGCGTCACCTACCACCAGGACATAGTCTTGTATTTCACCCCAGCATCACTTTCGCCACCAAAAGGGTCCTGTTTCTCTTGAGATGATGTTTGTGTTCCGGGCTCCTTGTCAGTTGAAGCACTCATCTCATTCTCCGCATGATCAACCAAGGAATCATGGGTAGAAAGATGGTCGTGTTGGTCCATGGTGAAGATGATGGAGGAAACGAGAAAGGATGGAATGGGAAGACAAGGAGAGGAGATCGGCTACAGTGGGAACACCACATCATGGGTTGCACCTACCATTTGAAGCAATCTTTCACAACCAAGGGAAAGCCAACTGGAACAAGGGAAAAAGTAGCATTCATATTTGTACAAGTGACTGATTCTAGCTTATATACCACACACATCTAGCTGGCTGAGGCCGGTGTCGCAAGACCAGCGGGTTGAGCAATGGACTCGCCCTCGAGAATGTCCGCCGGCGGGTCTGGGAAAAGGTTAGTCAATAATTTATTGTTGAATGGAATGAAATGTCTTGGAGGCAACCTACCAGTGCGGGAGAAAGTCTTGCGCTCCTCCACATCCACGTCTCTCACACGACCGCTCTCGACATCCTCTCGAGACATGCTGAGCAGGCTCTTAGGGAGACCCATCGAAGAGAGATATGACACCGACTCCTTCCATTCATTCTCCTTGCGGTGGCTGGTCCAGTTCAGCTCCTCACCCATCAGGTCAATCACGCTCGGAAGTGCTTCCAGGGCAGCCTCGGCGTTCAGGAAGGCCAGGCGAGTACGACGGGCAATCACATCAACAGCGGTCTGAGCATATTCGTGGCGGACAGCGTAGCGGATCTCGCCGTCAACGAAGGGGTACATGGGGGAGATACGGCAGCCTCGCACCGGGAAGCGGGCATTGGTCGGGGCCGACAGGGCGGCAACCTGCCACGCGCGGTCACCGTACGAGATAGTGAGATGCTGAGCCACGTCGGTCTCGAGTCCGAAGTGCTGAATCAGGTTGATGAAGAGAGTCTTGGAGAAACCGTGGGCACCGATCAGGCGGACCTGATGGGTCTGGCAGGAACCATCCAGAGTAGCACCGTCAGCCACCAGGCCGCTGCCACCGACACCACTGATATCCGGAACGTCCTTCACCTCCCGCGGCTTCAGGTGGAACTGACGGATCGCCTCATCCACGGCCTCCTCGGCCATTTGACGGTAGGTAGTCCACTTACCACCGGCACAGGTCAACAGTCCCGATGGAGAAACCGAGATCAAATGGTTGCGAACCAGGGCCTGCGAACTGGTCTTGTTGGGGTCGCGCACTAGGGGACGGATACCTGACCAGGCGGCTAGGACGTCGCTCCGATCGACAGTGATGTCCGGGGCAAGATAGCCACGAATCTCCGACAAAATCCAGTTGATGTCCTCCTCGGAGGGTTCCGGGTGGGGGGTGATCTGGGTGGGCGCATCGGTGGTACCGGCAATGGTGTTTCCCTGCCAGGGAAGGAAGAAAATGACACGCCCGTCGGAGGTCGAGGGGTCGATCAGACCCATGTCCGAAGGGCTGTAGTATCCGGGAAGAATGACGTGGACACCGGAGCTGGGCGCCACGATCTCCTTGATACCAGGCTCGTCCATCTTGCGGATGGAGTCGGTGAAGGGACCCGTGGCATTGATGATACCCTTAGCGCGAATGCTAAACTCCTCGGTCTCCTCGCCATTCTTGGAGGGAATGACGTCCTTTACGCGCGCACCGCACAGCTTGCCGTTGGCGTCCTTGGTCAGACCGGTAACCTCCATGTGGTTCACGACGGTACCGCCGTAGAGAGCAGCTGTCATGGCAAGTGACACGTTCATACGGGAATCGTTGTGTGCACCATCTTCAACCAGTCAGTTATTTTTGACTCCCTACGCAAGGTCTGGGAGAGAAGGGGTCTTGTATCTTACCGTAGTACACCATGGCACCGACCACGTTTTCGCGCTTCAACATGGGGAAGGCATCAATTGCCTTACTCTTGGTCAAGAAATACGAGCTCTCAATGCCTTCCGAGCCAGCCAGGAAGTCATAGGCCTTGCAACCAGCCCAGAAATAAGGAGCCTGCCACATTTTCTGCACCGGCACCATGATCGGAAGCCATTGTGAGAGGTGAGGCGCCGTGTTCAAGAAATATTTGCGTTCACGGAGAGCCTCCTTCACCAACTTATATCTGCCACGTCACCCATGTCAGCAAGATTATCATCGGAGCGCAAGCTAGAATTGAGAAACTGACTGGTTGTAGTCTAATTCCCAAACCGCCTTCTCCAAGTAGCGAACACCACCGTGTACCAACTTGGTACTCTTGCTACTCGTACCGGCACTGAAATCATCGCGCTCAACGACCGCAACCTTCAAACCTCGAGTGGCCGCATCCAAAGCAATACCCGATCCCGTCGCACCACCTCCAATGACCAGCAGATCGTACTCCTCCTCGTTGTTGCTGCGCTTCAAGTCCTGGATCTGCTGCAGTCGAGATTTAATGACGGGGAAGACGGGAGGAACTAGCTTGCCTTCCCGGTAGCCGGGCGGAGGAACGGCGGGAGCTTCGAGACCGGGAATATTGCGCGGGCGGTAGGAGATGTAGAGGGCTCCAGCTCCAACGGCCACAGCCGCCGAAGTGTAGAGCAAAGGTCGCAGAAACTTGCGCGAATGACGAGCGGCCATTATCCGATGTCGGTTGGATTCTTAGTCCCTAACAATTCACACTGAAGTTGGAAGGGTTAATCGACCGTGTCAATGGCGGCCTCGATTAAAGAGCGCTCAATTGAAGAAGATGATTGAGAGGAGAGGGTGGAGTTGGGGGGGAGAAAGAAGAAAGAAATGGGGAGGGAAGGGAAGGAAAGGAAAGGAACACGGGGAGGCAAAGTCAGCATCCAAGGCAGGATTTGCGAAATGGGGGCTACGTTATCGCTACACCTTCCCATGTAAACCGGTTGGAAAAATCCATACCTGGATAACACAACCTCTCACACATGCCCTGCGTCATTCCCCTTGGACCACTTGGCAGTGGATCAGCATGACGGTGTCCATGCTCTGAACTGCATTCATCCACCAATTATTAGCTCGGCAGCGACCCAGCTTGAATCCACCGGGGTTCCGCTCCGACTACATGTGACGCGCAGAGATTTCGCCTCCCCTTTTGCCCTTCCAGGATCTTTCTCCTGACTACGGACTAGGGAAACCCGGGCTTCGGCAAGCCTGACGATCCCGTCCCCTCGCAGTCCCGTTGTCCCGTTATCCCGTTCTGGACTCGGCGAAATTAAAACAGAGTATGCATACGCAGCTGACTTGCGGCTCAATCCACACAGATCGCGGCCCCGGTTTTTAGTTCTTTAGGGGCGCACAACTGCCAGGTTCGCAGATCCACTCTATGGAGTTCCCCAGCCTGCCCTGTTCTTATGGAGTACACTACACTACTACAATACATACATGATAAAACCGGATGAAGAGATCCGCTCCTCGTGCCAGGTTAACGTTGCACTCCTTGCAGGTTTGCTGGAATGTCTCTAAATGGCGATCCCTTGGTGACTGGAAAGTGGAGCAAGCAAATCTGAATTCTGGACACGTGCAAGAGTGGAGGCTGCTGATTGCTTCTTATTATTGTAGGGCCATTGTCACTAGTCCCGTATATGAATAAAGTTGGCTGGGGTCCTGCATGATAATGTGGTTCGCAATGTTGTCGATTCTCGGTTCCCGCTCCCGTATCCCACATCGGTTCTTCTATAAAAGATACCTTACTTCAAGTTTCATTCTGATACATCGCGACGTTGGAGGATTCCGTTACGGCAAAAATCACACATGACGTGGGCGCCGTGGATCATCTTACATGTAGACATGTCCGAATGGCCTGGGGGTTAATGTTAACCAGGGAGGACGGAGCCCTGTATATATACTTTGTACCCAGGTCCGCCCTTGTTACATGATGTATTGTAGGGTCAATATAGACTATATACGAAGACGTCGTATATCGTACCACGGAATATAAATGATAGGATTCCTCTGAGCGATGTAGTTCCGGTGCAGAGCAGGGCGGTTTGGTTCCGCGCGGAAGTCGGCGCAGTCGACGCCTGGGGTAAAAGTGTGGGGTAGCACTCTATATAACTCCTCGGCGGTTCTGAGGACTGGAAGCTTTCGTCGGGCAACACGGAAATATTCCATTCAACCCGTAGCCCTTCCTCTGTCAGGATTCTCTTATAGTTTAGTTTGTGGTCAATCCCGGTTCTGGGAAACAAATCAGACATCCAGCCATGATTATCACCACAGTATTCTCGGCCCTACAGGGCAGCATGATCCAGTCTCCCTGGCAGTTACTAGGCACCGCTCTTCTCATCCTCCCCCTCCTCTATGTCATACTCAACGAGCTCGTTCGCTCTTCGGCCCGCATCAAGGGTATGAAGGGGCCTACAGGCCTGCCGCTGATCGGGAATCTGGCCCAGATTCGAACGAACGCCGCGGAGCAGTATCGTATATGGTCGAGGAAGTTCGGATCCGTGTATCAGATCCAGCTGGGCAACATTCCCGTAGTCGTGGTTAATTCTGCTGCAGCGGCAAAGGTCCTCTTCGGTCAGAATGCGCAGGCTCTGAGCTCGCGGCCGGAATTCTATACGTTTCACAAGGTTAGTTGAGTTGCACTTCGACACTCGTGTCGCGTCTCCCACGTAGAATGACGCCGACACTCCATAGATTGTCTCCAATACAGCCGGCACGACCATTGGGACTTCGCCCTACAGTGACTCGCTGAAGCGCCGCCGAAAGGGTGCTGCCTCGGCTCTGAATCGGCCGTCGGTCGAAACGTACGTCTCTCATTTGGACGTGGAGTCCAAGGCCTTCGTGGAAGAGCTGAACCGCTACGGCAATGGCGGCAAAACCCCGGTTGATCCGATGCCCATGATTCAACGCCTGAGTTTAAGCCTGGCGTTGACTTTGAACTGGGGTGTCCGTGTGGCATCGCAGGAAGAAGACATGTTCGGCGAAATTACGCATGTGGAGGAGGAAATCAGCAAGTTCCGCAGTACCACGGGTAATTTGCAGGATTATATTCCCCTCCTGCGGTTGAATCCGTTCAACAACAACTCGAAGAAGGCGGCAGAAATGGGCATGCGACGAGACAATTACCTGGGCTCTCTCAACCGGGATTTAACCCATCGAATGAAAAATGGAACCCACAAGCCGTGCATTCAGGCCAACGTGATTCTGGATGAGGAGGCCAAGTTGAACAGCGAAGAGCTCACCTCGATTAGCTTGACGATGCTCTCGGGCGGCCTCGACACCGTCACAACTCTTGTCGCGTGGAGTATCGGTCTACTCTCTATACGACCCGATGTGCAGGACAAGGCCGCCGCGGCAATTCAGGAGATGTACGGCACGAGCAAGCCCATGTGCTCGGCGGACGACGACCAGAAATGCACATATGTTGCAGCCTTGGTGAGGGAGTGTCTTCGGTAAGGCCAGGCCATCTTCTATTGTTAATGAACTGGGCTGATTGGGCGCTCTTGACTCCGTAGGTACTTCACCGTTCTTCGGCTCGCCCTTCCTCGAACCTCGATCCGAGACATCGCGTATCAGGACACTGTGATTCCGAGGGGCACCGTCTTCTTCCTGAATGCCTGGGCATGCAATATGGGTAAGTGGTCCTACAGCGTCACGCCTGGTTCCGACTTAGCCTATTGATAGACCCGGACGTGTGGACCGACCCGGATATGTTTCGGCCGGAGCGGTGGCTTGAGCAACCGGATGCACCGCTATTCACCTACGGTATGGGCTACCGCATGTGCGCCGGGTCACTGCTGGCCAACCGCGAACTCTATCTGGTCTTCATGCGGACGCTCAACAGCTTCCGGATTGAACCCCACGGCGACATGGACTGGCACCCCATTCGTGGCAACTCCGATCCTACCAGTCTGGTTGCCATTCCGCAAAAGTACAAAGTGCGGTTCGTGCCCAAGGACGCGAAGGCATTGGATAAGATTCTGGCGATGTCCTGAAGGGTAACCGGGAAACACGTGGAGTGAGAGTGGGGGGAATACGGGCATGAAATTCATGAGAGATATTTTTATTTCCCTTGTCGGGACAGCTCGAGATCAAAACCACCACCCGTGGGTGGAGTATCTATCCGAAACCCCCGAACCCCCCCACCCGCCACTGTTTACGCTCGAAAGATAACGCTTTGGCCAATTGATGCTCCACAGAGCTTGTTCATTTGATATGTGTAACTATTCTACATTCTGGTATCAGATCCATCGCCCCGTGAAAAATAAGATCAAGACGGATTTCGCAATATTCTGTATCATAAGCCCATTAAATCCTCCCAACTCCAAAATATGACGTCCAACATGAAAAGCAAATAAACGGGGTATATAGTTCGATAATGAACGGGAGGAGATTCAAGTCCAATCCAATTTCCTTTTTTCCCATTGACGCCGGCAGGGGTCTCCAAGATATGCAATGTTTCGCTGAGAACAAGGGCATCGATGCCCGAGAGGTGGTAGATCACACGAAGATCGGTCGAGGCAGGCTCGAGATGGTTAAGAGGTGGTCAATCGCCGCTTGAGATCTCGGACGGGATCGAAGCAGCTCGCGTAGTCACGCAGCTCGTCTTGAAGCTGGTCGGAGAGCGTAGCATTCGAGGCATGGCTCCTCAAGGAGGATAGCGAGGTCTGCGAGGACGAAGCGGATAGGCTACGTGTAGATCGCGTATCAAGGGTGGAGTCGGCGGTAGATGAACGTGAGTGAACATTCACAGCCTGTCGAGGTCTTTGCAACGAGTCGTCTTCGGCAGATGTTCGATCTAGCTCAACGAGTCGACATGATTGAGAGCAGTAGGGACCGCCTGAGGTCTGTCGATCACAGACGAGACAAAAATCCAAAGACCATTCGGTGGACATGGTGAAGAATGTGTGTGTGTGAGAGAGAGAGAGAGAGATGGAGAGACAAGGGTGTTGAAGAGTTGAAGTTTCGAGTAAAAGACAGGAGAGCGTGCAGATATGTAGTTGAGCACAACGATCACCTCATGGATCCACAGTGTCACAGTCATGCCACATCCGAGTACGAGGCAATTTTCTATACAAATGTGGATGTAAAATGCATGATCCACGCACGGATGACCCCTGCAGCCTACCACGACCATAATGATTGCGGGGGCCAAATTATGGCGTGGCTCGGGCGCTTAAGAGGAAAAAAGCGGACCTTGAGAGAAATTCTCATCTGCAGGAACCTCGAACGGGCAATCATCGTCGAATTCTCCACTTCAAGTCGTGCCTCACGAGCCCGTCATCTGCCCACATGAGGTCTGAGCCCGGAAGTCCGGGCTATAGGTGCCTTGACTAACTAGTAATAATAGATAATAACTATCCATAGTTACCCAAAAAAGTATCTTTAAGCCACGAAGATCATTCAAACCTTGACCTACTTCGTCATTCCGGGTATCTTTGTTGTGCGAAAACTATGATAAGGTGTAATCTCTCCTCATCCTTGCTTTGCAAACTTTGATTGGCCCTTTCCCTCCCCCTCCTCTAACCTCTCTAGATAAACTCAGCCTGCATTTGCTACATTACAGGGTCACGCGATGATCGATTAAGGAATGTAAATCCTATGAAATGCGGGGGGACAGGGAAGAATCATGCTCACGCTTGACCCTATGAGGACCCTAATCATGATCCTTGCTGGTCGCCCGTCATTTCTCCGAGCCTATTGCGACGGAAAATCGGGCCGTTGGCCGAGAGGATTTGAGGCGTGTGGCCCAGCATAGGGCCGATAGATGAGAGGGAGAGGCGGACAGAATGAAATCTGTAGTTCGCCATCCTGCGACGGGAGTACAGTCGAACAATGACTGGCTTCTACCTCATTCGCCAGTTTTCTCGCGTTGTTCAGCGGGGATGCGAACCAAAGTGGCTGGTAGGCGAGACTCGCTCGGAGATTCTGCTGTCTTGGGCCCAGTGAAATCGGAAACTCCGCTAGCTTTTTCTACGATAACGTTAGTGACTTGATGCCCCCTCTCTGATAAGCATCCTCTCGAGCTTACTGGAGGCCAGGCTGATGGCACGGAGGACATTATCCCAATTTGCAAGCACGCATGCAACGGCTGGAAACAAATTAGTAGGCGTGCAGTCGCAGACAGGTGCCGGGGTTAGATAACCACCTTCGGTGCCATCTTTCAACGTGGCAATTTTGCTCTCGAGAGCTTGCATTTGCATGGCCAGCGTTGCACTCGAATCCCGCAGCTGTCGTAGATTCTCCAGCTCGGCCTTTTTAGCCGCGATACGCGTTGACAACGCCGACGAGGGCTGAGAGGGCTGGCGAAGCCCTGCTCCGGGAAGCATGGAAGTTGGTCGCGATGAATAGGCCATTGTGGGAATGTGCAGAGGAGATCGAAATAGTTCGCGCAGTAGATGTAAATCACAGCTCTGAGGGTCGAATAACATGATCATCAAGTCACGCATTCCCAGGCTGCTGAGTCATGTAAATATGCGCTAGGCCCGATGCGGGTAAACATCAACATCCGTGTTTACCTCATTCAAACGTTCGACGTTCGAGTTACCTCCACCACACTGTGCTTTTGAACATCCCATCCGCGCATCGGCCTTCATTGCCATTATGGCCCGGCTAAATGACTTTGCGGCTCCCTCCGAGTCCGTTGAGGCATGTAAGTTTCATGTACCCTTTTTCTCCCTCTTCCCGACCGACCCTGAAGGACTCGGTTTGACGCGATCCTGCAGTGAAGCGACGATTCGTGCGGCAAAACCGTGAGATCGCACGAGTCAACTCTATGCAATCTCTTCGCATCCGCAGCTTGGAATCCGAGGTATCGCATCTCCTCGGGGAGAATGTTTCACTCCGGGAGCAGGTCATCAACCTCACCCAGGAGATCGAACGGTTAGAATCAGCCAAATTGCTCCACGACGGGATCTACGATATTAAGGGTCGCCTGGATGTAAAACTTGCCGAGCTCAGCGGGCTTGCATCAGAACTGGGAATGTTACCTCGCAAGGCTGGCAAGCTTGGAGATAAACCTGGCGCAGAGTCCGATCGCCTAAAAGCGACCGTACTGGAGCCGGGGCCTCGAGCGACAGATTCAGAGTACCATACTGGGTTCGATGATGGCAGGCTTCCCGCCATCTTGGAGGATAAGTACTACCCGCGGCGCACTTTGGAGTAAGTCCCAAATTAACCCCCGCGCAGAGTGTCACATAGCTAATTCTTACAGACCTCAAGAAATCCACAATCTCGTCCAGGCTGATCACAGTCCACCCGGCTCCCCACATGAGATCCATCTGGATCACGACCAGTCGGATATTACAGCGGATGATTCCAATCCCGCGTCCAGTATACCTTTATCAGAGCGCCAGGTCGAGATCGAGACCGAGACCGATATCCCGGGTTCCGAACCATCCCTCCCGCCAACGCTTGAGACACGAAAGAAGAAGAAGAAGACAAGTTCATCGGGCCTTATAGCCGAGAGCAGGGTTCAGTCAGAGATCCCAAGTCCGAAGTTCGGAGCTGCACAACCTAGGAAGTTCGGGTCGAAGCGCAAATTCAGCCCCGATGATGATGAACTCTTGTCTGATATAGCACCGGAGGATGACGAGTTCCAGTTTAGTCGTCCGAATCACAGCCCTTCGAAACAAACGAATCCAGTAGATTTCATGCATCAGGGCCTTTCGCCCAGCAAAACCCCAGTGAACCTGAAACGAGGATCTTCGAACTCTGGCGCCAACAAACGGAAGGTCCTTGAGCCGAGTAAGAACTGCACTTCCCCATTCCCCATGGCGTTGATTTACAGTTTGGCTGACGAAGTGGAACAGAGAGTGCAAATGCCAACCTGAGCTCCCCTAAGAAGGCCCGAGCAGCTTTACATCCTGACAACACGATGACGCCGAAAATGGGAGGTGATGAGAATGCCACGTCTCCCTTGAAGCCTAAGGAGCTCGAGAGCAACAAAAACAAAGACCTGGATCAGAAGCCACGTGTCCGATCGACTCCAATGCTACAGAAGCAGAAACGCTCTGGTCGATCTACCGAACTTGACGAAGAGGTGCATAGCCGGCCCACTTCCATCGCGCTCAAAGACTCGCCCGTGGCCAGGTCCGGTGAAGCGATGATGGGAGTGTCTGATTTGACTTCATCTCGGCCCTCACGCCGTCGTGGTGCTGTAGTCAGCTACGCAGAGCCCAACCTCCGAGACAAGATGCGCCGCCCGACGAGTGAAATGGCGGATGCGGTCACAGCAAACGGATCGCGCAGATCGTCCAGTTTCCAGCTTCGCGAGAGTTTGGACAACGAAACTGATCGTCGAAGAAAGAGCGGTGCTGTTCCTAGCTCTGCCTCGAAGGGAAATCTCCCTGCAGATGTGGCTCTGGCGGACCAGGCAACAGACGTGCTGGGGAAGGACAATGCATCAGAGCAATTATTGGAAACGGTATCCCGTCGGAGACAGTCGCGGCGGCATTCTTCGAATGCGAAGAGTACCACTCGACACGCATCACCGCGTGATGTGGACGGTGACGGAGAATCCCCAACCACATTCGCGCAGCTAGATGATGCGGAGGGTGATGAAGTGGGCCCCGGGTGGAACTCCTCTGCAATGGATGTAGCGTATCGGCGTGAGACTCGAATCGCGGCGAGGAGAAAGAGTATGATGGTGTGAGGGCCGCGCCCAAAATTCTAAGCTTTAATGGTGTATTTACATTTTGAACTCTGTCGTTTGCTGCAGCTATGATACAGATACCCTTTTCTTGCGTTTCTGGTCTGCAAATCAATGGTGATTTTATTTGGTTCCTTTAGCCTCGTGTGCGAAGACTGGAGATAAAATAATCCCGGGGGGGGGGGGGGGCATATGTCATATTTCATGGAATCATAGGTCGCTCGAAACGATCTGAGATTGTGTATGTAAGTCCGGCGGTTTTCAAGGGTGATCGGGAGGCCAAGAGACAGACCCTCTCGAAGAGGCCTATTGCAGATACTGCATACAAGTTCGTTTCAAGCGTGAAAATGAAGCTCTCGCCACAGTTCATATTGAATCACTTGCCAGGATCATGTGCCTCGTGTATTCTTAGAGAACTTGGGCATCTTCTCGTACGCATTTGGACTTGGCTTCCGCCATTTCTGTTTTGTATGCTTGTGCTCGCAGCAAGCTCCTTGATCTTGCTCTGGTGACTGCTCTGATGATTCCCCATCAGTTGGTTTCCGGCCCCGAGGGTGAGAGTGGTGGGAGTGGTTCGCTCGGAGTCTCCGCCGATCGATTTCGTTGTCACTTTCGGAATCCGACGAGTTGGAGTCGGAAGATTCGGATTCAGAGCTGCTTTCGTCCACGGGACGAGCTTTATGGTAGATGCAGCACACTGAGTCTGGTCAGAGCCCGCGCTGTTCGGTGGCGAGGGGTAAGTATACCTTTGGAGCTCTTCTTCCCCATTCCTTCATTGTCCACAACGTCTTCACTCCATCTGATGCGACGGGCCGAGGAGAGATCGCTCACCTCCGAAGTCTCAGCTCCCCTCAATCGGAGGGTCCCTGTGAGCTGAACGGTGGATGAATCGCGTGGTTCTGTGGCAGTCTCTACCTGAGGATTTGTTCCCGGTTGGCGTGTTCGGGACATGACAGCAGTTACTAATTATGACAAACACAGTTTAAAGGAAGTAAGTTGGGCAGTATGGATCAAGAGGTCAGGGAAGGACAAGTGCAAGTGCAAGGACTTCGATAAAAAATAATCGAGAATATGATGCAAACTGATAAGGCCGCCCTTTTTCACCGCCTTACTAACCCGCCTAAGTTTAATGCAACTTCCTTCCACCCGGAAAACCCCAGCACAATGTACTCTCATGAATGAATTTTGAAAGCTACCTCGAAAAAAAAAATTATCAAACAGAACCATCAGGGAATATGATGGTGTAGAGTGAGAATGAGAGGGGTAAACGTGATCTTGCCAGCCGCAAGGCTTCAGCGAGTTCTATGTTGTATGCTCCTCTAAAAGGTGCCCCCTCTGTTGTCCTTAGGAATTCAGACCTCGTAGAGAGACCAGCCGTCAAGGGCGTCATTCATTGTCGATTTCTTTCCCCCTACATATCCAGAAAGGCCAGCCGATGCAGGCGGGGGGAATTCAGTGCGTAATTCCCTATCCAGTCATAGCTCGTCTTCTTGGTCCATCTCCGATGGCTTCAACAAGCCTCCGACCTTCATGGCTCTGGTTCGTTCGGCAGCTTGGGCATCACGCACAGCCTGCTCTCTTTCCTCTGCATAGAGCTCTGCATTGTCATCAGAGAACTCTTTCAGGGAGATCAAGAAATCACGCAAATGAGTCTTGAACTTGTTCAAGTCATCGGTATAGGCAAACAACCCAAGCACAAATTGCTTGATTTGCACACTGTGATATGAGTTAGCATGATTTCAAGGTCTCCAGGTCTCCCACTGTCGAGTAGAGAAGCGCCGTGACTCACTCTTGCAGGTTCTTGAACGCATTGCGCAGCAGGTTCGCAATGTACTCCTGCAGGAATTCCTTGTTGGACGGTCCGGCTGGGGCCTGGTCGGGGGTATAGATAGGCTCCTGAATCTTGCCGGCTTCGATGAAGTAGAACATGCGAGACAGGAGCATGGCTTGGGATTTGAAGCCTAAAAAAGGGAAATGTAAGTAATGGCGCAGTGAGAAAGTCTTGCAGATAGGATATATACGTACCAGCCTTGTGATCACTGTCGGTCAGTACGAAGAAGACATCCTGAAGGATCGGAATGTAAAATTGGCGGAAGAAGATACTCGAGGTGTTTATGTCAGTCTCGGCCATGTTGTTCATCAGCTCCAGGCACATGGTGAGACCGGTATTCTCCACCTCGCGGTTATCATGCTTCGATGCCCACATGCAAGAATCAATGACAAACTTGAACTGCGTGGCATCGAGATTCAACAGCGCTTGGAAGCAATACAAGTTGATGGCCTGGAGGAGCTTGAAGAACTGAACGCGATGTTCGGGATACTCGTGGAAATCCTTATTGATCATTTCCAAGGTACAGCTGAAAATACTGTCCATGATAGCGGGGATCTTATCCTCCATCAGAGCCTATAGCGGTAAAGACAGATGTCAGCTTTCGCAAAAGGGGCGAATAGGTCAATGCAACTAGGGTGAGGTAACAAACATGGAGCTTGTGGATAATCGTCGTCACGACGTTCAAAACTTCGGCTTCGCGTGCATCTGGCACGTTACGGTGGTAGTCGATCAAAACGGCCTCAAGGAGTGGTGGGACCATGTTGGCATTGACCATTTCAAGATCGTCCGACTTCTCCACGTAGGTATCAATGAGTTTCAAAATCTCCTTCTTAATGGTGCGAAGTCCCCGGACTTTCGGGGTTTTGGGGGCGACGCTCCCTGGACCATGTCAGCACTGGTTTGAAACAGATGTTGCAAAAGGAGTCCGATGAGCTTACCGTCACTAGCCACGGCATCGTTGATAAGCTGGCTAGCAGCACGATACATGTTCAGCATGTCGTGGTAAATGCGCCCGATCTGGGAGTAGAAGTAGGTTCCAATGGAAGAGCACGCCGCGACGTTTGTCTTCATAATGTTTCCGATGATCTTAATCGTGTTACCATCCTGAAGGATCGCGGCATTTTGGTTGGCTTCCGCAATAATCTGATCCCAGGCCGAATTGGGCAGAGCCATCAGGTTGTCGATCAACCGATCCTGAAGCGTCTTTTGGCCCTGAGCAGAGATCATGTAACCGCAAGCTTCGTAGAACGTGTGAATCTGCTGTGGCGACAAATCCATGGTGATCTTCCGCATGTTGCGCACAATTTCCTCGATGAACGGTTCATTTTCGCCGAGTTGAAGGGCCACGAAGTGCCGTCGGCACTTGTTAGCGATCTTAATGAAGGTATCGCAGGCCATGTCTTGGACACCTACACAGCGGGTTAGTCAAGAGTCAACATCGAATGGCCTGTTGCATGAGTGACGGACCTTCATGTGTTTCATGCATGAACTCGAAAAGCTTGTTGACCACAGTCTTCAGGAACTTCCAGTGGGCCTTCAAGAACCGAGGATATTGGCCCACAATGTACATGATATTACTGGCCACGACGGCTTTGTTGTCCTTTCCACGCTTCTGCTCCGTCAAGCCGAGAAGGTCTTTGATCACCGTCACCAGGAAGCGCTTTTCAGTTTCTTCGTTCATAGCACCAGAAATGGAACCAATTGCCCAGCATAGAGTGTTGCAGTTCACCCAGGACCATTCAGAACCATCGACTTGCTTTGCCAGCTTGTCAATCATGATAGTCTCGGTGTCCACCACATCCAGGTGCGTGAGATAGACCAAACACTCGCGGATCGTTTTGTAAAGCTGGATTGTGTCACTTTCCTTGACGAATTCACGGACAATTTCGCCCTCGTCGTTCTCGACGATCAGAACCTCCTCCGGACGGACCATTTTCTCGATCATGACGGTACGCAGGTTCGAGAGCACAGTCTCGTATTTGTGCTTGCGAAGGGGGTAATTTGCGAGGGTACTGGGGTGAGGCGCGCCACCATTGGACAACCCACTGACACCCATTGTCACGAGCGGGTTGATGTCGGTGATGGGGAGTTGTTGCATTTCTTCGTAAAGCTCCTGCACCAATCGAGTCCAGTAATCCAAACAGATCTTGAACACTTCCCGGTCGTCGATTTGGCTGATGCGGATCAGGTAGAAATGGGCGTGCGTGAGGTAATCTTGGTTCGGCAACTTCTCAATAAGCTAGGAAAAGGAGAACAAGTTAGCGCCATGCAGAAAAGGTGGCAGGCTCGCCCTTTTCTGGGGAGGAGAATGGTAAGTCCACTGGTACACGTACATCCAAGTGTGCGCTGAAAAAGCTCGATAAGAAGAGGGCCAGGTTGGAGACAAACTCCTGATCTCTTCCGTTGCTCCGCGCAAACGTCTCCTTCAAGTCCATGGACAAGGGGATGACATTCGCAACCCTTGTCAGAGTCTCGGTGAACATGTGCACCAGTCTCTCGTCGTAGTTGTAAGGAGCGCCAATCTGCAAGCCGCCGATCTCCGTGAGACACTTGAGCGTGACATTACGGAAGTCGGGGACGTCCAGGAATCGGGTCAGGAGCGTGTTGATGATGGGCGTCTCGAAGATGTAGCCCAACGGGATCCAATTCAGAAAGCGAAGGAGCGTTTCGAGAGTCGCTTTCACCAAAGTCGGCTGGTTGGCGGTGGTGAGAACTTCGGAGCAGAGTTGGAAGATCGCCGAGAATTCTTGGGTCATGGAGGTCTTGAGGTTCCGTGCCTTGACCGAGGTCATCTGGTCCTGAGAAAAATCAAAGACCTCCTCGGACAACAGGCGCAGAATGGCCATGTTGTTCTCACAGATCGAGAGACTGGCATGGCAGGAGGAGATAATCTCATTGATAAAGGTGGGCCAGTTGTGTGGCCACTCCTGTTTCAGGATCGAGACCAAGACCAAATTCAGCTTGTTCAAGAATGCGCGTTCGCTGCGGAGCTTCTCCTCGGAGCTGGAGTTTTCAATGATGAAATTGACGATGAAGTTCCGGATGCCTGTGGATGAAGATTGCACAACATCAGCGCATGTCCCCAGCACGTCCATGTCGGGAGAACTCTGAATTACCTTGGCATTGTTCTCTTGGCAGAACCTTCCACCGAGTCATGATCACATCGTCGAGAACCTGGAGGGCAATGTCTACATGCGGTCAGTCGGTCGCCTTCGGATGGGGGGCAAAGCGCAAAGGGAAGAGTTCCAAAGCCCACATTTCGTTTGAGGGTACGATGCCTCCTGGAGGATGTTTCCCACGGTAACCCAGGCATCGGGGTTTTGCTTGAACTAAATGACCAAAAGAGTGAGCAGTGGTCGTGTCGCGCGAGAGCGGCGAGCTTACTTCTGTCAGGGTCTGTTGGGCTTGTTTTTGCTGCGCGTGGTTAGCGACCCAATCCATCTAAGTCATCGGCTCAGGATCGAGAGCCGAGGCAGAGGAAAGCACGTACCACGTCGCCTTTGCCTTCAAAGAAGGCTTGAACCGTGTTGTCCAGCTCTTGTACAGAAACAGACATGCCGCCGCAGAGATTGGCGATCTCGCCGGGGTTTGTTCACTGAAAGGCCGTCACGAGACAGAAGTCCGAAAATCTTAAGGATCGACAGAGGGGAACTGAAAGGGAAATTGGCAGGACTGCCAACGTCACTTGAGGTTTAGTGGGGTGGGGGATGTTGTTCGATGGAAGGAGGGGGGAAGGTTAAAGTGAAGAGGAGGTTCTGGTGGGGTAGCAAAGAGATCCTGAGGGGTTGGGTAAGCACCTCAGACAGTGGAATGTCTGGTCACTCAGAAAATAGCACCGGAGTCCACCAGGAGCTCGAACAGAGGGGGAGAAGACTTGCAGGGATTTGAGTGGGTTTGGAAAAACGAAAGGTTTTGAAAGATCACACTGGCGGTGAGAGGAGCTCGAGAGGAGCTTTGAGGCCACGGAGATCTTAGTCATCCGCGCTTGTCAACAACCTACATCATAGGAGTACATATACGATAGTAAAGGTCTTATACCGGTTTATATTTCTCTAGACGTAGCCTTCGAGATCAGTGTAACTAAGATATAAGTGATTGGTCGGGGGTCAAGGCGACCTTCCCCATCACCTACATTAGCACTCAAAGGGGGAGGTCACAGCGCACGGCGTACAGCGTACAGCGCACAGCACCAACGCGCGCGGGAAGGGTGGAAGCGAGGCATAAACGCCCAACCCGCCCGGCGCCAATTGGCGAACGCCTACGACAGGCTGACATTCACACCGTGCCCCACAGACACACGGGGCGCCTGGGAACGCGCGCCATCGTCGCTCCGGTCGCCTGGGAAATGACTGGTGTCTCAGACCCGCGCACGCCTCACCTGGATACGGCGCTTTGCTCTTCCGATTGGCGGTCGTCGTGACGCCGTCCTTGCCGATCGCGCGCCAACTCCTCTTCTCCCTTTCCCTATTGTCCCGCCAAAGGTGCTAAGAAGTGCTAAGAGTGCCGGGGGACAGAAGGACGGGGACACTTGATTTGATGGGATGGGGGCTATTGGGTTAATAGGTGTTTGGGGAGGGGAGGGGGGAGCATACTTTTTCCCTATATTCTTCTATTCTTTCTATTCCCCCGTTTCCCTCTTTCTCTTTCAATCCTTTCCCTCCCCCTCCCCCTTCCTCCCTTCTTTGCTCTTTCGTCCTTTTTTCTCTTCTCTCTTTTCTCTTTTCCCTTTCCATTTCCCTTCCTCAACTACACTAGCATTAAATAAAATAACGCTATTCCTCAATCGAACCCAACACTTCCCCCCACCCCCCACTCTTCCTTGATATTTCTACTCTTGCCCTACTACCCTAGTCTGATCTGATTACTTTCTATTACTCTTCCCTCCCCGGTCCCCTCTCCTTACGGGTGTTGGATGCCCGGGTAGTGTTGATCATTGAGGCGCTGAAACCATCCCGTGCCCGTCTACGTTGACGCCCCACCCAGACGAGGTTGCCGCGATCTTTATTCTGGGATCTTGCCTAGGCCTTCCTCTCCCCCTCTCATCAAGAAAGAGACAAATCAGAGTTCTAGGAAACGAGATACGGGCCGTTTGTCTCAATTGAGAATCGGCGACTCCCCGTGGGTGTCGTATGCGCAGCTGCCAGCATATCTTGGAGTTGCCGCGTGGGTTTCCCGAATTGGACCCTGTAAGCTGTTCTTGAAGATAATCGCCGGCATCTTCCTCGGCGCGTGGGCTTTTCAATTTTTATTTTTCATTTTCATTTTCATTTTGTTTCGTTCTTCCCCCTTCCTCCTCTGTTTTGTTCTCGTGTGGGACTAGATCATGACGGCCGTCGCGACTGCACCCGTGATGAGCAATCGCGATCCCGGTACCGAGACGGGCACGGAACACAGCCCATCTCGATTTACCGCGGTGAATGGCAGAGACTCGACAGCCTCGGCTGCGGGGGCAAATCCCACCCCTGGCACGACAAATAGCGGGGGCCGAGACGCTCCGTCAGGTGCGAATGAGAATCAGGATGCATTCCCCCGGGAGAACACAAGTCAGTCGCGGAGGTCATCGCCAACCGCTCACGCTCACAAGCGCAAGCGTTCAGGATCCGGAGAGCCGGATCTCCAGGATGCAGACGGCTACGGGCGAGGCTCTATATCGCGTCCGGGAGAGGCTCCATCCGCCTCCAATGGTGCCCGTTCGTCATCGGCCTCGGAGGTCGAGGCGGCCAGCGCGGCGATCGCCTCCGGTCGATCCGATACGAATGAGCCATCTCAGCCGCCTTCGAGTGGGCCCTGGTCCGATTACGAGTCGCGCCTCATCAACCAGGCTCAAAGAGCACAGCAGATCGATCCCTCGGATGCACAATTAGCGGATGTGTTACGGCGTGAGGCACAGGGTCAGGGTCAGGATCTACGGTCCCTGAGTCGTCCCGCACAGTCTGCCAACGTCCAGCCTGCGCCATCCTCCGCATTTCCGGAGCGGTCGGCGGTTCAGGTAGCGCCGAAGAGGAAACGCGTCTTCAGCAATAGGACCAAGACAGGCTGTATGACTTGTCGCCGCCGCAAGAAGAAATGCGACGAGCAGCATCCTGCCTGTAAGTCTTTTTCCCGTCATGACAGATTTTCGGTTTCACCAATTCCAATGTGGGTGGAAGGACAGAGAGCTAATTGCTGTCCTTCAGGTAACAACTGCACCCGGGGGGGTTTTCTCTGCGAAGGTTACTCTACGCGGACTTCTTGGCAGAAACCCTACAGCTCCAAGGCGCCCGTCCCCTTGCAGTCGAAAGAAGGATATCCCGATCTCGGTGGCCAGTATTTACCAGAAACGGCTCCACCTCATGAACGACAGCCCGCTGTGGCAGATCACGTTGAGTCGCGGAAGATGAAACCGATCGTGCTAGATGAAAGTGATCGGCCCGGCCAGCAGTATAACACCAGCCCTACTGGTACAGCACCCAGTCATGCATCATGGGCGAAGCGCGCATGGCCCGGACCGGGGTCCGGTCATCATTCGTATCTATCCGAACCCGTCGCGAAACCCGATTACCGAGAGATTCCTCCGATTCATGAGCTTCCAAGGGACGGTCCTCCAAAACCCGAGTATTCGGTAGTTCCACCCATTCGTGAACTCTCTCATGGATCCCATTCAAGACCCAGCATGCCCATGTTTCAGGCGGGGGTTGAGCATCGGCCACTTCCATCAGTGACGATTGATACGAACAGCCCACAGGCCCAGGCGAGGATGGCCTTAGGTATAGATAATCCACTTTCCAACCGCACCGGCGCCCCTGCGGATGACACCGAGAAAGGAAAAATGACCCGGGGCGAATTCTACCGGCCGTTTGACATTCAGCTGGTGGAGGAGAGGGATCGATGCAAGTGTGCTTTGTCAAGATTCAATAATGCATGCAATCCAATCCACGGACTCAGCTCGAAAGAGCAGAATCGCCTGCTCAAGGAAGTCCTTGTTCCCCCATCAAGTTCAGTTAACTCTCCACCCAACCCCTCTGCGCCTCGTCTTGTCGGCTCTATCGGGCAAGGAACGGTGGTTGAGTCTCCCTTTAGATGCCACTACGGATGGAATATCAATCTCGAGGCGGATGTCATGGTGTCGGAGAATTGTTTGTTTGTCGACGACGGTGCCATCCAAATCGGCTCCAATACCTGGATCGGTCCCAACGTGACCTTGCTCACTGCATGTGCCTCCGAGAATCTGCAGCACCGTCGGGGCCCGCAGACCCTTTATCAAGCGAAGCCGATCATCATTGAGCAGGACTGCTATATCGGCGCTGGGTCAACGATTTTTCCGGGGGTGCGTATCGGGCGAGGCGCCGTTATTGAAGCCGGCGATATGGTGAAGCGCGACGTGGCGCCTTACCAGCTCACGAGAAACCGATCTAGCTATTAAGAGAAATCTTGAAAGCTCTGACGGTTGCCATCCGTTTCCGGTGTCGGAGTTGAATTGACTGATAAGGAGATAATATCATTTTTCATCTGCTTCCTGCCTGTTTCTCACGCTATAACGCTGATTGCCTTTCTATATGTTCCTATGGCGTTTTAAGGGAAAGTTACTTGTCATGTGTTATTTTTCTTGCACTGCTAGGCGATATGTGTTTCTTTTACTTATTTTGTGCAGTACATAATGTTCAAACGATTGAAGACAACGTTGATCTGATGAATTGGGGTATCTGCGTTTTGGACTTTTCTATAGCCAGACATAGAAAGAAAGACGCCTCGTGATAAGGGGTATCTTTGGAATAAATGAAAGGTAGTTTATGTCGAGTACATGGCTTTCTCCAATGCGTCGTCAATCATCTCCAGATCCCAGAATTATACACCGAAAGGCTGTCACTTCAGCCACTCTAAGAATTCTGGAACAAAGTAACTGACCACGATTCCAGCCCCTGCCCGGAGAATACCCTCGGTGCTTTCAAAGGCCATGGCTTTCAGGTCAAACACGCCCGCCTTTGCGGCCGCATGGATCATAGCAAACTCACCGCTGACCTGGTACGCAGCCACGGGAAGATCCTGGGCCAGATCCTTGGCATCCCGGATGATGTCTAGATAACTGCTCGCAGGCTTGACCATGATGATATCAGCGCCCTCATTCACATCCCGCTTGATCGCGCGACGGGCAAGACCACGACCACCGGGCGGCAGCTGGTAGCAGCGACGGTCTCCAAATGAGGGGCACGAGCCGGCCGCGTCACGAAACGGTCCGTACAGGCACCCGCTAAACTTGGCGCTGTACGACATCAGAAGTACTCGATGTGCCAGGCCGGCTTCAATCAATTTGAGCTTAATGCCTCGCACTCTTCCGTCGTTCATGTCCGATGGTGCAACACAGTGGGCACCGGCAACGGCGTATGCCAGGGCCACATCAGAAATACGATCAACGGATTGCGCATTGTCCAAAGTTCCATCTTCGGTCAAGATTCCGCAGTGCCCGTGTGATGTGTATTCGCAAAGGCAGACATCCGTCGTGATATAGAGCTGGGGGAAGCGACTGCGGAGGAGCCGAATTGCTTGAATGACGGGGCCGGACGGGTCATCTGCAGCGGTTCCAAGCGCATCCTTTGCCGACGGTTGGAGCGGCACGCCGAACAGCATCACCGAGCGCAACCCTTTCCGAACGAGTGGTGTCAGGAATGGGACGAGGCGGTTGACACCCCGACGGTATTGGTTGGGCAATGACGGGATGGGGGTCTCTTCATCGGGATTGTCGGTAATAAAGAGAGGGTAGATGAGCATGTCCTATACATACATAGGTGAGCGAAGGCTTCGCGGCCAGTGTCACTGTGACCGGAGCGTACGGACCTTGGTCAGTTGCCTCTCTGCCTGCCATGACCGGCTCAATTGGTGGCTGTAACCAGCATGGAGCTGGCTTGAAATATCCCCTGAGATGCTGACGCTGGTGGCTGTAGTACTTGTGTAGGATCGAGCTGTGCGAGATTGAGCGTGTGAAATCTGTGAGCCGCGATCGTCCGGGTTGGAATCTCGGAAGGCGATATCGGAGACGAGATTTGAGAACGACATTTTGGATCGTCGCAGGATGATCTGGGTGAGTAAATAGGAAAATAAGAAGGATATGAAGAAAAGAGAGCGGAGTTGAAGAGCGGGACCTCAAGAAAATGTGACCGGAGGTCGATGATCTGTCAGCCGAGGGTAAGGTGATTAGTTACGACACGTCGTGATTGGGTCCCTTTTTTCTACCACGCCACCTATCTTATCCTGTCTAAGTGAAGATGGGAGACTTATATTCTTGAATTGAATTTACTGCGCTCTATCTGAATTATAAATATAAGGTAGGCATAAGGCAAATGCATCAGGACATTATAACCCGGACATTCGGGGATAAAATGTGAACATCCAGGGATTCCAGGGATGATCTAACTATTTCGACACCCCACACTCTGACTGACCCAGTTGGGTCTAGGTCGGGACCGCCACAAAAAGAGTTAATACGAATCAGACTACCTAGTATATAGCTAGGCGATATTGACCTAGGTATCCCATGGATGAATATTCAAATCTAGAAGCCCCATCCTAATTCATACTAGTAGCTGATAAGCCTACTGCATATCCAACGTCCTGGTCTCCTACACTTTCTTTCTTCCTCATCTCCCGCTTTCTCAAAGACTTAAACACCACTACCTGCGGATTTTCACAATGAAATCTCTACGAGCTCGTGTCAGATTTTACCTCACGCGCCCGCACAAAGCGACCAGGCCTTGCTCTGGGGTCCTCTATATGACTACACTCGCCGGACTTCTTCCGGAGCTATTATTGTCAATATCTGGCTTTCTTCCACTTGTTGATCTTATTTGCCTTTCCTTTTGCAATTATCGACTATCTGAAGCTGCTTCTGAGACGTATAAACCGGCTGCATCCTCTCACACAAGACGATAAGCTCTCGGTCTTAACCCGATTGGAACATCTCGTTCCAGGATACTTCGCTTGCGATATTTGCAACCTCCTTCATCGGTATGATGGATCTGACAGTTTTGGGCTCAGTGGATTACTTCATGAAAGAACCTGCCGACTCTCGTGTGTGGATAAGTGGTTTTTGACTCCGACAACTTTAAGAACCCATTATTTACCGATTCATTCACCAGCTCTCTCTTTCCTCCACGTTAAGGTTGCTATGAAGAGGTTTTACCACGGTCCAAAGTCTGGGATCAGTACTGATTCTCTGTCCTATACACAAGTCTGCCACTACCCTGTGAGATCAGTCTACCCGGATATGATATGGCTATTCTCAAGAGAAGCACAAATATGTCCTGAGCCACTCGGTCTTCATGTTAGGATGCAGGACATATTGCTCGCCAGAACACGGGACCAGTTGCTTTTTGATCAAAGTAACAACTGGAGGTGGGATCCCTTTGAAATATGTATGCACTTCCGTCTTCTTGAGTTTGTCACCCCTACTGTGAAGTCCTTGAAAAACGGAGAGATGGCCTCTTTCGCCCATATCTGTCATATGTGCAACATAGATTGCCATATTGAAATCGTTGAATTCGACTCCAAAATAGCTCTCATCATGACAAGGTGGGTTAACCTGGGTGCTGGTCTTACTCAAGAGGACCCATGGTGGAAGATTCGTGTCCGTGTGCCCGCTGGGCTCTATTTACGACTTGATCGAGATTATCCAGAACACTTCCTTACGGCTCAGAGTCCCCGCTCGTGTTTTGAAGACATAGCGCCTCAATCATTTGAGGACTTACAGTCTCATAACCTCTCCTATCTCAGGGACCAGCGATACAAAACCGTCATGCCTTTTGTAGGACTGTGTACAGACCTTTGGCATATCTCATACAAAGAGCCTTCGAATAAAAGTACAAGTAAGTTCCTACGGTCCTTACTAGGCCGTTCGGCCATATTTCGAGAAAGCGGGCTCCTCACGGAGAGAACTAGACGAAAATCGCCAATCTATAACGCGGCTTCGCGTCGCAGCAGCCTAAGCTTGGATTCTATATTTGATGATATGGTACTCAAACCAATATTGATGGGATGGGAGTCTATCTAAGAAGCAGTTTGATTAGATTAGAAATACAGTTATTATGGCATTGCCACCCACCGCGGTATTATCTGCCGCTCTTAAAATCAGCACATAAAACGGAGATACTTCCGGGAGTGAGGCCCTATAGGAGAGCAGAGGTGCGTATGGGGAGGAGAGCTTGCTTCTACTTAGAGGTGCATCGGTCTAATATATAATATATCATGCTTTACTTAATTTCGAAGATCATCTGAGCTTACTCCGCTTGTATTGTTACCCATAAGCCGTAGATACTAGGCAATACTAATAACTAGTTAGCTTAATCACTACCGGGCCGATCACCTAACCACCTACATTCCGGTTCACACCTATTCTTACCAACTAAAACACTAATAAATCAACTAAGCTATCTCCGATTACATACATTTGACCGATGCCCTACCTGATTGCGTAAAGAATATGTAAATTGACGCCCTCGCAGTTGTTCTACGGCGGGCTGAATCAGCTAAAACGGGTATAATAGAATAGGCTAAACCGTATTATTAGGCTGCTTAGTAGGCCGAGATAGCTCTAGAGCTTCTGAAACTAATAGGCCTAATGGATGTTCGATGCGCCTATGCGTACGTATCCTTTTCTGCTTCTTTTTCTTATCCTCCGCCCGGTAATTATATTTTATTTCGTTAGAATTATAACCCTATGATCCCGCTTATATAAAGCCTTCTTAAATAGGTTAAATTAGGCCTAAACTAGGCTATTTAGGGTATAGCGTAGTAGGCTTTTGATTAAAGACGCTGTTGGAATATTAACTAACTAGTTATCGGTGCATATGATGTGTAATCAACCATCAGTCATCATGGCCTAGCCGGCATTGGGTAGGCCCATCTAGTTCAACATAGATCATATCATTCCTGTATTATCTTCATTCATTTTTACCATCTCTAATTCTTGCCCCCAACCGACACGCCCGACATGGCGTGATCGCATTTATCCTATCTGATAGGTGTATCCCTATATCCGTACCGAGGTGTTCAGTTATTTCGGCTATTTCTGATCTTCTTATTTCTGCCTATATGGCCCATGTAAGTATACTAAAAATCATCAAGATTTATCTTCATCTTCCCTAATCATTTATTCCCCTTTTTTATTGGCTAGTTTTTTATCTTCATTACTAGTCAAACTGGATATAGGATTGGGCCGACGTTCCTCCTGTAATGGGCTAGAGCCCGCGAAGTGTCACGTTCGAGAACGTGACTTGCTGACATTAGCGATCCATCGTATTTAGGATCTACTAAGCCTATATAATAAGATTCTAACACAAGCGAGAGCACGTACGTACTTTAGTTTTCTCCCGAAACCCCCCATATATACCTTTTCTTTCTTTAAGCTTATTAAATATAGTTTATAACCTTGCTGGTTAAATCTAAGCCTAATATTAGGGCTTTATATACGTAGCTACTATCGACCTATCTATACTAGCTCCTACCGAAACTCTAGAAGCCTAAGAAAGCCGTAGTTAATAGCCGAAAGTAAGGCTCCCTAACCCTCTATTTTATAGTAGAAAGCTAAGTAAGTAGCTAGTATAGAAATTATAAATAGAGATAATAAGCTCTTCCTCGATAGTAAAGCTATTTTAGAGATAAACTTACAGAATAATATATATTTATTATCGATAAATCGATAACGCTTCTCTAAATATAACTATATATATACGAACCGAACTAATAGTATAATAATAAGTATTATTAACTATATAGATACTATACATTATACATAGTAATCCGAACCTTTAGATAATTACCGCCTAAAAACTATATACTATCTATCTACTAGAAGGATAATAAGAAATTTTATAAGTTCTATCAACGACTAGAATAATAATTTATGGATATATATATTTTCTCCTAGCTAAATAAGCCTAAGAAGTAGATCCTTATTAGTACCCTCAATCATATAATAAAAAATAAATTATATAAGTTACGTATACAGTATATTTAGTCCGATATTTACAAGACATTAACTCTACTCTTAATATTTTTAGCGAATTTTCGACTTAGTCTTATCGCCTATATAATTATAAAGTATATTCTAATAGTAATAATTATAATAACAAATAGGACAGCGAAATAGAATAGATCCTAATAATATATTATAACTAGTTATAATTAGTTAATAACTCTTGGCTAAATATTTTAATTCTTAGCCTAGAAATAATAGCTATATATATAAAAAATAGGTTAACTAGGCCGAACTAGACTAGGGATATAGTAAAAAAATAATATATTATAGTTACTATTAAATCTCTAAATCTTTTATATATATCTATTCTCCTACGAAACTTTAATAGAGTAATCCTAAATATAGGCTAGATTAATTAAGTCATATTTTAGCCTATATATTAAGAGCTTAATATAAAATTAAAGATATATATACATATTATTCGAAATAAGAAAAAGAACTAATTCTCGGAATACTATAGCTAAAAATAGTCAACAGAGTAAATATAACCTAGAAAAGATATCTTAATATATATAAGCTAGTAAGAAAATTTAGTATTAGAACCGACTAAATCTTTTTAATAGCCCTAAAAAGAAGTTATAAATTACGAAAATGACTATAAAAAAATTAATAAAGATACTTAAAAAAGATACTTTTAGGGTTTCGGGCCTTATGAAGATTATATAATAAAATAATCGGTCCGACCCTTATCCGATTGGCTAATGATATAGCTAGAAATATGATATATAAAAAGTGAAAAGTATAGATATAAATATACTATAAAAAGTGATTAGATTAATGATTTTCTATCTAGTTTTCGGGAGCTTATTTATACGTATAAACGTAGAGAATTAGAAAGCAGAAAATAGGGGCCTTACGCCTTATAGAAGATAATAAAACGTAGGGTTTAGCTATATAGGGTAGAAATAAAGTAAATATAGGTCGAAATAAAAGAGGATAAAAGATACGGAAATAGATAATATCTATGTTAAAGTAGATATACCTACCGAGTACGGTTAGGCGATAGCGACCTACCTAATTAGGTTAAGCCGGGATAACTAATATATAATTATTATTAGTATACCGAATATTGTGATAGATATCGATAAAGCTTTACGATTAGAAAAGAATTGACTTAAAGATAAAACTACCTAGATAATATTAAGATAATTTAGAAATATTTAGCTAGAAACTAATAGATATACTTCTAGAGTATTATCTTAGAATTAACCATAAGATTCTATTTATAAAGATTAAAATAGAGCAGAAGCTTAGCTATCTTATAGATCTCTATATAATATAAATAAAAAAAAGTTACAAATATTCCGAAAGATATTTATAGATCTATGTAGAAAGATTTTTATTCAGGGGATTAATTTAATCACACCCCCCCCCTACTAAAATCGGCCTAGTGTATCCGAATTAATTCCTATCAATTTTTCTGCCGCAATAATCGACCCTGATCTTTAAGGTGTCTATTTTCTTATATGCAGAGTTTTCGCATTCTGATTCCCATAGTAAAACTGTAGCTTTGAACCCCATTAAATCACTCGTTTTTTATGCAATTAAGCCATCTCCATACATCTCCATATATCTCCATTGATTATGCCTCAATCCTGATTCCCATGACACGTTATTGGGCTAAAAACTCACCTATACTGGCCCTATCATCGATACCATCAATAGTAGTAGGTGGGAATAGAAATCCCAGGTTCAGCGATGCCATATTCAATGGGTTGTAATGGGTGATGGGGTATATGGAAGAGAAAAACATGGAGATATGGAGATGGATAGTAGGGGCGGTATGGAAGGCGGTAAGAAAAATCAAATTAATGGGATTAATTCGGATACACTAGGCCGATTTTAGTAGGGGGGGTGATTAAATTAATCCCCTTTATTTATATAAATAAATCGCTGCTATATTCTCTATCTTACTTATATAGAAAATAAGTAGAGATATCTAATCCTATATAGATTATCATATTTTTAATACTATTCTATTATAATAAAAGATTAGTATCTATTATTATTAATTAAAAAACTTTATAAAATATATCGATAATATAATAGGTTATAAAAGTAGATATTATTATTATCTTTTATAAGGTCTATATCTATCTTAGTAATAAATAGAGAATAGTCTTCTAAATATAATATAGATTATTCGAATAGAATATTATACTTTTTAGTCTAATTAAAGTGCCTACGATCTTTGAATAACATATTAATTAAATACTATAAGAATACCTAGATAATTTTTTATTAGCCTACGTTAATAATATTATTATTTATTTAGATAGATCTCTCGACGATTATGATGAATAGATTAAAAAAAATACTATAAAAACTTAAGAAAGTAGGCTTATAATATTATAAAATTAGAGTTTAAATAAATATTAGTTAAATATCTTAGGTTTAGGTTTATTAAACTAAAAAAACCCTTTTATTAATATTTTAATATTAATACTATTCGAGAAAAAGCGAGAAACTATCCTTAAGAGTAATATATTATCTCTTATAACGATAAGATGATAGTATATTAGGACTATATATTTATTATACTATAAAAATAAATATAGCTAAAATTAACTACAAAATCTATAATAAAAAGCTTCTAGCTATTCTTAATAGCTTATTATAGTAGTATAGAGAGCTAAAAATAGTTATATATTTTACGATTTTAACTAACTATAAAAACCTACGATATTTTAACAAGGCTCTTAATCTTTCGGAATAATAAGTAACTATAGTAGGCTAGTTTTCTTACTTAATTTAACTACGACCTAAAATACTACCTAAGGAAATTAGTAAGTCGACCGAATATACTGTCTTAAAAAGAAAAGATAATAAATAACTATCTAGCTATTTTAAAAAGATATTTATAAAAATTATATTCTAGATGGGCTAAATATAATAGCCTAAGGATAATAATAAAAGACTAACTAAATTTAATTACTTAGTCTCAATATTTGAAGATATATTATAACGTATTTCACTATGAGGTAGACCGACCGCACTTCAAGGTAGATCACCGCCGAATACTATATTAAATGCTGTTTTTTCATAATGCTATATCTGAACAACTAACGCATTAATTTACTCGAATATAAGTATACCGGTACCGATAAGCATTCTCTATAGTATATATAATTTTTAGGTGAATATAAGAGTTTAATAATAAGAATGCATAAATTACGACGTAATATTGCAAGATAAGCTTAAGATATATATATATCACTAATATTCTGTTACCAAAATTTCCTAGCCTCTACAAAGGTACTATACTAACTATATAGGTTATATAACCTTTAAGTTTGCTATCTATATAGGCCCTAATATTGAGATTTAAAGCTATAATTTATCAAATTTACTATATGTTTTATTATAGTCGGTCAAAAATAGATAAAGATCATAAGAGGCTTAGAGTTTTATTTTACTAGGTCTTTATTTTTTTACAAATCAAATAATTATCGATATATGACTATATATTCGATAACATTAATTACTGCCGAGCGAGTTATACTACCGAGCCGGTTACCGTATTAATTTTCTACGCATTTAGTTCGCGTTACCTTTTTCAACTATTTACTATGCCCCTAGATCGGTCCTAAGCTAGCCAAAAAGCTATCGAATAAGAGGGCCGTATCGAATTAGCTATCTAGGCTATAAAAAGTAGGGATATTCCGTCTATACACTACGTAGTATACTATTTTGCGGTCCTAAACTCCAGCCTATAGATACGGCTATAGGGGGTTGGTTATAAATCGCGTCGATACTCGCGTAAATAGGCATAGATTAACCTAGTTCGAAGAGGAATTACTTATTTAGTAGGTTATCTCTATAGATAATCATAGAGGGGCCCGCTAACTATCGATAGTACGAGAAATAGCCGATTTATTGCTCTCGAAGCGCGGTTCGACCCCTACCTATATACTCGGCTATGATTAATTAGATTAGGAAATTTATTAAATGGTATCTAAACGGCTTAGATTACGCTTTTCCCGTCGCTATAACTATAAACGCGTAAAATAGGAGGGTCCGAAGGTAATTCGGGACTTATTCGATACCGTAAAAGCGACGATTTAGCTATACAGGATTCTAGATAAAGATATTTACAATTTTAACGAAACTAGGTTTACGATAGGCCTTATAGATAATACGAAAGTAATTATACGGGCTAAATATTGCGGTCGGAGGGTAGTTTTACAGCTAGGAATCGCGAATAGGTTACTAGCATCGAAACTATTAATACGGCTAGATAGGCCCTCCTATTTACTATTATCTTTAAGAGCAAAATATATAATTTTCTATAGTTTAGGGCCTCCTAAATAACTAGCGTTTCGAAGTTAGCCTAAATAGATAGACAACCGATAGAATTAGGCTACGATAGCTAGAAAAATAGTTTATTCCGGCGACTAATAGTTGTTAGGCGGTATCGGCTTCTAATTTTCGACGGATATAGTACTTATTTAACCTCCTAATTCGACTATATTTATACTAAAAATAAGATTATACTAATCTATATAGTACGTATTTGTCGTATACTATCTAGATAGATATTTGAACTACCTAACGTATTCGGTAAGCGAGTAGCGTACCTACCCCTATCTACTAAATTTAAATATATTTATCCTAACTAAAATACTATAAAATTAATTAAACTAGACTAGCTTCTCTATCTAGATATATCTCTCTTCTATACCCTAGGCGCCTATATATTCTATATCTTCTCTAGCCCTATATATATAGCTATAAACCCTCTATAGCCTACTTACTAAAGCTATTATCTTAGGTTTTAATAAGCTCTATATATAGTTTACGAGCCTCTTAAACGGAGAGATCTCCTTTATAGGCTATATATTTAGTTAACTAAGTCTACTTTTACTTCTATTTCTTATTAGCAGTACGTAATTTACTATTTTCTCTCGCTAGAAATATAGTATTATATAGAATAAGATAGGAGCTTTTAATAAGTTAATTTAACGTACGATCTAATAGGCTTAGTAGGCTTCGTAAACTTATACGAAGTAGAGCTTTAATTAATAAAGCCTATTAACGTACTTTTTTCTCGGTAGAAAAGATTTTTAATATAAAATTCTAGCTTAATTGTTGGAAAAGCGGTAAGGCCATGACTGGCAGTATCTCACCGCCTCTCCACCTTCCATATAGCTAGGGGTTTATGCATAGCTAGATTCTTCCCTCTTAAGGAGTTTTTGCCTTCCAGTTTTTCTCCTTGCTCGTAGGCATAGCCATCTTTCCTAACATTAATTTACTACCTTAGGTTAAGGAGGGTACTAGGGTTCGAAGATAAATATAAAGCTTCGAGAGTACCTAATTAAGGTAGAAAAAGACTAAATTAGTAGTAGCGAAACTATTTTTAATAGTCTTTAGTTTATATATCTTAATTTAGGTAGATAGATATATCTCGAGAAAATTAAGTTTATCGATATAGTTAATTCTAAGATATACCTTCGTTTCGAGTATCTAACTATACGACTACTTTAATACTATAAAATAGCTAATATTAAGTAGCTATAAAAGATATAAAGAATACGTAGATATATAGATTAGAATAATATTATTTTCTTTATAATTTAGTCGAATCTTAGGGTTAGATAGCTTCTATAACTATCGAAGACTAAAAACCGATACTATCTTTTTAACTATAAAGAAGTCGATAGAATAAAGTATTTTTTTAAGCTATCGAAACCTAATTTCGTTAGAGATCTATCTATTTAGGCTTACTTCGAATCTTTAATTCCCTAAAAAGTTATCGAACTAAGATTTAATAAAAACTTTATTTTTAAAGATAATATATAGAGAAAGCGCTTACTCTAAAGTATTTATATACTTAATATTAACTATCTACTTACGATTTCTAGGTTGTAAACTACTCGCCGACTATAGTATTTAGCTTTTATAATAATCTTTATAGTTATAGTTAATCTTATTATAGAACTAGTCTTATTAAAGTTATAAATATTATCTAAATCGATACTATTCTCGATAATAGTTTTTTATATAAGCGTAAATTATTCTTTAATAACTTTTAGGTCTTTATATTTTATATATTCGTAATTATAATATCTTAAGAACTAGCTTAATAGTTAAGAATATCTTTTTTATATAATTATAAACCTATTTTTCCCTAATTATTTAAACTAAGATAGTTCTATAGGCTTCGAAAAGAAGATTTATAGTTTCTTATATAATAGTAGGCTAAGATATTACTCTATATTTATTAAGTAATATAATCTATCTCTAAACTATTTCTTTTAAATTCGGTTAATTTATAACTACTAACGTATAAAGTCGTATAATTTTTACTCCTATAGAGGTAGCGATATAAAGGTATTTATAGGACTCTAAATCGACGTACTACTTTACGAATAGTAGTAATTTCTTAATTCTTTATAGCCTAGATAGCTAATAAGATCCTATCCTCTTATTATATTCGGTTTTAAGAGGTTTAGGAGCGAATTAGTAGTATAGTAGGTAGTTAAATTAGTTAAGTAGTTTTTTATAGATACGTTTTAGGTTAGGTACGTTACTCGCTTACCGAATACGTTATAGAACTATTTACTATTACTTAGTCTAAGAGATGATAGTTTATAATTAAGCTTATTAAATAATATAAATATTATAACCGATAGTACGAATAGCTAGCTATCTATTCTATTATAATCTTATATCTCTACGACTCTTATATTTTATACCTAAGCCTATCTCTATTTTAGCTATAATCTTTATATATATATTATACTTCCTAAAGCTATCTAATCTACTAATACTAAATAATAGTAAAAAACTATATTTTAGTATTTAGAAGTCTTAGATATAAGATGAGCTTAAAAGTAATACTAACTATTACCTAACTACTTATAACTATATATAGTATATTATAAGCTCCTGTAAAGAAATAGCTATAGTATATATCTAGATCTTTTAGATAATAATACTATCTAATTATACGTATTAGTAATATAAAGGATATTATTTAATATCTATAAGATATATTTACGAACCTAAACTATATCGCTAAAGCTTTATATAAATATAAGTACCTATGTATAAAGCCTAAGAACGACTTCAATATATTTCTTACTAACTTTCTATATTTTACTAAAAAAATAGAGTATCCTAAGAAAGACTATATAAGAACTTTATTAAAAGATACTATCGAAGTTATAAAGTAAATTATAATCTTTTTAGATAACCCTCCTATTAACTTTAACCGATTTATTACTATTTACTAATAATATATAGTATTAAACCTTAATTTTTACTATAAATAGAAAAAAGCTTACTAAGCTACAACTATTACTATATTTAGTATAAGATAGATATCGACCTCTATTACTACTAAATATAAATATATCGGTATAATAACCCTAATTATTAAGTAAAAAGGAACCTTAAACCCTAGGTTTAAGATAATAATCTCTAATAAATATATAGCCTATCTAAAAAAAGATAGATATTTTAAGTACTTTAAGTAGAGCTATATATCTAGGGATTATCCTAATAAGACTATTATAATCCTCGATACTATTTTAGAGCTCGTTACTTATAAATCTTATAAGATAGCTAATAAATAAGGAAAAGTTTAAGCTCGGAGAAAGTCTTCTTTCTAAGTAGGAAAACAATATTATTATTTATATTAGACTTAAAGAAGTTATTAGAAAAACAATATAGTATATTATTTAATACTAAATAATACTAAATAATACTAAATAGATATTTTTTCTCTATCTATATATTAAGTAATATAAAAGCTAATAGTTTTATTTATATCGATATATAATTAGTATTATAAGTTATAAAAGCCTTTAACTAGAATATAATTAAGCTTAAATATAAGATACTAACCTAAAAGTTTAATAATTATCTTAGAAAGCTAATTATATATATTATTAAACTAATTTTAATACTTAATAGCTATATATAATAATACTTACCGATACTAATCGCTAATCTATATAAGTATAACCTAAGCGTTAGCTATAAGTAGTTTTATAGAATATTAGGTTCTTCCTAATTATATAAATATTATCTAATCTAGCCTAAAGAAGTAAGCTTATATAATAAGGTCGCTAGCTAGTTACTAATAATATTTACCTAAATAATCTTATAATAACCTAACCTAAATTCTAACCATTAGGAGAATATAGACTAACATAATTAGAAATTCGAGAAAGCTAACTACTTATAGTACTATAAACTAGCTAAAACTATAGCTAGTAATCAAAAAAAATAGTAAAAATAAGATATATACTCTGTAAAATAAAGTTACCTAAACCTCTAGATATACTAATATCTAAATAGCCTATATTGATCTATATTCTACTATCCGATAATATTACGATAATTGATATAGCTAGGTTTTATCGATATACTTAGAAAAAAAGATAGAGATATTTATAATCTTATTAGAGAAGATTAATAAGATTTTAGAAAATAAGACAGATACTCGTAGAAAGACTATAAAACTTATCGTATTATCCATAAGTAGTATTATAACTATATAAATACTTTCTCTAAATAGGATTCTATATAATATCTTTATACTGCGAGTTTATTAATTATAAGATTATCCTTAAAGAGAGAGTAACGCTAAAGTATTACCCTCTCTATAAATAATCTAAAGAAAAGCTCTAAGTAGTAAAGATATATTATAGCAAATCTTACGAAATAATTTATCGTAGAGTAATATACTATTTATCTTACTAATCTCAATAGCAAAAAAACTAAAGAGTAGGCTCTACTTCTATATAGACTACTAGAAACTAAATACTACTACGAAGAAAAGTCGATACCCGATTCTCTTAATCGACGAGATTTTCTAATAACTAAGTAAGGCGAAATTCTTTACTAAGCTTAATATTAGATAGGAATTCTATCGAATTTAGCTATATTCTAATATTTCAAAGTATAAATAAGTCTTTTATAAAGCTAAAGAAAATAATAATATTAACTCCGAACTAATTTATTATAACCTATTGATATCTATAAAGATTAAGACCGATATATTAGATAGATACGTAGGAGGAATACTATTATAGCTATAGCCTAATAAGGATTAGTACCTAGTCTATTTCTATTTAAAGAAACTCGACGTAACCTAATAGCGATGGGATATAACTATAAAATATATAGTATTATTATAGCTCTTAAGATATAGAGAGCTAAGTTAGAAAGACTATAGAAGAAGGTCGGTTTAGTATCTTTTCTAACTATTAGTTATTATAATATTTTATAACTAATAAAAAGCTAAATTCTAGATAGGCTAGATAGTATAAATTCCTATTACGATTCTATTTCCTTATCTAGTATTTTACTAGCAAATAGAATATTATTACTAATACTCTTTTACGTAAAGACCTTATAGAGCGAAGATAAGACTAGATCCTTTTCTTTTAGGAATACCTTAGATATAATATATATCCTAACAATATTACTAATAACTTCTTTTCCCTAATTACTATAGCTTTAATAGAAATAGAGCTAATAGTAGGAACTATAACGACTAAGCCTCTTACGACTAATACTATTATATAAATCTTAGAAATAAACTAGGACTATAAATCTCTTAAGGAATACTATAATTAGGCGAGAATAGATGAAGAGAGATACTTCTCGGTAAAAGATAGTCTCTTACTATACGATAATAAACTGATAGTACTAGATAATAGTAACTTAAGAGCTTATTTACTTAATAAGGTTTATTACCTACTACCGATAGTATATCTTAGTTAGATAAAAATAAAGACTCTACTATCGACCTAATATTAGTAGCTTAGATATATCTAATATATAGTAATATATACATAATTATCTAATCTATAAGAGAATAAAGACTTAGTAGGATAAGACCCTAAGACTTTTATAATCTTTATCTATATCTAACTAATTATAGTAGTATATTACTATAGATTTTAGATTATTCTTAAAAAATAAATATAGCTATGATATAGTATTTATAGTATATTATCGACTAAATAAGCGATATATTTCTTTTCTATATTATAAGACTATAATAATAGAAGAGATAGATTAGTATACTAGATTCTATTATCTTAGATTATAGAAAGTAGTTTATCTTTAAGTTCTAGAGAGAGTTCTATTATATCCTAAATATTAAGTATAAGGTATCGACTATATATTCTATAGATAGATAGATAGAGTATAATTACGAACTAATAGATAGCGTAATAACTAAAGATAATACTATTGTTAGTAAATACTAAGATAATTAGTTAGAATAGTTACTAATAATTAATTTTATAGTATCTATACTTTAGTAAGGTTTAATAAAATAATCTTTTTTTATTATTAAAAAAGGATGTAAGGTAAAGATATTATTCGACTAAGATATAAACCTTAAGCTATCGATAATACTATAAATAACTACTAATACTTAAAAGCTTTATTTATATAGCGTATTAAATAAGTATAAAAGAAAATAGCTAAAGTAGTCTAATAAGTATTATAAAGAGATCAATTTTAATATTAGTAATATAGTATTTATAATAATCTATTATTAGAGATAGAACTATCGTAGTTATAAGCTATCTAATTAGGCTAGTAAGCTTTATAAAATTATTATTATTAAAAAAAATATATATATTTAGGCTCGACCTACTATTATCTATTAAGATTTATCTAGTATTTAACCTTAGTAAGTTATATTATATATCGAGAATAGAGCTATTATAGAGCTAGATTAAGGATCCTAGGCCGCCTATAATAGTTAATAATTAGTAGGAATAGAAGGTCGAGGAGATTCTACGATTAAGACTATACTATAGAAAACTAAAGTATAAAGTTAAATAGTTAAGAAATAATTGGGATATTACGTAGTATTATATAGCTAATTTTCGGAATATACTAATAAAATTAGCCGATTTTTATCGTCGTTATCCTAAGTCCGTAGGACCCTCGAAGAATCTATAGACCTAGTTAGTTATAGCTAAAAATAACAAATATTCGGTTAATTACGTAGAGAATAATATACCTAAGGATTAGGGCGCTTTTTATTTAAAGGAAGAGGCTATATAACGTATAGCGTCGGATCGGAGGATAGTTAACCTAAGTATAGGCGGATAGGTATTTAGAGGGCGGAGGAATATAGCTCTAGGATTACGTAATCTAGATCCCTATTATTAATAATCCCTATAACATATTCGGTAAGTAAGTACTATATATAAGCGAGTAATATACCTAACCTAAAAATACGTCTATAAAAAACTACTTAACTAATTTAACTACCTACTATACTACTAATTTACTCCTAAACCTCTTAAAACTAAATATAGTAAGAGGGTAGGATTTTATTAGCTATCTAAGCTATAAAGAATTAAGAAATTACTATTATTCGTAAAATAGTACGTCGATTTAAAGTCCCTAAACCTATTTTACGCTACTATCTCTAAGATATCTTTTATCGTATATCTTTATATATAAATAGCTATAAATTAACTAAATTTAAAGAGAAAATAATTCGGAGATAGATTATCTTACTTAATAAATAAAGAGTAGCCCTTCGGCCTACTACTATATAAGAAACTACGAATCTTCTTCTTAAAGCCTATAGAACTACTTTAGTTTAAATAATTAGGGAAAAATAGGTTTATAATTTTATAAAAAGATATTCTAAACTATTAAGCTTATTCTCGAGATACTTTATAATTACGAACGTATTTTTAAAAATATAAAGACCTAAAAGTTATTAAGGAATAGTTTATATTTATATAAAAAACTATTATCGAGAATAGTATCGATTCGGACGATATTTATAATTTTAATAAGACCAGTTTCGCGATAGGATTAACTACGACCGTAAAAGTTATTATAAGGGCTAAATACTATAGTTAGCGAGTAGTTTTATAACCTAGAAATCGTAAGTAGGTAACTAGTATCGAGTATACGAATACTTTAGGTTAGGCGCTTTCTCTATATATTATCTTTAAAAGCAAAAGTTTTTATCGAATCTTAGTTCGATAACCTTCTAGAGGATTAGAGATTCGAAGTAAGCCTAAATAGATAGATCTCTAACGAAATTAGGTTTCGATAGCTTAAAAAAATACTTTATTCTATCGACTTCTTTATAGTTAAAAAGATAGTATCGGTTTTTAGTCCTCGACGGTTATAGAAGCTATTTAATCCTAAGGTTCGACTAAGTCTACGAAGAAAATAATATTATTCTAATCTATATATCTATATACTTCTTATATCTTTTATAGCTACTCGATATTAGCTATTTTACGGTATTAAAGTAGTCGTATAGTTAGATAGTCGAAATAAAGATATATCTTAGGACTAACTATATCGATAAGCTTAATTTTCTTAAGGTATATCTATTTACCTAAATTAAGGTATATCAACCGAAGACTATTAAAAATAGTATTACTACTATTAGTTTAGTCTCTTTCTACCCTAATTAGGTACTCTCGAAGCTTAATATTTATCTTCGAACCTTTATACCCTCTCTAACCTAGGGTAGTAAATTAGCTAGAATTTTATACTAAAAACCTCTTCTACCGAGAAAAAAGTATATCGATAGGCTTCGTTAATTAAAGCTCTACTTTATATAGGTTTACGAAGCCTACTAAGCCTATCGGATTATACGTTAAATTAACTTATTAAAGGCTTCTATCTTGTTCTATATAACGCTATATTTATAGCGAGAGAAAATAGTAAATTACGTACTACTAATAAGAAGTAGAAGTAAAAGTAGACTTAGTTAACTAGGTATATAGCCTACGAGGGGGTCTCTTAGTTTAAGAGGCTTATAAACTACGTATAGAGCCTATTAAAGCCTAAAATAATAGCTTTAGTAAGTAGGCTATAGAGGGTTTATAGCTATATATATAGAGAGGATATAGAATATATAGGCGCCTAGGGTATAGAAGGGAGACATATCTAGATAGAGAAGCTAGTTTAGTTTGATTAATTTTATGATATTTTAGTTAGGATAAATATATTTAAATTTAGTAGATGAGGGTAGGTACGCCGCTCGCTTACCGAATACGTTACCGCTTTTTTTTAACGTTCTCCTACTTTCCTTTTTATAGGGCCTTATTTATTTATTCTAATATTTTATATTATAAAGGCTTTTTTCTTATTAGATAGGCTAAGGAGAGTCGTATAACTAATTATTATTATCTATAGTATAATTAATAAATTCTATTTATCCTTGTATAGAGATGTTTCCCTATTAGCTCTTATTAAATAGGCTTAGGCTTATAAACCTAGGAATTCTTAAATAGTCGTATAACCTCTAGTTCATCTCTAGTTATAATATAGCTTTTTTTAAGTATAATCTATATTATTTAAAATAACTTAAGATATATTTCCTAGCTTTCTCTTATTTTAGACTAATATAATAATACTATTTTTTTATATTTAGATAAATATTATTTATAAGAAGCTTATAGTCTAGACTATAAATACTTCCTATATTCTAATAAACTTTTAGGACTATTATACTAATAAGTACTATTGTATCTTAATTATCTAGTTATTATTTTTACTACTTTATATTTTAGGGAATAATAGAATTACTCTCTCTCCCCCTTAACATAATTACTGTATCTTATTAAAAATAGCCTAGTATATCTAAGATATTATCTATTGATTCTTCTACTATATAAATTTATCTAGTTTATAAGATATCTATTTTATTACTAACATATAAAAGGAGATCCATTTAATAAATATAGATATAGAGAAAATATTGAATAATTATAGAATTCTTCTATGTCTAGAATAAATACCTCTATTTTCTTATATTAATAATATCTTAATATACATACAATATATATCTATATCTATATAGTATAAATAAATATAAAGGCTATATTAAATATAGAATCTAGGTTTCTTAGCGTAAAATTCTTTTTATTACTTAAAAACTAGAAGCCCTATATTTATAGGGCTTTTAGAGAGCTAAATTGATAAAAGATAATATTAGATAGCTTATATCGAGAGTATAGTTAATAGTATTCTTTAAGAATATATTTTAACGCTATAGTGAAATAGCTATAAAAGTATTAACTTCTATATATTTAATATAAGAAGTATAGACTAAAACTAATTAGAGATTATATAGAAAACTATAAGTAAAGCCTAACTATAGTAGAAAATAATTATTTATCTTAACTATCTTTATAGTTTAAAAGAAGTATATTATATCTAGTCTATTAATTTATTATAGAATACAAATATAATATAAGTATCTAATAGCGCTAATAATAAGTTTAGTCCTAAAATAGCTAGCCTAAATAAAGAAGAAAAATTATATATAACTATAATAATTAGTAATTAGTAATTTTATAATATTAAGTACTACTAGGCCGATTATACTACTAAGCTAATTACCTAACTATTTTTCTATATATTTATCTTACGTTATCGCTTTTAACTATCTACTATACAAATATATTTATAGTTTTAACGAAACTAGGTTTACGATAGGTCTTATAGCTAATATAAAAGAAATTATTTAGGCTAAATATAACGGTCGGAGGGTAGTTTTATAGCTAGGGAATCACGAATATATTACTAGTGTCGAAACTATTAATATAGCTAGATAGGCCCTTCTACCTACTATTATCTTTGAGAGTAGAATATTATAATTTATATAGTTCTAGGACCTCCTAAATAACTAGTATTTCGAAGTTCGCCTAAATAGATAGACAACCGATAAAATTAGCCTACGATAGGTATAAAAATGGTTTATTCCGGCGACTAATAGTCGCAAGTTAGGCGATATCGCCTTCTAATTCTCGATGGCTATAGTAGCTATTTAACCCCCCTTAATTCGACTAGATATATAGTATAAAATAAAATTATACTAAGCTATATACTAGCGTATTTATTGTACCTATTATAGCCCCTCGATATAGGCTATTTTCCGCTATTAAAGTATATGTATAGTTCGATAGTCGATTAGAAAATATAGATACGTATTAATTATATCGATAAACTTAACTTTCTTATAGTCTACCTAGATATACGAGATTAGGCCTATAAATCGGATAGTAATAATAATAGCTTTATAGCTACCGGTTTTCCCTATTAATCCCGATTGGGTACTATCGAAGCTTAATATTACCTTTAATACGCCCCCCTCCCCCTTACTAAGCCGACCGACTAGTTAGGGTGGTATGTTTAGCCTAAAAAAGGCCTAGTACGGACTATTAGGTATATTAGCTATTATCCTTAATCAAAGCCTAACTACGCTATCGGTCGACGAGCCTAATACGATTATATATTAATCAAATATATAAAGGGTTTTATAAGGCCCGGAATCAGCTAGTAATAGTATTAAAGGAAAATTGTCACGACGCCTAAGTACGGAGCCAAATCATGATAAGAATCAACGGTATATTCATAGTAGCAATAACGGAGATAACTAAGCTAGGGAGAAGAAGAAAGAAGAACTAGTGTTATAGGACTCTCGTATAGTCACAAGATTCCTTGTTACCTAAGGCCGCGCGATATTATTCGCGCCAAGTCACGTATCCTATACTTAGGATAAAGACCCCTAAAACCTACGATCCTATTTTAAATAAATCCCTCTTATATTTAAGCGATAGCTATAGATAGTATAAATCTAGCTTTAATCTCTTATATTAGGATTCGTTCCTTTATATAAGTCTAAGAATTAGTCTTTTAGTAGTATTAATAACCTCTATAACCGACGAACGACGAAAGGACTATAAATTAGCGCCTTGCTATTATACTACGGTATTATACTCTTATTATATAATATACGACGACGACCTAATAAATAATGATAGTACCTAGCTACTAACCCACGAATCTATATATCTCTATATAACCTACGACAATAGTAATAGATACTTAACATATAGATATTAATAATAATAACTACATATATAGTTATTAGGATACTATAGTAGCCTCCTAGGGCTAAATAAACTAATACTCAATAACAATCTAGAAGACTCTTACTAAATTACTAGATAAGAACTTTATCTAAGTTAGCTATTTACCTATAGCTACGCTTATTCTATTTATATAAAAGCTAGAAAAAAGACTATAATTTTATTATTAATTATTAGGCCTTAAATACTTTTAAAAAAAAAGATAGATATCTCATATTACTAATCTACGAACCCCTAAACTAAGTTAGAAAAATAAAATAGTTTACTAAGCTTAATATCTCTACTATCTTTTATAAGACCTAAATCGTGGAAGATTAAGAATAGATAATAATATTCTATATAAGATATATCTATTCGAATAGTAGATAATACTTTTTAGTCTAATAAATACTTTGAGACTATTCTAAAAGTTGTATATACTAATAATATATTAGTTTATACTAGCTCTTTTAAAAGTACTATAAGTATATATAGAAAGTCTTATAAAAACTAATTAATACTAGCCTGTATCTTAGTATTTCAAAGTATAAGTTCGAAATAAAAATTATAAAATATCTTAGGTTTATTATATAAACTAGAAAAAAATAGATAATCTAGAAATAAAAGTAGCTAACGATAGTTAGATACGTATAATAAAAAGTTTTTAGATTTATAAACTTCTACCGAATATTTATCCTAGACTTCTTAAAGATTATTATATCTTTTTAAGAACTTCTAAAGATACTATATTTATTTAGACTAAATATTACTAAAAAAAACGAGCCTGTTTACGACTAAACCGATCCTTACTATCTTTAATCTAGAATAGTAGATAATCATTAAAATAGACTTTTCTAGCTATAATATAAGAGAAGTACTTCTATAGTATAACGATGAAAAGCTTTTACGACTATATACCTACTTCTAGAAAAAAATTAGTCTATAATTATAAAATCTACGATAAAGAGCTCCTCGCTATTATATAATATTTAGAATAATAGGATATAGAGCGACGTTCGGTAAAGAAGTTCGAGACTATTACTAACTATAAGAACCTCGAATACTTCTTCTAGCCTTGGAAGCTTACTAAGCGCTATATATAATAGTTGATTATGCTTAGCTAGTTTAACTTTGAATTTCTATACTATAAAAAAATAATAAGAAGAGTAAATATACTATCTTACTACGAGTAGGATATACCTAAGAATAATAACGATAAGAGAATTAATAGCTATACAATCTAGTTGCTCTAACCGAATCTTAATAAACGAACTATTATAGTTATTACTATTTTTAGCGTCGAAAACCTATTACTAGATGAACTATAAGAAAAGAAAGCTAAGACCCCTAATAAATTATAAGAAGAACTTTTAATAATTTTAGATAAGTTAATAGATATAAAATCTTAGTCTTATAATAATATAGACGACTAAAATATAAAGGGCCAAAGCCGAACAAATTATCTCAATTGGGCTAGGCGACAAACTATCTTCAAGCAGCTTGAAGAAGAACGAGGGACTAGCTAATAGGATGTATCTAAATACTATGCGGGCGGACGGAAGTATGTGATACAAGACAAACAAGACAAAGCGGGAGCGGAACATGTGACGGGCACTAGCCCGATATATAAAAGCCTACTAAATAGAAGAATCCTATATATATAGAAGCTATATAATACATAAGAGAGGGTTAGTATAACGATAGCTAATATAATAGAAAAGTAGTATATACGAAATATAAAAGTAGTCACGTAGAGAAGGAATAATTATATATATAGGGATTATTAATAATAGGGATCTAGATTACGTAATCCTAGAGCTATAATCCTCTAACCTCCGAATACCTATCTACCTATACTTAGGTTAACTATCCTCTAATCCGACGATATATATTATATAGCCCTTCCTTTAGAAAAGAAGCGTCTTAAACCTTAGGTATATTATTCTCTACGTAATTAACCGAATATTTGTTATTTTTAGCTGTAACTAACTAGGTCTATAGATTCTTCGAGGGTCCTACGGACTTAGGATAACGACGATAAAAATCGGCTAATTTTATTAGTATATTCCGAAAATTAGCTATATAATACTACGTAATATCCTAATTATATCTTAACTATTTAACTTTATACTATAGTTTCCTATAGTATAGTCTTAATCGTAGAATCTCGACCTTCTATTCCTACTAATTATTAACTATTATAGGCGGCCTAGGATCCTTAATCTAGCTCTATAATAGCTCTATTCTCGATATATAATATAACTTACTAAGATTAAGTACTAAGTAAACCTTAATAGATAATAGTAGGTCGAGCCTAAATATATTTTTTTCCTTTATAATAATCTTATAAGGCCTATTAGTCTATTCTAATAACTTATAGCTAGAATATTTTAGTCTTTAATAATAGATTATTATAAATACTATATTACTAATCTTAAAATTAGCTTCTTTTTAGTACTTATTAACTTAATTATACTAAAATATCTAGGTATATTAGACTATCTTAGCTATCTTCTTCTATACTTATTTAATACGCTATATAAAGCTTTAGATATTAATAATTATTTATAGTATTATCGATAGTTTAGGGCCTATATCTTATTCGAATAATATTATTAGTTTATATCTCTACTTAATGAAAAAAAAGAGATTACTTTATCGAATTGTACTAAAATATAGATACTATAAAATTACTTATTAGTAGCTATTCCGACTAATTATCTTAGTATTTATTAACTATTATCCTTAATTATTAGGATATCTATTAGTTCGCGATTTTACTCTCCCTACCTATCTATAGATAATATATAGTCGGTAGCTTATACTTAATATTTAGGATATAATAGAACTTTTTCTAGAACTTAGACATAAACTACTCTCTATAATCTAAGATAATAGAATCTAGTATACAAATATAGCTATCTTTTCTACTATTATAGCTTTATAATATAAGAGAGAAGCCTATTACTTAAATAGTTAATTATATACTATAAATACTATATTATAGGTATATTTATTTTTCGGAAATAATCTAAAATCTATAATTATATACTACTATAGTTAGTTAGGTATAGTTAAAAATTATAAAAGCTTTAGGGTCTTATCCTACTAAGTCTTTAGCTTTTTATAGATTAGATAGTTAATTATTTATATATTACTATATATTATACGCTTACCCTAGCTACTAATAATAGGTCGATAGTAGCGCCTTTATCTTTATCTAACTAAAATATATTATCGATAGCTAGTAATAAATCTTATTAAGTAAGTAAATTTTTAAGTTATTATTATTTAGTACTATTAGCTTACTATTATATAGTAAGAGACTATCTCTTACTAAGAAATATCTAAGAAATATCTTTTTTTATCTACTCTTATCTAATTATAGTATTCTTTAAAAGATTCGTAGTTTTAGTTTACTTCTAGGATTTATATAATAAAATTAGTTATAAAAGACTTAGTTATTATAGATTCTACTATTAGGTCTATTTCTATTATATAATAGTATTAGTATCTTTAGCTCTAAGTATAAGGAAACCTCTTAAAGGATTTAATCTATTAGTTTATCTTATAGACTATCGCCGTTAAAATAGATAAATTAGATAGAAGACCTTATAAAAAGCGCTACGACTAGTCTTAGTTAGGTAGATAGTCCGACCTATTAGCTATAGAAATATAGTTCGTAGTATCTTATATATACTATAGTACTGGTATATATAGTATATAGGAATTAAGCTCCTAAATATAGTAAATTAATACTAATTATTATAGCTTCGATAATACCGACTATAGAATTAGGCCTATAAATAGGTATAAAGAACGTTAAAACTATACATAGAATACGTTAAAACTAAGGGGATTTTCGCGTCTAGTAGCTTCGCTAGTATTAGAAATATATTTCTCTTTACTTTTATACTAATTAGCTATAATAGATAGTTATTATTAAGATAGTAAATATAAAAAAGATAAATAGTTATTTATAGAGGTTTAGTAGTCTATCTACCTAAGGTAGCTTAGATATACTACGAGTATAGTTTTATTTAAATTCCTCCTTAGAATTAATTAGCCTAGTATATAGTCTAGATCGGTTAATAAATTTAATAAACCTAATATTATTAACTATCGAGCTAATTACCGCCGAATGGTATATTAAAATACGATTTTTAATAATATAATATCTTAATAATTAATATACTACTTTACTATAATTTAAGTATACTAAAAGCGATAAGAAGGAATCTAATAGTCGGATAATAATAATAATATATAAATTATAACGTAATTTAGCTATATAAGCTAGTTTTGTATATATATTAGTACTCTTCTCTTACTAAAAATTACTAGGTTCTACTAAGTTACTTTAGCTAATAGAATATAATCTTATAGTTTACTACTTATATAAGCCCTAATCGTTAAGATATAAATCTATATTTTAAGACTTTTACTAAGAGTAATTAGCTCTATATTAGTAAGCTTTCGTTAGTTAAGAATAGTTTAGATATTTAGAGATAGATTATTAAAATTTATTTATAAATTCTAAGTTCTCTTCTATTATATAGGCTTTATAGCCTCTTACTAAGAGAATAAATTTATACCCTATTTTTAAAGCTAATAAATAGATAACTAATTATAAAATTATATTCCGACTAATAAGGTTTTCCCGATAATTAAATATAGTTTTCCTATTTTAGATTACTTCTATAGATATAAGAAGAGAATTTACTATAGATTATATAATTATATTAAGTTAGTTAAAAAAAGTTATATATAGAAGAAAAAATATAGCAAATTTTTATAACTATTTTATTAAGATTTTCAATATCTAAAAAGTTTAAACTCTAGACATATCTTAGTAAGGTTAGTATAAAGCCTATTTTTGCCTTAGGATAGAGTCTATAAATTATTCTTCTTCTAGATACTTAAGGTTAAGAGTTTTAATAAATATATCTTTCCGATTTCTATATAAAGACTAGAATCTTATAAATATTATATCTATATATACTAATAACTTTTTAAGCCTAATATATATCTATATAAAGATTGTATCTAGATATTAGTTAAATAACGAAAAAATATAAATATACTAACTAGTTAAAGTTAGACGAAAAAAAGAATAGTCTTATATTTTTAGGGTTTTAGGCCTTATAAAGATTATATAATAGAATAATCGGTCCGACTCTATATCCGATTAGCTAATAATATAGCTAGAAATATAATATATAAAGATAAAAAGTATAGATATAAAAGCACTATAAAAAGTAATTAGATTAATAATTTTTCTATCTAGTTTTTAGGGGCTTATTTATACGTATAGACGTAGAGAATCCGAAAGTAGAAAATAGGAGCCTTATGCCTTATCGAAGATAATAAGAAGCGGGGTTTAGCTAATAGTATAGGGTAGAAATAAAGCGAATATAGGTAAAACGAAAGAGGATAAAAGATATAGAAATAGATAATATCTATATTGAACTAGATATACCTACCGAATACGGGTAGGCAATACCGACCTACCTAATTAGGTTAGGTTAGGATAACTAATATATAATTATACCGAATATTCTACTATATATTAATATAAAATATAGTTAACTATTTTTAACTTTCCTTCTTTTACTTTTATAATTCTTAGACTATTAAAAAAGATTATTATTACTTTTTACAAAATAATACTTTTCTATATTTCTTTATATTACTTATACCTTTTTTAGCTAAATACAAATTAGGTTTAGTAAACTTAGATCTTATAATTTAGGATAGATCTATATTTATACTATAGTTATAGTAAACTATATAAAGCTATATTTTCTTTTCTATTATTTTTACTTTTTATCTTTATTTTAATAATCTAATAATTTAGTCTTATTTTAAGTATCGAAATAGAAAATTATTATAAAGTTTTGGTATAAAACGCCGGTTTTAGGGAGAGGAGTCCCTACCTATATAAAATAGCTTAGATATACTCTAGTATAAGTAATACTAATATTTAAAAGATATCTTTATTCTAATAAATTTTAAATTAAAATAATAGCAAATACCTACTATCTTAATTACTTACTATAATAATATTATTATTACTATACTCTATATTAAGAACCTTTAGGTTTTTTAAAGAATTTAATAGAACTTAATAAAATCCTCTAGAATTTTTTAGAAAATTTTAAACTATCTAGATAGTACTATATAAATTATAATTATTTTAGATATTTTATTGCTTATTCGAGTTTAGTAAAAATATAAATCTTTATTGTTATATAGTTAAATACTCTTATACCTATATATATATATATATATAAAGTATTTCTCTATATATAAATTGTTCTCTCTCTAGTATATTCCAATACTATATATTATATTATATTAATATAATATCTTCCTTCGTACCTATACCGCGTTTCGTAGTATAGGCGCTTATGCCTAATAATAAGTATAGACTCAACAATAATATTTTATAGCGACTACTCTTATTATATCTAATTATTATAACAATAGAGAGTCGTGTATTTCTATAGCCTACAAAGCTAATAAATACCGTAAGTCGCTAAAAATCGCTCGTAGTACGTAGGAATCCGATATTTTACACAAAGTAACTAAGTAACCTATAATAAGTAGTATTTAATTTATTCTATTTATATATACCTACTAATTATATTTTTACTAGGGGTATAATATAGGTAGCTATAAACCCGATTTTAGACTATATAATATAGCTATGTACGTAATCGGTTACTACTAAATTATTATAAAATATACTTTATACTATAGCTAGTTATTACTCTATATATAAAAACAAAATATTGCAAATAGTATATTATAATTACTATATATAGGATAATAAGTCTATTATAAAATCCGATATTTATTAGGGAAATTTATATAGGACAATAAGGGACTTATGCTTAAGAGAAGGTTTACTTAGTAAGAAAAACCTCAAAAAAAAAAAAAAAAAACTATATAAAAACTATGTCCTTTTTAAATACAATCTATATAGCTAAATACAATAGTAGAATAATATATCTACGTATAAGATCTAACCTTAGATAGCGGATAGAACTTACTAATATCTATAAGTCTAAATATTATAATAATTATTTAGTCTCCTGAGGACTACAATAAATAATTTATAATTTGCTCTTTAATCCTCGTTTAAAATATAACTATAAAGTATATAAATATATTATAGATATTTAAATATAAATTCAAATAAAATAAGATATCTATAGTATATCTTAGCTATAATAAAGTCGTCTAGATATTTCTATAACGTATTCGGTAAGCGAGTAACATATATAAGTAAATAACGTACCTACCCCTATCTACTAAATTTAAATATATTTATCCTAACTAAAATACTATAAAATTAATTAAAAGTTTTACTTTTAAAAATAATAAATAGAGAAAGCGCCTATAGTAAAGTATTTATATACTTACGCTTAATATTAGTTATCTATTTACGATTTCTAGGTTATAAAACTAGTTACTTACTAGTTAACTATAGTATTTAGTTTTCGTAAACCCTTTTATAGTTGTAGTTAATCCTATCGCGAAACCGGTCTTATTAAAGTTATAAATATCGTCCGAATCGATACTATTCTCGATAATAGTTTTTTATATAAGCGTAAACTATTCCCTAATAATTTTTAGGTCTTCGTATTTTATACGTTTATAATTATAGTATCTCGAGAATCGGCTTAATAGTTCGGAATATCTTTTTATAAAGTTATAAACCTATTTTTTTTCCTAACTATTTAAACCGAGGTAGTTCTATAGGCTTTAAGAAGAAGATTCGTAGTTTCTTATACGGTAGTAGGCTAAGGCGCTACTCTACGTTTATTAAGTAAGATAATCTATCTCTAAATTGTTTTCTCTTTAAATTCGGTTAATTTATAGCTATTTACGCGTAAAGATATATAACAAGAGACGTCTTAGAGGTAGTAGCGTAGGGTAGATTTAGGGACTTTAAATCGATATACTACTTTACGAATAGTAGTAATTTCTTAATTTTTATAGCCTAGATAGCTAATAAGATCCTACCCTCTTACTATATTCGGTTTTAAGGGGTTTATGAGCGAATTAGTAGTATAGTAGGTAGTTAAATTAGTTAAGTAGTTTTTTATAGATATATTTTAGGTTAGGTACGTTAGTACTTAATTAATATATCGTTAGAAAGTCGTAGGCGCTCTAGTTAGACCGAAGAGGATAATATTCTATTCGAATAGTCTATACTACGTCCGGAAGGCTATTTCCTATTTGTCGTTAAGGTAGATATAGATCTTATAAAAGGTAACAATAACGTCTAGTTTCGTAGTAAACTATCGTACTATCGATATATTCCGTAGAGTTTTAATATATTTCATATAAAAAGCTATACAAAAGAAATATATTCTTTTTCTAGTTTATCTCTTGAATTTCTTTTTTTCTTTTTTCTTTTTTCTTTTTTTCTTTTTTCTTTTTTCTTTTTTCTTTTTTCTTTTTTCTTTTTTCTTTTTTCTTTTTTTTTACAACTATATATAAAACATAAGCTATCTTTTAGCTCAAATATTTTAAATATATTAGTATTTTCTTATGTCTATATTTAGTTAAGAAATATTCGATTATTGGCACTTAAATATATTATAGTTTTATGTATTTATTCTTTCTTTTTAAAGATAATCTATACGAATCATATAAATAAATTTATAGATAAAGTAATAAAAGATATCTATCATAGTAAATTGCTAATGCTAATATAGTTATAGTAATAAGTAATACTAAAATTTCTCGTCAGCTTTTATACTGTACGATTTTGAGTTGGATTAAATTATGTTACTATTTCTTGTAGCTGTCCTAGAAAATAGAGTAATTGTCGCGGCGTATATATGTATAACGTAACTATATGACCAAGAGCATAGCTAGATATATAGATATTCTGATGAAGTACTAAGAACCTCTCTTATTTCTCTCTCCCTCTCTTTTATCCTGTATCTTCGTTCTTCCCGTATGATACTACGAATAGTACGCAATACGTCACTAGGGTATTAATAGCACGACAGAGGGACAATTGTAGAGCATAAACATACTACTACTAGACCCAGGGAATTCCAGCTATACCGACCATCGATAAACTGGTATGACCTATTTTCCCTCGATAGCCGATAACAGCGCCTATACAGGTTTTATACTAGTCCTCGGAGGGCCCACGATATAAAACATTGAATTCATATGTTCTGCTGACGGAGAGGTACGCTTTCCCTTTGTCCGACGAACGGATGGATATGGTATTCCCGAAGTATGCTACGGTTCTCCCGCATCTCTAGAGATAGCCACAGAGGAGCTAGTCTGCCGTATATAGTTTGCCGGGATAGTAGACCGGCGAAAAGAATGCTACTCCAACTCTCAATGGGACTAAGAAGCGACTCAAACAAATGCAATATAACTCTTTTCTGTATCTTACTAATCACACCGAGCATATATATTGGTAATATTTGTAAGGCGAGAGACCTTTTGGAGGGCAAGGAAAAGGTCCAGCTCGATGACTTCGGCGCTCAAGTGGTCCGTATAAACTCCAGAAGACACCGCAAGCCATAGAAGGTTATAGATTCCCGCATCCTCCCGCCGTTCACCCCAAACCCGGAAATCACCGAAGAAGACCGATAAGGCTTTTCCTAAGCCGAAGCTAAAGGCCACGTCCACAAGGAATTCAGGTGCCGAAGTTGATATGCTGGGGCCGAAATCCTAAGGACCACCCAGTCTCATAGTGTGCGCCCGTCGTAACGAAAGCGGCTATAGGAGGGAAATAAAGCAGTGAAGGAATTCGATAGGATCAGGGGAATCGGGAACTCAATTGATACACTCTGAGGCAGGCCTATGACCCGTTGGAGACGGGTAGCTAGACCTTGCTGGCTTCCGTTTTGACAGACCACTTTCTCCCATCATGATCATAATTTAACCCGACTGGACAAGTTCATCAGTCTCTTCTTAGGCTTCCAAAACAGTCACCACCCACAGAATGTCAGTATCCGATCTGCGGGTTGAAAGAGCCATCGATGAGCGTTATCTAGACTTGTTGGAATCGGACGGAAGAGGCATAATTCCCCCGGGCACTTGATAATATGCCTGCGCCAGTCATCGAGATGATCCGTATGGTATTTGCAAAGCATCATACGGTTGGGCTTGGAACGTCCCATGTACCATCCCATGTATAACTTCCTATCCGTTCAAAGCACTCGCGCTGCCACCAATGGGCTTCCGGCCACGATCTTGGAAAATTCATGGGCATCTAAACATGCCTGGCGTGAGTTCAGCACACTAGGCTCAACACGGGCAAAGATATCATTTTCGTATCCAGCTAGCGAGGCAGAGAGCGTCTCAGAGTTAAAAGATCTACTGTTGTTAGTATGTTCGGAATCAGTGAGCAGAATAACGTACTCCACATTCCGCATATCCACCCGCTTCACTAGATCACGGACATCGACAATTGCATTATTAGCCCCTTCACCACGGACTGTATATAATAGTTAGAGACACGCCTGATTGGGATGAAAGATGGACATACACATTGTCATTGTATGTGCCGAATCTCCCATGAGCACCGCACGGGGGTGCACATTTGTACGGCCTGGTCGAAATAGCCAGTCTTCAATGCGAATAGAGCGGGCTTCGATATCTTCCGGTAACTTGTGAATTAGCGACCGAAAAGGTTCAGTCCAGTTATCAGCTAGCTTCTTCATCAGAGCGACACGGTCGGAATTGGATATCGGCAAAGTGATTCCCTTGGAGTCGGCCCAAGAGATGATGATCTGGCAGTGATAACGGTCTCGGCTGCTTTCATCAAAGTTATTTGGGGTATCGAGGAAGCTGAAGAACATGAACACGTCGGTGTCAGGATGGGAGCCCTGAAAGATGTAGGGATCAATAAACTGTGCTCCGCCCATTTCCTCCGAGGTGTACAATGGTGATGCTCCGAGCAGCTGCACTGGCAACGGATTCATCTGCCAGTTATCGGGATACAAGATTTGGCGGGCGCGCGATCGAGCTCCATCGCAGGCGACGAGCAGACGACCGGTGTATGAAGTGCCATTGTCGAAGTGGGCGGTGATTGTTTCTGCGGAGGACTCGATATTCAGGAGTGTTCTATCCCACTGCGACTGGATTAGCATGAACATTGTAACTCCAAGATGTCATGTCTAAGACAACTGACGTGAACATCAACCCCACTGGTCAATAGCTCACGCAATCTCCCTCGATTCACTCGAATACGCTCTTTAGCCGGAACACTGTACATGGCCTCACCAGACTTCAAATTGAAGAATTGAAAACTACCGACATCGCCCCGAGACGAGGCGTCTTTGTTGACGAAGGCATTGGAAAATTGGTCTACAATATGCGCCGGAAGCAAGTCACGCAGAGTAGGCAATGCCCAGTGCAGCGTCAGACCCCATCCACCAGTGCGCGCATCGAGAGCGGAGTCACGATCGAAGATCTCAAACCGCACGCCGAGATGCTGGAGATACTGAGCTAACACTAGGCCGCTGATACCTGCACCGATGATCAGAACTGGGGGATCGAAGTCGGCCATTGTTTTCAACTGTGTTGTGAGAGCGAGCATGGCAGTACTGGATACTGGATCAGGGGAAAAGGTATGAAACGTGTTCAGATGAAGGAAAGCCAAGATCGACTTATTTCGGCCCGATTGAAGCGGATCTCCGTGCTCCACGGGGTGAGTCATGGAATACGATATAACTAGCTAAATACGGTATAAATATAAATAATATAAATATAAATATAGATCATTATATCGTACTGATTTGTCTCTTCCTTTACCTTTTTCTATGACCACAAACCCCTTTGCTTAACCGAAGGGATAAGAAAAGATTCACGAGAAAAGAACATTCCGATTAGTAGTTCATTTAGTCTCGAGGCATAATTAACCTCAATGTAACTTCTAACAAAGTTTCCAACTTTCCCAGTTTGCACGGTTCTGATTAGTCGAGTAGACGTGAAACTGTGTTAAAGGCCGTGACTACCCCTTCTTTATTATTCCTCTTATTCTGCTCTTCCACAACCTTTTCTTCATCTCAAACTGCTTTCTATCAAATGAACGGAATGGGAGAAAAGCAGCCGGCAGTGCCCCAGGTGGTGGTAGCACAGGACGATGCGATCGTGTATCTCGAGGGCCATAGGGATGAAATGGCGAATGTTGATCTTAAAGCACTGCGCCGCAAACTTGATCGGCGCTTGATGCCGTACATGTTCTGCTGCTACGGACTGCAATTTCTCGATAAAGTCATGCTCAACGTGAGTGTTCACTTCAGGGTCGAAACTTCCTTAGCCCGTTAACACGCACAGTACGCAGCCGTGATGGGAATCAAAACAGACCTGAGACTTGCTGGCAACGAGTTCTCCAACACGGCCACATGGTTCTTTATCGCTTACTTGATCGCTGAAGTTCCCAATGGTGTCTAAATCTCTTTCTCGACGCTCCATGTTGAATTTCAGCTAACTGAGTCTACAGTTTACTGTTTACAGAAAGTCCCTGCGGCAAAATGGCTCGGAGGCAACGTCTTCCTCTGGGGTGTCGCTGCCGCTGCTTCAGCCGGTGCTCGTAACTATCGCAGTCTGCTGGCCGCGCGAGTATTTCTCGGTATCTTCGAGGCAACTATTGGCCCATCCTTGATGCTCATCAGTAGCCAGTACTACACCCGAAGTGAACAAGCACCACGCTTTACCTTTTGGTACATGGGCCTTGGGGTCGCCCAGATTCTCGGCGGAATTATCTCCTTCGCTTTTCAGCATGTCCACCATGCATTTCTCGATGGTTGGCGTATCATGTTCCTGGTGCTCGGCCTGGTCACTGCCGTGGTGGGCACGCTGACCTTTTTCTTCATTCCGGACACTCCCATCAAAGCTAAATGGCTGTCTGAAAGTGAAAAGGTAGCTCTCCTAAGTCACGTCGGCGAGAACCAGACGGGTGTCTGGAGTGCAACCCTTAACTTGAAACAGATTGGGGAGTCTGTGTTTGACGTGCAGCTATGGTTACTGACTCTGACGACCATTCTAGTAAGACCGTACCCCTTGACTCATTGATATAGACTAATTCATGTTTTAGCTGTCTGTGTCGAGTGGTGTTGTGACTACCTATTCCTCGACTCTGATTGCCGGTTTTGGCTTTTCGGGTCCTACCGCAGCCCTTCTCAATACACCCTCGGGTATCATCAGCATATTCTTTACTCTACTAGTCGGATACGGTATCAGGAAGACATCACACCGCTGGGCTTGGAATGTTCTGTGTACTATCCCTGGTATTATCGGCGGAGGTCTACTATCTTTCCTCCCAAAAAGCAACACAGCCGGGGTGCTCGTCGGTATCTATCTCGTCAACGCCATTGTGGCAACCCTACCCATAACCTACCAGTGGACCATGGCCAATTGCGCGGGCCACACCAAACGTGCCTTTGCTAGTGCCCTCGTTGCCGGGTCTTTCTCCGTCGGTAATATCATCGGCCCACAAACCTTCCTAGCCAGAGATGCACCGGAGTATCGACCAGCCAAGATCGCTGTCCTCGCCACACAGTCTGCAGCGGCTGTTCTATCCGTGGTGCTGTTCCTCTACTATTTCTGGCAGAGCCGGCACCGAGATCAGACCCAGGGGCACGTGAATGCATCTATGGTGGATGAAATGAAGTGGGCTGCCCTTACTGATAGGGAGAATCCTTCTTTCCGATATGCCTACTAAGTCTTATATGGCGACTGCCTTCATGCGGGAGATTTTTGTGGTCTATGAGGCTAAGTTGATGCCATATTATAGTAAATGTACAACGCTCTATAGCGTTACCCCGTCTATTTGGTTCGGTTTCTTCTGACCATGTAAGAAAGTAGAATATGTTAATTATCGTATTGTCAGACATGGGCAGCTTCGTGTCCGATAAACCGGGCGCGAAGTATGCTGGTTAGAGTGCCTTTATTCTCGATATAGGTAAGAAGTAGTCCGACCAAACGTGTCCCAGGGTTGTCCTCTTCATCGCTATCGAGGGGATAGTGTTGAAGAAAATCCTCGTCGTTGTCGATAATCAGACGCTAGGGTAACAGATACGTATATCGGCAAGAAGTGGCGGGCTTGCCTCAGTGTCTGCGAGTATCTTCCTATATGCCTGTAGCTCGTGGTATCCACATACTCGACCTAACCTCCAAAGTTTGAAGAAGTACTCATTATTATCCACAAGAACCTTAGATGGAACCAAATGCGATGTTTGAGCCAGACCCTGTACTTGACGAGACGAGTACTTGTTGAGTTTCGAGTTAAGTAGCGAAGACAGGTACGGTTGAAGCAACTCGTTGTCCACATAATCAACCGGACGTGGGAACTCCTGTCGTGAGAGGGCCACCTTGAAATGTGGCTGAATGTGACTACTGCCCTCAGCCACTCGTGCCTCGAAAATGAACCACAGTGGGTAGAGATAAGTATGCAGATACCGCGATGACTCCATTGTTGGATTTGGTGCCATCTGAGTCATACCTTCCTCAGACGGCTTTCTAAGACGTTCAACCAATTCACAGTATTCATCACCTGCGTCATCCTTATATAGGATTTCCAACGACCTGTGATGCCGTTCCAAGACAGGAGGCGAGGCGGCGAGGATCTGTGGGTCGCAGCAGATGCGAAAAGCAGCGTTGCTATGGCGGACGGAGAGAGTAATTCCGCTCTCCAAATTGTAGTCCGCTTCCCAGGTAACACACTCAGTGTGGAATTTTTGCATCGTGATGGCACGCTGCGAAATTGGTGGAATAGAGAGAAGAAGAACACCCTATGGATAGGGGAAACTTATGATGATGAGACATATGACGGCTAAGCAAGGAAGGCCATATGGATATAGAGAGCTCACTAAATTTCAGATCGGACCTCGACCCGAGTTTTTGAGTGCATTAGAGGTGACATATGCGGCGGTTAGCTCGTCAACTCCGCTTTCAATTGCTGTGATGCGATATGAAACACTGGAACACTGACTCCGACTCCGACTCTGCGTAGAGTTCTGATGGAAGGATGTGCATATGCTATGACTGATAAGAATGCAACTGCCTGGACTCGTCAATCGTGAAAGCTGTCACTTGTTTTCTTTTTCCGAGATACTTAATCCGGGCGAAAAGAGCGAAGTTGGTTCTCAACGGGCTAGTCAATGGTACCTTGTGTACTACACAGTACGGTCATCCTAGCTGCATCTATAAATGTTTGATTCCAGACCGAGTCAACTTGCGGTGTAGAACGTGTCGGAGATACTCTAGATGTATACACGGAGTATTTCAAGATTAGCACGATCCGAGATAAAAAGGTGTTGTCATGATCATCGAGTTTCTACCGCCCCATAAACCAAAACTAGATCGGATAAAACAATATACCACATATCGATTTGACGGTGTAACTAACTAACTAGTTAGGCGCATATTAGTCATCATATATAACCTCGTCTCGTTAACTCAAAGTTAACTAACTAGTTATTCTTGAAACAGCCTAGGAGGGACTGACTCTACCGCGTTGACGCTGCAATCATCTCTGCACAAGCAATGCTCGCCCCAACCCCAGAACAATGCTCTACAATGCCCTAATCCGCACACACCACATCACCTCGCGCAAAAAAGTGGCTGCGCTCAAACGTGCCGCCGACGCGCACCAATGCTTCGTGCTCCTTCGATCCGGCGGCTGCCCGGGCATCATGTACGTCGAGGGTCAGGACCAGTCGCGGGTCGAGTCATGGGTTGGGGAAGTTCGCAAGCTTCGCTATAAGGATTTTCAGCTGGTGACGAGGCCGGGGCTGCTGGTGCATGAAGCGACGGACCAGTCCACGAAGGAGCGTGTGGGATTGTCGGAGGTCGAGAGCGTGAAGGAGTTTGGGAGTTGCATGGAGAGGAGGGGGGTATGGATGTGGTGGAGGAAGGGGATGGGATATGCGTGATTAATGGCGATACCTGCATGGGAGATTATGTGTGTGTTTCTTCTCTCTTTTTCCCTTCTTTTTTCCCATTCAATATCCCACTGTCTATGACACCGGAATTATAGATTCCATACAATACATTCTACAGTATTATACCAACTCATCGAGTCGAGCAAGTTCATCATGTACCTTTGTCAGTTGATGTACAGTTGGATCTATGGCCAGATATCGAATATCGAATATGCCCCGAAATGAAAACACCTGGTACGCTAATGCCTCGATTGCCAAGTCTCTCAGTACTATACAATCCTAGAGTGAACCCCAAAACCCGGTTTATACAGGAGCCGGATAACTCAATAGCTTGCAGATATCCTGGAATGAGTTAGCAAATGAAATAAGCCATGCGCGTGACGCGTACCTTTCTTTGTCGCCGGAAATCATCGTAGAGTTTCCTCCACACCTCTCGGTCACGGCACCCACTCTCGTTCGGCGTCCCTGGATCATTGTCACAGGCGGGCTGCACCTTTGCTAGCATTTCCTGTGGCCACATGACCCACGGCTTGGGCAGCGGCCAGTCGGAAAAGTGCACGAACTTTGCTTCGGACAGGGCCAGGTCGGGATTCCATGCCTCGTGGTCGTTGCCTAGGTATTTCCAATGGCTCTTGGTGCGGAACTCCCCCGAGATGAGACCATACGGTCGATGGGGGAGAATCAATGCACTGTCACCGTACCGATCATTCAACAATTCCATGTCGTATCTGGTATCGGTCAAATTCAGCTGAATCTGACCAGCCTGGACTGGCTTGATGATATTGGTCAGGGCGGTGTACTCGCGGTAAGATGGCTCGATTACGGCTAATAGCGACGAGAGGGTCTTGGTCTGCGGCAATAACCAATATGCGCGGGGCATGGCGATGGTAGTGGCAGGGAGGAAGAACAGCTCGTCCATGTGCCGCAGGAGGGTGATGTCGGAGTCGAGGTGAATCACGCGGTCATATTCAACCGCGCCAAAGGCAGACAATTTGGCGGTGCTGGTATCCCAGGAGGCTTCGGAGGCTTCTATTTCATTTGGCATGGTCAGCATTGGTCTACCGCACGCAGGGTTGCGAACTTCGCGCACCTTCTCCGCCCGTCTGGATCCCCTCGATGATCACTGGGCGTAGCAGCACCTTGTATTCATCTTTCGCCATAACCAGCAGCTGGCTGATGCGATCAAATTCATTCTCCACAACCAGGTCCCACTCCTGCGGGTAGAACAGCACGCGCTCCGCCCGAGATCCGAACCGCTGCAGGGCCTCGAAGACCATCACAGCATTGCACAGGTACGTCTCGGAGGTCGCGTACGTAGTATAGGCAAATCGCGACCAATCGACTTCATCGTAATGTATGTGTGGGGCCAGAGATGGCGGCTGCTTTTCTCGACGACGCCACATCATAAACATAATGAACAGCGCGAGTATCACCCATGTGCGGACGCGTCGAAGCTGGCGCTTGAACATGGCCAGCAGGGGCTCATCGGCAATATCAAAGAAATCATTTTCGGAGACATCGGAGCCCTTTCGGTAGGGAAATGCCTTGCTCTTGATCGTCGGTAGAGCCATGTGCAGTTGACATGGTCGATGCTCGTTGATGGATGACGCCGGGTTATCATCACGTGGAGATTGTGATTATGTCATTGCCCTGGAGATCTAACTTCGTCAACTAGTTAAGTAACTAGTTGTAAGTTACATAGAACTTGGCCGGAAATAGGTGGAGATGAAACATGATAGATCATTGATCGTATAGAAGAACTGAATTTTGTCATGTGAGACTTCCCAGCGTGGTGGTTACATCGTGTCTACATATACCCATCAGCAAACCCTCGGCAAATCACCTCTACATTATATACGTCCATTCCGGGCTATACATATCGCATCATAGCGTGCATCATCCGTTAACCCGATCGTCGGTACTCATTGCCATGAGAGGGTTCACCACCGTCGGGCAAAAGCCGTGCACCACCCGACGAGGTGGACCGGCCATCATCCACCTGCACAATGATATCCGTTTTAACCGTGACCCCATCACCCGGATTCTCAGGATGTTGAGCCTTTGAGACTCGGCTCTCAGAGCGCTCGTTGTTAACCCAGTTTGGCATGGGGTTTTCCTCGTCCCAGTTGCTCATCGTCGCCGAGTCCATCCACTGATCTTTGCGGCGGCGCTTCAGCTCCATGTCGTTAGAGTGATCACTGTTCTCGCCGTTATTCGACGGTGACTTGGACCAATAGCCAGCCAGGCGGCCGTCACGGCGGGAGTCGACAAAGGCACGGAAGAACAACCGGGCGACGGGTGCACACGAGGCAAGGAGGATGCTATAGTTTTCGATTCTGTAGCGAGTCAGACACGAACTCGGGATTTCAAAAAGCAACAAGACTGACTTCACCCAGAGGATAAAAGAGACGATATTATAGGTAAAGTCTAGTCGGTCGCCCAGAGATTTGAGTTTCTATGGGACGTTGTGGTTAGCCAGGAAACTGAGATAAAGGTATCGAATACATACGTAGGTCTTGACTATGGAGGCAGCGCCCGAAAGAATTAATGGACCACACAAAGTCAGCGTCTGCCAGATCCTACGCGATCGAACGGTGCTGTTGATCTTGCGGAATTGAGACCAGAACGACACATGGTGCTCGCGATTCAGAGTTCGAAGGAAGAATTGCCACAGCTCCACCGCAGCGACACCAGCCAGGAAGAAATCAATAATGGTATTGAAGCCTGGGTCGAGTTAGTTAGGTCCAAATTTAACAGTATATCGACATACCCCCTTGTACGAAGCCCACGGTGGTCTGAACCGAGGGCGACTGGCAGACAACCGAATTGTCTCCAGGCAGAGGAGTCCACATGTAGTGGAAGTATTGAACACGATCGGCCTAGAAGGTCAGCCTACGATCGACAGGAACGAGGATAAAGCCTACCGCACGGTACGGATTCGGACCACACTGGACAATGATCTGCACGATGGTGATCATGTTGGCGACGACCTGGACCACAGCACAGACGATGATCGAGACCCGGATCTTCTTATCGCTCGCCGCAAAACAGGTCAGCAAGAACCACATCATGCCAGTACGGGATACCATGGCTGAGGCTACAGCGATGGGCTGGGATATAAAATCCCACTTCATCGCATGAAAGCGTTCGGTGGCGTTTAAGTAGAAGAAATGCCGACCCAAGCCCCAGTTGGAGCTGGAGATAGTTAGCATAGGATATTGCACAGAAGAGAAAAGATGGAAACTAATCTTACCTCATCTGGATCATAGCCATATGCGTCAGATCGAAGCCATAGGCGACCAGGAAAAAGAGATCTTCAACGCCCCAGACACGTCCGGGGGCAGTGACTTGGGGCAAAGCCCAGCGCACCCACGCCTTGACTGCATATCGAAACAGCAGTGCGACACCCGCAATGGCTGTCAGGACCTATACATAGATGATCAGCGGCTGCAGCTACAGGAGATCAATTTGGCCTACCCAGCAGGCATCGAACGTGGCCGTGCCTCAAAGAAGCTGTCAGTGGCATGAAAATAGTGCGGAGCAGCACGCGACTCACCAATGTCGACGTCCCCTTCCTTGGGCCTCGGGATATCCATAGTGGAGGAATGCAAGGGCAGGGGGGGAAATTATGGAGGGCTTTGGATGTTGAGATCACATAGGGGAGCATACAACTCAAATAGAAAGATGAGCGAAAGGTATACATCCGAACGCACAGATCTATCAGATCATCCGAAGTCACCGGAAACAAATCTAACGATATACTCTGGAGACTGGAGAAATGAGTGCTTTACAGGCCAGACCCTGAAGTGAGCAAGCGAACAAGGGATGCAGGGCTAGGAACTGGGGCATAGATCCGAAACTCAATATCACGAATGACTCTGTAGTGATGGGCCCTTTGTCCCAGAACCATGCGGGCTAGGGCTATTTCCTGGATCCCTGCTGGGGTCCTGGTGATGACCCTCCTCGAAGGATTCGACACATTGCCCTCGTTTCTACGCCAAGGATGGCCCTTCCCATTTGTGTCGTGGCCTCATTCCAATGTGGAGGGTCCCCATGCAATGCCCATGCGGCACCACGCAAGGGATGTGACGAAGCGAAAGGTTCAATTCAATAGATGGGTTCGGGAATTGGGGAATAGACAAATAGAGTAAAGCAAAAGGATGCATGATGCATCAAATAGTGGAGTGATTGTACATACGGCAGATCGAAAATCACAGGTAAAGTGGATCGAGATGTGACGAGCTAAAGACGGACGATCGGATATTGAATTCCCGGATGTGACCGATCATCGATCTCTTACGAACCATTGCTTTTTTATAGTTGGTTTTGTACTTTTATCTCTGTATTATCTATTTCAGAAGGTACACATGTAGTTCTACCTCTAGGGCAAAAAAGTAGCCGATTCTAACTCAGAAACCTCCACCAACTCAATCCGCTCGGCGCATCTCTACTAGCGATTCGCCCGCGCGTACATACTGTTCAAAGGTAACTCGTAGCCCTGAGACACTGGCCAGCTGCCGCCAGTCGGATGCACTGCGCTCACGGCCCCCGTATAGTGCAATCATGCTGGCATGTAGCGAAGTATAGGTCATGTTCTTCGCGTATTCGATGATCAACAGTCGCGATGTGGCGGCCATGGCTCGGGATATCTTTTGGAGCAAAGCCACCGCTTCTAGATCCGGCAGATTGTGAAGGATATGCTGGAGTGAGTAAATCCGCGCGCCCTGAATCGGCTGCTCCGCACTCGTCTTGTAGTTCCACTCCATCAAATGTACCCCGGGGATGTCGTCAATTTCTGTATTAAATTCCTGCACCACCAGACTCTCACGTCCGAGATGCGGGTACGCGGCTTGGACCTCGAGAAGAAGCTCTCCTCGTCCACCACCAATGTCGACCATGGCCACGGCGCCCGGTTGACTAAGTGCATCGCGCAGATCGTATCCCAGCGAGGTGACGCGCTCGGGAAAAGTACCAAACTTGAGGAACTTGCCTACCATAAACTGGTTGAAGCTATCCATGCGTCCCTGAGACTCCATAATAGAGTACGTGTGCTGCTGGGCCAGCTCCGGTTTGCCCATTAATCTGTAGGCATACTGCATAGGGCCATCAGCCTCGTTGAAAGGATACGCAAAGTTGGTATCCTGCAGTTTCTTCATGAGGAATGCGCCAGCCATCATTCCTTCAGTAGTGCTACGCTCGTCAGTGGCTGATCAGACAGGAAAGAAAATACCAACGCACAAGTGCACGGCGCCGTGCTGGGCCGAGGGCATGGCAACCATGTGCCGGGTGATGGCATTTGCATTGAAACTGTTCTCGTCCACGCGCTCCACCAGGCCCAGTCCAGCCATGATGTAGAGTGTATCCGCTGTACGGATAGTTGGTCAGTATCTCAATATCTCGTCTCACCATCTCTCCCATGCGCATACCGGCAAGTAGGGTACCTGGCACCGTTAGCAACTTGTACTACCCTGCATATACACCACGTACTGATTTCAGGCTCTTTCCCTCGAATGAGCTGGTTGGCCGCGTTGGCCACTTGTTCCGCGGTCGCTGGTCCTCCATGCTGCACTAACATGTCGAATAGCTTAAAATGGACCGCGACAGGGACGAATCCCAACGAAGCCGGCTATCACATCATCAATCCATGTTATATGTCCAAATCAAGCCAACTCACAGCAGTCACCGTCGCCGCCAAGGCTGCCCCCGGCGGCACCGTAGGGGCGGACTTTGGTCGGCTGAACAAGTTGGTCAAGCGTTGTAGTAAAGACATACTCGGGATAAATTGAAATATGCAGGGCCTCTCTGAGCTGACCACGGAATCAGTCTATTATTATTTGTTTGCAGATTGAAGGGGGATGCCGGAGTTCCCAAGTTAGCGTCATTTACTACGTATGGACGTGGGACGTGTAACCACCTCATAGTCGATGCATTCACAAATTAGAACGAATAAAGAGGCTGACGCCCAGGCTTCCACCAATGTGAGTGGTCGCAACCCTTCAAAGGCCAAGGATCGAACAAATCACACGGCCATGCATCAGCAAGGGGCATCGCACGCTTTTAGCTCTGCCGATCGGCAATTATGACGAGTCAATGAGCCGAAAACCCAGATTTCAGAGCGAGACATGGAGATTTTGTGAGATCCACTAATCCATAACTACAGATCGACTAGGGTGACAAACTCCAACACCAAAAAAGCTAGAATTGTAGAAGTGCAGGGGATGTGCGCGATGAATCGAGATTTGAGAGGAAGTGGACCTGGGGGGAACCGGACAAGTGGACCTCGAATTAGGGCTAAGTGGAGAACTCGTATCCTCGGATCCCCCGAAAGTATGGAAGTATGAGAAAGTATGAAAGGCTGGGAGACAGGTCTATCGGAGACCTCTAATCTTTCAGAATTCCTCCGCTGCACGACATAAGACACGCGAGACGTAGATTTATCACTGAAGCCATGTGGTCGTTCTAGAACTTTGACCTTTGCATAAAACCGATCTCTACCCTTATCAATAGTCTCTCTCATTCTCTAGCATTCCCCTTGCCTATTATTGCCTTGATGCAATGGAAAAACCGTGCCCGTTCGAAGACACCCGTGAGATGGACGGCACTACCAGTCTATCGCAGTCTCGTGAGACTCTTGACTCCAAAGAAGATGTCATGGACTTTCGAAATCCGCAGAATTGGAGCACCACGCGCAAGTCTCTGCTCTTCGTCTCGCTCATGTCAAGCTCGCTCCTTGCTGATGGGTACTGCACGTTCCTTCAAGTTGTCTGATTGTCCAAACTGACTCTTCCCAGCGCAATGGTCTGGGGCTCGACACTGGTCACACAGCAGGCCATGGACTGGAAGATCACGGTTGACCACTCGGCCACGAGCATGAACTATGGTATTCTGCTGCAGGGTTTCGGTGGTATCTTTGCCGTTCCACTTATTGAAACTTATGGCCGGTAGATATTGTTCCGAAAGTATCATGACCGGGATCAGGCCAGCTAACTGCTGCATTCTCTCCAGTTATCCCGTCTGGCTCTGGCCGCAGGTGATCACGATGTTTATGGTCTTAGGTGCCACCCTCTCTAACGACTACTCGACCTTTACGGTCTTTCGCTCGCTACAGGGCCTGTTCGGTACCGTGCCGCAGGTGATCGGGTTGCCTATAATCCATGACATGTACAGGCCGCATGGTATGTGATATCGCCCGGGGTGGATATATTTGCCGCTGACACTTTCCAGAATGGCCACGCATGATCAACATTTGGTGAGTGTGCAATCGACTCGTATACTCGTATTCCGCAGACTGACGCAGAGCAGGGGCACCACTTTCCTGGTTGGTCCATTCCTCGGGCCTGCAATCGCGGGCTATATTGGCGCAGGCACGAACTGGCGTGACTCTTTCGGTGTCTTAACAGCCATATACGGCGTGTCGACATCCATGGTTCTCGCCTTTGGCCGAGAGACATACTATGCACCGGAAAAGACCCCTCCCTCGCGATTTGGAGCATACTTTGGTATCGGAAACACCAAACTACCCAAGCTATCCACGCTGGGATACTGGTGTCAGAAACTCATCGTCTATGTATTCAAGTTTCCATTGCTGATGACGGGTGGGCAGCTTCCTGGAATTGTTGCATTATAGGGACTGACCAGGGATATCCACAGGTTTCGCCGTCCTGGTGACGTTCACCTGGCCAATTGGTAAGTCCGATTTAAAATCCAATAGCTCGTGCTGACAGGCTGCAGGCATCACCACGACCATCGACACGTTCCTGCACAGCCCGCCTTATCTCTTCGACACGATCGATGCATCGTCTATGCGCTTTGCCGGTGTTATCGGTGCACTCTGTGGTAAGTTCGGGACTGGCTTATCTTCTACTTCGAGTCTCACTCCCTTCCAGGTTGGGTGTTCGGTCATTTCTTCAATGAATGGATCTACCGTCGCCACAGTGCCGACTGGCGAACCGAGCTACGTCTGCACGGCGTGTGGTTCCCCATCGGCAGCATGGCCTGCGGTCTGCTCACGTACGGCCTGACGATGAACTTTGGCAAGCACTGGATTGGACTGGCCTTTGGCTGGATCATGGTGAATATCGGTATGGTGGCCACAATTGTGTAAGTTCGATCTTTGACCTTGTCGATACTCGAGCAGCCATCTAACTCCCACCATAGGGCAATCACAGCCTACGCGCTGGAAAAATACCCCGATCAGTCCACCTGCGTGTCCGCCATTCTGAACATGTGGCGCACCTGCGGTGGCTTTGCTGTGGGATACTTCCAGCCTGAGTGGATTGTGCGCAACGGTCTGGGTGTGGTATTTGGGATCCAGGCCATCGTCGTCTGCACTGCGGTCGTCCTGACTATCACGCCGGTGCTGCTAGTCGAGCGACGCAAGCAGTCGCAGGCATCAGGCACTGCATGAGATCCGATGAAGGGAATGCGTAAACGACAGATAACCATGATGGCTGACTTTGCTTTTTTGTAAAGATACTTTCTTTATCTATGTAGTAAACAAACGTACATACAACCAGGTTCAGATTGACTCGATATTGTCCAATTGTAGAGTTGAATATCGATAGTCGTTAAGACTTCCGAATGAGCCCCGGAGGCTTCCCGGCTTCTCGGCTCGAGTTCAGTAATGTTGATAGATGCAAGCGAGTGCAAGCGAACGGTCCAGTGTCTGCTCAGCAGGTAAATGGAATGAAGAGATTTCAAAATAACGCCTTGCCGATGATCTCTCGTCGTCTTTTCACCCTCGAAAGAACAACAAATATGTGCAGAGAAGGGAATTTATACAGTTCCAATGAAAAATGCGCTCAAAGAATAGGCTTCAGAGAAGGAAAAGGCTCAATCGAAGATGTACTCGACCTGCGGACATGAGGACTGGAAGGCATTCAGGAGCCGCTGGACGCGGTGGGTCATCCAGCCAGAGTAGGTACCGTTGGCGGCGACACCGGCAAATGTGGTGGATGCGTGTTTGCAGGTCTGCTCCTCATGGTTAAAGGAAAACTGGAGACATTCCGAGTTCTGCGAACAAGCATCGGCACACGCCTCGGCTGAAGGAGTCGTGGGAGGATCAAAGTCAATGTTGGCTGGGGACAGATTATCCCAATCTTCACGCTCGGCAAGGGAGCTGTTGTGAATGAACGCCCGGTAGACATCAGCGTGAAGCATGAGAGCATTCTTGCCGCTTTTGAAAAAGCCCCTTTCGAACCGCCACATCTCCTCGATATCACGAGGGTTCATGTGGTGGTATGAGATGATCGGATAGCACCAGGGCTGGCGGCCGTAGCCCTCGGAGAAGTGGTCAATCTCCCATGGGCGGGAGGTCATCATCATGGGCCAGGCCCAGGTCAGGGGGATATGAATGTCCTCGAGAGCTCGGGCGAGAACACAGTCTCCGGCCCATTCACTAGCAGTCATGACCTCCAGCTCCTCCTGGTTCTGGATGCGGTAGCTGTGCAAACGCTGCATCGCTCTCTGAGAGAGAATGATGCCTGCCCCACCGTACCCGAACAGAATGTCACCGATCTGCATCGGGCTGCCGAGATAGTAGCTGCGGGTGTGGTCAAGATGCGCCAGCCAGTTGACCAGATTCTGCCAGACGATATAGGTGTCCGCCTCAAGGAAGATATACCACTTGGCATCGGGCATGGCCTCCAGCGCTCCGTCAATCATGGGGAGGAACTTCCACTTGTCCAGCTTCCATCCGGGGTTGTTGATCTTGCCAAAGGGTCCATTTTCGTCATCGCCGAAGTCCTCGTCGGTCAGTCCCGGGCGACCGACCTTTTGAAGGTGGTGGTAAACCTCGAACTCGGGCTCGTTTCGCATGGTCCGTTCGGTCACATTGCTCAGGACATCATAAGTGCGCACTCCGTTGATAGTCTCTTCGTAGTCGGAGAAGACTACAAAGTTCGGAACGCACTTGAAGCCGGTACGTAGCTGCACGGGGACCTTCTGGAGGGCTTCGGTGGCACCCGTCTTCAAGACTACGAAAACATCTTCCAAGTCATGACGCAGCTTCCCACAGGGATCCTCGTCCTCTTCCGAGGCCTTGGATTCCTTGCCCTGCTTCTCGATCTCCGGAGACGCATGTTGCCCTTCGAGGACGATGGTGCTTTGCTCGGGCTGGGTCCACTGCTCGTTGTTTGTATTCGTGCTTACAGCGACGGGGTTTGTGTTAGGGGTGAGGAAGAGGTAGTAGACTAGAGTGAGGGTAAGGAACGGAGAGATGATGAGAATCCATCGCCGTGGAGAACTGAACATGATCACAGCTGAAAGGGTAAAAAGAATGAGAGGTTCAGTAAAGGACGAAAAAGAATGAAGCCATGGAAAAAGAAGACAAGAGGGCAGCGCGTAATGAAACGTGACAAAAGGGTCGACGATCACCGAGAGCAAACGGGTACGACGACTCCCCGCCCTTTTCCACGGTGGTGAGAACACGACGATCCATGGGCCCGGCAGAGCAGGCGCCAATGATGATTTGGTCGTAGGCCAAGGGAAAGACAGAATGATAGGCCGACGGGTAGTTCACTGGAGATGGATCATCAAGAACGCGGGACAGAAGCCAACGGGACTGGCGCGGGAGCTCAAGATTACCCGCTGCCCCACGGTCGGCGTCATCGGTTGCGGGTTTTTGGCCAAGTGCAGGGTAAGGATCGACTGTGAATCGAGAGGAAGGTCGGTCACGTTCAGGAGGTGATCCAGCGATCGCCAGGGGGTTTCAGGGACCGGAAACGGCGATGTCATTCTGAAGTGGAGGTAGCGCTTCCTTCTTTTTGGGATTGAAACAGTTCCAAGTTCAAGTTTCGAACGTTAAAAAGTGGTGCGCGAACCGTGGATCGGACGATCGCGGTATGTGTGCCTTAAATGTGCCTGAATTGTGCCTGAGGCCGTAGTGTTACACCTTATGAATTGAAATGAACGAAATAATCAATCGTATGGTGGTATTCAATACTACCCGCACCTGGGTCCCATCTAGATCCCATTTCGATGTCATCGACGCCGTGGCTGTTACGTGTGTGTGCTTCAAGCGGTATACATTGAAAGGTAAGTGTCGAGTGTCGAGTAGTATACTGATTGCTCTGTAGTACAACTTGCGGGTGCACGACAATGTGTCAGTGCGGGTATATAGATACATCGATGGGTCAACAACGTGCTTCGAAGACGTGCTATAAATGGTTTGGCTGAGCTGAGCTGAGATGAGAGGCCTCGGCTGGGTAGTCATCTCCGATGGCATCAACATACCTAATACCCTGCTCCGCAAGCACACGGATAGGATGATCAACGGCCATCCATGTGGCGGTGGGAAGCTACCCATCAAGCCAGGCTCGCTCGATCATAAACGAGGCGTCACAATGGGCGAGACTGGAATGTCCCAATTGGATCCAGTAAACTTATAGTCCCAGAGATGCTGGTTTAAGGGTCTGAACTGGATTTGACCCAATTCAACCAAAAGTCATCAGCCATTCATCGGCTTCTCATGAGTTTGTTCAAAGGTTTCCGGAAAGAAGCCCGGAGGTGGCCAAATATCCGCGATCGATGGCGGATGAACCAACGTTTGAGATTCGACCAGGCGATCCGGGTCATGACAAAATGCCTGAAAAGTACTGTCATCTAGGAAACCAAAGTCTTTGAGGCCAGCCTCGCGGTTGTTGGACCACTCGGTCGTGTCCAGATATGCCAGATCCTTGAAGAGCGCATCGAGGTCACCTGTACCAGCAGGGTTGGATGATACGGCATCTCCAGTGGGACCGGACCGGTGACTTGCGGGAGCTTCGCCAGTCATCATGGCATTAGCGGTCGTGTCAGGGGTGTGTGGTTGTGGTTGTGGTTGATTCGGGCCTGGCGGATACATGGCATCCGGTGCACTGCGCGGTGGGACTTTGTCAGAAATGATCGATTGCTGCATAGGAACATCCATCACCGCTAGATCTGCGTTTCCCCTGGCTGTATCCTTGGGTGTTAGGGCTTGTGCGTCCACTGGGATACTGATGCCCATAATGGACGAGGCATAGTTTCCTTGCTCCTGCGAAGCCGGCCCACGGGACCCGCCTGGAGGCAGCAAAGAGCTCGTCAAAGGCGGTGCTGCTGGTATGATAGGAACAGGCGCGTTTCCAGAAAATGCAGAAGGCTGGCCACCAGCGAAACGGTAAGGTTGCTGCCAGCATTCCATCGCTGATACCAAGGATCCGTATACAGGCCATGTTGGGATCAGCACCGTCGCCTTCTGTCTGAACTCCTCGGCCCACTGTGCGAATGGAAAACTATCCGATGGGTCGACAGTGTGGCGCAACGAGAAGGCTTGGTCGGAAATCGTGCGCAGGAAAAATTCAAAAATAGGAGGGAATCCGCACATGGGGAAGTTCTCCAGATGCTGTGTGATCATCGACAGCCCTCGGTAGAGAAGCTTCTTCGCCCCCTCCGTGGCCGGCCGCTGCGATCGATGCAGCCCCTGTTCTCCGGGAATGAGACGTAAATATAACCAAAGAAGAGTGGCCACGTAGGTTAGGCCAAGGTAGCTCTGATGCGGTAGCAGTGCTGAGTGTCGTTCGGGATAGATACTCTCTGGCCCTATCAAACGGCACCCAAGAGGGAGGCTATCATCCCACTGCCCCAGATCTATCATGAGACGCTGTACGAATGTGTCCGGTTTATAACCCATTGACAGATCTCGTGCAGCTTTGTTGAGGATACTTGCCAGTTCTACCAGGCGATTGAAGCAGCTCAACGCCAGTAGGGGTCCTCTACGGGGGGGATTTTTGCCGTGGGACGCCACAGTCGGGAGAAGAACATCCACCCACGAGTTCCACTCCTCCAGTCCATCCTCCTCCAACAAACCAACTACAGCCAGGTCACTTGGGGACATTGCAGGGCATCGCGAGAGTCGGAACGATACCAAGGATTCGGCGACGAAGCATCCCAAAAGGACTGCTTTGCCCTGCCTCAACTCGTCGGATCTTCGCCCGTCACTCAAAGAACCCAAGCCCATGGCGACGGTCATTCGTACAGCTTGCCCGCTCAGAAGCCACGCGGCCGTCCATTCTTCAAGACCCATGTTCACCAGAGTCAGTAGAAGTAATGCCTGTATATGGCCGAGCTCGTAGCGTTCCTTTTCGGAGGGAATGAGATTTCGAGCCACGGCATAGTACTCTTTAGCAAGGGAGACAGCTCCAACAGGGCCAGCGCGCGGGTCGGTTCGGGATTGGGTGACGGTGTAGCTAAGGATCGCCCACAGGGCAGCGTGATCCCCAGAACCTGGCGAGGTAGTCGCGACGGATACGGGTGCATTGGCGTAGAGATAGGAAGCGCGAAGAATGTTATGTTTGGCGACGATGGGAAACCATGAGTGAGTTGCGGCGAAATAGATATCGAGCAGCTGCGACGTTTGAGGCGGCAGCTGCAGCGCGGTGTGAGAGCCGTTGGCCGAGGCATCACAACCGGCGGATGCTTGCACAAGTCGAGCCTTTTTGAGGCCTGGCGAGACAGCGGACGATCCGATCACTCGCGGCGCGTTGGGACCCAGCGGCGTCACTTCTCTGCCGACTCGGATCCTCCATTGACCGTCCAGAGAATCATCGTGCGGGTTCCGCGATCGCTTCCCTGTCACAGGTGGGAGAACTTCGGAACCGGACAGCATCTTCTCCAGCGCGCCATACAAGCGGCTGGTCTTCCACGTTTCGTGCAAGCTTTCCGAAGAACTATCGTCCGCCCAAGCCGACATTAGCTTGCCGCGATGCCCGGCAGATTCCGTGGTGGTTCCCAGCATGGCCAGCATGGTGTCCTCGCATCCATCGATATTGCAAATAGCCAGCGCCCACAGCTTCTCCAGGCCGCGCACGTATCCCTCGGGTAGACCGCGTTTCCTCGCATAGGGGTCGTAGGAGCAGGGCTGATCCGAGGCCTGGCAAGCAGAACAAGTGGGACGTGCGCCATCGCATTTATCCTGCGGTCGAATGACGCAGATTAGCTTGAGATGGACGAGGCTCACCGTGTGGCAACGCACCTTTTTACTGCGACAGCGATCGCAGGCCCTGGAGACCCTCTTCCGCCGAGGGGCCTTGCCGGAGCCCTCATCCATGGGGAGGGTTGGATGGAGCAGGAATCATGTCATGCAGGAATGCAGATGAATTGTAGAGCGAAGTTCAAACCGTGAACCCAAACTTAAAATTGTCCAGAAGTCCATAAAAAGAACGCAGTCTGAAGGTCCCAAAGGTAATCCCAGTTATCTCTTGAGGCGCGAAGCGGAGAGTCGCACAGTATAAAAGAAGACGCAATCCGGAAAAGTTTTACCATCGACAGGGAACCAGGGCTCGTGGATCTGAGAATTAAAAGTAGGCTACAATTACTGAGGCTCGGAGCGAGGCATCGGGAGCTGCGATCGGCTAATCGGGCTTCCCCACGTCTCCACGATGTGGGTGAAAGTCGGTGTTGTGTACTCTCTCTCTCTCTCTCTCTCTACTCCATACACCCCGGTATATTATCTATATCAGGTTAAGGTAGCCATAGAGAACTCTGTATACATCTTCCCGTTCCTTCATCCCTACTGCCGACGATCGGTAATCTGTATCTGCTCCGTCTGCACCAACTAGTTAGTTACCCCACGAATCCCGACTCCGCGTCTTGCGAGGCCTATGATTGTTGATGCATTCCTAAGAATATCCTGCAGAGGCTATGTTCAAAAGGCCATGCTCAGGAGTCCGTGCTGTCTCTGCAAAGCCCGGCATCCCGATCCCCGGTCGAGCCGATCTCCGAGATGTTCTGTGGTCTACGTTCTTCAATCGTCCCGGTTTCTGCACCAGGTCTCCAGGGAGCCGTATGAGACCATTTCCGCCGGGCCCATGATTGTATCTGGGGCAAAGAGAGTTACTTCGGGAATTCGGGGATGAGGACACCTCTCGATGCATGAGCCGATGGGGTAGATCTGGCCGGATCCAGCCGAGTAGTATCTCTGCCCAAGTCAAATCTTCATTTGGTTGATGACGAAGACTTTTGCCGCGTGTTCACGGTGCTCATGAGGGCATACATATCTAGCAAAGAATCTGCAAACCATGGAGTCAGGGATCCAGCACTGAGAAACCTCGGCCTTGATTTCCTTTGTGAGGCTCGGGCAAAAAGCGCGACTCCGCTCCCTTGGCCTACTCTTCCCCTGCCACAATATAGTACCTAGGTGTTTATAGGTAGGCTGCACGCCCTCTGGCAAAATATAGAGATATCTAACTACCTAGGTATTCACTCTAAACCTGTAATGAATAAAAGCGACACAACAATCTAAAGATACTACTATCAACGTACACTTATTTGACGAATGACGCAAGAATAAACTAAGGAGCGTTCCATACAGTACTTTGATCATTGAACCCCTAGTGTTAGTCTTTCAAAATATAGAGTTGTTATGGTCCCATATCATACACTCCTTCAAGGCACTATGAGACTCAGCTAAACATCTGACGGTGACATTAGTTAGGACTCAACCAAGATAATAAGGGGGTAAAAGTACAATCTTCTGAAGTAAATAATAGTCCCAGGTAATAAATAAGGAACGTCCAATCATCCCATCAAAGTGGGCCAAGGGCGGTGAGACGGTATCGTGACCGAGCCCCAGCTTTATTTTCATGTCTGCAATCCACTTGTACCTCACTCTCTCTGCCCTTTGCTGCTCTACGTTTGATGCATTGGCAGTATATATACACGGCCTCACCCATGCCCAGTTTCTCAGAGCCCCTAGACCCCATTGCCTGCTGGAGGAAACGCAAGCGTGACCATGAACAAGACTCCGCAACCTGTCCTCGTCCGTACGTTGGTTTGTCTGAACTCAGGATTGCGTCCTTTCTCTTTTCAGTCACTAATTTTCCCCTCGCAGCTCATCCTTCATTCCGTTCCGGGTAGATCGCCCAGACTGTGATAGCAGCTATTCTCTACCCCTAGGCCGTCACCCAACAGAAGGAAGCGATATTTCATGTCGACCCCGGTCTTTTCCTCGCAAACGCCGGCACCTCCAGACGCCCTTTCTCTCAATCCCAACCCATCAGCAATCTCCTCTCCTCTCACCAAATGCCTACGCCACACCGCTAGATCCTTACTCTCCGCCTGTCTCGTCCAAGACCCTCGTACCCGTCTCCTATCCATCAACTTCACCCTCAGCTCTGCGTCCATGCCATATCTGCCACCGACGCCCTACAACCCGACACGTCCTGGACGCCTATGCCGACTGTGATCTCTGCGCAAAGAGGGCCTGCTTCATCTGTCTGCGCCAGTGTGACGCCGACACTTGCTCCGGCTCTCTCAATGTGCCATTAACAGCACCCGACGTGGACCTGTTTAGTCCCAATGGGGATTTTGACGGACGGAGGAAGATCTGCTCCAGCTGTGCAGTCGAAGGCATTACTGAGACCGGCATGGAAATTGTGAAATGTCTCGACTGTGTCCGCGGTCATGCAGCACCCTGGACATTAGATGGGAGGAACCATGAGGGTATGGGCGGATAGCTCTGCATTTATACTACTCATGACAAGTACGAAAACGACTATATGAATTGCTTTCTCTTGGTGGATCACGAACAAATCTTTTACTACTTCGACTTTTCGGGCGGTCACGTTGGAGTTGGATGCGCGTGTACTTGGATCTGCATTTCCCTTTCTTCTATCTTCTTCACTTCCCCCGACATGGCGACAGCATCACTATCGGCATAATCATACAGTTTCTTCTGGGCATAGCATGGTGACACATAATGATACCAATTCAACTTATTATTTAATGGTCACCCATGATGCTTCAATAGTATGCTTTTAGTTACAACAGATATAAATATGTGGATAGACCTTAACTTCCATGCTGACGGGTATAACAGGCAAAAGAAAACCACTGATATATTCTCGACTGCTCTTCTCTTCTCAACGGCCAAAGCGCATCTGAGCCCCAGCGTAGTGCCATAAGCCCCGAATGAATCCCTGATACTCAACAGGTTCTCCGTCCCCAGTCAGAGCGTGATTGCGGTCACCGGTGCAGTACATCTCTGTCAGGCGGATCTGCCACGGAGGATAGCCGTCCAGGTTCAAAAAGGATGAGAACACCAGCAGGAGATCCGGCTCGGGCTTGAGGATCTTGGCAGCGCCACATGCCGAGCCGGTTTGAAGAGGCTGAGTGGTGATCTCGCTGATTTCTGCGTCCACCAGTTCCGGGGTAATGTCATCCGGCGACAACTTGCCGTTCTGCGACATCTCTGCCAGGGTCTTGGTCAGATCCACGAGTGTTTCACGGCCGTCAGTGGAGGACAAGAGAAGAAGTGCAAGGGCAGAATTTTCGGAGTTGGGGTCGGGCGTACCCCCGTGGGCAGTGTGATGAGGGGCGAAGAGCTGGAGAGAAGGCTGCTGGGAGGGTGAGCCGTAGTACGAGGCCAGTTTGGTGGTGATGATCTGATGCAGAGCCGGGATACAGGATTTCAGGACACCTAGACAGTTTGCAATGAGTATAAATCGAAACAGAGGGCCAATATGTTCATACCCGTCTTTTCATATACGCTGAGCTGCTGGATCCCCGCGCATGCACTCCAGGCAGTCAATTCGGCCACCTCGTCCATCAACACCGCCAACGCATCATCGTCAGTACGCAATCTCAAAATAACACTCAAATGCTGCGGGATTCGCTTCAGGCCACGGACATCCTTGCGGATCAGCTCAGGCGTGCGGTGGTGGTGATAGATGATGACGAAGACGCGGTCGACGACAGCATGGTAGGCCTGCAGGAAGCGCACGATGATACCGAAGATAATATGTATTATAGCGTAGGTCAAATGGTGAATCTGCGACTTGATGAATGTGCGGATGGGCGTTTTACGTGCCTTCTGGCGTCGCTGGGAGGAAGAGGTTGAGGCGCGGGATCGTTGCGGCGTGGACAGTTCGGAGGGATCGGGCAGGTATGGCTTCAGCAGATTCTCGCGGTCGGTGGCACTGAGCTTGTTGTTCCGTGCGCGGAGGTCTGCACGAAGGACCTCACGGTCTTTTTGGGAGACCATGATGTGGTGGTTGGAGGAAAAAGAAGAAGCGGGAAGGCAGTCGAAGTACTTGTCCAACATGCAAGTCACAGTATACAATATTATTTTCAATTAGGTCCACCCTTCCAGTTGTTTTGAGTTAATTCATGTATACCGATGTGAAATAACATAAATAGGACATACCTGTCTAGATCTCAATCTGGCTGCCTCCTTTATAATTGGAGCTTACACTGGTCTCTACGCTCAGGCCAAGGTGTTCTAAGCTCTTACGTAGTGACAACTTGGCCTGTTTTGCAGTGAAATTGGTAGTAATATGACTGAAATAGAAGATTCCCTTTTCTATATTTTATATATTGTGCATGATATCTATAAAAGTATTATAATGAATATAAGGGCATAGGCGGTGGCATTAATAACGTTGCGGTGGAATTTAACCGCCGCACCTCTTAGTCGCGCGTATTCAGCTTTCCCCGGATTCCCAAGATCCTCAACCACTTCACTGAACACCGGAGCTGGCCGAACCTCACTTACTGTGCCTGGTCACAAGGTGGCCCATGACTCCAATTCTATAATCGACATGATGCCGGACAATGCATCCATAATCTCCTCCAACACCGCCCGCTCCGTCTTTCCCAAGGGCCCTAGCTTCACGCTCGAGGACTTCTCTAGCCGCGATTTCATTGTCAAGGAGTTTATCGAAGAACTCTCCGACACCGCGATCTCGGCTCGCCGCTCAACCGTCGGAACCGCGGGCGTTGCCAATCAAGCCTTCGATCCCAAGCCCCTCATCCGCACCTTTGAACATGCCCAACGACGGCTAGGCGAGCTATCCGGAGACTTGGAGATACGCGAGAATGAGCTCTCAGCAGCAGTCCGACGTGCAGAAGCACAGCATTCACAGAATCTCACCACCCTGGGACGGAAATTGCGACAGACCATCGAGTCGTTTCAGCAGCTGGACACGTCACTCAATGGCGCCGGGCTAGAGAATGCCGGAGGCACGGGGAATATGGCTGTGGAAACCGGAAGGAAACTGGAGGAGCTGGACCGACAGCGCCGTCGTGCGCTGGATGCCCACTTCCTGTTGGAGTGCTGGGATGGGGTGTGTAACCGAGGCGAGATCTCGCTCCTGGAGAACCTACGGCGGTCCGGCACGGCAGAGGCCAAAGTGCGCTCAGCGCACATTGCACGACAACTGCTACGTATCAGTCAGCGGTTGGATCCGCAGAGTTGGCATGAGAATCCACCAGCTACCAATGGCAACCACACGGCGAGTTCCTCATCGGAATCCGTGAATGAGAGCCCTGCACCGCGGCGGAATACACGAGAAATTATTGAGAAATTTTCAGAGACCCTTGAGAAGGATCTACTTAAGCAATTTGACGAATTCTACCGCAAGGCCAATTTCGATGGCATGAAGGACTGTGCTACCGTGTTGCAGGATTTCAACGGGGGTTCTAGCGTGATTGCGTTGTTTGTGAACCAACACCAGTTCTTTATCGACCGGAGTCAGCTGGTGACTGAGGAAGTGGGCGGCGATGCCGAGTCATGGGAGAAGTTGGCCGATCCGGATGCCGAGCTCCCTGGTATCGAATCAAGTCTCCAGTCATTGCTGGATGAGGTCAAGGTTGTGGTGCAGGAAGAGTCGGCAATTATTCGGAGGGCTTTCCCTTACTACGAGCAGGTCCTGGGGAAGTTCCTGCAGCGAGTATTTCAACAGTCGATCCAACAGCGACTCGAGATGGTCCTGGAGAAGGCCAGCGGAGTCTCATCGTTAGCATTTCTACGATGTCTGCAGAGCTCGCGCGGCTACATCAGCTCATTGATTGACGATTTGAAAGCGCACGGATTGACCGAGCACCCGGATCCCATCTCCTCGCAGAGTGCCCTGCTGCTGGACCAACAGCTGGAGGATCTGTTTGTCCCCTACTTTGTTGGGTCATCCTATATCGAACGTGAGAAGCGCACTCTGGAGGAACTATTTCATGCTGTCTTATTCCGATTCACCTGCTTCCAGGCTCGTCGGAAGAAGGCCGCCACCACGTTCATGGCGTCGCTGTCCCGGCCGGGAACCGAACTGCTTTCCACGACTCGAGACGCCTTTATCAACCGACTGGAATCGCCTGATATTTCGCCCATTCAACGGCGGATGTTGATGATTGTAGCCAAAATAGACGATGTCCCGGAGACGGTGAAGCTGACAGAAATCAAACTCACCGAAGAAGACGGTCAGCCCAATCTGAGTGACGCCAAGCGCATGCTCAAGTGGCTGGCGGAGGCGGTGGGTCGTGGGCTGGAGCTAAGTGTCAACTCGGATACGCCCAAAGATGTGTCGGCTCTATTGACTCTACTTTTGGTGACCATGGGTGATGGATACGTGGATGTTTGCCTCGACGCCGCCCTGGAGGCGGCCACGCAACAGGAGTCCGGTAAGACGGAACCCGACTTTGGCTACCTCCTCTCGGTCCGAACGACCATCAGCATCACCACGCTGATGGTGATGTGTGTGAACGCTGTGCTTCTGCCCCTGGCGACCGGCAGCATCACCACTCGCCGTGATATGGAAAAGCGCACCAGTCAGACGACTTCGCGAATTGAAGAGAAGATCAATACGATCGAACAGAAGACGATCGACGCCACTCTCGCGTGGGTCAGTCGGTTACTTTCCGGACAGAAGAAGAATGACTTCCGACCACGCGAGAATGACAACGCTTCGTGGCTGGAAATGTTACAAACACCGGTAAGTCATACGTACCTCGATTTTTGGACCTGGATCGGCATAATCCTCGCAGATAGAAAAAGCTAACTTGCCGGTCTAGACCTGCGCCTCAATTTGTGCGTTCCTGACGAAGCTGCACAATATTGCACGAACGTCGTTACCGGCCAGCGGGGCCAATGTCCGTCAAGTGCTCACGGAGATTGCCCTGGGGACGCGCAGTCTGCTCCTGGAGCATTTCAAACGGTTCGCGGTAAGCGGACCCGGTGGCTTGATGGTGACCAAGGATATGACGCAGTACGCGGACTTGCTCAAGTCGTGGGACATCGACGAGGAAATCAAGGCTCCCGGTGGCGCGCTGGACGTGCTACTAGAGGTAGGCAGTCTGTTTGTTATCGGCGTGGAGGCGCTGCGCGAGCGTATCCGGGGAGGAGCCGCCAGTGGAGCAACAGGCGGATCTAGCGGGTCGAGCAGAGCTGGCCCCGAGGCCAAATTGAGTGTGCAGGAGGTGCGGGCATATGTCTCGAGGCGCGAAGACTCGAACACACCGGCCATGCAGCAGGTGTTGAATGCACTGTGATTTACGAGTCTGTCATTCGAAGCTTGATACTACGGGAAGTAGGTGTTCTGGAAGTCTAGTATAGACCGGCGTAACGGGTGTCACTTCATTTGACAGATAATGATTCGCATATGCAGTAGAGGCTGTTTGTGACTCGTACTTTTTGTCCCCGTTCGTTCTGGAACCCATCAATCTCAGTGATGGGTTCCCTTCTTAGACTGCGCATTAGTGCACCGATCCGGTGGTGCGGCCGATAGCTCACCCGTTTTTCCCGTCTCATTCTCGACTTTCTTTTTGCCCCCTTTTCTTTTCCTTTTTCATTTTCTTTACTCTGTACTTCAACGCGGGATTTATAAACGAACCGACTGTTAGACCCTGAATATCTCCGAGCTGTTTCAGCTTGCACTAGTATAGGGCTGGGACTAGACCCAAACGATGGAGAACCCTGTAGTTGACCAGTCACGAACCATTGTTGACGCGCCCTTGCGGCATTGACCAGATCGACCTTTGGTGGAACCCTGGGGAGAATAAATTGGATCCGCCATCCTGGAAGCGAGCAGCCGAGATTAGGAAGACTGGATTTCTGGGTTGACCGGTCTCATAGAACCTAATACCATCGCTCTAGGAGTATCCGACCCAACTACTCGGGTATACAGAGAACCGGTTAACATCGAGGGGTTCATGACTTGTCACAAAGACAAAGAATATCGTACATTCAAGGGCCAATAAAGGACCAAAAGCAACGCATTGTCTCCACTGAGGGGAACGTGAACGGTTTGACAAGTCTACAAATAGAGCTGTCACATCGAGTTTGTACTTTGTACTTGTAACTTTTTACAGGGGACTCGCATATTCATGTAGGACATGTAGTACCCTCAAGAGGGGCTCATCCCTACCGTCGTGCATCTTTATCTACAGACCTCGCACACCTCGCACCTTCTTTCACCTACACATCTCTCCTTCGACCATTACTCCCACACCTCATTGCGTCTGACCCGTCACCAAAGGGGAGTGGAATGAATTAAGATTGAAAATTGAAGTTGAAATTGAAATTGAAATCGAAATCGAAGTCAAAATCGAGATCAAGATCAAGATCGAGATCGAGGCCAAGATAAGATAAACCATGCGAATGCCTGCCAGCGAGGAGGACTTTGAGTCTTTGCCTCCAGCCGTGAGACGAAAGGTAAGCAAAAGCAAAAGCACACTTCGCCCTGGATCGATAGTCGACTCGATAGTCGCACTCTTCTTTGTTTGCTGTATATCCCTACCATGTCGAGTCGAGGATCCACCCAATCACTGTTTGTTACCCCTGAAACCCAAAAAGAACGCAAAACCCCAAAATCAATCCAAGAAGCCAAAAGTGGAGGCCACGATCATCCGCACTATCATCTCATTATTGGCCACATTGGCTTATTTTCCCCCCACTCCCTTCTGTTCGCTGACTTGTGCAGTACTTTTCGAATGTCGAGCGTTTGCGCATTAGGCTAGCTCGGAGCGATCCTAGTTGCCCCTGCTCCACGAACTATTATGACGCCTGTCGGAATTGTTCTGGAACCCCCGTTCACCATCGTCCGCGCAACCCCTCAACAACCTCAACCTCTTTAACCAGTAGGCGTCGTCTGGAGAAAAACAGACAGTCACCTGGGAAACTCCGCAAGCCCGGCTCTTTGCAATTGACCTACTTGGTCGCCCAAGCGGACTCGCAATGCTTTCATTCTCTCCCCGCTAAAGTCCAGCAAAAGCTTTTCTCTCCGGAGGAACAGATCCGTCTTGGTCGCACCCATCGGGAAAGTCTGATCCTCGACGCTGCCGACGAGGCATTCTATCGTCGACCTAGTACTTGGGGTCGCCGTCAATCCGACGACAGTCACCCCTCAGAAGCCACTTTGCTCGAGGTTCAACCATCCACCGCCTTTTACGATTCTGATTCAGAATTCGAGGACGAACCTGACCCCAGAATGGATCAGTCTTTGTACGACAGCTTCCGCTGGCTCGATGAGGATGGAGATCTGGACCTGTCCTTAGACGAGTACCATGCCCATGTGGCCGACTCGGCCACCGGCAAGTTGAAAGCTCGCCGCCGTCCCTCCTTTCGCCGCTCCCTCCCTATTTCTACACATTCCCTGAGACATCGACCAACGGCATCGGTGCCCCCTCGTCCACTGCCTTCCAGCCCGTCCGTCCCGCCCTTGAGCCCTGTTGCCAGCACTCGTCGCTCAATCTCGCGTCCGGTATCTCGTCGTCAAGCCTCCCACGCCCCAGGATCATCCACCTCGAGCATTGATCCTGGTGCGCAGTACTATCAGGACCCGGATGCTCGTTTCAAACTGCGAGTTTATCTGGCATCTCCACAGAAGTTCGATGAGGCCATTGAGTTTGGCTTCCCCTCTTTAGACCAGAACAAGGATGATGTTACCCCAGAACTGCCTAGTACCCCGAAGCCAGTGAGCGTGTCCTCGGAGTGTGCCGGCACCTTTCTTGAAGAAGATGACGGAACTATGGTTGGTAGTCCCGGTGGATCGTTCGATGAACCGCCCAGGCCATCACAGATGCCAGATTCTCAACCTTCGGCGGATAAACCCTCACTCCTGCAACGGCGTCAGTCATCTTTACTCGGATCAAAGGCCGGTCCGCAACGACTACCGGGGAATCGCGAGATGACCCTCAAGATGACCTTGACTCGACCTGACCTACGCACCGAATCTCCCGCTTCATCTCAAATGTCACCACAGGAAGACCCGCTGCAATTGGCGGCACTGCCCCCTGCAGATCGCAATCGACATATCTGGGATTCAGATCTGGATGAGCACGGCACGGTGAAGAAGATGTGGCGCAAGCTCCTACGGCGAGCCTAAGTTTTTTTTCTTGAATCTTGACATTCCTTTAAATTTTACACTCTGGGATTTGCGTTTTGCATCGCTCTTTAGCGCGCGAACCTTGTCTTTCCAATTGGCGTCTTTCTTTGAGGACGGTCTCTGCATTGCAGCGTGGGTTTGGTGTCGGATCTAAGGGACCCGGCTCCGCCATTCTTGTATCTATTCAGTTTGCAGCGCCTTGTACATATATAGATTTATTCTTTGCTGCCGGAGCCTTTCACTCGAATTCATTCACTCTTTACATCTATATGTACCTTGACAGTCACGTAAGAACCGTGGAACGCGCGAACTATACGATAGCCGATAAGCCGCACGTGACATGGAGCTTTCCCCCAGGCTGAGGCCACGCAGCTTCGTCATCTCTTTTCGCGCCATCTGGAATCTTTGCGCTTTGCGTGACCTGCGTCTTGGGCAGAATATCGCTTTCATTGGCAATCACTCCTTTCTTCCCTCCCTCACATCCTATATCCCCGTCCATCGTTCCGGCTCGGCCCGCAACTTTAGGCGGCACTTCACACCAACGTCACCCACCCATTCAGATGCCTAAGGATCAGTGGTCATGATCCCTCGGTGGTTGTTGCTCGTGGTCGGGCTTTTGCTGGTATTCTTTGCAGACCCGGCCGCGGCAAAGGGAGACAAACCCAAGGTGTCCTCTACGGAATTCGATAGCCCACCCTCCGACCTGTTTTACTTCGACAGCAGCAACACGATCGTCTGGCGAGATCCCCTCAAACAGAATGCACTCATCTCATTCGACGGAGGCCACGATTGGGAAGTTATCAAAGGTGTGGATGGAGATATGGAAGGTCAGGTCGCCGTGATCTGGAGACACCCGCATGATAAAGAGCACCGCGCGTACGCTCTCAGCGAGGGCACCACTCACTGGGTTACCACCGACCAGGGGAAGACCTGGAACCCGTTCAAGGCGGGCGTTCAGCCGATCTTGAAGCTCGGACGGACTGCTCCGTTGAGTTTCAATGGTTGGGACCCCAGCAAGGTGATCTTCCACGGCAAGGATTGCTCGTCGTTCCCGTGCTTGAGGGTCACTATCTATACGACGGATGATTTTAAGACCCATAATACCCTGGAGGGCGCGTTCTTGCAATGTCTGTGGGCTGCGGGTACCCCGGAGTTCGGGCATGATATCGACGTGCCGGAGACAATTGGGGATCGGGTTATCTGTGTGGCCCCCGGGCTGCGGAGTCCCTTTGATATGACAGAACGCTTGATTTATTCGGATACATACTTCCGCGATGACGCGCACGGCACCGAGATCAACCTGGACCGGGGTCGGCCTGTCAGTGGCAGGCAGATCTTGATTCGCTCCGTCAAGAAGTATCTGGTCGTCGGGCTTCAGTCAGCGAGCACCATTGAACAGGCTCTCTACGTGAGCGACGACTCCCGAGAATGGCACCGCGTGGAATTTGGTGGCCACCGGATCGAGGAAGACGCGTATACGCTACTGGAAAGCACCAACTACAGTCTCCAGGTGGATGTGCAGACGACATGGGACTCCAATCGCATGGGAGTGCTCTTCACGTCCAACTCCAATGGAACCTACTTCACACCTAACATCGAGCATACCAACCGGGACAAGGAAGGATTCGTGGACTTTGAGAAGGTCACCGATATCCAGGGCATTGTCATTGTCAACACCGTCGACAACTGGAAAGAAGCTCTCGAGTCCGGTCAGACGGAGAAGAAGGTTGTTACCAGCATCAGTTTCGATGATGGCAGAACTTTCCAGAATCTCAAGGTTGGCGACGACAGACTGCATCTCCATTCAATGACCACCTACGATGCATTGCGTGAGCTGCCCACTTTGCGGCGCATGTTCTCCAGCCCAGCACCAGGTCTGGTTATGGGCGTAGGAAACACAGGCGACTATCTCAAGGATTACAAGGATGGTGATCTCTACGTCTCAGACGATGCCGGTCTCACTTGGCGCCATGCGCTGAAGGGCCCGCATCATTTTGAGTTTGGTGATCAAGGCGGCGTGATTGTCGCCGTCAGCGGTGATGGGAAAACGAAAGAGGTTCAGTACTCTCTCAATCACGGCAAAGAGTGGGAGAACCCCATCGAGCTGAAGGAGACGATCAAGCCACTGTATCTCACGACTACCCCGGACGCGACGAGTCTCAAATTTATGCTAGTCGGTCTCACTGGCAAGAATGTTATCGTATACTCCATTGATTTCGATGGTCTTCACGAGCGCAAATGTACCGATGACGACATCAAGCCCTGGATCGCTCGCAAGAACGAGAAGGGAGAAGCGGGTTGTCTAATGGGTCATAAGCAGATCTATCAACGACGTGATCCCGACGCGGACTGCTTTATGAAGAAGGAATTCAAGATGAAACCACCTACCTTTGAACGATGCAAGTGCTCCGCTGAAGACTTTGAGTGTGACTACAATTTCAAGCTCAGCGAAGATGGCAGGGAATGTGTCTCGGCCGTTCCCTTGACGCCTCCACCCGGAAAATGCAAAGACCCCAGCGATACCTACAAGGGACCCTCGGGCTGGCGGCTCATCCCCGGAAATGTGTGTATCCGCGACGGTGGAGAGAACCTCGACAAGGATATTGAACGATCATGTGGAAACTCCACCGGATCTCCTCCCATCACAGATGGTAAAGTCCGCGTGGGTGAGCCGCACTACTTCTCTGTCACGGGCGTGAACACCAATGACTACAAGGAATATTTCTATCTCGAGCGGCAGACAAGTAACCAAGGAGATGATGAGACCATCTTCATGCTTACAAACAAGAAGGAGCTGTATGTGACGCAAGACCACGGCAAGACCTGGGAACAGCCCAAGGCGCTCAAAGGCGAGGACATTGTAGCGATCGCCCCTCATCCTTATTATGTTGATGGAGCCTACTTCCTAACCAGCGGCAACGACGCCTGGTCAACGGTCAACCGCGGAGCTAAGTTTGATAAGTTCAAGAAACCCACCAAGTCGATGTCGATGTACACCTCCCCCTTGTCCTTCCACGAGAAACACATCGATTGGATGATCTGGGTCGGCAACGATGAGTGTGAGGGTAGAAGCTGCACCTATACTGCGTGGTACACGAAGAATCGCGGTGACGAGTGGCACAAGATGCTTCGTGGTGTCGACCAGTGCCAATTCGGATACCATGATGGCAGGGAGAACAGTGAGGCGCTCATTCTCTGCGAGCAGTATTACGAGGAGGATCGGAAGAACAACCGCCAGCTGGTTTCTAGCAATATCAAGGACGACTGGTTTGCAAGTCCCGAGGTGATCAACGACAACATTGCCCACTTCGTGACGATGAACGAGTTCTTTGTCGTGGCGACCTTCCCGACTGAAAAGCACAAGTTCTTGAATGTCAGCACCAGCATGGACGGTCAGACCTTTGCACAGGCCCACTTCCCCATCAATGTTGATGTCAACCAGTATACCGCATTGCCCGGTTCCAATTATGCTCTGTTCTTGCAGGTGGTGATTAACACGGAGAAAGGCCGTAGCTATGGTTCCTTGGTCAAGAGCAACAGCAATGGCACCTACTTTACTCTCAGTCTTCAGGGGTTGAACGTCAACGACGGCGGCTATGTGGATTTCGAGAAGATGGCGGGCCTTGAGGGCGTGGCTCTCGCCAACGTTGTTGGGAACCTCAACGAAGTGCAGAACAAGGGTGCCAACAAGAAGCTGCGTTCTATGATCACTCACAATGACGGTGGTCAGTGGTCGCTGTTATCACCGCCCCTGGAGGACGCCGAGGGCAAGAAGTTCGGTTGCTCCGTCACCAAGGGCCAGGGTACCGAGAAATGCGCACTACACCTTCACGGCTACACGGAACGTCGCGATCCCCGCGATACCTTCTACTCTGGATCCGCCATCGGCATGATGATCGGCGTGGGTAACGTGGGTGAGTACCTTTCCAGTCCCAACGAGGCCGATACCTTCTTGAGCCGAGATGGCGGTATCACATGGAAGAACGTCAAGAAGGGACGATACATGTTTGAGTATGGCGACGCCGGGTCACTGATTGTGCTTGTTCGCGAGCTGCAGCCGACCAATGTCGTCCACTATAGTCTAGACGAGGGGGCCACATGGACCGAGCTCCAGTTCTCGGAGAAGGACATGATTATCGACGATATCTCAACTGTGCCGTCCGACACATCCAAGCGCTTCCTGTTGTGGGGTAGAGACGCCAAGTCCACCGATAACAAGTTCGCCACAATCAGCCTCGACTTTAGTGGCATCTGGGATCGTGAGTGCTACCTGGATGAAGACGCAGATGAAAGCAAAGACTATTATCTGTGGACCCCTAAGCATCCTGCGCTGGAGGCACAGGGAGAGGACGTCTGCTTGTTCGGACATGTCGAGCAATACTACCGCAAGAAGCCTGAGGCGCAGTGCTGGGTCAATTGGCGAGAACCACACATTCACCGGGTCGGCGCGAACTGCGAGTGCACCCGAGCAGACTTTGAATGGTAAGTCCCAGAAGCATAACATGACGACAGTCTGACCTCGGATCGACTAACCAAATCTAGTGATTTCAACTACGAGATGCAGAGCGATGGCAGCTGTGGCCTTGTGGAAGAACTTCCCAAACCTGACCATAGCGAGCAGTGCAAGAAGGATCCCGAGATGGACCAGTACTGGGAACCCACGGGCTACCGCAAGATTCCGCAGTCAACCTGTGAAGGCGGCCGCCGATATGACCAGGGGGAGCCGCGGCCGTGCCCGGGTAAGGAGGAGGAGTTTAAGAAGAAGCATGGCATCAGCGGGGTTGGTCTATTTTTCGCTATTGTGACACCCATCGCTGTGGCCGCCGGGTTTGGGTATTACGTCTACAGCAAGTGGGACGGCAAGTTCGGTCAGATCCGCCTAGGCGAGGGTGGCTCCGTCGCCACCAAAGGCCTATTTGCCCGCGACTCGGCGCTGGTTGCAGTGCCAGTGGCCATCATCGCGGGCATTGTGGCAGTGGCTCAGGCGCTGCCGCTGCTAGCCACCAGCCTGTGGCGCAGTGTTAGTGGTTTCATGCGCACTCGGGGCCGGGGCTACCAGCGACCGTACGCCACACGGGGCTCCTTTGCGGCGCGTCGGGGTGACTATACTCATGTTGTGGACGACGAGGACGAATTGCTGGGCGCGGATGAATTTGAAGAGGACGACGAGGCGTAGATGCCCCTATACAACGGATGTGGGAGCAGGTGGAATGTGATTTGATGTGATTGGGAATATTGATGTGACATTACGAGCGCGTGTGACTTTTGGGTTCTTTTTTTATTTATGTATTGCATATTCGCTGGAGAAACTTGCTTCTCCTAGCTTGAACCCGTATTTTCAGATACGGATGAAGATATAGAGACTCTGATGTGATTTGTTTGCTTGTACTATGCTCAACAGCGGGATTCTTTGGTTTCAATTCTCTCTTCTCTCTCCGTACTAGGTCCTACCTCAGTCTACCTCAAGTCTAAGATCCTCATTGGGGCAAGTCTTCCGGCCCAAACGAGTCCGGCAACAGCTACAAGACAGTCAACAGCTGCAATCAAACAAAAACAGAATACAACACCTACCTCAGCCATTGTCATAACCTTGTATCCACCCTCGGCGTCATACATGTACACCGGGAACGAAGGGGTAGTGAACTCGCGAATGCTATCAAGTCAGTTCCAGCCAAGTTAACAGCAACTCCACAGAACATACAACTGTCGACACATTCCACAGGGTGATGCAGCAGGCTTGATATCAGTGGAGACAGCAAGAGCCTTGAACTGCTTGTGGCCGGCCACCTGGATGCGTTAGGGATACGCAGATCATTCAATCTCGAGGAAACATACAACAGCCGTACTAAACGCGACACGCTCGGCGCATGTTCCGACGGGGTACGCGGCATTCTCGACATTGGCACCGACGACGAACTCGCCAGACGCGGTGAGGATGCATGCACCCACGCGGAACTTGGAGTACGGGCCTGGATGGGTTAGCGATGCGAAAGAACAAGAGCGTGGTACGTACAGTATGCCCGACCCTTGGCCTCGATGGCCTTGGTGGAGAGGATCTCCAGCTCCTGGGCTGTGACTGGGCTGGTGATTGGAGGCATATAGAAGTAGAAGGAGAGTGTAAGTAGAGAGTGAAGTAGAAGTAGTAGAAGTTTGCGGGGGAGGCGGGGTGTGCTTATCGCGAGAGTATCAGCTATCAGCGTTGCGGATGCAAACATCCATGGATGGCTTGAAATAGACCAAAGCTGCGTCTTGATTCTACATAATGAGTGCAAGGTGAAAGGACATGATGCATTGATCATACATCAGGAATGAAGGATATTCATGCCCTGGTAGCCATGATGATGTGATCGAAGGAATGAACGATTTTGATTTATACCAAGAATTCTGACAATATATATTAAGCTTATATTGTAAGCAGGGGGGAGATGACAATGACCAATCCCCTAATTGTAAACTAGTTATACAACTTATTATTATTGAAAGTTATAGCACAATGGCTTCGTCACACATAGTCTACTTCCCGTGGTTTCTCAGGCCAGTCGCTGCTGGCCGTTCTTCAAGCCGACTAATTCGGCCTTCCATGGCCTTGTTCTGTGTACTTGTTGCCCCCCATTTAACGTATAAATCTTTTACCGCCTCCGTAGTGGTCTCCGCACGTACCAACCCACGTTCCACGTCGTCGTTATAGAGACTCTAAGGGAATAATTAACATTCTGATCTCTACTTACTTCCTATATATAACTCTAATAGTTAGAGCATAATTAATATCCTACGCGAAGCCCCCAACCTCCCATTATATACTTTGATACATTCCACCATGTCGGCTCCAATTCCCGCTCAGAACTTATATCTCGGTCAAGCTCGCGCTACCAAGACGGTCGAGGATTGCATGTCTATTTTCGACAAATGGGCCTCCACCTATAACGACAAGGTTGGAGACGTAGCTTTGAGCTACGTGGCTCCTATCCTGGCTGCCCAGGCGGCTATTAAATACAATTCATCCAGTCCCAACAACGTCATTTTAGACGCCGGTTGCGGAACGGGCTCGTGGGACAGGCTCTTTCTGCCAGTGCAAAGGCAATCGACGGCATTGACCTGTCTGCTGCCATGCTCGAAGTGGCCCGGAAGACCGGTGTCTACAGAGACCTGGCTCAGGCAGATATGAACCGTCCCATCAACCAGGCAGATTCCACCTACGACACAGTGCTATGCGTCGGTACTTTCACTCTTGGCCACGTTCGGCCCGGACCCTGCCTTGAGAGAACTCCTTTCTAGAGTTTCAGACTGTAAAGCGAGGACCTGTGAATATCCATGTTAATAGTGAAAGTACTGTAGGCTTGACACTCCATTTGGATACCCTGCAACAGTTAAACCACGTATTATATACTCCTCCTCGGGGAGCCGATCTAGGAGATAGGTTTTCGACTAGACGCAAAGATTGCTAGCTATCAGTTCGCCCATCAGTCTAACTAGAAGTTACTCGCCGTATTAGCTGATCTACATGGTTTGCAAGCTAGGACGAACCATTTTGGTAACCCGTAGCTCCTTCCACACAAGTATCGGTTGACCTTTGTTTCGAGTTGAGTTCCGCTTAACAGGAACAGCTGGCAAATACACGTTACAATGCTATAAATTTAACTAATATAATCATAAGTCATTCGTTTATTATAAAGCCCTAACCCGCCTAGGTAAGTCTCGGTTCAATCTGGTTCTGATGCTTTCTTATTCCCCTTCCCTTTCCTTCCATTCCCTTTCCTTCCATTCCCTTTCCTTCCATTCCCTTTCCTTCCATTCCCTTTCCTTCCCTTCCCTTTCCTTTCATCACAGAATGAAAAGCACCCCGGCTTTCTTCAAGGGCTGGTTGTCCCCAGCCTTTCATCCATTCTGACTGTAATATCTGTTGTGCTGTCGCTCTTTCTCTCGGCCGGAAGTTCAACATTGGGCGAAGCATCGCCTCGAACGCTCTCCTCTCTTTGTCCGTCACGATCTCTAAGCCCGCTTCAGCCCGAGGCTCCTGTATGCAGTAATCAAACCTGACGTCCCAGGTCCTGCGCACACCATCGTGACCCCTAGACAATTGCCCCTCTTCGTTAAACCATTCCAGTCTTCTGTGCCACTTTTCCCACCACTCATTAGGTAATATACCAAGAACCTCCACTTGCTCTGCAGTGACACGATCAGCCGTTGGGCGAAAAGCGTCAAACAAAGGTCGCTGGCCAAAAATCTCCCAAATAGTACAGGCAAGTGTCCAAATGTCCGAGGCAAAGGACAGTGGCTCATCAAAGAATCGGGCCTCGGGTGGCTGAATAAGAGGAAGAGTCTTGGAAGAAAACCTAGACGTTTTAAGAGGGTTGAAAGATTCTCCAAAATCGCTGAGAAGGACTTTCTCCTCTCCAAAGGCAATATCTTCACTTCGAACGCCAAACCAACCAGGAATAAAGACGTGTGCAGGTACTCCATTCGACAATGACATGCCATCGAGACGAGTAACAGCCGCTGGCTCCGGCTCTCCGAATTTCTCATATAGTTCTGACGTGGAATAACGATCTATTGATTCAGGAAACGAGACTAGAATGTTACCCAGATGAAGGTCTTTCCCTCCAAATATCAGCTAGACATTTCAGCTAAGATTCATCTGTAAGCATTACATACCGCCGTGTACAATGTCTTCACTATGTAGGAAGGCTACCCCATGAATGAGCTGAGCGATAATTGACTGCGCGACATGTGGACGGAAGAGACCAAATGTCGAAGCCTCTCTGGCATCGAACAAACTCATCTGTGCAGGCGGAGTGACGATGCACCTGTGTTTCCCATTGGGGCCGGTAACCCAGAACTCGTCGATGAAGGTCTGGCCCGTAGGTCACGGGCTAACCATATAGTCGAGTATCCTCCGTATCCAAGCTTGTCAACCAGTCGATATCGCCCGGCTAAGTCGTTACCAATCTTCAAAGGATGATATCCTCCTGGACAGTATCTGTCCAGATCTTCGACATATTCAATAAACTTGTACTGAGCCTTGCCAGTACCCCGGCTCATTTCATCTTTCCGAGAAATGGAGGTGGATGTCTTTCGGACATGGTGGGAAATAAAGCTGGATACCTGTTTATGACGGATGCAAGTAAGTGCAAACATTTGAGGCATAGTTATTTAGTTAACTCCTTCGATCGAAGTTCGAGCTGAGCGGGAATCGAGATTAGTCATGATCTTCTCAGTTCCTTCAACTTGTAGCTTGTCCTACTTGTTCCATAACCAGACAAGTTACAGAAAGGCATTTCTGGCCTCCGAAGCGGTAATTGGCACCAATTTCATATGTCTAGTCTACTTAAACAATCACGAATGAATGCACAGGTGTATATTTGATGATCTGGGTTACAGTTCTAGAAATCTGGCCTAGTGGACATACTTCGATTATGAACCCATCATATGGATGAAACAGACGATTGGTCATGCGTGCGGCTCGATGGCGCTACTGCATAGCGTTTTCAATCTGAATGATCAAAATATCATGCCGGGCTGAGCTGGATGCTCTTCGCCAACGGGCCATCGAGCTCGCTCCAGCCGAGAGGGCGGAGTTGCTGTACACTTCGTCTTTTCTGGAGAACGCGCCTATGGAGGCGGGTGTGTCTGGTTCCACGACGGCTCCGTCGCCGCGGGATGAGAGTCGTCATCATTCCGTAGCATTTGTACGAAAAGATGATAAGGTATGGGAGCTGAATAAGGATACGAATGCACCCTTGCCGCGAGGAAAGCTCGAAGATGAGGACTTATTAAGTGAGCGAGGACTGGCGATGACTGTGCAGGACTATCTACACGCCGAGCCGAGGGTGGCTATGATGAGATCAGTATCGTCGCCTGGCAAAAAGGAGGCTCAGTCAAGGATCGGATTAGAAGAGGTCAAGTGTATGTGGTATTCTATGTTCAGAGTAATGTTCTATATCAAAAGAAGAAACAATGAGATGTCCATCGGACGGGTCTTCGCATAGTCATCTATCGAATCGAGCAGAGAGCTCTATATAGTAAAGGAATTTTTTAGACAGGAGGCGAGACACAGATGGTTCAAGTTGACATGGCCGGTGAACGAGGGAGTAAAAGTCTCATGAGGAGATGTTTGAGAATTTCAACATGTTAGAAGGTGCGAATGTCCAACTTTGAGCTCGCGGTCAGACACATTTTGCCTTTTGCATTTCGCATCATGCAGCAGGCTTGCCGGTCGTAGCCAGGCGAGGTGAAGCGAGGTAAGGCGAGGGTTTGGTATATCGATAAAGGGTATCAAGTAGAACAGCACTGGACCGAGATATGTGCACATCAAGATGGATCAGTCTCACGCATTCATCCAAAGTATGATCGTAATCCTTCATAAACGGAGAAGATAAAGGCGGAGCTGGGCGCCGAACGCGCGCAGGTGATCCCGCACCCGCGATACATGCCCTTGATGCCCTGCTGCCTCCACACGGCCCGAGTGACATTCCAGAAGGTCTGCCGCTCCCCATTGGCCGGAAGGCGTGAGACGTCTTCCGTCTGCATGCGCGACTTGATCGTGTCGGCTGGGTAGAACAAAAAGTTATAGCTGATGCCTGCTGTGGCTCCAGCAGCCATCTGCTGCCAGACGGGTAGGGAGTCGGTCGAATGGGAATGAGACGAGCTGTATTTCCGGAAGAGGGACGAGACACCCTCATAGCCACCGAACCAGGCTGCGCTGCCTCCAGTCTCTCGGATGAGAGTTCCCAGCTGGCCGCGCCAGAATCCAATCAGTCCTTCTTGTCGGAAGACGGTTGCGATGAGCGCGGCGGGACCGGGGCCTTTGTGCCCCGACTCGACGAGGACTTGCATCTTGCACTTGATGAGTTCAATGGGCGTGAGTGCCAACGAGGTAACAGATCCCGAAGCAGCCCCGGCGGCCACAAGGACGTGGAAAGGCAATTGTTCCACTCCGGGATACAGTATAGCGCGCAGGGCATCTTGAATGAGGCGGTAGCTGAAGAACAGACAGCTGGTTTCTACGGCTGCCCCCATCATGGGGGCACTGATGCCACGGTACAGTCCCCCAAGGCCATGGGCCTGGAACGATTGGCGGAAACAATCTAGAGGACCGGTATATCGGAGAGGAAGGTGTGCGGGTTGAGATTGAAGGCGGACCTTGACGGTGTCAAAGGGATATTCGATCAGCTTGCCTGCCATACCAGCAGCCTAAGAGTCCGGTCAGCCTGTATCTACTATTCCAGGGGCGACGAAATAACTCACGGAACCAAACACGATATCCTTCATCGCCTCCAACCCCTGGTTGGGCGGAAGAGATGGGAGTTCCATCGGTTCATGGACGGGGATCGCATGCTCGGTCGCCGCCATCAAGGCTTCCAACAGTCACCCAAGTGTATCGGGCTATCGCAGGAGCATGATTCGAAAGGAGGAGGGAGGGGGACGGGGGACGGGGGAGTATTTCAGTTGAGCGATTTGTTCGGGCCTTTCGTGAAGTGAAGTGGGGGCATCAACGAAGCACCGAGGGGGGGGGCGGTGTAACGTGCGCGACAGGCGATTTGTTTAAGCTGGCGATGCCAAGCCCCGTAGAAGCGAAAAGACCTGAGGAAGTTGGGTGTTGGACGGAGAAAGACGAGAAATACACTTCGAGTGGAGTAGGAAAACCGCCCGAAGTTTCATTTTTTTCACTGTTAGCGTGCGCCAAGCCCGGTTATCTCGATCAGATAATCTGACGAAAATTTCATTTGGGCTCGTAAGGCGGCCAAGGCTTCATCTTTTTCCCTCTTGTCCCGTCCGAATTTCCCATTCCCCGCCTGTTTCACCTTGGCAATTTGTGTCAGAGCATCTTCCAGCACATTATGTCTACTGAGACTGCCACGACTCCGGCGACAGCGCCAGCGGCGGGTGCCTCCAAGGGCATGCGCAAGAACGGTCAGTCTCCGAGAGTCCGCGACTCCACTGTTCGTTCTCCCGACTGACCTGAAACAGGGAAAAACTGGCATGACTCCAGCAAGAAGCCCTTCCGCCCCAGTGCGGGCCTTACCTCGTACGCTAAGCGGGTAGAAGCTCGTAAGCACCAGGAGGCCATCAAGGAACGTGAACGCGAGATGAAGGAGGAGAGGGAGGCTGAGCGCCAGGTGAGTTTAAGTTTCTTGTCTAGCTTTATCGTTCTCATCATTACCTTACTGCATTACCACATTACTACGTTACTGCCAGATAGTCATTGCTAACACCCACCTCCCATAGGCCCATATTCAGCGCATCAAGGATCGCAGAGCCGCCAAGGAGGAAAAGGCTCGCTACGAGAAGATGGCAGAGAAGATGCACCAGAAACGCGTCGATCGTCTCAGGCGCCGCGAGAAGCGCAACAAGCTGCTCAACTCATGAGCTCAGTCTCGTCTCCCTGTCCACTGGGATCACACTGCATATACACGGCCTACGATCTCTGTCCGAGAGACGCGGTCGACAAAAGGGCTGGTCGTTGGCGTTTCTGGGCGTGGTTTACAAAAGATTCCATTCTATTGCGTGTCTAATGTTTGATATCAGCATGTAAATGTTACCCTAGCACATGTGTATCATGTCTCCTAGCATCTTCTATCTCGTTTCGCGTATACTGTAGAGTTTGGGATAAATACCGGAGCAGTATAAACACTGGAACAGAATAATCACCAAAATAGAAACCAGAATCGGACATCAAATGTCAGATGTCAAATGTCAAATGTCAAATGCCGATCAATCTCGCTGCAGATCGGCCTCTTGCACGGCTTGGCACGATGATATCTCGCCCTCCGCATCTCATCTCTCTCACCACCTTGTGCTTAGCAACCACCTAATTCCCAACTTGACTGGAAAATGTGATAACATGGACACCCATCTCAAGTCCCCGTTGCCTTTGTCGACCACTCGATCCTCCTCCGCCACTTTCCCGTTGATCCACGGTTCCCACGGTTCGCGACCCAATGACCCGATCTCCGACGAGCCGGAACGAGGCTCCCGCCGTCATGTCCGCCGTACGACCGAAGAGTCCGCACCGTCAGATACCCTGAACGAATCCACGAAGCGACTTTCTGCGCGACCGCTCGCCGACGGGTCCAAGTCATATCATCGACACAAGCATAGCAAGTCACGAGAGCTCCGTCTCCCGGGACCCATGAGTCATCTCGCGTCCTCCGCCAGTGCGCGCGGGCTACTGCCCACTCGGTCCGGCGGGAGGGAGAAGGATCACGAGGGCGATGACGGGCTGCTAAGACCCATCACTCGGGAGACTACGCGATCCCGATGGGGCTCCGACTCGACCAGTGGCAGCCGAAAGGGTAGTCTGCTGGATGTCCCCGGGCAGCATGAAGGGCTAGGTCCGATTCGACGACGGGAGATCCAGTCCATGGAGGACCTGGAGCATGTGAAGAATCGACGGAAGCAGGGTGAAGAGTAAGTCAATTGATTGCTATCATGCGAGAGCTATCAGCTGATAGTTTGATTCTCCAGGTATCTACGATCTGCCCTCTCCTCGATATCATCCTTAGCGACGGACATTACGCGTCGACTCGATTACACATACTACAACTTATTGGAGAAGATAACAGCCCTCAACTCAACAATCGGCTCGTTCCAAGACCTCTCTGAATCCGCGTCCACGCTTCTTAGCGATTTTGAGCGCGAGACTTCCGAGTTGGATCGGGAGGTTCGGAAACAGATCGATGATCTGAAGGGCTTCGAGCCGCAGATTCAAAAGGCCGACGCGTTGGAGGAGCGGATGAAGCGAGGGCGAAAGCGCGTGGAAGATCTTGGTAGTCGGCTGGATGCAGTTCGACGTGAGATTGATAGCTGGGAGCAACGGGAATCGGAGTGGCAGTCGCGCGTCAGTCGTCGACTACGCATCGTATCGGGCGTCATGGGCAGTGCATTCCTCGTGCTTGTGTTGGCCATTGTGCTTCAGAACTGGCCTGCAATCGGTGCCGGTGATGAAAGGTCTCCGTTACCGACGGAAGCAACCAACAAGTCCTCACTTGGCGCTTCATATCAGTCTGATATGTGGGAATCTGGCCTCGGAGTCAATGGACGCCACCCATCGAGTCTTGAAGACCGTCTACAGAGTCTCCAGCAGACCCCGACGAGTGTCACGGTCAGTGCGACTCGGGCTGGACCCGACGCAGTACCTACAGAGCACGATCCCTTCCGAGTGCTGGATGAGTTATGAGGCACTAAGCATTTGTATATTTTCAGTCTGGTCATGTCATGATACCCCTATCTGCAAAAGGCTTCGTATCGTCATTAGAGATTTTTCTTTTCCCAATCTAAGCGCCTTCGGCCTTTTTCTTCTTCTTATCCTCGATCAGCTCGATGTTCGCTTCCGGCACCTTGTCTCCATGCACCTCTAGCAACCACTCGCGAACGTCGTCACTGACATCTCCCTGCACGGTGATTTCCTCGGCGCCGGCGGGGGATCGAGTCATTGAAGACCCCGTAGCGAACTTCTTGCCCAGGTCCTTGGCAATTTTCTTATTCTCGAGTCCAAACACCTCCAAACCCATGATAACGGTGACGTGCTTGCGCTTGTTGCGTTCGACCCGCTTGATCAGAACCTTGGAGGCTGCTTTCTTCTCGGCATCCCGGGCCTCACTTTGAGCGGCCTTGGCTTCCTTCTTCGCGGCATCCTTCGCAGCGCGTTCCTGGGCAGAAACGGAGAGGGTGGACAGGTTAGCCGTCACGGCCTCTGGCACACGACAATGTCAGAAAAATAAATAATAATCCCAATTCTTCACGAGTGTGTCCGTACCTTCCGAGTAAAGTTCATTCCACAGATCTGAATGATTCTCCTTCAACCACTCTTCGCACTTTTTAGCGGTACCGCCGAACTCGCAGTACTCGGGGGGCAAAGTGCAAACTGTCGGAACAGATTGCGTTAGCACGACAAAACCTGAAAAGGCAAAAAGGCAAAATGCAAAGGCGAAAGGCGAGATAGAGGACCGGGGTACTCACCTCCGCAGTAGACGATGTGCCGGGCCTGGGGCTCGACCGAGCCAGAATCTACCTCCGCCATTGTTTCACTAAATGAAATTCCGGTCGAAGCTCGAAGCTCGCGCGGGGACGAGGGGCATTGACGCTAACCTCTTTTGGGGTAATGATGGTCACGTGGTGATAGTCCGTGATTTCCCGAACAGTTCGGAGTAGAAGTAGAAGTAGAAGTAGTATACATACTCGATCTACGTTCGGACCAGACGTTTGTGTACAGAACGGTCTTGGCATGGATGACTCGGTGAATGCCATCGTGGGGCCGAATTGAATATTCAACGTTATACGAGAGAAGGGTTTACGTAGACGTTGTAGTAGACCCGGAAGTCTTCAGAAAATCTTCACATATACGCGGCATCAACTCATCGGTTCAGATAAGAATACGAGATTACTCGGGATTACTTGACTGAGCAACGACCAAAAGCTGGAGTCGTTTCAATTGGCAGATTAAAAAAAAGGAGTGATAAGTAACAATCATTACCCATTGAGGGTTGAGGGGGTCTACAACGGGGATTCGGGGGCGTCTGGGGTTTTCGATAGATCCCCAGTCTTCGCCAAATACCCCGCTCGCGATGGCGTAAGATGACAACAACATTGACTGGGATCGTTATTAACTTCATGGTATCTGACGGGGATCATTTGTCAATGGAGCCATGCAGCAGTGTCTCTGCGGCACCGTTGAAGGTGCATTGTACATCTGTCAAAGTACCAGAGCGATAGGGAAGGAAGAGGCGGGGTCCATGATTACGCCAATTGGTGCCCGGTTGACCATGAGCGTTGAGGTCCGATAAGATAGCCAGGGGAAGATCCATGTCTGCATACTGTATGTCTCTCTCTTCTCTCACAACCCACTTGCCCCGGATGATTCAAGATGATGTACCTTGAGATGACTTCCCATCTCGCATCAGCCTTCAGAAATGTCGTGCTGTCGAGTATATATCGGAATGGCCAATGAGGACGAGGATACCACCTGTCAGGGGAGCCCGTGGGGACCGTGGGGCTCCTGGCGTCAATTTTGGATGTGCACATCATCCACGATTGACATGTCTCGGGAGGGAGGAAAAGACGAATGGGGCGGAGGAGGGGCAAAGGAGCCCAAACCCAGAAAATCCCAAGTCGACAAGGCCCGAACGTCCGTGGCTCGGCGACATGCAGCAAAGGGACGCGATCACTGGTCCGAAAAGTGGTCGATGGGAGGGTTCTAGTCGAGGCCAATCAAGACTTGGACGGATCTCTCGGTGAACACGATGAAATACATGCAAGCGCACGGACAAATTGACTTCTTCCCTGGTCCTTTTGACCATCCATCTCGGTCTGGAGTGTCTGCAGTGTTGCAGTGTCTGCACGAAACTAGGTTCACCTTTCGCATTCTCCGTGAGTGGTCAGAGCCCAGCGCCGCCGTCCAGGACTTTTACTCGACTTCTTATCTCGAATATGAAAACGGCGAGTACGGCAAGACAGCACAGCACAGGACCGTGCAACATTTGAAGTTAATCGTGGATTCTCGTATCTTAAAGAGTCAAACATCAGACATCCAGATAACTATCCACTATCCACGATCCGGTTTCCTTCATTATCCCAATGCTCCTCCCCACGCACTTCCGATACCCCATGGTGAAGTCACAGAAGTCGTGCAACCACCCAGCTCATCAAGATGTGCGACCGAGATAGCGAGAGAGCTCCAGCTCGAGCTCGAGGGGGGGGTTCAGACCCTCGGTCAGGTATTTGTCTATATTAATGTCCATGTTAGCGCATCCAGAGTGGACAGTTTGAAAACGTTAGAAGCTCCACTTGGGATCTACTCGTACGCACGACCTGCTTTAGTGAGTGGAGAAAGTATTATCGTTCGGTCTAGAGCAGATTGTAGAGCATCGGCCTGGATATGGTAAATTTAAAAATGAGAAGGTGAAACCTTGGAAAGATAGACGAACTCGGTGGCAATGAACATTATCAATGTGTCACCCGCAACTCCGGCTTCTTCTTCCCTTTTTCTTTTTTTCCCTCCACAATTTCAATATTTCACTCCAGACCCGCTCTCTCCGTCCCCGCATATAATTCCATTCTATTCCTTCCACTCTCCTTCCTCGACTCTTCTCTTCTACTCTTCTACTATTCCTTTTTCTCTTCCTTTTCTTCCTTTTCTCCTTTTCTCCCTCTTTTTCTTCCTAGTAATGGCCCCCTGCTTCCTCTGGATTCTTATCTATCGGGAATAATGGCCGCCGTACTGGTCCCCCGTGAACGGCAGTCATTGTCCCCGGATCCTCTACGCTCACCTACTGCTCAGCGCTACTTTCTTAATGATCACCTCCCCATCAAGTCTGAGCCCATGCAAAATGCCTATCCGGCCCGGGACTGTCCCAGCCCCGTCGCCTCTACTTTCTCCTCCCTTCCGCCGTCTCCCAGCTTCACCCCGACCGGCCAAATTCTTCCTTACACCCCAACCAACATCAGCGACTTGTCACTCGATGACAACCTAATTTTGCCTTCGTACGAGGCGAAGCCCGGGCCCCGTGCGAGGCCCAAGGAATCTGATGTAATGAGCGATGCGTCCGGCGGCTCCGCTCGTCCACCCCGGTCCCGTCAAGCCCCGGCCGCCGATGACACCTCGGTTGAGGAGGAGCCATCCCGACACGTCGACTATCTCTCTCATGAATGGCGCGAGGAGGATATTTGGGCATCTTGGCGCTATGTCACCACCCGTAAGAACGACTACAGCAACGGAGTGCGCCTCGAGAATGCCTCCTGGCGAACGTGGGCAAAGGCGAAGCACAATCTCGGGACCATCTCTCCCGAAACCTTGAACTGGTGAGGGACTCACTCCGCATCGTCTCGTCTCGCTGAGAGTATGACTAACGGTTCGCACAGGCTAAAGGACTACGATGTAACATGGCTCTATGGTCCCCTCAAGACGTCGAGCTTGGCCGAGATCACGGCGTCGGATGTATCGCCGCCGCCCAGCCGCCTCGAAACTCCCAATTCCTACATGGACCCAAAACCAATCCTGAAAAAGAAAACCGCATCAGAGACCATGCTTCAGCGGTCGCTGTCTCAGCACACGCTTCTCCAACATGCAGGGGCCATCCTCAAAGCGCAGGAGGCTGTGAATGGCTGGGTGCGACCTCCCTTGGTCAGGTCCAACACCGATCTGGACCATATCCACCATCGGAGGGGAAGCTCGACCTACTCGATGGGTGACACCTTGACGACCCCCTCCTCATCGGGGCTGACATCGCCCAGTGAGCGGCGCCACATCCACTTCAACGACAAGGTGGAGCAGTGCATCGCCGTGGATGTCAAAGAGGGCGACGAAGATGACTGGCCATTCACCTTTGACGATGAGAGTTCATCTGACGACGGCTTATTCATGATGCGACACATTACGGGCAAACCGTCCCTTAGCATGCGAAGCACCCCGCGCAATAGCTTCAGCAGCGACAGTAAAACCATCGCTCCTCTCCCATCCACCACCCTGAAATACCGGGGTGACACTCCCGAGCCCAAGGGCAGGTACATCCTCGATCGATGGTCCGCCCTCCCGTGCTCCTCCTCGTTGTCTCCCACTCCGTCCGTGGAGACTATCCGACCACCGTCGCAATCTGCCAACTTCCTCCTTGGCGAGGATGATGAAGATCCCAGTTTGGATTTCACCGGTCAATACATGCCTCGAGACCGAGGCTGGTTCATTCCGGAAGATCGGGACGAGCTTCGCGACCGGCCACCGCAACTAAACGACTCGGGTATGTTTATGCCGTACAGAGCGGGCGAAGGGGAACCGGAAGCGGCCAGCAGTGGCCTGTTAGGACGAGTGGTCGACACCGTCAACACAGCGCGAGACATCGCCCACGTTATCTGGAATGTGGGTTGGCGACGATGACAACTCTCTGCTTCCTTTTCCCGGTGATCGAACCTGGGCAGGTTTCCCAGTCTGTGATCTTCATTTGCATCCCTGGAGTTGAAACGGTGACATCCCTGTATAAATTTTTTGGAGGCTAGGCAAACGACTGGACCTCATGTTTTACGTATGACGAATGTATTCAAGCTAATAGTTACTCGAATACTTGAGAAACTTGAAAATGAAACAAAAACAGTAAAAGAGAAGAAAAAAGAAAGAGAAAAAGAAAGGAAAAAGGAAAATCGAATCGAATTCGAACTAAAATCGAGTCCCAACTTTTGCCCCACAGCACGTTGACCCCTGATGCGCCTTTACCTCCGTCTCCACGGTTCTTGTTTCCTTTCCCCCCTCCAGCAATTTGGGCATGGAGACCGTCAACGTCGCCGAATTGGTGGATCGTCTGGGTAGCGATGAAGATGCGGTCCGCAAAATGGCCGTCTTCAAGCTTCAGGGCAACATTGGCGACCCATCCTTTGCGGAGCTCTTTATTTCCGAGGGCGGTTTGACTCGCCTGCGATATCTTACATTGCACGCCAGTGGCAATACTCTGGCCTATAGCCTCACCAGTTTCGCTCGTCTTCTCGACGTCGACAAAGGATGGGAGTGCGTGGATCAGGAATTGGTCGAACGAGTAAGTACTCCCCCCGACTCTGCCAATAGATGTGTGCGCATATATCTCTCTGTTTGCCTGCTAATCACCATTTTTCCTATTGCTTGTTAGATTGTCGAACTGATCGTTACCCACCCTCTTGTCAATATTCTCCGCGGCGCCATGTCGATTCTGGTGTCCGTTGTGTCCCACCCGGTTGGCGGCACTGGCTCGGAGCAGCCCGATATGATGTTCGGCTTCCGAGCACTGAAGCCGGCGATTGCCATTTATCCTCAGTTCTTGGAGATGCTCGTGAGCCGGCTGTCCTCTGCAGACCATGCTCTGTGTGCCAATGCGCTCCAGCTGATCAATTCGCTCATGCGTGACTCCATTACACACGACTCGGAGGCGGAATGGCCCAAGTTCATCCAGAAGCTGCAGGATCTGGGAGTGATTCGAGCAGTTTACGTGCTCATGCAGGACTCTGCTCTTCAAGACTTGGCCCACCCGCTTCTCGAGTTCCAGTCTCTGACCAAGGTGCTCCTTCGAAGATGGAGAGAGATTTCCCTGAACCCGGAGAAGCCTGAGAACCGAAGAGCCCTGAAGGGAATCTACCTGGCCAGCACCCTCAAGGGCTCTGACGAGAGCTCGGAGAAGGTAAATAAAAAGGAAAACGGCGACGATTCGCGGCATTCGAAGCGACACCACCCCGAGAAATGGCGACGATTGGGATTCGAATCGGAGAGTCCGGCTGCAGAGTTCCACGAGGTGGGCTTCCTGGGGATGATGGATTTGGCGGATTATGTCCGCAGTCACCAGGATGAGTTCCAGAAGATGCTCCTCGAACAGTCTAGCAAACCAGCACGACAGCGGTGTCCAATTGCCCAGGCGTCACTGGCAGTAACGTCCATTCTGTACGAGCATTTCGAGGTGGACAAGACCGAGATGGATGATTCCAAGATCTACATGCTTTTGGAGTCCCGCTCCAGTCTCGATAAGCTGTTCAGACCTCTACTCCTTCACTGGACTCGGTTGCACGTGGCGGGACTGCAGGCCTTTTTCCGCCTTTGGAAGGCGACTGCTGCCGAGATGGAGGATCTGGACAAGATCGTGGAGCTGGTTCGCATCCTCGTCGAATCCGTTGTGGGTGGTGCTTCCCGGACGAAGGATGTCCAGGACGTGGAAGAAGACCTGGCCAACTTTGAATATCGCCGGTTGCGCGAGCTACAGATGGAGCTTCTAGAGCTCACCTACGAGGATGCCTGGGGGCAGCACTTGCAACAGGTGCGCGAAGAACTGCACCACGAGGCACTTCAGTTTGTCAAAGAGCAGCGAATTCGATGCTTGCTTCAGGGTGCCTGGTTTTCACTCGAGTCGAACTCCAAGAACGATCAAGGACCAAGTAGGTCCTCGAGCTCGTATCAATACGTTCAATTGTCACATAACCGACGGTATCTGCATTTTGGCGAGTTTAGTTCGATCAGTGATCGAGCTCCCGAGCTAGATGCCCTGCCGGACAAGAGTGAGAGCCTTTTGTCACGTTTCCTCGATCTCACATGCTAAGATTTGCTTCACAGTCGATCTTTCCATCGTCTCCTCGGTGGTTTCTAATGTATCAACGAACCCCGATCACTCGTCATCTTCCACCGTGAAGACCGCGCCTCGTCAAGTATCTACAAAGATCACCATCCACGGATACGCGCCATCCCCAGGTTCGGCGCATGGCAAGAATCACACTCGAAGCGGCAGCCGATCCACCCAAAAAGAAGTGGTTCTGCTCACTCTCCGGCCTGCATCCCATAGCGTGGCCTCGGAGTGGCTGGATGGATTGCTCATGCTTCTTAACCAGCAACCCATCACCGCAGAGACGACCAAGCTGACTGACCTGGTCAGCAACTACGGACTGAAGATCCGTCTTCTTAATGTCCGCTTTGACGATGCCACGTTCGCGGGCGAGACACCAGGGGTGCCCTCGCGAAACGGGTTGGATGAGGATTACTATTATGATGTGTTTGGTGGCGCATAAAGGGCTTTAACGTTTATTGTCTATTATTTTGTATTGGAAGTCGATATACCCAGTCAGGCCGGACATGTAATTACTATATACGCCAATTGCACTTTTCTTGTACAAGCAGGGACTGGAGACCATGATAGCAATAGTGACGTATGGTTGTAATTATATCCTGATGAGAATACATAGCCTATACCTCGAGTGTCAAGCGTAGATTAATCGACGCGGTGGATCGCCGCTTGGCGTCATAAGCTTATCGGACGCGCATTTCCATCTTCGTCTCCGCGGCTCCCATCATGGATGGTCGTCCCCCCAAGCGACAGCGCAGGTCCGTCTCGAATGCTCCAGAGCAATCCGAAAAATCGGTCGCATCCAGACACACTGTCATTCCGTCACGTTCCAAACCACGAGCGCGTTCCGGCCAAGCTCCCTCACCCCGAATCTCCTCCCTCTCCCCTAAAAAGCCCGGATCCTCGCCGAATACAAAGCAACCTAAATCATTACATAGCTTCTTTCAACCTGCGACGGAGGGACAGCGATGGTCCTCACACAAGTTCGAGCCCAAACGGTCACTCGCCACGGTTTCGGAGGCAACCCTTGATGCGGACGTGATTGAGGACGACTATGACTCCTACGACGAGATATTTACACAGCACCTGAATAGTGTGAAGGCCGGCGCTGCTGTTGACACGAAAGGCAAACATGAACCCAGTCAAGCACGACGACCAGCGTCGAAACCGAGCTCAAGGCCGAAAAAACAACCCACCAAACGCTTTCTCATGCCCACCAGCTCGAATGGTAGCACGCGCTCACAGTCTCCAGCTCAATCCTCGGTGGAAGCAGACAGACGTCCTTGGGCACAGCGGTTCGCTCCCTCGAATCTAGAGGAGCTCGCCGTTCACAAGAGGAAGGTCTCTGATGTACAGAACTGGCTGGAAAATGCCTTTTCTGGGAGACGTAGGGAGGTGAGTGAACCTTTCACTATTTTCCGATTCTTTTACTAACAGAAATAGAGACTGCTCGTCCTCCGAGGCCCTGCGGGTTCTGGGAAGACTACAACGGTCACCCTTCTATCCGAAGCGGCCGGGTTTGATATTATCGAATGGAGGAATCCAGCTGTCTCCGAGTTTACTGCGCGCGACTACGTCTCTGTCAGTGCTCAATTTGAAGAGTTTCTCGGACGAGGCGATCGCTTCGGAGGGCTTGACCTGGAGGATTCCTCCGAATCGAAGAGCGGCCGCAATGCACATTCTGGCAATCGGCGCGTCCTTCTCATTGAAGAGTTTCCAACTGTGCTCAGCCGAGCGTCGTCGAGTCTAACAGCCTTCCGAGCTTCTTTACAACGCTATCTCGCGGCGGCGGATGACGGGGGCGACTGGCATCCGCCAATTGTTATGATCGTCTCAGAGACGTTGCTGAGCTCGGCGTCGTCTATCCTGGACAACTTGACGGTGCATCGATTGCTCGGGCCCACTCTGTATAACCACCCGAATACAACGATTCTCGACTTCAATAGCATTGCACCGACTTTTATGCAGAAAGCCCTAAGGTCGATCCTAGACAAGGAGGCACGGGCTTCCCAGCGTAGCCGAATCCCCGGTCCAGCAGTTATCGAGCGGGTCTCTGAGATTGGAGACATTCGCAGTGCAGTCTCATCCTTAGAGTTTCTCTGTTTGAAAGGCGACCAGACAGGGAACTGGGGCAGCAGTGTGACAAAAAGCAAAAGGTCGCGCGGAGACACGGCTTTGACATCGATGGAAGAAGAGTCGCTCAAGTTGATTTCACAGAGAGAGGCTAGTCTGGGAATGTTCCATGCTGTGGGCAAGATTGTCTACAACAAACGCCTGGACCCGAGTCTCATGCCCAAGGATGCCACAATACCTCCATCACCGCCCGATTATCTCGCCTCTCATCGTCGGCCCAAGGTTTCGCAAGTCGGCGTCAATGACCTAATTGATGAGACGGGCACCGATGTCTCCACTTTTATATGCGCCCTTCACGAAAACTACCCACCGTCTTGTGACGGAGATGACTTCACCGATAACCTCAATGCATGCATTGAGGCGCTATCCGACAGCGATATCCTCGGTGCCGACCGCAGGCCTGCACATGGCACGCGGGCAGGCATTGGGATCGGAGCGAATCTTTTGAATGCCGGCGTTGATATGCTGCGACAAGATGAAATCAGTTTTCAGGTGGCGGCGCGCGGGCTTCTATTCGCTCTTCCATGCCCTGTCAACCGGAAACTACCTCCTATGAATGGGCGAGGTCGTGGCAATGCCCACAAGATGCTTTATCCTTCCTCGTTGCGACTGTGGAGGAAGACCGAAGAGATCGAAGGGCTTTTGGATTCGTGGATGAAGCACATGCTCGACCCCAGCAATCCCAGTCTAACTTCACACAGAATGAGTGGCAATTCCGAATCTGTAGGTGTCAAGTCCTGGAAGAGTCTCCGGGTCGGTCACTACGCGTCGAATATGGACAATCCATCGACGACCATGATGTCGCGCCATGACGCACTCCTCCATCAGCTTCCCTACATGACACAGATACGGCATGACGATGGGCAATTGAGTCAGATCACCGGTATTCGAGGTAGTCGTCTGGATGAGGTTGAAGAGGACGATCTGGCACCGTTACAGACTCATCCCAACCCGGGCAGCAACGCATTTGGTCCTCCGCAAGTGGAGGAAGAGAAGTTTATTCTCAGTGACGATGACATTGTAGATGACTGAATGTATTTGAAACACTATGTACATATAAAATGTATTGAATTTGTCGATGTTCAAACCAGGAATGTAAATGTTGCTCCGAATCTCCAACGCGAAAGCGGAGTCGGAGTCGCCCGCTCATGTCACCTTCTTCAACTGCCAACTACCAACTTGCAACTTCACCACGTCACTCTTTTGGGCTTTGCCCGCATACTGAATTATTTATACTGGAACGGAGGAAAGTCGAGAAAAGAACGGGATTGTTGATCAACGCGCGACGCAGTCAAAGAGGAGGGTCCGCGAGTCCGTCACGTCGACCACCGCAATGATCAACGACAGCGACGCCTCGCAACGAAAAGCGAATGCCTATGAGCTTAAGATTCCCTCAAATAACCTTGGTGGTACCACGCTCCGTGTGTCGCCACCTTCCCCCGAGCTGAAGGAGAAGGATGCGCCTGGCTTGATCGCTGCGGCCGCGCATGCGGCAATTCCGACATGGGCCAACACGGTGCTGATGGTGTCGCTCATCTTTGGCGGGTGCTGTGCGAATGCAAGTATATACGAATGAGGCCTGGAAGTAAGCTGCTGACATTTACGGTTCCAGGTATTTGCTCTCGAAGCTATCATAAAGTGAGTCGAGTTCTAATTGTTTTGGTATTTCCTAAGCTAACACATACCCTTTCAGAGAACAGCCTACAGCTGGTAAGAACTATCCGGATTGGAACGTCGCAGACAACCTAATTGGATGCAACTCAGGTCCTTTAATCACCTTCGCCCAGTTCGTCTTGTGTGCCCTCTTTACCCTCCCGCATTTCCTGTCCTTTTCAGCAGGACCTCGAGCCCTATTTCTCAGCCCCCGCGCGATTCCCCTACGATCATGGCTGATCTACACCTCGTTCTTTGTCACAGTCAACATGTTGAACAATTGGGCATTTGCATATAAGATTTCCGTGCCACTTCACATCATTGTACGATCCGGTGGCCCGGTAGCATCTATGATTGTTGGGTGCATTTTCAATGGAAAACGTTATTCTCGGGGCCAGATTCTTGCCGTGGCCATGTTGACCATGGGCGTGGTCGCCGCTGCGTTAGCCGATGCGCAAGCCAAGGGCAAGTCGATAGAGATTGGATCAGAGGACACGGCTATGATGACCACTGCCACGGGCTTTACCATTCTCACCTTGGCTATGGTCTTGTCTGCTTTTCAGGGGATTTACGCAGACCGGTTATACGCGACCTATGGCCGGGATCATTGGAAGGAGGCGCTATTCTATTCCCACACCCTTTCTCTCCCTCTATTCTTGACCAGCTACCCGCAGCTGTCCTCACAATGGCGAGTGGTATCATCGACGCCATCGCTTCTCTCGACATTCCCTCAGACGCGCGAGTCAGCCGTCTCCTCTACGATGGGCAACACGGCCCTCTCTGTTTTGACGACAGTTCAGAAACACGCACCGGTTCAATCGGCGCTCGAGCGGCTTCCGGTCCAGGTGGCATTCCTGATCATGAATGCTCTGACGCAGTACCTTTGCATTCGGGGCGTCCATCTGTTATCCGCTAAATCCTCATCCCTGACAGTGACGGTTGTCTTGAACATTCGCAAGCTGGTTTCCCTCCTATTGTCCATCTACCTGTTCGGCAATCATTTAGGGTCCGGTGTTCTCGTCGGTGCAGTGTTGGTCTTTGTCGGCGGCGGTCTATACGGATTCGAAGGTGCACGACTTCGAAAGGTAGCTACGAAGAAGGCGTAAACATCTTTGCATATATCGAGCATTTAACTTGTCATTCGCATCTTTCATAGAGCTAAATATACGAAGAATCATTCAAAAGCTCAGAAAGAGTATATCACGCATGTGCAGGCCTCCGGTAATTGTACATTCAAGAATCCCACATTTCGAATAGTCAGACAGAAACAAGAATACAGGGGGTCGATAAGTCCAACGCTGGCATCTATAACACCTCGCCCACGATCTTCGCGGCCTCTTTGTAGGTCTCTAGCAGTCGTTCGCACTTCTCGCGCTCGGCCTTGATGCCGTCATCTTCGTAAAGCAGCTCGCCAAAGAGTTCCTCTTTATAGAGTTCGCTAACAAGTCTATTCTGCACGACGTCTTTGCTGTGGTTGACCAACAAGTGCATGATGGTCTTGGGGACCTGGTCGGCAATGGTCTCGCGCACGATATTGAAGTAGGAAGAGATGAGTCGGCGGATCAGCTCGGTCTCGAGCATCTCCCGGTCGGTCAGGGTGGGCTCCGCATTCTCATTGGGCTGGGGAAGAGGTTAGTAGTTGAGGCGATGACGGAGAATGGCAGGGCTATATCACTCACAAAAACGGACGTGTCATTCCCGTATTCCATAGGAGTCGGGTATTCCTCGGTGGGCATGACGGGCGACCGGATTTCGGCGCGGCGAATGCTCTGGCTGATGCTGGGCTCACTCGCGTGAGCTGCTCGGTTCGCGACTGCAGACTGCGGCCCCGGGTTCTGAATGCCGCCGTCTTTACCGAAGAAGTAATTCAAGAATGAATCGCGCGTAGCGGGAGTGTTACCGAAGCCAGCCGGATTGTTCCCACTGCCGTTCAGGGTCGCAGCAATTCCATTCTCCGCGTTGCGACCGACGTTGGGCGACATGCTTCGAGCGCCCTTGGCAGACTGGCTTCGAAGGGGGAGGTTCTGGGACTTGTCATTTTGTGCTTCCTCGTCCTCTGGCGTGCCAGATGTTCCGTTGGCCGCGCCAAGCTCCTTCATCCGGCGCTTCTCGCGCTTTCTCTTCTCCTCTGCCAAAATGGCCTTGCGCTCTTCCTCTTGTCGGTTCTGGATGATCGATTGCATAGCAGAAGCGGCACCGGGGAAGTTGGGGTGGTTGGTGTTAATATACGCTCTTTGAATGGAAATCAGAGACTCCACATAGCTCGAGCAAGGGCCCAGACGCTCACGGAGAAGATCAGAAACCACCTCGATGAGCTTACCCTGGAGACGAGGGAATCGTAGGAGTTCCTGCGAGCCGCAGGTGTGACAGATCTTGATAAGCTCCTCATAAACAAGCTCCACACACCGCTGGGAAGGAGACTCCAACAGTTTAATCTGCGGTTTGACCAGCAAATCAAAAGCCAACTCCGGTACGAAGAGGCTGGGCCGGGGACCGGTGGAGTTACGAATGGCTGTCCGGATATCGGAGACGGTCAGGTTGTGCGTGGGATCAATGGTTTCCAGGGAGTTGCCGAAAACCTCATTGAAGATGTAGTAGATTCTGGCACCACCGCAGAGCTCCTTGGTCGAGATTTCCGAAGATGTACCGTCAATTGACGCAATAAAGGATGAGGCGAAGCGGGTCATCAGCTGTAAAATCAAGGATCCGCGGTGCTCCTTTCCACTGAACTGCTTGTTGCCGTAGCTTGCCAGTTCCTGCTGGGTCTGACCCATCAGCGTGTTCAGGCGAGCCTTGATATCCGGGAGCCGGTCTCGAATGTGGGCCATCAGAGTCGAGTTCAACGTCTTGGCCAGGAAATGTGTTCCACATCGGTTGGCCATGTTTCGATAGGCGGGGTGATGGCGGAAGAAGTCAGACTCGGCTCGCAGGGCCTCCGCCAGCTCCTTGCCCGACTGGATGTCTTGCTGGGACCGGTTGACCACACCGATGAAGCCCAGCTTCAGGGGATACACACGACCGGACAGAATGTCCATAGCATTGGTGCCATGATCCATAAGGTCCAGTTTGGACAGGACACCGATCGTCCTCCTACCCATGGGGTCCACTTGCCGTGCGAGCTTCAGCGCTTCCGAGTTGACTAGGTCCACGTTGGCCGGAGAGACCGCCAGAATTATGCTGTTTGGCTTCGCAATGTATTCAAGAATAAGAGTGCGGGTTTGTTTCTCAATGTCGGAGGGTTGGTCGCCAATCGGCACCTTGGTGAGACCGGGAAGGTCCACCAGTGTCAGGTTGAGGACATGAGGAGAGAAGATTTTCAAGTTGATGGGCTGCCTGTTGATGCCCTTGTTGCTTCCTGCAATCCGCGCCGTTTCGGCCTCGATCTCTTGCTTCACCTGGGCGAAATTCTCGAATTTGCGGCCGGGCTGGTGGTGGAATTCGGCCCATTCGTGCTGGCCGGCCACGCTGGCCGCCGTGTGCGGCACGTGGACTTCGTCATTTTCCGGTCTATCGTCGCGCTCGCTGGGGATATTGATGAGCTGTAGAATCAACGGACGTCGCGTGACGATGCCGCTGCCGCGTGGTAAGAAATCTCGCCCGACAATGTTCTCCAAGACCGACGACTTGCCGGACGATTGAGAGCCGACGACGACCTAAGGCTATTAGTACACAATGGTCCGGTCCGAGATAATCGATGTCACTCACAATCTGAGGCAAGTCGAGAGAGTCGTTTCCAATGGTGTTGAAGACCAGGTCCTGGAGTTTATTCACAGTGACCAGGAGATCCTCGCCTAACGACGCCATAGTGAAATGGAGAGCAAGTCCTAGGGACGCAGACGAGCGCAGTGGAATTGAAGATCGGCAGGATAAGACTGCCCTCGGAGTTGGCAAACGAAGATCCCTCGCAGGGCCAGACGGAGGTTGATCTCAGAGCACTTGTTTATGGCGCTTTTATGAGGCACGTGATGCGGGCCACATTACATAAGACTTCATGACGTCCTCCAGTCCAAGTATGTGCATAGTTACGCAGACATGAAAACAGTAATTGATAACTCTAGATTGACGAGAGAGAAAAGTAGTTTGGTACCTTATAATGCTATCTCTAAAAATAAGAAATGAATGGTAAGTCCACAGATCCCCCTCGAGAGTATTGATCCATTCGACCGACCCGGTCTCGGCGTCACTGGCCGTACAAGTATAACTAGTACCGAGAAATGCAGCAAGTGGCTGCGCCTAAGAGACCGAAATATATAAAGATACCATAATCAGCTTCACAAGAGAGCTGGGACCATGTCTATCGTCCTATTCAGTGGCGCTCGGTTAACTGCTGAGAAAGCACACTTCCTCGTCGAACCGCTTCATGCACAATTCCAGGGAAGATATTGTGCTTCGGTAAACCACCTGCTCCCATGGCATTACTCTTCCTAAGAGACGAGGACAGCTCGGGCGCGGACGCCATCTGGGCTGTATTCCTGAATCAGGACAAAGGCCGTTGGCAGTACTTGCCATCAAAGGGCTTTGACCTGGCTCATAAGATCCCGGTGGCTATGAGTTGGCAGTTTCCGAAGCTAAAATACCCTGAATGAGCGACTGCAAATTTATAGTAGAGCAGCTGGGGGTGGCATTAAACACTGGACATACCTTAATTCTCGGATGGGGCCCCAGTCTTCACAGAAGCTTTGTGAAGCAAGCCAGGGGCCAAGATATTTCTTTCTTCGGCGCTGGCACCTTCGGAATATCGTTCGATTCTAATCATAGAATGTTTAGCATTTGATTCTCCACAGATTCTTCGTGTCATGACTCACAGTGACAATTCCGCCATAAGAGTCTCGTGCCTGAACGCTTCGCGGATATCGGGAACATTGCTCTTCGCGACGTTATTGCCAGCCACCCCGGGGGCGCCGCAGTTCGAGCCCAGCCATCTCTGCTTCAAGGATAGCTCGAATCCGCTCTGCTCGACTGAATTTTTCGCCAGTTCACACATGTCGACGGCACTGAACTTGTAGATCTGTGCAGCCACCGAATACTCCTCAATGAGAGGCTCCTTTGTGAAAGCGAACTGCAGCGGGTCGTCGGTGGACAAGGAGACATTCAACCCACGTCTGAAGAAGCTGGCAAAAGGGTTCTTGTCGTATGTGAGGAATAAGGCGTTATTACTAAGTGGCGACATGGCAATGCCGATCTGGTTCAGGTAGTAGAGGTACTGCAGCAGAGGCACCTTGCGCAGCAAGATGCCGTGACTGATGCTATGGCAGCAGAGGAAGCCCACGGCCAGGTGGTCCGGATCACCGGCTTCACCGCAATGTGGACGCAGGACAAAGGTGTTGAATCCGCGACGTTGACGCCACTGGTTGAGAGAGGCGATGTTGGCAAACATGAAGTAGAGCCAGTAACTATAAGGCGGGTTCTGCTTGGTATTCCATTCCCGCGGGATCGGATACTTCCGATACAGTCGACGCTCGGTCTTGCTCTCGTCATCCACACTGTCGAATCCGACTACGCGTTGCAGGAAGATATGGAGCTTGGGATGGCTCGAGGGATCTTTGGTCACTTCAAACAAAGGCTGAAAGACGTTTGTGACAACTTGTTCAAAGTCTTCCATCATCCCGCTCGACTTATATACGTCGTACAGACGCGGTACTTGAATCAGCCAGCGGACATTGGGGGAGAACAACTTATTGTCCACCACCCAGGCGGCCAGCTTATCCCATTCCTGGATAGATCGCCCGTAGATCGAGATCCGCCACTCGGCCATCTGGTACTTGCTGGATTCCAGGTCGGAGATCACTTCCTTTGTGATCTCAGCGAGATAACGACCTTTGATGTAGTTGTCCGTCTTCAAGAAAATCTCACGGAGTCGGGACTCTCCCACCGGGTTGTACTTGAGGTTGAATTTGTCGAACCGGTGGAAAGAATCGGTGTGCGCATGCATATCCAGGGTATCAATGCTGAGGTCATAGGCTGTCAGGTTGATACTTTCAAAGACCTCCCTCAGAGTGAGATGCTTTCCGTCTCGAAATAGGACCACCTCGTCTGGTGACTTTCTCATCTTGCTTTTGATGAAACGAAGCAGATGCTTCTGGTTCATGCAGGCTGAATGGTGAACGTGGGTGTCCACTTTGCGCACGTTGTAGAAATCTCGATGCGGGACTTTCTTGCTGTCTGCGATCTCCTGGTATTCATTCAGCAGCGCATACAGCTGGAACTTGCCCTCTAAATAGGACAGGCGCTTAAAAGCAAAGCTTTTGGCGGGGCCATCCGTCGAAACGTCTACCACGGCGTCCAAATCCATATAAAAGTCACGTAACGAGGGGATATCAACTAACGGCTCTTGTCGGTCCGCAGCGGACTCCGACTCGTACACCTGATACACACTGCTGTGATCCAATCGGTAGGTGTACGAAGACTCGCCGGGGATTGTCACGTCAGCCATGTCAAAATCCTCGCCAATATTCTCCCCCATCTTGCGTCTCTTCTCCACCACAACGTCGGACGGGCCCCCGACGTTCCCGGGGTGGTATTCCTTGCCCTCGTCCCAAGCTGGCTCAGGAGGAGGAGGGTAAAGTTCCCAGCCAGCTTGATCCCGCGGGTCGTCGCCAGGCCGTTGAAGTGACAGTGCCATGTACTTTGACCGTCGATCCAAAAGACCCTTGATCTTGCGGTAGACGGCCTTCAACTCGGACGTCACAGCATCGTCACCCGGCGCAAACCCGGCCCCTTGCGACATGCCAATCCCCTGGCCAGTACCTTGAAGACTCTCGGCCCCCGGCAAATATGACCCTTGGTTAGTCTGCGCAGCTTGCGCAGCTCCCGAGGACACGGCGTGGTTTCGTGCCGTGTGATCGGCTAGGTGGCTGTCCTCGACGTCGTGCATCCCATCGGCCGCATGATAAGACGACGGTCCCAGATTCCATTCCGGTTCTGCAGTCATGGAACCTTTCTGGGCTGCCTGGTTCTTGTGTTGAGGGCTGAAGTCCAAGGCGGTCCTCGCTCTTTCCTCGTGAGAATCGGCAGCTGAACGCGCTGTGGGCACCGGACTGGCAGGCACGGTATTGTCACCGCTCTTCGTAGACAGCTGATGGTGCTGATAGAAGAGTTTGGCCTCGGCGTGACTCATAGACTTCTCGTAGGCATAATCGTAGGTGGGCGTCTTCAGCTGTTGATCGCGGGCCAAGATGTCGGCGGATTCCGTTGAGTCCGGGTCTTCTTCATTAACAAGGGAACTCGTCGAGCTATCGTCGGAGTGCAAGAATTGGGCGGATTCATCGTTGGATGTGCTGGCATTGGGATCAAGACCGAGCTTGTCTGACTCGGAAGACCCCATGACTCTGTTTTGTTGCTTTGCGCAGTTTGTGTGTCGGGAAAAGGGAGGAGAAATAGGGTTAAAGGGAGGACGAGCGTAGAGAAGACAGGACTATTGGTCCATGATAAAGAGAGGACAAGGGAGGAAGTGATCCCTACATATAATTTTCTGCCCCTTGTGATCCACCGGTGAGAGATTCAAATATAGGTGGAACCAATGAGTGATAACTTGAGTTGAGTAACTACTTGCAGTAAATAAATTGTACAGCTCACATTGTACCCAGGTCCATATTGTATATGGCTATAGTACAATTTGTACTAGATCGAATCATGTTCAATAATGTCCATAATATTCCTACAGTAGGGTAAGTACTGTATACTTAAAAGCTCAGTGATGACGTGAAGCTCCGTGTGGGACCTCATCGGCATTTCAGGCGACCGTCATTCCTTCGCCTCGACTCTTCCCACCTCTGGGCTACATTGACTACATTGATTACCTCACTACCATCTGACTACTTTCCTCTTTGATCCCTTCGTTGGTGAGTACCGATTTCCTCTCCGCCTACGTCAATCTTCCCCTCGCATCTCTCCTCCCCCTTTGTGTACGGGAGCGCTTCCACGTTGGCCTCCGCATCAGCCCCTCCAAAATTGGCTCTTAATTGACCACCATATACTTGATCAGCTGCTTTTTCCTTGGGGCTTCTGATATCCTGTCTTCCCCTCCTCTATCCTCCAGAAGCCATGGCATCCCTCAACCTCTCAGCCAACGGTCCCTCGATATCGAAGAGCTACCAGTCCGTGGTAAATGCGACGCTAAAGTCTCCCTCGAAAACCTACGGCCAATGGGTCGTCTACTCAGTCTCGACCCCGTTGGTCAATGCCTTTCAGCCGGATTCCGGTAACAAAGAGAGTGTGTTGAAGGTCCAAAGCTCGGGAGGTTAGTGACCATCGTTGAGGTGATGTGTCCGTTGGATCTGTTGTTGACGATTCGTGCAGATGGTGAATTGGAGGACCTTATTGAAGAGTTCTCCGAGGGACGAGTTCAATTTGCCTATGTGAAAGTGACGGACCCCAACACGGGCTTGCCCAAGAACGTCCTCATTGGGTGGTGCGGTGAAGGTGTGCCTGAACGGACCAAAGGTTACTTTACAAGCCATCTCGCCAGCGTGTCCAAGTTTTTACATGTGAGGAAACCCTTCCGACGTGTCCGCAACTAGTGACCATATTGACAGCGGTCCTCGATTTAGGGGTATCATGTCCAGATTACAGCTCGGGCAGAAGGCCATCTGACCCCCGAGGGCATCATCCAGCGAGTGGGCGACTCCTCTGGCTCAAAATACTCGCCGGAATCACAGGCCCCCGTCTCTTCTGGCCCGACATCGACTGGCCCTCGACCCCCCGTTGCCAGCAAGCCCGTCTTCACGCCCACCAGGTCGGGTGGCCTTGCCTCGGCCCCGGTGCCGCGCCCCAAGCCTGCTACTAGGTCCGATGTTGATGATGATGGCTGGGGTGCCGATGCGCCGCCGGTCACTCGGACGCAGCTTGAGAAGGTCCAGTCTGCCTATCAGCCCACCAGGGTCAACCTGCAACAACTCAAAGAGGAGAACCAGACTGCTTCTCGCGAGCCGGCCCCTGCTGCCTCCGGAGACCGAGGTGATGTCGTTCGCGGCGGTTACCAGCCAGTGGGTAAGGTGGACATTGCAGCAATCCGGAAGCAGGCCGCCGAGTCTGGCCGGGAACAAGACGATCGCCCGACAGTCGTGAAGGGATCTTATGAGCCCGTCGGCAAAGTAGACATTGCCGCCATTCGCGCCAGAGCTCAGAAGCCTGAAGGTGCTGGTGATAGCTCCCCAGCCGTGCCCAGCCCGGCATCTCAGACCAAGCCCGTCTCCCTCCCTGAACGGCAAGCTGTGAAGCCGGAGGCCGAGCGCTTGACTACCCTTCCCAAGCCCAAGGTTGCAAACAAGTTCGGCGGTGGTCCTTCCTTTGGTGGTACAAAACCGCCTCTCCCCACTGTCTCTACCCCACCCACCGTGGCACCGTTAGTCGGCGCCGCCAGTCGAACCTTTGCGGACGAGGGAGGAAAGACCCCGGCGCAGCTGTGGGCAGAACGCAAAGCCAGGGAACGTGGAGAGGTCCCCGCTCCTGCTCCCGCGCCCGCCCCCGCTCCCGCTGCCGCTCCCACCGCGGAGCCCATCCAAAGCCAGGCCAGCGGACAGGGTGAGTGGAAGAGCTCATATGCCGGCAAGTCCTGGGCCCCTGTGCAGACAGGGCAGGACAAACCTGTCCCCCAGGCTGTAGATGCGCGGGCTGCCGATTCCCAGGAAGCAGAGCCCTCGGAACCTTCGTCTCACATTGGAGAAATGCCGGATCAATTTGCCCACTCGACCCCCGCGGAAGCACCTGCTCCTCCGCCTGTTCCCCAGGCCAGTCGTCCTGTCCCTGTTCCCGGACTGCCCACCGGACCATCTGAGCCCGAGACCGAGCATGATGCTCAGCAAGTTCTGCCCACCCCACCGCCGCAACCTCGCTCACCAACACCCCCTACTCCGCCTGTGCGAGAGAGCTCACCCATTCAAGTAGCTATGCCTGTCGGCCGAGGCGTGGCGGACGTTCACGAGGAGCAGCATTCGCCGCCTCCCGTCATGCCCGTTCAGAGCCTTCAAGAGGCCGTTCCGGCCGAACAGGACCTGGAGGAGGATTCTCATGATATTGGTCGGGCTGCCGCGGAGGCCACCGTTGCCGACCACTCGCACGGTGGACTGCGCGCTCGGGCACTTTACGACTACGAGAAGGCTGAAGATAACGAGATTGGCTTCCTCGAAGGCGAATATATCACCATCACCCGACAAGATGACGAGGACTGGTGGCTGGGAGTAAATGTCCACGGTGAAGAAGGCCTCTTCCCTGCCGTCTACGTGGAGGTTGTGGCAGATGAGCAGCCCGGCTCCCACGATCAGGGACACTTTGCGGAGGCTGAACCTGAGGCTGAGCACGCGCCTGCGCCTGCTCCTGCTCCTGCTCCTGTCACGACTGCCAGCTCCAAGGGCGACACTGCCAAGGCAAAGTATGACTACGAGGCCGCAGAGGACAACGAGCTCAGCTTCCCCGAGGGGGCCACGATCTGGGATATCGTAAGTACACCTGCAATTGCTTCTTGTTTCCATTACCCCTTGGTTGGCGTGGTGCTAACCTCGATATATAGACGTATCCGGATGAGGACTGGTGGCTTGGAAAGTACACGGACGCGAGTGGCATCACCCACGAGGGCCTGTTCCCGGGCGTCTATGTGGAGGTGGAGGAGTAAAACAGACAAAACATCATGTGTAAATAGCTTGAATCGAGACTGTTACCTACCTATGCTATGCGTATTGAACTATCCAGGTATACTCGGTTAGGCACATATACCTAATTATCTATGCAAGGCTTAAAGTATCGATATGCTAATATTGTTCGACCAACCGTGAGCGGCCCGATATTATCTGCCTGTAGGACACCTGATTGTCTAGGGCTTTTTCAAAGGCCCAGAAAGTATCACAAGATAGCAGTCATAACTGACTCTAATTAGACGGAAGGCTGGGTGTAAATTACTTAGATATCGAATTTTAAAGAAACTCGCCCCTGCTAAAGCGCGAAGTATAATCACTCGCTTTATTCACCATCTCCCGTCGCTTCGCATTGGAGATCTTGGATGAAATGGCCATGTCCTTTTCACGATCAAATGCACGCGCGCCCGGATCATCGTCTTCCTCCTTGCGTGCTTCGGCACTCTCGAGGCGACTGTTTTTCCCACTCTGATCCTGTAGCAAGCATAAGCGCTGGGTCCGAGATGACAGCGATGGGGATACTCACGTTGTATTTCTTGATCCTCCCTTCCATGGATTTTGCCCGAGCTGTATTGGATGCTTTTGGTTTGGTGTCACTCGACGGTGAGCCAACTCCCATCACGGCGTCTCCCAGCCGTCTCATCCTCTCCTCCGGAGTCTCCACCCACGACGAATCAACTTGTTTCGAACCTCCGGAGCCGGCCGAACGACCTGTCTGGAATTTCCGATTCCGAAGCTGTGTAGGGTCGAGTTTGGTTGCCCAGTCGCTCCCATCGGGTGGTGCTAGCATCCATTGATCGCGCTGACTCTCCTTCTTCCCGTGGACGGGTGAAGTTGATCGATCGACTGATTGTTCCACGGGTACCGACACGCCGTCGGGAGGAGGCAGGCTGGGCCCGAAATCGTCGTCACTTTCGTCAGATTCGCTGCCGGACGAGGTCTCGTGTGCGACTTGCGCCGATGCAGATGCCGGGGGCAACGAAGGCCCAATCACTCTCCTTTTGGGGGCATTGGACTGAGTGTCGCCATTCCCCTCGTCGAATTTGCGCTTTTCAGTCGATTCCATTGGTTAGCAGTAGAAGGAAGGATTCAAATTCGAGCCTGAAGCCGAAGCCGCGCTATCTTATCTTTTCTGATGTCATTTGCGGTGAAGGGACAACGAAGCTCCGTAACGCATTGCAGTTACCCGTTGCCCCGCCCTTTCATCTTGTCAGCGTCGCCGGATCTTGGAGACTGAAACTTTATACCTGATTCGCTCTGTTGCTCTGTCGATCTTGATCCGATCAGCCTTGAAAATCTAAAGTGCCCGCACGTGGACAGAGCCTCGAACCATGCCATCCGCTCTTTGGGCTCATAGTCGATTTTACTAGAGCATGGTGTATTCACAATTGCATTTACAGATAGAAAATGAGTGGCGAGCCTTCCCCGGAGGAGCTTCAACCACCCTGGGACCAATCTGGAGAGACTGAGCGCGAGACCTCGAACAACCCTGGATCCTCAGCCTTATCGGCTACCGGTCAACCAGTCCAGAAAGGCCAACAAGAGACAGCCCATACCTCGAACTCTGAATTGTCTAGGTGCCCCCGAAGATTCCTAGCGCAACCCATCGAGACCTCATCGCGCAGTTCTCAAACCCGACCGACACCATCTACCGACAGCACAGGAGACCGTGAAGATGCCCCTGATATCTCGTCAACGAAGGCGCAGGCGGATAGGAATCAGCCCCATCGACGATTTCTACCGCAACCGATTGAAACAACAAAGTCAAGCAGTCCAGGAACTTTGACAAAGGCGCAAACACCAGAGCAGAACCCTCCGACAGGCCCAAGAAGGTTCAAGCCGGAAGTAATTGAAACAGACCGTCGCTCCGTCAAAGGAATATCCGAAGAGCTTTCCCATGAGCCAACTTCCCCAGGTTCGAGGCCGGCAGCCTCGAACACCATGCCCCGGATCAATTCCAATCGAACTGGCTATACAGAGCTGCCAGAATCGAAGTTCTCATACGCAAATCTTCTTCGCCGTCAAGAGGGACGGAGGCATTCATTTCGGGTTCCTGAACTACCGCCAATCCCGTCTAGTGGTAGTGAGGACTCTGATGATGAACCATTGCACTCGCCGTCGTTATCGTCCCACAAATCGCCACAGAAGTCGACCGGCGATCAGAAGCCGGAAAGACTTCTCAGGGAGAGCTGCGATGGCGAGTATACAGAGTACCTGCTCTCCTTGGCCGCTCGCTCAGCACAGAAGCAGCTCAGAGAGCAGGCGCTAGCCGCATTTCCCAACGAACAAGTCCACGAGCCCGTGGATCATTTTGCCATTGACTCAGAAGAAGAAGAAGAAGAAGAAGATTTTGGCGAGAGGGCCCCGGAAGATGATTTAAAGTATCCTCAGAAACATCATATTAAGTCACGGCGAGAGTCCTCGGCCGATCTATCCTGGGAGCTCGAATACATGCGTCAACACAAGGAGGAAGCGGAGATGCGCCTACGAGCGATGGCTGCCTCGAAAGGACGAGACCATACGTCTGCTGGTTATCACCCTGCACCGCGAGCGGACGGTAGAACAAGCCCCCCGATGCTTGGTGATGATATCGTGTTGCCTCGGAGTCTTTCCCCGGTCGGGACGAGGTGCGAAAATTCGACGGCTGAGGACGGCTCACATGCGGCACAGAATTCTTGTCGTGGCGGTGTCGGCCTCTGGTATGTCGACAGTCGACCGGACGATGACCGAGGTACTGGCCTTTGGAAGGGAACCTGTAGCAAGAGCCATAGCGAGGACGGCCAGCGGGCGTCTGGAATCATGACGCCGATGCCCCGAGGAGATGATACAGACATGGATAGGCTGTCGCGCTCTTCCACTTGCACGAATCTACACGGCATGACGAGCCAACCTGGGCCTAGGAAAGATGATTTCCTCAGTATTTCTTCCAAATCTCTGGAAGATGAATTCAATGACGCATTCGTCACCCAGATCTACAACTATCTGTCCCTGGGCTACCCTTGTGTTGCCCGCTATTACGACTACGAACTGAGCAAAATCTCAGGCATCGCGATCCAAGACCTTCGGCGAGACGACCTGCACACGGATGCAAGAGGGTACGTCGTTGCCATGGAGGGTAATCCCGTCACGGCATGCACTCGATGGAGGGCTCTTCGCCGCTATATACGTGAATGGGCTCGACAACAACCTAGAATGGCGGAGGACGACACCGGGCTCGAAGCCTGGGGGATGCCCGAACGAAAAGGAAGCTGGGCAATTTGAACTTATTTTCTCTTTATCTTTCTTTTATATTTATGGCAAGCATACCCAGAGTGTCAATAAGGTGATATCATTTGCATTTTGAATTCCATCCTATCCTTCTCACGTGGATCTATTCTTACGAGGTCTAAAAAGTGCGTAGCAAGTGTGTTGACCAGATACGGGATCTTTCTGAACTATACAACCTTGTCATATAATACTTCTGAACCAAGAATATGCAAGCTGAACGAGAAACGAATCCTGGATTAATCAACAAGGGACAAGCTTCATCTGATGATTGCAAACGGTAGGCTTATCAATCAGATACGATCAAAGGCTTGGCGTTATTACCAAATTCGGTAACTCCGAGCGCCGGAAATTTCAACTCCCACGGGGCGTCAGTCTAATCACCTTTCGCTCTCGCCATAGTCTCCAGACAAATCTCTGTGTGAGACTGAGTGGAGTCGGAGAAGCTGCCAAATGAAGGTAGCAGCCAACAGGTCGTTCCTTCGACAACGTCGACACTACGCATCCTCGGAATTGCATCATCAACCTTGAGCGAGTCCACCAGGATTCCAATTGAACGATTGCGAGTAGCATTTGCATTATTTTTTCTTCTTTTTGAGAACAGGATCAAATTTCCACTGAAGTGAAATGGCCGACCATCAAAAGTCGTTGTCGCCAGGCGAGGCCAAAGTGGTCCAGCGGCGACGAAGGCCCCCACTCTCGTGTACCGAGTGTCGTCGTCGCAAACTAAAGTGCGATCGCTCGCTTCCATGCGGCCAATGCATTCGCTCCAAAACAGCCGATTCATGCGTCTTCGTCGGGTCGCAGCCAGGGGCTGCTTCGGAGCCCTCGCGCCATATGTCCCCGCCAGTATCTCGCATGCGGATGCCGAGTGGCTCGGACGACCAGACTGGGAATGGCAGGATGTTTGTCTTTGACTCGAAAACGGGCCTCAAATCTAGTTCTAACCGTGTCTCCAAACGCGGTCATTCGGACGAGTTACATGAACTCAGGAATCGATTGCGCATGCTGGAACATACACTTTCAAAACCGAACGCTGTTCAAACGCCAGAGACATCGAATGGTGACCTCTGTTCCGATATTGGTACATCCCAACACAGTTCAGATGCAGCTAATGTGGACGACCGTGTACGCTTCCTTCCCGATATGAGTTTCCGGGGCAAAAACGGGAAATCTCGATATTTCGGGAGGAGCCACTTAACTACTACACTATCTTTTGTAAGTGAACAGAACACTGAAGGTTAAATAACTGCTGACCATGTCTAGTTCCAAGATATTGGGTCATTCCTGCGACGTGGCCATAATAGCGTCAAAGACAAGGAGTTCCATGAGATGAAGACGTTCAAATGTGAGCTCTGGTCTCGCGAGAGCCAAAGCCATCACCGAGCTTTCAAAGAACAGGCCTTCAACTTGAACGAAATGGTACCTTCACGAAAGGTCGCGGACGAACTGCTAGAGCTTTATCTTGACACTTTCGAGACTACCTATCGGGTAATTCACATCCCAACATTTCTGATGCAGTATTCACACTACTGGGACAACCCTCAAAAGCCGGACATGGCATTTGTGGCTCAATTACTGGCGGTCCTGGCAGCAGGAAGCTGCTTTCACGTAGCGATGGAGCCGGAAGCCCGTGAGACATACCCACCTCCAGCCATGAAGTGGATCATGGGAGTTCAGTCCTATATCTCGTGCGCGTTTGTGAGCCCGGATATCGATCTGAGAATGATACAGACCCAGGCTCTGCTGTTGATAGCCCGCCTTGGAGTTGCGAATGATGGGGATGTGTCGTGGGCTTCATCAGGGTACCTCATCCGCTCCGCAATGACAATGGGACTGCATCGTGACCCAACACGCTTCCGCAAGGGAGGTAGTAGTCCATTTTGGCATGAGATGCGCCGTCGACTCTGGGCGACAATCGTGGAACTCGATTTGAAGATCTCTCTAGACCGAGGTGTTACTCCATCTGTTGACCTGGATGAATGCGACTGTGATGCTCCATCCAACTGGGACGATGCCCAACTGCTCGAAGTCATGGAGTACAGCCCAAATCCTCCGAGCACGGCGACATATACTCGAAACTTCTACCAAACTCTTCTTGCAAAGTCGTTACCGCTACGATATCGCATCGCAAAGAGAATCAACGCCTTGAAATTCGATCTTTCCTACGACGATGCCTTGCGAATGGGCGAGGAAATGCTCCGGTTCATGAAGCACGCAGCATCACTATTCGAAGACAATGCATTGAACTTTACTTACCACGCCGCACGCCATCAATTCGCTCAATCAATTCACATGTTTATTATGCGCAAGTTCCTTCTTGCGCTACACCGACCCTTTTCTCTCAGCGTTGTACTACTTCCAAAATGCTCCTACTCCCGCAAGATCTGCCTGGAGGGAGCTCTCGAAATTTTGTCCCTGATGGGACTTCCCTCGGCACCTGCTGCGGTATATCCACACATCACACAACTAGGAAGCGGCATGTTCCGCGATGAAATCTTCCATGCAGCCGTCACCGTCTGTGTCGAGCTATCTCTACAGGCCCAAGAAATGGGTCAGCCGGGCTCAGCAATGGACGGAATGAACTCTAGCGTGTTGATGAGCATGGTTCAGTCTCAGCAGAGCGTGATGCTACAGGGAGTTGAGCGAACTCTTCACGATCTCGGTCGGCGCATAAGAGCCACGGGGACGGGATCCAAGCCTTATTTCTTTTTGAGCCTTATCCTGGCCTCAGTAAAGTCCCGCATTAAGGGAGAGGACCCACTGTCTCAAGTTGAGGCCGTCTCCAAGAAGGCTGTTCGAGTCTGTCGGGGCAGATTGAACGGTCTTTCGTTTTCCGATGCGCTCGCCCAAGCAGAGAATCAGCCTATGCCGGTATGTTGCCGTTCTCCAAGTCCGTACAAGCTCTCTAACATGTTCAAGACCTCGATCCCTGACGGAACGACTCCAACGTCCGCAACCTCTATTGACTTTGACCTTCCTTCTCTGTTGTCAACAGACTTTGGCGAATTTAAAGTAAGCCTTTCGCCTCCTTACTAGGAGCTTACTCTAACGGATGCAGTCTATGGATATGGGCTGGTTTGATGGCCTGGAAACCGGCACGGATTTATGGGATAATAATCTCTTCGGAAGCCTCCCATCCATCTAATGAGCGCGTGGTGGATACGTTTGAATGATTTGAATAAGCACTTAGCTAATGTTAATCTCAACTATACCCAAAATGCAGTTTTTGCTTTTCAAATGTCTCTAATGAACCGTCTAGGCTGCAGTCTATCATGGTACATCCAAACTATACATCGATACTCACTTCGATATTGGATCGCCTCGAGAATCAGATCATCTTTGATCATGCGATAGTCACATCTTAGGGCATTTTCCGAAGAAAGCTGTTACAAGGCATGTTTTGATGCAAATATCGAGCCGTACACATCGCTGCAATTTCTAGATTCAGAGAGCCAGAATGGTTCATGGTGACATTCTATTTTATTCGATGAAACTCAATGCTGAAAGCTAGAAAGAAAAAGAACTAACAATTGGCTCCTATTACATTGGCTTTCAACTATCATTCTCCTGCGAAAAATCGCTCATACAAGAAGTAATGTGAAGATTATGAGCGATTTGGCGAGACTGAAATGAAAGTGGGAGGAATTACAGCTAGATCTTATCCCAGTGTTTCCACCTATTTACTCTTCCTCTTCTTTCATGCTATATCGATCGAAACTTATACTTCCATCAAGCCAAGCTTTCTGGAAAGTATTGGCGGCTCTATCAATACATAGTGAATTCGAACCTGAATCATCCCTTGTTTGCCGCATTCCGGCCCTAGATTGCTGATAGGATCGATAGTGGTCGATAGGCAGCCGTAATGTCGATCTGTGTGGACTCCAGGCATGAGCTATTGCATATGCACGTTGTGATAGGCTCGGCCCTGCTCGATGCGCAAGGATTGTGGAAACATTGTACCAAGCTTCGACGATCATCGATCATGGTTGAATGGCTTTGGAAGGCCGTTATTGCATGACTGATTATTTCTACTGTATCTCAAACCTGCTTCTAGCTATTTCTAGGTATGCGACAGCCTGCTCGGCATAAAAGATCCGATTCAACGAGCGTCTCAGTTGCAAAGTGAATTCTATTCGCATCTCGGACGTCTGTTGTGTCGCCCTTGTACGCGTAGCCGGCTTCCCCTGTGTACTATCTCGAATCAGTCTTCTGCAGGATTGCACATCTTCTTATATATGATACATCCAAACCCCCTGAAGGGACCTATGCAGCGAAGCTGGCCAAGTTTCGCGTCTTATTGCGATACCTTTCGGCCTCGGGTGCCTGACGAAGGGCGCATTCTTTCCAGCCAAGATAACATCATTCTGGCATCTGGAAATCCATTCTGCACCTGACCCCAGCTGCATTACGTCTGCTCATGTCGGAAATTTAACTATTTGTGCTCTCCATCATTCTGGACCAGCTGCTCTCGACAAACTGCTAGGGACCGGTCTATGAACTACACACATCTCCTGGAATGATTCACTGATCGTAACTCTTGTCCTCGCCCTTTGCGAGAATACGATGCTTCATCCTATCCTCGATATCAGCAACTTCAATGTGATTCTCACATTCTCAGGTAAGCTTCCACCATCTGCCACATGTCTAAACAAGGTCTAACCTCGATAGGCATATTCCTACTAGTGTTTGGATTTCTCTCGCTCAAAGTGAAGCAGAAATTGTACCTTGGGGAAGCCTGTAAGTTCAACCCCTTTCGGTACGAATTTTTCTCATTCTTTAGTGCCATCCTTTGTGATCGGGGCTATACTAGGACCGTTCTGCACGAACTTGGTCAATCCAAGTCGATGGAGCGATAGTGATGAGCAGGGGGAGATTGCCTACGTTAGTTACAACTATTCACTCTGTGGGGATTGATCTAACAAGACCAGGCATTAACCCGAATGGTGATTGGAATCCAAATGGTGAAAGTGGGCTATGAGTTGCCGAAACAATACTTGCGACGACGCCTGGTGGAGCTGACTATCTGTTTACTTCCTCTCATGGCAATTCAGTGGTTGGCGACGTCAGCGTGTATTCTGCTGATGATCCCTCATCTATCCTTTGTGCGTCTCTTTCAATTCTCTTAGCGTGCGGATGCTAACGTCCAAATAGCTAACGGCCTTGATCATCGGATCGTGTGTCATCTGTATAGACCCCGTTCTTTCACAAGCCGTGGCGAAAGGCCCGTTCGCCGACAAATACGTGAGACGACACCTTCGAGAATTTATATCTGCCGAGGCGGGAGGAAATGATGGATTTGGCTTTCCATTTCTGTTGCTTTCCATATCGATTTTGCGATATGCCGACGTGCCTGCGCAGAACCTGAACAAGAACAAGCGAGACTGGATTGGAGCAACGGATACCGGACGATTTGGAGGAGATGCGGGTCGCGCTCTGGCACATTGGGCTGTTGAAGGGGTTTTATACATGATTATCATGGGTGCTGGGTACGGGTTACTGGTGGGGTTTGTAAGTCGGAAGAGTTTGAACTTGGCTTCGAAGAAGTGAGATACCTCGGTCAGTTGGAATCGGCAAAGTTGCTAATATCGATATAGGAGATGGATTGACAGGGAGAGCTATTTCCTGTGTCCGATTGCCATCGGGGTATGCAACTTGATCTCTACCTGGGCCGCGCCGCTAACTCGTTTAGTTGTTTCTTGTGGGGACCTGTGGCTGTTTCGGATCTGACGAGACGTTGGCCTGCTTTATTGCTGGATGTGCGCTGAACTGGGATGGACTGTACCATTCAGAGGCCGAGGTACGACACGACTCGTTCAATTCGACAATCGAAACGGTATTAAATTATGGCACATTCATCTTCATCGGCGCGACCATGCCCTGGGACCAACTTCACCTTCCAAAGGTCACTGGGATCACTCTTTCTAGATTGGTTACTTTGGGGATTCTGATGTTGCTCTTTCGGCGCATTCCTGCAGTGATGATAGGATATCGATTCATGCCCAAGGTTTGCAGCAACTGGAAAGAAGCTTTATTTATGGGTTATTTTGGACCTATCGGTACGTGCAGATGTATTGTACACAGTTCATTGCTAAGTATGATCAGGCGTGGGGGCAATTTCCTATGTCGAATACGCCCGGCGACTACTCCCTGATCCCGGAGAAAGTCAAGACGATGCTGAAATCAACAACCTCACCGCGGCCATGATACCTGGTAAGATGAAGAACTAGGCTACAGTCTCGAATAATGCAGCTAACTTTGACAGTGGTGTACTGGCTTGTGTGCTTTTCGATCGTTGTTCACGGGCTCTCGATACCAGTGCTGAACTGCATTTACAAGTTACTAAGAGTACCCGTCATTTGTGACCATCCAGTAGAAGTTCAGCTTCTGTCCGAGAATGAACCCGTTCCTAACAACAGTGTTGTCAACCGACGAGGACATTCGATGGTGCTGAACAACCGATTCTCTCGTGTCTCTGAAGAGATTGAGCATTCCCTTCCAAGTCATCAACACGAGGAGCCTGATACTATCATGCTACAGTCAAATAGTCCACGCTACGCAGAGCCCCTGGAGAGAACGTCGACCAAGTCATTGGCTACGTTGACGAGGGAACGAACCGCGGAATCAGCCGCGGAGCCGTGATAATCCAGCCTACGGAAGCTCCTGAAAACCTACTCCGGCGACTCTGCATGTTTTACATATACATTTCCAGAACGGGGCCAAGTGAGCGAGCGTCCGCCTACCAGCATCAATCACCGCGGCAATGCAGATGTCCTGTATGTCTACTGGATCTTACCAAAGTGAGCAGCTGTATGCGGCATATCAAGCAAGCTCACACGAAGAAGTCCACCACAAGTGAAGTGATGGAACAGGCAAAAAGTCTCTCTTTGCATCATCGTGGGGCGTACAGAGAATGTCTATCTTGATATATCTGTAGCCAGTCTCCAATCAGCATGGTCTGACCTCACTGGGTCACTGATCAAACCTCTGGCTTGTCTAAATCCAGCATCACCTTATGGGAAGGATAATAGCCACGAGGACAAGAAACGCAAGGGCGATGTGCCACCACGGGGCACCGTAGCTAAAGGTTGGGAAGATGATTTGATTATGGTTGTGAAGCGTGTATATAATCTCTTTACGGTTTGATAATATCAGATATAGTAACATTTCAAGAAATCCTAAGCAATAATATTAGTGATTTGCCCTCTACGAGATCAGATTTATATATAAAAAGGAAATCAGATAGTCTTCACCTTATGTTGCCATCACGGACACCCGGGCTTTAGTTCTTGCGGAGGGGCATAGCAGATGCTCCTTTCTGGCTTAGGCTTCTAGTTTTAGCAAGAATGACATGATCTTTAGCCTCAGGCTATGTGCTTCTTCGAATGGTAACACTTTATGCTTACTTTATCTTTTCTTTACTCTGAATTAATCCTCTTCTTTCTCTGAATAGGTCTTCTCTTGTTTATGTATTATAGCCTATATGCTAGCCTATCTATAGATATTGTAATATAGCCTATATGTTATGGACTGATGGGGAGATGAAGATGCTCCATTCGAACTAGGGAAAGACTGGAACTAAAGTAATCGGATAACTAAGCATCCGCTATGTGACACTATAAGCTATACTAATGTCTCGGTGACATTGATGCTAGTGCTATTTGATGAAACATTTAGGGTAATTTCCAAAGACCGCAGCTTTAGCAAAAAAGGTACTAGTCTAAAGAGCTTGACAAAGCTTGGTAATTTTATCAATAGTGACAGTATACCGACCGTCCGGACCGGGATGAGGCAGAGCAACGCCGTTTGCGAAATTGACCGCCCTAAGTATCCCGGATCTTCCCAAGAGCTTTTACGATGTTGATGATCGTCATTATGCCGGCCATGACCTTGACTGATTTATCAAATCTTATGATGCCGTCTTCCTTTGCTTCTATTTACGTAGAGTTAGTATATACTCAAAGGGGCTCTAGAATAGTACGTACTGGGCTGAAAATAGTCTAGTCTATTGTCATTGAAGAATAGAAGGGTGGCTAGAGGTAACAAACAACCTTAGTAAGACATAAGGGAGAGTAAAAATAGACCATATTCAAGGATACCAAAAGCGTCGCGATATGATGTTCGCTCAAATTCGTTGGCAATATAAAGTGATTGTCTATGGACCAACTACGAATCGCTAGGGAATACAGTAAGGATTGGCAAATGACTTCATCTTCCTCGGCCGTGCGAATCCACATGCAACGATCCGGTTATAAAAGAAGTCCCCGCGGGGCTCCCGTTCCCCAACAACTTTGCTATTACTTCAATCATGTCGTGAGTGTTACTTATTCCGTAGGAGGGCCCCACTAATAATGGCAGTTCCATCCTTAGCAAAATCGGTCTCCGCGCTGCCTCCGGCGAACAGCCCCCTAAATTTGTTGCCGGCTTTCTCGTGGCCAACTGGACTTTGGCATACCTTATAATGAGCACTCGCATCTCCAAAATGTACTACGGTCTGGACCACAATGCCACGCCCCGTGAGGACCTCTCCAAGTACGGTGAAGCGGCCGTCAAGGCTGGCAAGATTAGCCAGCGTACCCTGGAAAAGTTGAAACGCCAAGAGGCGGCGCACGCCAATGCCGTCGAGGGATACCCCTTTTTCGTTGCATCCAGTATGTTTGCATTTTAAATTGATACGGTCCTACGCTAACAGAGATAGTGCTGCTGTCGGTGGTTGCTGGTGTTCCTCATGAGACGATCAACACTATCGGCGTGTGGTACACCTTGTCGCGGGTTGCCTTTAGCCTGTGCTACTCGCACATTGAATCGGAAGGTCTTAGCTTCCTCCGCTCCGCGGCTTGGTGGTCCGGTAACATTAGCTGCATCACTGGTCTGGTGTTGGCTGGAAAGAAGCTGTAAATGTGTGCACATATGGACAGGATAATTATGCCCAACTGTCAACAGGGCTGTTTATAATCTTATGGATAACCTTGGTATAAACATGCTGGGTAATCTTCGGAGCAGATATAGATCAAGTGGCTACAATACGATTGGCACTGTTAAAAAAGACCGTACGTACAGGCCTTGATTGGTGGGATAATTCTGTAGTCACCGAATTGAAGACAGTAGAATCTTCCGCGACCATAGAAGACCTGCTGCAGAACTACGAGTGTACTGATGCTCTCCACATCCCCGCACTCGGTACTTGGCGAAATGCGGAGAACTCCCGGAGATCGGATTGCCTCACCCACATGTCTCTCCATCGTAGCCCTGAAATCGTGGTTTTCTACAGACGGATAAATCACCATCTATCCCCGCGTGCCAATTCCCGGGTTGGAATGGACCGGCGACAGTATAGAAATCAATCATGAGCTCTAGACAGCTTTCCTCATAGAACAGCCTGATGCATAGTTACAATGAAGAAGCTAGATTGTATGTGTTCAATGTTGGATAACTGATAGATCACAGTCAAAACATCTGCACGGGCAGAGTTCATATCCGCCTCCCACAACGATCATCTGATCCCGTTCTGTCTCCACCAATTTATCTTCTGGTTCTGGTTCGGGGGTGGAGACCCGCCCCCGCCCCCGCCCCCGCCCCCGCTCCCTCCAGTCAGCCTTTGTCGACATTTCCGCCTATTAAGGCGGGAGCTCGCAGCGCACCAGCTACCTCGTCTCCCTCTTCATCGCCGTGCTCGGTAGTGCACCACTATTCTGGCGACCGTAATGTGGGGTGTGCGAGAGTCACTCATACGCGACAATGGGTCTATGCCGAGCCATCACGGCTTTCTTGATCAGTTCCATGGTCTTCCTGGGTAGCATCTGCGTCACGATCAAAATCCCACTGTCCTACCTGGAAAATTTGGCCTCAGTAGCCAACAAATATGTCTCATCATCGAATCGGTCATCGGCAAGTAGATCGACGGGGTGATCTCCGATCGGTGGCTGCTAGCGCACTGGCCAGTCTCCGGCTCGGAGTACCGTCCGTGGCTCAGCTGTATAGGTGGCAGAAGCCCTCACATCTTAACCCCCTTCGGTTTGACGTGCATAATTAGCCTACTTGACCAACCTCTTGCAGAAAACATGTGGGCCAATCTATGTCATAGCTGAACTCCGACCCACCTCTCCATTATCGTCAAACAGCCCCTCGACAGGGGAACCAAAGGCTATACCTTTGTTAACATTGAGGTCAGGCCTGAAATTAAACGTGTGGATACGGAGTACTGGTAGTGAGTTCATTTTCGACCACGATACTCCGTATTCAGCGAAGCGATCCACCATGGGATGAGGAACAGGATCAAGCTCAGCCAAGATCAGCATCATTAGGGACTGATGAACGAGCGGGGCAATCATCTTTTCTGCAGGGGTCAAGCGAGATGCTATAGGTGATATTCTATAAGGTGTCGTCACTGAACTACCCCTCCAGGAAGAAAACACCGTATCCATCTTCCAGAACTTTCACTCATTTTTCACAATGGCTCCCAGTATCCCCGACGAATATGCCGACCTCATGAAGCCCAATGGCGACGGGCACTATTTATACAGACCCCAGCGATACAGCCAACTCCACCCCGGCGCAATTGGATATTTCGACAAGCACGGAGCATGGAACCTAATCACGGATATCTCCGAGCCCGGCCGCACCGAAAAAGACGGATTCACCGGACTGGAAAAGGACCTCCAATACGAAACCCCCAGTGAACGCATGTGGAGAACCCTGTCTTCAGGAAGTGAGGCTGAATCCAGCTTTGGACTCAGCGGCGGACTGTCCGGTGCTATGAGCGCTGCTCCGGTGGATGTATCCGCCGAAGCAAAGAACAAATGGGGCAAGACCGGCAAAGCGGCTCTCATCACCACGTCGATGGTGAAGAATGAAAAGTTCAAGCCTCCGTTTTCAACCCCGATTCAGAGATGGGTCAAGAAGAATGCAAAGGCTCTTGTGAATTCGGACTGGGGCGCGGATATCAAGCAGTATGGACTGTGGGCTATCCAGACTACTTGGTCTACCCAGGAATGTGCCATCACTATGAAAAGTGCTCATAGTCGGGACATCAGTGCGGGTTTGGATATTGGAGCAACCGGTGTTGCGAAGATGGGGGCTAGTGGATCGTCACTTGCGAAGCTTGAAAGCGAGGGCTGGACCACGTATGAAGCGACGGAGGGCGATCAAGGTCTCGTCGTCTCGTTTGGTGGAGCTAACTACAAGCTTCATACTATCAAGAGCATCTGGAGCAATGTATGTGTTTCAAACCCCGGGGGCCGTAAACTTGAACTAACGAGAAATGATAGCCACTCAAACAGGTTGAAAGGGCGGGTGCAGCGGATGAGTATGCCAAACTCATTTACGACGAGAACGGAGACCAAACTGAAATCGAGTACTTCAGGCCTGTGTATGACGAGAATGGGAAGCAGGTCGGAGAGGAGAAGATTGATAAAGAGGCAGAGAGGAAACAGCGGGAAGAAGAGAAGAAACGGCTGGAAGAAGAGTCGACCGAGGTTGAAGAAGATTTCGACATCGAATGTGATACTGTCGGCATGACCGACAGTGACCTTGAAGCGGAGAAGGCGAAGGCTCGCGAGGAGGAAACCAAACAGGGCGAGGAACTTGCGAGAAAGGTGGCCGCGATTAACCAGATCCCCGATTTGATGCAGAGGAAGGTTGAGCTGGAAAAGTTGTTGGCAGAGTACACGACTACGGAGACATATACTGTGTGAAATAAGGCATACAGCTGATGGGTGATGGGGGAGGATTTCACATACGAGAAATTACTATAAATTACTAGTAACAACCTATGGAAAGCTATAGCAGTCGCTCTGCGCAATGTTTGGCGCCGGAAAGAGCGGGGGTGATCAGTGAAAGCGCTTGACGTCATTACCCATTTCTGAAGTAATCCGCCCACTAGTATCGGTCCCATCAGAGGAAAAGTCCCAGTACCACCATTGCAGCAGGCAGTGTTTCCGGTTGGTTGGACCAGTATTTCCTTGCGTCAGGAAGACGTATGGTCCCGATAACACTAACGTATATCATTTATCTACTGTCTTAGCCAGTGGACGCACCAAATTAAGCATGGGTGAAACCTAAGAAACAAGAAGACATCATAACGCCGACAGGATGGTCCTTGGTCTTCTTCACCGCGCCGTTGATTACGTGCTTTCATGCCTGAAATTGGTATGCTCATGACACCTGCCGCTCTTTCTGGTTGAAGTTAGCGCCACTGTGCTAATAAGATGACCAGGCCCAAAACCGAGAAGTAGGCTGGATAACCGTTGATCGCAAGGTATTTATGAATAACATCTTGATCAAGGCGTCGGCTGACGAATAGTTCCATACAGACCGGCCGACGTATTCGCGAACAACAGCCGCTTTTAAAAAAGCTCAAACTCTTGTTGCTTTTCAACCCTCTGACCGAATGGCTGGATACAACACATGCGATGCGACTATATATACATCGGAAAAGCGAACGAGCGGGTAGGCCATAGAATATATGTTCACAGGATGTACAAGGGCGCTGACAATATTGATAGGCAGAGACGAGGCGACTATGGCCTCAAAGCAGCAAATCAAAGCCTTTGTCGAATTCTACAACATCAAGATGGAAGATTTCCAGCCCTCGGATATTAGCGCATACCCCACGTTTGAAGATTTCTTCGTCCGGGCTCATAAGCCTGGCTCAAGGCCTATATACGCGGAAGACGACCCCTCGAGCGCAGTTGTTGTGGCGGATTCGCGGGTTGTGGTTTACGAAACCGTGCAGCAAAGCAAGAAGTTGTGGATCAAAGGATACGACTTTTCCATTACCAATTTGGTAATGGACAATCGTCTCGGTGCACAATTTGACGATGGAGCAGTTGCCAGTTTCCGGCTGTCGCCTCAAGATTACCACCGTTATCACAGCCCCGTTACCGGGAAAATAAAATTGTTCAGAAGTATCCCCGGGGACTATTATCAGGTTGACCCCGTGGCGCTACAAAGTGACATTGACATCCTAGACCGAAACGCACGGGATTACGTCGTCGTCGAGACTGAACATCTGGGGGACGTCCTTTTCGTGGCTATTGGTGCCACAGATGTGGGGTCGGTGAAGTACGTGAAGCGCATTTTGGTAGCTGTGTTTACTTTACTAATCTTTCTCAGGATACACGACCGGTGGCAGATGCTTGGTAACGAGATCCGGAAAGGCGAAGAGTTGGGATACTTCCAATTCGGTGGTTCATCCATTATCGTAGCTTTCCAAAAGGGCCGTATATTGTTCGATGAAGACCTACTGAGCCTTAGCAAGGAAGCCATCGCTATGGATGTTGAAGTCGGCATGAGCCTTGGACGGGCTGCAACCCCAACGTGATTTACAAGCGAGGCGCGCATTCACTACGGAACTCGCTATATCGTCGCCTAGAAGGACGTGCAGAGCACGATGATAGCATGCTACAAACCCCGAATTGGTACCACTTAAGAGGATATGCTCAGATAGGATCATTTACGCATCCCGGCCCGCTATGTTCTAGAATGGCGGGTTAACTCTCGCTACACGTGAATCTATCTCTGAACAATCGGCCCAAGTTGGGTCTATAACTTCCTGAAACGGCACCGCTATCTTTAACCCGACTATCAAGGTGCTATACGTCTGGAGGCGTAGATGTTAAGACTTTTAACAACGTTGCATTTACCGGGGACCGAAGCATGGGGCCGGGAGATCTAGTATAAACTGACTTCTATAGTAGATACTCATACTTGAACAAGATCATAAAAGCAGTAGAGCAAGGACGTAAATACAAGGTCGTCACAACGTTATCATCACATTCACCACCCCTCAACACGCCGTACCCGCAAATGCATCCCCTCGACCGGCTTCGTAGTCACGGCACCGGCAATATGGATCTCCTGCTTAGGATCCTGCATCTCAAGCGCAAAGCGACCAATAACACCCGCAACCGCGCACCTCAGCTCAGCGCGCGCAAAGTCCTTCCCGATACACGAACGCTGGCCGTGCAGGAAGGTAATCTCGGCAAAGTTGGTCGAGGCACCACCGTTCTTATTAGGAACCATGTTTCCATCCTTATCCGTGTCGATCCAGCGCTCGGGGATGAATTCCTCGCCGCTGTCGCCCCAGAATAGTGGGCAGCGGTTGATTGCGTACGGACATAGGATGAGGCGCGTTCCCTTGGGGACATGCTTTCCTGCTACTGTCGTGTCGCGGACGGACTCGCGGATCGTGGCTGGGACGGTGGGGTATAGGCGTAGAACTTCCTGGCAGACGCCATTGAGGAGGGGGAGGGATTCGAGGTCGCTGTAGGTGATTGGGCTGTCGGCTGAGGGGATCTTCTCGCGGATTTCGGCGCGGAGTCTCTCCTGGTATTCCGGGTGGAGGGTCATCAAATAGCAAGCCCAGGTTAGGGCGGCCGCAGTGGTTTCGTGCTGGGATGGGTTAACAGTGGAGGATAGAGAGACGAAAGGAAACTCACTCCGGCGGCCAAAAAGGTCAACATCTGATCCACCAGTTCGGTGTCGGAGAAATCACCGCCCAGCATCATCGTACCGAGAATGTCCGCTTCGAGATCCCTGGCCGATGCCTTGGTGTCGGTTAGGAACTGTCGCTTCTCAAGGACAATGTCGGTGCAGAGACTCCGCAGGAAGCCAGTCTCGTCGGCGATAACCTGGTTCAGACGCCAGGGCACACGCTGGGCGATCCACTGGGGCAGGGTGAAGTTCATAGCCAGGTAGGCCATCTTCTCGGTAGTCGGCTCGAGGATCCTAAGGAAGCTCTCCGCGACCTTGTTGTCGGAGTTTTGAAGCGAGCGAAAGTCTCGACCCATAGCAGCTGGGCCGATGATGTCGAGGGTCAGACGACTGTGAAGGTTAGCGAATACTTCATTCTACTCTACTCTGAAATGATGCCTACCTTCCCCAAACGCCCACCTCCAGCTTCCCAACGCCATCGTCCGGGTTAGTGCCCTCCATCGGGTTCAACTTGAGCTCCTTCTCCATCTCGACCAGGAGCTGGTTGGTCTTGTCCCACATGAGGGAATACATGGCGCGAATATTCTTGATGTTGAATGCCGGCGTTAGAGCCTTGCGCTGCTTCTTGTGAGCAGGACCCTCGGACAGGATGAGACCAAAACCGAGAATACGAGCGAGAAAGTTACGCGCACGCCAGGGCTTCTCAAAGTCGTACGTGTTGGTACTCATGATATCCAGCAGAGCCTGGTGGTTCGTGGCTACCAGATAGCTCTGGTTAATGGTGTCGCGCATGTGAATAAGACCGTCGTTGGGAATGGTCTTCATCCAGTGCAGCGGTAGCCGACCGCGTGGGGAGTCAAAGATGAACTTGGCATGGTTCATGGAGCCCTGTTGTGAAGTTAGTGGGCTATTCAGTATAGGGGTTCTGACTGTGGTCATACCGGAACCGTAGGCAGATGGCGCAGTGGGTTTATCAAAAAGGGCCAAATGAGCAGACTGTATAAGCCCTTGAGCACGGCATTTACGCCCAAGACACCCAGCGAGACTGTCCCGAATGTCTCATCGGCAAAGACGGTTCGCTGGAGGAAATAGGCCTCGACGAGGGAAAAGGCCAATAGGGCAGGGAGACTCTCACCGGCCGCCATAGCGAACAGAACAGTACAGAGTATAGAGTCAGAAGTAGAGAATAGTAAACAAAAAGTGGAAGGAAAGTGCAACAAGACTTTCAACCCCACTGATCGACGGCCTCGGTCATACTCGGTTAGAACGTGAATGAATCACAGTTGTACATCTGCAAGTAGTAGATCAGAGACCACAGGTAGACTTAGACTTCGCCGAGTATCAGGAATATGCGACATGATATCATAAAATCACCGTATGCTAATCGAACCGGAGGATAATTACCGAATTAGCGATGGGACGACTAAACATGTGACGGTGGATCCATTCGCATCCCTTTCCATTTATAGTTTAACATGTTGATCCCTTCTTCTGGAACCAGAATTTGATAAGCCGAGGCTCTGTACCTCGCGACCGTGTTACGTGTGACACGCTTGAAGTTGATAAAGTTGAAGGCTCTGTCCCCACCTCATCTCATTCTCAACTCAACTTCACCATCATGTCCCTCGATCTTGTTAAGCAATATTCCCTAACAGCCTTTGCGCAGCTCCCCGGGCCCGCGCAGGAGCTACTAGTCAAGCCACTCACCCAAAAGGCGCTAGGTGGCCTGCTAGCTCTGGGGATTCTGCGCTCTGTGAACAAGTCCCTGTCGCAATGGTCCCTGAACAACTGGACTCGCAGCGAGCGCTGGCAGCCTGCGCGCGAGATTGTTCTCCTCACCGGTGGCTGCAGCGGAATCGGCAAGCAGGTCATGGAGGATCTGGCAAAGACCGGTGTGCGCGTAGTGATCCTCGATATCAATGAGCCGAACTTTACACTCCCGGCCAACGTCACCTTCTATCGCGCTGATATCACCTCCTCTGCCAACATCGCCGAGGTCGCCAAGGCTATTCGCAGCGACCACGGTGATCCCACCGTCCTGATCAACAACGCCGGTGTCGGTCACGATGGTACTATTCTCGATGAGCCAGAAGCAATGATCCGCCAGACGTTCGAGGTCAACACCATCTCCCACTTCCTCATGGTCAAGGAGTTCCTGCCGGCTATGATCCGTGCCAACCACGGCCACATCGTGACCATCGCCAGTATGGCTAGTTTCGTCGGACTGGCCGAAATGGCCGACTACTGCGGTTCCAAGGCTAGCGCCCTGGCCTTTCACGAGAGTCTGCGTCAGGAGCTGAAGGCTTGGTACCGCGCACCGGCAGTCCGCACCAGGTAACATCCTACCCTATTACTTACGTAGTACTTATCTTGTAAATATACTGACTATCACAGCATCATCCACCCCATGTGGGTTCGCACCCCCATGATCAAGATGCTGACCGACAACGAATCCCACTTCCGCCAGCCCATTATGACCGTCCAGACCGTCTCGGACGCCATCTGCGAGCAAATCCTCACGCAAAACAGCGGCCAGGTTATTTTGCCCGCTAACCAGAACGTTGCCAGCCTGGTGCGTGGCCTGCCGAGCTGGTTGCAGGAGGGTATCCGGTCCGTTGTGTCGGGATCGCTGCGGAAACTACGCGATGTGCAGCAGAAGGAGGGTTTGTAAAGTGTGAAAACTAGGTTTTGTAAATACCCGAATAAATGCGATATGATACCACGTCCGTTACTGTATCTATTCAACTTTGAATGGTTTCGCTCCGAGTTGTAACTGAGAACGTATACTCGAGGTGAGGTATGAAGGGGAGTCAGGCTCATCTATTCCGGATCGGACATGCATAGAGTTTAAGGCCCTGAATCGTGCTTTAAGACGTTTCTAACCTCGTCTTCTACCTTCCACCATCCCCGGCAATTGCGGGGGCCCTATAGCCCCAATTACTCTATCTATAGGCCCTAAGACCTCCTCTAGAAATATAGATATGAATCTATTATGCTACGGGCACTTCCCCAGAGTTAGCAGTATAGGTCGGTGTCTCCGGTTAGAGCTAGATCTCAACGGTAGACGGTCCCTTATCTATACTCAACTCAAGAGATATAAGCAAACCAAAAGATAAGTGAGAGAAAACTAAGAGAAAGTATAATATTAAATCAAAGGAAAACGCAATAATCCCTCGATTCTTAGGAAAAATCGGTGCGCCTTTTGACCTAACACTACATCAAACAAAAACCTTCCGACCATTCTACTGCTCCAGACGTAGCAATACAAGGTCCTAAACATTATATTTTTAACGCCAGTTTATGTTATCAATGCTAATATGCTGATATAGGTATAAATCTACCCAATCTGTCCGTTTGAGACAGCGACATACCAAACATGCTATCTGCATTTAGCAACCCACCCTCAACCGTCAAACGAACAGGGTCCCGGATCCAGCGCTACCGAGTCACGGTCTAAGAAATGACAGTGCTCCCGTTGCAACAGGCAGTATACTCAAATCGAAAGTTGCAGTGGCCATATCAAAAAGAAGCATCCTAATGATCCGGATGCTAGACCGGTCGCACTACAAGGTCTTGAATATCTCCGTTTCAAGGACTGGAAGTGCTCAGCGTGTGATACCTTAATGCAAAGCCGACGCGCGATGAGTCGTCACATCAGATAGGCTCATCGAGGGGACAAAGGAGCACATACAGTCAACTTGAACCAGCTCTCAAACGGTATGGACGCCCGCACTACGATAAGAATTACACAACTCCTTATTTATTCGCGGTCGCGGTCGCAGAGATGGATGGTGGTGCTACAGAACGGTCAGGGAGGTCACAGGGTATCGAATAATCGAGGTTGACGCGTTCTAAGCAGGGATATATTCAGAGGGCTTAGTTGTACGACATTAGAGTGACTTGTTTGGGTTAGAACCCGCAGTTTTACTATGGAAACTAAAACTTGAAATCTCCGTATGTAAGAAAATAGACACCTTCAGGGTCGATTTATGCGGCAGAAAATGTAGAAACCTGATTTCTGAGGTTAGGGTAGGACAAGAATCATGTCATGCTCTCTATCGCCTGCCGTATTCAAATGATAAACACTGCACGCCGGTCTCTGCCAGATTGTATACCCCCGACTCTACCGCGCCAACTCGGTCAACCAAGATTTGACCTTCTTTCCCTGCTCCGTCTCGGTATTTTCTCCAAGCTCCAGATTATAAATTGGCGCTACATGGCACTCACGATGTCCAATCAGCAATTCCACATCAGGGAATCCCTTTTTAAACTTCTCCGCAAAGTCCTGAATAATCGGCAACAGGATCTCGTTCCCACCGCCCGTGATCAGAACCTGGTTCACTGGGAAGCTCTCGTACCAGTCTGTCGGCGCCTTTGACAGATCTGTGTAGTTGTCGCGCGTGGCAGTGCCTAAGTACGCAGATGCCCACGGCTGCGCGACAGCCTGCGTGATTATGTCTCCGCCGTGGTAGGCCTCGTCTGGGAATTCCGTGTCCATGAGTGTCCATGGAGCAATCATGGCCGCGCCGCCGAAATTGCCGCCGAGTGACAAGGGCTCGATTTGCGGGTGTGGGTGCGCTGCGTGGGAGAGTACGCCGCCGACTAGGTTGCCGCCTGCGGAGTCACCGCCAAGGAAGACGGTAGCCGGGTCCCGGTCGGGCTGGGAGAGGATGTAGCGCACGGCGGCGACGGCCTGCTTGAGTTGTGTTGGGTAGGTGGCTCCTGGGGCGAGGGTGTAGGTTAGGCTGAAGATGGCGATGCTTTTGCCGGCGCGTTCGAGATCGCGCACGACGTGCGAGTAGAACTTGAAGTAGGCCATGTTGGCGGGCAGACTGAATCCACCACCTGCAAGTATCAATAAGGCATTCTTAGGACGTCTTCATGATGCTTACCGTGGAACCATACTAGCACGTTGGTCGCATTGCGGTCGCCGACCCAGTGGCCGAGGGCACCGTAGCCCAATTCTACCGTCTGGGGCTGAATGCGACTATTCTTGGCGTATCGCTCATACATCTTGTCGGAGGTAGGCGAAAGGTACTGCAGCTGTAACGGCGACAGTCGTGCGGTGGCCTTGCGCATCATGGCATAGCCAAAATGCAGGAACAGGGTCTTGGCCTGGCGCTCGGTGCGCCAGAGACCTGTCAGAAGAGCATAGAAGCCGGCGAGCAGGATTGACGCGACGGCAGGCAGAATGTCCAGCTTCTGCAGGAGAGTCAATTTCACCGAGGACAGCGACATGGCGACACGGACATGGACGTGAACGTGAACGTGGACAGGAATATAGACATGGGTATAGACATGGACATGGCAACCACGAACACCCTGATAAAGGGCTATTAGCTAGGGCTTCACACGTGTGAACCTCGGGGAAGACGATCTCGCAGTGCTATCCCATTGCGGTATGGATTCGCATTCAATTTTCCGTTGGGACCGAGGCGGTTCATAGTGGGGAGTGGAGACAGTCCTGAGAGACCGAGACAGTGTGAAAGTGTGTTATGACCGTCAAATGGGGACAATGGGAGTGATGGAAAGTAGAACTATACAAGTAGGTGATTATAGCAAGCTGTAATGTAACTACCTGACACCATCGCAATCACTACTACCACCATTATGACATTCAACACACCAAGGGACCAGGTACTCGTGCTCTGGGTGGAATAACAAAGGGACCGAGTACCAATGTTTAGACTGTCCAGATCCCCAGGTCTCGTCACAAGTGGTTTACCATATTCAGTAGAATGTCGCCGCCCCCGCCAAACACAGATCCAAACCACGGCAATCCACCGTCGATCATCGTGAACCGAGGCATGTGAATTCCTTTTAAGAATGTAAATTGCACTTCCCTCCGCCTCCAAGTCCAGCTTCATACCTACACATGAACGGCCACGCCATGCAGTCCGAAACGCGCTTCGACGTTGTCATCGTCGGTGCGGGCATCTCCGGCATCAATGCTGCGTACCGTCTGCAGGAACAGCTGCCCGGGATCAGCTATGCCGTTCTCGAGGCCCGCGATGACCTGGGCGGCACTTGGGATCTGTTCAAATACCCCGGTATCCGATCCGACTCGGATCTCTTCACCTTTGGCTTTTCTTTCAACCCCTGGAACCGCAACAATCCCATCGCGGAGGGTTCCGCCATCAAGTCCTACGTGCGCGCCACCGCTGAAAAGTTCGGCATCGACAAGCACATTCTCTACCGCACTAAGCTGCAGTCGGCCGACTGGTCCAGCGAAGAGAACACTTGGGCCCTGAACGTCGAGGCTAATGGAAATCCCAAAACTCTTACCGCGCGCTACGTGATCTTCGGCACTGGCTACTACAATTACAACCAGCCGTTGGAGGCCAATATCCCCGGTCTAGATAACTTCCAGGGCCAGATCATTCACCCTCAATTCTGGCCCGAGGACCTCGACTACTCTGACAAAAAGATCGTCATCATCGGCAGTGGAGCTACCGCGATTACTTTACTCCCCAACTTGGCCGACAAGGCCCAGCGCGTCACCATGCTCCAGCGCAGTCCTACCTACATTATATCCCTTCCGAACCGTGTCGCAAGCCGCTGGTTGGCTTATATCCTGCCCACCTCTGTCTACCAGCGTATGCAGCGCTTCATCTGGATCCTCACCTCCCGCTTGTTCTACCTTTTCTGCCAAGGCTTCCCCAACTTCTCCCGCTGGCTCCTCAAAAGGCGCGTCAGTCGCCAACTGCCCGCACATATCCCCCACGACCCGCATTTCAAGCCGCTCTACAACCCCTGGGACCAGCGGTTGTGTGTCTCCCCCAATGGAGATTTCTTCCGGTGCCTACGTAAAGGCAAGGCCGATGTCCGCACCGACACCATCAAAACAGTCAACAAAAACGGCATCACCTTGAACTCGGGCGACTCTCTTGACGCTGATATCATCATCACAGCGACGGGTCTCAAGTTACAAATCGCCGGTGGCTCCGCTCTCTCCGTAGACGGGCAGAAGATCGACGTTGGCTCCAAGTACTTATGGAACGGCGTCATGCTGCAGGACCTCCCCAATGCCGCCTTCGTCATTGGCTACACCAACGCCTCATGGACCCTAGGAGCAGATGCGACCGCCCAATTCGTCACCCGGTTAATTCAGAATTTGGAATCCCGCAAGCTTGTCGCCGCTACACCCCGTCTTCAACCATCCCAGGCCGAGAATCTCCAGGAACGACCCCTGCTCAACCTCAACTCGACCTATGTCACCGTCGCTCAGCGCACCCTCCCCATGGCTGCTGACCAGGCACCCTGGCAGCCGCGCGACCACTACTCCAAGGATATCCAGTTTGCTCTCAAGGGCGACATTGATAGCGGGCTGGAGTTTGTGCAGGGGCCGAGTTTCCGTCTCCGTTCTAAGGTGCAATGAGTGGTGATTTGTGGTGGTTGTATGTGATGATACCCGTATATACCTACGTCACGACTTTGTAGACTGGCGCCTGGAGATGCAATGTTTCGCTATGTATCTTTTAGATCTTTTTGAGCTCCGACCCAGATGTCATTTTAATGACATTCGATAAATCCGAACATTCGAAACAAGAACCAGCTTACTCTAGTGTAGAAGAAAGTGAAATTGAGATTTCAATTTCCCACTTATCATTCATATTCACACAGATGAAATCTCGATTGTCGGTGACGGATCTAGCACCTCGACATCCATTTCCTGCAATTGACGACCGATTAAATGGCACCGAGACGAATACTCAACCCGAAGCTGACGAGGTGAGAGGAGATTCACAAGACAAGCAGGCATAGTTAATGGTCTGCACAATTTTCTTCCATTGGTATTAACAGTGGACTGATAGAGGAAAGAGGCGTCAGAGGAGGGTGATAAAAGGCACGCGAAACACTCGAAGCACTCGACACTCAGAGAAGCCAATTTGGACAATGGCCTCGATGCCGGTGACTCAACCGAGGAGCTTGTAAAGAGCGACGACGATAAACAGTGACACGGTCAGCGAGTTGTTAACTATGGTGCGGGCGCTTACTCACCACATCACTAGTTAACTAGTCCTTAGTTTTGATAGTCGAATGCATCATCTTTCCATCTCTCCATGCATGCAACACGAGTGGTGTAGTTAGTTAATTAGTTCTCTGGTTTGACATTATTTGCCCAAACGTATACATGGATCCACTAATCACGTGTATCCGGGAAAACCAATAGAATTGAAGATGGTGGGACATGTAGCAAAGTTGGGGAAGTGGGGAAGGCTTCCTCTATATCTCAGTACATTGTCATCTTTAACCGCTCCTCCACTGTGGCCTAGTGGGAATTAGACCGGCATCCGTCCCAAAGAATTTCCACTGTAGCGGGTTCGACTGGCTGAAAAAGCTGATGCTAGAACCAACGAGAGGTTGGACTCCGACGGTCCTCTTCTTCCTCTTCTTCTTTTTTGCTTTTTTCTTTTTTTGGCCTTCTCTGACTTGAATTATTCAAAGGTCTGTAATGTGGTACTTTCTTATATCCGCACTTTTGGACGTACCACTCGCTAGGGTCTTTAGCCGGCTGGCACCCAACGCCGTGGGAAACAGTCCAATACGTCTGTGAAGAAGCAAAAGGATAATTTCTAGACAGCCGCGAAAGACGATGTCGAGGATAACGAATGAAGAAGAATAAGAATATCTTTGTCATTGCCATGTTAGGTACAGACATGAAGCATTAGGAATAACACTGTAATAGTGAACTTCAATCTACACTTTACAACTTTCACTTTCTTGTCTCCTACTTTTCCTCATCAACCGTCTGGCGTCCCTCGTAGCCACTCTGTGGCAGCATATTCAACGAATCTTCTTCCCGATCCAACTTGTAATTGGTCAACCAGAATCCTGCACAGCCGACAAATGCCAGAATAGTGACGACACCGTAGTTCCACACCAACAGGGGATCCGCGGAGAGACCAACCAATGCTTGGCCTATGGCAGCGAAAATAGCATTCATGAAGAGTGCCACGGCCTGCACGAGGGATCGCATGTTGCGAGGAGCCTTGGTAAAGGCATATTCCAGCGAAGTAATTGATGCAAAAATCTCCGAAATACCTCCCAGCACGTAGGTCAGAGTCTGTACCCAGACCGAGATGTTGGTATACTTTCCCTCGACTTCGAGACAATAGTTGGCTTCCTTGCCGCAGGGTCCCATCTTGTAAATATAGTACTGGGTGACCGTCGCGACGATCATTCCGCAGCCGGCCGCAAAAGAAGCCGGCTGTGATACGCTTGATGGGAGTGAAGTTAAATCCCATCCAACGCAGACAGGGGTAAACAAGTCTGTCGAAGATGGGGATGGAGATGATGAGGGCGAACGGGTTCAGGTTGTTGACAATATCGTTTGGCACGCCGCCCAGGTGCATGGTGGCCGCCTGTGAGGTCAGGTTGTTGAGCATCTGGTTATAGGCCAGCCCTAGACTGCATCAGCGAGGGTCATGGTAACAGAAGAGGCGCACTTACATTAAAGCGGATACCAGAGGAAAACCTTGCACGCCTTGAGTCCACGTCGTACCTCATCCACCCACTCGTCGTCAAAAGTCATCCATTCCGGTTTATTCGTACCCAGCTGGCTGGGCTTAACATTGTGCCAGAAGTCACCCGAGCCGGCGGTACTCTGGAACAGGCGCAGGGGGTTGAGCGACCAGCGGCCCTTCATCGCCAGCTGCCACAGCCTGAATGCCTGCGAGTACACGGAACCGGTGGGAGGCACGACCTTGTAATAGGATTTGCAAAGGAAAAGAACGAGCGGGCAGATGCAGAACATGATTGTGGGGAGAAGATAGGAGAGCCAGAAACCGACGTAGCGCTCGGCATAGACCATGCTAATCTGACCCGTCAACGAGCCAACATTGATCATGAGGTAAAAGTATAGATAGATGCGAGAAACTGTTGCAGCGGGGTCAACAATGACACGCTCGCCGTTGGACTCGACTCGAATATAAGGCCTTTCGTCTCCGTACTGCTCTGCAATGAGGGGAGAAATGTTGGACCTGCACAGAAGTTTAGTGGCGGCGCAGCAATTGACAACAGGAGACTCACTTGAAACCACCTGTACCCACGCCCATAATCACCAAACCGATGGAGAAACATGCGATCGAGCCACCCGGGCTAGAAATAACGCTTGGGATGGCCGAGATGATCAGAATGGAGTGACCAACGAGGGCCACGCCGATGGATGCAAAGATGGTGCGGAACCGACCCCAATACTGGTCGGCCACGTAGGCACCCATTAAGGGCATGATATAGGACCAAAATTGGTTAACTGTATCGTCAGCGTACATTCGGCTGGTAATTCGGGTCACTCACACAAGGTCAGACCGGTCGACGCCCGCTGTCCCATGTCCAAGGCGCCAGGAACACCGCTGCTAAAGTCCGAACCGGCCACAAGTGCACCGGTAGTAGAGTTTGCTGGCAGAGGACGCTGGATAAAGTTCACGACTATTTCAAATTAGATAGAGATACAAGCTGGAGGAGCCGTAAACATACAGACGGCCGTTGTGCCATAGTAGGAGAAGCGTTCGCAGAGCTCGACAAATGCCACCGTGTAGGCAGTCCATGGAACCTTGCCAGCAACGCGTCGCAGTGTTTGGAGATCTTCCTCATTTGGGTAGATCTTGTGGAGAGCATCGTCCCCGTCGTGAGCAGAGGAGACTCTCTGCACAGGCGCGGGCTTGATGTCGGGATGTTTCTCACTGATGGCGACATCGTGTGCGATAGCCCTGGACTTGGCTTCCTCGGCCAGGTCGACCGCATCGGATGCGTTCATCTTGGTTGAGTTGAAAGAGACAAGGTGATCTCAAAGGGCAAGCGCGGCCCTTTTAAAGCCACAAAATCAGGAGATTAGGGCTCCTTCTGGAAGGTTGCACTTCCCCACGCCACCGTCCTTTTGATAACGCTAACCTCAAAGCGCTTGGGTGTTGTATTAGACTTTGAAGTATCCCGAGTCGGACAATTGGCTGAAAGGAGATCAGGCCGTCAGTAGCCGGGCCAGTGCTATAGCCATACGCAGCATGGCGCATGGCGTCTGAGGGTCCGACGGTCCACGAGGATACCTGGAAGTTGCGGCTGGGGCCGGTATCACGCGAGATAAGACCATTTTTGACAATAGAGTAAGGTTAATACGAATGGCCAAAGAGAGAATCCACGTCCCGCCTTCCTGATATCCAATGGACTCGTGCTCTGTGCGTTTGGCGCTCCGGACTGCATCTTCTTGGCGGGCTTGGCTTGCGCTGCTTGGCTGGCAGGTCCTAGTGTAACCTCGAATCTTGGCTGGACCGTAGCTTCAAGATAGGCGAAGCGGGCAGAGCTGTGATTTGTGGCTGCACATTGGCATCTTCGAACGGATCCCCTATCGGACGACACCGAGCTTCCATGCAAGGTCTCGAACTATCGCCTGATAACAGCCAATATTGGTAAAACACATGTATCTATTGGCCTATTACGCTCGACCTGAATATGATGAGACATTGCTATGATTCAAGCCGTTTTCTTCTGGAACCAGTCCTAGCTTGGCTCGGGTCGAATGCCCTGATTACTGATTCCGTGATCTGGCCTCGCGATTGCGCTTCGCACTTCCCTCTAACCCATATAGGACATCCTCGGACATGCCGGGGATCACCATGTCAACTTTCCGTCACAACTGTGTGCTGGTAGTATTATCTACAGGGCGCGATCAGCTTCGTCTTCTTGATATCAAGAATACGATCGTCAATATCTCTTTTTTGATATGCACGGTGATCACCCGGCCGATCACAGCGTCCAAGGTATCCATCGGAGGATTGTCAGGCAATCGCACGGTGGCGTGATATTCGTACTTGGGTTCCGTCGGTGATTCCTGCATCATTGGGACATTTATTGGAGTCGTTGGCTCCTTGGTTACTTTGCCACGCTTTAACTCATCCGTCCCATGGGTAGTGCCCCACCGAGATTCTGACGGCCTCGCGGCCCACGTCGCCAAATCCAAATGAAGCAGCGGTGCTCCGCGGTGATTACCGTGTTCATATGCGTGCCGTGGACGGCTTGGTTCGAAGAGAACATCACGTACGGTCGGCGGAACGCGAGATTTTTGAATTGGGAGTAGCAGTCGGATACTAATGATTCCGTCAAGTCATATAACTACTTGACAGCAATACAATACCTCAAAGCAATAGGTATCACTTCATTGGGCAATATAGACAGAGCCGCATGCTCCAATGTGGACCATACTATATCCCGGTCATACTGTAGAGTATGCCGCATGGAAACTCGTAGAAATGCGATGGCTCCATTTACGTCCGAAGCTGGGCATCTCGGTCTGTCACCCTAGCAAACCGCCAACACATTATGGTCGCAATGACCGGAGCACTGATTCAATTCTGGGAATCAAAGCCCTCATTTCTCGCCGCCAACTAAACGCGTAAACATATGCACCAAGAGAGGCTATTTTATATGCGGTGGATTAGTAACATCCTGCCTATTAATAGCTGCTGGAATTTTGTTTCTCCGATTTATGCAGGCACAAGGCAAAGCAATGATTTTTCACCGCCCTTCACTCTCTTACTATGTACATACATCGACAAGTGGGACAGCGGGACACCAAGGAACAGATCACATCCACTCTTCAACTCAGCATGCGATCGGCAGCTCCACCAGTCTGCCTGGAAGGCAGGGATGTTCCTCAGTCTGTTCAGGATTTGCCAAGCTGTGTCATCGTGCATACCGACACACGCGCCAAAATGTTATCCCTTGCCTGCAGATTAACCGAGCGGGTCGAGATCGATTTCGACTCGCGTGTTGCATTACTGCGTGAGTAAGTGGTTCGTGACGCCCACGGGTGGAGATCGAGCTGAGCGGAGATTGTGTCCAACCAGAAATCTGTCGAGAATCGTCATGAGGTGGAAGCCCCCCGTTTCACGAAGGTCTGTGATGGCTCATGTCGCATGACCCTCAATTCCTGATCCTGAAAGGCTGTTCGAGCGGTTCTTCGACGTCTTTGCGCCTCTTCAGGGGACCTTCCAAGACGAGCGCGATGACTCGTTGAAATTTACTTTGCTAGGACACCGCATGTTCATTCCACTAATGCTATGAAGGACTGTGGATGCCTCGATCCTCGAGGCGGCTGGAGATGTGGGGATGGTTTATAATGTATCCCTTCGCCCTTGTCCCAACCCTGAGAGGCAAGGAACCTCGAGTCACGTCGTGGCTCTTTCCACCTTAACAGCAAAGTGAATATGCTGTTTTTGTTTCTTTTATTCTTGTTACCTGCAGTTCTAGCAGCTCCCGCTAAGAGTGATGGTGCCCCTACGATCACAATCTCGCATCCCAAGGCGACCATTCTTGGCTCGACTGGACCGAACAAGATCGATAATTTTAATGGAATCCCCTTCGCACAGCCCCCGACAGGGCCGCTTCGACTGAAGCCCCCGAATCCGATAAAGAGCCCTATGGGTGCTATACAGGCGACTTTGCAGGCCAAATCGTGTCCTCAATTTTCCATGGACACCGACACCAGCGATTTTCCCACGTCGGTAATTGCAAAACTGTCCAATATTCCAATCTTTCAAACCATCACCAATGCGGGAGAGGACTGTTTAACTCTGAACATTCGCCGTCCGGCTGGGACCAAAGCTGATGCCAAACTGCCGGTTTTGGTTTGGATCTATGGTGGTGGCTTTGAAACAGGATCAACCACAATGTACGATGGCTCTAGCTTCGTCACTGCCTCTGTGAACTTGAACATGCCTATAATCTTTGTGACTATGAACTATCGTCTGGGCGCGTTTGGCTTCATGCCTGGCTCCGAGATCCTCAAAGACGGGTCCGCCAACCTGGGTCTCCTCGACCAGCGACTGGCTCTGGAGTGGGTTGCGGATAACATTGAAGCCTTCGGAGGCGACCCTTCCAAGGTGACTATCTGGGGAGAATCCGCCGGTGCCATCTCGGTCTTCAATCAGATCGCCCTGTATGACGGCAACCACACCTATAATGGCTCCCCACTGTTCCGCGGCGCAATCATGAACTCTGGCAGTATCACTCCTGCCGATCCGGTGGACTGTCCAAAAGGACAAGCTGTATTTGACCATGTGGTGAAGCATGCCGGCTGTGACAATTCGGAAGACTCACTAGCGTGTCTGCGTGATTTGGATTATACGAGCTTCCTGGATGCAGCCAACTCCTTTCCCAATGACGTTTCCTACACCTCGGTTTCTTTGCCATACCTACCTCGACCAGATGGCAAGGTCTTGACGGACTCGCCGGAAAAACTAGTGGAAAGTGGCAGATACGCTTCTGTGCCCTTCATCATCGGCGATCAGGAAGATGAAGGTACCATATTCTCGCTGGCGCAAGTCAACATTACAACCACTGAGGAGATCGTGGACTATTTGCAAAACATCTTCTACTTCGACGCAACCCGAGCCCAGCTCCAGGAACTAGTGTCCAAATACCCAGACAGCACAGTCCACGGCTCACCCTTCCGCACTGGTGGCTTCAACAATTGGTATCCCCAGTACAAGCGCATTGCCGCACTCCTAGGCGACATCAGCTTCACCATCACCAGGCGCGTATTCCTGACACTCGCCAAAAATGCAAAACCCGACGTCCCCTTCTGGTCATACCTGGCATCATACGACTACGGGACTCCGATACTGGGTACTTTCCATGGATCCGACGTGTTTCAAGTATTCTATGGAATACTACCAAACTACGCATCCCAATCAATCCATTCATACTACCTGTCATTCATCTATGACCAAGATCCCAACTCTCGAGCCGACTACATGGACTGGCCACAGTGGAGTGGGAATCACAGCCTCATGCACTTTTTCAGTGATCATGGTGCTTTACTGGCTGATGATTTCCGGCAGCCCGTCTTTGACTTTGTCATGGAGAATTCCAAGGCTTTGCATATCTAGTGGCCGAGAGAGCTGTTTATAATACCTATCTGTCTATAATCTATACGAGGAATGATCGCATGAGCGAAGAATGATATCAATTTGGTTACGACATGCAACTTTAAGCTCATCTTCATGTTGTCAAGTGCGATGACGCTATGACCCTTTGCCTACGCGGAGATAGTCGAAGTACAGAGCAAATAATATGGTCGGCAATTGATGGTATGGTCTCAGCTGTTTCGCACCCTGGACCTACGCTAACTCATGCTGCTAAAATGCCGCACTTTGTGTAGTGAAACAGAGTCACAAAACCCTAAATTCCTAGGCATTTCACAACGACAAGATCCCCCGACCGCGGTTTCTTTAACATATAGTGTTCAATGAAGCACCGAACCAGGCATGATACTGCGACAAAGGAGCTCCATGATCGCGTTTTCGCATAGCCACGTGTCAGATGACCTTATCTGACGGCGCTGTCAAAGAAGGTGTTGATTCGAGTTGATTCATGTTGGGTCAACTTAAAGACACTCTCGTTCCAAGTCAAGGTTCCGTATCCCACGAGGGCGTGCAAGGCCTTTTGCAACGACGAGATCCTAAGTAAGCGACGTGCTGCGCAATGAATTTCCGCCAGTGGTGCTGTACGCGGGAGATGCCGAGCCCATAGTTGCCTTAATCATGAGGCATCAGTATGGCTATGTATGCCATATACCAACATTCTCCTGCTGCGCTAATCAGATAGGGATAGGTCTTACAGCAACTCTGTAGGAGACGGGTTTGAGAATCGGACTCTCTTGCTTGGCCGCTCTGGGGACGCGATCCGGGACCCCCTGTAATGGGTAGCTGGCACGCCCTCCGCGACTGATTGGTACTCAGCCGCGGAGAGATAGTCGGCTTTAGATGTTAGAAAAGCGGTATGCCGGATTCTGAGTATGCGGTCTGATAGCAAAGACAAGGTGATCATAGGGGACGTAATTCCATCAGGCGCAGAGACCCTGTTACTTCACGCCGTAGCTCATCTAGCCTTATGATAAGCATATCGTTTCGGTTTCTTCCTAGGATTAGAGAAGAGTTGGTTCCGAATAAATCTCGGAATCTAAGGGTGAATATCTATAGGACGGAGGAGTTCGGGATAGGAAAAACGCTCTAAATAAGAGTCGTTAGCCACGAAAATCGTATCAAGCTGACTAGTATATACCTCCGATTGTTGAAGTATTAGGATCCTATTCCGATTAAGTATCTACTTCTCTACGGCTATTCCGAGTATTTCTATTTTTTAGCGCTTTTCCTATCGGTAAACACTAATAAAGTAAGACCAAACTAAGAGCAAAGTAAAAGCAGAGTAAGAGCAGAGTAAAGGTGAATAAGATAGAGAAGTAGATATTAAATTATGTTCTAACCTTTAGACTTATAGTTAGATCGTGCTATAGCTTAGTATTATACTTGTTAGTGTTATACTGGATACTAACCTATGTTGTGGTAGAAATATCAATCTATATTTTTACTACTACGCCCAAAGTAAGTATCTTGGCAACTTGAACCATTTTTGCTACGAGACCCTTGCTATAATATCATTACCAGTGGATTCGACGGGTTTATACTCAACCAAGCCGGCATCCAGTCCATTCTGGATATTAAAGGCGTCGAGCTTAGGCTTATTGTCCACCGCTCCGAGAAAGACAAGTTCTACTTGGTAGACGTTAGAGCGGTGATGGCTTCGCTATCAGGCAACATAGACCGCGACGCTCTGGATCCAATATCCGTGAAGTTCTACATATGGTTCAAGCAAGGCATCTCCATCCGAAAACATATCAAACTCATAACCCGTCATAGGTTTTGCCTATTCGGGTACCGCAATCGAGTACCGAGGAAAAACAAGGCTTGCTCTACTAGGCTACTTTACCAGGCAGGGGAAGGAAAGCAGCCGTGCCGATGCCCAACATGCAAACAGGATTTTACGCAAGTGTTACGCTGCCTACGACACGCTAGGATGGTTCACGACTCAAATTTCACTACAAGTGAGGTGCTGAAGGAAGCAACGATGGGTGGGCCATTCAACCCATCGTTTACGTACAATGGAAGTGCTCGGGGTGTCCGAGACATTTCACGACTTGCAATGGCGCTCAGAAACACATACGAAAAATTCATCCTTCCGCTTGAAACTCAAACTCCAGTTTGTGTGACCGATGCCTCTATACCGATACAGATGGGGATATATCGCAATAAATTACCGAAGGTTAGAGCGAGGCTAGCACACCCGCGACATACCAGGGCCCACAAGGCGAACTTTACTCAACAAGCGATGATCGACCCATCGTTTACATACCAAGTGAGCACGAAAAGACGGAAGTGCTCAGTATGTCCGAAACTTTCTACGACTTGCCAAAGCGCTCAAAACCGTATAGGAAAGGTTCATCCTGCTGAGACCCAAGCACCAGTTATGAATTACCGAAGAAATGCAAGGCTTTTTCTAGCAGAACGAGGCCAGCTTGACGGCTTATGGTGGATGGCGAGTAGCAATGCCGATGGCCTGTATGTCTACGACATCGGAATTGTCGGGGACTGTGAATCCGCATACTTTGGACCGTATTTGGGCAAAAACTACACTCGTCTATGGGATGCAGTGATGAAATACAATATCGACGATCTCGAAAGGGAATTCCAGACCCCCAGCAACTTGATCACTTAGCGTGATAATCAACCAATCAGCTAGTGGTGAGCCAGTCAACTAATTGACTAGTTTACTCCGGACTCCGTGAATCTCCGCTTTTCTGCATTTCGCTTCCCCCGCATAACTATCCCCGCCAGCTGCGACAGTTGGAAATGATGAATCTGGCCAAAGCGAGATTCAGAACGGTGGCCTGAATATAAAAGCATACCCTATTTTAGTACGGGATACATCTATATGAATCATGGCTCGTATCTGGACTTCGATATGCGCAGTGACTCTCGGTTACGCGGCGTTGGCTACACCGCAGTTGGCCCGAGCCGCTGGTAACTTGGACACTTGGTTGGCATCGGAGACGACTGTTGCGCGACAGGGCATTCTCGATAATATCGGGGGAAATGGCGTGTATGCCGCAAGTGCAAAGTCGGGCATTGTGATTGCCAGTCCTAGTACCGACAGCCCTGACTGTAAGTGACTGAACCCATCAAAGAATCAAACTAACATATTTTATACAGATTACTATACTTGGACTCGCGACTCGGCTCTGACTTTAAAGGTGCTGATCGATTTATTCAAGAATGGCGATGGTGATTTGCTCGACGTGATCGAGGAATACATCAATGCCCAGGCTTATATCCAGACCGTGTCCAATCCATCGGGCGCCCTTTCGAATGGTGGCCTGGGTGAACCCAAGTTTAATGTTGACGAGACTGCATTCACCGGCTCTTGGGGACGGCCTCAGCGTGACGGTCCCGCTCTTCGAGCCACGGCTTTGATTGCCTTTGGCCAGTGGTTGATCGTATGTTTCTCTACACTTCAGATGCAACTGTACTGACATAAGTAATGCAGGATAATGGCCACACAGCTCAAGTGACAGATATTATCTGGCCGATTGTGCGCAACGATCTCTCTTACGTGGCACAGTATTGGAACAACACTGGCTTTGGTAACGCTCCATCTTCCCCCCAATGCATTCTGTACTCATATAATCGATAGATCTTTGGGAGGAAGTGAGCGGGTCTTCCTTCTTCACAATTGCAGTGCAGCATCGCGCTTTGGTTGAAGGGAGCAAGTTTGCCTCCCAAGTCGGCTCTTCCTGCGCGTACTGCGACTCCCAGGCACCCCAGGTGTTGTGCTTCCTGCAGTCCTTCTGGACAGGATCATACACACTGGCCAACTTTGGCAGTAGCCGCACGGGCAAGGATGCCAATACGCTTCTTGGCAGCATTCACACCTTTGACCCTGAAGCGGGCTGCGATGATACGACTTTCCAGCCTTGCTCGGCTCGAGCGTTGGCTAACCACAAGGTGGTCACCGATTCTTTTCGTTCAATTTATACCCTTAACTCGGGTATTGCTGAAGGCGAGGCTGTATCAGTCGGTCGCTACCCAGAGGACTCTTACTACAATGGCAATCCCTGGTATCTGTGTACTCTGGCTGCAGCCGAGCTCCTTTACGATGCTCTGTACCAGTGGAATCGCATTGGCTCTCTTACAATTAGCAGCGTCTCGCTTCCCTTTTTCAAGGATGTATATAGCTCCGCTGCCACCGGAACATACTCCTCGTCCAGTGCAACCTACTCTTCTATTGTTAGCGCAGTCAAGACCTATGCCGATGGGTATGTCAGCCTTGTGGTAAGTATACGTCCCTGCCAAGACCCTTGACAATGCTAACTATGTGCCTAGGAGAAATACGCCATGACCAACGGCTCCATGTCGGAGCAGTTCTCCAAATCCGATGGCTCGCCGCTGTCCGCGCGTGATTTGACCTGGTCATACGCCGCCCTGCTAACAGGGAACATGCGTCGCAACTCAATTGTCCCAGCTGCCTGGGGTGAAGCGTCTGCTAGCAGCGTTCCAGCCACGTGCAAACCAACTTCCGCGACTGGCACATACAGCACCGCGACGAACACCAACTGGCCGAGTACTCTGACCAGCGGATCCCAGACTGCGGCGACCACCAGAACGACAAGCACCTCGTGTCTTACCCCGACTTCCGTGGCAGTCACATTTGAGCTCATTGCGACTACTGCGTTTGGCGAAACCATCAAACTAGCAGGTTCGATCGATGAACTTGGTGACTGGGACACGAGCGATGCAGTTGCCCTGCGCTCAGACAAGTACACTAGCTCCAATCATCTCTGGTACGTAACTGTTAACCTCCCGACTGGGGCCAGCTTTGAATACAAGTATATTCGCGTTGAGAGCGATCGGACCATTGAGTGGGAAAGTGACCCGAACCGGTCTTACACCGTGCCGGCCTGTAGCACGGCTGCGACGGAGAATGACACTTGGAAGTAGTTTGAGGGCGATGGTTTCTCTGTTGATATAGATGGCATTCACTATCTGGCCAGGCACCTGGCCCCATAGCTAGCTTCCTTTTTCTCGTGGCTCTGGAATATCTCCCTAGTCTATGACCGGGCTTGTTTTTTGGAATATATATTATTTCTTCGGAACTGAAATGTATTGTATATTCAGACCAAAAGCACAAAGTTCAACCACATGTAATTATCCACAAGTGTAATAAATATTTACAGTCGAAGAATGCAATCATTAGAAAGGTTAACCCCTCTAGAGTTGGTGATGACGAATAAAAAGCCCCAGGAAAGCAGCAGCCAGCGAGCAGCCAAGTGACACCACTATTGGACGTCAGTTTTGTACTGCGAGGGAGAGTGGAAGACTTACAATATGTGTGCTTCAGACCCAAGAGGTAACAATCGACCACAATTTCACGAATGTGCCCCGTAAGATGCGAAATGTAATTGGTATCCGCCAGTGCGCGTTTAATCACCTATCACTGTCAGTTTGAATCCTTGGTAAAGTGTTAGAGCACCCACCTTCTCTGATCCTGGTCCATGTAGGTTCTCCCTAAGCTGGTGCTGAAACTCCGTTCCGAGAACGGTGTTGGAAGTCGTGACACCCGCCGTCATAGCAAAACTGATCAGCAGCATATACCCGGCAGTTGCCATTGGGATTTCCTCGGATGGTAATAAGGAGGTCATAGCAATGAAGGCTGAAGCTGAGGCAATACCGGTGCCAATTCCACCTGGGATAATGTATAGAGACTCCCAGAATCCTGTACTTCCGTTCCAACGTATATAGAGCAGTGAATACGTCACCGAGGCAATCAGTCCAGCCAAGATGAGAAGCATCTTGAAATGCCCAGTCCGCCGAATAAATACGCCTGAAAGGAGACCACCGAGTGTGTTTCCGATGACAGCTGGAACCAGATGGAAACCGGATGCAGTGGTGGATGCGCGCTGAGTGACCTGGAAATACAGCGGAATCGAGAACATCATTCCCAGCTGCGCCGTAATTTGCAGTGTGGCTATCAAATAACTGGTAGCCACGTTTGGCCGACGGAGGATTCGAAGAGGGAAGATAGGCTCTTTGGCAACATATGCCTCGACCAGAACGAATGCGAGAAGCAGCAATAGTCCACCACCGGCCATCACAATGGTGATCCACGAGCGCCAGGGGAACGACTTGCCACCCTGGTCTAATAAGCCCGTGATGGCGATAATTGATGAGCCGAGAAGAGCAGTTCCAAGGAAATCCACGTGTTTGAGACGGGCTGCTTTGCCTTCTTTGGCCGCATCCGAAGGTGTAGTTTGTGCAACCTGGAGTTTGACAACTACGAGGAAAGCAGCAAGAGCAAGGAAAGGAGCCTGGAGCAAGAAGAGCCTGAATCTGATTAGGACATAACTTTGAAACCTCACGATTCACTCACCATCGCCATCCGATCGTATCACTCAGCCATCCACCCAGTGGACCACCGAGACTGCGCCCGAGAGTCATCGCAATATTGACATACGCTCTCCAAGTAGCCACTTCTCGCCGGGGAACAATATCTAGAAACAGTCAATACGACTTCCCGCTTGAACTGGAGTTCAATCTTGCCTGTGATGATAATCGAACTGACGGTCATCGTCCCAGCACCGCCCATTCCACTAACAGCACGTCCAAGAATAACCACCCACATATCGTGTCCGATGCCACTAGAAATCGTCAGAAACATGCTCCATATCAAATTATCACTTTAAATACCAGATAATGCATCCTAATGCAAAAAGGAAATAGGATACTAGCAGCAGCGGCTTTCGACCGTAGATATCACTCAATTTGCCATACTACATCCGTCAGTTTCAACCGCGAATTGGGAATTCTGTCGATACCACCCACCATGGGTTGCGCGGCACAAAGGCCCAGTGTATATCCAGTGGATAGCCAACTCGCATCGCGTAACCGATCAAATTGGGAAGAAATATGGCCAGCGGCGGCCATGACGAGCGTGGCATCGGCATTGGAGATGAACTCGCCTATGGGTCATTAGCCGATGAAACTTTTAATCCTTGAAGGTAACCTGGTTATCTTACCGAGTAAAAGCACCGCGATAATTGTTCCCACGCCTGTCAAAGGCTTTACCATCGCTTCGGCGGAGTCCGGTCGCGATAATAATGGACTTTCTTCATCGTGTGTCGCGTGCCCATTGACGATAGACTGGGGCTTTGTGATCTCGGGCACATCGTCGCCGGTCGCGCCGGTGCCATATTTGATATTTGCCATCTCCCGACCTCAGACATGAAAGGAAGGAAGGAAAGAGAAAGTAAAAGACAAGGGTCCCTCCATTTGAAGTGGATTGGGCCTCTTATCGACGATGACGCTCGACCAGGGTAATTCCAGCAGCTATTGCGCACAGCGGATTGATCGGGGTTATCCACTGCCTTTGATGCTGTGCTATGTTAACCAATAATGCTCAGTTGGCGCGTTCTCATCGCGATCGCAAAGCACGTCATGGGTCCACTCCACGCCAGTACGAAGTATATAAGATCTTCAACTTATGTTCATTTTCAACCATTTCCACAAATAGGCCGGTTCAATGAAGTGTCTTAATATATTCACTTTGATTCCACAGTACCATCAATTATCCATCTATGTCCTCGCATATGGATCGAACGGGTGTACTCCGTAGTTGTGTAGAGTGTAGACGATCGCCATTAAAGCCCCCTATTGCATCATGGACTCCACACGCTAGAATTACCGAGCTGCCACGCCGAATTCGGAAGTAGGACGACGATATCCATTCACAGAGCTTCTAATAATTCAATGTCAATCGAGAGCTCCAGATTCATTTACTGATTTATCTAAAAAGTCCTCTGCCCCAGGCTGGCCGTGGATATCCCGGACTAGGTTCCTGCTATTGTACGTCTAGGGTCGGTCGGTGCCACATTTTGAAAATTGCAAAAGGCAGCACTGGGATCGTCAGAGTAGAGCAGATCAGCTCTGCTACATGCTGTCTTGTGGGCCCGATCGAATAGACAGGGGTCCCATGGATCATTCTTCGGATTTCCCAAACGAGCCCGGGTTCGAAAACTTGTACCCCAGGTTCTCGACTCGATAAACTGCAGATGCAGATCCACGGTTCCGAAGCGGCATGTCCCTTTTCTGAACTTCATATTTTTGGGCGTAAACAGATCTTTCGTAAACAGATATTCTGCGAAGCCGCGATGATATGACTTTCACTGTGACGATCACTGGTCACAAGGATGGTTTGCATACTATATGTATGCATCTTTCCAGTTCTGGTTCTTCTTCCTTCTTCGTCTCCCCAGCTTAGTTATTCCGTTATCGCTACTACGAATGCACTCATCGATTCTTCTTCATGATCTGGCTCCGTACTTGGGCATCGTGACATTCACAAGCATTCATGTTATACTAAATCTACCCATCTATGGGGCATAACAGGTCATTTATACTTGATTTGCTGCCTTGGAGCCTTCTCGAAAGAATTACCCGCTGCGCAGTCGCGGAGTGGCTGGTTAACTTGCAAACAATGGGAGTCACTGCCCGGCTCTCATCGGTATTCTGCAGATCGGGACATATCTATGCTTTGGGCCCTTGAATGGCCAGGTCAAGTTCTGGTCGTCATAGGTTACTCTTGAGAGGCCTAGAAAGACGGAAACTAGGCCTATGAAGGGAAGCGAAATCGATAGAAAGAGTCATGTAGAAGGAAAGAAACTAGCGGTCACGAACTGCATCTATCAGCACAGGAGCTGACTAGGCAAACGGAGACGGACCAATCAGGGCCTTGCTCCGGCCCTGAGATGTTTACCGCCTTCCGACACATCTCGCGTTGCGGTCGGAGATAGTATGAGCTACTCGGACTTCCCTACCCAGCACACGGTGAGACAGTGGCCACCCGATCGAACCGAAACCTGATTTGTTTCTGAACCCGCGCAGCTGGAACACGGCCGAGACATTATTCAATATTGACGAGATGTGGGCCCGGGAACACGGATTTCCTTCATCCGCTATCTAGCGCTATCTAGACCGTCGGCACTAAGATCTTAATGTCCGGACACTGTAGGAGATCGATCAGCGTGATTGGCCCATCTGAGACCCACGTCTGATGCATGTCACCCACGCGACTCGACTGCCTTGTTTTGTTCTTCCGCGGGAACGGACATAAAATTTGCTAAGACCGCGATGACATTCCTATACAGTGGGTCAAGTGGATGCAATCATTGACCGAGATGTTAGACCGAGCAGTCGGGAGAAGGGAGTTACAGAGTTTTTCAGCATCCAGTCGAGCAGGGTCGATATCATGGAATCTTATATAAAGGGAATCATGGATCCGCGAAGAACGCCAGAATAATCGACATCCATTTGATTAAACTCACATATTCACAATGGGATCAACCGATTACAAGTTCGAGGGCTGGATGGGCCTTAGCCCCGAGGCTGCTAAGGGCAAAATGGTCTGGCAGGAGTTCGAGCCCAAGGCGTGGGAGGAGACCGACATCGACATCAAGGTCACCCACTGCGGTATCTGCGGATCTGATATGCATACCCTCCGTTCTGGATGGTGAGTCTATTTCAATCGCAACGGCTGCGATACTCGACGAGCTGACAATTGCATCCAATTAGGGGCCCTACCGACTACCCCTGCTGCGTGGGCCACGAAATAATAGGTTTTGCCGTGCGCGTCGGATCCAAGGCCGTTGGCAATATCAAAATCGGTGACCGCGTCGGTGTTGGCGCGCAAAGCGGCGCCTGTCTAAACAAGGACGGTGACTGTGAAGCCTGCGCTCGCAGCCTCCCTCAGCACTGCAACCGCATGGTCGGCACATACAACGCTACTTTTGCCAACGGCGGCAAGTCGTACGGTGGGTACGCGCTATACAACCGTTCGCCTTCAGCCTTCGTTTTGAAGATCCCCGACGCCATCTCCTCCGCCGAGGCTGCTCCCATGCTATGCGGTGGTATCACGACCTACTCGCCCCTGAGACAAAACGGCTGTGGCCCCGGCAAGTCTGTCGGTATTATCGGTGTCGGTGGCCTTGGCCACTTTGGTATTCTCTTCGCCAAGGCCCTCGGAGCAGATCGCGTCGTCGCCATCTCCCGCAAGAGCGACAAGAAGGAGGATGCGCTGAAGCTCGGCGCGGATGAGTACATTGCGACTGGTGAGGATGAGGACTGGGCTACCAAGCACGCCCAGTCGCTGGACCTGATCATCTGCACTGTGTCTTCGTCCAAGATGCCCATCGTTCAGTACAGCCAGCTGCTGAAGTTTCGGGGAACCCTCATCCAGCTGGGAGCTCCCGAGGACGGCGCTCTGGAGATCCCCGCAATGGCTTTGCTCGCCAAGGGCATCAAGCTGGGTGGTTCCCTGATCGGTAGCCCGGACGAGATCCGCGAGATGCTCGAGCTCGCTGTCGAGAAGAAGGTGCACCCGTGGATCCAGGAGCGGCCCATGAAGGAGGCCAACCAGGCCATCCAGGACATGGACAAGGGTAGTGCCAGATACCGCTACGTTCTGGTGAATGAGTGAATGTGAAAGGAACCGATCGTTTGAATGCTAGCGAAAGTTGTCAAGAGATACCTAGAAACAATGTTATCAATGTTATCGCATTTCGATCTCTGATTCTTCTACTGCCGCCGACAGCGAGGTTGGGCTCAAAACTTGATTTACGCAGCAGAAAGACGGCGGTGTGTCTAACATATCAAGATTTATGCCTCAGGCTGTTAGGATTTTGAACCTGCACTTCCAAACGGTCTGCTTCTACAGTTTCAATATTGAGATACATCATCCAGGATTGTTAGTATGGATATATTATATGCATATTAACAGCGTATTTCAAGCTCATAATCCTCGCGTTTTTATACGGTAAATGAAAAATAAACAAATAAACGTAAACGTTTTCTGGAAACATGGTTCCGTCATTTGAAGGTGGGATCGACATCCAGACTATGTAATCTGTGTCAACCATTTATAGTTCAAATAAGCCTAGTCGGAGACCGGGAGATATTGGAAAATTTGGTGATCTGTCCATATGACTAAATCTCACAATTTTACTCATTTTCCAAGTGTTCAAGATAATGCAAACATTACACAGAGGTTATCTATATCTGGTCATGTGATGCAAAGGAAGTATGGTTGGGGAATATGATTGGTCAGTGTGGGTCCAGACTATCTAGAGTACCTAGAGTACCTTCTCCCCTCACTTCCACCTTCCACCTTCCACTTCCCCTCCCCAACCTTCTTTCATAATCCATCTTCATCACTCATCTACATTACACCAGGCTATTCTATTCAAGATGCCTAACGGCAACTACGGAAACTCATACTCCTACAGCGGCTCTGGTACCAACAGCCAGGTAGGTCTGTCGTCTCTCAGTGACGATAACAAGTTATCCGTATGGGTACGAAGACACGGTTAACACTCACCAGGGCAACCATTACTGTTCTCGCGACTATGGTTCCGGTGCTGCCAACTCAAACTCTTACCACTACTCCAACAGGTCTGCCTCATGAATGATGTTTCAAGGACACACTAACAGTGGAACAGTAATGGCTCCTATTACTACTCCAACCCTAATGGTAGCACTTACTACAACAGTGGCCAGGGTGGTTCTACCTACACCCCTGCCTCAGGCTCCTCCTCTGGCAACTCCGGGAAGAAGTGATCGCAATGGCGAACTTGATTGAGAAGCACACTGGCTTCTGATAGCTGCAAGGTCAGGATTGAATATTGAATATCGGGGGAAATGAAGGAGCTTGAGAGAGGAAGAGGCGGGGAAGTTTCCTAATGAAATTATGGCACGCATAGGGAAATGAAATGAAGACCTGCAGCACTTGATGACCTTCGTACTGTAGATCCACGTCGAATCCAATCGTGAACCGGCGGACCATTGGAGCGAGCGCGTGGATGAGTTGTCTGAGATTGGCTTCCAAGCGGCTGCAATACATCTCCGCTTCTCGAGGCCGCCTACAAAGCGCCACGGAACCCGCACACGAAATTGAATTGACGGGTGGAGGGTGGATCAGGATCATGTTGTCCACCAGGAGCCCGACACAGAGTGTGTCAGTACTGCATGAGTTGGCGATTCGAATTCGCCTGCATCAGGTGGTGGAGGGTTACAAGCACTGCATGCCTTTGCCGAACAAGCCATCGTGACCACCCTGGATCTGTGCAGGAGGTTCCATATGCCAGCCAGGTCGAGGGTGCCTTCTTCTCCTACTTGACAATATTGCTGATCTAGCAGTGTCAGTCAGTATGGAACGACGCATGATGGTGCGAAAGTGTCTGATGGTGATGGAGTATTTCCTGAGGCTCAGTCATATCGAGTATGCGCTGTTGATGTACGGGCATACAAGGCCATACTGATGCCTATCTCCCGCGTACGAGCATTACCGTATGCCTGGTCCCATTCGGGACCAGTCTGACTCAATGCAGTCGCACGTCTACCTGCCAGGGACCGTCTGAGGATCCAAGACCAACAAACGGTGAAGCGTGTTTCAGTGTCATGTCGCTTAGGAAGCCGACTCTAAGGAAGTGGGCATCAATATCCCCTCCTAGTCACTGGAAAGGAGTATCTCGATTCATTCGAGCATCACTACGTATACGTTTTCCATAAGTGTTCATGTTCCCAGCTCTTCATTGATATCTTCCCAATTCAATTCTTCGACTAGGTCTTTCTCAACAGTGCAGGGAATTCCATATGCCAGCCGATTGCATACATTTACAGCGTCATCTACAGGCTCATATACGAGTAGGGGCAGTGAGGGCAGGGCAGTGGGGTGGGGCAATAAACCCGGGGTAAAGTAAACAATCAGGAAGGTGAGCATCAGATATCACCGGGGATAAGAAACGCCAAATAACTTTCCAATACTGCAGTGACGCAGTGGTCACGGGCTTCACCTCATGTTGAATCGAATGTCCCTCAACCGCAAAGCTGTTGTCACTGACGCCTCGGGGTCGATCTTCGGAGGAACTCGCTTGGCGACGGAACAGGATCGAGAATACGTTCAAGTTATCACTTCGGTGCGCTGGCTTGCTCTCTCTACAACCCCCTGCAACCGGACAGCGTCCATATTGGAATCGGCTTAGGCTGGGCTCTGGACCCCAAAGATACTGACTGAAGCCTTTGGGCATTCCTACACCTGGTAGTCGATTCCCCCTTTTTTTGTTTTTGTGATCTCCAACTTGGATTGAAGTGCAATGAATTGGAGTCTCAGGTACATTGCTATTTCTTTTCCTTTCTGACAGGACTCGGGTTCGATTCCCCTAGGAATTTCTTATTTTCTTATTTTCCATTTTCATCTGCTTTTACTGTTGTGGGTTTCCTAGGCATGTGAAGATGCTCCTCCCTCGCCCGATGCTATACCATACTTGGTTTTTCATTGATGCTAAGACTATATTCAAGACTACCAACTCGTCCTCCATGATCCGCATATCCGGCAACCGTGCCAGATTCCCATTCTTATATGTAAGAAATCGGCATTAAAGCCCAAGTCAACTAGAAAGGCGATCCATTCCCCAGCTTCGTGTCCCGCCTAATGGTAGGACACACTCCAAATCTTGCAACCGCCCTTGAGGCCCCATACAGTGGTTCCGTCCTCATACTGAAGTGAATAGCCCTTTCCATTTCCAAGAAAGGTAATCTTGATGTTAGCTGCATTGCTGCTACCAGTCACCAAAGACCCCTTCGCGCCAATGAACTTGCCATCCAAAATACTGGAGACTTGGAAAATTTGGCTCTCCTGATCTGCAGTGTAGTGGATCACCCAACGCTGATGTTTGTCGCTGTGATTGGCAACAGCGCGAGCCATGCTAAGCTGGCTGGCATTTCCGGCATTGGTGAGAGCTTTTCCCGAGCTCTCAAAAGCCAGGTAGCGGCCCTCTGTCAGATAACCGACGACTTCCTTGTACCCTTCTTCAAACCACAAGGTGTTGGTTTTGTTGGTTTGATTTCCATACGGCACTGTAGGACGCTGGACCGGGTATGCAGCCTCGCAGTTCGATGTTCCGGTATACTTGCCCTGGGCCGTATCGGGAGTCTCAGCCTCGGGGATCGTGGGCAGGCTAGTATCCGGGTTATCCAAGTCCAGGGCGTTGACGAGATTGGACATGTGCTCGCGACGCCAGTGAACCATCTCGGGTGTTTGAACGTTCTTGTACCCTCGTGCCTCCAACCACTGCTCCAGGAAGAGGATCTGAGAGTTGTGGTCGGCGCGTTCAGTAAACACACGGCCACCACGAGTCCAGGGAGAGACCATGTAGAAGGGGACGCGGACACCCGGACCAGAGTAGATGTTACCGAAGAGACCGTACGGGTCTTCCATCCATTCACCGGGGGTGCCTTCAGGCGAGTGAAAGGGAACAACATGGTCTCCCCAGCCACCAGACTCGTCGTAGCTGATCATCAACAAGGTGGAGCTATACTTGGGGCTGCTCGTCACAGCATCTACAACTTTTTTCTGAAGCCATGCACCGTCCTTGGGCATGTAAGGGGGATGCTCGGAGAGTTCAGCCGGGCCAACGATGAAGCTGATCTCCGGGAGAGTTCCGTTAGCCGCTGCCTCGTAGAAGCTATCCAGACCGACATACGACAGACCCTTCTTGGCAAGAGGCGAGTCGGACGACGCATTCTGGAATTGCTCAAACCACGCCAAAGGGTTGTCATCGAAGTTGTTCGAGTCTTGGAATACTTGCCACGAGACACCGGCAGCTTCGTAAATCTCGTATATGGTCTTCCATTTCAGCGGGTAGCAGCTGATATTGTTGGCCTCACACCCGGGAGTCTCGTTGTTATCCAAATAGGGACCGCCCTGATCAGGGCTTTGGGGGCCTCCGGGTACATTGATGGAGCCACTAACCAATGTGACACGGTTGGGGCTGGTCGAAGTAACCTGAGACTCCTGGAGAAATGCGTTAGCAAAGTGTCTCTCTCGATCGATTGTTATGAATTCTCACCTGATACATATCTCCGGCAGTCCAGCCCTCGGCGATACCAAAGTGAACAGGAATGTCACTTCTTTTGAGATATCCCCAACTCCAAGGCATGTTGTTACGCGCCCACATGTTGTTCAGGCCATGATTGATGGCAGCCTGGTTATCCTCATAGCCGTTGGATCCTGCAGTCATGCACTGCATGGCGTCAATGGTGGATCTACCCTGGTAGCCCAAGTACCACGGAAGGAGAGTGTTTGTCTTGGTAGACATAGAGACATCAACCAGTCTATTGGGCAGTCAGCTTATAACCTTTTCCAGCATTATTTTCTTGTCGAGTGTTTGTTGCTTACTGGTGGTAGACGTCCAATCCATCCGCGTTCACCTGCACGTTTGGGTCATTGAAGCCTCGAACACCGGCCATGGTGCCAAAATACTGTCATCCATTGAGCGTTTTCTTTGCCAACAATCTATTTGGAGCTTACATTGTTCCATGATCGATTCTCCTGCATGAAGATAACCACATGCTCGACATCTTTCAAAGAACCAGCAACCGCCGGTCTGCTCGCAATGAACATCAACAAGACAGAACCAAACAGTGCATTCATATTGGCGCTGGTCTGCAGAGTATATTGACGAGCTCTAATGTTGTCGCTACAAGTCGGTGGGTATCGATAACTATATGAGCGTTGCTCACTGCGTCGCGACGACATGGCCCCGACCGTACTCCGGTCTCGAAAGCGCGCTCGGTGGTATATTACGCTGTAACCGAAGCTTAGCCCAATTGCAAAGAGCTAATGAGATCCATCAGATTATTCACACGACCTGAACCTAAAAGCGGAACAACACCTGGTCTCAAGTGCACGTGGGGACATTCCGAGACCAGGAAAGGCACACATTTTCAGGAACCGCCGATCTTTCTCTTTCGGTATTTTGCAAGATGCACACGTTTCACACTTGTGACATTGTCAGTCGACCGTAGCCGCGCTGCATGATGTGAGTGAATAAGCTCTCAACGTGCTGGGACTACCTCGGTTTATTGGACGACCGGGTTCCGATCACACGACTCGGGACACGCCGATGGTCACAGTCTTCACAGCCACAAGAAAATCCTTAAACTGTGAAATAGACAGAGTCCTTTGTCAGTTGTCGAATATCGATAGGTATGGTAAAGTGACTAGCATCGCTTGTTTTTCTCCCACACCATTTTGGACCCCTGGGCGCAAAGCGGCGAGTCACTCCATGCTTCCCAACTGAACTCAAGGATGGCGCAGCCATCCAGTCACCAAATAAAGCTCAATCTTGGAGACCAGCCCAAGCCTAATAGGACCAAGTTCCGAGAGCGCAAAACGTCCGCTAAGACTAACAAATCATATATCATTTTGCTATGTCCAGTGGTTGCAGGTTTGTTCGTTCTACTGGTATTTTGGCGTCAGTACAGCACTCCAATAAGGGCGATTACTTCAGTGGGCATCCACAATGCTGATCACGAGGATAATCTCCTTGCCCCGGGGACAACTACCCCGGCAATCAAGCTCCATCCGGAAGACCATGTCTATCGGGAGCCCAAAACGCAGCATCTGGACTGGACATTGAGCTCACGAAGTATCCGGCCAGATGGGGTACTGAAAAGAGTGCATCTAATTAACGGTAAAGGGTAACCCTCGATCTTGATGAATAGTCCCCTGTTGATCATAATTAGGTCTTTTCCCCGGACCGACCATCGAGGCACGCCCAGGAGATACCTTCTTCATCAATGTCACAAATAAGATGCAAGAAGCCTCCTCAATCCACTGGCATGGGCTGCATATTAAAAGTATCTACGCACATCTATGTAGTCCCTTGCTGGTTCCTACAACTGACCTATTCTCCAGACAAAATGGATGGTGTCGCCGGCGTTACACAGTGTGGGATTTCTTCCGGTGCTTCGTTTATCTACAATATCACGATACCCAACCGCCAGCACGGAACCTTTTGGTACCATGCCCACACTGGGCTCGCGAGAGCTGATGGGCTGTACGGCGGATTGGTCGTCCACGTGCCAGCATCCAAGTCGACCGTTCGTGGTTTGCTCGCGGACTCTACTCTATACAGCAAAGAGTTCTTGCTTTTAATCGGAGACTGGTATCATAAGCCAGCGGAAGAAGTAATGTCGTGGTACATGCGCGCTGGCTCTTTCGGTAATGATGTATGTCATGTCTATCAGCCTTTGTCGGAAGTACTGACATGATGCAGCCGGTTCCAGACTCTTTATTGATTAATGGAGTCGGTCATTACAATTGCTCAATGGCAGTTCCTACCCGACCAGTGGACTGTCTCGAGCGACATGCAGATTTAAAATACCTCCACGCGAAGGCGGATACTGCATATCGACTCCGAATAGTCAACACAGGGTAGGTCTTCGAATCATCTACATACCTACTTCTTGGCAACTAAAAGCTCAGATCTCTCGTCGGGTTTACTATTGCTTCCCCGACTAAATCTCTGACCGTCACTGAGGTTGACAGTGTCAAGGTCGAGACACAGGAGGCAAGTTCAGTTGGAATCCTATACCCGGGCCAACGCATGGATCTCATCTTGCGTGCACCAACTGAAGAGAAGGAATCTGCTTTGACCATTGCGATGGATACAGAGTAAGCTGTCATTTCCATACCAGGTAGCGTGGGTCTACAAGACAGTGATGGAAATGCTAACGGTGCTAGATGCACGAGATATCCCAATCCAGCCCTCAGACCCAACCAGACCTTTGTTATCAACCCCGACTATGCGCCTGATGCGCAATCCACCATTCCCGATGAAAATCAAACGCATGTTGATATACAACGTATCTCCTCTCCTCAGCATATCTTATCTTCACTCCCACGTCACGCTGATATTACGGAGATGGTTTACGTCAAAATCCAAAAGTTCTCTATCAACCACAATGTTCCGTATGGCTTTTTTAATCACACTTCATGGGCACCGCAACAAGATCCCCCTAGACCATTGAATGGACTTGCACGAGCGCAATGGGATAGAAATCAGCTCGCATTTGTGGTAGGCGATCAAGATCAAGATTCAGACGAGCCCGTGTGGGTTGACTTGGTGGTGAATAATTTGGACGACACCGGCCATCCTTTCCATTTGGTAATTATGTCTTCCCCTTCTATCTCAATGCGATGTATTAACAGCTTCCGATAACTCAAGCATGGTCATCATTTTTTCGTCCTCACAGTCTACAAGAGCCCAATTGGCTGGGGCTCTTATAACCCCTTCTACGACTCGTTCCCTCCTGGCTCCGACCCAGACACTTACCCTGATACCAATGGGTTGGACCTCTCACGTGCAATGCTGCGAGACAGTGTTTATATCCCTAGTCGCGCCTATGCGGTTTTAAGATTCCGGGCCGATAATCCGGGCATTTGGTTGTTTCACTGCCACGTCTTGTGGCATCTATCGAGTGGGATGGCTATGCTGGTGGGCGTGGGTGATTATGTAGACCCTTCTGGGACCTCATGCCTGGTTTAGCCGCCAATGGCCAACTAAATCCTACGGGTAACATCAAGGAAAACACACGAATCAAAAGTCGATCAAGATAATAATTCTGCTCACTTGCTACTCAAGTATATCAATCACCCTGGATAGCCCAACTCTGGGCGCTACTTCAAAAAGCCGTCAATTGAAGAGTCTTCTTGGTTGAAGCCACAATCGAGGACCGGTTGCCAAAATCAAAGCTCAGATCCAGAGTCTTCACGAAAATCGCTAGTTGCTGCTCCGCTAGCTCACCTTCGGCATTTCCGACGAGCGCTGTAGGCTTGCTCCTGTTTTGCTGGCGTCAGAAGACTGTCGTCAGAGCCACCGCACCGGATCCTGCTGTGCTATAACAGACTGAGCTTTTATTCTCTTCTTACTCAACTCCCTCTCAAACTCCTTTATATTGGCTCCTATTATAACCCCCACCATATTCTTCAACACACGACAAAAATAACTCAGCGTGACACCGATCTCTCCTGCTAGCTCTTCAAGCCTCGCTTCCTCGTCGAATTGTCCGTCCCGCTTTGCCTGGAGAGTGCAAGGACTCTTGCGACAACCGCTTCCCTCTCTCCAAAGAGCTCGCATTATCCGGCTGTTATCTCTTGCACGGTCCAAACCCATCGCATTGCATTTTTCTTCTGTGTCATGGAAGATAACTAACATTCGTTTGTTAAGTAAGGCGTGTGGAGCAAGTTGGATCTTTACTAGCAGGTTTGACGTTTGGGCTAAGCCTAACTAGGTATAATAGGCGAATATTTACGTGGTGGGGTCAGAAGACTCCGTAATAATTCCCCGAAAATATTGAGACCCACCAACTACCACAGCCTACCGGAACCGATACTCTATGTTAGCATGGAAGTCCTGCAAATGAATGAGGCCTTTAAAAGGGTTGATGGCCAAATGCAATTTTCTTATATCCAGGTTTTTGTTCGGCAAAATGGTATATTGTATTCTGGAAAATGGGCGAATCGATTCGATTCGCCGAAGACACTGGACGATCTTCAGGAAGTCAAGCAAATTCAAACCGATGACAGAGGCCCAAAAGTGAATACCGTTTGGTCGGCAGTCTATGTGAAGACACCGAGCCTCCTCGCGTATACCGATGGAAATCTTGAACAGCAAATTACTCGCGAAGTTGAAACATACGAAATTCTTCGCAAGAACCCACATGCAAATATTGCTATCTATTATGGCTACCAGGAGACTAATGGTCGAGTCTCTGGGCTATGCTTTAAACGATATACATCTACACTACTTGAAGCGGCTAATCCTTACTGCCTTGGCAAGGAAGCTTTCGTTCGAAGTGCCCGCGAACTCGTGGGAGAGAAAATGAGAAACGGGCTAGAAGGCATTCTAGGCGCTATCAAACATCTTCACTCTCTTGGACTTGTCCATAACGATATCAACCCTGCAAATATCATGCTCGACGAAGATGGTACACTCGTCCTTATCGATTTTGATAGCTGTCGATATATCGGGGAGTCATTACGCAACAGCGGAGCGAAAAGAACCCACCAGTGGCATGACCCTTCTGTTGATATTTCCCTTGAGAAAAACGACCTTGACGCTTTCAAAGAGCTCCAAAATTGGCTGAATGGATCCAATGGAGAATTCTCTTTTCAATAAAATACTCGTTAGTAAAACATGAACACCAAGAGAATCATTTTATTGGCCATTAACCACTCTCTTGCTGTTTAGGTCAAGGCTGTCCAAAGAAAATTCACCGCTGGCTCCTCTCTCATGCTTCCATTCTAGAACCTCCGACGGGTCTAGTATTTACATGGAGTAAACAGTGAAAGTTTCACATACTGATGCTCCATGCTCCGTTCATGATGAGAAAGTCCCCAGGGCTGTTTGTGTTTATGATGAAATCTGGTAGGAACAATGTCACCACCCAAGACTTTCTGCATGTCGCCACTCTGTCAGATTGCGCACATTCAGGCCGGTTGACAGCTTCTTTGCGTAGACAAGGGGCCAAGATCGTAATGAATATCCGGGAGTTCAAGTGTTTCAAAAAGCCAAAAGAGGCTACCAACGGTAATCACTTTTGTAATTTCGGGATGAAGTATACATTCACATCTATAGATCGTGTACCTGCAAGCCTGATGCCTCAGAGAACATGCACCATAGGTGCCAATCCATCACTGGGCCTATGCTTGCCTTGAGCAACGCGTCTGTTGTGAACGATATAAACTACAATCTGCGCGAAAGCACTGGCGATTCCTATACACACCATAATGATCATGGTACGTAGTCCCATCGAATAACTTAACGGCGTTAGAAGCCACTAGGCAAATCATGAGGACTAGATACAACTTACAATGGTTTGTCGCTCGCTTGGAAATACTGCGTCCCAGCCATTAAACCGCTTATTGCAGACATAACCCACATACTGCAGTCCGATCAGCTCTAGTCGAGGTCAAAACATAATAACATGAAACTTACGCGATGCTAATACTTCGCTCCGCCGGATCGCGACAGTTGATCTGAACCCAGAAGTTCTGTAGCGGATGGTACCCCACAGCGAAACTGTTCACAGCAGTCCAAAGTCCCCAACGAGACCATTTGCCGACATGGGGTTGGACCTTGAGAGTCACTGCTAGGGTGACGAGGTAACACATTTGAGCAGCAATGACGGTAGCACCTCGGCGATTGACTCGATCACTCATGTAGGCAAAAAAGAACACCACACCAAGTGATAGGGATGCGCCGACTGCGGCCAGAGCATTTGATGCTGTTCTGTCAAATCCGAGCGACCTGTAAAGAATTAGTTGACCTCGCAATTTATTGACAACTCGAGTTGTGACTGAGCCCATACATGATAATAGACGGCGTATACGTAGTTAGAGGGCTCCACGTCGAAAAGACAACAAATGTAGAAATAAAGTGCGGCCAGCGACGGTAGTAAGACACAGTACGAAAGACAACTTTCAACGGAATATACACGCCGTACGCGCCGTCATTTCCAACACTTTCCTTTTCGAGTCGCTTTTGAAGAATTTCCTTCTCAGAATCAGAGAACTTGACAAGTCCTGGGCTAAGTAGTGGCCTGGTAAGATAGGGTGATCCAGATAGGAACAATGCTAAAAGGAACGAGACGGAGATCGTGAATAGTCCCTCAACTGCAACAATTTGTTAGCGAGTGTCAGATTGCGTTCATAATAGGACATACTTAGGAAAAGCCACCGCCACCCTCGAATACCGCATCGACCATCTAGCATCAGAATGCCAGAGGCCAGGATAGGACTCAAGGCGTTGCCACCGAACATTCCAAAGAAGAAAATGGCCACTCTCTTGGCCAATTCACTTTTCGTATACCATGACGATAAAGTGTAGACTGCTCCAGGAATATACCCTGCCTCAGCAAATCCTAGAAGCAACCGTGTGGCCAGAAATGCTCCTCGAGTTCGAATAAATACTTGCATGACGGCAAGTATGCCGAAGACAAAAACCTGGGCCGAAATCCACTTGCGAGGACCAATCTGTGAAACGTCCCATGTTAGTATCAAAAGAGACCTTCCAGTCATGGAGCTGATACATACTCGTTGCAAGGCCATATTACATGGTATCTCAAAGACCACGATGCCCATGAACATGAGCTGATTGCCCAAGTTAATTGTGGCCTGTGAAACTTTGATATCGGCGGCGAAGCCACCGGTCAATGCGCTCGCAATATTCATGCGGTCTAGCTGGAAGACGAGAAGACCAAGAAAGAGCATAGGCAGCACAGTAATATCGATCCTTGGGAGAAAGCGAATGTCAGCGTTTTGATCCTTTATATCTCCTATGGAGGCATCCTACTTTCTGCGAGCCTGTTTTTCGTGACCGGGGTGCCATTCGGGTAAATCGGGCAGCGACGAAGCACAATGCTCAGCGGAGCTACCCTCAAAGCCCAGCTTTTTATCAATTTCGAAATCCATACTCCAATGCTGCGCTCAGGCTAGTAGTAGAGGATACCTTGTTTATACCCAAGGATAGGCAGAGAGATAGCCCAGTCGGGATGAATATTTCTTATAGAGATCGTCGTGATTTTTCCACGTAGCTCTGGGAGTGCTGATTCCTGCTAAAATACTTGCCTGAGTTAACACGAGCATGGTTTTAATATGGCGTGCTGTGACCCCATTTTGTTGAATGACGCGGGCCAAGTATACTCTCAAGGCTGTAATTCATGTTATAATTCATCGCTTCAATTCTCCTCTTTCTAGCGGGATTTGGGACCGTTGATAAACTGAAAATTTCCGACGCTGTAACTGGTTCAAAATTGGAATCCCGCGATGGCGTCAAATTGCGTGACAAGACCCATAATCAACGGGATCACTAGGAACCTACTGTATGTACAGATCGGATCGGGATTTGACAACATATTCCCTTGGCGACTATTTATTTAGGAGCCCAACCCCCCCTCACCTTATAAATTAGGCATCTACCTTTTCTGCCGCCCAAATCTAAGGTGCATTTTTTATTGCGTATCTCCGCAGTAATTCACAACTCTAATACTTTGTTCTAATGCCTTTCCTCCTTTATAATGGCTGGCGTGCCTATTGAAAGGAACGGCACCGGGGCGGCGGGAGCTATCGCGACAGATACGCTGGCGCAAGAAAACGCATTTGACACTATCCGTGTGTCTGAGCGCCGCGATGGCCCAGCAGGCTATTGGCTCGTTTAATCTTTTTTAGAAGCGGCTTAGCTATAACTGACTCATGGATGGATATGATTGGCAAATTTTTCGCTATGCTTGTCGTGTATCAGATTGAGGTCGAGTACATAGAGCCGATAAAGATGCCATTGGCAGAGACGATCCGGCTGAGTCTAGCTCTCAGTTTTCATACAATTAGCTCTGTGGCCCATGACCCGCAATGGTCTAGCCAGTGGATTTCAAAGTCAATCGATTACATGCATACCATCTCTGACAACTGGATGATAAGGTCTACTTCCCATATGCATCCCCGTATTTCAATAGCATCCCCGTACTTTCAATAGCATCCCCGATGCTAAGAAGAGTGCCTGATGGAAGGAAGATCCCGGACAGTCTTCATCAGGCTGGAACCTGCCTACATCTCTCGCTCTCGTGTTCTTGCTCCCTCCTTTTTCTTCCCATGCTTGGTACTACTAATCCATCTACCGTACTATTCTGGATCTGACCGACGCACTTCGATAGATGTGACATTCAGATCATAATCTCTATACGTGCCGACTACGTCGAAGACTGAAAAGCTGACTTAAATCGCACTGCGGCGTAACATTGCAGATATATCCAAAATCCCGACTGCACTCTAGCATAGTCACAAAATATTCATACATCTCGGGCATCAAAAGAATAAGGTAGAAACGCCATAACCTCCTTGCGTATCATTCAAGCGTAAAGTTTGCTGTGCGATCGTTTCGTCACATACGGTTTGCTCTCCGTTCCGCATCGATGGCGGCCTCGAAGGAGCGGATCGTGTCGAGTGGTCGCTCAAAGCGAGGTCGAGTGGGGTTTGAAAGGTCGGGGTCATCTATGTAGATAGCATGCAGTTAGAAGTTGAACTTGTAACCCGGCCGTTGCGTAAGATGAACGTACTGATGATTTGTCCGTTACGATCTCTGTGTTGAATACTGCGAAGGGAGAACATTTCACGGTCTGGCACTTGGTTGATCGTAGACACTGAGGGGGTAAGCAGATGCACAGGCAAATGTCGGCGGCTGGAAGGGCCTTACTAGGTTGTGCCTCAAAGAGAGCCACGTTGGGGTCGGCCTTCGAGTGTAATATCTTGGGGCTGTCCTGCGACTGGATGGAACCAGAATGCTCACTGGAGGGACGGGAAGAGGGCATTATGGTATAGGTTCAATGAACAAATTTCAGGATGTAAAGTTTGACTGTAGTATGTTTGCAACAATATGACTCAAAGTAAATATAGCGTGCTGGCGGGGGGATCAAGTATTCGGTGGACTCCCTCTTATATAGGTAGCTAGGTACCCAGCCTTTCCTAGCTAAGAATAGATCACTGTTTCGAATAAAAACCGAGAATCACGCAAATTGTGGCGACACCGATGATGATGATTGGCCGATCGCGATCGGCAACCACGGGTCAAATTGCGCCAGCATCCAATTTCGTATGACGTTACAGGCTTAGACACGGCTTTCTCAGTGGTCGGCCAAGCTTCGACTAGTCCGTAGCAGAATGCTTAGCGTATATCGCACCAATGAGAGTATAATGGACACGCAATCGCTGGGCCGTCAGGTACCACACAATCAGGTACATCTGAGGCAGAAGGAAGATCATGACGTAGCCTTGGAGCATTGTGATCAATCAGAGGCCCAAGTTAATGGCGCAGTGACTCCGCAATCTGCAGGACATCGTACCTATGGGGTCTATCACATGCAGGTACGGAGTACGCTCCGTGTCGAACCTATTCCCCCTTGCGGCAAGGACAAGCGCTTTGGGGAAGGGGAATGTGACAGGTTTCCGAACATTTTCGCCCCGTATTCGGGAATAAGACCAATGAGATCGAAAATCCATCGAGTTTTGTGCCTCACATGGGCACTTCTGACAGCAGTGACATTCTACTCCACGGGGAATTCTCCTATCTCAAGGGTGATTAAGAAGTGTGTATAACCCGACCAATACAATTGAATACGGTATTGTACAGCGGTCCGTGCGTGGACCCCTTGATACGCAAAGTTAGAAAATCAGCAATCAGGCAGCGATGCTTCGATGATCGAGATAGATCAGAAGGGTACGGAGTACTCTATGTGGAGTATACGAATCAATCGAGAAGAAGTCCACATCCATCATAATTACTTCAACTCAATGCCAGGCCTTTCTATTTGCAGGATATGATTCGTTGCCCCTGGCCGGAAACGGCCAAACCGCCGCGTTGAGGTCCTCCGGGCGACCCCGGCTTGGATATCTCCCATCAGACGTTGAACCGTCTCAGGGTGCTTTCGTTCCGCCCATAGAATGGCGATCACGTCCTGGAGGCCCTCATCTTCAACTCCTCTCGCCCGGATGTTGCATCGATAGTGGGTGACCAGCGCGTAGACTTCATCTGTTGTGAAATTGGTGGTCTGTCCTATCGAGGTAAGGCGCGCTTGAACGCACTGAGAAGTGGCCTAGAACTGCCTCAGCTGTTCGGATGTGAAATGAGCGGTTGCAGCCGCTTCTGCCAGCTACATGGCTAGTTCGGTTGCGTCTGGCGGTAGTGAGGTAGGCGCCCTTCGGCGGCCCGTTTGGCTGATGTAGGGACGGTCCCATCATGAAAAGGAATCGGAAGGAAAAATTAGAGGGAGGGGTAGAAGAGACACAACTTCGAAGAAAAGGACTGCCACCACCAGCCCGCAACAAAGCCCTAGTCCGCGACTCGGCCTATCTTGCAGAAGGTCTACACATGCTTGATAAGCGTCTCGAAAGCTTCCCTACAGGAGACGTGAAAGACAAGATCTTAACGCTCGCGAACAAGCTACGCACACAACGTCACGTCGCTGACGCCGAGCTCATGACCCGCACGACTCAAGAAGGCGAAGAGGAATGCGAAGAGGAATGGTTTTCATAGGATTAAGGAGGATTATTCGCAAGATTACAGATTACAGTCGCTGAGGGCAGCGATATTCGAAGCAAAGGGGAGATGTTACCATGTATGCCTGACTTAGCCATCGCATGGACTTATGACTAGTAGATAGGATGTATTCATGCACCGTGCTTAGCTTTATCATCAATGATATCACCATTCCAGTTCACACTATAACAGAAGAGTAGATATTGGATTGTGCTCTAATCTTTAGAGTTATAACTAGAAAGTTGAATATTAACTATTCCCTCGGAATATCTATATAATATATGCAGAAAGTATTACAGTAAAATATTTAATATAGAGAAAATAATTAGGTCCCTTTGCTCTCTGTCGCCTACCGTAAGATAGGTCTAAGGACCGGACTCTTTTTCGGCCGCACCGGGGTCGCGATACCAGATCCCTCCAGCATTGTCGAAATCGAACATTCTTTGCTCTTCTCCGGGGAGAATAGCGAGCTCTACGGGGGAAGTGGTTTATTGTGAAACATCCATGTGTAGACTCGGCACTCTCCTCCACATCCCATCCCGTGGTTCAAGTTGTCAACACAGCCCCCTGGTTCCAGGCCCAGTTTTCTGACATCGATTGCCCGAAAGCGGAGAATAAATCCTCGATATGTATCTTTGGCCATGGGCTTAAATCCTCCGAAAATGAAACCAATCAGATTTCCGTTGCACAGGCAATAGAAGATAGGCAACTATTTGGTCAATTCGTGGCTGATTGTCTCTCGTGTAGATCAATTTGGACCGGCAAGATTTTCTTACCTAGATTGCGACGACACCCAGACTTATGCCCAGTCGGCCCTGGCTCAGGCACGCAATTGCTACATTCCAATCATGATTGTTCGATTTTTACACGTATAGGATACCTTCAATTTCCCTTTAGGCTTCTCATTCTCAGCTAAACTAAAACAAAGGAAATCTAATCAGTACTAGGACATGAACCGAAAAACTCACAAAATCAGCTCATCCAATATCAAACCGCAAGGTAGGAAACTCTGTAGTCCAGTCATACTGGACGACGACTTGTACGATCCGTCGAGAACCGCGGGGAAAGGCACCGAGAACTAAGTATGCGGCTAGCTTGCCCAATCGGGTTCCTAGCAAGGCATCAAACTGCGGTGTGCCGCAAGTCCACGCCATCATCGAGCATTCAGACTCTTCAACAAGCTGGATACCCAACCGTCCGAAATTGTCGAGGTATAACTTTTCCACAACCCCGAGTGTTTCTTCATTGACCACCACGGTCATGAAGACATGGTTCAACGTATTGATAGCAAAGTCTCTTTCGTAAAAGGCCTGGGTAATTTGCGAAAACGGAAGGGAAATAGTAGCATTGTCGTTTTTCCAAATATTTTTAAGCCAGATCACGCCTGGGCCCGTATAGCCCGTCCAGGTGATTCCCTTGTAAGCATCCAAATAAAAACATTGATATGGACCACTTCGGTCGAAGTCTATACCAAATATAGTATCAGGTTCGAGAAGTACCTCGTTGGGATCAAGCATAACTTCAAGACTCACAGGGTCGCGGGGTAGGGAACTCAAAGCGAGTGCATTATCTGAGACATACCTAGCCGCAAAATCATGAAAGGTTAGCATGGAATGAGAAATGTAGCAACCTGGCAAACCGGGATCTGCTATCCATCGTCGCCGCTGTGCTCCTGCCTCCTGAATCTCATCATATGTGGGACATACCTCTAGTGACCCATATTGACTTTCTTTCAGAGAAGATTCAGACTCCATGTTGTCGGACTCACTCTCACTTCCCGGTTGCTCCTCCCCGTCGGACTCTACTGTGGGATGTCCTTGACTCATGATATGCTTGAATATGGCTCGCAGATATTGTTGATGGATATTTGAGTCGATTGAAACTCGTCTTGAAGACTTGTTGAATTGTTGAAGTATGAATGTTGATGCTCCACTAAGTAGAGCAACACTGTGCTTTTATAGACTTCCTTACTGTACCTAAAAACGCATTGACCACTGTTGTTTAAGACAACACCCGTCAATAACAAAGGAAACAAACTAGACGGGAACAAAGAACACGAAGAAACCGAGGATACAAAGGAAACAAAGGAGACGAAGGCAACAAGGCAAAACGTAAAACAAAGCCATTTACTTTATTTACAGTAAGACCAAATGAAACATTGGAGGTTATATCCGTAAGTATGTACACTACGGCTATCTAGGTACCACGCGGTAGACACACAACCACAGTAGCCGGAGATCATGTGAAGGAGAAGAACACTGTAGGGCTATCCTCTCCTTGCTTGTATCAATTTCCCTGTAAGGGCAAACGTGTTTGTCACATTTCGCATCCCATGGTTGGCTACGGTCCCAGCTCCCCCTTATTGACTGGTCAAAAGGCAATTGACCAACGATTACTTTGTGGCGCAAAGAAGGGCTTGGCTCTAGACATCTCGACTACTCGTTTACATGATTCTCATGGCTTGGGTCCTTCCTCGTCGTGCATGAAACCAAATAATCAAAAAGCTTTAGATCTTATAGTGTATAGATAATGGATAATGTCTACTACTCTCAGTGTTTGAATACTTGTGCTAATTGTACAGTTCGACTAGTCCGCATTACCTCCTAGCTAGTAGCTTCTGGGAAGGTCAAGTACCTTCTCGCTGACATAGTTGAGAATCATCTCACGGCTAACTGGGGCTATTCGAGGCACAAGACATTCGCGCAGATACCGCTCCACGTCATATTCCATCGCGTAGCCCATTCCGCCATGAGCCAAGACAGCACGCTCACAGGCTGTAAAGGCAGCCTCGGCAGCCAGGTATTTGGCACTGTTGCATGCTACGCCAATGGCATGGAAGGGGACTGATCCATCATTTGTATCGTAGAGGCGGGCAGCGTGATACGTGGCCAGTTTCGCCGCTTCCAGCTTCATGTACGCGTCGGCCAGCGGATGCGCTACACCTTGGTTCTGTCCGATGGGCCGGCCAAATACCACGCGATCTTTGGCGTATTGGGATGCCTTTTCCAGTGCAGCATACCCAAGACCCAGGGCCTCACCCGCCAGTAAACAGCGCTCGGCATTCATGCCATGCAGAATGATCTTGAAGCCCTGATTCTCTGCCCCGATCAATGCGCCGGCCGGGATCTGGTAGTTGTCGAAGAAAACTTCGTTGGCATCAACTGCACGCCCACCCATTTTCTTGATCTTGCGCATGTCCAAGCCTGGCTGGTCGCGGTTGAGGTCGATACAGAACATGGAAAGACCTTCTGATGACTTCTTCACTTCGTCGAGCGGAGTGGTCCGAGCCAGTAGAATCATCTTGGAAGCAACCTGTGCGCAGGTGATCCAGATTTTTTGGCCTGATACGGAATATCCATCGGCCGTCTTGGTTGCAAGGGTCTTGAGTTTGAGGGTTTCGAGTCCCGTGTTGGGCTCAGTCACACCAAAACACGTTCGCCATGTTCCATTGATAATGTTAGGAATTGTCGTCTCCAGCTGCTCCTTTGTGCCGAACTTGGCCAACGGTTGAGTCGCGTAGACATTGGCATGAATAGCCTGTGCACCAGCCATCCCTGCGCCGGATTGCGTGATGGTCTGCATCATCATTGTTGCCTCGGAAATGCCTGCAGTTGGTTAGCTCTGCTCTACCTCTCAGTCGCATTGAATTTTACAATACCTAATCCTGCTCCACCAAGAGACTCGGGCAAAGCGATACCAAGCCAGCCATCTTTAGCCAAAGCCGCGTGGAACTCTTTAGGGTCTTTCTCCTGCTGGTCGCGCTCTTGCCAATAAGTGTTTGGGAACTTGGAGCAGATGTGAGAAATAGCTTCTCGAACAGTAAGCTGCTCTTCAGAGAAACCGGCCATCTCCATGAGCTCACGGCGCGCCGAGGACGAGAATGCAGCGCGAGCCGAAGGTACGCGACTGGCTGCGCGTGCTGTCCGGAGCGATGAGGTCCATTGCGACCGGAGTAAACACTTCAATTGAGGACAAGACATAATTGCAGGTGTGGCTTGGTGAAGATGTCCGAATGTCCTTTGATATTTATCGAGTTCCCCACGTCCGTTCATACAACCGACATATAACCGATTTGCCGAATTTCCCGCTGTGTTCGCCGAGATCGCTAGGTTATTCCGCACGATTGAAATGCAGCATTTGAAGAGGCGTGCTGCCGCTTGTGTCGAAATACGTTGTTCCTTTGGACTCTCCACTTCATTCACAATGAGATTGGCGCTCTCATCCGCCCGCGCGCTGCGGCCCTCGGGAACACATAGCGTCTTCAAAGGCGCGTCAACTCTAGCTTCACGATTTTACTCTACTGGAAATTCAGGCCATCGCACTCCGCCTCTCGCCGGCGTGACTGTTGTCAGTTTGGAACAGGCTATTGCTGCTCCATTCTGCACCCGGCAACTCGCCGATCTTGGAGCTCGTGTCATCAAAGTCGAACGGCCAGGAGTCGGTGACTTCGCGCGCCAATATGACACACGCGTGAACGGACTAGCGTCGCATTTCGTATGGACAAATCGATCCAAGGAGAGTTTGGCATTGGATCTTAAAGAAAAAGAGGATCATGCAGTTTTGATGAAACTCCTTGGACGCGCCGACGTGCTCGTTCAGAACTTGGCCCCGGGCGCCGCTGCGCGACTAGGTCTGTCGTACGATGCCTTAAAGGAACGTCATCCCTCCTTGATCGTGTGTGACATTTCTGGATACGGACAAGAAGGTCCATATCGCGATAAGAAGGCGTATGACCTTCTCATTCAAAGCGAGGCCGGGATGCTTTCAGTTACCGGTACTGGCAAAGAACCTGTCAAAGTTGGCATTTCCATTGCCGACATTTCTGCCGGGATGTACGCCTATACCAATATTTTGTCAGCTTTAATGCAGCGTGGCAAGGATGGCCAGGGCTGTCGAATCGATATCTCGATGTTGGAGAGCATGGTTGAGTGGATGGGTTTCCCCATGTACTATGCCTTCGACGGTGCCCCGGGCCCAGTACCGGCTGGAGCATCCCACGCCGCTATCTATCCCTACGGTCCTTTCGAGACCGGTGATGGTCAGTCGGTCATGCTCGGAATCCAAAATGAAAGGGAATGGGTCAATTTCTGCAATGGCGTTCTTTCTCAGCCAGAACTGGCCACGGACTCTCGATTCTCGAGCAACTCTCTACGAACGAAAAACCGAGATGAACTGAAAGCCATTATTTGTAGTGCCTTCTCTGAAATGACGGCCGAAGAAGCAATTGCACGGCTTGACAAGGCTGCCATTGCAAATGCGAATGTGAACGACATGCACGGTGTCTGGAAGCATGCCCAACTCAAGGCTCGCGACCGTTGGTCGGAAGTGCAAACCCCAGCAGGGACTGTTCAGGCTCTTTTGCCACCTGGGTCGACGCAAAGCGCGGAGCAGGGAGGATATGGAGCGCAAATGGGCTCTGTTCCAAAAGTCGGAGAACACAACCAGGCGATTTTGGCCGAGTTGGGTTTGTCAAAATAGCCTTTTTAACGCCTGCAGCTACCACAGGACATAGAGTCGCCTGTATTTACTTAGATATAGAGCTATGGTTTACAGAAATCCAGTTCAAATTCGTATCACAATCCATTTTCAGATATAATCTATAGAAAACGGTACAAGAACTCTAGATTTTGAGGGTTAAGGTAGTCCGGGTTTGTCAAAGACCCAGCAATTCCTGAGAAATCCTCTCCCTCCGTGTTGAAGAGCTCATACCATTCCAAATTGATTGATGTGTCATCAGCTGGATTCAACAACGGATTCACCGCCATGGACATGGCATTTTCATTTCCGTGTGGAGAGAGAGGACAGTTTGTACTATTAGAGGGGGCATTTAGCGCCGCTGATTCAGGTGCTTGTGGCCCCCTCGATAGCTGACTAGACGGCCCTGAAGATGGCATCCCCACGTCAGCGAGCCGAAGATTCTGAGCAGTGCGATCATCCAGGCATCGAAAGAAAAGATCCAAGACCCAGTTCTCCAGATCCCATGATTTTTGGAGCTCCTTCAGCCCGAGGAGACATAGTTTTGCCCTATGCTCTGCGAGCTTCCGGGCCGTGCTAGCCACTCGTCCAAAGTGAATGGTGTGGATACACAAGGCTGAAAATGTGTGGGTAATTCTGCTGGAGATTAGAAGAGCCAAGTCTGGTGGTTATCGAGAAACTTACAGATGTACCGGTCCATGCTGCACCAGGTTCTCCGAGAGCATGTCCTCAAGGATTCGCGTGCTTCTTGTAGCTGCATCTATAGCAATATTTCCCTCGATGCTTGTCGACTCGCTTTGCGGTTGCAGGAAGATCGGTCGATAGAGCAAAATATAGAGATTACTGGAGTCTAATTAGTCTGGTTCGTGTCGAGAGTCAAGGCAGGTTGTAGCGGCTTACTTATAGGCCATATGAAGCAATCCGACTAAAAACATCACCTTTCGGCTCATAGATGTCTGTAATTGCATCTCCGTTGGCAGGTTCGACTCCCACTGTGACAAACGCTCGTGGAGCAAGGGGCGCGATGGGTTATCCAATTTCGATCGGCCAGGTGAATACTGGCTAGTCACAACCTCACGCACTGTATATCTTTAGCCACTGAGGAGCATCTCCCTATCCATTGTGAACAACGTACGTAACTTGGCGAGTTGTACCATCCCAATCACATAGGGGATGTGCGCCAGTGGCGGCTTCTGAAAAATTTCAGAGGATGCAGTGGAACTGTCCTCTTCGAAATCGGCTGCGTTGAGCTCAGCGACCTCACAATCCTCATCACGAACGCGAGATGGCAATCCCAATGCAGCAGATGTCTGCTGATCGCGAACCTATTGCTGCGTTAGCTAAGGGTAAACTTGCACATCATCTGAGTAGGCATCAATCACTTACGTATAGAGACCACCACATCCGTTTCCACATCCGTTTCTCACGCTCACTCAAAAAGGCCAATTTAGACCTGAATTGTCAGTAAATCCTCCTAATGCGCAAGGTGTTCCTTACATCACATGCATGCCCTTTTTCTGGGCCAAGTCAGTTGCTGCTCCAAGCCAAAAGCGAACATCTCGCTCCTCGGTGGGTCCCCCGCGCCAGAAGCTTAGCAGAAATAGTGACTGTAGCTTGATTATTGTATCAGTCTCCCATCCGACATCATATATCTCCTTTGCACGTTGGTAGAAGATGCCCTTGGCCCGGTAGCGGTCGTTGTACCCCGTCGTATTCAAGGTCTCGTCTGAGCACATGCTCACGCCAATGAAGAGAATCGCTTGGAGTAGTAGAGGTGACATTTTGTTTCCATGGTAATCATTCTGGACCTGCGGGCGATCTAATATCGGGAAGCACGGGTGGAACCATTCAAAGTACGCTTGAAGAAGGGCGTCACAGATAGCAGGTGATGGGAATACCAATGCACTCTCACGAATGAGACGATCCTGTAGGGACTTTCGACGCTGACCCAGAGAACCGTCATTCGAGTCTGCAGAGCCAGGGAGCTCAGAGATGGAATAGTGCAGGCGGCCCTTCTGGATCCCGTATGCATATCCTTTATCTAGCGACCGGCGGCCCTCATCAACTACACAGGTCAAGGGACTCGATTCGCCAAGGAACACGGTTTTATGGATCACATCCTCTGCTGCTTCGGGGCGCATCGAGGGTGCATAATGTAGCGATGGATCCTGGAAAGTTGCCTGCTGGGAAAGCTGAGCAGGCGGCGGACTTGGTTGTGCGTTGGGGTCTTCACTCATTCCCGGTGAGGCTTTCTTCTTTCGACGAGGATATCTACCGAGATTGGCATACAATCGAGATAACATAGAGTAATGCTTACTTTCCGCGCCGCGACACTCCCAATTCACAAGCCAGATTCCAAGTCACACAGTTGCGGCAGGGCTGCATCTCAAGCACATTGCATCGCACGCGACGCGCGTTACAGGCCAGACAGGCCTTTTTCGCGCGCGTTCGCGGTCGTTCATAGCTGGTCGCCATTATGGATGAGATAGGCTGCTTCCTGTGAAACCGAAGTCGAGTCTTCTTAAATAACAGCAGACTCATTGCCCCGATAATGTGGGGCTTCTCGGTTTTCTCGGTTATATGTTTCGGTTATATGTTTCCTAAAAGCCGAACTTTGCCACGTAGCCGAGGCCGAATACAATCTTCTTTACTCCAGTCTGGTTTTTGTAGTCAGTTTATTCAGTCCGTGTCATGCGGGTACTTGTGTTGAATAGAACTCTAAGACAAGATGCAGCTATGCTGGGATCCCCAACGCACGCTCTGCATGGATATATCTACGCGTCGGTGTCGCGAGGCTCCCACAGACAATGCAACTTGCGTTGTCTATGGGTAGTCGTTGTACAATAGGAATATGTTTATTGGAGGAATCATCACATCCAGCGCGTTCGGCTTTGGAACCTAATAAGTTCGGCAAGTCGTTGTTCAGCAACACGATGGCCATCTCTTCATGCGCCTTTCTCTTCGAATACGAAAGGAAAATTCTAAGAAGAGTCTCTCGTGCCTAGGCCGGTAAATGTTTGGATCTGGGCAAGCGTGTCACTGGAATGTAGGGATGGAAATTGCCCGATAAACAGAAAGGTTTAGCAGGAATGCTGCGCTCAATTAATGCCCACTAAGATGAGAAATGCCATCCATTATTTGCGACAGAGCATTTGAACCAATCTGGCGTTCCGCATTAGCAGGGCGATCATTTATAGCTAACACGGCCATCCCATTGATCAGTCCACACCCCGACAACTCCCAGAACCAGCTTCGAGATGCGCTTCCGCGGGTCTTGGATGGGTGCTTTGGCCCTAATCCCACAGGCTCTCGCATCATTTCCTTTATACCACGCCGAGTTGACAGCGCCACCCCCCAACGATCAGCCTGAGGTGCAAGTCGAAACGCTTTTCCAGTTCCCAAACAACGGCTCATGGGTCGACAACATCGCCCTTCGCTCTGATGGAAGCTTGCTGTTGACCCGCCTCGATGTGCCAGAGGTCTGGTCAGTGAACACGACCAGTGGAAACGCAACACTTGCCTATACTTTTCCTAACGCCACAAGTTGCTTCGGTATCAGCGAGATTGACAGCGACGTGTTCGCCGTGGTCGTGGGCAACTTTTCAACAGAAACATACAAGCCAACAGCGGGATCATTCTCAGTTCAGAAGCTGGATTTCAAAAAACCCGCTACGAAAGAAAACGGGCGGGTCTCTGACCTTGCCACGGCCTCGTCCATTGCTGCGCTCCCAGAGGCACAGGCACTGAACGGAATGGCCACATTCACCAAAGAATCAAACCTGGTTCTTATTGCCGATAGCCCGAAAGGAGCAGTCTGGAAAGTCAACACAAAGACAGGCGACTATGCGGTGGCTATGAATCATACCACCATGATGCCTGCCAAGGGGCAGGCTCTTCCCCTCGGTATTAACGGGCTAAAGGTAGTGGACGGGTACGTCTACTATTCAAGCACCACGAGGATGGAATTCTGTCGCGTGAAAGTCAACGAGGACGCTACTCCTATTGGATATTTCGAAGTAATTGCCAGCGGATTCCTGCCTGACAACATCGAAGTGGCTTCAAATGGCACTGCCTACATTGCTACGGACCCCCAGAATTCTGTTGTCCGCATCTCGCCTTATGGTCAAATTTCCCTCGTTGCCGGAGGCCAACTTTCCACTCAAATGCCCGGACCGACATCTTGCCGGTTGAGCAAAGATGGAAAGACTTTGTATGTAGGCACAAGTGGAGGCCAGGTAGCTCCTGTCCTCGGCACCTTTAAGGAGCCGGGAAAGATTGTGAAGATTTCATTTGCATGAGTGGATACATGTGGTGTTTTGCTCGGAAATGTTTAATTAGAGGTCCTGGCAGCATCCAGGCTGGGTTAATATTCATTCAATATACTTCAAAATGGACTTTACAGCTGCAATTTCGGTGTCGGCAACGATGGATGTAATTGAAGAGTCATCGAGTACTTTGTCTAGAGGTGACGGGTTCTCGTGCCCCATTTTGCATCAGTACCATAACATGAAGTGACAAGGAAGCCCTTCGATAAGGTTCTTAAGGGTATTTCGAGAGAGAGTAGTATACTCGGCATACAGGGGCGGATTTAGGGAACGCCACAAGGTACGGAAATAGGTGGCGTCATCGGCTGTTGAGCCCCGTGTTTCGGATGTGAACTTCTCCGAGCGGTCGGCATTTCGCCACATCGGGAATTTTGTCTCGGAGTTAATCAGATAAGCGGATCTGATAAAATACCCCGGGACTAGCCGGTCCATTATTAAAGGCCATGTATCCTCAAAGACTTTTACTGGTAATAGTTTTCTTCATTCAATTCAAAATGGCTACCAATCTGCTTCGCAATGTTATTGTCATTGGCGGTTCATTCGTTGGACGAGTGAGTATAACATCCGTCTTTGAAATGAGCTACCACTAACAGGCTGCAAAGGCAACCGCTCAGGAGCTTGCAAAAGTCATCCCACCGACACATAGGGTAGGTCAAGACAAGCGCAATGGTTCTCCCCGTTAAAATCCATGCTAATTTGCCGTACAGGTTCTTCTAATCGAAGGTCATAGCCATTTCCATCACTTGTTCACATTCGTAAGTGGATTACTGTGCTTTTTATGTGATACGAGGAATACTGACGAGGAAAATACATATAGCCTCGATTTGCAATTGTTTCGGGCCAGGAACACAAGGCGTTCATTCCCTACAGTGATATCTTCGCTGGGCTGCCAAATTCGGCCTCACATGGAGTTGCTCAGGCTCGTGTCTTGTCGGTTCAGTCTCATCATGTAGAGCTCGACCGAGAGTGGCAGGGTTCGCGGCAAATTTCATTTGATTTTGCTGTACTCGCAACCGGCACACGTCTATCGAAGCCAGCTGGAATGGAGCACGATAACAAACCATCTTCTGTCGATTACTTGCAAAAGCACCAGGCAGACATCAAGAAATCCCGATCGATTCTAATTGTTGGTGGAGGCGCTGTTGGGGTGCAGATGGCAACCGATTTGAAAGAGTACAATCCAGACAAGAACGTTACCGTGGTCCAGTCGCGGCCTCGAGTGATGCCAAATTTCCATCCTGAGCTGCATGAACTCATTCAGCGACGATTCGACGAGCTCGGAATCAGACTTATCACTGGATCCCGAGTGACTATTCCGGAGGGAGGATTTCCCAATAATGGCACCCCTTTCGAGGTGCAGCTTACGAATGGCACCACTGAATCCACCGAGTTCGTCATTCTAGCAACCGGACAAACACCGAACAACCAGTTAGTCTCTGAGCTGAAGCCATCAGAGATCTCGGGGCCCTCTATCATCAACCCGGACAATGGATTCATTCGTATCCGACCGACAATGCAGTTCCTGGATGAGAAGTACTCTAATTTGTTTGCGGTGGGCGATATCGCCGACACGGGTGTACAGAAAGCTGCACGACCAGGCTTAGCCCAGGCCGCCGTGGTTGCCAAGAATATTCAGGCGTTGATTGAGGGACGGAAACCAGAAGATACTTTTGTGAAAGGACCAGGGGCTATTCATTTGACCTTGGGCATGGTATGTCGCATGGAGACATGATCTCAATGTCTTCTGATTTTGACACCTTAATTGGGAACTAACGCAACTTGACGCAGAAATACAATGTGATATTCCGCAATCCAAATATTGCGGAGGGTCAAACAGCACCTTCGATCGAGGAGAAGCAAGAGTGAGTCCGGTGCTCTTTTACCGGTATTGTTACGTGGCTAACGAAGTATATAGCGGCCAAGAGGACATGAATGTGGAAAGCATGTGGCAAAGATCAGGTATCTCGGTGGGAGACCCACGTGAGTATCATCTTTAAAAAGCCAGTTGAGATGATAGTGCGTGGTCCTGTATCAATATAAGCGATTAAAGAGACAAAGAATAATAGTTTTTTCGCCTCCCGCGGGCATTGCTTTTCGGTGATCCCCCTTCTATGACTATTACAACGTTATTTCAATGAGATCCATCCAAATCCTCAGGTAGTTGTGATTGAAATTGCAAGTCGGGCCTAGGACTATCCGAGGATGTATCGGGGCGGAAAGGCGTCGGTACCTTGGGTTTTCTTCCCTACAAGCTAAAGCCTCGACCCAGTGTGGAGGACCTGATCCTCTACGAGTTGTAAGGTTTCAAAATTGAATTTTAAGTAATTGCACTGTACTTGATCGCCTATCAGATGTTAGGTATCCGTTGATATTCGCAACGACATAACTAGCCTCTATCCGATTATGTTGAAGTTTGATCAGCAGCAGCCTTGGCCTTCAGGCATCAAGCTATTTCGGCATCCCTTTCAGGTCTTCAGAACTCGCCTGGTCCGAATATGGATTCGCAGTTATCTGCGCTCCTTCATCTTTCCCTCGATTCGATTTGCTAAACTCCGCGGAAATGCTGTGCGGATGTGCGAGCTGGTGGGGTATTTGGGGCGGAAAGGTGAAATTTTCACCCGCATCGCTCCTTATCATTGAAGTGGATCAACTAAATGGTTAGTTCTGCATTAGACAGGAAATTTCAAAGGGAGGGGTTGCCCTCTTTTAAACACGAAATGGACCCTTTCAAGTAGGCTTTTGGACAAACGATTCCAGAACCTGTACAATGGCTACGCCTGTGCACGAAGATGAGTTTGCTCAGCCAGAGGACAAGTCTCAGGGAGAGCAAACTATCACAGTCCGAGCCGATGTTCAAGATATCCCGGTTGACTCGTATCATCCAAAAAAATGGCAGAGTAACATTACAATCCTGAGTTGTGTAAGTGAACAGGTAGTGATTGAACGACACGAGCGAGTGTTGCTGACGCCTTGTATTTAGTACATTGCAAATTTTAGCGATGGATTCCAAAACACCCTTGCAAACCCAACCAATGTCATTTTCAAGAAGCTTCTCGGTTCACACGGCTACTCATCAGATATGAAAACTCGGATCAGTAATTCTTTGATCGTCGGAGCCATCCTAGGGATCGTTGTGATTGGGTACACTTCGGACATGTTCTCCCGACGAGGCGGGCTGCTTTTCACCTCCTCTCTGGTAGCGATTGGCACATTGATGTCAACACTGGCTCTGCAGATTCATCCATCACAAAACATGCTATGGTATTTCGTGGTGGTACGGGGCATCGCCGGTTTTGGAGTAGGAGGCGAGTATCCCCCAAGTGCAGCTGCCGGTCTCGAGGAATCAGACAATGTGAGTCTTCTTTCGTTAATTGTTCAAGTATGAAGGCCTAATGAGAATAGATTATGAGAAAATATCGTGGACCGCTTTTCGTGTCCTTTACCACATTGATGGCTACCCTTGCCGGTCCCATCTTACAAATTATCTATCTAATTTGTCTCGTGGCCAGCGATAACAATCTCACAATTACCTTCCACGCTATCTATTCTATCGCGACAATTATTCCCGTTGTTATTATTTTTCTGCGTCTCTTCATGGTGGACTCGTCGTTATTCCATCATTCTAATCTCACAAACCAGCGCCGGTCTCTACGGCTTTATTTGCTCCTCGCACGACGTTACTGGTGGCGGATATTCACGACGTCCCTCGCGTTCTTCCTGTATGACTTTATCAATTTCCCAAACAACATTATGTCCAGTACAATCATTTCGTCACTTGTCAAGGATAACGATATCCGGAAGACGGCAATTTGGCAAGTCATCCTCGCTATTCTCCCTGTACCCGGTGTCATGCTAGGTGCTTGGCTCACGAACTCGATCGGGCGACGCTATACCGGCATGCTTGGCTTTGCTGGCTACATGGTTCTTGGATTTATCATTGGAGGAACCTATACGAAACTTTCTCAGCACGTAGCTGCTTTCGTTGTGCTTTATGGACTTTTGCAGGCGTTCGGCCACATGGGTCCTGGAGCTACAATTGGGCTGATATCATCTGAAGTGTTTCCTACTGCTGTGAGGGGCATGGGTTATGGAATTGCAACGGCCTTTGGCAGGACTGGTGCAGCCGTCGGCACAGAGTGCTTCACTCCACTACAGGATCGGGCGGGGAACAGCTCAACGTTTTACTTGGCTGGCGGAGTCGCAATTGTTGGAATATTTGCATACTGGCTTCTGCCAGAGAGCAGTGAAATTGATCTGGAGAAGGAAGACAGAGCGCTAGAGGAATTCCTGGCTGAAAAAGGATACAGAATAGATAAAAGATAGAGCTTCCCGCGGAACCGAGGTATAATAATTACTACCCATGAATTCATATAAAGATACCAGTATGGTCATGGAGCGAATATACAGAGTAAGCTATGCCCGTATCTCTAGTAGGCAGTGCATCTTAGCGCCCCAATCACCACTAGTCCGGTACCCCTACGTATCCTACAGCCATATCAATAGCCGATGAGATGGGCAATGCAAGTTGTCGGGAGACGATGACTGGCTACTAGGAAGAGAATCCTGAAGGAGAGAAAATCATGATCATTGTTGTGGGAAGAACTATCTGGGGGGAGCACCTCAGCTATATGGATAGCTGCAAACGAGGAGGGTCATTTGACCTCTCTCAACACAAGTTTCTCAATTTGACCACGAATTGACTTAGACTAGATCGTAAAGAAATGTTATGGAATAGCACGCTGGACCACGTTCCTATTTCACGCTTCAGCGGTCCCTCCATCCCAGTTTCAGAGCTTGGATGCACGAGCAGAAGGGTAGTCCGAAGGACCTGTAAGGTAGTTCTTCAGCGCTTCGATAGAAGGAGTGAAAAAGTATTCGCCGCCTTTATGGACAACCCAGCTCTCCAGGTCCATTCGTGCCTCGGTAGGATCATTGCCATCAGGGAGACCGATAGATCGGGGCGGGTGGTGAGACTGTCTCTGCCCAACAATGGCGTCAATACCCGGGCCAGCACCACCCACGAACGTATCTTTGCGATCCGGGAAGTGGTGGTTACTTGCCCAGCCTGATTTGAAAAGCAATGTTAGTCAAGCATTTTGCACTGAGGAGTACGGAAGATCTCACGGGTGGTTAGGAAATTGAACCCATTGTTAATATCGCTCTGGTAGCAGACGAACAGCAGTCCTCGGTCATGATCCGGGTCCGACTTTTGACAAGCCTTCTCTTCAGGTGTGACTTCATCTCCATATGTGATTCCACGACGAATGATAACAGCATGGTCATCGTCAAGGTCACCACGCGGTCTCATCTTACGGGTGTGGGCCGCAAACGGACAGCGGTCATGCTTGTGGATAGGTCGATAATCGAAGTTGTTTGAGTTGTGAAGGTCTGGGTTGCCGTCATCGTGGGGGGACTCATCAACGGGGGTTCCTGGGAGGGTTGTTAGGGTTCTAAGATGATACCAGTCTAAAGTAGTGGAAATGAAGCATACCGTTTTTCCATCTACCCATAAGGTATGCAGCCAGTTTCTCTTTCGGATTGGGGGAATCTTTAGTGAATGGGGCTTTGTGAGCATTGTCTTCCATAAACCTGTCGGTAGTCCCATTAGCCAAGAAATCTTGAAAAGTTTCGCAAGATAAAAGAACACTGCTTACTTGTCAAATTCTGGCACAAGTTGCTGAAGATCACGGAAAACGAGGAAGCTGCCATCTGCCGCCCATCTCGGTTGATTCATCTTGTCGCCTTCATGGCCGCAAAGGATCAATCTGAAATACACACCAGCAATCAGCATATCTGTCAAATGCCCAAAGACAAGAGTGGATAGAACATACCCAGGTTTGACTGCTTTGGGCTCTTTGCCTTTGGGTTCTGGGTCCAGGCCCTCAATCTGGGGCTGACTGATTCCATCCTGAAATCCGAAGCTGACCATAGCGGTCAGTTTAATGCAGTTTTGCAGGGTAAATTAGCGAATTTACTGCTCTTTGCCCTTTTCGGGTCTTGTCTGACCCTCTCTTTTGAATGCGAACTCAATTGAGGGGTCTTTGCTGAGAGTGTAGTTGTCAGGGTCACTTCCAGGCTCCTTCAAGAAGTGCTCCTTCACCCGTCTGACCTTTTCAATCATATCAGGCTTGAGGCTCGATGTCACCGTAATAACTCCGTCAATCAACCGTTTTTTCTCATCCCCAAAGGGCTTATAAGCCTCACGAATCTCCTGAGGATCATCCCAGCCCTCGCCTACCAAGTCGTCATACATGCCTTTCCCAAACCGGCCACCGCGAAGCTGGTTGTTTCTAAAGATAGTGTTTAGTTTTCTGTCTCTCTTGACCGTCGCCTCATCAAACGTGAATTTTCCCAACTAGTATGTTCTTGTTAGTGGATGTTCATCGCATCTTTGTAGGATTCGGCGTCTTTGTTTACTTGTTTCAGACCAGTTGAGGCAAAAGATATGTTAACGCCCGGCAGGGCCTGGAGCTTAGCCGGCCTGTTTTGGCTCCGGGCCAAGGCTTTCTCCTTTGCAATTATTTCCTTCATCTCACAGGCTGTCTGAGCAGTCGTGATTTCTGGAATGAAGGTCTGAAGCCGGGACTTGAATTCATCGGGGTTTTTAATCCGAAAGAAGAGAAAGGACTGAAATCTCTTCGGCAAACCAGGCCTATCAGTATAGATTTATTAGCATTGCTTTAAAAGCCATTCACCATAGTAGGAGAATCTCACCAAATGTCCCCCTGAATGTTTGCCTTTCTAATTACCGACGCCATGGCTGTCACTGCTTGCAAACTTGGCTGCGATAAGGCCGCTCAAGTAGGAAAGCACAAAACTAAGATGGAAGTCTGGGCAGCCCGGACTTTAAAAGCAACTCGCAACACGGATAGTACAGGGCGATGGAGACCGAAGATATATTAGGCATAGATCAGAGGCCAAAGGTTCAAAGAATGTGACAACTCCACAGACATGCATCATTGAGATCATGGCAGACCGCCACTTACAGATAGAGAATTATTAACGCGACCCATACAGCTGGTGCTATCTTTTACGTCCTCACTCGCTGTATGGATAAACGAATAATGGTGGAACCAGCAGAGCTGAAAAGCAGTAGTCCCGCAATAATGTGGAGATAGGCAAATGTGCCCGTGAAGTAGTCCCCACTATCCGAGATTGAGTCCTGGTGATTTCGTAGGTGCAATTGATAGCGGACCGACCAGGCGTAAATAGATACCCAACTTTATTACATGCGATACATTGACATATCTCTAATTGAATAGGTTACAATTCCCAACGTATGGGAATCTATATATGACTGTAACGGCAAACTTATTCTCAATCAGCTCTCTAAGACCAAAAGTAGAGTGCCCCATTTACACTTCCCCAGTGGAGCGGGCAGGTGCCACACAACACGTACTACCCCCGCCATGCTGTGCATTTTTTCTAGCTACAGTGGATTGCTGCGGAGATCTTTTGACGCTGACCTCGAGCATCTGTGTTTTGTCTGCAAGGGCGTCATTCAGACATGGGTCTTCCCCACTATGGAGTTTGCAGGAGCTGAGCAGTAAGCAATGAGTAGCCTGACATCGCCACCCACCTCTTGATAGATCAGATTCAGGGGCACGAATTAGTCAATCCTTGACCATATTTTGCGGGAACATTTTGCTGGAAGCCCGCCTAATGGATGCTCCCTACTATTGTAAGACACTATTATCACAATTTCGAGAAAATTCGCAGACTAAAACAAACATATTAACTGGCGGTATCAAATGACACATTGTTTACTGTAGATAAGCGTCATAAAGCACCAGGCCCGCAAGGGGATGCAAGGCGAGTATATGTCGCATTCGCCATGATAGCATTGAACAGTGCAGAAAGCTCAGAATGTGGCGGCTCGCCACCCAGCTGAAACGCATTGAAGAAAGAACAAAAATTGGAACAATCCACTTGCTTGCAGCTATTTATCCACATCTCGTTCAGGATTAGTGTATTAAGGTTGGATCGGCTCGGGCGGACAGTCCCGTCGGCTCCACAAGCTGAAACAGTTCATCTCGATCGATCGAGGATCGACTTGCGGTTACATGCATGATACGTCAGTTAGGGACTCGGAGTTACACAACCTCAACGTAGGGCAAGAGGAGCGCGAAACACCCTAGCCAGGTATGCGTTATGCACACCACCGGCTGAATGCCACAAGCACTGTAGAACCAATTTCATTGGAGTTCCACTGATAGCCCACAGGCAAAGACGCTGATCATCGATCTTCTCTTTCTTGGCTTTTGTCTCCTGTGTATCTCATCTCCACCCTGATGCATAGGTGGAGAGTCGATGTCGCAATCATGCTTCAGCCTGCCAATCACTGGGATTTGATTCTCTGGTCAGCATTCAAAACAATGGGAATGATCTGTTCTTCAGCATCTATTGCCTAACCCTTTGCGGTAATTGCCGACGATCTCTTCTACCATCTACTGGCTATGTGGACGGCAAGGGCACATCTGCTGCTCTTATATGTGGACCGCACCCTCTCATTTTCTTCTTTATCTCTTTAGCCTCATGGTATTAGCCCTGGCCGTCTATTCTATCTCCTCTTGAAACCTTTGGAACCGCCACAATGAAAGTCCAGTGGGCGCAATTGCTCGTCGGGGCCTCCATTGAAGGTGTGAACGCTATCAGTTCCTATATGATGGAGGCGATGAGAGCCGAGCGCATTTCCGGCTATGGAAAATACGATGTCCCGTCATGGGAACCCTCCTTTGACGACGAATCTCCTCCTTACAGAGGAATTCGAGTCCCCCGCACCGAATGGGACTTGCAGTGCAGCTCCTCCAGCGGCGATAACGAATGCCTCAATGCCATCGACGGCACGAACACCACATCCTGGTATAGTGCCGTTGACCATGGCTCCCATCATATCACGGTCAACATGAAGAATACGTACACTGTCAGTGGTCTCGTGATCTTGCCGCCGCTTGATGCTGGACCAGACCAGTTGATTACGCAACATGAGGTCTACGTCAGCAACGACGGAGAAAACTGGAAGGGACCGGTCGCATACGGGATGTGGCCTGACTCAAACAGACAGCGTATGTCTGCCATTGAGCCAATCTCTGCGCAATACCTGAAGCTGGTCGCCAACGGCCAGAATGCGGGCCCATCATCGGTCGGAATCTCTGAGCTCAACATCTATGCCACTCTATACACCATTCCCCAGGACCCCAAGCGCGGTGTTTGGGGCCCCACCCTTGACCTGCCCGTTGTCCCCGTCTCCGGTGCTCAGGAGGCCTCCGGCAACATTGTTCTCTGGTCATCGTGGGCCTCCGACCAGTTTCACGCGACGCCCGGGGGTCAGACTGTCATGACTCGATGGAATCCACAGGAAAACACCGTGTCGAAGCGCATTGTGACCAACACTCAGCATGATATGTTCTGCCCTGGTATCTCGATCGATGGTACCGGTATGATGGTTGTCACAGGTGGCAACGACGCATCTGAGACTAGTCTCTACAATTCGACAGCCGATGCATGGGTCAAAGGACCTCCAATGACTCTTCGACGTGGATATCAGTCATCATCCACCATGTCTGATGGACGTGTATTCGTGATCGGGGGTTCCTGGTCAGGAGGTTCAAATATCGATAAAGACGGCGAAGTCTGGGATCCTTACACTCAGACTTGGACTTTGCTTCCGGGTGCTGTCGTCAACCCCATGTTGACCAATGACATGGAAGGGGCATGGAGAGCAGACAATCATGGTTGGCTCTTCGGCTGGAAGCAGCAAACGATTTTCCAGGCTGGTCCCAGTAGGGCCATGAACTGGTACTACACCGAAGGGAAAGGCAGCTTCAAAGCCGCCGGTGATCGCTTGGATGATGACGACTCGATGTCTGGCAATGCTGTCATGTTTGACGCCGTTGAGGGAAAAATCCTCACGATTGGAGGTTCCCCTGATTACGATAAATCCTGGGCAACGAGCAACGCACACATCATCACACTCGGCGAGCCTGGTCAAAAGCCAACCGTGAAACCGGCAGGAGAGAATGGAACGATGCATTCCGAGCGCGTCTTCCATACCACGGTTATCCTTCCCGACGGAAAAGTGTTCATCGTCGGCGGGCAGACCTTTGGTGTGCCTTTTAACGAGGATAACGTGAAGTTCGTGCCCGAGCTGTATGACCCTGAGACTGATAGGTTCATTGAACTCCAGCAAAACAACTTTGTTCGTGTCTATCATAGTATCTCTGTCTTGCTCAATGATGGTCGGGTATTGAACGGTGGGGGCGGTTTATGCGGGTAATTTATGATCGGAGACCTTATTGAGATCCATGGACCATTGCTAATCCGATACAGAAATTGCTCGGCGAACCATTACGACGCACAGATCTTCACGCCGCCTTATCTTCTCACCGAGACTGGAGAACCCCGTGTCCGGCCTGCTATTTTGTCCGGAGTCCCCGAAGAGGCAAAGGTTGGCGGAATATTTGCGTTCCAGACAGATGGCGCAATCAAGAGTGCTGCTCTGGTTCGTCTGTGTACTACCACTCATACTGTCAACACCGACCAGCGACGTATTCCTCTCCGTCCAATTCCTCTGCCCCGCAGGAAATCGTCGTACGGGATCAGGCTTCCGAATGAGCCGGGAATCCTCATTCCCGGGTACTGGATGCTGTTTGTCATGGACCAGCATGGTGTCCCTAGCATTGCCAAGACTATCATGATCACCGTGGACAGCAAGAAGACCCTTGATGCACCGCAAGAGTTGCATGATGAATTTGATGCGGCTGAGCAGAAACATTGTGGCAACGGAATATTGAGCTCCTACTGGCCATCTTGGAAGCCGAGACTGATCAAGCAGTTCCTGCGTCGGGGTTGATGGTCAATTTCATGCACAGTATCTTCCAGCAGATAGCTGCAGGCAGCCTCTTCGTCAGGACATTCCCACTCTCCCTGTATCAAAAAGTTCTTCATTATCGTGAGATGCCGAACATTCCCATAGTTCATATTGGCCCTGTAGTAGTGATCTCGAATGGCACGTTGATGCCTTCGAAATGGGATGGTGCCTGTCTCCATTCGTGCTAGCACATCAAGGTGGAACTGGCGGTGTTCATATTTCATTCGTTCGGCGAATGATCGCTGTTTCAGGGCAGGTGCATAGGCATAAAGATAGGGAATCTGGCAGGCCAAGTGAATCAGTAACATAGCATCATCACTAGCTCCACCTCCGCATTCCCAATTTTAGGTGGCCCTTGTGCATCAATAACCCACCCAGCCTCAACAAGCAATGCAGCCGCCTCATCAAGGTCAGAGACAAGTATAAATCGAACACGAACGTAGGAACACCGTAATGTTGAAGAGCATCTTCGAACCAGATGACGTAGGGGACTTGGTGGTCAGATAACACTCGACAAGGCTTGTACCTTATCTCGTAGCATGGCGCGTATAAAGCTCGCAACGGGGATTACAAGTGCGGTGGGTATTCGGGGTGGGTGTCCAAGTTTCCAAAGGAACTCGGGATACAAAGAAATCCAAACACATGACCTGATGGATGTCTTAATCGGGGTCCTTCCCTGTTTTGACCCCCGAGACCCTTCTGCCTCAGAAATCGGGTGTCCACATTTTCCGCTGGCCACCTCATTCCTGATTTCTAAGGTATCTATTTTCTTACATGCGGATTCTGGTCTCTATAGTAAAAGTGCAGGATTTAACTCCGTTAAATCACTCATTTTTGTACAGTTAGGCCCTCTCAATACGTGTCCATTGAATATGTATCAGACTGGATTATTCAGTAACCGTGCCTTCGCCCCCCAAGTCATCAACTCGCGACTGAGCCAGTGGGGCACGAAGGCACGGTTACTCAATGACCTGGCTGACTGCTCTGTGACAACAACATACAGCCATTGATACCGAGCCACCGTCTTCTCGTCATCCTTGAATGAGGACATAGAGCTCTCGGAATCGAGACTGGCTCGTCTGGCCAAAATATGGACTATCGAATAGGGAGATTCAATGATTTAATTGCGACAGTGCGAAGCATATCATAACGTACATCATCTATCGCAAAGGGCGACAAAAGTAATTAGGCCACGATAGGCCCTGGTGGAGCTCGGTGCCGGTTGTCACGAAATCGTACGTCCCACATGTACACATAAGACATATAATAGTGGGAGCCTGAGTATCACTTCTTGCGTAGGGTTAAGGCAGGACCGGTCCACACATAAGATCCGAACAATAGACCATTCTCATCAGTCCACCTCGCCCACACTGACCCCATTCGTCAAGCTGGACGTGCCAATGTTTGCTACCCTCTCCACAAATCCTTCGTACATGGCTGGGAACAGCCATTTCAGCCGGTCAATAATCAAATGGTTCAATTGTTCGAACTCGAGGAGAAACGCATCGTGGCCGTCTGGGGAGTTGAGCATGGCCAAGGTGGCATCTGGAAGGGAAGCGGCCAGGTCATGTTGTTGGGTGGGAAGAAAAAGAACATCAGAATCAATGCCAATAACCAAGGAATGCGATGGTACACGCGAGAGTACGGCGGCTGTGGTGTTGTCGGGAGGGCTGCCCTCGCCGTTCAAATGGGGGTCACGATCTTCGGGTACACGCCCACGTCGAACATCGTGCGTATCCATTTTATGCGTCAAATGGAGATAACAGTTCGCGTCAAAACGATGCAGAAACTTGGCTCCCTGGTAATCCAGATAATCCTGGGCAGAAAATTGGCTCGTAGGGGTGTTTGAGGACGGTGATGAATGAGATGATGAACCGTTACATACCGGTGCCACTGCAGGCGGCATCAGGCATTTGCTCTGGCTGGATGGTTTCCTGCCAAATCGCTTCTCAAAGCTCTCCCCGGAACGATATGTTAACATGGCCACCATGCGCGCTGTCGCAAGGCCAGATTGCGGCTGTTGGTCCAGCTCGTAGTAACCATCACGGAAACAAGGATCCGAGCGAATACATCGCCTCTGAACCTCGGACCATGAAATCCCCCAGGCGCTCTGAGTAACCGAGGTCGAAATAGGGACAATCGCCTTCACGAACCCGGGCGGTGCACAGAGGGGCCACCTGTTCTCGTTGAAGCGATCAGTCTGTCATTCTTTATAAGCCCGGGCGTATATTTGACATATTAAGGAAGTGAATAAACCAAGAAAGGGAAGGTGAAACAGGGGGGTCCCATTTACTCCACCGTTGTCATTCCTCCCATGGATCCTCCGATTACGGCAGCGACGGATGAAACGCCCAGTGCATCAAGAACTAACTTGTGTGCTCTTCCACGGATATGTTAGCATGGAGAGCCTCATAAATCAAGGGACAAACAGGCTATTGCGCACGTTACGTCATCCCTGATACTGGTGGGTGGAAATTCAGGGCCAAAGGGTCGTCCAGTATCAATATTTGTTGTCAAGGGTGATGAGCTTCCGTAGGGCGATCCGAGTGCATTTCCGCAGAAGACAAAGAACCGAGTATAATCTAAGGCTTTCCCTGGGCCCATGAGAGGCGCCCACCAATCAGCAACATCACTGCTCCCGGACAGTGCATGACAAACGACTAGCACATTGTCGCGAGTGGCATTGAGCTGGCCCCAGGTTTTGTAAGCCACTTGGCATGACTTGAGTACATGCCCGGATTCAAGTGTTAGAGACGGAATTAAGGCGATATGCTGACCAGATACGTGGTCTGCAAAAGGATTGGGATGCGCCGGTTTGTGGTCAAGTACTGGTAAGCTCGTATTAGTCCCGTATAATAGCCAAGTGCACATCAAGGAGGATCTAAGACTTACGAATTTCCATAATAGCTGTTTGGCTTTTAGCAGTACCGCGAAGAGTAGATTGATTGCGTGGGCCGCAGAGCATGTCTTCCGGCGTATATTTCTATGCTCATTTCATATTATGCAGGGGCCAAATCTGTCATTGCCAGGCATAGGCATAGAATGGAATAATTTGCGATACGTAATACTAGAAGAGCGCTCGGTGTTTGCTGATCTGTCTTTCAAAGCCCGGCATGGGGGTTCAATTTTCGCTCTGATTGGTCTTGCAAAGGCCTGGCATCGGGGTCTAATCCTCGCTCCTGATAAGCTTCGCAACTCTATCAGAATCAGAATCACCGCGGAGCGAATTTCAAGCTGCTTGTACCTTTGCCTAGCTCCGCAGCCATCTTAATTTACTTTTCTTTTCTTCTGTTTTGTTTTGGATGCTGGCTTAAAATAGCACAGAACTGCTGGCTTTATTATTCCTCTTTCCTTTCAACCTCACAGGACATCGGCGCCTTCCCTCTCTACAGTCGACATCAACTCCAAAAAAAAAGAAAGATGCCCGAATCAAAGAATAGGGCTGTGGTTGCAGCTATCCAAGCTGCCCCTGTGTCATTTGATTTGCCAAAGAGTCTACAAAAAGTGGCCGAATTCACCTCGCAGGCCGCAGGCGCAGGCGCTGACCTCGTCGTTTTCCCGTATGTTTTGCCCCTCGAAGCCCACGAAACATGACAGCTAATACGGTTTAGGGAGGGGTTCCTGTCTGCATATCCATGGAGGTATGCCTTCGATGCAACAATCGGCACGCGAGAGCCTCGAGGTTCGTATGAGCCGCCCTGTCTTCTATCATGAAAATGTTCGCCTGATACAGAAAGTATAGGCCGCAAGTGGTACGCTCGATACTACAACTCGGCTGTTGCCATCCCTTCACCGGAGCTGGATCAACTATGTGAGATAGCCAGGAATAACAACGTTCACCTTCAGGTGGGAATCATAGAAAAGGATGGCGGAACTCTCTACTGCACAGCGTTGCTCCTGAGTCGCGAGGGTGCTATCTTGTCCCGACATCGCAAGGTATACATATTCGCTGTCTATTATCTCCATCAGGCTAACTTATTTATTTATCAGTTGATCCCAACAGCAGCTGAGCGGCTGGTTTGGGGTAGAGGCGCCGGTGATGGGCTGGATGTTGTGGACCTTGATATTGGCAAAGTCGGAGGGCTCATCTGGTCAGAAAGCCACCGCTCTTTTCTCTATGGTTAAATGACCCATGCTGATTATACCTTTAGCTGGGAGAATTATATGCCTGCTGCACGTCTGGCATTATATCAACAAGGGATCGAGTAAGCCTCCTTCCATTTTAACTCTCACTTGACCTCGCGAGGTCCTTGAGCCTAACTCAGCCATTAGAATTTACATTGCTCCAAACGCCGATGACCTGCCGAGCTGGATTGCAACAATGCAACACATTGCGAAAGAAGGCCGATGCTTTGTTATATCCTCAAACCAATTCTGCAAGGTAACCATTTCTTGCATTATCTCCTATTCCCCTGTTTGAAGAATCAGTGAGAAGAGATCGCTCGCTAATAGCATTTTCCCTGAAAAGGTGTCTGATTTTCCTGCCGATTACCCCCCATTTACATCAGAACACCACGACCGCAAGCCCGACGGGTCTCGATGGGAAGCAGAAGATATCCTGAGCCATGGCGGTTCTTGTGTGGTCGGGCCTCTTGGCACCTTTGTTGCGCAACCGATCTGGGACAGAGAGGAAATAATCCTTGCAACGTTGGAAATGTCCGATATTGTGGAGGCTCGGGTGAGTTTCAATGTCAGGCTCCTCGAAATTGTGCTGTGGACTGACCGCAATTTGTTTTCTGTAGATGGACTTTGACCCCGTTGGTAGCTACTCGCGCCCCGATATCTTGTAAGGAAACAGTCCATCTACCCTTGATGCCATTTGAAGAGAAACTGATGACTTTCTTTCCAGCTCATTGACCGTTAACAAGAAGCCTGGGATAAATGTAACATTTGACGAGGTATAAGGCGTTGTGCAGATGAAACGGAGATAAATGGTGGCCTCTTGGACTTTTACTTTTGCATATAGTGAGGGATTATGCCGTAGGCAGTTGATGGTGTACTGTCAAACAATTACGAGTGCAAATAAAAGAGTGATTCGTGAGATTCTCAGTTCTTTCCCTAAAAGCAGGAGCCCGCTCTTCCGAAACCACCCTTTTACCTTAGAAATCAGGTATCCGCCCCTATTCAGGTTTAGTGCGAGACTTTCCTCGGCAAAGCCTACACCGCCTTACCTACGGCTTCTAACTCTCCTTCACACACAATTCTTGCATACGATTTTTGCCTAAGTCTCCCTCAATACGGCGGTTACGATGATGCAGAAGGTCCTGAGGGTTGCGGAGGGCGTGAAGCACGGTCGCGGTCGCTGGGATGGATGATGGGATGGATGATGGTGCTACAGAGCAGTTATCGAGGTCATGGGAGTCGGAATTGACGTAGATCCAATGGAGATGTCTGCAGAGGGCTTAACTGTAAGAAGGTGAGTGATCCAATGGGTTAAAATCAGCAGTTTTACTATGGAGATCACAAATACGAAAACTCTGCAGGGAAGGAAATAACTAGACACCTTAAGAAATCAGGGGTGATTTGTGCAGCAAAAAAAGGCGGATACCGGGTTTCTAAATACGTTTGCACTGTATGTCTCCACCTGAGGCACCAATGCATCACTGCATACATCTTTCTGATCTGATTCTCTCTCTGTCCTTTTCCTTTCCCTACATTTACTTACAATTTCATGGTCAGACTTGAGAGGGCTACCTCACATAGCAAAACTCCGAAATTACAACTCACGTACTTATTCAGAAATTTTGACATCTATAAGCAGGGAGACCATGAACCTGAGGCATCTAGTATAACGTAGAGATTGTGTTCACAAACGTAAATATGGAACAAATGATTGTAAAATATGAAGGTGTCGAGAGGGGCTTATAATAGGCCTACGAGCAAGAATCACCAAGGCAGAAAATCATGCAGAAGGGAGACACCCCTTCAGCTATATGAGGGCGGGCAAACGCGGGGGCGGTGAGAAACTGCCCGTCATGCGGGCTCACCGCTTCCGACAGAAGGAAACTGAAGAAGCTTCAAACGACAAGCGGCTTGGGTGCCGCGGTACCGAGATCCTTCATGAACCCGTCCTTAAACAAGGCCAGAGCCTTGTCAAATGGATCACCATTCATCTTCGGAGCTGGCTTCAATCCCGCCGCAACGAACGCTTGCTCGAAGTCGTGCTTGATATCCTCAAAATCCTCGAGACCGACGCTAACACGGATCAGGTCTGGGGTGACTCCACCCTTGATCTTTTCCTCGTCGGGCAGCTGTTGGTGAGTGGTGACCCATGGGTGGATGATGAGGGTTTTGGCATCACCGACGTTAGCCAAATGACTGCACAACTTCAGATTGTTGACAACTGCCCGGACTTCTTCGATAGTTCCAGCCTGTGAAATTATTTGATTAGCCCCATGGCTCAAGGGCGGTTGAAAAAGAAATCAATTGAGCTTACCACGCCGAAAGTAAGGACGCCACCACCACCGTTGGGCATGACTTTCTGGACAAGTGCGTTGTCTGGGTGAGATTTTAGGCCCGGGTAGAGGACCCAGTTGACGGAAGGGTGAGCTTCAAGCCACTCTGCCAAAGCCAGAGTGGTTTCGCAATGGCGTTTTCCACGCAGGCTGATCGTCTCCAGACCCTGCAGGAACAGCCATGCATTGAATGGGCTCATACACGGGCCCAGATCGCGCATGCTGTCCATCCGGAGCTTGGCGGCCAGAGCTTTGTAGCCATACGTTTCCCAAAAGCGCAGGCCGTGGTAGCCATCTGCGGGCTCTGTGAAGCTGGGAAACTTGCCAGATGCGCTCCAGTCGAAGTGACCACCATCTATCACGATGCCGCCCATGCTGGTGCCATGTCCACCGATCCACTTGGTACAACTGTGTGTGACGATATCAGCTCCCAGCACAAGTGGTCGGGACAGGTAGCCTCCCATGCCGAACGTGTTATCGACAATTAACGGTATCCCATGTTTGTGCACAGCAGCAGCAATGGCCTCGATGTCCGGCACGCTGTGCTTGGGATTGGAGATCGTTTCGATGTACACCGCTCGAGTGTTCTCATCAATTGCCTTTTCGATATCGGCCGGGTCGTTGCCCTCAACCCATTTAACATCGATATTGAACTTCTTCATGTAGACCCGGAACTGGTTGTAGGTTCCACCATACAGCCAGCTGGTGCTAACGAAGTTTTGGCCGGGAGAGCAGCAGTTAGTGATTGCCATAAACTGTGACTGGTTAGCTTCGAGATTTTCCTTTTTTGTCGCCTAGAAATCTCCCTTGTAACTACACGAGAGAATAACCAGACAAAAGCCTATGGGATTCAAAACGTACCTGCGCAGCGTGACCAGAGGCAGTGGCAACAGCGCCACAACCGCCCTCCAACATGGACATTCTTGTCTCGAAGACTGAATTCGTAGGATTACCCATACGGGTATACACATATCCATCTTTGGACCACGCAAACTTGCTAGCGCCATCAGCGGCATCAGAGAAGTTGTATGCGGCCGTCTGATACAGCGGCACGGCTCGGGAGCCGTTAATGGGGTCCGGCTCCTGGCCACCGTGCAGCGAGAGTGTCGTCCACGCTGGCGTCTTCGTGACGTCCTTGAGAGATCCCGAGATAGTCATCTTGCTAGAAATGGTTCTTGTTGGAATAGATATGAGCGAGCTGGTATTGCGAGAAATATTGCTGCGAATCGTGTTGAATGTGTTGGCTTTGCGCATGCACTTAAGATGATATATCTTGCTCTAAAAGTACGTAAGTAATCAGTCAAGCCACCATATAACTCGGATTTCTCAGCGTTGATAGGCGTTTGCCGTATCATGTATCTATCTAAAGTTACCATCTCCCAAACGCCGGTTTTAAACACCGACCGGGCCGAACACCGACCGATTAACATGACCACATCGGTCTCTGGCTCTCCGCCTGATCAACGCGTTATCAATCTCTGGGAAGTCTCGATATGCTATGTGTACAACGAACTCCCTATCGGGTTTGTTGCCGGACTCCTATGGCTGTACTTCCGGCAGCGTTATCCCACAACGGTATGCCTCAGAAAGGTTCCTACTACATCTGCTCGACGGCCTTAGCGGCTCGGTGATTCAAAAGAGATCTGCCTGGAAAATAGTCCATACAGATCAGCATTTGGAGATACATTGATTTTTGAATTGACGAAGTTCCCAGCAACTAGTGAAAATAATGCAGTAAGAAAAGCACCAGTGTCAGAAGCGGTGAGCCCCATGACGGGCAGTTTCTCACCGCCTCCACGTTTGCCAGCCCTCATATGGAGAGGGGAGAATCTATCTATGCCTAAACACCCAGCTATATGGAAGCTGGTGAAGGTGGGAAGCGGTGAGATACTGCCCGACATAGGGCCTCACCGCTTTCCAACAAGATGGTATACGGATCATAGAAAGATAATAAAGATAATACAAACGTAAATATGGAACAAATGATTGTAACACTCCGATCCCGCCAAACTCCCGCATTCCTGCCGTCCCTCTCTTGCCTCATTTGTACAAATTACCAATCCTCGTTCTTCTCGACGCCACAGGTATAGATTTTCAGCTCTTATTAGGTGATTGAGAAGCATCAATGGTCATTTTAATTTGATCTAAAAGGCCTGTCAATAAAATTCTCTGTGCCCAGGGTATTGTGGATCATTTACATACCTCTCATACCCGCAAGCGCCTCGAATGCGATGGCATAATTTTCAAGAGCTCCAAATACAGATTTAAGACCCTGTTGCAATTGGTTGTACAATTGCTCAACCATTGGATTCGCCGTAGTATTTCTCTGATGCATAGTCTCCACTTTGTGACGGACCATTAACATTGAGTAGCAACTTTGCATTGCACAGCATGCAAAGGATGGCATGGTGCGAGGCAGAACTGTTTTCCATGTCAAATTTTGGGATGCTGGAGAGGTGGATGCATCACACGAGCCAAAAGGGTTGGGATACGGGAGTCGTTCAAAGCATTGAGCAATATTCAATGCGGATTTGAGACAAATCTTGGCCGATAGCTGATTGCCAAGTCCTAGAACATCCTTAGCAGGTAGGCTGACTACAGAGGGCAGTGACGACGTATTTGGCAAATGCGCATTGTCCCAGGACGAACCGACAGGTGGAGTGAAGGAGGCGGTAGATGTGGGACATGAGCACGTCGGAGAAATATCTGGACCAGAATCCTCTTCATGTCTAGTCGACGGCGTCAGGTCGCAGTGTTTTTGAGGGAAAATCGGGAGATCGAAGAAAGCACTGTATCGATGGAGTTTGATCCTCGCGCTAAACGGTGGTGTCATGAGCATTTTCTCTCCGTCAAGCATGAAACGTGTGGCGACTTACCTGTTCACCTTGATGCGTCCTATCAATATCAAACTATGCGCAACTACCGACTCACCTTGGTCGAGTAGGCTCGATACAGGATCTGGCGGCAGATAAGTGTCGGCTTTGGAAGCTAGCAACTTTATCTCATTATCAAGTTCAAAATTGCGGTCCAACCTTGCCTGCACGCCAGTTCCAGTTTTCAGAGCTTTATTTAGTTCGACCACAGCTACCGTTGCGGAAACTATCGCTCGTTGGGTATCGATAAAGAAGGACCATGCCTAATATTCGAAGTCTCAGCAAGAGTCGTGTTAAGGAGGCAAGTCCGTCGGTGCTATACTTACATTCGAGTCAGCGCGAATAGTAGGATATCGAGTGGTAAATCTCGGGTCGTCCATGGATATTGCTGGTTCCTTGATTATTCTCACTTAGCCCCAAATCAAAGAGAAGTGAGAGACGAGGACATCGACCTACAGTGACACTGACAACCGACCCTTGGCAATTACAGATGCACTAGCAATTTGAATTAGCTGCATGATTCATTCTCGCGTTGGTGGTGAGACCTTACAGTCATCCACCAAGCCCGGCGCCTTGCTTCTGTAAATTGGTCGCATTTATCAGTTTCTGGTTCACGGTGAAGAGACAAATCCATAGCTGCCATGATGGCCTGCCCCGCTCGTTGACGCATTCTTTTGATGTTCCCCCGTTGTGCGTATTCATATACGCTTAAAAGAGAGAGGGCGATTATGCTCTCCAACTCGACTGGGACATGGGGGTGAAAAGGCATAAACAGGTACGCATCTGGGCCTTCAGAAAGGACCTGCGCAGGCGACGTCGAGGAGGCTGGCACTTCAGTTTCAATGTTGACGCTTTCCAAGGCCGCCTGAGCCAAACTCTCAGCATACTTTCTGCGGAATAGAACGGCGTCCTCACTACCGGGATTCGGGTCGTCTGGATGGGCAATCAACGATAATATGGTCAAAATGCCGAGACTGAGAGACGAAGAAGGCTCATAATCGGCATCATTCAAATTCTGCTCGTCTTCGGTAATGGCAATGGGACGGTCTGTCGGTACGGACGTGGCAGGAGGTAGAATCGGAAAATAAGGATGGATGTAGATATAGTATGCATCTAGTCTAAGAGGAATGTTAGATATTTTGTGAACTCACCCATGGTGACAGAGGCCTTACATGTCACGGTCGCTCTGGTATGCCCGCACCACCGGTGACACCAGTCGACATGGCTGAGAGTCGAAGAGAACAATATCTTCGTCATGCTGAAATATGCTATCGAAGATAAAGTCGCTGTCTCGACAAATATCTTCGAGGTTGCGAAGCCCGGCTCCTGGTTCAATGTATTCTTCAACTGGAACTGCGTAAATGATTAGCCGCATGGACAAAACCGGACTTTCCATTCTTCTATCGGACTGTGGTCTTCTATCCGAGTACTTACACGGTTGGATCTGTTTATTTTGACTGTTGTTCTGTTTGCCGTCCTGCGCAAAACGGCTGCCCGTTCGAGCACCTCCGCGTCTACTGGGTAGGTATGCACATTTTTGGCCCTTTCTCTGGCACTAGAAATTGTTCAGTTATGATTATAAAGTCATTCGGGAATAACATACATTTGTACATATTTCTTTGCCATCGCAACGTGTCCGAGATCGTCTACTTCACTGGAAGATTAGCCTCCTAGTAATACTGCGCGTCGGTAGTTGATGACAACTCGAGAGCGCGGAGCTTACCAGGCGAGGCAGGCCAACTTGACCGGCGGCGCAGTTGACCGCTTTCGAACATCGCTTTGTTTCGGCTTTCCAGAGCTTTGTTTGTCCATCAGGCCTCACGCAGGTGGCTAGGCCGACACTCGTTTTGGTTTCAGTCCAGAGACGGAAATGTAGCTATGGTGGGTTCGGTTGGCGGGCTGTATAGTCCTTCTCCTGGGAGAGGGGTCGCCGAGATATACGGGATTTGCAAATCCCGACTATTGCCTATCAGCGACACGGTGTTTGGTGATCTGCCAGTATATGCTGCATTATGTGGCGGGGAAATGATAAGCTGCGGAGACTGGTAGGCAAGACCGTCCCCAGATCGTCCCGTAGTGAGATAAGGCAGTTACTGTGAGGTGGATGTGGAACGCAATCTTGGCCCATCAGACAAGCCGGAAAATAACTTTATTCTTTATTTGCTTATGTTCTTTGAAGCAAAAGCTACAAAGTAAAAATGGCTTATACCCCACTATCAGTCTATTCCAGGAAATTCCGGCACGGAACTGGGGAACTGGCTCTCAGCTCTGGGCCGATAATCTTCCCTTATCTGCTCTATGTGAAGCTGACTTTGGCCTATGGCTCCTTGGGGAAAACCGAGCCATATTTTTTCAGTTGCCCTATTGCACAACGGTAATATTGGATTCTGGGCCTTGCCGATTGGTTTACGGCTGGCGATAGGTATCAATGTGTCATAAATATTTTCCGGGTCATTTCTGGATCCCAAACTGCCCCCAACCTTAGGAATCCGGCTTCCACACCTATTTAAGTTTAGGGTTGAACTAAAACCACCCCCTCCCGGGGTAATATATCCCCCCTTGCTCCTTGCCTTAGAAATCGGGTGTCCGCCTTTTCTGCCGCATAATCTAAGGTGCATTTTGGTTTCCATAGTAAAACTACAGTTTTAACCCATTAAATCACTCTTTTTTTCGTACAACTAAGCCCGCTGCATGTATCTCTATTAATTATACGGCAATCCTGATTCCTATGGCCTCGCTGACTGCTCTGTAGCACTATCATCTCTATCCCTACGACCTGAAAATGTACTTCATCGATTTTTCGAAGCAGTGGACTCGGTTGCTGTAAGCATCCGTAAGTCTAGACATAACGTCGGGAAGACACTGGTTCTACCACGTCCATCGAGGTGAAACAGCAATGAGAGATGACAGAATCCATATTCCGTAAAACCAGAACCTCTTCTTCCGCACCCTCGTTCGCCTCCTCACTCACTAGCTGGGCTGGCTCTGCCATCAGGGTTCGATTTCTATCACCAGCTGCATAAAGCGAAACCTCCCCCCACATGATCGGTTTGAGGGCTGCATTCTCATCGCCCATTGGTGGATGGCACGCTGCACTGATCGCCAAGCTGCAATTTCCGGCAAGCGGCATGCGAGTTGGAAATCGGGTAAGCCCCAATCCAATCAGCAAGGCAAATGCCAGTCCGGCGAGTGAGAGCGTAAAAATCATGGCGATTGGCGAGAGGTTACATGTGGAGATCGTCTTGCTTTCATCAACGACACCAAACTGGTCATACTGGACGATGCGAACGTATGAGATACTCAATGATAATAACCAATGCAATAGAGCCGAGATCACCATCAGGGGAACGCTGTATCTGTATGGCAGAGCAAGGAAATATGTGGAGCGTTGAAGGCCTTCGGGCCATGACACGCGAAGAGGCTTTCGGCGGATGGAGTAGCTGTTATATTCGGCGGCCATGAGCATGCGTGTGAGTACGCTGTTGATCAGGTAATACAGAATGGATAGAATGATTTGAGGGGTGTTAGAGAGGAGCACCATGGCGACGAGGCGATATGTTGTCAAATAGCGAAGTAGGGTCTGTGGTTGGACGGCAGCGAAACCTAGACTCCAGACGGTAGAGATGCTGGAATTGGGCAGGTATTCGGTAACACCGTTGTAAGTGATACCAGCAAGGCACCCTGCTACGAAAAGGCAGCTCAGGTAACTATTCAGGTGAGTACGTAATTGTACCAGGAAAAGGCGTTGAGGTGCTTACCAAAAAATGGTGATAGTCAAGGGTCGCCAACCGACAGCATACAACCAGCGTCTCTGTGGCGGTAAAACCCCCGATTTTACAGGTTCGGCCCTTGAAAATGCTCTTTTTATGTTCTTTTGATCCACCCAAGATTGGCATAATGAAGTTCGATCGGGACATTTGAGGAAGGAAGATATAGCATCGCCGACTGTCAGGAACAAGTCCGGCCGTCGTTGTTCGATGGTCAACAGAATGCAAATGATTTTAATGAGATTGAATATGATGACCACCATGCAAATTGACGGACTATACATGAGTTGACATCGCTCCTTCACCTTCTGGCTCAGACAATATTCAATGGGGTAATACTGTGGCCATGGGGTCATGCCCGATGGGGACGCACAGCTCTCGTGCGAATCGTACACCGTGACTGTGGAAGCAAACGATGGGGTCTCCCAATCCTGACTATGAAGCAAGTCCCAAGTGGCCTTAACCGTATTAAAGCCCTCACTCACCTCGAGCAGGGCCCCTAGTGTGTTTATGTCCGATTGAACATGATGTGGCAGTGATGTACCTTGCAAATCAGAGTAATTAGAGGCAGTAAAGGCAAATGAGCCATCTAGCGCCGCCACAACAATTGTATTTGTGGTAAAGGGTTGTGCCGTTACTGCCCACATATCAATCTGCTCAAGAACAGCAGATTGAAGGCAATTAGACGATTGCAAAGTGTAATTGATCCCGGGACTATCGCACATCCATCCGAACGGACCCTGATCATCATCAGTGGACGATGTTGGATTTCCAACTCCAACCCAGATACCTGGACGTGGGATTGAAGAATTGTCAGAGACGAGCAGAAGCGTTCGGCGGTTGGAGAGAAATGGCACTCCATATGCCTTGATGCAGGCTTCTTTGCTGAGAGTCTCAAATTCACCGTCGCGATACATTGACTGTATGTGTGTGGGGTCTGTTCCCACGAGCTTTTCGTAACAGGAGTCGGTAGAAGAGTCTACGGATCCGATGGAGACATTCGAGGAAACAAGAGCAATTCCATACGCATTGGAAGTCATTGTCGAGAACACGGCCGAATTATACCTACGTCTGTTAGCTGGTTCGAAGCGAATCCCACATAATACTCACAGCATATGGAATGGAAGTGAACTGAGAAACAATAAACACCAAAGTGACACCTGCTTCCATTTCATTACCCACAAGTTTGCTATGCTCGGTGTTCCCACGTCCAGCCACTTGCCGGTCGCATGCATGCGATCGACATCCTGTCGGGAAGGGGCGTTCAAGCATTGCATACAGTAATTACTGGCTCCTAGAAGAACAGTCCCAAATATGTTGATTAAAACATGCAATGTCGTTGACCAATATTTTGTGCGTCCACAGTCACCTTCGAAGATAGCATCTGCTTCAAATGAAGGGTTTTCTGCGCGGGAGGCAGCGACGGCTGTGAGAATGACATTCAACAGGAGAATTGCAACAGTTGCAGCGAGGCAGATTGTGGCGCCATGGCGCCATTCATACCCAGTTCGTGGCTTCTCCTTTTCCTTCTCTTGGGATTGAGAGACAGTATCGCCGGGGGTGTTGGCGTGGTTCTTGTCAAGGCAGAATAGCTCGGTGTCATCTTCTAATCCCATTTGTCTGTCTGCGACGCGAACATGCTGGTATTTCTGCTTTTGAAATGGAAATAGCACGTCACTCAGAGATATCTTCATCATGGATTATGTTCTGGAGATGAAAACCATGGGACCAGCCTAGCCACCGCGCCTTCGCGGGGAATTGGTGCAGCCCCCAACGCTAAACGCCCCACACCTTTGGGACTTCACTGGCCACTCGCAAGAGCTGTTCCTGGGTTCCACTGGCAAGCCACGGGAAGTTCTGATTTAAGTTTTTGGAATTTGGATTCTGTCAAATTCATTTATGACGAATTTAAAGAGATCTACGAGGTAAAATTGGCTCAACTCTCACGGCACCCATTTGCTGACAGAGGGTTAGCTTCCTAAGCATCTATAGGCTCATTGAGTTCACAATGGGTTAGATATTGTGGGTTTAGGAAAGCAGTACTAGTATTAGAATAAGTCAGTAGGCCCCTTGCACGGTCCTTAAAAGGTGTTGTTCTATATAAAACTGGGAGCAACATAAAGGGGCTCACCTATGCTGATCCAGGAGGATGCGGGTGTTGAATAGAACAAATAACGCTAGTAAGATCCTCCTCCACTTTTACCACAAACATTCTCCAGTTCGGCAGCAAAAGAACATGGCGACCATTGGATATCATTGGCTCACCAGTCCCCATCGTCTCGATGCCCGTGCGTTCCCTAATACCCAGCCGGCCCCCTCTTCCAAGTCTATCAGTGATGTTTTCTTTACCCAACTCATACAAGCAAAAGATGTTTTGGGCCAGCTTCCAATGACGCCATTGTTCTCCTTTCTGTCATGGTTCACCGGGTAAATTATATTCAGTCATGCCCCTCCAAAAAGCAAATTTGGGACTTTTTGCCTTCATTTTGGCCAATACTCGTCGTACGTCGACCCACACCTTTAGGCACACTGTGGGTCGACGTGCGACGAGTATTTTATTAAGGGAAAAAGTAAAATCACCCCCCTTACTAAAAATGGCCTAGTATAGCCCTATTGCCTTACCGCCTTACCGCCTTACCTACCGCTTCTAACTTCTTCTGCAACTATGTCGCACGTACCATTTTTGCACACTATTTTCGCCTAAATCACCTATCGCGGTCACGGGGAATAGGCCGGATATCATAATATAGAGGGTCGTAGGCATCGGGAAGGGCGTGGAGGGCGTAGAGCGCGGTCGCGGTCGTAGGGGAGTAATGAAAGTGCTATAGAGCAGTTAGCGAGGTCACGAGACTCAATATTCACGCAGAATCAATAGAGATGTATGTAGGGAGTTTAATTACACGAAAAGTGAGTGATTTGATGGGGTTAAAAAGTGTAGTTTTACTATGGAAGCCAAGGTGCGACAACTCCATGGTTAAAGGAAATAGACACCTGAGAAATCGGATTGATTTACGCGGCAGAAAGGGCGGATACCTGATTTCTAAGGTAGGGGGGTTGACTATACATCAGAGGGGGGGTGATTTTACTTTTTCCCTTTATTAAACACCCTATAACGTAATTTCCTATCAGTGAAACAGCCAAGCGGGTAGAAGATCTCTCAACCACCCACTATGCCACCAGTACACTCTCAAAACGCCAGAACTTAATATAGCAGGAGGGTACGCTCTTATTAGCTATAAAAGCTATTGAAATGTTGAAAATATATCTATTTGTGCTTGAAGCCATAGTGCAGTCGTCGGAAAGTCCAGCAAAAAGCAAAAGTGTATTAGTTAACCCCTATACCGCTCTTTCGAGCACTCAGGGCTTTGGCTGGTATGCCAAGATATTCATGAACTATGTAGAAAGGTTCTGACCTGATGTAGATATGTACAGCGACAAGCTTGTCAGCCAGGGGAATTCCACGTCAAAAACCCGCATTAAGGCACTGACAAAATTGCCGACGCCAGTGCCCCGAGGATCTCCGAACCAAGCCGTTAAGATGCCGCCGCGCCTGGTGTCGGATCAACTCATTACAAGAGTGGGCGTCATTGAATCCCGTAGTACACTGTACGACTATACTGAAAGCTAGACTGCGCCATAACCCGCACCCGAACCCAACCCAGCGGGTTATAAATCTAGATCCAAACCCCGCAAATAACCCATTGTAAATCGGCCTACGGCCTAACCAAAAAGGTAAGTGGTTAGCTAAGCGGTGAATCCTAATCTTTTTATGACCGGCGTGGCGCCTATTCACGCCCGTAGACCGCCTAATGGTTTATATCCTTATACAGAGGAGGCTACCTTCTGATATTGTCCTCTATTTGTAGCCTACCTAGGTAGGCAATGCTGTATATACGTCACTACTGGGGGAATTTGTCAATGTCGTTTAGATCACGATTCAATCTTTCTAATATTAGAATATTGTAGTAGGTTTTCTCTGCTTTTAGTAGTGATTTTTTCCATCCAAGATAGTGCCGTGGGTACCTCTCCACCTTCCACTTCAATTATGGAACTATTGCCTCCTCACATTATAAGTCTTCTGTCCCAGGAGCACATGCTTTCACACCACAGCGTCAGAGCCAAGTTTTTCTTTCTTTGTGAGGAAACCGCTGAGGTCGCCGACGGGGAGTGGAAGGGGAAATCCCACAGAGCCTAGGGTGAGCGAGAACAGTATATACCAAGCCGCAATTCCCGCGATAAAAAGAAAAGCACCACCGGCCTGAAATTGATGAGAATGTCATTAGGTTTGGATTTGGTAGGTCAATGAATCAAATCAAGTATTATTATGCTTACCGTTTGAAGATTCGAGGCAACACTTGTGTTTCCCATAGCAAGCTCCCAAAATGCACCCGCTAGGAGTACGAATACTGTGGTAAGACTCAACTCTACCACGGCAAGCGCAATATGTACTTTCAATGCGCCTAGAAAACACACGAGAGAGAATATTGCCATGTATACGAGCATGAATCCTGGTAGAGGAATGTCAGCAATAATGCTGGTGGACTGGAGAGAAGTCTGCAAAAGAAAGAAATCCTAGGATTCTTACCAAAGCTTGCATTGAAGCCAGACGTTTCAAGACCCTTTGAGGGGGTCGAGGGATCGGGCGAGTAGGCTCCGTATGCTCCATAGAAAGGCTGGAGCGTGGCGCCAAAGCTCAACCACCAGCCACCTGTTCTCGTTGAACAATCAGTCTGTCATCCTTTTATAAACCCCTGGCGTATATTTGGCCGCTCACCATAACCACAGAAAAGAATGAATGGGAATGTGTTTCCCACAATAAACTCTAGGAAGCCACCAAGTATCATGAGCAGGCCTCCCATAAAGAGATAAGTTCCCCTATGGACATAGTGAGTCACCGAGAAATCAAAACTTTGCGCAAGAGGCAAGCTCACGTTGACGCCGCGCCATCACCACCAGCCCCCCTCCATCCCATAAGATCGCATCCGAGCGTCGAGACGCTAATCGCAAGGCCTAGCACCGCACTTGTATCACGAGTCAGGGCCTTGGAAGACTTCCATGGCAGGTTGATAGAGATACTCACATTCCAGTTGGATTAGCAAAAGACTTTCCGAGGCTGTACTGGACTTCCAACTTCGATGCTGGGGCCTCAGACGGACTGGATTGGGACATGTTGATGAAGTGGTTCGTCGTTTTCCTCGGTGTACAATTATGTAACTTTGTCAATAGACTGATGTTTGTCGCCTTCCTTGGTTCAAGGACAAAAAACATCCTCTTGGAGCAGACACATATATAGCATCTCTCGCTTGCATAAGCAAATCAGACCCGTGAAGATCGCCAGAATTTGAGATAGCAAAATAAAGTTGTCACAGTCGATCATTAAGACATCAGCTCAAAGCCCGATTCGCGGCTTTCCATGGCAATCCCCTTGTGCAAAGCCCGAATCGCCAGCAACGGTCTTTGCAGCTCGGGTGAGCCGAAGGTGCAGATAAGAGTCACAAACACCGTTATCATTCATGCTTGGGAAAAGGCTCATTTTTTTCCGTAATAATTGACATTTAGGAAGTTTTGAGAACGTAAAATGCATGATAACTGACTTGGCTCGTCGGTTATTGGCTTTTTGTTTCTGTTCTTCCACAGATAAGTCACCACTCATTCGAAGCCGCTATCTATCAGCAATCGAGCCTTTACCGAACCAAAATGACCATCCGATCTGAGCCAAAGCCATGGGTTGTCCAGAAGTATGGCGGCACCAGCCTTGGAAAATTGCTGGACAAGGTGTGTGGGACAATTATTCCATCATATCTTGAGAAATATAACGTCGCTGTCGTCTGCTCTGCATTATCTGGTACCACCAAGGCCAGCGGCACGACAAGTCGGCTGCTCGACTGCCTTCAATATGCAGAGGTGGTCGGTGTGGAATCGATTACTTGTGTAAATGCGGCGATTGATAGCATTCGCGATGCCCATCTCGATAAATTGCATTCGTTTCGGGCCTATTCCAGAGACACCAGCGACCTGCTGCTCAATGAGACTGTCGTAAGAGTGGTCAACGACTGCGAAGAAATTCGCAAGTTTCTTCTTGCAGCGCAGGTATGTTTATTATCGAGATGAGAAAGCCTTTTACCTTGTACTGATTGTTGTGCCCCCAGGTTGTGGGAGATCTGTCACCGCGGACCAAAGATCGCGTCCTATCGTTAGGGGAGAGATTAGCGTGTCATGTCGTGGCAGCCGCATTAAACATCAAGGTACATTGACAATTCAGGATGGAAATTCCTGCTCATTAACGTTCATTGATAGGAGGGCATTCCTGCTCGAGTCGTAAATCTGGACAATATTGTCGCAGAAGTGTTCGGCAAATCTCTGCCAGAACAGGAAGCTGAATTCGAGCGCCTCGGAACTAGCTTCTACCATCGACTCTCCCAGAAGATTGGGTCAATAGTATCCGAACCTACAGATTCGGTGCCTATAATAACTGGTATGGACACCTCCCAAGGTCCTCAAAGAATATGTAAACATTGTCAGCTCACTATGGCACACTGATCCAGGTTTTTTCGGCCTCATGCCTAACTCGCTCCTCTGGTGTGTTGGTCGAGGGTATTCCGACCTTTGTGGCGCAATGTGTGCGGCGGGCCTGACAGCCATCGAATACCAGATTTGGAAAGAAGTTGATGGGATATTTACCGCGGATCCCAGGAAGGTGCCATCGGCGCGGGTGCTGGCTACCGTTACCGCAGAGGAGGCTGCAGAACTGACATTTTTTGGCAGCGAGGTAAGGTCCAAAAAGCAGTATATCCCAGCATCTGAAACGGGGACATGGGTTCTAACACTACTCGGTCTATTCACGCAGGTTATCCACCCCCTTACCATGGAGCAACTATGCAAGTCGGGGATTGTCTTGCGACTGAAAAATGTACTCAGTCCGAGCGGGTCTGGGACCGTGATCTACCCGGAGACAGGCCCCCAGGTGAAGGAAACAGTGCAGGAGCGCCCGACTGGAGTCAGTTTTATGCTTTCCAACGGATACCATGGAAAGTCTCAGAGCAGACGACGCCCGACCGCTATTACGAGCAAAGACGGCCTGACTCTCATCAATGTCGCATGTAACCGGATTACCAGGTCGCAAAGTTTCTTGACTTCTGTCTTTTCGCAACTTGAGCGGAAGGGCATAGTCCCGGATTTAGTCACCACGAGTGAGCGACACGTCAGTCTTGCAATCCAGGCACCAAGCGACTTCGTCGTCGGCAATAGAATTGTCCGGGATTTGCAGAAACTTGGGTCCGTGAGTATTTGTCCTTTCTCTACTCTCTGCAGTAGATCTATTATAGCTCATCGTCGGAAACAGGTTACGATATTGGAAAACATGAATATTGTGTCTGTTATTGGCCAGAGGATGCGCAATATGGTCGGCACTGCAAGTAAGTCTTGTCTGCAAATGTTGCAATATGTAGAAGGGAAGCAGTCAACTGACGTCAAATTCAAGACGAGATATTTTCGGCACTGGCATCCGCAAAAATCAATATTTACCTGATCAGCCAGGGGGCAAGCGAGATAAACATTTCGTATGTCCTTTCTTCTCTGTCCATTTATAATGATAGCCCCGATTCATCTTTCTCTGCTTTCTACAGATTTGTTGTCAGAGCCGAAGACTCCATGCAGGCAATCAATGTTGTTCATGCGCGGGCCCTCCAGATCCCGACTCATCTGGAACAAGAGAATAACTTTATCAAAGGTGAGGTTAATATATACTTACCTTCCTGTCTCTCTGTGTCCCTCTACTGACTGCTACTAGGACCCTGGTTGTATTAAGGTTGTATTAAATCATTGAACATGGATGGTGATGTCAAGGATTCCTTTGCGTGTCTTTTCTGGAGAATCAATGGAATGCATTCGTAGTAGCAATAACAGAAATAACTAAGCTGGGGAGAAGAAGAAGGAAGAAGAACCAGAACTGGAGATGCGGTAGTCATAGATGCATACTGATGCCTTAGGCATACATAATGAGTCAGAATGCAAACATGCAGACATTATGTGACCAGTGATCGTCACAGCCACCACCCTGCGCTGTTATAGCGGAGCCGGGGGAGCACGTGACAAGTCCGGGCCATCAGTTGGTTTCAGGGATTGGGCCGAAGAAGGTCATGTGATATGACGATCGCTCCGTCTCTGTATCCGGTAGACCAATGAAGTGGTCAGAAAATGAAGGATGAAGATGAAGGAAAAAAGATGATCAGATTGATGATTTTTTATCTAGTTTTCTGGGGGATATTTATACGCGCGAAAGTACAGAATCGGACAGAATTTGGAAATGCAGAATTAGGGGAATGTGGGCCATGTTGAAATGGAAGCGGCCCATGACGGAATACCGTATTGGGTTAGATTAGGGGCTAGGTGATGATGAATCAGTCTGGTGCGCCGAATATTCCGATACATAGTTGGAGGTGCTGCCAGGAGAAGGGCGGTAGGCCTAAGATGGTAATTCAGACACCTCAGGCTGTAAGGATTCTACCGAAATGCAGCATTTCGATCATGGACTATAAAATCGGTCTGGTTCTTCACTCTACACCTTCAATATTGAAGATACTTGAATGGAATTATCGGAGCTGATAAATTAAATGCATATGAACAATACATCTTAATCTCATATTTTTGTAAATTTTATGTGGTTTACTAAAAGTACATGAAGGTGACGGCCCTCCTCTGGAGACGGGGACTTGGTTATTTGGAGATGTGCTCGATCAGACTCGGGACAGAATTGACCCGATTAGGCTGGATACCTAGGTTTTTCTTTTCTAACCTGAGTAGGACAAGCCTCAGTTATGAATAGTCACGTGACCTACGGAATCATGGCTTCTGTCTACTCTGATTGATGATTGGTTCTGGACTTTTGCCCTCCTGACCCTGTGGGCTCTGAAGACTTCCCATGGGATGATTGTCAAGTTAAAAATTGAGGCGATGGTTGCCACTCCGAGCAGGACAAGAATTTTACGCCACGATTTAGTTACTGTCCGGGTCGATTTTTCCTATCCCATGGAATAATTGAGTGCTAAGTCAAAGAGCCTGCGCGGGCATACAGCTCGGCGTGGTCGTCCGAAAATCCTGACCACGCTCAACTGTAACCCGAGCCTGCACCACTCGGTTAGTGCTAGGCGCCGATCGATGAGATGATTTTCCCCAGTCTGGCTTGCTATACTTGACTTGCTATACTTGACTTTTCGGGCTTCCTTGCTGAACTTCTAAGACAGTGTTTTACAAGTCTAGGCAAACAAAAAGTCAGAGTGGCTGAATGAATCCAATTATCAATGTTTGCTTTTTCTTTGAATCGGATAGGTCGTATTGTGCCGCCACTGTAATCAAAAGCAAATCCAAGCCATTACTCGGCCACGCCTCTAATGTCTCCATCAATGTTCTCCAGGTTTGATTGGATGATTCCGAAGGTCAAATCTAACCACATTACATGCATAGGTCATTTTCCAACACTACGATGGGTGTGGATCAGCAAGGGTGAGAGATCCACAAGGTTCACAAGATCAACAAGATCAGCCAGCAAGTTCAGCAAGATCGGCAAGGGATGCAGAGTTTTAGGTATTAGTCTCTGGTTCATGCAAAGCTGAACGACATCTATGAACCGACGAGCCGAATAAACCGCTTTCAAAGCCAATAGCAGGACAATACACTCCACCTTTATGCAGTGATGCAACCCAGGTTCCTATCAAAGCGATCGCATGGTTACATCAGCGTGATGTCCTTTTCTCTTCCCTCAGCTCCTCGGTTTCTACCTATTGCTGCTGTTTGCATCAAATAAAGCCAAGGAAAGTTTTTACCTCTCCTGAAGCAGCCCCCGCCATAAAATCCCAAACCCTGACATCGGTCCCATATTGTGCAACCGTCGTCAAGCTCTTCCGATGACCGTTCCCGAGCAGAAGGCACTTTTAGAAAGGCCAGGACAAGATGAAGAGACCGGAGAAGTGGCAGGTGGTCTCCTCGTTGGCAAATGGGTCATCGGATCCCTTCTACTCGGTGAGTCGTCCATTCCTTATAGATAGGAATTATTAAAGGCTAACTCCTGGCAACATAGCTTGCTTTTTAGCAAGTGCAGACGAGTTGTTTGTCCTTGCCTGTGGCAGTGATATTGCGTCTGCTCTCCATGCATCCAGTTCTGCGTCGTGGCTCATTACGGGATATAACCTAGGCTATGTCCTTGCTCTTCCAATAGTGAGTTCACACTTTCTGTCATTCATGGAGCTGGCTAAACATGATAGTACGGGCAAATATGCGATTTGACCGGACCGAAGAAGGCAATTCTAATGGCTTTGACGGTTTATGGATCTGGCTGCCTTATGACGTGAGCTGCTTCGTTGATACCCCCTAAGAACTTAGTATCTAACGACAGGATAGAGGAGTCTCTTACACAATCTACATTGCTGTCGCTGGTCGAATAATATCGGGGTTTGGCGGGGCAGGAATGAATGAGCTAGTATCTGTTGTTATAAACGGTATGTCTTTTTTGTCCTTTTAGGATAGATTCCTACCGGTTCATTTTTCTGACTGTGGTGGCAATTTTGATGATAGATATTGGTAGCATTCAGCGTGTTGCGATGCTCCGGTCGTACGTCACCACCGTCTCGATACTTGGTGTGGTCTGTGGCGCGCCCTTAGGCGCATTCCTCTCCGGATGGATTGGATGGCAATGGTGAGATTCTGCAATGACCTCCGATACTATACCTGAAACCTAATCACAATTTATCTCCTTTTAGGGCATTTTTAATTCACGTCCCCTGTGCGGTGTGTTCTTTCGCCATAATCTCACTTACACTCCCCCGTGATAAGCCCCAGTCATATATCACCGCGGAGTCAACATATGGAACCATTGAGGACTGCAAAGCCCACGCCAAGTCTCAGTCCAACTCGTTCGATATTGTGGGACTCATGCTCCTGACGATCGCTATTACTTGCCTTCTCAGCCTTGTCCAACTGACGAAAGCACAAGACTTGAAGAATAAGTCGATCATTTTGATTCTTTGCCTAGCAGCTTTCCTAACATGCTCTGTGGCCTTCTATCTGAATGAGACACGTTGGGCTAAGAACCCCATTATTCCTTTCTCTTTGCTGAAATCCAATAAGCTTGGTCTGGTATATGGTGCCCAAATCTTTATCGGACTGGGACAACTTGCGGTAAATCATATTACTTTCGCATTTAGTGCACACAGTCAAACATTGACACATGTTTTTGTTTTTGCAGATGACACCTATTATTTCGGACTACTGGGTCACTACCCGAGGATTGTCTGCTTCACAAGGCGCAATCTGCTGGGCCCCAGCTTCTTTTGGGTTTGCATTTGGCTCATTAGCTACTGGCAAATTCATCCAAAGGTAAGCTCTGGTTACCTAATTTGGATAATAAGATCCTCTTACTGACTATATACTCATGACGGCAGAACAAATAGATATTTACGGTGGTCAGTTATTGGGCTGATGATATCGATTTCGAGCTTCGCCTTTATGCTCATTCGATGGACTATTTACGAACCATACTTGTGGGAAATATCATATTCATTCCCAGGATGGTTCGGTATGGGAATGACACTGTCCTCGCAGTTTGTAGCTCTATCGGCCTCGAGACCAGAGAAAAATGCCGCTACGTCCGTTACCACATATTACCTTCTTCAACAATTTGGGTTCATGTCGGGAATAACGCTTACGAAGTCGTTGCTAATTACCGAGATGAGACGCCGATTGAGCATTGCGCTTGGGGACGGATCTGAAAGCACAGAGGTCAGACCAATGCTCTCCATCATATGCGCACAAGGAAATTGTTACTGATGCTATCAATAGTTGATCAAGCAAATACTGAGTCATCGGCAGTCGATGAAAGTACTGAATCCCGCACTTCAGGACGTTGTACGAGTTATCCTGCAACGGAGTTATTACGTATCGCCAGGTGAGCATTTCCATTACTTATTCAAAGTCTATCGGTTACGTACTGACATACCCTTTACGAAAGCTACTGCAATCATATCTTTGCTAGCGGCCCTCCTTATTGTCCTAAGGCAAAAGGAGGTCAAATCGCCCTAAGCAATCCATGTAGAGCTGCGACATAGTCGGCTGCTGCAACGACCTCATCTGAACTCCGTTGCTTTGCAAAAGCAACCCCTTATTTAAAGAATTGCAACAAGGGGATAATTCTCACCCGGCCAAAGAGACGTCGAACGGGGTACCGTGAGGCTCAGAGGCCCATTTCTTACCTTCGCCAGCAAAGGTTTTTAGAGAAGATTCTCTTTGTTTTATTATGCCAATGGTAATAATTCACGCACGATTCAACGCGACTTGTAGCCCGGCATGGTCGACACGTCATGATATTACGGCAAACCTTTAAACCGGTGCCACTAGATCGCGGACAGACCTTAGTACTTTAACTTTTATGGCTTGAATAGCAAGCAAAGTAGCGCCTTTTTGCTAAGTTAAATTTGAAACTATTGGGACATATTCTAGAGGCACGGTGATGGATGGATGGGTAAGGATGCAAAGAAGTGGTTAGGTGACCTACTGCTTACCGACCACGTTAGTTAACTAACTAGTTAACTAACTTTTACAGGGATTATAAATTAAACAAGAAATAACTCAAGAGTTCTAATCTGAATTTTCGCGGTATTCATTCCGTCAGTTATTACAATATGAATTGTATTGAGACTGTTGAGAGAGGTCACATGACCCTCCTCGTTTGCAGCTATCCATATAGCTGAGGTGCTCCCCCCCAGATAGTTCTTCCCACAACGATGATCATGATTTTCTCTCCTTCAGGATTCTCTTCCTAGTAGCCAGTCATCGTCTCCCGACAGAGACTAATCGCAGAGGCAGTAAAAGTTCGCCAGCAAGCCACTGCACAAGATCAAGCCTGCCGTTTTCCCTCATCATCCAATACTTTTGCTTCCTGCTGTTTGCTCAACGCGTCTGCTAGCTCCTCTGGATACCATCTTTTCCCCACTTCTGGGTGACTGGTCAGGGCGTTCATCATGAACGCCTCTCCAAAAATCTTGTTGTGAAGACCTTCGAAGAATGTCTCGGCATCCGACTTCACATTTTTGTCTCGGATACTGACGATGTGAGCCGGAATATCCAAATCGATATTTCCCGGTGCCACATCCAGACTGAACAACTGAAAGAATGGGATTGATAATCGGGTGCCCAGTCGTCCCTTATCGGACGGTGAATATTGCTCTCTCGTCAGATTGACACGGTGCGTCGTCGCGACACACACACCCTTTGTGATGGCTTCTAATGAGCGACCAATATTGATAACTAGGGTGCCAGGGATTGGGGGCACTGGAATCCATTCTCCTGACTTGTTTTGCACTTCAAGACTTGTATGCTCTGTACCTTGCAGTAGATATGTTAGGAAGGAGCCATCTTTATGAGGCCCAACCCCTTGAAATTCTGTCTGCGTATCATGTGAAATATCTGGAGGAGGCGGGTACGCGGAGAGTTTTGTGCTGTTCATGCGAGGCTTTTGAAAAAAATTGGCGAATACGGAGGGATCCATCTCGAGCGCTTCAGCAACGAAGCCTGTGAATATGTCCGACAGAGTGTCTGCCTCGGCCATGTACCTTTCCACAGACTCCCGAAAACCAGGAACAAGACTTTCTCTCGGCCACTGTATTATAAATTTAGCTCGCTGGTGGTCGAATGTACTCGGTTATTGCAAAATACCTGATTAGGCCCCATTAGATTATACCAAATAGGTAGCTCCGGATTAGCCATGGGTGCTTCAAACCCGACCTGTGTCAAGTGTGAAGTTAATCAGGAGGTCTTTTCGAGGGAATTTAATGTCACATACAAAAAATGTTTCCCTTTCATCGACTTTGGCAGCTGTTCGTTCACCACCCAAAGTTGTGTATCCCCGGAATGATTTACTGTTGGCCATGTCGACTTCTTGCTTTTGAGCCGGAGAGAGGTTGAAAAATGCAGCAGATCTCTGCAACAACTCTTCTTGGACTCCTGCGGAGATTGGGTGATTTTTCAAGTAGAAGAACCCAGTTTTCACAAGTGCATGCTTTAGCTCGGACAAGAATCGTGGCTTTGTGTCTTGGGAAAAAGCATCTTGAAATTCGATGATTGGAAGAGAGTCGAAGTTGTCAGCCATGATTTTTGGAGTGCGCAGTTCCTCTCATAGCACCACGATCAACAAAGTGTGCAATTTATAGACTTGTGTAAAGGCGAACAGTGACTACCTGACAATATATACGTATGAATAGGTGTCCAGGGTAGTTTATTAATCACACAAGCGCACTACCATGCACTTTGGCCATTCATAATGTTGAAACAAAAACAGTATTTTAGAATCGAGTATCATGATGTGCATGTTCTCATGCTACTTGGCCTTGCATTGCTTGCGCATACCGCCTAACAACGCAACATGCCGCTTTTTTGTTGGTGGATCTTCTTGTCCCGAATATTGAACATCGAAGTCAAGTCCAAGCCGCGCAATTGTTTTATGTTCTGGGGTGATGCCTTGCGGTGCTCTCGATGGAAATGAAGCAGGCCAAGTCTAGCAATGAATAATCAACTAAAATGCACAAATTGCATAGATGGGACCGAGGGAGTGTTGAAGTCCGAAGTAGGTTAGTCTCAGAGGGGCGAAAAAGCCACCAATACTATGAGCCTGGCTGGAGCCAATCTAACGCATTCAGCTGAAGGATTTTGTTCATATCCTACCCGTAAAACCTCGTTGGGGTAGTTTTACATCGCATGAATATGCAATACATATGTCTGATGAACCGTACTTGAACATCCAAACTTACGGGATGATACGGAGTCTGTAATAGTTACTCATCGAATCTCAGTAATATATCAGAAATGCATCTGTACACTAGCCGGGTCATACGTCGCACCTCGCCGCTTCTTTCCGCACCTGGAATGAGCACAGTGGGATCAGGGGCTTGGTGGCGAGGGAGAAGGTCTAGTCAAGTGGGGCTGAGTCGTCCATCAATGCATCCTGCTCCGGAATATGATTCCATTGTGTGCTTTACCGGATGTGTATCCTAGGACGGACTAGGTCATGCATACTGCCTAGGTGGCTGGTACCTGCTTGGAAAGATGCATATTTTGCCGCTATTCAATACGTATAGTACATTAGTTTTGTATCACTAGCTGCCTGGACTTGCGGAGACAAGAAGATGCACGATCGAACTACTCCACGATGGGCAGCGCCAAGATCCATTGGATGTGCCGAGCTCCACCCGTGCACGGTATACATCACAAATCACTGACGCTTTGCTGCATCAGTTTAAACGGATTCGGTTACGACACGGACCTTTCGGCCTTAGCACGCACGCAATACAGGCAGTAGGTAATACGATCACGCCGGACCTCCTCTCGAAGGACTCCCCCCAGACCGGCCCTACTTCATGTGCCAGATGAGGAGGGGCAGATACAAGGCAATGGGTATGGCGGTAGTGCCCTACTTCCCTCACCGGCTTCCCAGCCCCTGGGATAGGTCAAGACCGCTGTGAACCAAACATCTTGGCCTTGGGAGAGTGGCAAGGGTAGGTCCAATCCCCTAACGGGGCGCCCGTGGGCCCGTGGGGGCAAAGCACTGCCGTACCGAAGTTTAAATGTTGCTGCAGAGAATAACCATGTGGCTGACGGCTACATATTGCTACGAGGACCCGCTAAGGCGATCGCCGGTCTTTCAGCTCTGACCCCCTAAATACCCATTATGTAGTAATGTTTAATATATGTGTTCTGTTCGGTATAAAAAGCCACTATATTCTAGTGTTATGGGCCCGATCAAAGTGGGTAGGTTAAATATCTTTCCAGGCAGTGTAGATACGCGGCGGTCGCGGAGCTAGCTGGCCGTAGCGCTGCCGCACCGCGCATATCACTATCACCGAATGTCACTGGTGCTGACTGCCTTTATTCTGGCCAGATCGGTGGCGCTATGAGCGACCGTGTCGGTGAAAAAGGTGCTTCGTGCTACGGAGACAACCTTCCGTCGATCGCATGGGAAATCACTTTTCTTGACTAATTATTCCTTTATCCTATTCTTACATGCCATCATCGAGCTTCGTGACCCGATCAAACACCACTCCCGACAACATGAAGGCCTCTAGCAACACCGATTTGTCTATTTTTCACAACTTTTTTTGTGACCATGCAGAAGTTCGTTTTGTCCGATTCCAATGGCAAGATCATTCTGGCATCCTTAGAGGCCGCATTGTTCCCATGCTCCAGGCGCTCGAGATAGCTGAAGGCAAGAGGGTGCTGTCTATCGGACCAGTAGCATTCCAGTTCACACTGGGGAATGCATTTTTGCCCGATATCGATGCCAGAGGCAAAGATGTCTTGATTCCAGACTGGACATCATTGTACACGCGGCCGGGACTTGATCTCAAATATGCCACGGTCATGTGTGAGATCGTCGAGTACACCCCTACCCAAGCGGAGCCAAACTGGAACTTCTGCCCCCGTCACACCTTGAACAAAATGGTGCAAAAGGTGCAGAGCCAGCTTCAGGTAGACATTCTCATTGGGTTTGAAGTGGAATTTATCATCATGAAGAGAGGAGAGGGAGGCGAAGTGATTCCGCACAGCAGATCCATGGGTGGCTTCTCGGTTGCTGGCTATCGCGATCCCCTCTTTGCACATGTTGAAGAAGCTATTGAGGTGCTAGAGGGTGCCGGTATTAGATTTGACACCGTCCAGTCCGAGGGCATCCAAGGACAGTACGAGATCAGTCTCCTGCCACTGCCTCCCATGCAGGCAATCGACCAATTGCTCGTTGTTCACGACACACTGAAAGCAGTCTTTATGTCCCACGGACTGATTGCAACCATGGCCCCTCGACCGATCCCAGGCCTGTCAAGTTCAAATGGTCAGCACGCTCACGTTTCCCTGAATCCTCCTAACAAGGAAGAGCAATTTTTGGCTGGTATTCTCAAAAGACTGCCGCAACTCCTCGCGCTCTGTCTTCCCTACGAGCTGTCCTATGAGCGGGTCACCGAGTACTGTGCTGGCACGGCTGTTGCTTGGGGCACCGAAAACCGTGCAGTACCCATCCGCAAGATCAAGGCTGGCCACTGGGAACTACGCTTCATTGATGCGTCCGCCAACATGTACCTAGCACTAGCTGCTTTGTTGGGTGCTGGTCTGTCGGGATGCATAAATGAGGAGACACTGGCCTGGCAGGACACTGCTTTTGATGAGTCACAATCACCTAGTGATGGTGTTATGCTTCCCAAGGAAATTGATGACGCTATCAATCAATTGGAAGGCGCTGTGGAAGATCTTGACGCAGTGCTGGGGACGCGTGTTATCAAGCACTTTGTGCATATGAAGAAATTTGAGATTGCTATGCTGCGGGAAAAATACGAAACGCCGAAACTGCGAGGCTTGATGTCGGAGATCTTCTAAACCTCGTTTACAGCTTTTACTCCGAGGAAAGAAGAGCGGACCATGGTGATGCAATTAGAAAGGCAATTTCACTGAACCAGCGGCTGTATCGGCCACGCATTTGTTTCTATAATATTTATTTGTAATTCCCGTTATCTAACTAGTCATTGCCTGTCGTACATTAACTAACTAACTAATTCGTGAATAGAGTTGCATACAAACACGCAAGTGGTTTTGAAGGTGATTCCCTCATGGAGAGTAATGTATGTCCTAAACATTCAGCTGCGCCACTTGCAAAGACCCTGGAGACTTCTCGATCGGCAAATGTCGGGTGAGATTCTAATTCCACAGATCGGCGATCTGGTGGCTAGTTACTAGCTCCATGCAAGCTAGTGGATAGCGCAACCCGCACATAGAAGCGGGCCAATTTCCTTAGTGTGAGGACAAGGTTTGAGTCGAAATCGTAAGTAGTTAACGATCCACAGCTCTTATAACAAGCTTACATATTCTGTTCTCCAAACATTTTCACCACCACAGGCACCTTTGTTTACCTCTTGACCCCTATTTCCACGAGCCTTATTCAATTTTATTCTATCATAGCATCTTATGGGGAAAAAAAACATGATCGCTTCTCTAGAATCACCATCAGCTCAGGATGATGGATCTGCGGTTTATACCCCATTCCTCCTCCGCTATCTCTACGATTTCTGGGTCCTGTGGCTCTCCAACAACTATGCGTGGAAATGTTCAACCACGAACGTCCAGCTCCCGCTATTCAAGTCCTCCATGGGAGCCCGTCACCTGGACATTGGCGTCGGCACCGGCTACTACCCGGCCAAGAGCCTGAAGGCCGGTGCTCAATGCACCGAAATCACGCTGTTGGATCTCAACCCAAACTCGCTCCACGCCGCCAAAAAGCGCATTCTCGAGACTACGGGCCGCGAAGATGTCCGAGTAAGCACCGTCGTGGCATCGGCCCTTGAGCCGCTACCCCTCGACGCGTCCCAGAAATTCGACTCAATAAGCGTCTTTTTTTTGCTGCACTGCCTAGGGGGCTCACCAGAAGAAAAGACCAAGCTGTTTGATGTGGTGCGGCCACATCTAGCAGGAAATGGCGTGCTCGTGGGAACTACAGTTCTAGGAAAGGGCGTGGCCATGAACTGGCTGGGAAAGAGGTTGATGGACAACTATAACAACAAAACAAAGTCTTTTCACAATGCCGAGGATAACCAAGCCAAGTTTGAAGAGGGGCTTCGTAGGAACTTTGAAGAGGTAGAGTCGTGGGTTGTTGGGCAGGTTATGCTCTTCCAGGCAAGGAAACCAAGGCAGAATAAGGCTTAGATCAAAGGTTACCACCAGCATGGGAAGTCAGTTTCCAAAATCGAGTCAACTAGGTAGTTTTCAAAATCCTTCATCTCTAGTCTCCAAACAAATATAATCTGAACCCTTCAATTTGCCACTTACGTATGCCCACTAGGTGAATTCTCACAGAATTCGACTTGATTCATCGAGAGGTAGTCGTTACAGGTCGGTGGGCTTGAATTACTTGTGGCTAAGAGCTATACTGACGCTAGAACAAGTGGCTGGCGTAGTATGCAGTCCCTCCTGTAGGATCTGTGGATAACAAGCACACCGATTTTTCAGCTGACTATGACTATAGATTATAGCATCTTTTATGTAATACCTATACCGGCCATGTGGGATTTCTTTCCTGTTTTATGCGTCCCCCTGCAGTTGCTGTACGTCTTTGGCGCTTTACTAAGTGGAGACACCGAGGAACTTCGATACACCTCCGAGAAAATCTTGGAAGTAAATGTTCAGGTGGTGCGGCTTGCTGCAGTACAATGCAGTACAGTACAGTAGAGCGGGGCTTAGAACGGGAAAGAAGAGATCCTTTCTTTTCGGTCCGTATTCGATGTGATCGTCACTAATAGCTTCATCTATCCCACGAGGGAATAGCTTTTACGCCGGAAAAAAGGAGGAAGGGCGTGGCTGGAGGACCTCCAAGGGTCCACATGTAGGTGTAAGAAATCAGTACCCAGTGCAAGAGTATGCAAGAGTATACATTCCTCTCCTTCAGGTCACCCATATAGAAAGGCAGCTACCGAGTGTTGAAGTTGTTCGCTTTATTTTTTATCTTCTTCTTTTCTTTCTTCATGACTAACAGGAGACCTTCCACTTCATTTGTTTCTATTTGTCTATCGAAAGATGTCGGCAAGCATGGGTTCGGAAAACGACTTCAACCTCACGGAGGACTCTTCCAAGCTTGGCCACAACATCCCTGCACTCTTTGACCGGGTCCATGGTCGCTACTCTCAAAAGGCCGCCATTGTCTGCGGCGAACATACAATTGCATACAGTACTCTCGCAGCCGACTCAGACCGCTTGGCATGCCTTCTCCTGTCACGAGGCATCAGCCGCGGCCATACGGTGGCCATTGCCGTGGATCGCACCGCAGACATGGTCATGCTGATGCTGGGCGTGTTGAAAGCCGGCGCAGCATATATACCCGTCAATCCCGCTTTACCTTCCGCGCGTGTCAATCAGATGCTGGATGACGAGGCGCTACGAATGGTGATTATCGATGAGAAAGCGGGCAGCGGGGAGTATAAGTGTGGAGACAAAGCAGTCTGCTACACCGCCAGCGAGCTACGAAATCGGATCAAAGATAAAGCCAACGAAAAACCCGAGGTAGACATCCAGGCAGATGATATTGCCTATATTATCTACACGTCCGGATCCACCGGCAAGCCGAAAGGCGTGGAGATTCACCATGGCGCACTTTGCAACTACGCCCTGTCAATGCAGCAAAGACCAGGATGCACCGACCAGGACCGAGTGATGTTCAAGAGCACCATTTCATTTGACATGGCCGTCTATGAGATATACGTGCCACTGCTATGCGGCGCTACAATCGTGCAGGCACAGACACACGAGACCGTAGATGCTCGCGCGATGTTGGATCTCATGGAGCAGCAGGGCATCACCCTCTTTTTCGCGACGCCGACGACCTGGCAGATGCTGTTGGACATCGGTTGGCGGGGCACGCCAGGGTTTGTCAAGCTGCTCACCGGCGGCGAGGCGCTATCTCCCCGTATGGCGGAGCGCTTGACAGCGTGTGCTGAAGAAGTATGGAATATATATGGCCCTACGGAGGCGACGGTCTCTGTCACTGCTTGGAGAGTGAAGGTTGGCGAAGACATCTTGATCGGTACACCGAACGCAAACACACGGCTTTATCTCCTAGACAAAGACTTGCAGTCTGTGCCGGTGGGCAGTACCGGCGATCTATACATTAGCGGAGCGGGCGTCGCCCGCGGATATCGTAACAACCCCGAACTTACCAAGACTGCTTTTCTCAAGGACCCCTTCTGCGAGAATAGCATGATGTACAAGACAGGTGACTTGGCTCGCTTCTTGGATCACAAAAAACTAAAGGTCCTTGGCCGCGCTGACTCGCAAATCAAAATTCGCGGGCAGAGACTGGAGCCTGGTGATATCGAGGAGTCGATCACAGCCCACGAGGGCATTGCGAATGCCATTGTCGTTAGTCGAGATGAGCGGCTGGTTGCATACTGCGTGCGACAGCCGGGATCTGCCAGCGCTGAGATTCCACTGGGCAACTTGCTGCGCCCATGGCTAGAAGCCCGCCTGCCGGCATACATGGTGCCCTCATTCTTCGTCCCAATTGATCGGCTACCCTCCACGTCCAACGGCAAAGTCGACGTTAAAGCGCTACCCGATCCCCTCTCGAGCATCACACCGGCGCAAATACCCGCCTCCGTGCTCGAACAGCAGCTGCTGGCTATATGGATCGATGTTCTGGGCCACGACCAGATTGGCGTAGAGGACAATTTCTTCCACGTCGGAGGCGATTCTGCGCGCGTCATCCAGGTCCAGGCCAAGCTAGAGAAGCTTCTGAGTCGGCCGGTGCGGGCTCCGAAACTGTACGAGCACTTTACCATTACCGCTCTTGCGGCATATCTATCCGGCACCGGTGATGAGCCCCTGGCGAAAGAGGTATCCGAGGAGAAGGAGGAGGGGTCCGCTGGCGATACAATCAGAGAAGACATTGCTGTCATCTCTATGGCATGCAGATTGCCAGGGGAAATCTACACACCCGAAGACTTTTGGAAGGTTCTCATCGAAGCCCGCGACGTTATCACCGAGGTGCCCAAGGATCGCTGGGATGCCGATGCCATTTACGACGCCGACCACGAGGCCCGCGGCAAGTCTTACAGCACAGGTGGCGGCTTCGTCCAGAGCGCTACGTCGTTTGATGCCCCGTTTTTCGGCATCTCCCCCCGCGAGGCGCGCGCTGTCGATCCTACACAGAGCATGATTCTCGAAACATGCTGGGAAGGCTTTGAGAGGGCGGGCTACGGCACCAAGGCACTGCGCGGTAGCCAGACAGGCGTTTTTATCGGCTCCGGCAACAGTTCCCTCGACGATGGCCAGCTGAGCGCTGCCGGTAGAGAGAAGCTCGAAGGATATCTAGGACTTGGCACGGCGCCGAGCGTGATCTCCGGCCGCGTTTCGTACGCTCTTGGCCTTGAGGGCCCTACGATGACTGTGGATGCCGGGTGCGCCGCGTCGCTGGTGGCTACGCATCTCGCCTGCTCAGCGCTCCGCCAGGGCGAGTGCGACATGGCCGTGGCCGGCGGCGTGACGTTCTTGCCGTCGCCCGGTTTACACGTCGAGTTTAGCCGAATTCGCGTCGCATCACCAGATGGTCGATCGCGGCCATTCTCGGCAGATGCAGCGGGGATGGGGCTGGCTGAAGGTGCGTCGGCCGTGGTTCTCAAGCGGCTGTCGGATGCGCAGCGCGACGGCGACGAGATCCACGTTGTAATTCGGGGTTCGGCGGTCAACCATGGCGGCCGCGGCTCTACTTTGTCGGCGCCGAGTGGGCCTGGCCAGAAGCGTCTTGTGCGAGCAGCACTGGCGGCTGCGCGTCTGAAGCCGCACGACATTGACTATGTCGAGGCGCATGGCACAGGAACAAAGCAAGGAGATCCCATTGAGGGCACGGCGCTGGCGGAAGTGTTTGGAAGTAGCCGCGATGATATTTCTGGGCCGCTGTGGATTGGATCGTCCAAGTCTAACATCGGACACACACAGGCGGCCGCCGGCGTCGCAGGCCTCATCAAGGTGGCACTGGCGATGCGACACAACATGCTACCGCAGACACTGCATGCCACTAAGCTCAACCCCATGATTGACTGGGAGGGTGCCAACATGCGGCTTTCTCAGTCCAAGAAGGCATGGCTGCCAAGAGAGAACGACCCGACTATTCCACGACGGGCAGGAGTCAACTCGTTTGGAATTTCTGGCACCAACGCGCATTTGATTGTTGAAGAGCCCCCGAAAAGAGATATTTCAAGGGCCAAGAACTTCGATGATGCGCGGTCGTCTTCGCCGCTGCCGTTCCTCATTTCCGCCTATACAAATGCGGCGCTGCGAGAGCAAGCCAAAAAACTGCTTAACCATCTCTCCAGTGATGCAGCAGTAAATACGCAGCTGCCTGACGTGGCATACTCGCTGGCAACCACTCGCACACATTTCCCACAACGAATTGTTCTTACGGCACAAGACAAAGCTGATCTTCTGGGCAAGCTAGCGAGCATTGTTGACAATGAAGTCAACGCAAGTAGTGACAGCGGCAAGACAACTCGCATTGCAATGCTGTTTTCTGGTCAGGGCACTCAATGGGTCAATATGGGCAAATGTCTTTCCGAGCATCACCGTGTATTCCGCGAAACCGTCGAACAAATCGCGCACCTCTTCAAGTCAGCTCTGGACAAGCCCCTGCTGGAGGTTGTGTGGGCAGATCCCGCGAGTGAGGCCGCCTCTCTGCTTCAGCGCACTGATTATGCCCAGCCGGCGCTCTTCGCCCTCCAGGTAGCGCTATGGAGGCTGTGGCAGAGCTGGGGTGTCCAGCCAGAAGTTGTCCTGGGTCATAGCATTGGCGAAATTGCGGCCGCTTACGTTGCTGGAGTCATGGACCTGGCCGACGCTTGCCGTCTGGTCGCGACACGGGGGAAATTGATGCATGTGCTGCCTGAGAATGGTGGGATGGTCGCACTTGAATCTGGCGTGAGCGATGTTATCGCAGCCATCGAGCAGCTGAGTGTTGGCGACCGGGTCTCGATCGCCGCTATCAATACCCCAAGACAGGTCGTGGCATCTGGTGACATGGATGCGATCCACAAGCTGGTTTCTCACTTTACGTCTCGAGGGCGGCAGTCTAAGGTTCTTAAAACCAGCCGCGCATTTCATTCCCACCATCTGGATGAAAGCATGCTTGCATCGCTACGCACGGTCGCAGAGAGTATTGTGTTCAAAGAGCAGTCGCTACCAATTGTCTCCACAGTCACAGGCAGGTTGGCAGAGCCCGGGCAGCTTAGCAATGCCGATTATTGGGTCCAACAAGCTTGTAACCCGGTACTGTTCGCAGAGGGTATGAAAACTCTCGCCAATCAGGGTATGAACTGTTTTGTTGAATTGGGCCCGGGGTCAACACTGTGCGGTATGGGAGCTTCATGTCTTGATGAGGACAGTCAAGCAAACAAAAAGACTGGCCGCAGGGGCGTCGACTTGGCCTGGCTACCATCGTTGAATTCCAAGAGTGAAGGCACTGTGACGATCCAAAACAGCCTCTCTGAGCTTCATATCCGACGAAAAGAAGTTGATTGGACAGCATACTTCGAAAACTTTGGCGGCCGACGCGTCCAACTGCCCACGTACGCATTTCAGCGACAGCGGTACTGGCTGGATGGGATGCAGCCTTTGTATAGTGTCCAAGCCTCTATTGACAGTGTCGGGGCTTCCGATGAGAGTGTTGGCGCTTCTGATGACAGCTTCGGAGGTTCTGATAACACTGATGACACTTCTTTTGACAGTGTCGGAGTTTCTGCTGGTCCAGATGAGGCTAAACCAAACAGCCAAATCCAGATTGGCTGGCACGCGATTGACACGGGCATCTACCCTCCTTATTCCACTTGGGGTCTGCTCTGTCCAGCAGGTGATGTGCCGTCGATAGCACTAGTGAAACAGGCACTCTTGCATTCCAGCAGGCAGCCTATCGTGGTCAATCAGCTCGAGAAAGCTGTCAACATGGCAGGTGTGCTTTGTTTCTGGGAATCACAAAGTCAGGATGAATTGACCGCCAAAGCATCCGAGCAGCTACAGAGAGCGGCAAGGATATGTTTTTCTCCCTTGCTGGTCTGGGTGACTCGTGGTGTTATCGGTCCCCAGAGTGTTGGCGGTGGGTTTGGGGAGGGATCCCTCTGGAGTATTATGCGAAGGGCGCGAATCAACTACCCCCAGCTCCGTCTATGCATCATCGACCTGGAAGACGACGTGGACATTGCTACCGCCACCACGCTCTGCTCGATATTGATGATGAGCAACGAGCCTGAATGCGTCATCCGGGGCGGACGAGTCCTTGTTCCGTGGATGCAGATGCAGAGCCAGGCTCTGCATGAATCGATATCAATAATCCCCAAGAGTCAACGGCACCCGCAGCAATACGAGCTGCGCTTGAAGAATCAAGAGTCGGATGAAGCTGTAACTCCAAACCACAATGGGACGGACATGGTTCTGGACAACTTTGTGAACGAGATGCGCAAGGCTGGGCCGGATGAGCGTGTCATGATGCTGGAGCGGCTAGTAAGGGATGTTACTGCTGAAGCACTAGGTATGACGACTGCAGAAGAGGTGGATATGCATCGGGGGTTGGTGGACATTGGAGTTGATTCATTGGGATCGATGCGCATGGTCAAACAGCTTGCTGTCCGTACCGGTGTGACCCTACCCGTCACTTTCAAGGAAGCGTATGCCGATCTTACCTCGCTCTCCGAGGCTTTGAGGCAGCAGATAGAAGATAGCTGGGCTGCTGAGAGCTCTTCCAGGCCGATATCTGTCTAGATCGAGGCTACTGGAACGAGGGGAGCGATGTTCAATTATTTTTTAACAAACTGTTTTTGGGAAACTATTCGGGGAAGATCTATCCATCATTTCGGTTTTTTTTCTTACAGATTCCAATAAAAATATCCTTGGCTGCATTAATCTCTTCATTAAAGATTTCAGTTCGTAGGAATTGTAATGGTTGCATAAATGATGCCGACACGGTCTGTTCTTCTGGCCTCTCTAGGGTTTGTGTATCCTTCGCTAACCAATTGGTTTCAGCAAATATTCAACAACAATATTCAATTTGCTATATGGAACTCTTCCATCTTGTGCAAGTACATACGACCATAGGGTGTGGAGAACAGGGCTTCCCGTCCGCTCAGCCGTACTTAAGCCACACGCCGGCAGGTTAGTAGTTGGGTGGGTGACCACCAGCGAATCCCCGCTGTTGTATGTTTTTGCTTGTTTCGTTATAGGACTGTAAGAGCGTCCTCTACAATCTCCCAGCGGAACGACATCCAGCTACTCACCTTCATTGCGAATCCCTTTGTTGAAACATCCGGGTTAAGAGGGATACCACTAAGGCAACTCGACCAAAGTTTACGATGCTGAGATAGACGATTTGAAAGGGCGAATTCTATTATAAAATTCAAAAACCTCATGCTGGCGGCATTTTCTGCGGTTTGGTTAGGAGATACTAGTGGGAAAGCCTGACTAGGGTACGCTCAATTCGTTTTCTTTCATTTCGTTCATTTAAAAAGAAGAGACCAACTAGACAAAAGTGCCAAATGATTGTACCATAGAAATTGTAGTAGATCCCTAGGCAATAAAACCAAAGGTAAGGCTATACGGTGTCCGCACTGCCTCTCAATTGAAATAGAAACAAATAACAGCATGCTCACTTTGTCCCCGCCATTTTCAGGTGCCAGGGACTTCCTCGTCCATCCGTTCAGGGTTGTAGGTGCTAAATACCATTCCTTTGGGGACCTCCTTCCATTGCATATTTGAATCTAGCAGCGGCTGGCACTCAGCCCACTCGGCGTGGATTTTTTCGGCATGTTTTTGGCTCCTCGGAATAATTCTCGCGGGAAACGGTTGCAGCAACACAAAAAGACCCTCTGTCAGCTTCCCTATGTCGGGTGTGATCTCATTGCCGTTCTCGTCTCGGGCTTTTTCGAATTTGAACCCCCAAAGCATCCGCGAGATACCTAGAAAGAGGGATCGCTCTGCAATATGCATTCCCTGGCAGATACGACGACCTGCACCGAAAACGAATTGATCACGCTTGGAGGGGTCGGGGTTCGATGCCGCCTCGCCTGCGGTCTGGTAGTCATCTGCATAGCGAGACGGATCGAACCTGCGCGGGTTTGGGTGACGGTTTGGATCCATATGGATGGACCTATGTAATCGAAACATTAGATAAGTTTTGAGAAGGTCCCTTCGGGGGATCTGTACCAAACATTGTAGATAACACTGGCGCCTTTTGGGATGAGGTAGCCCATGTACTCATCATCTTTGAGCACCGCATGTGGCACGCCAAGGATATCGGTGGGCATCCACCTCATGCTTTCTTTGACACACCCCCGAATATACTGAAGATTTGGCTCATCTTCCATGGTAGGTAGCCGATCCCCACATACTCGATCTATCTCTTCTTGGGCTTTCCTCTGCACCTAGGGGAAGACTACCATGGCCTGGACAAACCCGACCAAGGTCGCAGCCGTTGTGTCAGATCCGGCTTCTAGTAGGGAACCGCTGATATATCCAGCGAGATCATCCGAGAAACCCTGAGCATCTTGAGCTTTAAGTAGGTCAACGCAGAAGCATGGCTGGATTATGCGGGTCGCATCAGCAAGAACTCTTGAGCAATGAAACGATTGACTTAGATTGAGACCATACCTTCGCCGTACCCGCTTTGATAGAGCGCTTGATATTCATCCAGTGACCTACGTAGAGGTCTCTCTCCTGCTCATGCAGCCGTTTGGAGTATTCCCGCAGTGGCAACATAAAGTTTGGTAGGCTCTTGAGAATTGGGAACAAGTCAATTAGGACAGCAGTAGATGTTCCCGTAACCTCACAGAATTTTTCAAACCCCTATCAAGGTTAGAATCAGCATTGTGTACGGTATAGACTGCAGGGCTAACTGGTACCTCAAACAAGCGCTTTAACTTCGGATCGTCAATACCCGTGGTTCGGAAACCAAATACCATTTGGGTAGTCAATGAATTGGTATACCGCCGAATGTGATCAATGAAAAGATCAGGCTCGCTCATCAAACCATGGAGCATTTGTTTATTCTCAAGGTCCTGGTAGGGCACGTAGGACCGTGCGGCTTTGATGTTAAGGATACTGTGTACCATTTTGCGAATCATACGCCATGTGTCTCCGTATTGCTGCGATGGGATCCAAGTCAGTCATATGGGTAGGGAATCATAACAGTAACCGGCACCACCTGCGACGGTCATGGCTCGTGATAAAACGGTTTTGCTTACCATAAGCAGCACCCGGAGGCCTCCACTGACAATCTGCCCGAGGTACATATCTGGTCGAGAAGAGTAGATGCTACTCTGTTTATCTAAAAGATCCTTTACTGCCTGGTCTGTATTGAGCACAATCATCACCTTTGTGCCCAGCATCAGGGAGTAAACTGGTCTGTTTTTGCATCGATCAATCAATCGCCTTCTCTACCCCTTGCTTGGAACCTTCAACTTACCCGTATTCCTGCGCCCATTTTTGGAATCGCAGATGACCATTCTTGCTGGGCATCTGGTGAAGATTCCCAATTAGTGGCAATGTTGGCGGACCCGGGGGATAATTAGGAGGCCGGCGCCCCAACTTGCAAAGCCTGTAAAGAGCGAAGCAAAGGCATGCCACAGCTGTATAGAGCTTGAAAGACATATTCCTGTTGATATGACACGTAAATGTACTTCCTGAATGATGCGCTGCTCATCGAGGAACATAGATCCTGCAAAAGGAACAGACGGAAATTCACAAAGTTCTTCAGAGCAGGTACGGGCAGGTCTAAAAAGGTCGGGTTAAAGAGAGCCCTGGAGTCGCCGACTCTCCGGCAGGACATGTATTGAGGTCAAACCGCGGTAGACCGGGCCTGGGAAGATAATCGGTAGAGATGAGAACTCACCGAAAATAGCCCAACTCCCTTTCAACGGGGAGAAAAACATGGTACTGGAATAAGCCATAGTTCTCCTACAGGGATTGGCCGCATGCATGAACCCCGGACCCCGGCTTCGGGAGGATTCTGGGGTGAATATGCGGGGTGCAGGGCTCAGCCTCGGTGATTTAAGCTCGCAGCCAACGTGCGGGGTACTTGACGCCACAGTTCCTGCGATCAATCAATGTGAAAAACTCAGGCTAATGAAGTTGCCTTGAGCCAAAGGTTAATGCCCAATCGACTTGGCTCCACCTGATTTCGATGACGGCGGCCAACGTAAGTACCTAGATATTCCATCAGTCTCATGTTTTGGATAATTTGGTTGTTTAACCAAATGACACATGCCAGTATTGCATAACTGGAGGAGAGAAGAGGTGAGGGGGTCGGACTTCTGCATATCAACATAAAGGGAATTAGTCCTGATCCGGTTAATCCACCTCACTCTTCACAAGCCACGTGCTCCGAGGTCACATGCAGTTGTCTCCTATGCGTCACAACCCTGGAATACAACAACTCCCCTTCTACGCCCTCCGTCCTGTCTACTCCTGTCTGTTTTCTTGGCCCGCGACTGCGACCGTATCCTAGTGGCCCCGCCTAGACCAGATCCACAAACTTCATGTGAGATTATTGCGGAAGGAGAGTTAAAGCGGTGTAGAATTTATCTCACACTAAGCCTGAATACGGAAACCTGGTTTCTGAGGCAGCGGAGTCACACCAGCGAGAGGGGGGGCCTGCGCAACAATTCCCTACATTAATGGCACTGAAATGAAGGTTGTTCATAGTTATGGGAGGTCTCCGCAAAATATACATTTCCCCGAGAGCATAATAATACTGCATGTCGGGTGAGTCGGGCTATCTTCGGCCTAATATCATATGTACAGGACGGCCTCTGTCCCTTAGACTTCCGAGCAAATGTCAGTCAATCAGCTCCACTAGAAGCCCTACACTTATAACCAAAATTCATCCATTTCCGTCTTCTTCGTTACAAGGAAAATTGCGCAGCTTCGCTCTTGACATACGGTCTCCATTTGACATCACGTCTCCTATCAACACGCACATCTCGGAGGCAATGGCGCCTTTCCTTGAGAACGGTAACAGCGTGATCCGCAAGAACCAGTCAGAAGAAGCACTAGATGAAATGGGGACCACCGCCCAGTGCAGCCAACCCAACCAAGGACAAGATGATGCAGTTGATACAGAATTCCTCATTGTCGGGGCAGGACCTGCTGGGGCAGCCTTGGCTTGCTTCCTGGGCTCTTATGGTACGTATTGGGATTATTCGGCTGTCTCTCCTGTGTACTGAAACTATGAAGGTTTGAAGGGCATCATGATCAGCAGCGCCCCAGGAACAGCGAACACCCCTCGCGCACATATTACTAATATGGCGGCGTTAGGTCAGTCACCTGCCTGTGCATAAATACTGACTGGCTATTCAGGGATTGACTTGTCTATTTAGAATGTTTACGGGATATTGATTTATATGACGACGTGAAGAAATTGGGGTCCGCGGGGTCAGGACATATGCAACACACTCGATGGTGCCACAGTATGGCAGGCGAGGAATACGCGCGCATCTATTCTTGGGGGAATGACCCTAGAAGAAAGGTGGGATCAGTTGGTTCTTTCTTATTTCGCCCTCCCGGAATGATTGACGCAGAACATAGGGAGATTATGAACTTGCCAGTCCGTGTGAGCCATTTGATCTGCCGCAGACGGTCTTGGAACCGGTTTTAGTTCGGCATGCGGCTTTGAAAGGCTTCAAGTGTCGATTCGATACCGCCCTTGTTTCCTTCATGAAGGATTCGAAGACAGGCCTGATCACGGCGGATATTCGCGATAAGATATTGAACCGGAAATACCAGATCCGTACACGATATCTTTTTGGGGCTGACGGTGCGAGAAGCGAGGTGGTGAAGCAGCTTAACTTGCCTGTGGCGGTTCAGCCTGGTCAGGGTATTGCGATCAACGTGCTGGTCAAGGCCGACCTCTCCCATTTGGTTCAAAACCGGACCGGTAATCTTCATTGGGTGATGCAACCAGATCGGGAGCATCCTGCCTTTGGCTGGATGGGAATTGTTCGCATGGTGAAGCCATGGAACGAGTGGATGTTCATTCTGTTCCCAGATCGAAGCTATGACCGCTCTTCAGACAAGCCGTCTAAGGAGGAATATCAAAAGAGAGTCCAGGAGTTTATTGGCGATGATACACGCGCCGAAATCCTGGACATATCCACGTGGTATATCAATGACATCGTCGCAGAGATATATTCAGACGGTAACATGTGAGATCTGCCTCGGTCAGCGTGATGAGTGTACAGTTTCTGACAACATCTTTCCATTTTTAGCTTCTGCCTTGGTGATGCTGTCCACCGCCATCCTCCATTGAACGGCCTTGGCTCAAACACCTGTATTCAGGACGCCTTCAACCTTGCCTGGAAGATTGCATACGTTCACAAGGGGCTCGCTTCACCGTCACTCCTATCCACTTATACCATTGAGAGACAACCAGTAGGCCATTCGATTACCACCAGAGCAAACCAGGCATACCGTGACCACTTTCTCGTGTGGGAGGCTCTAGGAATGCTCCCCACGGATTTGTCAGCACGGAAAAAGATTCTGGGTGAGTTGAAGAGCGCAACACCAGAAGGGACAAACCGCCGTCGTGCCTTGCATGCCGCAATCAAACATACCTCTCATGAATTTCATGGGCTGGGAGTTGAAATGAACCAACTTTACAGCAGTCAAGGGATTTATACGGCGGACGAGGCCGATCCATATGTGCCACCCGGACGGGCGGCCGAAGATGGGGTCTTGTATCATGAACCAAGCACATATCCTGGGTGTAGATTACCTCATGCTTGGCTCAACAAGGCAATTCCGGGAAAGCCTATTTCGACAATCGACATTGCTGGTCATGGCTCCTTCACCGTCTTGAGTGGAATCGGAGGCGGGCCGTGGAAGAGAGCAGCCGAGACCATTTCCGAAAGGCTGAAGGCCCCTATAAAGGTGCACTCAATTGGGTTCGGGCAGGACTGGGAAGACGTTTACTTTGAGTGGGAAAGCTTGCGAGGTGTGGAGGAATCAGGGGCCGTGTTGGTGCGGCCCGATCGATTCGTCGCATGGCGAGCCCGAGAGGTCCTTCAGGGTCCTGGGGCATGCGAATCAAAGCTCCTTACTGTAATGAGGACTATTCTGGGACACCCTGGTGTGTAGTGATCACAAGATTTTGTTTATGCCCGTCTCAGCCCGCTTTGGCCATAATAACTGGCCACCCACTAATGGCAAATCCGCAGCCAAGTTGTGTTGGCCAGGCTGTTCCCGGTCCTCTCAGATATAGATGAGGAATGCCCTGACGAGAATGTTGCTGAATGAACAATGACTTAATTTTCAAAGGATAAACCAAAAGTGAATACAGTACATAGTGTGTAAGGTTTTGCTACCCTCGTCTGGTTGACGTACCTAGTTATACCCATCAGGCTATGGTCTGTGGATGATGATGGGAATTGTTGTGGCGACCTCCTACCTTAGAAATCAGATATCCGCCCCTATTTAGGTTTAGTGCAAGGGGTTTCTTGGCCAGTCTTGGCAAATTATCCACTCCGTCCGCAAGAATATACGAGTCCCAACGATATTTGCCCAAGTCACTCTCAAAATGGGCTCTTTACCTAGTCTTCTCTTTGCCGAACCAGGCTGATCCCATGACAGATTTTGCGAGCGAGGATGCGGCCCAGGGTGCTACTATTGCTGCAACCGAGGATGCAGACATTTGCCCTTTCCCATCAACCAAGTTTGCCCAAAACCAATGTTCTCGAGAGAGGTTGCTCGAGCTCATCAATTTACTGTGGAATTATGCGGAAGAGCAGCTTTTTAATAGACAGACATCCTCATTGTAAATTGGATTCGAGCATTTATAAAAGCTGCTTTAGCTATTACTTTTGCATATCGATATACACGAACACCATAGAAGGAAACTGCTCATGTCCAATTGGAAGATCCCAGATACGTCAAAACCCTTCAAGGTTGATCTTACTCATAGTAGACTTTGTTGATCAAAGTTCCGATCTTTTCAATTTCCACCCTTATATCGTCACCATCATTCAGAACGATCCTGGGGTTACGCATTGCGCCAATGCCAGGACCAGTGCCGGTCATGATAATGGTGCCTTTTTCGAGGGTGGTCCCTTGAGAGAGGAATGCAATGGTCTCTGGAATATCAAAGATCATCTCCCTTTTAAGCGAGTATGTCAGCTATCTGAAAAGCCGATACCGTGACAACAGTGGGCTATCAAGGAAGGCTCACCTAGTGTTTGAGGCTTGCACTACATTGCCGTTATGGATTGCGTTAATACGTAGGTTGTGGGGATCGCCAATGGTGGATGGGGACACGAGCACGGGTCCCAATGGGCAAGATCCGTCAAGGCCTTTTCCATTGACTCTAAAGTCAGCTGTAGGTTCACGACAAACTGCCAGGCTTGAGAGACAAGGGTCATACTAGCCTCACCTTTCGAGAAGGACCACTGGCTGTTCTTGAACTGTTGCGTTCGAGCACTAACGTCATTGCTACAGGTGTATCCCAAAACATACTCCATCGCTTCTGACTTGGGAATGTCCCGGCCAGTCTTGGACAGAATGATCGATAGCTCTGCCTCATAGTCACTGGAGTTATCCTGTGCAATCTTTGGCACATTTATCTTCGCCGGATAGGGTCCATTGACCGCGGTGCGCGGTTTGATAAAGAGGACAGGCACGTCTGGAATAGGCATGTTCGCCTCTTTGGCATGGTCGCGGTAGTTGAGTCCCATGCACCGAATAATGGGTACTTCTTCAATCCCGACGGGAGCCAGGAGCTGTTCCAGATGATGCAGTTAGCTCGAATATTGAGGTTCGGGTGTCACTGACGAAGCTGAGTGCGTACTCTGGCAATATACATAGTGGAATCTGTTACCACGCCATCAAAGATCGACCCTTTGACCAACTTGGCCTCAACCCTTTCGCCATTGAGGATTGCGATACCAATATCCGGATACCTGCTGGAATCAACTTCACCAAGGTGAATCTGACCATCTTCTTCGCTGATGAATCTGACAAGGTTTGTCCAATTGGGAGCCATTTCGCAATCGTGAAATTTTGCGGAGAGCGGGACGTAAGTCAAGAGATATACCCAACGAGCTGGGTCCTTAGACGCGAGCCATGTCGGCTTTTTGAATTCCCCAGGCCGGACCATAAACGGGGCAAATCGATGCCCACACCCCTACTGTAAAGGTCTCTAGGAAAACTGCGGGGTAATTTCGGTCGATTTACATGTTGAGTATGTCCAAGATGATCCTCGGCACCTACGTGTAGGCTTTTTGCCGTGGGGGGTTTTCCAACATTTACGACCACGGGGTTCTCTATATACAAACACAAGTGTTCAGTGTTATAAGAACACTTCACTTTCCCGCCGCCGAGGATATTCCCAAATACGGGTTGATTGTTATGATAACGTAAGTGCGTACTGTGCAAGCAACCTCTCCTAATAATTAGACTAGACTTTCTTCATTGTCTGCTTTTGCAGATGCACTTAGATCCCGTGCAGTACTGTATACTGTACATTCATTTCGAATTAAGACAAAGCCAAAATAGTGGAGCTTAGGCAGTGGGCGGGGTTACCGGACAAGTTGATAATTTGTTTTCGGATGGACTATCTTCGGGCAAATTCCCGGTCAAATGAGAAAGCAAGCTTAGACTGACAAAGGCGGGGGTCGATATACGAATGACACCAGCCCTGCAATGTTAAGAGGCTTACAGAAGGACGGCTAGACTGTCTTTCACGGGTGGCCAGGGAAATATATCACTTGAAATTTTTCTATCTGACAGTTCGATTCCCACGTTTGCTCAAGAAGATCAAAGTCGCGAAAATGGCAGGCTCAACCAATGAACCTCGCATTAAGCTGGTCCGCATTGCGCATGTCTTCTACACCCATAAAAATATCAACAGAGCCCACCAATTCCTACTCGACTTCGGATTCGAGGAAGTCAAACGCGTGGATAAGGAAATCTATTACCGCGGCACAAGTTCCGAGCCGTTTGTGTACTGTGCCCGAGAAGGCAACGAAGATGCATTTGGAGGCGCGGCCTTTGTGGTAGAGTCCGAACATGATCTCGTTGCTGCAAAAGAGCTACCTGGGGCGACTGGCATCTACGAATTGAGTAATGCGCCAGGCGGCGGTCGCTGCGTCACTTTTCATGACCCAGTCGACAAATTCCCATTTCATCTCATTTACGGGCAACAACCCCACGTAGATGAGAAGGCATTTTCACAGCTTGATTTCAATTTCGTGAGTTATTCTTGATGTGCGATTTGGCATTTCGAAAATCCTCTAACCCTCGCTGAGCCAACGGACAAACACCGGCCAGGTAACAGATTCCAGAGATTCCAGAAGGGTAAGCGGGCTAAATCAAATTTCCTCAGAGGACCGTGACTAGATCTAAGCAAACCAAAGGCCCTGCCCCAGTCCATAAACTAGGTCATTTCGGAATGTGTGTCACCGATTTTGCGAAGGCGTTTCAGTTCTATACCACGCGCTTTAACTTCAAGCCCAGTGATGTTAGTTTCTCCCCGGATTGGATCATTATGAGGCTCAACGCATACTCACCAATGGCTTCTTGTGATATGATACAGTTGGTTCATGATTCTACAGGGAGGGATATAACCACCTTCCTCCATTTGGACCGCGGCTCTGAAATGGTCGATCACCATTGCTTCTTCTTCTTTGAAGGTCCCAGGTCGCATGTTCACCATTCATCATTTGAGACTCATGACTTTGACACTCAAGTGCTGGGTCACGATTGGCTCCGCAGTAAGGGGTACGAGAACTGCTGGGGTGTCGGGCGTCATATCATGGGCAGTCAGATTTTCGATTATTGGTATGCCTTATTTCATAGTTTTCCCCAAAAACCTCTAACACAGATTTCATTGAAGGTTTGACACCTCACGTTTCATCATCGAGCATTACGTGGATGGTGATTTGGTAAACGATCAACTGCAGCCGAATCGATCACTTGCCGCACCGAATAATTTGCATGTTTGGGGTATGTGTTTAAAGATGATGCGACATAGCCCTGCGCTAATCTGTGACTAGGCCCGGACCTTCCTCCAACCTTTTTACAGTGACAACAGATGTATTTATTGTCGTTATTTTGAGGCACCATCGGGAAGATGAAGCCTTCGGTACGCAGCTTCACATCCTGCTCCACTAGAATAGTTAAGTAACATTCTCTTTGCAAATAGTATAAGGGCGTGTTATCTAGCCATGCTTCTCTCAGAAGCCTTGTATAGCCTTCGATGTTCAAATGGAAGCTCGCAACGAAATGTCGTCTATTTTGCAGTTTATTGTTGTGTCCTGTGGTTTTGACGTTGGGACCGTGTTCGTCGGCGGGAATTCTCTACCTTAAGCCATACGCTCATACTGGATTTGGTAGCAGAGCTAGCAATGTTGCTTCGTAAATAGAGAATCTAGTCTATATAGTTCAGACAATCGCCGCGTCTGAAAGAGTAAATCCCATTTTCGCAGGCTTTGCGAAATATGAGACTGCGTAACCTGAGTGACCGAGAACACACAAGGCTTGAACTATATCTAGAGATATAGTCCAGATATATTGTGCTGGCTGGGGTCCCTGAAGATTTTCGTTCTATTATGAAAAGAGGCGTGGGTGCTCTGGCACGGTTATTGTGGCAAGCGATTCATGGGGGAAGTGGCATAGCAATGGCAAAAGCCCCGATGCAACCTTTTTACTTTTCGGGGACTGAAAGCTGCGGATCTGGGGTGACGGGCTTGCGCGAAATGATCCCGACTCCGCATGGACTATCCTCGGTCAGTTGCTTAGACCAGGGAAAGAATCACCTTGGGAAGCTCGCCGGAGTGATATGAAATCACAGAATATGTTCTCGGGTTAGCTCTAGGCATGCATACTTACATTCTGCAGGAATATAAACTAAGGACATATGTATCATGTTTGTTTCTGCTCACCTGACCTGTGGTTGGCTCACCCGGATCCTGTCTATTTCAATTTGGCCTAGACCGTATTCTAAACACCGTGTAGGGTTAAATGGCAGCGTAGTATCAATAAACCATGGAGGATAAATTTGTGCTATGCAAACCTTGCAGGTTGCCTAGATAATATCAACGGGCTGTATCTTCAGCAACAGCACTTCACGTATGCCGGGTAGCCAAGAGAGTATTCCATCCCCACGTCCCAATCTCCAGTTTCGGTGTGAGAGCCAACCCAGCGAACCAACCCCGGGTTGGGTTTAGCCGGTAATCCACCCAGCGGCTAAATCATGTGTCCCACCGGGAAAGTCAAAGGTGGGCCAATACAAGGCCCGGTCGAGCTCAAAATCGCCCAGGTACATCGAATCGAGAAAGTCGGAGCTTGTGGGCACCATGTGGACCTCTGAAACCTGATTCCTAGTGGGTTGCGGAAGAGTCATGAAGTCGAGCATTGCGACGCTATCTGCTGCGTATGGGTGTTGCTGTGCAGAGTACTGGGGGTTCATCTCTAGTCCATCATCAATGAGCAATGAACTGGTGGGCGGGAGACCGGGTGTTTCGGGTAGGTATTGAGCAACTTGTCGGGGTGTCTGCGCTTTCTTCGCGCTGCGCTCCATTCCGTGATCTGATAAGGGCTGATGTGTTGTTCGGGTGTCTTCCGGTGGTCGTTTTGAGGCTTCTTGCGAGGACGGAGCTCGAGTCACTGGTCTCTTGTGCCTAGCTTCCAGTTGCTCTTCGATTACCTCTAAATTCCGCTGGAGCGCGGTTTGAACATCCCAAAACTGAACGCACCGTTTGTAGGTCAGGTAAAGGACATCGAAGCGCGACTTTATAAGATTTCGGTCAGAACATGCTTGTACGAAATGCTTGCGTACCAGTTGCACCGCTGAGGCAAGCCATATGGTACTGGACAGAAATGGGTTGATATGGAGGATGTGCTCTTCGCAGGACCGATTTACTATTCCTAAGATGCAATCAGCTGCATCGTAGTATTGCACAAGCGCTCCATTTTCCGTATTACACTAACACTACTAAAAGTAGGCCGAACTGTCGCTACCGGTCGTGTCATCGGCGAGAACTAGTATCTCAACGTCGTAGATACTTAGCGTACCTCTACGAGATACTTTAAACATAAACGATCGCCGACGAGGCAGACGAGCCTAAGAGAGAGCTCCGGGACGTAGTCCCGCGTACTATCAGCGACACCGAACGGGACGAAAAGCTTACCGCTAAGCTCGACCAATCCCGCTTAATGTAAATACGTAGTATCGACGACTCTATTACCCCAGTATATAAGCGGTCGTCTAAGCATCTAAAGCTTATAAGAGCATCGACTTTACGGGCCTTTTGGTCCCTAGATAGCCCTACGAGCTATACGTAGTCGGCAAAGCTACTTAGAAAAGCCGCCGCGCTATACCTACTATCCCTAGGTCTACAAAGATCGGGAAGCTTATCCATATCGACATCGGGGCGGGCGGCAAGCTAGGCCCTAGCATTAACGGCGAACGGTATTAGGTCGCCTTTATCTACGATATAGACGGATAGTGGACGGCGAAGTTTATTAAGCATAATAACTACGCTAAGTTTTAGGGGTTTTAGGGGCTGTTTAGAACTATGTCCGCGAGTACGAGAGAGACCGCGAGGCGACCGTTTAGTCCTTATATTTATTTAAACATATATTTGCAATCCTTAGACTCTTAGATTTCTAATAGTATCAAAAGAAAAATAGAAATCTATGGTGGTGGCTTTCTCTAGTACCTGTCATTTGCCTAATATACTTTATTGAGTAGACTTTTGAAAGCATTAAAACTGCTCCCACTGGACAATGTAGTAAACGCTTACCCGGATTGTTATAATTGGATCGGGAATTTCTATCAGTGCAGCCCGGCCCTCATCAGCAAATGATTGATAGGAAGGATTGTCCAAGGCCATATGCTGTGCTGCTACTACGCCGATAGCACGTTGCAAGATTTCATACTCGCATGCTAAGGGCAGCAGAACGTCGAGATGCCCATTTCAAACATGATCTAAAACAACCGTCACAGAAGCGGCTTGCTCTGCGACTATCTGTCATTAACCGACATATCCTCATTATCTCAGAGAGCGCTCACAATGAGACACCAATTCAAAGGAGCAAGCTAAAAGGTGGTTGACTCGGTTGAGGCTGGGAAAGAGCCTGGTCAAAGGCGCGATGGAAATGCTCATCAACATCGAGCCGCTGGTTCTACCGATAAGCTTCGGCCTATGTTCGCTTATGACGACTTTCATCTCGGGTGAACGGGTTTTCGAGTCCTGGGGTCTGCGACTATTGGTGACTGACCAACCATCAGTTAGTTATCTTAGAGTCGACCCCGCAACCCCGCACTCTTTCCCCGGATAGAGAACACGCTTGGGGTTCTTCATAAGATGCGAATCTCCATCATTGCCCAACCCATAAGGTTCCCCACGGGACGCATGTCACAGTCGATACATGCTCTCGTGTTATGTGAGCTGACGCAAGCTTATATGGCACTACCAACCAGCCCCAGCCAACAGCAAACTCCTTTCCGTCGGCGCAAGGCCTGCGAAAATTGCAGGCGGCGGAAAGAAAAGTGCGATGGGCTTCATCCGTGCGGTAGATGTCGTACTCGGAGGGTCGAGGCCCAGTGCCGAGGACGTCTCTTTGCGTGCCACGCGCCTCGACTGCCGCAAGGCAAAACAAACCCAGCCTCCGTATGTCCCCAACCCAGTGGTGACGGCAGTCAGGATGCTGCTGCTCCTGCATACGGCCCGGGCGTTCTGGACTCTTGGCAGGGGCCGTATACCGAGTCAAGCTCTCCTTCTTGTACAACGATCTCCAGGAAACTCTCGATTTCATCCCCGCTTGGCTCCGTCGTATCTCACATGTCGCGATTAATTCGCGATCGTCAGGGAGCGTACATGTTTTTGGGACCTTCCGCCAACCTGTCCGCCCTTCAAACTATCCGGAACATTGTTCATAGTGAACTGGGGGCAAGCCACTTCACGGAAATGCCCGCAGAGAACGACTTTGTCGATGAAGATTGTACCATGTCGATCAACTGGGACGAAGCAAACATGGAGCCTCCGCGGCCTTCGGTAGCGGATTGTGATTATTATCTTTGCTGGTATGCGAGCGCCACAAGCTGTGTCTTTAATCTCTTCGAATATGAAGAGTTGGCAGCGAAGATTATTCCTTGGCTAGAACAACCAGCCTCTGCCGACTCCTGCAGTTGCATCAATTTCCTCGTCCTCGCCATTGGAGCTCAATGCGGACCTAAGAGCCGCGACGCGCAAGCAGATGCATATTTTGCCTACGGGCGCTACCTGTCATCGACAAAGTTTCTCGAACCTGCGAACATTGCTTCGATACAGATATATTGCCTCATTGCCATGTATCTTCTCAACGCAGCACGTCCCCGTGCAGCTAGCATGCATTTCGGGCTAGCTGTCCGTGCTGCGCACTCCTTGGGCATCCACCGACCTGATATTAATGCTCTCTTTTCGGCAGCGGAGAGCTTCAAGCGTGAGCGAATATGGAAGGTCTTACGGATACAGGATCTTTTCCTGAGTACAACTCTTGGGCAACAGCCATCTACCACGGAGACTCGTGACACAATGTCACAGCAGGGGTATTCGGCATCCACCGCTCTATGCCACATCTTTGAGAAGATTCTCTCTGAAGTGTACTCAAAGCAGGAAGTCTCTCCTGCCGTCCTACAGCATGTCAGCCGACACCATCGGGAATGGGCTTTTCATTTCCAAGAAGGTCTTTTGGCGGATCGCATTTCCGCTGAGGAATATATCGGCGTTCAAACTGGAAAGACTCAACTCAACATTGGACTTTGCCACGTCAAGGAGGCTTATTACTGGACCATCATGCTGGTGACTCGCCCGTATCTGATAGACCTGGTCCAAAGACACGTGGCCAATGACACTGCTACCTTACCGCTCATGAGTGCCAGTGATGACATGCTCTCGCCGTCGACACAACCGTCCGATACGCTGCTGGCTCATGCTTCAGTGAACTCGGCCGTACTTACAGTCGATCTCTTGCAGTGCTTCCTACATGCGGACGAGATACCAAAACGACTTCCCTATGTTGTCAACTCGGTCTTCAACTCAGCTCTCATGATAGGGATAGGCTACTTCGCGGATCTAGACTATTTGTTTCCTCTAGATCATGCCATGGATTTGGCTGAGAGGTTGCTGGATCGCTTCCAGTCGAATGACGCACTGGCACGATGGGGTCTCCATATTGTCCGAGATCTTCGAAATGCTTGTATTCAACTAGTTAAAAGACGATATGACCGTCGCCTGAATCATCATGGAGCTCTTGTAAAGGACCTTTTTGGTGACATAAATTCTTTTGGAAGCCAGTCCCGGCCATTATATGCTTCTCCCTCTTCTCCTCCATACAACGTGCTTCAGGGCGGGAATAATGGTTTGGAAATCGGAGGTCCCCGCGGCATGATGGAGACCCAGTTCTCGGAGCTCCCAGATGATCTACAAGTCGAGGAGAACAGTATCATCTGGAACCAGTTGTTCTACGACCCCATTCCGGGTTCGCTCTGGGAATCAGATGTCTAGTGTGGGGGACTCCCATTTACATAGCCGTAGAAGTGTTATACTATTTTTTCTTGACGCATTTTTAGATGTTTGTACATAACGGTGATTGATTAAGATATTGTCAGATAATTCAATTATTGCGGTGCGCTGATTTACTAGGTAATTGTTTTACAGTCAACATCGCAATAAGCCTTTGAGTTGTACTAGGGATTCCCACTTCGTAGTGTCTAAAAACGTTAAAGATAGTACCGGCAAATCCACATTGATCACGTCCAAAGTAGGGCCCTTAGCGGATAGGTTTGTATACTACTCGATCCTAGCAGTCTCTTATATTTATTGGCACTCTTTAGGCCTAAAATCCTTTTCTTACGCTAGGAAACGGGATTAAAGCTAGTATAGTCGTCCTAACTTAGGAGTTCCGGGACCTTAGTTATAGAAAGGATAAGAAGATAGGTATCTTATAGGTATTCGTTAGGACCAATATCTATTAATCGAGTATAGGCAGAGAAACTAAGGAATAGTAGGCTACTTTCTAATCTATTAATAACTATAAGCGTAGCTACTTAGGCCGAGAAACAAAGAAAGTTAAAGCGAGATTATAGAATCAAGGATATTTACTATTAAGACAATAGCTCTATAGTCTAAGATAAAGGAAATACGAATATAGATTTTCTAAAGCGATCTATAGGGAACCGGATACCGGGAAATTGGAAAATTACTGCTTTCCGTCGATATAATAACTAGATAGCTTCTTCTATAATAATAAGTTTGTCCCCTCCTAATTCCCTCCGAGAGTAGGCTAGTTTCTATCCTTCCTAGCCCTCTTAATATAAACTATATAATTAAGCTTCGTTCTATAGCCTTCTAAGCAACTAGCGCTTTAAAGTAAGTTATAGACGTAGTAGTCTAATAACCTACTCGCTTATGCCTTAGTAAACTTCGCCGTACTTATAATTGATCTTCTATAGTACTTTCTACTCGTAGGCGAAATACTAAAGCGGCTGCCTTATATTGTTAATCCTATCTTAAACCCTACCCTAATACTAGGAATTGGCTATTTTGTAGGCCTCGACCGTTTGTTTCCCTTAGGTTATGCCCTAGATATAACTAAGAGATTGTTGGACCGTTCTTAGTCAAATAGACCATTTTCAGTCATGTCGGGAGGCGATGACTGGCTACTAGGAAGAGAATCCTGAAGGAGAGAAAATTATGATCATAGGAAGAACTATCTGGGGGGAGCACCTTAGCTATATGGATAGCTACAAACGAGGAGGGTCATGTGACCTCTCTCAACAAGTCAAATAACCCATCGACACAATAGAGCCTTCGAATTATACGAGATCTTCGTAGCTCTTGCAATGAATTTTTCCGACGGCGATGTGGCCGTCATCTGAAGCATCAAAAGAGCTCTGGTCGAAGATATCTTCGGCGATGTGAAGCCTTTGAACAGCCAGACCCGGACTTTTCCATTTTCCCCGTCTTCTTTATGCAGTCTTCCACCGGGCTAGAATATTGGCTCGGTGAATGGAGTCTTCTAGGACATAGCACAGAGCCAGTTTTCGGAACTCCCCAGTGATTTACAAATTGAGGAGAACAGAACTATCTGGAGTCAACTGTTCCGAGACTCCATTCCGGGCTCGCTCTGGGAATCGGAGCTGGAATCTGGAGGCGTCCCATTTGAATGGCCTTAGCATTGTTATATTATTTCATTCGATGTATTTTAGCATATATGGACATAATGGTGGTCAGGTGGCGAATTGAAATATCGTCACTCTTTTCATCTTTTCAGCCGTCATCACGCTTGCTAGCATCGCATCAAGGGAATTCGCTGAACCGAAAATGATCATTATCAATAGCACATGCCTATCTACAAACCCCGAGGTCTAAATCTTCTCACCTAGAAGTGGAGTCAAAACTCCGAAAGACGTGGGCCCTTGCAATTCCCCAGGTTTCGGGGCTCCACTAAGGTTCCAAATCAAAGTCCGAAGGATATCTTTCTGTCGGATTAAACCCATCTGAGCATGCAGAAGCTGCAAATTGCTCCGATTACCATCGTTGAGCTCCCGTCGGAATAGCTAGCATACCCCGAAGTTTGAATTTTCTGGGGTTCGGGGTGTTTATATTACCCCAGGTTTCCTCTGTCAACGGATCAAATTCCATTTTCCTCGTACTCTCTTCTTCCCTATATCTCGAACACCGAACACCGAACATTGTGGAAATTATCATGGGGTCTATCTGTGACGACGACATTTTAGATGCGCTCATTGTGGGCGCGGGCTTCGGAGGTGTCTACCAACTCAAGCAACTTCGTGACAATGGCTTCAACGTAAAACTTGTCGACTTTGCATCAGACTTTGGTGGTGTCTGGTACTGGAACCGATACCCCGGTGCCCGCGTGGATAGCACAGTGCCACACTACGAATTTTCCGATCCTGGATTGTGGAAAGACTGGTCATGGAAGCAGCGTTTCCCTGGCAGTCAGGAACTACGGGATTACTTCTCCTATACAGCCGACAGATGGGACTTGAGAAAAGACACTGAATTCAACACGTTCATATCTTCAGCCATCTTCGACGAAGAGGAGAATCTCTGGAACATCACGAGCTCATCTGGAAAAGTTTTTGTGGCTCGGTATTTCCTGCTCAACACCGGTTTTTCGGCCAAGCGACACATTCCCAACTGGAAAGGCATCGACAAGTTCAAAGGCACATGGATTCATCCTTCATATTGGCCCAAGCATGAGCCTGATCTTTGCGGTAAAAAGGTCGCCGTCATTGGGACTGGCTCTACAGGTGTGCAGCTCGCTCAGGAGCTCGCTCAAGTGGCGGGTGAATTCGTTCTCTTCCAGAGAACTCCCAACCTGGCCTTGCCTATGAAGCAAATCAACTTCAAAGAAGGGGAGCAAGAACTCCCTAGGAAGGATTATCCCTACCTGTTCGAAAACCGCCGGAATAGCTTCGGCGGCCTCAACTTCAACTTCGCTCCGCGCTCCACGTTTGACGATCCCCCCGAGAAACGAAAGGAGGTGTATGAAGAGCTCTGGAAGCATGGCGACTTCCACTTTTGGCTTGCCACCTACCAGGATATGCTTTTCACCAAGGAGGCAAACAAGGAGGCCTACAATTTCTGGAAATCGAAAGTGAGAGCGCGACTCACGGATCCCCGTCTCCGAGAAACAATGGCTCCCGATATCCAGCCCCATGGCTTCGGTTGCAAACGAATTTCCCTAGAAAATGGCTTCTACGAGATTTTCAACCAGCCAAACGTGTCGCTTGTAGACGTCAACTCAACGCCGATCGTTGAGGTTACCGAGCGGGGAATCAAGACAACCGAAAAAGAATGGGAATTTGATTACGTTGTCTGCGCAACTGGCTTCGACGCCGTGACCGGTGGTCTGCTGCAGATGGGCATCCAAGGCAAGGAGGGTCAGCTTCTGACGGATAAGTGGAAACATGGCACGAAGACATACCTGGGTATGGCCGTCTCGGGCTTCCCGAACATGTTCTTCACCTATGGACCCCAGGCACCCACCGCGCTCTGCAATGGTCCGACATGCGCGGAGCTCCAAGGGAACTTCATCGTCGGCATGATGAATTATATGAGGGAGCAGGGCCTCAAGCGCGTCGAGGCTGGGGCTCAAGCCGAGCAGGCGTGGGGTGAAGATGTCCGCAAGTTTGCTTATTCTTCATTGCTACCTGAGACAAACTCGGTAAGTTGCTCCTGCTTAAGAATTTATGAATCCTGCTTAAGAATTTATGAAAACTTATTTCTGACTGGGTTTTCTTGTAGTGGTACATGGGAACCAATATCCCTGGCAAAGTTCGGGAGCCTCTCATCTACCTGGGGGGTGTCCCAAATTACTACGGCAGTCTTGATAAATGCTTGCAGGGAGGATTCGCCGAGTTCAAAAAGGCGTAACCATTCTTTGTTGAGCAACGAGGTTTTCAATCTTATGTACTGATTATGAATGCATGCCATTTAATTTTCTCTTTTATGGATGTTATCAACCATGGAAAGACGACCGATACGTATCTTGAGATGATTGTTTGATTGAGCCCAAGAGCTCAAACGTGTTTCAAACTAAAGATGCCCAATATGCACAGTACGCTCAATGACGAAGCCTCACTTTAGAACAACCTTTTTCTGCATTTATGAATGGTAAGGCCTCTTTAGACCCCGGGAAGATACGAAAGCAGATGTCGTCGAAAGAATAGCCGGTCGTGAATAGACGTCAAGTTGCATTTATTCTAAATTATCGGCTTCAAATCGATTTAAATTCAAAAGCTTCGGAAAATCATAGCTACCATTCATTACGAAGTTGTAGAAGCGCTTCGACAAAACTAAGAGCATGTTCATCGTGATTGAATCCACTGAATAGCCGAAACGGTGTTTTGACTAAACGCAGACCACTCGGGAAGAGTGTTGAAGAACCAAAAACAATGAGGCATCCCTTCGTAGAGATCCTCATGAACGCTCACCCCTGCATCTTTCAAGACAGCTGCCAGAACTTTACCGTCGTCCCGTAAGGGATCACATTGAGCAGTCGAGACATACACTGGCGGAAAATTGCCCCATACAGTATCGTCAAGCAATATGAAGCTGCTAGCATCTCCGGGGGTTGCACGCACATGTTGAAGAAACTGTAATATGACGGCCCGGGTGAGTACCGGAGCACCCTCCCCGAACTCATTGTAAGAGTTGTGGGCTGCTTGGAATTTCACGGGAATGTTGTCCGGATGAACAGTGATGGGGCTGATAGCAACAACGCCAGAAAGAGCGGTTGCAGGCAACTTGGATCTGCCGCTCGCAATATTTCGTGCAGATAGAAGAGCCAGAGTCGCACCAGCCGAGGTGCCAATGGTGAAAAGACGGTTTACATCGGCGCCAAAAGAGCTCGCATTCGCATATGCCTAGGGAATTTTAGCAAGAGACGCCAACGGAACCTATGTTAAGGCATACCCATTCGATAATAGTCATCGTGTCTTTCAGCTGCGCCGGATGCTCATGCTCCGGAGCGAGACGATAGTCGACGCTGATGAGAATTGTGCCAGCTTTTTCGGCAAACTCTCGACAAAGAAAATCCTCGCCGTCAAGGTCACCGAGAATGAATCCACCGCCGTGCATGAAGACCCCAAGCGGCAGACGGCCCGCCGCCTTACCAGACTGCGGTGTATAAATGCGATATCCAAGACCTTGGGCGTTGCCATTTGCCACCTCTACTGCGTCCGAGGGAGGTGGGTAGCCCGGGGAAAGGGCCGCAAAGAGACCCGCGAATTGGGCACGGATATCAGAGACACCCCCCTGGAGGGCAACTCTACCACCAGTCGCAGCCTCTAACTGACAAAAGCAATCTAGGTCAGTACATGGAGGAATAGCCTTATTCAAGAAGTGAAAAGCCTACCTGGAGCCAGGATTCCGCGTAACGGTTAGCCATGATTGAGAGATGCGGATGAAGATTTGGTATGTCGATAGATAGTTGAGACCACTTCGTGGGGAGATGAACATAAAGACAGGGAAATTAGATTGAGCTGAAACTACTGTATATTCCATCGCTTTGGCCCTTCGGAAATCCTTTCGGACTTGGGGAAAGTAAGGTTTGCGGGGTTTCGGAATTCGATTTCGGAGACCAAATGAATTTCGGGCGATCTGAGGAATAGTTAACCATTGGAAAATGCGGAGAAACATCTTTTGACGGTGAGAGGTGAATGAAATTGTCATTTTGGAAGGCTTGCTGTCATGCAGCTACACGTCTTGATTCGGGATACATAAGAAGCTCTTCTGTTCCCGCCGTAATATTCATAACCTAAGAATATTCCTTAGTGTGTTACGAGGAGCCAAACTGAAAAGGACCAGGTGCATTCAACGAACAACAAGAGTGAAGGAAGAAGAACTATGGGAGGAAATCTACTATCATGTAGCTAGTTCCTACAATCACATGACTCCAGTTCCTCTGCACTCCAAGTCAGTCATCCGTCATGCGTGACATTGCCCTTCTTTTTAAAAAGGCTCGCCCCGAGACTCTGGTGCATTATCATCGGCATGATTAACCACAAATTCGTTAATTTCTGCTGCAGCCAGCCAGGTCTGCAGGTTCTTCGGGGGCCCAGGGGAATCAGGGTATCGTGGGTGGAAATCAAGCAGTTTCAGTGGTGCATTCTTGAAGTCAGCGGTATAATACCAGGTATCATCTTTATCATAACCTAGCCACTTGACCTTGTACTGAAGCTTTCAATAATACAACCGGGAACGGAGCACTTCCTCGACTTCCTATTCCTACTGATCATTGACCATTACCGGCGGTCGCAGGTCCTCGATCTAACCAGTTAGCGGGTCGGTTCTCGATGCTCGACGTAGCTTGCTCGGCGAGAAGACTAGGTGAACCTTGATCGACGGGGCTAGTTCAAGTCTAAACGCATGGCCTTCCTTGGCAATAATCTTGTAAGGTCCGCTGGATTGGTCTGACAACTTTCGCCTTGGGCGACCCAATCCCCAATGGCGTGTCGTAACGAAGACCATATCTCCAACGTCAAAGTCGACTTCTCCGCGATGTTTATCAGCCTACGTGCGTTGAAGTTCCTAAGCATGTGTTGGAAAGCGGTGAGTCCCTATGTCAGGCAGTATCTCACCGCTTCCCACCTTCTACAGCTTCCATATAGCTGGGTGTTTAGGCATAGATAGATTCTCTCTCTCTCCATGACTTTTTGCCTTCCTTCAGCCCTTGTTCGTAGGCTTAAGCCATCACTCCTAAGAGGTTATGAGCACCTTCCCCGTCGATATTCATCGTGATTTATTAGTATCAGAGATATTAAGCATTATTTCATTGATATTGACATCTTCCCTATCTAGAACGACGTGAAGAGCGCGTTCCAACGCGCAAAACGTGCGTTATTCTGACCATTATCAAGGTCAGGACCCTACTAGGAAATAGTAGCATTATTAGCGACTACCTTCGCACCCTGTGACCAATCAAAGGTCATTACTAGTAGACATTGACATGGGCCGCCCATGGGCTGTCCATGGGTCGAAATCGGTGCCTGATTTCGGCCTGATTTGGCCTGATTTGGCCTGATTTGGCCTGATTTTTATGCAAACTGTCTGTTATTTACGAGTGTTTTGGTCTGCATCAGGTAATAGTCTGACTCACATGTTCTGGTGGCCAAGAATAGAGACGAACAGACGATAAGAAGCTGTGGCCCTTGCGCTCGTGAGTCGTGCATTGTGGTCAATTGTTTTATTGGAACTGTTTCGTCTTCAAGATCAGTGTAATTTAGACAAGTTAGGCTAAGATTCGCATACCTGCGACCCAGATATTCGTGCTTTCTCCTGGTATATACAAAGAGGCTGTACTGTAGATCAGCTGCTATGACGGAGGCACTTTCGCATAGGCAACTTCAATCGGTTAGAGTAGATAGCAGTGCATCTAGTGGGAATCATACCTGTATCTCTTACATGCATTATCTGCTAATCCATAATGTTGGGAGTGATGGGTATGCCTACGAGCAAAGAGAGAAACGAAGGCAAAAACTCATAAAGAGGGAAGAATCTAGCTATCCATAAACCCCCAGCTATATGGAAGCTGGAGAAGGTGGAGAAGCGGTGAGATACTGCCAGTCATGGCCTCACCGCTTTTCCAACACACCCCCCTAGCGACCATCATAGCTGGCACATACTGATCCTCACCCAAAAAACAGTAGGAAAAACCGATCGTCATGATTCATCCATAGACGTCGTAAAAACCATGCAAATTTCAGCCAATCATAGGCTCTCAATCAAAATTCAATTTATCTTGGGCGCATTGATATCATATACACCCCCTAGGCCGTTTATGCTCTTCAGCATATCCCTGAATGCATTGAAAGCATCCTTTTCTAGGGGCTTGGTCAAACTATCCGCGATATTCATTGCAGATAGAATGATCACCAATTTCACCTATTGTATGTCGATAGCATGACGGATAATATGCTATTTGATATCGTAATAACGTGTCGCACGACGATACCCCTTCTGGCCCGCTAGGATAATAGTATTATCTGAATCAGTATAGATAGGGACTACATTCTCGGGGTTCTTCGCCGGTTCATCGCTACCATAGATGAAGGGTCTTAGGCCTAGGTCTCTAGCCAATTTAGCTAGAAGGATGGCTTCGCGGACCGTATCCTCGTAGGCTATGTATTCGGCTTAGGTAGAAGAACCTACTAGAACCGCTTGCTTCTTGGATATCTATAAAATTGGGGTTCCGTTAAAGAAGAATATCTAGCCTAACGTGCTTTTGCGGTCTGGGTTGTCTACAAATAACGTATTAATATACCTAATAAGACTATCCCTAGATGCTCCGAATACTAGATGCGTATTTAGGGTCCCTTTAACGTATCGGACGAGGTGTTTTCTAGCTGCAATATTATCTTTCGTGGCCTTGGTAGTACGCTACTAAAGCTTAGCGACGGCGAGGGCTATGTCGGGTCTCGTCTTGCTTGCTAGCTATATAGCTTTACCTATAAGCTCTACGAACTTAGTAAGAGTAGCGGGTAATTGGACATTATCTCTTGGTTTATTAGTAGGCTCTCCGGTCTTAATCAGTAAGCCAACGTATCCCTTCGACATAGAAATAACTGTAGGGGATGTATTCGCTATACCTTGGCTCTTAACAAACTCTTCGGCATATGCTCGTTGATCAAGAATAACCATGCCGTCCGCAAATGTGATACCGCAACCCAGAAACTTCTCTAGGGCGAAGACCTTTATCTTAAACTTATTACTAAGTAGTAGAAGTACGTCTTCGATCTCCTAATTGGATCTTGTAGCGACGAGAGCGTCATCGACGTAGATAATAATGTATAATAACAGATCGTGCTTAATATAGACGCAAATGTCATCCGGAAGCGGTTTAAAACCTAGTTCTTCTAATATATCGGTAAAGCAGTTATACCATAAAAACGTAGCTTATTTTAGCCCGTATAGAGCCTATACCAATAACTATACCTTGTCTTAGACTCCGAAGCCGGTTGGTTGTTTTATATAGACGGTACGGTCGTCTATAGCGGCGTTTAGGTAGGCGGCGGTTATATCGAACTACTTTACCTTCAACCGCTATTTCGTAATCATACAAAGGTAGAGCTTTACGGCTCGATTAGTCGCGATGGGGGCATACGATTCATCGAAATCATAGCCTTAGCGCTATCGATTACCGTATACGACCTATCGAGCCCGAAACTCCTTTACATATCTATCCGCATCACCCTTAACATCGAATACCTACTTCCTAGGCAGAATCCGCGTATTTAACGGTCTATCCACTACTTTGTAGGCTTAGGCGTCGGTAATTTTACTAATCTAAGTCTCTATAGCTTTATACTATTCGTCGGTATAGTCGGAGGCTATCGTAGCTTTGTAGGATATAGGTATAGGTATAGTATAAGCCTTAATACGGAGTTCGGTTGATGCAAAGCATAGGCCGGTTTCACCAATGTTATCCTCCTATCTATCGTTTATAGCTGCCGAAGCCGAGGGCTTTCGGGTTCTATACTTGCCATAATCCTCGCTGTTATACCGTTTAGCTAGCTTACTAGCTGTCGATCTAGATATACGGCGTAGGCTTGGCTATAGGATTGGTACTAGGAAGGCTCTAGGTAGAGTAGGTAGCGGAGTAGGTAGGGGTATAGCCTCTGGCATTGGTAGAGGCCCTAGGGTTTCTTCAACGATGGTTCGTTCTCCTATGATGGGATAATCCTCGCTGCTCTGCCCCGAAGTGGGTTCTGGTAATATCATCTAACCCTGTTGCGGTTTTGGTTCACCGGCACCCCTAGTGCGGTATAGCCGCTTCTTCGGGGGCCGTTCGACGGTCCGTCGGGGCTGTGGTGCGGTAGGAGGTTTAGCAATAGGATTGGGTAATAATGAAGGTGCACCATGAAACTTAGGCATCTCCTCAATTCTCGCTATTGTTCTGTGAATTGGTAGTGCTAAACGGTTTCGCTAGGTATAATGTTGATATCGGGGTTGGGCTTATTGCTAAACCTAGGGCTGTACTTGGGGCTAGAATCTCAATGTCGGTAGTTCTAAGGTATCCGGCCTTGGTAGTACGAAGTTGATTGGTTGTTGGGATAGTCTAAGCGGAAGATTTACTATCGTTGGGGCTAGGATAAGCGATGGTTCTGGTGCTCGTGGAGCTTGGATAGACGCCGATTCTGGTAGGGGGCGTCTTAGAGGTTTATTAATGACCGATAGATGTAGGATTATATCCTCCTACTCGACCTACGTAAAATTATTCACTGGTTCAGAAACGGGGGCATCTAGTGGATAATCATATAGGGGCCTACACGTCGTGTTACCCTCCCAGAAGGACATATCCCTAGTGACTAGAATTTTCCTAGATGTAGGATTGTAGATACGGAACAGATGCCTATTTTCCCCTTTATAACTAACAAGATAACCGGCCTACGTATGGGGCTTTATCTTTATCGCTTTTACCCGTTTTTCGGGGGGGATATTGACGTATACGGCGTAGTACTAAGTACGTAGATAGCTTAGTATAGTAGGAAGTTCTCTTATACTAAGGTTATGACGCCATTTTTCTAATAGAGATTGGTCGGAACCGGGTTTGCGAAGACGGTTAGTGATGTAGGCTACTGTCTGCAAAGCTTCGGGCCATAAATAGGCCGGGGCACTAGCATCTATTATCATTACTCTCGCTATACGTATCAGCATTTGTCTAGACATTTCCGAGATTCCGTTCTATTTATAGGTATATACTATACTTGGCTATACTAATAGTCCCTCCGCTTTGGCCTATTTGTAAAATGTTATAAATTCTAAGCCGCTATCAATTCTCTATTCTTAGGGATATTGGCTAGTATAGTTCTTAACGGTCTTAGCGAAAGTAGTTATTTCGGGTGATGCCTAGTCCTTCGTTTTGAGGTGGATGGCAAACCGTGCTTAAGAAGCATCGTTAGTGATTACTAAGGTATATCGTCGGCCCCTAATACCCGTTGGTTCTATATGCTAAAGGTCGGTATAGATAAACTGTCTAGCCTTTTCTACCCGTACTTAGGGGGTTCTAGAGATAACCTTCTTAGATTTACTAAGCCGGCATAGTTCGCAATTGAATTTATCGCTATCGGTGTGGTCTACCGTATGATCGAGACGAGCTTTATTGATACGAAGCTTAGGGGTTCTAGCATAGCCTAGGCGACGATGAGCTAGCAGAGAACTGATAGCAGCTACAACGACGGGATTCAAACCGTAATAACGTATCTATGGTAGATTGTGCTTGATATTAATCTTGCTAATTACCTAGTCCCTATTTATGGTATCGTATAAGGTATTGTTGATCCTATTGTATATAATTCTAAGGTCTTTACGCCCCTTCTCTACACCAAATATGCTAAAGCGTATGCTAGGGTAGTATATAGCATCGAAGATGATGTCATTGATAGCACCGGCTTTGGTTAGCATCGATAGCTTAACCTTGCTATATCCCTAGGCTTTCGCCTTAGTCCTACTAGATGTAACCTATTCGTAGGGCTTTTCGGATAGTCCGTATTCGTCGTAGTAGATAAAGGCTGTCTTGTCCGTATAGATATAAGAGTTAGAGCTAGTATCGTATAACCAATCCTTCCCCGCGGACATAGCGGATAATATGGATACCGTCGCGGATATATGCCCTTCGTATTCCCTAGCTTCAGAATCATACATAGATTGTACAAAAGTATCCTCCAACATAGCCAAAGACGCCTTACCCCCTACCATAGGTTGGGGGTTCTATTGGGTAAACTTAGTAGAATCTGAAGGTGGGTTGGCAGCGGGTTTCTGCGTGTCGTTGTTGGGCTAATTCTGATTAGGCTGATTCCCAAGGTTTCGAGATGACTTATTCTACCACTAGACGTTATTGTTTTGTGGTAGGTTCTAGTCCTTCGGACGTAGTTCGGGGTTGATGTGCCAATATATGGTAGCTTGGGGCCTAGATTTATTTCGTCTAGGATGCCTACGGCCACAATAGCCATATTTACCTTCTTCATCTAGCGACTTCTTCATGTTTTTAGCATATTCGTGGGCCTTTACCCCCGGTAGAGGATTCTTTTTGATCTTGGTCTTGTCCGGAGATAAGGATAATCCTTGGCCACGGCGATTACGTCGGTTGTTAGATAGGGGAGGGTTCGCGGATGCTAATAATAAGGATGCGACTATCGACTACTCTTTATCGCTAGTATTGATGTTGGCGAGCTATCGAACTATCTTAGCGTACTCGAGATACAAGTCGTCGAGCCCAAAGGCAAGGGCTTCGTCGCTAGAAAGATTAGAGATACGGTCGATAGTATTCGATACAGTAAGTATATATAGGGGTCGGTTAAGCTCCGAAAGCATCTTAGTAAGAACGTAGAAAGGGTAGACCTATTTTATGCCCCGTACATAAAGTTTATTCAATGCATCTACTTTGGCCTCGATATAGTCCTTTAGTAATATATAGTCTTTGAAATCAATGCTATCGAAAGCTTTGGCCTACTTACAATAGAACTATACTCCTTTACCTTAGAGGAGGATAGTAGCTTCTCGTATCTATGTATTAGCTAGTTCTACGTTCTTACTAGAGTGTCTAATTTTGAGCCGGATTGTATTAGAAACACTACTTTCCAACTATTGTTGGACAAGGGTTGATACTTGAAGCTAGTTTTAGGCTTCATCGGTCTCTGCTTCATTAGGATCGGGGCGTGGAATATTGTAGTCGATGAGATTATGGAGACGACAAGCTTTGAGGGCACTGTATGCCGATTCTCTCCAAGCTTCGAAGTCTATAGTGTTTGTAAGACGGGTCTCCTACTTCCAAAGGGAGAATTCTATCGGTTTTGGTAGCTTAGCGGCCTAGTTAGTAACGGTCTTCTTCAGAATGTCCTCCTAGGTTCGTCTTGGCTGCTATGTTTGTGTTGGCGGTTGATCCGCTATGAATAGCTGTTGATTAGCCATAATAATGATGATGCAAAGCCTTTGTCGCTGCTAATAACCTTTGATCGGTTATAGGGTGCGGAGGTCGATGCAAGATGATGATGATGACCTTAATGATAGTTAGAGAGATAATGGTGACCTTGATGATGGTCAGAAATGCACGTTTTCGCGCGCTAGAGTACGATTCTCGTCGCTCCAGATAGGGAAAGATATCAATATAGATAGATAATCATCAATATCGATGGTATTGATGGAATCTAATAAATATTGATAAAAGAGGTGCTTATAACCTGTTGGGAGTGATAGGTATGCCTACGAGCAAAGAGAGAAACGAAGGCAAAAACTTATAAAGAGGGAAGAATCTAGCTATCCATAAACCCCCAGCTATATGGAAGCTGGAGAAGGTGGAGAAGCGGTGAGATACTGCCAGTCATGGCCTCACCGCTTTTCCAACACATAATATATTTTATAAATATCAATACAGCGGGAATTTCACAATAGGAAGAAAACTTATTATGAGCTTTAGACACAAGCCTACTCTACTTTGCAGTGTTAGATGAACGAATTGTTGATCAAATTGCCGGGGGTAGAGTAAGTATTTATAGACTTCTCGGCTTCCGTTAGTTACAAGCTAGGCAGGCAGTAGTGAAGAATACCTTTCCTAATTAAGCCCTGTTAAAACCCACGCTTTCATTCAACCACAACTATTTGCAGCGATATTTTTCATGCTTTAGATGCTCGGCGATAGAGACGAGCAAGAGTCGTGTTGAGCAATAGCATATTGAGTTGGTCAAGAAATGTTATCTGTCTGTTGAATCTATCCCGGCCCTCTTAAATTGAGGCACTACGTACTATTTTACCCGTAATAACCGGCTCATATTTCTTGTTCTGATACCTTACCTATAGGTAACTCAACGTTGAATTACCGAAAAGCGCCTACAGTTTCATCCCGAGAAGTATGAAATTTCTTTTCTTAACCTTACGTTAGTGTGGTATTGGTTGTGTAGGGCTATAGGTCTGTCCGTCTAGACTATAGAAAGCGACGTCGTGCTCGGCCCGCCAACCTATTGAAGCTTGGCCTCCCGTTGTCAACACTCAACTTCCGAACTTGCGACTATGAAGACATACCAATTCTTTTTGTATTTTTTTTTTTTTATTAGTTTTCTTTTTCAACTCCTTTTTTTGGTGACTATAGGTTCTACAATATTCTATTTGTCGGATTTCTGAGGCGTTTAACGAAACGGAAAGAATTGTCTAATTGAAATATATATCCTCAACAAGCATTTATCTCTAGTCGTTAACATCGTGAGGCTTGACTAGTTTCCCCGACGAACTTTTTGATTACGATTCTATGATTAACTTGACTATCAACAGCCCGACGAAAATTAACAAAATTCTAGTTACCATCTGATAGCATTAATTTATAGTTGTAGTGATCGGAAAATCTACTAGATAGTTGCCTACGTCTACGTAGTCTCTCGACCCAACGTACTAAAAGTGCTAGACACTGACAGACTAGCCGTTGTTTTAAAGATCCGTTTGACTGATAATGACATAGACTATTAATTTTGCATAGGGGTCGGCACGAATACATATTCGTAACCTTTAAAGATATTCGTATTTATATTCGTGGTGTTGAGATAAGTGATAGTCTAATTGATTCAATTGAGACTTAAGAATTATCTTTTACAGTAGCGGGATGCTTCGTATATATTTGTTCCTAATCCCTGCCATCAGGTTTAGCTACCGTGATACTCAACACGTTATTCGTGCCGACCCCTAGTTCGATTTCGATTCGATCTAAGAAACTTCGCGAACTTTGAGTAGTTCGAAATTCGTGCTAAGAAGACTTGAAATTTTGAAGGAATTCTTATTACTATTAACAGTCGCGCTCTTAGTTTATACCTACACACTAACTTAGATACGTAATCCAAACCTTGAAGGCGGCTCAAAACTAATTTGACGGGTTTTGTCCCTAGGTAGATTATTAATTCGATACTTAGTCGGACGGAGAAGCTTAAGTATAGATTGTCCGCCGCCGAAAACTATAGCTAGCATACAACAATATTCTCTCCTTTCCCAAGGTTATCTTTATCACTTCCTAAACATTATAGGCTTTCCTATTATTCTAGTGGAAGAGGTTGACATTCTATTTGTCGATCTTCAAGCAAAACAACCCGAGATTAAGCGGTTTTCTGCTAGTACTCTTATTTTCTATTTTAACCTTTACGAACTACCTACTGCATACGTGCTTCTCTATCAAGGGACTCTACTCGACAAAGGCGAGAACAGCGATAATAAGGAGAACTCTTGGGCCTTCTCCTAGGAGCTACCTAGGGGATCTCAAGAGTTATTCGACAAAACTATTCTAAGCACCGCGCAACGTAAGACGGAAGAAGAAGTCAACTTGCACGGCTCGCGCGTCTCTCGTTAGGTCTACAGGGACTCCTAGATACAGAAGGGGGTCCCGATGGTTAGATACACTTTTTCTCTAGAAGTCCGTGAGCAACTAAAGCTCTATCGAACATAGTACGATAGACGGCAGCAACCCGTCGGTATAGATGAAGGACCCATACGGTTAAAATAAGATAAGCATCTTGATTACTGTTAGGCTACGGAAGCTCAAATTCGTGATTCACCTTCATACGACGGAAAGGATCCTCGGCATCAAAGAGGACTTGTTATGCTCAAAAACAAGAAGGATGTGATCCTTGACGCTTTTATGCAACTGAAAAATTCTCAACTTAATATAACATACGCTTTGTCAACAAGTTGATAGCGCAGAATCATCTCTAGGCAACTTATTTGAGATAGAACTCTTAAGGTCATATTGTGTTAGCAATCTTTTGGGGTATACAACGATCAACAAACTTTTAGACTTTTTTTTTCTTATATAGGGCACCTCGCCAATTCTAAGACAAACAAAGATCTAACAGCTAGTACTACTAAGACGCAAAGTAACCAAAGAGAGCCGAATCATATCAATCCGGGTAATAAGAGAAATACTGTCGGAGAGCGGGCTTAAGGGGTAATATTTATTCTGATATATCGTAGATAACCCCCTATTTACCTAGCAGAGGGTAAGTTTAGCAATACAGACAGCCGTATGCGGCATGTTAAGGTCGGTTCGAACTGGTTGCCATATTTACGGATCAGTGACGGCCCGGAAAGAATTATAGGATCTTGCATAGTGCCAAAGTATACTAGGTAATTGTTGAGAGAGGTCACATGACCCTCCTCGTTTGCAGCTATCCATATAGCTGAGGTGCTCCCCCCCAGATAGTTCTCCACAAGAATGATGATGATTTTCTCCCCTTCAGGATTCTCTTCCTAGGAGCCAGTCATCGTCTCCCGACAGTAATGAATAGTCTATTTTTACACAATGCTTCAAAGCTACTCAATATTTTCTCGTGGATCATCTATGTTGTGGCTTAAGTGCCAATCTGTAGAACAAGCCGAATCTAGTATCTCTTGCACGACTATATCGAGATATAAAACCAATGGTACTACCCCGATTCAAACCTCTACCAAGGAAGCACGAGCCTATATTGCTAATTGTATTATAAAGTCTGTTCCTCAGACTAAATTCAACATTCGCATTTTCCATCAAGGTCCCACCAGATGTGAGATTATGACCTGTCTGAGCATATTAAGGCTTCGTTCCCTGCTTTCAACTTTCATAACGCGCGTCCTCTCCCCCGAAAACCCGCGTAAGATGAGAAGAACCCCAATACTATTGTTGCTATGTCTGTCAAGGAAGCCGTCTATACGGCTGATATCATTTTCACCTACGTCGGTGATGATGCCGCCATCACTGCCATCGTCGAGTCTTGTCTCAAATCTAGCGTGAGAAACAAATTCTTTGTCGACTATCCATCCCGATATGTCGAATATGGCTAACCGCCTTCCTTACTGTTGGCAGAACTGCTATTAGTAGAGTAGATAGACTCGCTACGCTCCTCTCCTCCCTTTCTCTCTCTATCTCTTTTGCTAGCAAGCTAGAATACATAAAGTCTTCTGTCTTGTCTACTTTTCTGTCGTTACGATACCACCACCTCGATCGCGGCCAAACTTCAAGAAGGTAGAAATCACTTCGTTGCTAGCCCATTATTTGGTATTCCTGCTATGTCTGAGGGCGGATAGGTCATCTACGTCCTGGCTAGACCCAACGAGGCCGTTGAAAAGATCAAATCCTTTACTACTAGTATTATCGCTAAGTCCGTTATTAACTTTACTAACCATGCTTCTTCTAAGGCCTCCTAGCAGAAACTTATAGGCAATACCTTCGTCATCAGCATAGTTGAGACAATTGCTAAGGGACTAGTGGTGGCCGAGAATTCTGGACTGGGAACTGACGCATTGCACCGTTTCTTTGAGGCCGTATTTCCTAGTCCTTACGTAGCTTATTCCAGTCGAATATATTCCGGGGACTAAAACAAGAGTTCTCAGGCTCTCTTCAATATAGATTGGGTCCGCAATGATGCTCGCCACGCAATAGACATGTCACACGGCCAAGAGGTCGGGTGCTACCATGAAAGGCTTGGAACTCTCGGATCATTACCTAGCTCGGGTCAAAGAACATTAGGGTACACAAGACGATCTGGCTAGTATGTATAGCGCTACCAGACAGGAAAATTGGTTAAAGTACGAGAACTAAAGGCGCCCTTAGGAAACATCGTTCCGGCTACCTAATCCCGAAGCCATACGCGCTACCCATAAATCCATAGACTGTTCTAAACCTCGGAAATACATATGTAGGTATACTTTTAAATTTTCTAATGTTCTATTACACCTAAGCAGACGTTTCCCGGGGTCTTAGTCCCCCCGCAGGGCCAGGGCCGGGAGTTCTGAACTTTTCAAGGTTCTAACCTTGGAAGCTTAGAATGCAAGATCAGGATACGAGAAGTTCCAAGGTTATCAAGCCTATTTTGTTGGGATTAATGATAAAACTTGGATACTAGGTAGCATTGCCATGCGCAGGAAAGTGGGTGTCAGGGTGATAGTGATATCAGCCACACAACTAGCGGGTTTGGTAGGTAGAGAACGATGCTTCAAAGTACACGAACCGAGAATGCATAACGATGTCTGCTTTGTAGAAAATTACAAGGTCCACATTCAGGCCATTATCGTTGAAGTCATACTGACTCATATAGTAGTGTACTATAACTGCTTTCAATGATTTTCAATCGAGAATGCATTTACTACGACATAGGCTTCCGTTAGACTATCCTACGATGCCAACTCTTGTCGATCAGTATTTGTCGCAAATGCTTCGTATCCATTCGCATTCCTCTCTCGAGCCCTCAGCTTGTCGCATCTTGGTGGTGGTATTAATGAGATCCTGGCGATTATTGGTCACGTATATAAACAATGATTTAGATAGATATGCCCGATTGGATAGCAGATTGCTTCCACTAAATGTAGCTTGTCAAGGACGTATCCATCAATATCCTCGGGCAATACACAATGGTCTTAGTATCTTTGGCACTCTTATCTAACAGAACTACATAGGCAACATAGGACCTATTCTACTTACATAGTATTGCTGGCAATTCTTTTCGATTATACATACCTTGTCCAGCAAAGAGACCCGAATTTGGTTCCCACCTAGCACACCGCACTGGCGCTTGCAGGATGGATCACACTGCGATAGGCGAAGTAGATTATTGGCTAATATTCGATCTTCATACATAGCTCTGTTGATGAGGAGAGAGCAATACATATGATTTCATCCTAGGGGATCCTTCCAGGATCTGGTATCTACCGAGACTACTAGGTAGCTGTTCTGATTACTATGTCAAATCCTAGCAACACCAAGTCACTCTTAAACATTTCAAAACCTCACCTAGGTACTTCCATGTAATTGCTTACTGTTAACACCACTCGCCTTCCTATCAAACAACTATATACCGTTCCCAAACCGCATTTTCATCAATTTTACATTGAATTCTTCCTTAATATCACCCATCCAGGCCTTCGTACCTAATGGAGTCCAAATCAGACCCTCCTATATTAAGTACAGAGGAAGAGAATAAGCTAACATAGAGAAAATAGATTTTTGGCGTATTTTTCATTTGTTATGTATTATATAGAGACCGTATGTTACAAGAAACCGGTAGAAAATATCTTACCAATATCCAGGGGCATCAATCCATGGATGTTTCCTATTCGGGTAAGGGGGGGTCCTACCTAATCCCTACTTTTACTACTCCTATTATCGAAATGCGCCGGATTCATGGGAATATATTTGAGTTTATCTAGATCCATATCCACCTACATCATGTAGATCGCTGTGTTGAGCTTCCTGTGATCCATTCTGCTACCAGGAGCCGCCTAAGCTCTTGTGTCCCGAGGTCCCAAACTCATAAGGTGGAAGCAGTTGAAGACCAGTCACTCTTCGTAGTCCGTGAAAGCCTTTCTGCTCCTTGAAGATCCCACTTTCCGTGATTAGCGGCCCTTCCAAGGTTTGATTTCTATCAGAGGCAGTTATGAGTGTACCTAGGTATCAACCAGTATGCGATCTGGGCAAATGAGGCCCCACAGAAGTAATTTAGCATGTAAAGAACGATTGACTGGATGGGATAATGCGAGATCGGGGCACGATGGAACGGCCTCGAGGACTAGCCTCTAAATTGCCGAAATATGGTGGTTTCAGCACGAAATTGAAACATAACGCGACGTTACAAATATTCCTCCTACCCGTTGACGTATCTCAAAACATGATAGAGCGAAAAACTTGAAGAGTGTTGATATCCCATGTTCCATGCAGTTTCCGTTGCTCTGCTTCCGTAGCTGACTCCTAAAAAAGAGCACCCTTAATCACGTGAAGCTTGACAAGAGCATCAACCAGCTCCTTGCCACTAGGGCTAGACAAGCTATTGACATGCACTTTGTGGGTTACGACACCACCAGGCTTTGTAGACTGATTCCAGTGCGTTCCCGGGGCCGGCGTGGCGGGTGACGAGTCGCGCGCCGGGTCACGGATATAAGGCGCACTAACCATCCAGCTAGTTGGGATATTGGTGCTGCATTCCCTATTACAAGCAAGGATTGGTACCGTGATTGTTGCAGAGGTGTTTCCAATTTGCACTTCAATCTCAGTAGTTGGCTCATCCCCCTTTCCAAATGAGCCAAAGTCGAGAGTGAATTGGTTAGTAAGGTCATACCGGTTGATGAACTCGATCCATTCCCAGATAAACTGAGGGGGGACCTTACTCGCGTCTAAAGGCGTGGGTCCTTCAGCGAACTCGAAGGCGACTAAATCGTTCCCAATGACCTTAAAGCAGGTGGCGTGTATGTTGACAAAGTCGACATTGCTGATGTCGGTGGGTATGGTTAACATGTACGGAGTGTCTATGATCTTGGTCTCGAAGCGGACCGTCCCTTGGTCGAGGAAGTCGTGACGGTGAGCTATATGGGGGCGAAAGTTGTTGCCCATATCGTGTTTAGCAATCAGGGCGACCGCTTTTCGGAGACACATAAGGGCATGCTCCGCAGGGTCCTTCTGATCGCCGATGTAGGAAAGTGCATTGTACCTGCCGTATGATTTGTTAATACCAGTAAGACTAAAAAGGCAAGCAGGACTGGTCGTGCGTAGTGCAGGAGACAGCTAAGTCAGCCTCCGTCAGGGCTTTGTCAATTCCAGATATGCCAAGAACGTCGATGGTATGACTTTCAACACAAGCCATTTTGGAGAAAAGGTGATTTCAATAAGGTGGGAATGTGATGGTTGTACAGGGTAGAAAAAAGACTGGGTATATACTATAGATGGAGACAATGGTGGTTAAAAGATAAATCATTTCTCAGTTGAGCTCTTAGAATTGGGGGGATTTAAGTATAACTACTCCGACTGGTATGTGGTCTTCTACTCCGTAATAAGTTCAGTACTTCTGTATTTTGGGGTCAGTGTCCGCGGTTTTACACTTGCTTCTGAATGGATAGATAGATTCCCGGGGTCAGGGCGGCGTGGCATGTTGCTATGGGGAGGAAATATTGACGATTACGAAGATGACACAATAACTAATCGTTAATTGGGTGTGGTCGTTGCGACGTGGCATACTGCTATGGGTAGAAAATACCAAAGAACGAAATGACCGCAGTTACCGCGAATGTTTGTTTGCCGCAGGAAGGTAGCCCCTGAGTATCCTTGACGCCATATCTCAGCCTCTGCATGATCAACCAATTGACGGATGGTAACAAACCTCTGCATGTGATCCGTAGAGCACCTATGCATTGAATCTCCTAACCGAGCAAAAATCGCCATTGAGAGCTTTTCCGACGTCGGCTGCCGTACTCCGTACATCGGTTCTCCTACCCCCTGGTCTCTGCCCCCTTTTGTATCCTTCCCCCTCTTTCTTCTCCCCTGTTGCATTTCAACATTATTTCTCCTCCCCGGAATATGAACATTAATAAGGCTACATAATACTTCATTTATACCCCTCTCGGATTCTAAAATCCTGTTTCAACATCAGCGTCAGCCGATATGGATGCTCTATCAAATTTTCAATTGCAGAATTTCTTCATACGATATAGTCCCACCACCAGGGAGATCTGCGATGAAATAGCTACTGTGATTTCTGGTGGTGGAACCGTCAAGCCGACAACTTTACAAGGCGCACAGAGCTACACTGTTCAAATCAGCGACGGCACCAGTATCTTCATCGTCCAATTCCGTGGTTCTAGCAATACTCTAGATCTCAATCTCCTAGCCGCTGCACAGGAGACCTACGGACAGTTGGTGCCTACCTGCCAACATCTTACCGACCAGTATCTTGAGAGGTTAGACCCTCTACAGGTATATAAGATGAGCTACATATGTGGGGAGCCACTTCTTCAAGTGAACGCCTTTCTCCACCAGCCTGAGAATTTTTCTCTTCTGAGACAGACTGTCCGGGACTTCGCTATGTATGCTTCCTTTTATTCATCACGAGGTCTCGAATTTCCATGCTAATAAAAATTTGGATTCTCTTCTTGTGCGTGGCGCAATCGACCGTCCTTGCCCTCATTCAGTAAAACATCGATCCAGAGCAACTATTCTTCCAGCCTTGACAGCATGAGGAACAGACTACCCAACAATTTCCGGCCTTTGTTGAATAATCTGAAAAGCCAACTCCCATCCCTCTTCGCAGATGATTACCCTATGGTCATCAATCACTGGGACCTTCTTGAAAATAATATCCATGTGGATATTCAAACTGGGAACCTTACTGGCATAGTTGATTGGCGAGATGCTAAAGTAGGTCCGTTTGCCATGCATTTGTGGGGGCTAGAAAATATTCTAGGTATCCGCAAGACGACTTGCATGGCATTTCACCCACAGCATATTGAGCTCCGTCGGCTATTTTGGGAGACACTTTTCAAGGAGATAGGAAATGTGTCCGAGGAACTAAAAGTAGCAATTCAGACAGCAAGGATGGTCGGTATCTTTATGGCCAACGACTATGTTGAAGCTTCTGAGGAGGAACAAGAGATGAATCTGGCTGTTCTTGAATCGATGACATTGAATTTGTCCGACATTGGACTAAAAACAAAAAATGGAATATCTAGGTAGCTAGCATACGGATACTTTCATCGTCGCTGATTTCTCGTCATTTCAAGGTTCCATATACACTCAATATGTCAATGTCCTTGGCTTTTTGATTCCCTGAAAGTAGCTGATTTATACCCCGCAGAATCCTGCTCTGCTCTGCCGATTCCGATTCCGAAGCCGCGATCCACTCACTGGCTGCATGGAATGTGGAGAGCTCGGTCTCGGTTCTCGGTTTCGGACCTCGCTGTGGATACTATTACCATCAGATTGCAGGATCTTCTACTCACGGGGCTATGTATTCATTATGAAGAAGTGAGCCGGTGCCTCGGAGTCGGATCACTTCGGTCTTGGGTATACTACTCAAGCACGGCATCCCGATGTTGGTCCGAGTTTTCCGGTGAGCTACTTAAATACAAGTTCTCTCCAACACAATTCAACCTACAAGTTCACAATTACACAACAATCTTATTTACGTCATACCATCTTTTATCATCCATACTATCATGGCCCATCTCAATTTCCGCACCTTCGTCGAGGCCCTCAAGGCGGACGGTGATCTCATCGAAATTAACGAGCCAATCGATCCCAATCTCGAAGCTGCAGCTATCACTCGCCGCGTTTGCGAAACCAACGACAAAGTCCCTCTTTTCAATAATCTCATCGGCAACCAAAATGGTCTTTTCCGAATCCTCGGTGCGCCAGCCTCTCTCCGCGCCTCGCCCAGAGATCGCTATGGACGTCTCGCCCGCCATTTGGCTTTACCACCCACGGCGTCGATGCGCGAAATCCTCGACAAAATGTTGTCTGCGTCGGAACTGCCGCCCATCGCCCCGCGCGTTGTCGAGTCTGGCCCCTGCAAGGAAAATGTCCTTGTTGACGGTGAATTCGATTTGACGTCTCTCCCTGTTCCCATGATCCATCAACACGACGGTGGAAAGTATATCCAAACCTACGGCATGCATATCGTCCAGTCGCCCGACGGCTCCTGGACCAACTGGTCAATTGCACGCGCAATGGTTCACGACAAGAACCATCTCACTGGCCTCGTCATCGAACCCCAGCATATCTGGCAGATTCATCAGATGTGGAAGAAGGAGGGTCGCGATGTCCCCTGGGCTCTCGCCTTTGGTGTCCCCCCTGCTGCCATCATGGCGTCCAGCATGCCCATTCCGGATGGTGTGTCCGAGGCCGAATATGTCGGTGCCATGACGGGCGAGGCACTTGAATTGGTCAAATGCGACACGAATAATCTGCACGTTCCTGCAACGGCCGAGATTGTGTTCGAGGGCACCCTTTCCATCACTGAGAAAGGACCTGAAGGTCCTTTCGGCGAGATGCACGGTTATGTCTTCCCGGCTGATACCCATCTCTGGCCCAAGTACAAGGTCGATCGCATCACCTACCGCAACAACCCAATTCTCCCCATGTCCTCCTGCGGTCGTCTCACCGATGAGACGCACACAATGATCGGATCCCTCGCCGCGGCCGAGATTCGCAAAATCTGCCAGAAGGAGGGACTGCCCATCACAGACGCATTTGCACCTTTCGAGTCGCAGGTCACCTGGGTTGCCCTCCGCGTTGATGGTGCCAAACTTCGCGAGCTGAAAACTACTTCGAAGGAGTTCTCGAAAAGAGTTGGCGATCTCGTATTCAACTGTAAGGCGGGTTACACAATTCATCGCCTGGTTCTGGTCGGTGAAGATATCGATGTCTACAACGGCAAGGACGTTATGTGGGCATTCTCGACGCGCTGCCGACCCAATCTGGATGAGACTTTCTTCGAGGATGTGCGTGGATTCCCGCTCGTTCCGTATATGAGCCATGGCAATGGCTCCCCAGTCCAGGGTGGCAAGGTTGTTTCTGACGCGCTGATGCCGACTGAGTATACGACCGGTCGCGACTGGGTCCCGGCCGATTTCGAACATTCGTACCCTGAAGAATTGAAGGAGAAAGTGAAGGCGAAGTGGGTCCAAATGGGATTTAGAGACTCGGAGTAGAAAAGAAGAAGCTTTGTGTACCACTACTATTAAAACATAGATGAATTGATTTTCATGGTTTATACTTTTATTCAATTTAGACTCAAGGTGCTTTTATTGCCCACACGTCCCGCCGTCACACTGAAGGTTGCTGAGATCAAAATTCTCGCGATGATGTGGTTTTACTATGTCTAACAACCTTGCGATGTCTACACAAGGACCCCATCAAAGGAGTCAGCATAAAACTGCGCTTCCTTGAGACCTTGACGATCACCGGTCGAAGAGCCAGTATAATAGGGATACTGAATGTCCCGGCGATAGAAGGCTTCGGTCAAGGCTTTACCAAGCAAGACCGACATAATCGCCCTCTTCTCTAACATCAGGCATTGGCGAGCACCATAATTACCGAATTGTCCTCGCGCGATCTGTACATAAAATTTTTTTTTCTATGGTTGGATTATCATTATTTTATTCTATTGAATTTGTAATTAATATTTTGGAAAGATATAAAATTTACTAATATTATTCCAGCCTCGCCGTCACCGCAAACTGGCCCGTGCACGGAGCCGGACCACTCCGAGTCAATTTTTGCAGTCAACTTTGGCACTTGGTTACCTTCCAACGTTTACTCTCATGATTTGTACATTGCCATGACTCGGAAATGATATCTATATGAAATCATCAAACTCATCGCAACGAGACTTTATCCCAGAAACGCCAATTCCGCTAAGCATAGCTCCCTCTGTATCATCTCGGATCTCGGCATGAATGTCAGCCAAGACGAGGCAGACCGAGTCCTCCGACTCAAATCCCGAGAGCGCGAAACACATGCCTGTTATCCCTGCCGGAAGCGCAAAGTGAAATGTGACGGCCACCACCCGTGTCGGACCTGTGTCCGTCGTAAGCACCCACACATCTGCTCATATCAATTGCGTGGGCGAGGGGGCCCGTCGTCGCCTGTTACTGCGCCGGGGGGCGTGAGCGTGCGGCCTGTGAGGTCGCCGGAGGGCTCGGTTGGTCGAAATATTGATATTGATACCGAGCCTGATGCTCATGGGCCCACGGAAGCTCGCGATGTACGACCGGACGATGCTTCGAAGAATTATGTGTATTCGGGGGATAACTCCGTCGTCTCGATCCTGCGACTGAGAGCGTCTGATGCGAATGACTCCGTTGCCAGGGAGGTCGGATCGGTACTGGGTCTTCAAAACACTTTTAATTCATATCCATTTATGGATTCTAAGACACCCAATGAGCGCTGGCACTCGTTGCTGGGCATTTTGCCGCAACGAACGGAGGTTTTAAAGTGTGTTATTTACATTCCATCATGAGCGCATAAGCTAACCAGCAGGTTCTTTCACTATTATCGTGTGACTGCGTACCCATTCAATCCGATACTGGCAGACATGGATCGGTTTGAGTCAGATCTGTGCACTTATCTCAACGCCCATGCAAACGGGGACCTCCGCGATCCAGAAAAGATCACGGAGCGTTGGGCAACGGACAAGTCGATCGGCCACATCAGCTTGCTGCTGGCCACTTTGGCAGCTGGTGCACATTACTCCGATATCGAGTATCCGCAACGCTTCGAACTTTCCACGGACTTTGGTAAGTTTTTTATCCCCGGGGCTTATTGGTCACGCTGACCATCAGCTCGCCGGTCATTTCATGCTCTCCGCCTGGCAAACTTTCTCTTTCGCCCGTCGCTGGATATCATTCAGGCACTGTTGATATTAGGGAATACACTACAGAATATGGGCCAGTCGGATGCGGCCTGGGCATTGCTAGGCACGACCATTCGCTTGGCGCAGACTATGGGGCTTCATACCGAGCGCAGTACCATGCATTTGCCTGAGTATGTGCGAACAAAGGCAAGGGCCTTATGGTAAGGCGCAACACATCACTCAAAATGATGACCTAGGGAATAACGTATTCTTTTTAGGTCGACAATTGTTTGGCAGGATAGCTTACTCTGCCTCTGTTACGATCGTCCTCCCATTGTATCAGCCTCTGGATGGCCCCTCGACAACTCCTTAATTGAGAGACAAGGTCTTTCATATACGGAAATCATGCATTTCATATGCAGAGTTGGACTGGATATCCTAGGACCTGAGGGCTTAGGTATTACTGCCGTTGACCGAGCAATCGAATACTTACGGCACTTTGACAGCGTCCATCAAAAATCTCAACCGCATCTGTATTCTCGAGAGAATTGCACAACATTGAAACAGCACCTCGAACACCTAGCGTTGAAAATGCACACATCTTTTTGTGTATCTGTCGCTTGCCGCCCAGCCATGAAGCAGGCGCAGGTACAGCCACCACATTCGGACATTCTACGCTCACGCGCGAAGGGAAGTTTGATTGACGCTTCGAGAGCATTCCTCGACTTCCAAGCGCTTAGTGTTGTTCCGCTCCGCAGCTGGTCTATGGTGCATACTGTATTAAGCTCGACCCTTTTGCTCTGCATGTGGGAGGAAACTCGCAACGACCCCGAATGCCGCGATCTGCAGCAAAGAGTGATCGATGTCTTCTCATCCTCTGACTCACGGTCCGATGATGGAACAACGTCGGAGCCAGACAGCCAGTGGCTGTCGGCTCGTCATATTCGTGCATTGGTAACACTCCGCGGTGCCCTAGATAGAGAGGGAGATCCATCGACGGAGAATGAGAATGCTGCTACAGGGTCAAATACAGTTCCCTTTGATGGGTATGTTATTTATCTTGTCTCGGAAGAGCGTCGCTGACAATCCAGAAATTTCGAAAGTTACCTTGAAATGCCAAATGCCTTCGACATTTCCCCAGTCACGTATCTTGACTCGATTATGAATGGTGTGTGCGACCCGCGCCAAAGCGTGTTATGTGACTAACACTAGCAGTGCCGATGTTCGACTTCACTCAAGAGAATGGATTTTTGTGACGGAATCAACATCATCACAGACAAACCGTATAATGACCATAATGAAATATCACAATTTTGAGGAACAAAAGTCATTAGCTCAGACATATTGTTATTTTTTTTTCCGTTAGGCGAGCTTGCGTCTCACGGTATGAGCTAGCCGCATATAGCTCCAACTGTCGCGATCGCTAAACCGTGCCTTTTTGGTCTAACCTTTTGCGAATGGGCGGATAACTCGGATCACTGAGACATCACCGCTCTTTTCCGGTTTGAATTCCTTCTGCGGCCTTGTTGTTCGGTCATTTTCTTCCCGGGCCGCGTGTTCGGGACTCGGTATCGGTGGCTCGGTCTTCTTCGGAGCTTGGAAATCGGGCCGAACAGCATTCACGCTGGCCTCTTCACCTCGCAGATTCTTGTTCAAGCCGGCCGAGTTTTGGTTTGCCACGGTTAGTTATAAAATATCTAGCTTTTTACTCCCTTTCGCATCCTCATCTATCACTCAACATCGCATCATACAGTCTTACATACCAACATCGCATACCGATCCCATCATACAACAACAGAAACATCTGCCTCTCCCATGCTGTCTCTACTTTCCGGCACACAGACTCCTCAGTCCGGTCGTGCCTCACCTGGAAGCTCTCACGGCCAAGAAACAATGCACAACGAACACCAACACCACCATACACCAGCAGCTCCCCGCAAACGTATCGTCGTCGCCATGACTGGTGCTACCGGCGCTGCCCTTGGAATCAAAGTCCTCATCGCCCTGCGTCGCCTGAACATCGAAACACACCTTATCATGAGCAAATGGGCCGAAGCAACCATAAAGTATGAGACTGATTACCACCCATCCAACGTCAAGGCTCTGGCCGACCATGTCCACAACATCAATGACATGGCGGCGCCAGTAGCGAGTGGCTCATTTAAAACGGATGGGATGATCGTTGTGCCTTGCAGTATGAAGACCCTTGCAGGCATTCATAGCGGGTTCTGTGACGACTTGATCTCGCGCACGGCGGATGTTATGCTTAAAGAGCGACGCAAGCTTGTTCTCGTTGCGAGGGAGACGCCGTTGAGTGATATTCACCTGCGGAATATGCTCGAGATCACTCGCAGCGGAGCTATTATTTTCCCACCAGTCCCGGCCTATTATATTCGGGCTGCATCGGTTGATGATTTGATCAGCCAAAGTGTGGGGCGCATGTTGGATTTGTTTGATTTGGATACGGGGGACTTCGAGAGGTGGGAGGGTTGGCAGACTGAGAAGTGAGTGGGCTGCTAGAATGACCGGACCAAGGATACAATATCGGGGTGATATTTTGCGTGGCTTATTCGGCGTTTTGTTGGCAGGAATAGATTGGGTACCACAACTTCATGTGAAAGAAATATGTACACAAAGTTTATAATCTACAAAATGAAAGCGAGGTTGCAAAAACATGTCTTCTTTTGGTCGGTTCTCCGGAACACACGCGGCTTGGGTAGGATTCTCGCTTCTGCAGCCCCCGGATAACTGGACTGGGCAAAGGAATACGGTTGAATACGGGGGGGGGGGGGGGGGGGGGGGAGAAGGTTGTTGTTGTCTAGAGTTTCCAATAGTTGACTGAACCAAACTTTTGTCCATCGCTAACCATCGCCCTCCTGTTCCTTTCTATTCACGGGTGCGTCCGAGAGCATTTTTATCTCCGATCTGTCAGGAACAAGGGGCATGCCAATAGAATTCACTTGCGTGAAACTTCTGCATCTTGCCACTCGATCTTCGCAGATGACTGTCATGAAGTGGGCGTATAACTAGTATACGACGGCGATCCAACCGAGTCCACCCGTCGATCGGCAGTTCCGCCGTCTCAGGGACGTTCCCCACATACCCCCAGGATTCGCGGGGCCGATGCGGTCATCTTGCATTGTAGCGTTTGTGCGCATTCTTGATCTGGTCAGCCGACGGCCTTGGACGTGGGTTTTTGTCCTATCATAGTGGTTCTTCAGCACCAGCACACGGCGCTTACGCCTTGGCCTTCTTCGTCGACCTACCAAAGTTTGCCTTAGCAGCCGTTTACATCTAGCGAGCCCCAATATGCTCAATACTGACTCCCGCATGACATTCGCCGGTGAAGATTCCTTTCTTAGAATAGATGCAATTCCAGGTCAATGCCGAAAACCCCTCTCCCCCGCCGCGGGGTCGATTTGAACCTCGCGATGTTTTTTCTCAACCGAGGAACCACATGTTTATTCCTTTGTCCATTGAGATTTTCTATGAAGAATGGAGTCGCAGAGTGATGTTTAAAAGCTTTCATTTCGTCCCTAACTCTATTCCCGACATGGCCTGCCCTTTTAGTATGGGTTCTGATTGGCCGAGAGTGGGTAGGAAAAGCGGGCCGGGGACCTGGGGCCATCGCGATTTTGGCCCCAGGTCTAAAAGGCTTTCTAGTGGTCGGATAGGGCTGATTCTTTAGTATGTTATATGCCCAATAGTGAATTTTACTCTGTTAAATTTTGAGCGAGATTGGACGACTAGAAGTGGTAGAAATTAAGTCTTATAAAAAGGGGGGTTTTTTTTATGGGGGATGCTAAGACCGCTAGCCACGGAGGGCCTATACGCTTTTGGGTAATTTTGGGGCCTTATCTATGAGGCTAAAACCCTAAAAACCCTAAATCTAGTACTTAGTGATATCTATATATATAGTATAATCCTTGCCCCTAAGTATAAATTATAGTTCTTTTCTAGCCTAGACTAGAAGGATAAAGACTATCCTTCTTTATATCTAGAATCCTTTAAAGCCCGGATAAAACTATATCAAATAGAGCGTTATATGATTTCGAAACCCTAGGCCTCTACCCGAACTAAGTTTAATCAAATAATTAGACGAAACCCTTAATCTACCTAGGATTAGGATAAATTAACGAGATTTCTATAAGGAGGTAAGCTTCTATTCTCCCTTTTCTCTTATTTCTGTCTGCCCTTTTCTCTTACTTCTAGTCTTTTGGTCTAATCTCTTTGGTTTTACTTAGGTTTAGTCCTAACTAGCCCTCGTTAGTTCTAGAAAGAGTATAAGGCTAAGTTTCCTACCTTAGTACGTATAGCATAGGATATCTTCTCTATTCCTACTACTAGTGCCGGTATAGAAAGACTATTTAATTTAGCCCGAGATATATATTATTATCGGAGGGGTCGTCTAAATTCTTTAACTATCTAAGACCTAATAATATATAAAAATATAACTAGGTTTAAGATAGAAGATAAGTAGCTAGCTTTCATCCGAACTCTACCTATCTATAGGGAAGGTAAATTAGATAAACCTTCTAAGGAAATAGAAGGTTTTAAGCTAATTAGTAATACTAGGAGGATAAGGTAGATAAGGTAGATAAGGAGGTTTCTAGGCTATCTTCTATTTAGGCTAGTAAGAGACTAACGCGTGTTTTGTCTAATATAGATAAGAGTAATGATGATTTGGTCTCTTTGATGCTAGAAAGCCAGATTCGGACCTCTGGTTGGGTAAGGAAGCGTCCGAGAGTGTTAGATGACTATAAAGCGATGTAAATATTTCCTCTTTTATGTAAATATCACTTTTCTGTCTTATCTAAATCTTTCTATCTAATCTAAATTACTTTTCTCTCTTATCTGAATCACTTTTCTATCTTATTTTAATTACCTTTAGTCTATAATTTTACTACTTGAAAACCAAAAAATTACTACATAATATTCATTAATTATATACCTTGGTATTATGGGCCTGTCAATGTCTAACTATCACTATGTAACTATTCAGACTTCCAACTTCTAGCATCTTTCAACCTTAATAAAGTCCTAAGCGTCCTTCCTTTCATGGAGAAACGTCGAATTCCAAGAACATCTCTCCCATTATTGAACAATCTCTCGATATCCACCTCTGCTGCTGGTATAGCAAGGTGATCTTGTGCTACCTGGGCCATGCAGGTGAATTCAAGCCTGTTGATCTTCCACCAGTTTCGTATGAATTCAGTCTGGCTCTGACTTAAATCAAAACCAGTGCTGATTGTAGGCGTATCGAAATACTGGTCAATATCAGACTCAGCGACGCTATACTGAGTAATCGATATAGGCTATTTGTGGGTGGGATATGCTTTTTTTAGGAACACTCTGATTCGGTCGATGATCCTCTCTCCATCTGGCAGCGTTTTGAGCCACTTGGTCTTGATCCGAGGGTCTAGAAAACTTGCGATATAGTATATGTCGTTGTCTTTGATGCGGTCGTGGTAGTGCCCTAGTAGGGTGATTCCATCAGATATAGGAACAGTTAGAGCTAGCGAGACGTTCTGCCAATCGTCTCGCCGTTCCTTAAGAGCCAAGAGTATAGAACGGAGCTCTTCAAACATCCGTGCCGCCATATGAATTGAAGGGTTATCCCGAGAGACATACTTAGTATATTCGTTGAAGGGGGCCAAGATTTTCTTGATATCTAAGAGCTGTCTCCAGTTGTTAGGTGTAAGACGTAAGGCTTCAATATGTGGCTCATCATTGACTGTATCTTCGAGCTGCCGGCGATACTCTTCGGCTCTCTTAATTATAACAAAAGTAGAGTTCTATCGAGTATCTATATCGTAGTGGATGGCTTTTGTATAGCTAGGTCGATTATCCTACTTCTGTATTCGCTGCGGAGATCGTGTAATCCAAAGGACAAGTAGCCGAAGCTTTGCAATTGGGGAAGTAGGAACGTTTATTGTCTTCTAGCTCCTCTTGGCAACATTATCAAGGAGGTTATAAGCTTCCCTATATGAACTTGCGTATAAAGACCTCAATATTCTTTTTATAACCAAATTTAGGATATGAGCAAAGCAGCGGATTTAGGAGTTCTAGGTGAATTTTATCGTCCCTTCTCGAATAATAGTATCGGCTAGGTACTTATCGTACCGCCGACATAGCTTTTGGAAAAGACATCGGTGTAGCGTATTATTGTTAGATGCGTTGTTAGCTATAATTATCATAACTTTATCAGATATATAAAATCTCTTAAGAACCGTCGCAACAATACTAGCAAGGTTCTCTCTAGAGTGGCTACCTATGATTTCAATAAACTTAATACAAGCTCGATGTTGCTAGAAAGTAGATAACATCCAGTGAGCATTGATTGCTAGCATTAGCAATAAATTCTAGCTTATCTAGCTATCAAGAGATAGCGCGATTGAGAATGCCGAAGCCATTAAGATTCGAAGTTTACTGTCAAGAGCATTAAGCCGAAGATTTAATCGGCACGAAACAGTATCCGCACTTAGTATAGACGCCTCAAAGTCTACAGACCTCAATATAGCCTTAAATGAAGGTTGCTCGACATATATAAACGGCTAATAGGTAGATATAATCTAATCCAAGATAGCTTCTTCGAATAGGGGCTTCTTTTCCTTGGCAATCTATAAGCTTAACGGCCCTTGGCGCTCTGAATGACCGTCCTGAAAGAGCCTGTGGGTTTGCTGTAGGTGCTGTTTTAACCTAGTAGTTGAAGATCGTAGTTTTAATGCAAATCGAAAGAATCTATATGTAGATAGTGATATAATATACCGATGTTTTAGCTCGGGTCGCTCCTTATCTCCTAACCTCCACGTACTAGATTTAGTTGTTGTTTGGTAGTATTTCTACACCTAGCTACGCTCTTTCAATCTAGTCCCGACTCTCTGCTTAATTTCGACATACTCGGTCTCGTATTCAACCTAAGATATTGATTGTGAAGGGCCTATATCCGTACCAAGATTCGATAAGCTGACGGAAATGTTGCTGGGAGCGGTCGGAGAGGTTGAAACCGGACTAGTTGGTGAGTTGAGGGCGGTCCGGACCGCTGTCTTTTTTCGAGGTCGTGGAAGTAGGACATCCTCTGCAAGGAGGCCATATTTATGAAGCGCTACATAAACGCGTTTATTCTTCCTGGTGTTAGGACAGTCGAATGTGGTTGCAAGTGGAGATATTATCTATATGGTTATATTAGTATATCATGCTTATGTCATAATTGATCGCTTACTTTGGGGCACTAGAAGGAATAGTTTTCAGTAGCTTTTGACCAAGATTTGGATGTTGCTCTTGGTAAAAGCACGTCCACGCGGAGACGCGTTCTGGTAGAATCTCCGCTAGCCCGATTAGACCATCCATTTACTCTATGTCGTATATAATGTGCAATTATTGATGTTTTGACTTTATATCAATAGACTACGTGTATCTTAATATGGCCTATGAGCTAATATAATTTGAAACAAACTAGACCATAGATACGATTACAGACTTATTAGGCAGTCTTGGGGGTAAGATTATATATTTTGGATAGGGGGTTGGAGCGAGAATTTGTATCTATTGATACTGCCCTACAGCTTGTTCAACCCGAAGCCAAATTGCTCAATTTTATGTCAGATTAAATGGGGCTATCTTTGGGTTTATCAATTAACTAATTATGAAACCAACTACACTATGTGATGTCGATTGCTTACCATCGTGTAGAACAATAGCTATAGTACGATATAGTCGGACATGATTTACCGCTTTCCCAATAAGGATTTAGTACAAAAAGTTCGCGAACTCCGAATCGAATTCGAATCGGTCTTCAGTTCGAATTCGTACGAACCGTTATGTTCGATATTAATTCGAATCGAATCGAATCTGGCAAAAGTTCGATTTGATTCTATTCGTGCGGAGCGGTACACAAATCTATATCTTTCAAGGAAGGTCACGGCCAGTCTGAGCCCCTATGAATTGACGAAAAGCATACCGACCGTTCTATTAGACCCAAACCCAACGGTGAGTGAAGCCTTCACTAACCATCTTCGGTGTGGCCAAGATCTTCCCCATGACAAGCTGACGTGCAGTTGTTTGGACAGAAGTCGAAGGCATGTGGGGTGATGGGGTTCAAAGTCATTCTAAGAAGTAGTTTAGAAAACATATGTATATGATCATCAAAGTGCATAGCTAAATCAAGAAATTTATCAATAGCCGCATCCATTTTCAACCTGAAAACCTCCTTTCCTAAAGTAGCCGAGACAGAACGTTGAAACGGCGCTGCTAGTATTATAGAGCAACTTGAAAGAGTGTATCAACTTTACGAATGATAACGCGAGACAGATTCCTCTCGATGGCCACAAGAAATGCGATGAAAGCTGCGATGGAAGCGTCGCTGTCCACGTTCCCGTTGACAAGCTTGCTTTGGCTTTCACGGAGCCGCCACGAAGTTTGTGCTCGCGAGTGGAAGAATTATCGTGGGTATTGGGAACTTCACCGTTGAATAAATCGAAAATATAGTCGATATCAGTCTCCTTGTAACGAAGACTGACGCGTCCGGGTGCTCGGTCATGTCCACGCCTTTCCAAAGGGTGTACCACCGCTCTGTGATTCTACAAATATAGCCCAGTTAGTATTGAAAAGCCGCATAAGGGATTAAACTTAATTCGCTCACTTTGGGTGGGGTAGCCACTGTTGACCGCAAAGAATTAGACAATCTCACCTCTGAACAAGAAGGAGCGCATGGCCAGGGATCCTCACGGCCACGAGTATAAGTAGCAAGACCCCGCTCGCCCGGGTTGGCAAGAGGCCGTTAGGGTCGATTAGGAATCAATTCCGGGATACAATGGGGGATAGTGCGATAATGCGTTTGGATGAGGGCTTACTTTTCTACCTCTGCTCGTAGTAGCAGGGGTTTAAGATGGGGTCTCTTGATAACAGGATTGCACGACCGAAAAAAGTGTAATAGGAAGCAAGAGAGATGTAGCGAGGGGCTCAGCTGGATTTGGCGCGGGGAAAGCTCGCTCTTTAAAGTTTTCTAGAAACAAAGATTCCGCGCGGAGGGCGTTACCATGCGCTTTCCGGGCTTTGTGGTCGAAATGCAATAACGCAAAGGGGCTCACAACCAGCGACTACTGTACGCATGGCTAGCGTGGCGAGCCACTAGATGAGACGGAGCGATAGACTCAGTCCGAGCGGGGTCCTTGAGCAGGCGCAGATTAGAAATGTCTCGCCTTTAGTATGTGTCCAGCAGACAAGCCCTCGAACATCCCGAAATTCACCTCAAGCATGGCGAGCGTCGTGAACTCTGAAAATTTCCCTGCGGAATGCTGAGTAAAGGTTGTCTCCTGATATTGACGACAGAACGTTCCACTCCCCCGCCTCCCAAAATGGCACACACGGATTCTCGTGGACGGAAGCAATAAATCTAATTTCAATAAGATCTACCTGCGCATAGACAGCTCAATAAAGCCACTGACAGACTCTTGGAAGACAAGCTTTGCTGCGATGCTTGTACAGTATGAAGCTGCGTCTCAGTCTTGAAAACCCCGTCGGCTACCAAGAACTCACTGTTTTCCACCTTCTAGTCTATCGCTAAATAGAATGTCTTAAATAAGATTAAGGGGACCGCCATTTCACATAAGACGTAGGTTGATAATTGCTCTATCACGCGAAGGCTTGTCCGCACATTGACCTACGCCTGTCTCGTTCTGCATTCAACTGTTTTTTAATTACTAGCCACATAAGTACTAGTACGTCGTAACTATCATAGATTACAGTTGACCAGCTACGTAGCCCATAATAGGAATGGTGTGTTTATCGTGAAAAAAAATGAGAACGGAATGCGAAGCAAACGGAGTCTAGCGATAATCGATACAGATCACGCTTGTGGCACATCTTTATTCCCAATCAACTCTAGATAATGCTCGACCATATCAATAACAGCCTGGTTGTAGCTTTTCAACTTGAAGCCTAGTATGCGCTCGGCATAAGTCGAATCCGATCTCACTCTGACCGTCTGTGTTCCATGTTCTTCTACTTTGAGGATACCGGCTTTCACTTCCTTAGTATAATTCTTTTTGGCGATTTCTAGGGCACTATCCTAGGTAACCCTATTAGGACCTCCGGAGGTAAGCAAAAAGAAATGGTTACCTCTGATAGAAGAGCTGAGAGATTCCACGTGTACCCTGGCAACGTCATCGAGGTATGATATTACCGAGCCTACCGGATACGGTGCTAGTTGACCTAAGAGCTGTCCGATTGCAAAACCGTTAGTTCCCTTGCAAATCTTGTCGGCCTTAGTAACAGTATCATCCCTACCAACAATGTATCCTAGTCCGACGTTGATAACGTTAAAGAGTGGCTTCCGCTCTTGGATAAAGGACTCGGTTGCTTCTAGGCCTAGAGCCTTCCCGGCTATATACGCCTCCAATATATTGCTATATAGTCCCGTATGGTGAGGAGCCCGACTTTCTTCTTTGGGTATGTTAGAATGTTATCCAAGAGGTAAGTAGAGGCAAAATTACCGTTGAATAGTTCGTTAGAGCCTATTCTATAAAGAATGTCCCTTGTAGATCTAATAGCTATATACGAAGAAGTAATAACAATTTTTTTGATGCTAGTAGTCTTGTGAGCAGACTTAAGTATTCTAGTCGTGCCTAAAATTGCGGGCTTCACAAGGTCGTTCTCGAAGTCGGTAAGATAGGGTAGAGCTAGAGGCGAGGCGACGTAGATAATGAATTCAACGCCACGAACCGCTTTATCAAAAGCCCCTACAATAGTGATATCCGGCATAAGGAAGTATTCGAATCGGTCTATATATCTAGCAACTAGTCCTAGTAACTTAATTCTTTCGAATCCTTCCTTATTCCGGACGACGACTCGTATACGATATCCCGCTTCTAGGGCAAGCATAAGGACACGAAACCCGACTATGCCGGTAGCACCGGTAAGCCAAGAGTATTAGTAACTATCAATCATAGTTTATTGAGATAGGGTAGCTATTGACAAACAAGAAGGAACGGCTTTAACATATTGCTTGAAGATAAGAGTTCTATTCCGGTAATACTTCTAGGAACTACTATTGGAAGGGTTTTTCTTCGACTTTATTATGATTGTATACTTAATTGAAAATCGATTACAAATATCTTAAGTATCGCAAGCTAAGTAGACAATTTTCTACTGATTACAAATGCTCCGTAAGCATATTCCTACTAAGGTTTTAGTTAGAAATCGCAATTTCCGCGTCTTAGTAAGAGGCCTAAGCTTATTAAGGTAACCCCGATATACCTAGAACAAAAAGGTCGGACTCGCCCCGCCTACTATAGCCGAATTTTGCTAACTATAGTAATTAGTACCTAAAGTATGTTTAATAATAAAGCCTATGTTAGAGGACCAAACTCAATTTCGAAAAATCCCGATATAAAATAGGCTATCGACGGATACGGACTTGATGATTCTCTTTAGTAAGCCTTACTAAAACTTGTCCTACGAAGTTGCTAGCAAAAACTTAAAACTATTTTCCGGAAATATAGCACTAAAAGGAATTTCCGTGTAGGTTCTATCTTGCGGGGTAGCTTGTGAGAGACGTGTCTCTAATCGGAATAACAGATAACGTAATGATTATAAATACACAATCAACGTCCTAGTTAACACTTTTATTCGTTTAGATATAAAGTAGCTCTTCCGCGAATAGAAGGCTTAAACTTATTTTAGCTTTGCGTCTGGTTACCATCTTGGAGATGTCGGAATTCAAAACGTTCTGATATTGGGTGTACGAGCCTATCCTTACACCTTTAGCTAGCATTTTTTATTAGTGTCCGATGAAGTCTGTTTTCATTAATTTACTGATTTCGTTTTTCGCACTAGGCTAGAGGAAATATCGGTTAAGAATTAGTCAATACTCTCTCGGCAAATCCTACATTCACGGTGACCGTCGCTCGTCGTGGGACGTCGTCATTACTCTCAACAGGTGATACCGCTTTCAAGACGGTTAATGTTGACTATCAGTCGCTAGAATCTCTAAAACGAGCTTTCGTTAATCAACACGCCGTGATTAAAGCACTTAATCCAAGTAGCACTATGTACCAGCAGAACATTGTTCAAGCCGCGGTTGAAACGCCTACAGTTCGCCAAATCATCACGCCCGATTTTAGTAGTAATACCTTTAATACTCACATCAATGAATTGATAATCTTCGAATCCAAGCGCAAGGCCCAAGGCATATTACAAGAGAAGTATAGATAAAGATAGGTCGCTAGCTAAACGCCCTCTTTTTATCTATAAAGCGTAATTATAACGATAAAAGAAGATTAGGATCTTAGGCGTCCTTAGTCCTTTTAAATATTCTAGATAGAGTATTAGCGGGATTTATCTTCTTAGATCGATATTTAATGATAAAATCGAAACCTATAAGATATATATACTATCTAGCTTATCTACTATTTAGCTTCGGTTAGCGTATAAAACCCTATAGATTAGTATAGTTAGAAAGGACTTTAATTTAATAGATACTTCCTTTAAGGTAGTAACGCTAGTACCTAAATAAATAAATAATAGCGTAATATTACGGGATAGGCTTCTTTAAAGCTATTCCTAGATTCCTCGTTATACGTACCGGACTAGTAGCGATTTGCCTCCGCTACGCCCTCGCTTCGCTTATAATTCGTTCCCTACCGTATAAATATTATATTAGCTCCTTCTATAAGAAGAGGTGTCCTATCCTTTGGCTATAATACTCTTTAAGAATTAGTCTCTATTCTTATTATAATATATTGCTCCTACCTCCTCTTAGGAGTTATCCCCGTCCTTAAGACAGTCGTGCCTTACCTAATCGATAGGTTTACTATCCTACTAACTAGTTCGTAATACGTAAAGCTCCTAATCTAGGGTTCTATAGTTAATTTTTATATCTAAGAATTTTCGAGACTAGAATACGATCGGATACTAACGGCCTTTATCGTTAGGCTACGATATTATAGCTACTATATCGTACTTTAAGGCGTTAGGTTCGATATAGATTAGCTATTAAGGTTCGAAGTATCGTAAGATAGGGGTAGTTTTAAGGTATCGATTAGTTAGTAAAAGATAGCCTTTTTAGTATCGGGAAGCTAGACTTATCTTAGCTTCTTACTATTTTTACTCTTTTTTAATAGCGATATAAGTAGCTATACTATTCTAGAGAAGTTATAGATAAATCGCTAATAGAAGTTATAGAATCCGATAAAGACCTAGATATTATAGAAGCTTTTAGGTATAGGCTATAACTGTTACGGGATGAGCTTCTTTGAAGCTATTCCCGGATTCTTTGTCGTGCGTGCCGGACTAGTGGCGATTCGCTACCGCCACGCCCTCGCTTCGCTTGTGATTCTTTCCCTACCGTATAAACATTATGTTAGCCCCTTCTATAAAAAGAGGCGTCCTATCCTTTGGCTATAATTCCCTTTAAGAATTAGTCTCTGTTCTTATTACAATATATTGCTCCCGCCTCCTCTTAAGAGTTACCCCGTCCTTAAGACAGTCGTGCCTTACCTGATCGATAGGCTTACTATCCTGCCAACTAGTTCGTAACAATAACGTAATAATAGCGACTTATTTAGGGTCTACCGAAATACCTTCGGTTAAGATAGTATATCTTAGGAATTCGACTTAATCTTAGTAGAATATATATTTAGATACTTTTATATAAAGTTCTATATTATAGAGTTATTTAAGGACTTATCGGAGGTAATTTGTATAAGATTCGTAATTAGATAAAAAGATAAGAATATTATCGAGATATATAATATAGTAGATATCGAGGAGGCCCTAAAGTACGGTATAGATATAGCTTTAGAAAGTCGTAGATATATTAGTTAATCTAAAAGATATAACTATATACTTAAAATAGAGATATTAGGTTCGAAACGCTATCTTCTACTTATCGCCTTCTTTAATATAGATATAGTAACAAGCGTTTTAGATATTAATTTTACTAAATTATCGAAATTATTAGATCGCTAAAATATATCAAAGTTAGAGCGTTATAGAGCGTTATTATAATTAGGGCGCTATAAACTATCGAATCGAGATCGCTTATTACTATTATTATCTTAGGTCCTTTATAGACTAAAAAAAAGCGTTTTACTACTAAAGTAGCTTAGTTAAGGCTTTAGTATTAGATAGCTATACTAACTATATTATCTTAGTTAGTAGGTAGATTTATTCCTAAACTTAATATCGTTTATTTAAGCGAGGGCTATAGTTTTACGAAAAAGTTAAATACGTAATTATACTCTAAACTATATAAATAAGAATAGAAGTTATAAGGATCTTAATTAGATAACTAGTAAGCTTATTCGATTTATTCTCGGATCTTAGCTTATAGACTAGCGGAGTTCTTAATATAGATAAAGATATATTTTTTAAAGATATCCTATAGATCTATATATTTATACTAGATTTTAAGGTCCTTTTCTCCGACGAATTCGGACTATTTTATCTTATAATCGGAGCTTATATATTTCTAGGCTCCTAGGATCTTCTAGGTATTAGTACTAAATAATCTTAGGGTAGCTTAGAATATAATATCTATATTAATAAGCTATTCCTAGCGTTTCTAGATTCAGATTCTTATACGAAAGATAGGGATATTGTCGATTTTAATATCCTATTTATAGTCCGATCTGGTATTATTTCGGCGCTAATCCTAGAGCAAATCGGCTAGCGGATTAAGTTCGCTTCTATTAAGAAGCGTTTATAGTCTTTTATATAGAGCCTACTATTTCTCTAACTAGCGAATACGTTCCTAGATAGCTTTATTCTCTATTCGGAGTTGCTTAAGGTTAGGAAGAGAGATTATCTCGGTTATAGGCGTAGGGTTAACCAAGGGGGTAGGGGATCCTAGATTAAGAGGTTTTTCTAAGGTACGTCGCTCCTAAACGGATACGGTTTAGCGTGTATTTACTATCTTCTCTTAGGTAGTCGGGGGGAGAAGGATTAGAACTATTAGGGAGGGGTAACTAGGTAAGAGGAAGACAATAAAGATAGTATTTAAGAAAAGAGGATTAATTAACTAGACAAGATATATAAACTAATCTTTAAAGAGGGAAGGATTTAGATGTATAAGGGAGACGTCATATAACCCACAACCGAGGGTCTATGCGACTCGGCATTGATTTAGCTCCGAATAGCTTCAAGCTCTATTAATACCGTAATAAGTTGGTCCGGGGATGATTGTAATCCTTGCTTCACCTTTTTCCGCTAGCGCTCGGCGCAGAACAATCTAGGTAGCAAATCTTGTACAAAGATCACTAGCCATAGGGAACGAAAGACCGGTTAGACCTTCTAGTAGGGAAAATTTCCCGCTCGACTGATCACCGACTAGCCCATCTTCTCAAGAATGTAGAGGATACTAGATTCTGGCCGTGAGAGGTGAGATGTGGTAAGGCGTTCGCAGATTGGTTGATATTATTTGGGCAAGAAACTAAGTCCCACGCGAGGATCTGATATTGTTGTACCTATATATTGTTTTCCGTGTTCAACTAGGAACTCCACCCCCAATGTTGAGGAAGAGGTGAGAAAACCACTCATTCCAAGCCGCAAGTCCCACAACTACTCCGCCAAGGGAATGCATCATCCACCTTCCCTTCCATCCACCGTACCTTACTCCACCATACGCCCAGACGACGTACGCATCTATCTGTGCTGCAATCTATCCCCGTAGTCCATCAGCAGATAATCTCCTTAACTCCAAAGCCAGGTAAACGTACAGATATCCCATACATCAAAGCACTAATTCCCTCTCGATTATGCTGCACCCCCATTATCCAAAAAGCGATGCTCAACATCAGTTCCCGCCCTCCGTTCGCGTAAATGAACGGAATGGGCCAAGATTCTGCCTGCCCATCAAGGTAATCCTTTCCCATTGCAGTAGCAGGCCTTGAGAGTTTGGATGGAGGACATTGCAAACCGAAGAACCCACAGGTCTGCAAAGGTGCGAGGAAGTGAAAGGCGCCAAGGCCTAAGAAGCCAGCTGAGAGGGTTGCTGCTGTTGCGGGGATTGATAGCCGGAAGAGTGCGTTGGACGTCATGCTGTTTGTTTGTTTATGGAGTATCAGGTCTCAATATAGACGTCTCAATATAAACGTTCGCAATGCAGAGAAGAGCAGACCTTTGCTCGTAATGCTGGCATCTGTTTCTGCACTCTGACTAACAAGGTTGACGCCCAGTGATATATATTCGCGCTATCTGAACGTGGCTCGGCTAGTAGTGGCGGTATAATGACTACGTCATAGTGACGTGTGGCATTTCCCCCGTATATAGCATGTCTGACCAGATTCTTTTCACTTAACACTGCGCAACAGACGATAAACTCTCGAATTTCTTGGCCTTATTATCTAAGTGGTCACCATGACGCATGTTTCACAAGATTCGGACTCCATTAAGTGAGCTTAAAGCTTATTTCAATTCTCTCATGTTTCTCTTCAACGGGCGCAAATGCCAACTAAGGTTCGTTCTACAGAGACGACGACGGGAACAGGAACAACAGCAACTGCCGTAATTGCAAAGGCAAGCCCACGTGTCACAATCGGGATTGTTGGCAATGCTAATGCCAAAGACCATTTCGCAGAATGCGATAATGTATGTTTCTACGCCACCTAGATCATCCTTTCACCATACTACTAGGCTGCATTCATACCTCAGCTGAAAGATACTTACAATTGACTATAGTGTTCCAATTGTAATGACTGTACCGACAATTCATCCTGCAGTAACTGCAACGATTGTGAACAATGCAAGCAAAGTACCAACATGACAAGTTGTACCAATTGTTACAATTGCTCCAACATGATAAACTGTACTAATTGCAACAATTGCTCCAACTTGACGGTGGGTCCGTATCATGGAGTGTGAAACAACAGTGACTGACTACCTTTGAACGAACAGAATCGAGATGGTGCTGAAAATGAATCTGGGTAGATAGGTGAGGGCAAGGAACAAAGATTCAATATGTCGGGAAAACATCGTACGTGATTGTTAACCTCGTTGGTTCTTGAGTATCACAGTGCTTCTGGAAATCCGTGTCACCGCCTGTACTCTCCAATTGTTTTGTCTCTCAAACATCAATGCTAAGACCTATTTGTCTGTATTGAAGAAATTTGAGGAAGAGTGACGATCCATTGGGACTATCCTGGGAATAATAGTTGGTATAACACGGTCCTATACTTCAGAAATACTAGGAATATACATGTCGGTTTGAAATAATACCGGTCATTGAGGGGTTACCCAAGCCTCAAGCTTGATTTTAAGACACGTAAGGTTAACGCAATGCGTAACCTCCTAAATTCTATTCGATTTTGCAACCTTATACACGCTATAACCCTCTATACAAAACTGAGGCTTCCAATTGTCGGAGAAGTTCTTGACGGCATAGCTCGACGACACAGCTCCGCCGCCATACACTGAGGGACTTAGCGAGGGATACTGACCGGCAGACCATTCGGCAGACCACTCTGGGAGTGTGCTTATTGCTGCTGTTGACATAGTTCGATGTCTGCTGCGTAGCATATGCTGAACGGCCCGATGAGATTCTCGTTGTAGGCAATTTTGCGCATCGTATTCATAGAAGGGAACATAGGCAATGGAGAGAAAGCCGAATCGCCGTATTCTGTCTGGTAGGCGGCAATTTCATAGTAGATATTGGGTGTAGCGTGGTGGGTCGGAGAGCGGGTGTCGGCTGATTGCCGGTAGGCGTCGTAGGAAAACATAGAAGGATAGTAAAAGGCTAAAGGAGGGAATTCTGAGAGCTGGCGAGCGCATTATTGAGCGAACATGGTTTGGCCATTGCAGCAAGTTGAACATGGAACTCGGAACTTTTTCAGTAGGCCTCGGATTTATCAGCCCATGGAATATGGGACCTCTGGGTATGATGATATTTTGAACCATCTATTGTAGACGATGTAGTCGTCTGAGTAAGTTAGAACAATTATATGTCTCGCTTGATCATAGTCAATTGGTGGTAGAGCATGGATATGCCGCATTCTATAGCCTGGCATATCTGAATACTTGATAAATGAAAGTGGACAGCATCGCACCTTCAATATGGTACCTGGTGAAGCCGAAAACGGAGGCAAAGCGAGCGGAGAACCCTTGTATTCTGACTTAGACTCGCTTTCAATCATGCGAAACCTACATGTCGTTCGAGTATAGCGACCCTCCAGCATATAGTGCTGCTATGGGCAACAGCATCCTGATGTAGTTAATTCAAGAGGCCGTTATGCTGAGTATTCAGGCCATGGGCCATTTTAGGTGGAACGATGCCTCAGTTGTCTCGAGTCGCCATAATGATGAGAGCTAAGCAGCTGATCATCAGTTGCAGCACGTAATACTTTGCTGGTAACAGTTTGTAGGTGGGGACCCTAGCTCGGCAGCCTCATTTCATGGCAGTGGGTCATAGGTCAGATTAGCGGGCAGGAAACAAAGAGAACCAGCTGTTCACCCCCGCTCCGTTGGATGGTGTGCCCTGTATTCTTTCCATGGTTAGCACTTTTTTTTTGGAGCCATTAGACGATTAATCAGGCTGCTTCCAAGATTTCTAGTAAGCAGAATAGAAGTCAAACATGTAATGATAGACAAGACGTCGAACATGTGTAGTTCCCTTACCTCGCGTTTTGTAGTTATCCTCATGACCAGACACGCTACTGGTTATAAACTGTAAATGAAAGATCGGCGGTCCTCCATTGGTGTATGAGTGGCACTACCAAATGATGACCCTATTCACCCACCTCAATTTGCCGTCGCAAGTCCTCAACATGTGAACATATGATTTAGGCATGGCGTGTTTGTTGAAACGGCAAAAGAAAAGTGTAATGGATGCGAGGCGAATGGCTGAACTGAATAACCGGCCTCAAAGCTTTATTAGGATTTCACAAAAACACATACGCTAGTAAATTGGCTACTTTGGTCAAGTAAAACATTTTAATGTGGCTGGAAAGCAGCAATGTAAGATTTGTGGATAGAAAATGCTAGGGGCTGTAATTTGATATATTTGTTAACCAGTTTGCATAGGAGAGTAAGTGTTAGGTGTCCCCGTTCACCGAGCCAATATTCTAGCCCTGTGGAAGTCTGCATAAAGAAGACGGGGAAAATGGAAAAGTCTGGGCCTGGCTGTTCAAAGGCTTCACATCGCCGAAGGGGTCTTCGACCAGAGCTCTTTTGATGCTTTAGATAACGGTCACATCGCCGTCGGATAAATTCATTGTAAGAGCTACGAAGATCTTGTATAATTCGAAGGCTCTATTGTGTCGATGGGTTATTTGACTAAAAACGGTCTATTTGAATAAGAACGGTCTTACAATTTCTTAGTAAAATCTAGGGCATAACCTAAGGGAAATAAATAGCCGATTCCTAGTATAAGGGTAGAGTTTAAGATAGAATTAATAATATAAGGTAGCCGCTTTAGTATTTTGCCTACGAGTAGAAAGTACTATAGAAGATTAATTATAAGTCCGGCGAAGTTTACTAAGGTATAAGCGAGTAGATTACTAGACTACTATATCTACAACTTACTTTAAAGCGCTAGTCTCTAAGAAGGCTATAGAACTAAGCTTAATTATATAGCTTATATCGAGAGGGCTAGGAAGGATAGAAAGTAGCCTACTATTCCTTAGTTTCTCTACCTATAATCGATTAATAGATATTAGTCCTAACGAATACCTATAAGATACCTATCTACTTATCCTTTCTATAACTAAGGCCCCGGAACTCCTAAGTTAGGACGACTCTACTAGCTTTGATCCCGTTTCCTAGCGTAAGAAAAGGATTCTAGGCCTAAAGAGAGCTAATAAATAAAAGAGACTATTAGGATCGAGTAGTATATAAACCTATCCGCTAAGGGCCCTACTTTAGACGTAATTAATATAGATTTGCTAGTACTATCTTTAGCGTTTTTAGATACTACGAAGTAGGAATCCCTAGTACAACAACGTAGAGGCTTATTGCGATGTTGACTATAAAACAATTACCTAGTAAATCAGCGTACCGCAATAATTGAATTATCTAACAGTATTATATCCCTAACCGTCGAAGGACTAAGACGGCCTCTGCGATAATAACATATATCGCGGGCCGTATTAAACAATCTCTCTATACCCATACTACTAGCGGGTATAGAGAGAATATCTCTAGCGATACAAGCGAGTATTGGGAACCGATACTCGTTCTCTCGCCAGAAATCCTAGGGCTTAGTAGATAAGAGCGGAGCTAATAATTAGAGAGATTAGACTAAAAGGGAAGCTAGTATTAAAAGGGAATATTAACCTACTAGAACGAAGATACTAGGTAAGTTAATCCTCTTCGGAAATAGGCTAGGGGCGGTTGGATAGGAGGAAATCAAGACTATTGATATTAGGCTTATAATTATAAGCCTAACTCTATTCCCGACATGGCCCCTATCCCATGGGGGTAAATACAGTCAAGTTCCCTGCAATTTAGTCAGCACCCGTTAGTATGGGGCTAGGGTTTCCCAAATGACTTAACTGCAATTAACTTCAAAGTTGACTGCAATTAGGTTCCTATTATTGTTTTTCATTCAAATTTTTATCAGTATTAAGGGAGCTATTCATCAATATTTCCCCTAAGTTTTAAGACTATTAAGCCATTTTCAGAGGGGGTTGTAGGGGTTCAAAATCCAAGAATTTTTTTCGATAGGGTACGGTCGGCCGTACCATTATTAGCATCAACAAACCCCAAGGCCAACCACTAGGCGACTCGTTACCTACTTAGGGTTTTTAGGGGGCTTAGGGTTAGGGGCTTTAGGGTTTTAGGGTTTTAGGGTTTTAGGGTTTTAGGGTTTTAGGGTTTTAGGGGCTTAGGGTTTTAGGGTTT